>BNJU01005490.1_pt1 | contig 566339 bp, 561 predicted proteins | sample 8539281 | NCBI WGS metagenome assembly BNJU01 (sample SAMD00202456, study PRJDB9452) | human saliva metagenome | isolation source: human saliva | place: Japan
CTGCTGTCCCTCATTGGGACAGAGTTATTATAAGAATCGAACCAGTTGGACGTATCCAGCTGGTTCGATTTCTTATATCTATTCGTAATAGAATAGGTTTCTTCTGTAAAGTAGATAGGTTAGCCGTGTGCCTTCATCACCTTATGATATATGCTAACCCATCTCTATTGTTCCATCCTTACCTACCTTTAAGCGTGGCTTAGGGTGTTGGCTTAGGCTGTGGTTGAGGATTGGGCTTAGTGACGGGATTGGGTTTAGTGGCAGGAGTGGGCTTGCGTTGTGGAGCAGGGTTTAGCCTTAACAGGTCTCGGTGCTGTTGGGCGTTGTCTAACAGGAGCCTTCCTCGTAGGTTGATGAGTAGCCGCATTCTTTTTGTTGGGTACTATTCTGCTCTTCAGTTCACCACCAACATAAGTACCATCAGGTCCTTTCGTCCGATACGCATAGAACGTACCTTTAGGGAGATATACAGTATCTTCGACACATAGACCATCATCGTAACGTGCGTGTTCGATAATCTTTTGCCCAGTATCATCGTACACGTAAGTCATTCCCTGTAGTAGTCCATTCTCGTAGTTCTCAATGTAGTCAAGATAAGGATTTGCACAGGGACGATTCATCTTTTGGTACTTGATGAGCTTACCCTGCTTCTTCCCTTTGCTGTAACTCACAATGCTTTCGATGTTACCAAATGCATCGTAATACTTCACCAGCCCATCCCTAGACCGTCCTTATAGTCTTCTTCCATGAATAAGCGACCATCTTCCATATAACTAACACAATGCCCTTCTAGTAGACCCGTCTCCTTATTTTCATATGTAATCGACTTTATCTGTCCGTTGTCATAAGACTCTACTATCTTCTGTACCTGTGCGTTACTTGCTAAAGGTAGTGCGATTAGAGAGAGCAGAAGTAATTTTATCTTTATCATATTATATTCGTGTTTAATACTTACTACTTTGGAACCTTGTGTTTAGTAGTAAACTTATATTCGTATTTCAGATAACCTTCCTTTAAGGTAAGGCTCGCTATATAGTCTTCGTCTTCAGTATGATCGTTATCCTTGGTTGCTCTGAACCATATCTTTTGATTATCTCGTATGATGCCCTGAATCTTCAGTGGAAGCTCAAAGGCGTGTGTCCAAAGTATAACGCCATTAGTGTTTCTCAGCTGAAGAATCGTTGGTGCATCCTCCGAGATACTAGCATTATACTCTATAAGGATATACTTCGAGTCTTGGTAATCAATCTTTGAATTGAAGCCGGTAAACCAATCTGTTATTGCGTTGTGACTAATCATTCGCTTGTCACCACGTGGAGAATCAGTCACACCATACAGGAAGTAACCAGCGTCTTGAGGGTCTCCTAAGTGATACATGAAGCGTATTCTCCATAAGCGGTTGAGGCTTTTTTGGCTAGAAGATTCGCTTGCTTCCTTACGATCTAATATATAGAATACACTATCCTTAACCTCACCATTAAGCTCAGAAGCGGGTAGTTGTTGGGCGAATTCATAGGCGTCCTTCGTATAAAGACGGTCTGTAGCTGGGAAATAATAATAGGTTTCTGCCAAATTGTTGGTGACCTTGAACCCTTCACCTACGCCCGCCGTACTTGCGTGGTCTTCGTAGGTATCAGAGATAAATTCTACTGATGAGATACCACTTGACATCGCTTTCTTCTTGGCGAAGATAGTCTTTGAGACATCCTTTAGCGTGAGTGTCTGTGGGTCTATCTCAAGTATAAACTGGCTAGGAATCGTGATATACCACTTCTTGGCTTGGTTCAGATGTTGTATCTGAAGCATGTGGAAGCTGTCATACCAACCTTCCTTGCATCGTCATCACTGATGAAAAGTTTGTCAGCAAACACCTTCCCACTATCTGGATCGACGAATCCATAATAGTAACCTGATGGTGGTGTCTCGTCGTCAGAATACCAGTTACTGAAACTACGGTCGGTTAAATAGAAGAAACAAACACGTCCGTTATACTTTACTGGGACAATGGCTTTATATGAATCTTCTACGCTGATAGAGTCTTTATAACTAGCGCTTGGCTTGGAAGAGTCTATGCTGAAGAACAATAACATGAATAGAAAGAATAAAGAACCACCGATGATAGCGAATACTTTTACCACATTGCTAGTGGAGATGTCTGCGTCTCCTTTGGTGCGTGTGAAGCCTCCATAATCAAATTGATGCTTGACATTAATGTTTATGTCGTCATCATCTAGGAAGTATTCTGTACCGCAGTTTTTACAGCGATAACGCTTTTCATCCAACTGAATATGCTTCTCACTGCCACAATTCGGGCACTTTATGGGTCTTATCTTTGTTGACATTGTATTGCTTTTTCTGTATTTGTTATATCTACTTATTGCTTCCTTACGTTGTGACTATTTGCAAACTTATATTCGTATTTTTATATTTACCTCCTTTTTAACGTAAGGCTTATGATATATTCATCATCGTAGCGATCAGTGTTCTCTCTTGTTGCTCTGAACCATATCTTCTGATTGTCTCGTAGAACACCACCAATCTTTATTGGACAATCAAGAGAGCGTGTCCAAAGGATTCCTCCATTAGTGTTTCTTAGCTGAAGAATCGTTGGTGCATTCTTCGAGATATTTGCCTTATACTCAATACATAAATACTTTGGATCTTGGTAAATGAGCTCTGCATCGAATCCTGTGAACCAATCTGTTATTGGCTGATTATCGACAACTCGCATGTCAGAATATACAAAATCATATTTACCATTGCGAGAGTCATTAAGGTACTGAGGGTTCCCTAGGTAATGCGTGTATTGTACTCTATTTATTATGTTTTGACCTTTTTGATTGGATGACTCACTTGAGTTCTTACTTTCCAATTCATACATTACATCCTTACGTAGCTCTCCTTTGAGTCCAGAAGCTGGTAGTTTTTGGGCATACTTATAAGCTTCCTCCGTATAAAGATGGTCTGTTGCAGGAAAGTAATAGTAATTTTCTGCAAATTATTAGATACTTCGAAGCCCTCACCTCCCTCTAATGAATTAGCGTGACCATCGTTTATTCTAAAAGATAAAATTCACAGATGAGATCCCACTTGACATTGCTTCCTTATGAGCAAAGATAGTATTTGTGACATTACTCATCGTGAGTGTTTGTGGGTCAACTTCGTATATAAACTGTTCCGGGACTATGCAGAACCACTTGTCTGCTTGTGGGAGATGCTGCAACTTAAGCTCATCAAACGAAGTACATCTCAAGGCTTTTGCTCTCTTCATTACTGATGAGGAGCTTATCAGCTAACACTTGTCCACTCTGCGCATCGACGAATCCATAATAGTGACCATCTACTAAGGTCTTATCATCGTTAAGCCCGTAATCGTACCTACGATTCGTTACGTAGAAGAAACAAATACGTCCTTTATGCTTCATAGGGTAGATGGCATCGTAGTCATCTGTCACCTCTACAGAGTCGACAGAGAATAAATCACTTACACCCAAGAGCTTACTTACTTTGATATCTCCGCCCCAAAAAGTGCTTAGCTGCATACAGAAAGAAAGACAATAAGTACAACCGCTAGGTTTCTTATCACATTGCTCATGGTGACGCGAGGGCTCTTCTTTGGGCTGCGTGAAGTTTTTCGTATTCGAAATTATGCTTGACATTAATGGTTATATCATCGTCATCCAGAAGTATTCCGCCCCACAATTTCTACATTGATAGCGCTTTTTCATCCAGTTGAACATGCTTCTCGCTACCACAGTTTGGGCACTTTATTGGTTTTTATCTTTGTTGACATTGTATAACTCAATCAGTACTTTTTTATTGTTTCTTATAATGTATGGTTAGATAACACAAGATAGCTTCTATGGCTGTAAAGATAGCAAAGAGGATAATCCACCAGTTGTCTTTTACGCCACTCGGTGCTATCATTCCACTAACAAACTCTATGATTCCTGCTAAGAGGAAGAGCATACCAAGGCTCAAACGATGCGAACGCTCTGCACCAAGGGCAAACAACATTACAACCAATAGGGTGTTGACTATAATGGCAACACTTGTGTAGAGCATGTTTACCAATGGATAGATTGATAGAACCAGACCTGCAATGATATTGACAAAGAGGAGTGCTATGGCGGGGATTAAGACTTTATTCATAATTTAGAAAGTATTTCGTTCTTCTTTTGTTCGTATTCTTCAGCAGTGATGAGTTGTTCATCTAAGAGCTTCTTGAGCTTTCGTAGGCGTAGAGTAGGGTCACTACTAACATCACCCGACTTGAATATGTCTTGTGCTAACTGTAGTCCTGCTCCCATTTGCAAGCCTGCTCCTGCCAGTCCACCTTCGTTCTTTGCAGCATCACGTAAGGCTCCTAACTTCTGCAATCCAGTGTAATCAAGGTCTACCTCGGCTGCTGCATGCTTCTCAGTAGTCATGTTTGCAATCCTACCAATGCGTTCCATCGTTTCGTCATCGAATGTAACAGAAGTAATGCGGAAGTCAGTTAGCTCCAAACCCAATCGTGATAACTCCTCTGAAGTCTTCTCTTGTAACTCCTTAGAAAGCTCACCTATGTGGGTATCCACCTCTCAGTAAGGGTGAGGCTTTGACTGCAAGAAAGGCTGTGAGTGGCGTCACAATACGTGAAGATACGAGTTCTTGCACATCCTCTGCATAATAGTCTGCGATTGTTCCAAGCAGTGTGACGAACATTTGAGACGCATCTTGTATCTTTACAGAGAAGTTTCCTACAAAACCCCGAGAGCCACTGGTAATTGATAATCAGGCTCTATGTATTTCACTGGCGAAGCAGTTCCCCAAAGGATGTTCACCATCTCCGCTGTACGGAAGAAGTAGAACCTCATCTTATGGTCGCTCTCTGCTTGTTGAGAGATGTTAAGCAATGTGGTGATAAAAGGATGGTTGTCAGACTCCATCTCATACACTCCTGGTTCTGTAAGTGTGGCTCTCACCTGTCCATCATAGACGATAATGCAACCCTGACCCGGGTGCAATAATGAGTTTACTAGCGTCCTTTATTTCATCAGTTGTTGTTTCCAACTGATGGAAAAGTAGCTTGCTGTCTTGCTCTTTCCACTCTATGACACTTCTTAATTGCCGTTTAAATAAGTTCTTTATACCCATAGCCTCTGTTGTTACTTGTCAGTAAAATGTATTTCAAATTATCGTATAAGACGTTGTAGTTAAACCTCTTAATACCCTGCAAATATAATGAATTGTATTGAAAACAGCAAGAGATTTCTAAAGAATGAAGGGTTTATTTGAGTTGACGGGTTGACGAGTTGACAAGTAAACAAGTTGTTTGTTGTGTGGGATATAGCCTTTCCGAACTAGCTCTCGTTAGGTACTCCTCTCCTTGAGGAAGGCTAGGGAGAGGATTCAAAGAGGCGTTCCTTTGTATCAAAGAGAGGCTTTCTTCATTGCAAGTAAACGCCTTCTTCAAAGCGAAGAGGGCGTTTACTTGTTTGGTCTTCTGCGTTTCCGACTACCTGAGCATTGCCTTGTTACACATCAACCAACCATCCCATGGTTAGCTTCCGTTAGGCGCTCCTCCCCTTTGGGGAGGCTGGGAGGGGTAGTGAGGAGGTTGTTAGGAGGCTTAAAAAAGGGGAAGAACCATCATAGTTCTTCCCCTTTTTCGAGTCAGGGATGACCAGATTCGAACTGGCGACCCCTACGTCCCGAACGTAGTGCGCTACCAACTGCGCTACATCCCGATAGCCTTTGCAAGCAGTTGCAAAGGTAGTTAATTTTTCGGAACTAGTGCAATGTTTTATGCTCTTTTTATGATATGTTTAGAGCAAGTTGGGCAGTTCGAAGAGCCTTATTCCATTGCTTCCTTTAATAAGGATATAATGGTCTTCTGGTCGATGAAGAGCTATTTCAGCCTTTACCTCATCAACATCCTTAAACTTACGGAAGTCTGTGTTAGTCTTTTGAAATTCCTCACCAACAAGCCAGACATTGGTTAAGCCTGCTGTTTTGAGAAGTTCAACAACCTTTTGATGTTCCTCTGCTGAAGCTGCGCCAAGCTCTCTCATGTCTCCGAGAATAGCCATCTTGTGTTCAACCTCCATAAGTCGGAAGTTCTCAATAGCCGCTGCCATGCTGGACGGATTGGCGTTATAAGCATCCACAATGAGCTTGTTGTGAGCTGTTTCTGTGAGCTGTGAACGGTTGTTATGAGGGATATAATTCTCTAAGGCATGGTTTATTTGCTGTGGAGTTACACCAAAGTGTAGACCGATGGTGATAGCTGCCAACATATTATCAAGGTTGTACGAACCAATGAGATGAGTCTGTACTTCGTATATCGTATTGGCTGGTTGCTGCTTATTAAGGCTTGATGACTGCCATTCGAATTTGAGGAATGGAGCACAGTTGATTACTTTTCCTTGTACGTCGGCAGTATCATCTTGACCATAAGTGATAATGCGGTCGAATTCACGTTGTGCTGCCATTTCTGTGAGATCGGCGTTGCTTTCATTCAAGAAAAAGTAAGGCGTCATGTGCTTTTTAAGAAGTCGTAAAGCTCTCCCTTGGTACGTTTTACGCCCTCAAAGCTGCCGAATCCCTGTAGATGAGCACGACCAACATTTGTTATCAAACCGCAGGTTGGTTCAACATAAGTTACTAGTTTCTCAATGTCTCCAGGGTGTGATGCACCCATCTCAATGACAGCTATCTCATCATCAGGGCGTATGCCAAGTAGCGTGCGAGGCACACCAACATCATTATTATAGTTTGCTTCAGTGTGATGAACCTTATATTTCTCTGCCAAGACAGTAGAGATAAGCTCTTTACTGGTGGTTTTTCCGTTCGTTCCAGTAATTCCAATGACGGGGATGGAGAATTGTCTTCGGTGTTCACGTGCTAGTTCTTTGTAAGTAACGAGTGCATCGTCAACTAAGATAAAACGCTCATCAGTGGTATCAACGTATTCTTTTTCGTCAACAATAGCATAGCTGCAACCTTTGTCCAAAGCAGCTTTTGCAAACTTGTTACCATCGAATGATGCTCCTTTTAGTGCTATGAAGATACTTCCTTCAGGGCAGTTTCTGCTGTCAGTGGTCACTGTTGGGTGACTTAAATAAATCTTGTAAATCTCCTGTATATCCATGATTTCAACTTTATTCTATGGTGCAAAGATAGTCTAAAAGGTAGACAACACAAAGTAAAGATGGGCTTTTTAACAGATGGATTATCATTGTTCTTCATTCGTGTTAAGCGTGGTCGAGGATGCAGACTATCGGTGTCCTATATATATAAGGTGTAATGGCAATGATGTAATTAATGCTTTGAAGTGTTATTATAAATTGAATATTTATGTTGTTTCGTAACGTTATTTGAGTTTAAAGTGCAATTTAGTTACAAATGTTTTTGGTTTGTTAAGTAATTCTTTATACCTTTGCACTTATTTAATAGAAATAGTCATATTTTATAGATTAAAGCTTATGGTTAAAAAGATTATCAATGGTTTTAGCGGGTCTGTTCCTATGCTTAGGCGTAGCATTGGCACAGTCAGAGATTTCAGGAACTGTTGTGTCTTCTGAGAATGGAGAGCCTGTTGTAGGTGCATCCATACTCGTTGTTGGGACACAAATGGGTACTGTTTCCGATATTGATGGTAACTTCCATCTCTCGGTTCCAGAAGGTAAGAATCAGTTAAGAGTACAGTATGTTGGACTCAAGACTGTCGTTGTTCCTGTAAGAATGGAATGAAGGTTGTGATGAAGCCAGACGCTGGCTCTCTCGATGAAGTTATCGTTACAGGATATGGAAACTTTAAGAAATCTAGCTTTACAGGTGCTGCCGCAAACGTAGATCCAGGTAAGTTAGCAGACGTACCAGTAGCCTCTGTGCAGGATAAATTGTCTGGTTCTGTACCTGGAGTAACGGTTACGAGTTCATCAGGTGCGCCTGGTGCTGTAAGCAATATACGTATTCGTGGTATGGGATCTATCAATGCTGGCAATGATCCATTGTATGTCATTGATGGTACACCAATGGTATCTGGTGATATTAACGCATTCGGTCAAGGGCAGTTCAATGATACTGGTACGGACATTCTATCCACTTTGAATAGTAATGATATTGAGTCAATCACCGTCATCAAGGATGCTGCTGCAGCTTCTTTGTATGGTTCTCGTGCAGCTAATGGTGTAGTCGTTATTACAACAAAGAGCGGTAAGAAGGGTAAGACGCATGTTGACTTCCGTAGTGACTGGGGCTTCTCTAACATGGCTATCAATTATCGTCCAATGTTGGATGGTGACGCTCGTCGTGCTGTTCTCTCACGTGGTTTGGAGAACTATGCCATATATAAAGAGGGCAAATCAAGGCTGATGCAGAGACATTTGCTAAGGGGCAGATTGATGACTACGCTGCTAAACCAGTTGTAGGGTACGATGCTAATAACAAACCAATCTATGGTTGGACGAATTGGAAGGATCTTCTCTTCAAGACGGGACACCATCAGAACTATCAAATAAGTCTTAGTGGTGGTAGTGATAACACCCAGTTCTATACCTCTCTGTCGTATATGAAGCAGACAGGTATCACTGCGAACCAAGGTTTGGAGCGTTTCACAGGTAATGCCAACCTTACTCATAAGTTCGGAAGATTTACTTTGGTTTACTCTGGTTTGTTCTCTAAGATGAATCAGCAGATGGCTAATGAGGGAACTTCTTATACAAGTTCTATCGCTCACTATGCATTCTTTGATAGTCCTTCAGCCATTGCTTATCTCCCTGATGGCACATTGGCTCCAGGTACTCAAACTGGTTCTTACGTACAGCTCAACCCTCTCTATGAATACAAGCATTCAAGTGATAAGAACGACGTAAGACGTGCTTTCAACTCATTGAAGCTCGATTGGAACATCTGGGATGCACTCCATTTGAGTGAGAAGTTCACCTATGATTATACTTCATCAGTAGAGAATGTACTCTGGGATCGCTTCTCTAACGATGGTGCCCCTGGTGGTACTCTACAGCGTGTAGTGAGTGCTATCACTCAAATGAATGGTCAGACACAGCTCTCTTATGTGAAGTCTTTCGGCTTACATAACCTTGATGCACTTCTTGGATACGAGACAGAAAAGTACATCTACAAGTACAATTATCTCCAAGGAACCAATTATCCTGGTTCTCTCTATGAGCTTTCTAATGCTGGAACGACGAGTGGTTCTAGTAATGCAACAGGCTACACGATGGTAAGTTGGTTAGGTCGTTTGAACTATAACTACGATAACAGATACTATGCAGGCTTTAGTTTCCGTCGCGATGGTAGTAGTCGTTTGGCAAAAGCTAACCGCTGGGGTAACTTCTGGTCAGTATCTGGTGCATGGCGATTTGGTGCTGAGAAGTTTATGGAATCAGCTAAGAGCGTGCTAAGTGATGGTAAGTTGCGTGTCAGCTATGGTGTGAATGGAACATTGCCAACTAGTCTTTATGCTTATTTGAACCTCTATCACTTCGGTGAGTACTATAATGGTCAGTCTGGAATGGGTATCGTTGGTATTGGTAACCCTGACTTGAAGTGGGAGAAGAACCGTGCTTTTAATGTTGGTTTAGACCTTACCTTCTTTGATCGAATCTCTTTGACTTTCGATTATTACACACGTACAACATCAGATCTTATCTATGATCTCCCTGTATCAGCTGTACCTGGTTATTATGACGGAGAAACTTATAAGACCACAACACCAATGAATATTGGTTCTTTACGCAATACAGGTTACGAGTTTACGCTACAAAGTAATAACGTTAACACAAAGGACTTCACATGGACAACCATGTTGAACTTCGGTCATAACCACAATAAGATTACTAAGCTCAATGGTAGTCAGGATGAGGTAATCAGTGGTAGATTGATTCACAAGGTGGGTCACACTTATTACAGCTATTACGCTCTTGAGTATGCTGGTGTAGATCCTGCTACTGGTAAGGAAGCTTATTATCTCAATGATGGTACAGCTAATGCGCGCAAGACAACAACTGATCCTGCAGCTGCAAAGAAGGTTATCGTAGGTGACCACGAGGCTACTATAGAAGGTGGTTTGACGAATAATATCAAATGGAAGTTTATCGACTTCGGTTTGAACTTCACCTTCTCTTTCGGTGGAAAGGCTTACGATGCAGCTAGATGGCAGCATAGTAATGGTGGTAACTTCCTCTATGGTGGTGCTGTCCCAGCCTATTATGATATTGACAAGATGTGGACAGGTCCTGGCGACACAAAGGCTAGTCTCCCTGCTTTCCAATTCGGAAACAACCCAACCATTGAGTCATCTCGTTGGTTAATGCCTACTGATTACTTGCGTTTGAAGAGCTTAACACTTGGTCTTACAGCACCTAATAACTGGGTATCTAGACTTGGTTTGAATAAGGCAAGAGTCTATTTTGCAGCATCAAATCTCTTCACATTGAAGTCAAAGAACCTCTATGTTGATCCAGAGATGCCAGTAGATGGTCTATGTGTATTCCAAACTCCAGCCTTAAGAACATTCACTTTCGGTATTGAGTTAGGCTTCTAAATTATTAATTGTAGAATTTTTGTTTATGAGAAAATACAATAAAAACATATACGGCTTAATGCTCGCAGGTGCAGTCCTGATGGGTATGTCATCATGTGGTGACGATTTCTTTGAGCAGAAACCAGCTGATTCTGTCCCTGCGGAGACAGCCATCCAGAGTAGTAGTGACCTTGCTTCGGCTCGTGCGGGTATGTATGCTGTCTTTAAAGGAAATAGTAAAATGGTCGATTACTATGGTCAGCAAATGTTCCTATATGGCGAGTTGCATGGTGAAGACTTAGTGTATAATTCAACTTACGGAAGTAACCGTGCGAACTTCTATTATCAGATGTCTTACACCACAGCATCCGACTTTGATCGTTCGGAAGCAATCTGGCAATCTCCTTATGCAGTGATAGGTCGTGCTTGCCGAATCATTGAGGCAGCCGATGGTGGTAAGTTGTCTGATAAAACTGAGGCGGCTGATGAGATAGCACAATATCGTGCAGAAGCATTGGTTCTACGTGCTATGGCGACTTTCGATTTGACCCGCGTTTATGGTAAGACCTATACCGAGGATAATGGTGCCTCGCTAGGAGTTCCACTGGTAACAAGTTCTTTACAATCAAATGTTAAGCCTGCTCGTAGTACTGTTGCAGAGTGTTATGCTCAAGTTATAAAGGACTTGACCGAAGCAATTAGCTCTGGTAAGCTCCCATCAGAGACTACTCCTGGTTATGTTAGTCTCTATGCAGCAAAGGCTCTCTTGGCACGTGTTTACTTGACAAAGGGCGATTGGGCAAATGCTCTCAGTACTGCAGAAGATGTTATCAACAACTCTGGTAAGAGTCTATGGACAATCTCTGAGTATGTGAATGCATGGAAGAAAGACGATGCAGCACACGCCAAAGAGATGTTGTTCGAGATACCTGTTACCAACACAAATGATTGGAATGACCGTGAGGGTATAGCCTATCTATATGCAGAGAATCGTCCTGATGTTCCTGGTTATGGTGAGGCTGTTGCCAACAAGAACTTCCTTGCTCTTTTGGCTCAAGACCCTAACGACGTGCGCGCAGATGTGTTCCTTGCACCTAGCAATGACTCTAAAAACATATTCCATGGTGCAAAGGTTTATCTGAACAAGATGCCTGCTTACAATGGTGATCCTCGTTATGCTAGTGTGCCAATATTACGTTTGTCAGAAGTTTATCTGATAGCTTCTGAAGCTGCATTTAAGGATGGTAACACTGCAAAAGCAGTCCAGTATTTGAATGCTCTATTGAAGAATAGAACGTCGGATGCGTCTCGTTTGGTAACAGCGTCAACTATCACGGCCGCTCGTATATCACTCGAACGCCGTAAGGAACTCGTTGGTGAAGGTCAACGTTTCTTTGATGCAATACGCAACAATGAGACTATCACACGTTATACTAACGAATCCGACCGTGGTTGGAGCGCTGTTCTCCCAGCAGATGTGCGTAGTTACAACCGCGATTACTTCAAAGCTCTTGCAGCTATACCAAGCTATGAGATAGATGCAAACAAGAATATTAAGCAGAACGATGGTTATGGTCAATAACCCGTTCGAGTCGCTTAACAAACTAATATAAATGCGAGGGATGTGCCTAGATGGGCACATCCTTTTTTCTTGTCTACTGTTCCTACCATTTACTAAGAATATCTTTTACAAATTTAATTATCAATATAGAGCCAAATAGGAAGCGATATTCTTCAAAATAAAAACGTATATACCTTTTTTAGAAAACGTACCTCCGTTTTTTTGGTGAAACGTATATACGTTTTTTTGGTGAAAATGTATATCCGTTTTTTTGGTGAAATGTATATCCGTTTTTTAGTGAAACGTATATCCGTTTTTAGTGAAACGTATATACGTTTTTGGTGAAACGTACGTACTTTTTAGGTAAAAATAGGCTATTTTTTCCATTGATGGTCGGTTACTTTCGATTGAAAAGAATGTAAGATTTACGTAAAACGTTGGTTATTAATGAGTTATACGATTGTTCGCAAACTTCTTCAAAAAACGCGTATTTGACCCAAAGGAGGGTGCTCTTCGATAAAAAAACGCAGTTATAAGCATAGATTTTAGCAGTATTTCTTTACAAATGTAGTAGGTACTTTCCGCAGGTTTCGTCCTATCTATACCATTGGATCGAATGCTTTTTTTCGCCCTTTCTGAACGTTCGATTGAAGTTGAATCGTTGGTGAAAAGCATTGGAACTATCGCCTGTTTGCCTACTGAAACTTATGCTTTTCGCTAAAAAGGTTGAGCCTTTCTGATATAAATGTGCAATAATTACATTACCTTTGTGCCTATGGAGAAGATGAAAACATTGGGTGATGGAACGCCCATAAGCTATACTATCAACGTTCGTGGGCGTCTCATCGACTTGGGCGAACCGCTGGTGATGGGAATCATGAACGTTACGCCCGACTCATTCTATGCTAATAGTCGAGTGCAAACGGCTGAGGCTATCCGCCAGCGAGCCCATCAGATAGTTGCTGAAGGGGCTAAGATTATTGATATCGGAGCCTGTTCAACACGTCCCGGAGGTGTTGTTGTCAGTGCAGAAGAGGAGATGCAGCGATTAGCTTTCGCTCTCCCGATTGTCAAAGAAGCCGAGCCTGATGCCATACTGTCCATTGATACTTTCCATGCTGATATTGCCCGAAGGACGATTGAGGAGTTCGGTGCAGATATAATCAACGATGTTGAGGAAGGTAAAGACCCCGAAATGTTCCGTACCGTAGCCGAACTTGGGGCACCTTATATCCTTATGTCTACTGCTGCTAACCTTCATGACATGCTTATCGACTTCTCTCGTGAGGTGCAAGAATTGCGCGATTTGGGGCAAAAAGACATTATTCTCGACCCTGGTTTTGGCTTTGGTAAAGACCCCGTAGCGGGCAATTACGAGCTATTGAGCGTCATGGAACGGTTGCAAGTAATGGAACTTCCCATCCTTGTAGGCATTAGTAGGAAGCGAATGATTCATCAACTTTTGGGGATTACGGCGGCTGAAAGTCTGAACGGAACAACCATTTGAACACAATCGCCCTATTGAAAGGTGCAAACATACTGCGAGTGCACGATGTTCGTGAGGCGGTTGAGGCTGTCAAAATAGTTGGTGCAATGCGACAAAATACTATAAAGTGAAATAATAAAGCTCTTCTTTTATGTTTTTCCCATTTGGTATAAAGGATGTAATCGACATCGTGCTTGTGGCATTGATGCTCTATTATATTTATCGTGTGATGAAGGAGTCACGCTCACTGAACATCTTCATCGGAATTATGTTGTTTGTTATCCTATGGCTCATTGTCAGTCAGGTGCTAGAGATGCGACTTTTGGGTGGTATCCTCGATAAGCTGGTTTCGGTGGGAGTTATTGGTCTTATCGTTCTGTTCCAAGAAGACATTCGCCACTTCCTGTATAGTCTTGGCGCACATCGGAAGGTAAAAAACATTATTAAACTATTTACGAGAGCAAGCAAGGAGGAGGTTGATAAAGGAAACAATTATGCCTATCGTCATGGCTTGCATGAGTATGAGTCGTGGCAAGGTGGGTGCTTTGATAGTTATAGAACGGGGTGTGATGTTGGAAGACATAGTTGAGACTGGCGACTTGATAGACGCTCGCATTAATCAACGACTGATTGAAAACATCTTCTTCAAGAACTCGCCTCTGCATGACGGAGCGATGGTTATCTCCAAACAACGCATTAAGGCGGCAGGATGCATATTGCCTGTAAGCCACAAGCAAGACATTCCTAAGGAGTTAGGTCTGCGTCACCGTGCAGCCATGGGAATCTCACAGGATTCGGACGCATTGGCTATCATCGTTTCAGAAGAGACTGGTCGCATTAGTGTTGCCATGCATGGTGAGTTCCAACTGCGCCTTTCTGCCGAACAACTGGAGAGTATCTTGACAAAGGAGATGGTGCTGTCTTGAATTCAGAGCAAGCCCCACCCAACCTCCCCGAATAGGGAGGAACAACTTACGGGACACACGTCTGTCTGAAAGTAGAGGATGGGTCAGTGTGCAATGAGGTATTGATTCGTTAGATTGAACCATCGGAACGGAAATAAGGAAACGCCCTTCTCAATGCGAGAAGGGCGTTTCTTTGTTTTGAAGAAGGCGTCTCCTTGTAATGAGGAAACGCCTTCTTCTATTCGAGCTAACCTAATTCAACATTAGATTCATCTCTAGTTTGTCATCCTTGAAGATATAGTCTACTAGCTCATTGATTGTCAATGAACGTGTGTTCGGCAGTGGTTGATTCGTATGACAAACGTGCCCTTCCTTTATTTGGAAGTACATGTTATTCTTTGGAATATCCGAGTCATTATATATACGGAGGTTCTCTATGCGGTCAGGATGCCGTTGAGCATAAGCTGCAACGCCTTTTCAGCATTGATAACACGTATCATTCCTTGTATATTCTCCGTCTGTCTCTTAGCATTCGGGTCGATAGAAAGCGCAATGCGATGATCCTCCTTGATAATATCGAAACCCTCGGCATCATGCAATAGAACGCAATCTTTGGAACGTTGCCACTTGTCGAACGAATCAAAGTCCATGTTGTCAACATCAGTAGGCGGTGCCGTTACCATGATATGTCGTGCATATCCGCATCGTTCATACCAGTCGTATAACCACTCTTCGGCAGGTATCAACGTTGTAAAGACAGCCCCCTTGTGATAGAGTTGGAAGTGAGCTTGCGACATTAAGTTGCCTCCCATATTCTTCTTTCGGTACTCCTCACGCACACTAACACCAGAGATATAAGCCGTGCGCACCTCCTCATCGTAGTATTTCATTGTATAGGGCAAGGCTTGAAGGGCTGCAACAGTATGCTTATCAGCCTGACAAGTGATGTTATATTCGGGCTTGAAAACACGTGAGAAATAGAGTTGTATGAATGGTTCCACATCGTGGAAAGTGTCTCGCCATAGGCTGATTGTCTCCTCCTTAATGCGTTGCTGATCCTCTTCTTGCGCTAAGGGATATTTCTCCATGACCACATTCTTCTCTAAAAGAATGTCTGGCTTGTATGAAAGTTTGGCGTATCTCAAGCCCTCAATACCAAGGTCTTCCTCACGATTCATGTATTCGTATTGCTCAGGGAGGTGTCTGGCGAACTCCTGATTGATGATAGAAAAAGCCCCTTCATAGCTTGTATCTGCCTTTTCAACGCATACATCGAACACCTTGTTAGTGATAGGCGAACCAAAGGTGAAGGCAATCAACTTATCATCTACCCATATTGTGCCACCAATAGCACCGATTTCATCCCATAAATCGAAGACACGTGTCATTGAACGAAGCTCTTCCGATAATTCTTCATCGCCCTCAGTATCCTCCTTTGTAACCTCTCTCCAGTTCTCTTCCACAGCTATGCACTCTGGAATCATGTCCTTTGTTAAGTCCTTATATACGTAGTTTGGGAATGTTTTACGGAACTTATTGCAGTGGTTTCGCTTACCTTGTAACTTCTTACCAGATAGTGTTGCGAGCTTTTCACGTGAGTAGATATAATCGAAGTGGTCACGGTCTGGTTTGATATCAAAGGTGTTGGGGAAGGTAGTCTCTAGTATCTCTGCCATATAACTGCATACACCTAGCATTAAGAAAGGATGCCCTAAGGTGATAGAATCGTCCCTCATCTGTCGGACAACGGCAGCGAATCGATTGCGCATAGCCTCGTCCCATGCACATTTCCATACTGGTGCCATGTATGCGAGATGGTGCCCTGTATAAAAGCGGAACACTAAGAAGCCATCGACTTCAGCGATTTGTGTGTTATAAAGAAACCTCCATGAGATGATATTTGCAAAGCTTAAATCACAGTTCTGACGGTCTCCACAAAGTGTATAACCTTGTATTAGTTCGCGATCAGACGTCTTTACATCGTGGAATTTAATCATGTTGTCTATAATCTGGTTAGGCTACAAAGATATGTATAAAAGCTGGGATAGCCAAGAGGATAGCTCTTTTCTGATATAAAACAAGACTCTTGTTTGGGATTATGAGTTAATTTAGCTATCTTTGCAGGTAAACAATTTAAAGACCGAAGTACAATTATTACAATAGAATAAGAACTATGGATTTATTAGAGCAAATCGTTGCACGCGCTAAGCCGATAAGCAACGTATCGTGCTCCCCGAGGCAGAAGAGGAGCGAACCCTTAGAGCGGCTGACAGGGTATTAGCCGATGATATCGCCAATCTAATCCTCATTGGTAACCCCGCCAACATACATAAGCTTGCCACAGAGTGGGGGCTTAAGAACATTGACAAGGCGACCATTGTTGACCCAGAGAATAACCCTAAGTGCGAAGAATATGCTGCTAAGCTAGCTGAACTACGCCAGAAAAAGGGTATGACTATCGACCAGGCACGTGAGTTAGTGACAAAGAATAATCTCTATCTGGGTTGTATGATTATTAAGACAGAGGGCGCTGATGGGCAGATATCAGGTGCTCTCTCTACAACAGGTGACACGCTTCGCCCTGCTTTACAGATTATTAAATGTGCGCCAAGGTATCACTTGCGTGAGTGGAGCTATGCTCATCCTCACTCACGAACAGCAGTATGGTGAGAATGGTATTGTCGTTATGGGTGATGTAGCTGTTACTCCTAACCCAACAGCCGATCAGTTGGCTCAAATCGCTTACACTACTGCCGAGACCGCAAAGAGCGTTGCTGGCTTCCAAGACCCACATGTTGCCATGTTGAGTTTCTCTACTAAGGGATCAGCAAAAGACGCTATCGACCGTGAAACGGGTAAGAGTGTTTACATTATAGATAAGGTTGTTGAGGCAACAAAGATAGCCAAGGAGAAGTTCCCAACACTGAAGGTTGATGGTGAATTACAGGCTGATGCTGCTCTAGTCCCTGCTGTTGCTGCTAAGAAGGCACCAGGTTCGGAGATAGCAGGTAAGGCTAATGTGCTTGTTGTTCCAAACCTGGAAGTAGGTAACATTGGCTATAAGTTAATCGAACGTCTTGGTGGTGCTAAGGCGATTGGACCTATCCTCCAAGGTATAGCTCGTCCTGTTAACGATCTTTCTCGTGGCTGTTGTGTAGATGATATCTATTATATGGTAGCTATCACTGCATGCCAAGCTCAAGATGCAAAAAAGCTATAAAGAAGCCTCTCCTCAGCTCCTCTCCCAATGGAGAGAGGAGTAGCATGTATAGAGGGGAACACTCCTAAGTAATTAAGTAATCAATAAAGAGGAAGGGAAGAGCGTAAGTTCTGGGGTTATATTTATCTGTATGTGAATAGTTTATTGGTATTGCTTTACCCTAATAAGAACATTTACCTTAACTCCATTTCACTCCCTTTACTCCTTTAACTCCTATAATCAAAATATGAAGATATTAGTCTTGAACTGCGGAAGTAGTTCTATTAAGTACAAGTTGTACGATATGAAAGACGAGTCAGTGTTGGCTCAGGGCGGTGTAGAACGCATTGGACTTGATGAGGCTTTCATAAAGGTTAAGCTCCCTAATGGTGAGAAGAAGCAAATCATGGCAGACCTTCCTACACATAAAGAAGGTGTGGCTCTTGTGTTCAAAGTGTTACTAGATCCAGAGATTGGTGCATTAAAGAGTCTTGATGAGATAGACGCAGTTGGACACCGAGTAGTGCAAGGAGGTGACCTCTTTGAGAAGAGTTGTATCGTTACAAAAGAAGTAGAAGAAGGTATTGAAAGTCTTATAGACTTAGCGCCAGTTCATAATGCTGGACACTTGCGTGGATTGCGTGCTGTGGATGCTTTGATGCCTCACACACCACAGGTAACAGTGTTTGATAATGCTTTCCATAGCACTATGCCAGATTATGCTTACCTATATGCTGTTCCTTATGATCTCTATAAGAAGTATCATGTTCGTCGCTATGGTTTCCATGGAACTAGTCATCGTTATGTGTCACAACGTGTATGTGAAATGTTAGGTGTAGACATCAAGACACAGAAGATTATCACTTGTCACATTGGTAATGGTGCGTCTATTGCAGCTATCAAGAATGGTAAGGTCATCGATACCTCAATGGGCTTAACACCATTGGCAGGCTTGATGATGGGTTCTCGTTCTGGTGATATCGATCCTTCTGCAGTAACTTACTTGATGGAGAAGCTCGGTAAGAAACCACAGGAAATGGCAGACTTCTTGAATAAGGAGAGTGGTGTGTTGGGTATTACGGGTATCAGCTCTGATATGCGTGACATAGAGAATGCTGATAACGAAGGTAATCAACTTGCTCATTTAGCACTGCAGATGTACACTTATCGTATTAAGAAGTACATCGGTGCTTATGCTGCTGCTATGAATGGTGTAGACATCATTGTGTGGACAGCAGGCGTTGGGGAGAATCAGACCGGATTGCGTTGGGATGCTTGTCAAGACATGGAGTATCTTGGTATCAAGTTGGATAAGAAGCGCAATGAAGTGCGTGGAGTGGAGCAGATTCTCTCTACTGATGATTCAAAGGTAAAGGTTGTTCTTGTGCCAACTGATGAAGAGATTGTCATTGCACGTGATACTCAAGAACTTGTTAAAGACTTGAAGAAGTAATATCTAGGGATTTCCTACGGATATTGAATATTAGTGATAGACTGTATTAAAAGTGGGGTAATGATACTCATGACCCATCTATTGTTTCTACCATAGCTTACTTGTATTGCTATGTTCAGCGATGTAGAAATGTGGAAAAGAGCTTTTGCTACAGTCTATCTTTTTGTTTTTCCAGGCATTGCTGTTATAATTTTCTCATTCAGAATAGACTTATAACCAGTCGTTTATCTCAAATACTAAATATGACAGCAAATCAAATTTAAAATGAAATAGGGTATAAATCAGTTTCAAACAATGATTCTCAACATTGTATAAAACTTATAGAAAGATTTTCCTTTATGCTCTGTTTCTCCCTAATAGATTATTCCTTAACTGCTGATAAGTATGAAGTTGTGCTGTGATTTTTCGTTAGTAGTGATAGAGTAGGATATATATAAAAAGGTGAATTGTTATAAAATGCGAAAGGTAGTTGTCTCACGACAACCACCTTTCTTTGACTAAACTTAATCTACAAACCTGAGTTTTAATTTTTATATTATGAATGTCTTAAATTCTTTTTTTAATATGCTATTTCCATTTAGTTGATAGTCTTTCTTTATTCAAGAATACTATCCCTTAAAAGACAATGCAAAGATACGAGTTTGTTTTGTAACTTCCAAATACTTTCTAAGGAAAATGAGTTTTTATAGCTAAAAAATAACTTTTTATCTTGATAATAGGCTTATTTTTTTACTTTTGTTAAAAGCTTGCTTTTCCCCTTCAACGTATTCCTCTAGGAACATATGTTCACCATCGAATACTGCGTAAGTGAACTGCCATATCCAATCTCCAAGTATCAGCATGCGTACTTTCCGTGATAGGGTGAGATCTAATTCAATATGTCGATGACCATAGATATAATAATCGACGTCTTTATGTGTGCGCATGTAATCTTTTGTGAAACGCACTAAATATTCTTTATCTTCGCCCATGTAGGGAGCTTCTTTCCCATCAATACGTTTCAATCTGCTCTTTTTTGCCCAATTCAAACCTAACTGCATACCCCACCAAGGGTGGAAGAAGTTGAGTAATCGCTGGCATACTCGATTGTGAAAGACTTTTCTTAAGAACTGAAATATAGGATCTGGATCTCCTAGTCCATCACCATGTGCAAGATAGAAAACCTTATCGTAGATCTCGGTTGTGATGGGTTGACGATGAAGGATAACGCCACATTCCTCTTCTAAGTATCCGTAAGTCCAGAGATCATGATTACCTGTAAAGAAGTGCACCTCTACTCCCATATCTGTTAACTCTGATATTTTTCCTAGAAACCGAGTATATCCTTTTGGAACAACATACTTATATTCGTTCCAAAAGTCGAACATATCGCCTAGTAGATAAATAGCTGCAGCCTTGTTCTTTATGCTATCCAAGAAACGGACTAGACGGCGTTCTTGTGTGCGTCTATGTTTTATGGCTAGTGAACCAAGGTGTGCATCAGAAAGGAAATAGATATTTTTCATGTCTTTGAATTTTAAGTGAATGAGGTGTTAACGAGCCTATTGTGGCTTTATTCAAAGCCTAATTCAACCCGTGCCTCCTCAGACATCATACTTTGATCCCATACTGGGTCAAAGACTAGATTGATGTTAGCTGACTTTATTCCCCTCAACACTCTCCACCTTTGTTCGTACATCTTCAAGGATGAAATCTGCTGCAGGGCAAGATGGTGCTGTAAATGTCATATCCATGTCGAGATTACCTTTCTCGTCTACATCAATCTTATAGATCATTCCAAGATCATAGATATTTACAGGTATTTCTGGGTCATAGACAGTCTTCAACACATCAACGATTTTTTCTTCTATCTGTGTCTTTTCTTCTTGTGTCATATATTTAATTGGGTGTTTATTTATAATGTGTAACTTGTAAAGATAGTGTTAATAAGCGCAATAAAAAATGTTTTTAAATTGCCAGATGTTACCTATCTTTTGCAAAGATAGTAATTTTAAATAATAATCACAATAGCTTGCTAAGGAAAGAAGGTCATTTATCTTGGTTTTACAAACATATTATTGTATATTTGTGCAATGATAAAGAAGGATGATTATCATGTGCGATTGGTATAGTTGGAATATCACTTATCAAAATAAGAAGCCTGTAAGGATTACTGTTCGGGATACTCTCGGAACACATGAGGTACAGCCTGGCAGTGCTAAGTGGAATGCTATCTTGGCTGAAGCTAATCAGAGTGCGCGAAAGAGTAAGGCTACTTCTAAAGTACAGAGAAGGAAGATTTGGGGACAACTTAATTTTAATGAAAAGCGTACCAAACTGCTTGTTTCGCTTGGCGTAGCACTCTTTATTTTCTTGTTACCTCTTTGCATATATCCAAGTTACTTCGGTTTACATACACGAGAAGGTTATTGTGGACTCTTTTTGACAGCTCTTCTGTTCTCTTTCGGAATAGCTGTTAGCATCTTTGGCATCTTTTGTTGGCGTGATAAGGAGTATAAATGGTATACCAAGATTGGTTTTACTATTTTGGGGATAATTTCTCTTTTCCTTATTGTTAGGGGTGTTACAGCTTATATAAAGGACTTTGTGGATAATGATGTTGTTACTTATGAAGGCTCATTTACGCTAGACACAATAGTTTACAGGCGTTCTTTTACCAATTATGTTATTACATGGGAAGGTGACACTCTATCCTCTTCTCCAGAGCATCTTATTAGCTATGCACATTACTTGGAACTAGAGCATTATAATAAGGTGAGAATTACTTATTGGCGGAACTCTGGTCTAGTTTGGAGTGTAGAACCCTTAGGTGAATGGCACGAGGTGGAAGGAAAGAACTGGTGGGAGTGGTAGACTTTTGTTTATTATCGAGCTTCGAGAGAATTCTTAGAGTCTTCCCTCTTCACGATAAGAGTAATATTTCCCATCAGTGAGGACTACATGATCAGCGAAGTGAATGCTTAGTAATTCGCATGCTTTCCGTATGCGTGTGGTAAGAAGATCATCCTCATGGCTGGGAGAGGTGTTCCCACTGGGATGATTATGACAGAATGCAAGGATGGTAGTATTCTTCATTAATACCTCTTTCATCATAAGTCTTATATCAATCGGAGCCATAGTTAGTCCACCAATTGAGATACGTTTGGCCTCTATAAGACGAAAGTTTGCTTCATCATTAGTATCCAACCCTCTTCGATGTCGAGGTCTTGAATGGTGGTGTACATATAATTGTAAATGGCTTCTGCACTATTCAGTAAGGGGACTTCTTCTACCTTTGCACGTTGCCTGCGTTTACCCAATTCACATGCTGCAAGTATCGTTATAGCCTTTGCCGGACCAATTCCTTTATATCCTTCTAGCTGATGTATAGATAACTTCCCCAGTGAGTTTAGATTGTTATGACAATCTTTTAAAATATGTTTCATTAGGTCGACAGCACTCTCATTTGCTGTTCCTGAACCAATAAGAATAGCCAATAATTCTGCATCACTGAGTACACTTGCCCCCAGTCTCTCCAGTTTCTCACGTGGGCGGTCAGCCTCTGCCCAGTTGTTAATGGATATACTTTTCATAGTTTAATGTGATATTCTTTTCTCCTAATAAGGTATATCAAATGTTCTCGTAACAGCTAACAAAATAGGGACGGACGCCTTCGTCTGTCCGTGGTATATATGAAGTCCCTTGATAAACAGGGGCGTTCTGGCGGACAGACGAGGGCATCTGTCCCTATTGTGGCAAATTGATTCATTCATAGTGATAGGTTTTGATGATTGTAGATAGGCGGTTGTTATATTTTAATAGGGGGGGGAACTTTGAATTGTGAATTATGAATTAACTATAGAAGTTCTTTTGGTAGGCTGCAAACTCTTCACGGCTACATACGCATCGTTTCCACCATGCATTAATGAATCCACAGCCGTAACCCATGAGCTGATAAAAAGCTGCACGGATACTAAGGAAGCCGATTTTCAAACTATGATTTTGCATTGTTGAGTCTATACAGATGGTTGCACTATAAAGAAGAAGGGGTAATAACCCTAAGAAGATAAGACTACCACCAAAAGTCTTGGCTGATGTGCAAACTATGATTAACAGCCCACAAAGGATAATCAAAGTGAGAAAGAGAACCCCAAGAGTGAATATCATAGGCAAGAGATGGACAACCTTCAGCGACTCAGGATACTTCTTATATAGGTTGATACGGGCAATACCTGAATTGTAAACCTGTCGCCAGAACTTGCGGAAGTCTGTGCGTCTTTTATGCCACACCCATGCCTCTGGGAAGAGGCGACAGCGTTTCCCAGCCTTGAAGATACGTATAGAGAAGTCGATATCCTCACCAAAGCGCATCTTGGAGAAACCGCCTAATTCCCTGTAAACATCACGACGAATACCCATGTTAAAGGAGCGTGGATAAAATTTATCTAGTTTCTTTTTCCCCCACGGATGCCCCCTGTTGTGAAGAAAGATGTCATTGAGTAAGAGATTGCCTTCTGCGTATCTGTGAACGAATCATGTGCTTTGTCTGGTCCTCCAAAGGCATCTGCTGGTTCTCTCGAAAGCTCTTTGCTGATAGCTTGTAGATAACCTTCAGGAAGTACTACATCTGAGTCAAGGATGAGTAAATACTCTCCCTTTGCCCGTTCTGCACCATAGTTCCGACTCTGACCAGGTCCTGAGTTCTCCTTATAATAATAATGTAAATCGAGTTTGTCAATATACTTGTTGCAAACCTCCTCACATGTTACTTTTGAGCCATCTTCGACGATGACCACTTCAAAATCCGCCTCCTTTTGGTGGAGAAGACTCTCTAATAGCTCATCAACCTCATCTGGTCGGTTGAAAACGGGTACTATAATACTGTACTTCATAACATTGCAAAGATAACACTTTGTTTGTGATTGGCAAGTAATTTAGCGTATTATTATCCTCATAAATATAACATTATCTTGTTAAGGTAATCACCTTTACGTATAGTTCGGATAATATGACAAGGTTAGAGAAAATTGTTAATCTTCTGTTAAACGATGGTCTTCTATTTTAGAGATTGGGCTGTTTTACCTATATTTGTACTAATAAAGTAGAAATAAATTAATTACTTATAGTTATGAAGATACCATCGGAGTTTGATCCTATTCGCCCCTTTGAACCAGAGGAATTACCAGTAGTCTATGATCGGATTCTTGCTGATAAGCAGTTTCAACAAGTGTTAGCATATCTTTATCCTGATGTTCCTATGGAAATACTGGAGCAGAAGATACGAGCTTGTAAGACGAATCTTGAATTTCAGAAAGCATTTTGTTATCCCTTCTTACAGCGTTTGGTGACGACCTTGAGCTTAGGTCTTAGTATGGACGCAACGAACATTGACATCCGAAAACGGTACACTTTCATTAGTAACCATCGTGATATTGTTCTTGATTCAGCCTTTGGATAAGTTACTGATAGATGTTGGCTTCTCGACAACATGCGAGATTGCAATCGGAGATAATCTTCTCTCTGCTGATTGGATACGTGATTTGGTGCGTATTAATAAGTCTTTTACCGTTGAAAGGGCGTTACATTCTGTTGAAATGTTGCGTGCCAGCAAGCGAATGTCCGAATATATCCATTTCGCAGTGGCTGAGAAAAACGAGAATGTATGGATTGCGCAACGTCAAGGTCGTGCTAAGAACTCTAACGATCTCACTCAACCTGCAATCTTAAAAATGATGGTCATGGGTGGTGAAGGGAGTATTATTGATCGCTTGAAGCAGTTGCATATAGTTCCACTATCCATCTCTTATGAGTATGACCCATGTGACTACCTCAAGGCAAGGGAATATCAATTACGTCGAGACATACTTTATTGGAAAAAGACTGCCAAGGATGACTTAGAGAGTATGTTGATAGGTATCAAGGGATTTAAAGGTCATATCTTCTATCATTGTGCACCATGTATAGACGATTGGCTCGATACTTTGGATACTGATTTACCAAAAAATAAGCTCTTTGATACCATCGCTTCTCATATTGACCACGAAATTCATAGTAGTTATAAGCTCTATCCTATTAATTACGTTGCCCTTGATATGATTCAAGACACGAAGGTTTACGAGGAGTATTACACGCAGGATGATTACGAAAAGTTCGATTTCTACCTTGCAGGACAGATTGAGAAGATTGACATAGAGAATCGTGATGAGCAATTCTTGCGTACTTGCTTGCTCACACAATACGCTTATCCCGCAAAAAATTATATAGATGCATCTTCAGAAAGTGGGCGTTTAAAATCGTTGTTGAATCGTCTTACTTTTAAGAAATAAACCTCTGTGAGTACGAGAATCAATAGTAAGATACAGGGTGGAATGACCATAGTAATGTTGCTTATAACATTACTTATGGTTGTTGCTTGTAAGCATGACTTCTTCGAAAAGGGCGATTCTGGCTTGTCATACCTTAACACTGACTTTGTTGAAGTGCGTTCAAATGATGCTTCCGAACTGGTTGAAGCAGTTACAGACAAGGGTGAACACTTGTTGTTACGACCTCATGTAAAAAAGCTATGGGCGGTTAAACCTGACACGACTTACCGTGCGATGCTATATTATAATAAGGTGGTTGAAGGTGTGACAAAGGCTATTGATATTAGTCCTGTACCTGTTTTGCAGATGAAGTTTGCATTGGATGTGGTAGATATACACACTGATCCTGTGACATTTGAGAGTGCTTGGATAAGTAAGAATCGCCGTTATCTTAACCTTGGATTGTCTTTGAAAACAGGTAAAGTTGATGACAAGAAGGTTGCACAATCGTTAGCTATTGTTGTCGACTCGGTAAAAAGAAGGTCAGATGGTGGTAAGAACTTCTATATGCGATTGTATCATGCGCAGAATGGCGTACCAGAGTATTATAGTGCACGTATATTTGTTAGTATGCCAATGACGAATATTCAGACGAGAGACTCCATTGTTTTAGACATCAATACCTATAATGGAATGGTTAGAAAATACTTCTGATAATATCCCTTTTTAGTATAGTTTGTTTTATATTACGGCATTCTTTGTCGTTTACAAGACGCCTACCTATTATCTTCAAGAGTGTTTTTTAAATGATAGGAGATTGTTATGTTGATTTGAAGGTATGTTTTTATATTCAAAAAAATAGACTAATAATAACATGAAAATAAATTGATTCTTTGAAAAAAATAAACTAAAAATTAATTCAATGAAGTCTTTTTTCGGACATAAGAAAAGCTGTATCGAAATGTAGATACAGCTTTTCTTGTTCTTAAAATGATGTATTTTTTGTGCGTAGATGCCCTTACTTTAATACTTCAAGTTCCTTACCAACTTTGATGAAGGCTGCTATACACTTGTCAAGTTGCTCACGATTGTGACCTGCCGAGATTTGAACTCGAATGCGAGCCTGCCCCTTTGGAACAACAGGATAGTAGAAACCTGTAACATAGATACCCTCTTCTAACAACTTAGCTGCATATACCTGAGATAGTTAGCATCGTAGAGCATAACGGCACAGATGGCACTTTGAGTGGGTTTAATATCGAATCCAGCAGCCAACATGTGGTCTCTAAAGTAGTTGACATTCTCTACCAGCTGATCATGAAGGGCGTTGCTTTCCTTCAACATCTTAAATACTTCAAGGCTCGCACCGATGATACAAGGTGCAAGAGAGTTGGAGAAGAGGTATGGGCGACTGCGTTGACGAAGCATATCAATGATCTCCTTACGTCCAGTAGTGAATCCTCCTAATGCTCCACCGAATGCTTTTCCTAAGGTTCCAGTATATATGTCCACACGACCATAGGTCTTGCAAAGCTCGCTAACACCATGACCAGTAGCACCAACCACGCCCGCTGAGTGTGATTCATCAACCATTACGAGAGCATCATACTTCTCTGCAAGGTCGCAAATCTTGTCTATTGGAGCCACATTACCATCCATTGAGAACACGCCATCAGTAACAATAATGCGGAAACGTTGGGCTTGTGCCTCTTGCAAGCAACGCTCTAAATCGGCCATGTCTGCATTGGCATAACGATAACGTTTAGCCTTGCAAAGGCGCACACCATCAATGATAGAGGCGTGATTTAGCGCATCGGAAATGATAGCATCTTCGTCTGTGAACAAAGGTTCGAATACACCTCCATTAGCATCAAAGCATGCTGCATAGAGGATAGTATCTTCTGTCTTGAAGTATTCGGAGATAGCAGCTTCAAGCTCTTTATGCCCGTCTTGTGTACCACAGATAAAGCGTACTGATGACATACCGAAGCCTCTCTTGTCCATCATCTTCTTGGCACCTTCAATCAGACGAGGGTGATTGGAAAGCCCCAAATAGTTATTGGCGCAGAAGTTCAAAACTTCTTTACCTTTTACTTCAATTGCTGCACTCTGTGGGCTTTCGATGATTCTTTCATTCTTGTAAAGCCCTGCTTCTGTTATCTCAGCAAGTGAGTTGCAGAGATATTCTTTCATCTTTCCATACATAACATTAGATTCTTTAATTGTTATACAGGGCAAAGTAAGGTATAAAAAACGAGAATAAGGATGTTTTACAATGCTTTTTTGTAATAGAATCAGTAATTTTGATAATTTTAAGATATCGAAGAGCTCTATTCGATAAAAATATGTTTACTTTGCAACAAAATGGATTATCAACTTATCTATATATATGAAAAATGTTTTGGTGATAGGCTCCACTGGGCAGATAGGCTCAGAGCTTACCAGGAAATTGAGAAAGTGTTATGGCAATGAGAACATCGTCGCTGGTTATATTAAAGGTGCTGAACCTACGGGTGAACTGAGGGATGGTGGACCTTTTGCAGAGGCTGATGTTACAAACCCGCAAATGATTGCGGAGGTTGTAAAGAAGTATCATGTTGATACGATTTATAACCTTGCAGCATTGTTGTCTGTCGTGGCGGAGAATAAGCCACAGTTAGCTTGGAAGATTGGTATTGATGGTCTTTGGAACATCTTGGAAGTTGCACGTGAGAATCAATGTGCGGTCTTCACGCCTAGTTCTATAGGCTCATTTGGTCCGAGTACACCTCGTGTCAAGACACCACAGGATACGATACAGCGTCCAAGAACTATCTATGGTGTGTCAAAGGTTGCTACTGAATTGTTGAGTGATTATTACTTCAATAAATATGGAGTAGATACTCGTTCTGTGCGTTTCCCTGGTTTGATTTCTTATGTGACACCTCCTTGGTGGTGGTACAACTGACTATGCTGTCGATATCTACTACTCGGCTGTTCGCGGTGAGAAGTTCGTGTGTCCAATTAAGAGAGGTACATTGATGGATATGATGTATATGCCTGATGCATTGAATGCAGCCATTTCCTTAATGGAGGCTGACCCATCTCGTTTGGTGCATCGTAATGGTTTCAACATTGCATCGATGAGTTTTGATCCAGAAGAAATATTCAATGTAATTAAGCAGCATAAGCCTGATTTTGAGATGGAATACGATGTTGATCCTCTCAAGCAGAGTATTGCCGACAGTTGGCCTGATAGTTTAGATGATAGTTGTGCACGTGAGGAATGGGATTGGAAACCACAATTTGATTTGGAATCCATGACGATTGATATGCTAAAGAACTTAAAGGTAAAGTTGAAATAGTCCTTTTAAAGATAAAAGAGAGGCAGATTATCATCTTGATAACTGCCTCTCTTTCTTGTTTATAAGTAAATGTATAAGTTACTACAGATAATTTCTGAGTTTACTTTATTATCTTCTTTTTCCTTTAGGAGCTGGTTTCTTTCCTACAGGCTTTTTACCAGTAGAAGTCTTTTTTGTACCTTGTTTGTTGGTTGTCTGACTAGTAGATGTAGTCTTCTCTGGTTCTATCTTTTCAGGCATCTTGTTCTCTGGACGTGCAAATCCATCCTTTGTTGCAAGCTTACTCATAGTTTTGATACGCTTGTCAAGATCTGGGTGTGAAGAGAACATACGCTTCCATTTACCTTCTTTTTGGATACCTTGGTCTTCTTCGAGTTTCTTTAATTTCTCGAAAGATAGTGCAATAGCCCATGGATTTTTGCCATTCTCTTTCAGAAACTCATATCCGTAAGCATCTGCCTGACTCTCTTGTTTCTGAGAGTAAGTGGCATTGAGGAGTGATTCGCCTAGTTCACCAAGTTGTGAATCAGTAAGTGCTGCGGCTTTACCATTGGTTGCAGCGAGTCCATCTTTGAGCGCAGAAGTAAGTAGGGAGGTACGGAATCTTTTCTTAGAGTCTTTATGTGCAACGTGACCAATCTCATGTCCAATAACGCCCAAAAGTTCTTCGTCTGTCATAAGATCCATGAGGGATGAGAATACTCGTACGCTTCCATCAGGGCAGGCAAAGGCATTGACGTCTGTTACATAGTAAACTTTAAAGTTCAAAGGGATTCCTTCTACATTGGTAAGACCTTGTGTTAATTTGTTAAGACGCTTTGTGTAAGGGCTGCGAGCATCGCAAACTTTGTTGTTCTTATCCAACCAAGCAATGTATTCTTTTACGTAATTTGCCATGTCTGCATCTGTCAAAGTTGCAGCTTTGGCTACTTTTACGGCACCACTTGCAGCTTTCCCTATATTGAACTGCGCCTTCATTGGTGTTGCTCCTGCAATGAGTAATGTGGCAATACATACACTGTAAAATCTCTTTCTCATACGAACTGTTTTGTTTGTTAAAGTTAATTTGTGACAAATATATGGATATTCTTTTGAATAGTCAAGTCTTTTATCAATTTTATTTCATCAAATACGGACAACCATGAGGGTTGTCCGTATGATATTTAAATGCCTTAGTTTTTTTATTGTTACCAAAGAATCGAAGAAGATAAAGGAAGAGGTTGATAAAGTCGAGATAGAGACTCAATGACCCTAGGAGTGCTATTTTCTGGGCTGATTCTCCTGCATCAGGAGCCATGAGAAGGTTACGTTTGATTGCTTGTGCATCCCATGCGGTGAGACCTGTAAAATGAGCACTCCAACAATGCTGACTATATAATCCATTGTGGAACTGTGCAAGAAGAGGTTGACTAGACTAGCTATAATCAAACCAATTAATGCCATGAAGAGTACTCCTCCGAACTTTGTTAAATCCTTCTTCGTCGTTGATCCTATTAATGCCATTGCTCCAAAGGTTCCTGCAGTGACAAAGAAGGTTTTGGCAATGATGGCTATTTTGTATACTGCAAATATCCATCCGAGGGTCAGACCATTGATGGCAGAGAAGAGGATAAACCATAGGGTTGCGCTGGCAAGAGATAGCTTATAGATGCGAGATGATAGATACCATACGATGCCAAACTCCACTAAGGCTGCAATAAGCATAGGACCTTTACTAATGTAGAGAGCTTGGATAAGTGCAGGAGAACTACCTGCCCCATAAGCAACAATACCTGTAATGGCGAGTGCCATTGCCATCCATACATATACCTTACGCATTAGTGCTGGAAATGCGCGTGCCATTTCTAGGTCACGATCATGGTTATTAACCACTTTTGAATAGTTGTTGAAATCCATATTCATTTCTTTTTTTGTTTTGTTTTTCTGTTTGTTTCTTCTTTATTGTGGAACTCTACTGATAATAATGAGAGCTTCTTCTTCTTTTTTGCTTAATGGACAAATGCTATGCCATTTAGCTACAAATATAAATGAAAGAAAAGAGTCTAACAAATATAATAATCGTTTTTTACATCTTTTAGGAGAGTTGTGACAGACGTTGCATGCACCTTAATCATATATAATTATGTGTATGTGGTATGGTAAAGGAGAATTTATTGTCGTTTTTTGTATTGTGACAAGTTCTATTTAGAGGGGGATCCTGTTGTTGTTGTGAATACTATTTCGAGTTTTATACGCTTTGTTAGTTGTTTTTTGTTATGTAATAGCTTGTTATTAAAAAACATTGTTACTTTTATTCAAAAATACTTGTTTTTTATAAAATAAATATCTATATTTGTTGCGTTAAAGCATAAACATACGCTTATGAAAGTGAAGAATAGTAGACTAGAAGCATTGAAAATGTTGATATCTAGTATGGAACTTAGTTCTCAAGAAGAGGTTTTGAGAGCCTTAGAGGCAGAAGGGTTTCAATTGACACAAGCAACGCTCAGTCGTGATCTTAAGCAGTTAAAAGTGGCTAAAGCTGCTTCCATGAATGGAAAATATGTGTATGTTTTACCAAACGAAACTATGTATAAGCGGGTTACAACTCCCCGAAAGGCTACGGAAATGTTACAGCGTAGTGGTTATATTTCTGTGAATATCTCAGGGACAATTAGCTGTGTGAAGACTAGACCAGGTTATGCCAGTGCTATTGCATATGATATTGATGCAAGTGATTCGGATTATATTTTGGGAACAATAGCAGGAGATGATACTATCTTTGTCGCCATCCGTGAAGGTGTTACACGTGGGCAGATTTTACGGGTATTGTCGTATGTAATTCCAGAGATTGGATAATATTCAATGATATTTATTTAAATTCATCAAACTCATATATAATATGGTGTAGAGCTATATAACCTCTTTTCTCATACAGATAGAACTAGAAAATAATACTTTTTTGAAACTTTTTCTTCAAAACATTTGGTAGTTTCTAGCAAAGTATATACCTTTGCATTCGCTTTTACGAAATAAGCCATGTGCTTATGAGTCTTTAAAGCAATAAAGAAAGCGTTCTTTGAAAAGATTTACATAAACAGAGAAGTAGTACAAGAAGCGTCTGTTTGATTATGAATCAAATAGATGGGTAAAAGAAACGAACCGATCAATTCAATTGAATTCCTTATATAGGAATAGGTGCTTTTAAAACTTGATACTTTTAGGATAAGCGTTCTGAAACAGAGATTACTCGGTGAGGTTTTGGGTTAGGTTGGTATTTATTACCATTCTTACCTATCACTTATCACCCAAACATATTTTACAATGGAGAGTTTGATCCTGGCTCAGGATGAACGCTAGCTACAGGCTTAACACATGCAAGTCGAGGGGAAACGGCATTTAGTGCTTGCACAGAATGGACGTCGACCGGCGCACGGGTGAGTAACGCGTATCCAACCTTCCCATTACTGTGGGATAACCTGCCGAAAGGCAGACTAATACCTCATAGTCTTCGATGATGGCATCAGATTTGAAGTAAAGATTTATCGGTAATGGATGGGGATGCGTCTGATTAGCTTGTTGGCGGGGTAACGGCCCACCAAGGCAACGATCAGTAGGGGTTCTGAGAGGAAGGTCCCCCACATTGGAACTGAGACACGGTCCAAACTCCTACGGGAGGCAGCAGTGAGGAATATTGGTCAATGGACGTAAGTCTGAACCAGCCAAGTAGCGTGCAGGATGACGGCCCTATGGGTTGTAAACTGCTTTTGTATGGGGATAAAGTCAATCACGTGTGATTGTTTGCAGGTACCATACGAATAAGGACCGGCTAATTCCGTGCCAGCAGCCGCGGTAATACGGAAGGTTCGGGCGTTATCCGGATTTATTGGGTTTAAAGGGAGCGTAGGCCGGAGATTAAGTGTGTTGTGAAATGTAGACGCTCAACGTCTGACTTGCAGCGCATACTGGTTTCCTTGAGTACGCACAACGTTGGCGGAATTCGTCGTGTAGCGGTGAAATGCTTAGATATGACGAAGAACTCCGATTGCGAAGGCAGCTGACGGGAGCGCAACTGACGCTGAAGCTCGAAGGTGCGGGTATCGAACAGGATTAGATACCCTGGTAGTCCGCACAGTAAACGATGGATGCCCGCTGTTGGTACCTGGTATCAGCGGCTAAGCGAAAGCATTAAGCATCCCACCTGGGGAGTACGCCGGCAACGGTGAAACTCAAAGGAATTGACGGGGGCCCGCACAAGCGGAGGAACATGTGGTTTAATTCGATGATACGCGAGGAACCTTACCCGGGCTTGAATTGCAGAGGAAGGATTTAGAGATAATGACGCCCTTCGGGGTCTCTGTGAAGGTGCTGCATGGTTGTCGTCAGCTCGTGCCGTGAGGTGTCGGCTTAAGTGCCATAACGAGCGCAACCCCTGTCTTTAGTTGCCATCAGATGATGCTGGGCACTCTGGAGATACTGCCACCGTAAGGTGTGAGGAAGGTGGGGATGACGTCAAATCAGCACGGCCCTTACGTCCGGGGCTACACACGTGTTACAATGGCCGGTACAGAGGGATGGTGTAATGCAAATTGCATCAAATCTTGAAAGCCGGTCCCAGTTCGGACTGGGGTCTGCAACCCGACCCCACGAAGCTGGATTCGCTAGTAATCGCGCATCAGCCATGGCGCGGTGAATACGTTCCCGGGCCTTGTACACACCGCCCGTCAAGCCATGAAAGCCGGGGGTGCCTGAAGTCCGTGACCGGAAGGATCGGCCTAGGGCAAAACTGGTAATTGGGGCTAAGTCGTAACAAGGTAGCCGTACCGGAAGGTGCGGCTGGAACACCTCCTTTCTGGAGAGGATGTTTATCAGTTAATTTGTTGATATGTATTTAAGTATACAAGTTGACAATTTAATGGTAATCAAGATAAGAAAAGAACCTTAGGTTTGTTTTTCTTCTTGTACTCACTGAAACTGTTATTAAGAATAAGAGAAAAGGAAGTCAGGTAGAAACACCACATGCTTTCTTCCAACTCAGTCCTATAGCTCAGTTGGTTAGAGCGCCACACTGATAATGTGGAGGTCGGCAGTTCAAGTCTGCCTGGGACTACTTCTTTTATTATTGAATGTAGAGTTTCTAAATTAAAACTTCTAATTCAATACTCTAAAATTCCCTTGGGGGATTAGCTCAGTTGGCTAGAGCACCTGCTTTGCAAGCAGGGGGTCAACGGTTCGAATCCGTTATTCTCCACTTTGCTGTTTGAAACAGCATCGATCTTTGACATATTGACACAAGCAAGACTGTAAAGTAGAACTAAATCATTTAATAAATAGATTTAGTATTCTAATAGAGGTTAAACTTCAAAATTAGAATCACACAACAGCTGAAAGTATGAGCTACATTCTTTGTAAGCAGTTACAAAGAAGGCGAAGAAAGTAAGAAAGGGCGCATGGCGGATGCCTTGGCTCACGGAGGCGATGAAGGACGTGATAAGCTGCGATAAGCCTTGGGTAGGTGCAAATAACCTTTGATCCAAGGATTTCCGAATGGGACAACCCATCAGGTTGAAGACCTGATATCACTACAGACGTAGTGAGGCAAACGGAGGGAACTGAAACATCTTAGTACCTCTAGGAAGAGAAAATAAACTAATGATTCCCCTAGTAGTGGCGAGCGAACGGGGAATAGCCCAAACCAGTGACGTAGCAATGCGCTGCTGGGGTTGTAGGACCACGCTGTCGTACTTAGATTGTGAGAAGAATGTTCTGGAAAGAACAATCATAGAGGGTGATAATCCCGTATTCGAAGCATGACGAGACGTAGTGGTATCCTGAGTAACGCGGAACACGTGAAATTCTGCGCGAATCTGCCGGGACCATCCGGTAAGGCTAAATACTCCCGTGAGACCGATAGTGAACGAGTACTGTGAAGGAAAGGTGAAAAGCACTCCGATTAGGAGAGTGAAATAGTTCCTGAAACCATGCGCTTACAAGCGGTCGGAGCTGTTAATTCAGTGACGGCGTGCCTTTTGCATAATGAACCTACGAGTTACCATGTCTGGCAAGGATAAGTAACAAGAGTTACGTATCCGTAGTGAAAGCGAGCCTGAATAGGGCGTCAAGTCAGATGGGGTAGACGCGAAACCAAGTGATCTACACTTGCCCGAGTTGAAGTTCGGGTAACACCGAATGGAGGACCGCACGGATAAGCGTTGAAAAAGCTTCCCGATGAGGGTGAGTGTAGGAGTGAAAGGCCAATCAAACTTGGAGATAGCTCGTACTCCCCGAAAGGCATTTAGGTGCCGCGTGCATCGATCTCCATAAGAGGTAGAGCGACCGATAGGTCAAGAGGGCTTCACCGCCTATCGAGACCTGACGAACTCCGAATGCTTATGGACAGCAGATGTGCAGTAAGGGGGCGGGTGCTAAGGTCCGTCCCCGAGAGGAGAAGAATCCAGACCGCCGTCTAAGGTCCCGAAATTCTGTCTAAGTTAGTCTAACGAAGTCTGGTCCCCGTGACAGCTAGGATGTTGGCTTGGAAGCAGCCATTCATTCAAAGAGTGCGTAACAGCTCACTAGTCGAGGGTCCGGGCATGGATAATAATCGGGTATAAGTCAGATACCGAAGGCGCGGGATAGTAATGTATATTAAAAGTATCGGTAGGGGAGCATTCCATCGACGTCGAATGGTGAAGGTAACTGATCCTGGAGTTTATGGAAAAGCAAATGTAGGTATAAGTAACGATAAAAAGGGTGAGATTCCCTTTCGCCGAAAGACCGAGGTTTCCCGGGCGATGCCAATCAGCTCGGGGTTAGTCGGGTCCTAAGTCTCAGCCGAACGGCGAAGGCGATGGCAGATGCGGTTAATATTCCGCAACTCGTATGTTCAGTGATGTGGAGACGGAGCAGTGACACTGCCGCGCCCTGACGGAATAGGGCGTTTAAGTGCGTAGGTTATGAGAGTGGCAGGCAAATCCACCACTTGAGCTGAAACACGAAAGTACGGCACTTCCTTCGGGAAGAGTTGAGTGCAGGTAATCATACTTCCGAGAAAATCCGCTAAACTTAATGTTCATACGACCCGTACCGCAAACGGACACACGTGGTCGGGTAGAATATACTAAGGCGTTGAGAGATTCATGGTTGAGGAACTAGGCAAATTGACCCCGTAACTTCGGGATAAAGGGGTCCTCATAGCAATATGAGGCGCAGAGAATAGGTCTAGGCAACTGTTTAACAAAAACACAGGGCTGTGCAAACTCGAAAGATGACGTATACAGCCTGACACCTGCCCGGTGCTGGAAGGTTAAGAGGAGATGTCACTAGCAATAGGAAGCATTGAATTGAAGCCCCAGTAAACGGCGGCCGTAACTATAACGGTCCTAAGGTAGCGAAATTCCTTGTCGGGTAAGTTCCGACCTGCACGAATGGTGTAATGATCCGGACGCTGTCTCAACCATGATCTCAGTGAAATTGTAGTATCGGTGAAGATGCCGATTACCCGCGATGGGACGAAAAGACCCCGTGAACCTTTACTACAGCTTAGCATTGACCTTGGTCATCCGATGTGTAGGATAGGCCGGAGGCTTCGAAGCGGGTGCGCCAGCATTCGTGGAGCCATCCTTGAAATACGGCCCTTTGGCTGTCTGAGGTCTAACGCGCTTGAAGTGCGGACACTGCTTGGTGGGTAGTTTGACTGGGGTGGTCGCCTCCAAAAGCGTAACGGAGGCTTCCAAAGGTGCCCTCGGACCGATTGGTAACCGGTCTCATAGAGTGCAATGGCATAAGGGCGCTTGACTGGGAGGCAGACATGCCGAGCAGGCAGGAAACTGGGGCATAGTGATCCGGCGGATGTGTATGGAAACTCCGTCGCTCAAAGGATAAAAGGTACTCCGGGGATAACAGGCTGATCCCCCCCAAGAGCTCATATCGACGGGGTGGTTTGGCACCTCGATGTCGGCTCGTCACATCCTGGGGCTGGAGAAGGTCCCAAGGGTTGGGCTGTTCGCCCATTAAAGTGGCACGCGAGCTGGGTTCAGAACGTCGTGAGACAGTTCGGTCTCTATCTATCGTGGGCGTTGGAGTTTTGCGTGGTGCTGACACTAGTACGAGAGGACCGTGTTGGACAGACCTCCGGTTTACCAGTTGTGCCGCCAGGTGCACCGCTGGGTATCTGAGTCTGGTATGGATAAGCGCTGAAAGCATCTAAGTGCGAAGCCTTCCACAAGATGAGAACTCCTCATAAGGGTCGTCATAGACGATGACGTTGATAGGGTGTAGGTGTAAAGACGGTGACGTCAAAGCCGAGCACTACTAATTGCCCAAAACTTTCTTCGGGTCTGGCACTATCCAAGTCGATAGTGCAGACCAGTGACTCAGACTTTGAGCTGTGTAATCTTTAAAATGAATTAATCAGTTCTAACATACGAGTCTTTGCTTGTGAAAATACGTCACCTTATACGGCTGACAAGTTAGTAGATTAGTTTACGATAAGACAAGTTAACAAGACAACAAGTTAAAAGTTTACAAGTAAACGAGTTATTAGTCCGAGAGACTAATATAAGACAATGAAGAATCTACTGATTAGAAAAGAAGAAATGACAAACGACAGAAGAAATAACTAGTCAACCTGTCAACTTCATAACTAGTCAACCGAACAAAATATTAGGTGGTTATTGCGTCGGGGTTCCACCTCTTCCCATTCCGAACAGAGAAGTTAAGCCCGTCTGCGCCGATGGTACTGCAATGCAATGCGGGAGAGTAGGTGGCCGCCTTCTTTAATATGAGAGAGCTTCGAAGAGAAATCTTTGAGGCTCTCTTTTTTTGTTCCTTTTTTTGTGGCTTTACTCTCAATTCTATCACCTTATTACTCCTCAACCTCCTCTCTCTAATCCTCTCTCCCGCCTTCTCCAAACGAACCTCCACCATCCGCAGGAAAGTAATGTAGATGGAGAGCCATTACTGACCTTCTCTCTCCAATCCTCTTCCCAGCCCTCTCCAAACGAACGTTCACCATCGGCAAGAAAGTAATACTGATGGAGAGTAATTACAGAAATGCCATAGACAAGCCTTAAGATAGTTTTATTGACTTGCTTCAAACGTACCTCCATTCCTGATGAAACGTACCTCCATTTTCTGTAAAACGTATCTCTGTTTTTGATAAAACGTACCTTGGTTTTTAGTGAAACGATAGTACTTTTTGTTTAAAACGATAGTACCTTTTATTTAGTTATAGGCTACAGGCGCATGATTCGTAGGTTATGAATTATATTTCTGTTCTCCGCCTAGTACAATTCGGCAATGTTACTAATGCGGTTTTTTCTCTGATAATCTTGTACTCATAGAGCTTTATGATAGGAAAAAAGTATAAGTATTTCTATGACATACTGATTTTTGTTTGTAATTAAATTGGGAAGAATTTGCCACAATTTTTTGAGTGTCTTGTAGATTGTAAAAGGTGGAAATATTAGTTCCCTAGAGAGCTTAGAATTGAATTGTATATATGTTATAGCCCTTATTTATAGATTTTATTTGTGGAAGGACTTTAGACGTAAGATGGTTCGTGCGTTTTATGAAAAAGAAGTAAGTAAACATTTGTAAGATTTCTAGTTAATCCTTACATTTGTATCAAAAGTTGTTCTATAGTCAGAAGTGGTATCTTTAGATGGAAAACCTAGTGTTGGATTTAGTTATGGAGTTTAAAGCAATGAAATGGAGATCGAGTATGTCTTTAATTTTATTACTTGCTGCAATGTTGTTTAGTAGCGGTATACCTAAGCAGGAGGTAATGGTTAGGAGAACTACCCCAAAGTCCCTAATAGTATCGAAAGATATACTTCAAATGTATGACAAGCAAATCAGGTCTTATTATTTGGATTTGAGGGAAGTGTCAGATGGTGGGATTCTCTCTTTTCCGAATAAAGCTCAAGTTGAATATACTGATGTTGCTGTTGAATTGCTGAACGTTGCACTTCGCAAGAGAGGCTTCTGCCCAGTTGATGATGAGTCAGCGCGAAATGCGATCTTAAAGTATTTCAATATTGATGTAACCCAGAGTAATTTTTCTTTAGGAAAGTTGCAGTTTAGAAAGTTTATCTTTAAGGGTGGTAACTATGCAGAGCGTATGCTACAAGCTAAGAGTATGCAATGTGACTCCTTTGATCAGCCTAATTACTTTTGGAAGTGCCTTATTTATATTCCAAAGTATAACTATCTTATGAGTGTGTCTCCTGTGATTGAAGATGCAGTCCGTATCGAAGGGTTGACAGATGAAGGCTCTGATAAGTTATATAAAGCGAAAGTGAGGCATGGGAAATTAGTTCTTAATCTCGTAGATGATAAGTATTTCTATGAGAATGAGTTTATCTTTCACGATAATAAGATTGCTTTTCAATGGTTAAAGAAACATGATGTAGAGTTTCTCACGAATTTATTTTATAATTATGGATACGATAAGAATGAGGATATTAACAGACTTGTAATGAATGAAATGTTATCGAAATACAAAGAGGAAAAGGAAGTCTATATGTTTGAAAATACCTTTGCTTGTAAGAATACGAAACATTCATCTGTTGGGATTCGAGAAGGATTGTTGAAAACTATCCTCAACCAACCAGTTAATGATGCACGTTATTTTGTATGGGGAAATCTTCTTCAGTCATATTTATCCCAATTCGTGTTGATGACTGAAGACGAACAACCTGAGTGGGTGAGTGCTTTCACGAAGCAAGAACGATTTCAAATAGTAGCTTATATTAGTTATTATCTTTATCAGTTAGGCGCTAAAGGCAGACAAAATTGGACATCGGTATTGGGTCATGAGCTTTATTATGAAGGCGCTTTTAGGGCTTATCTTGAGGAGAATAATTACTTAAATCTTCCAGACTATAAGAAGTTATGTGAGAGAGTTTATCATGAGTATGAAACAATGGTAAAATCGGGTGATAACTTAGAAGATGAGTAGTTATCTTATAAATCCAGCATATTTAGATATACCCAAGCTCGTTACTTTGAAAAAGATATTGAAAGTGGAGTTTGCTGGTTGGGATTAAATGGAGAGAAGAAAATGATACTCAACGAATCTTATCGTTTCAATTTGATCCTTTTTCATGAGCTTTTGGAAGTAATAATTATGAGATCTTCTCGTTATTAAAGTATGCAATGGACAGATAGGATCAGACAGGTAAAGATATTATTAGTTTTGGCAGCAATTTTTATTGCTGTTGCCTCTTTGCTTATCTCACATTCTTTGATACGTGATTTGGCGCAACAAGAAAGAAGTAAGATGGAGGTTTGGGCTGAAGCTATGAGGACATTGAGTGAAGCCGATGATAGTGCTGACCTGAGTTTAGTATTAAAAGTTTTAGATGAGAATAATACGATACCTGTGGTTGTTCTTGGCAAGGATGGTATGGTTACGGAGTATCGAAATGTGAAAATCAGTGCTAGTAATAAATCTGATAGTGTGAAATATGTAAATAAAGTAGCACAGCAGATGAAAGCGGCAGGGCAAGTTATTCGAATTCCATTGGCAAATAATCATAATGATTATATAGAAGTTTGCTATGATGAATCACTCATGTTGAGACGAATAGCAATTTATCCTTATATTCAGTTAGGTGTTGTAATGCTTTTTGTTGTAGTTGCTATCTTTGCGTTATTGACATCTAAAAGAGCTGAACAGAATAAGGTTTGGGTGGGTTTAAGTAAGGAAACAGCCCATCAGTTGGGTACTCCTATATCCTCTTTAATGGCGTGGTTAGCTATTTTGAAGGAATCATATCCTAATGATAAATTACTTCCAGAATTAGATAAGGACGTGCAGAGATTACAGCTTGTTGCAGATCGCTTTCTAAGATAGGTTCTATTCCAGAACCTGTCCCAGCTAGTATGAATGAGGTCTTATACCATGTTGTTGACTATATGGATCGCCGCACTTCTAAGAAAATACAGATGATAGCAGATTTACCTGACGAAGACATTATAATAAAAATAAATGCTTCGTTATTTGAATGGGTCATAGAGAATCTTTGTAAGAATGCTGTGGATGCGATGGGAGGAGAATGTGGACAAATAGTCCTTCATCTTGAACAACTTGAGAATAAAGTTGTTGTTGAAATATCTGATACAGGTAAAGGTATAAAGAAAAAGAATATTAAGAATGTATTCCGTCCAGGTTTTACAACAAAACAGCGCGGTTGGGGACTTGGATTAAGTCTTGCTAAACGTATAGTTGAAGATTATCATCATGGTAAGATTTTTGTGAAAAGCTCGGAGTTAGGGAAAGGTACTACGTTTAGAATTGAATTGAAGAAGGATTAGGAAATCCTCTTTTAATATTTAGACGTGTGACTTCTATAATGCTATTATAGCTAGATATTAGCGATAAAGTGTATATCCTTTCTATGAGGCGTTACTCTTATCTACGTTTACTTTTTTACTTATAATTTGCTTATAATCAGAAAAATATTCGTAACTTTGCAACCCGATTATGGACTTAGAAACCCTTAAAATCGACTTGAAAGGTCTTAATGAAGGTGCTAATCACCTTGAGTTTGACCTTGATGACACTTACTTTAAGGCAGTTGAAGCTCCTGAAGTGGGTCAGGGGAAAGTGCGTGTTTTATTGGATATTATGCGTACAGGAAATGATTTCTTTACCCTGGACTTCCATGAGACAGGCGTGGTAATGGTTCCATGTGATATCTGTCTTGACTTAATGGAGCAGTCCATAGAGACAACACAACGTCTCGAAGTGAAATTAGGAACAGAAAACTCAGAAGAGGAAGACCTTGTAATGGTGGCCGAGGACGAAGGAATACTCGATATTACATGGTACCTCTACGAATTCATAGCTCTCGCAATCCCTATCAGGCATGTGCATGCACCTGGAAAATGCAACCCTGCCATGATACGTACTCTTGAAGAGTACTCTGCCACCCGAAGTGGTCAGGAGGAAGACGAAACTCCGATGGATCCGCGCTGGGAAGCTCTATTAAAATTGAAAGAATAATATATTAAACGTTTAAAGAATTATGGCACATCCAAAAAGAAGACAGTCAAAGACTCGTACACTCAAGAGAAGAACTCACGATAAGGCAGTAGCTCCTACATTGGCAGTATGCCCTAATTGTGGTGCTTATTATGTTTACCACACAGTTTGCCCTACTTGTGGTTACTATCGTGGTAAAGTTGCTGTCGTAAAGGAAACAGCTGAATAAATATGAGTAAAATCAATGCGATCATAACGGGTGTCGCAGGTTACGTGCCAGACTATGTCCTCAACAATGAGGAATTGTCGCGCATGGTTGATACCAATGATGAGTGGATTACCACACGTACAGGTATTAAGGAGCGCAGAATCCTGACAGAGGAGGGACTTGGCACTTCTTATATGGCTCGAAAGGCTGCTAAGCTTCTGATGAAGAAGACTGGTGCAGACCCAGACAGCATTGATGCTGTTATTGTAGCCACTACGACCCCTGATTATCCTCATCCTTCTACAGCATCAATTGTATTAGGTAAGTTAGGTTTGAAGAATGCTTTCGCATTTGACTTTGCTGCAGCTTGCTGTGGTTTCATGTATGCATTTGATGTAGCCTGCAACATGATTCAAAGCGGGCGCCATAAGCGTATTATCGTTATTGGTGCAGATAAGATGTCGTCAATTACTGATTATCGTGATCGTGCGACATGTCCGCTTTTCGGTGATGGTGCGGGTGCTGTTATGGTTGAAGGTACAGAAGAGGAGGGAATCGGTTTGATAGATTCTTATCATCGCACAGATGGTAAGGGACTTCCTTTCTTGCATGTTAAGGCAGGCGGTTCTGTATGTCCTTCATCTCGTTTTACGGTAGACCATCGTTTGCATTATACCCTATCAAGAAGGTCGCACAGTTTTTCCGCTATGCTGTAACAGCAATGGGTGATGATTGTGCAGCATTGCTTGAGCGTAATGGTTTGACACAGAATGACGTTGATTACGTTGTTTTGTCATCAAGCTAACTTACGAATCATAGAAGCAGTCGCAAAGCGTATTGGCGTTCCAATGGAGAAGGTATTGGTAAATATCCAGCGATATGGTAATACCAGTGCGGCCTGCATGCCTCTCGTTCTTTGGGATTTTGAGTCACAGCTAAAGAAAGGTGATAACATCATCTTTACGGCATTCGGAGCTGGTTTCGTTAATGGTGCTTCTTATTATAAGTGGGCATACGACGGAAATTCAGCAGCGGTTAAGAAATAAGACTCTAAGTTATCATATAATAAAAACGCATCTTTCTTTTCCTATAAGATTGATGCGTTTTTTTAGGAGTTAATGGGCTTAGGGAGTGAAGAGCGTTAATCCTAATACACTCTCTACTTTTAAAAGCCTTGCATATTAATGAAATATTTCGCAACTATCCCATAGAAAGGAGGTAGATATCAATTATGCACAAAGCAGGATTCGTAAACATTGTTGGCAACCCGAACGTTGGTAAGAGCACACTAATGAATCAGCTCGTTGGTGAGAAACTTAGTATTGCTACCTTTAAGGCACAGACAACACGTCACCGCATTATGGGTATTGTTAATACGGATGATTCTCAGATTGTGTTCTCTGATACGCCAGGCGTATTGAAGCCTAATTATAAGATGCAGGAGATGATGCTTCAGTTTTCTGAATCAGCCTTAGCTGATGCTGACATCCTACTCTATGTGACAGATGTTGTTGAAGACCCAGAGAAGAATATGGACTTCTTGGAGAAAGTCTCAAAGATGACAATCCCTGTCATTCTGCTTATTAACAAGATAGATGATAGCGACCAGAAGAAACTTGGCGACCTTGTGGGACGGTGGCATAAGTTACTCCCGAATGCTGAAATACTTCCTATCTCTGCAAAGAATAAGTTTGGTACAGACATCTTAATGAAGCGTATTCATGAGTTGTTACCAGATAGTCCTGCGTTCTTTGATAAAGACCAATTGACGGACAAGCCAGCCCGATTCTTTGTGTCGGAGATTATCCGTGAAAAGATACTCCGTTACTATGATAAGGAGGTACCTTACTCTGTTGAGGTTGTTGTTGAGCGTTTTAAGGAAGACGATCGACAGATTCATATCAATGCTATCATTTATGTGGAACGTAGCAGTCAGAAGGGTATAATCATCGGTCATCAGGGTATGGCACTGAAGAAAGTCTCGACAGAAGCACGAAAGAGTCTCGAGCGTTTCTTTGATAAGAAGGTATTCCTAGAAACCTTTGTTAAGGTTGATAAGGATTGGCGTAACTCTCAGAAGGAATTGAATAACTTTGGGTATAATCCAGAGTAAAAGCCCCCTTCGACTCCCCCGAAGGGGGGAGAGAGCCTAACGGGATAGGCTGGGGAGAGATTTTATTAGCCTTATTGGGCTAATAAGGCTAATAAGGCTCATTGGGCTAATACAAAGCTAATAGCTTCCTTGATAATAAGAAAATAAATCGCCCTAACTGCTTAGTAGGGTTTACTCTCACATACTGTGAGGGCTGGGGAATGGTCATCCTCGGCAAATATTCATCGGATGCCTGACCACATCCGGCGCCTTTTCATAATATATTTATCAGTGTTAGAGCTGAGTTATGAGGAGGGAAAAGACCAATATTAATGGCAAATTTAGTAGCTATTGTAGGACGCCCTAACGTTGGTAAGTCCACTCTTTTTAATCGTTTGACTCAAACTCGTCATGCTATTGTGAGCGATACGGCAGGCACAACGCGCGATCGTCAGTATGGTAAATGTCAGTGGAATGGACGCGAGTTTTCCGTTGTTGATACGGGTGGATGGGTTGTTAAATCGGATGATGTATTTGAGGATGCAATCCGTAAGCAAGTACTCGTTGCTACGGAAGAGGCCGACCTCGTCCTGTTCTTAGTGGATACTGAAACGGGTGTTACTGATTGGGATGAAGATGTTGCAATGATTCTTCGTCGCACGAAACTTCCCGTATTGCTCGTTGCTAATAAGGTGGATAATAGCGGCGAATATTACCAGGCTGCTGAGTTTTACAAGCTCGGTCTAGGTGATCCTATATGTATTAGTGCCGCAACAGGTGGCGGTACAGGCGACTTACTGGACACACTTCTTGAGAAGTTGAAAGACGCACCTGACGAGACAATCGATCAGGACATCCCACGCTTCGCTGTCGTTGGTCGACCTAATGCAGGCAAGTCAAGTATCATCAATGCCTTCATTGGTGAGGATCGTAACATTGTGACAGAGATAGCAGGAACTACACGCGATAGCATTTATACACGCTATACCAAGTTCGGTTTCGACTTCTATCTTGTAGATACTGCGGGTATCCGTCGTAAGAATAAGGTAACGGAAGACCTAGAGTTCTATAGCGTAATGCGTTCCATCCGAAGCATAGAGAATGCCGATGTATGTATTCTTATGTTGGATGCCACACGTGGTATTGAGTCGCAAGACATGAATATCTTCCAACTGATCCAGCGTAATAATAAGAGTTTGGTTGTTGTGGTCAATAAGTGGGACTTGGTGCCAGATAAGGACCAAAAGGTCATCGACACCTTCGTCAATGCAATCCGTAGTCGTATGGCTCCATTTGTTGACTTCCCAATTATCTTCGCATCGGCTCTCACCAAGCAGCGCATCTTTAAGGTGTTAGAGACCGCTAAGGAGGTGTATCAGAATCGTAAGGCTCACATAGGTACAACCAAACTGAATGAGGTCATGTTGCCTATCATAGAGGCAACCCCACCACAGTCAGTCAAGGGTAAGTATATCAAGATAAAGTATTGTTCACAACTGCCGAACACGCAAATCCCATCCTTTGTCTTCTATGCGAACCTCCCACAATATGTTAAGGAGCAGTATCGTAGATTCTTAGAAAATAAGTTACGTGAGAATTGGAACCTACATGGTTGCCCCATAAATGTATTCATCCGTCAAAAGTAATAGATAAGTTGTCTATGTCAATGAAGCAGGTTTCATCATGTCTTCTCATTGTTGTAACGTTACTGTTAGCAGCTTGCGGCGGGAAGAAACAGGATATTGATCAAGGAAAGCTAGCAGCCAAAGCGGCAAAGCACTATTATGAGCAACTCCTAAAAGGCGATTACGAGGCGTTCCTCAATAATGAGAATCGTACCAATAACCTGCCTGATGGCTACAGAAAGCAGCTATTGCTCAATCTTAAGCAGTTTGTGACTCAGCAAGATAGTCTGCATCATGGTATCGATTCCATATCCTTAGGTGCATCCAACTTCTCAGCTAAAGATAACACAGCTAGCGTATTCCTCCTCTTCCATTATGGTGATAAAACCACAGAACAAGTGGTTGTGCCGATGGTGAAAGAGCGTGGGAAATGGATTCTGAGATAATCGTCTTACTATCTTATAAATGAGGATCTACTGGCAAGTATATCCTCTTTTTTATGCTCCTTCATACGGGAGGTGACTCCCTAACACACTTGCCTCATCCTGATTTTACCCTAGATTTCGCACCGCAACATCCACTTTTTGTCTGCGTTAGACGCCTATGTTCTTGCGATCCTATGCTGATTTCGTATTCAATTCATACGTATCTTATATTATTTGCGTGCGTATCTCGCATTTGTGGAACACGTATGTTTTTATATTATCTAAGTGTGATAAAACTTTATCACGCTTAGATAATACGATTAGATACGTTCAAAAACAATGCAGAACACGCAGGAAAACAATGCGGAATAGGTTGGGAACTAATGCGGAATGCGTTAGAAAACAATGTGGGATAGGCTTGTAAGCAATAAGAGATACGCTGGCGAATGATGGCGAATAGGCTAGAGACTAGTGCAAAATACGCCAGGAGACAAACGAAAAACAGGGAAAACGAAAGGCAATACGTGCGTATTTCGTTTTCCCTGCTTATCCTTTCGGATGGGTTATTGATGTTATTTCTTCGTTTAGAAGGCTATGCCCGCCAGCGAATTTTGGGTAGGTGCTGCCCCTCCTATATAATCCAATGAAGTGCTATTTACTCTGCGGATAGCTCAATGCTCTTCACCTTCTTGAAGAGATCCGATGCGAAGACAAGGTCGTTCAACTTCTTATTATGTGATGAGATGACAGAATCTTTATCGCCTTGCCACTCCTTCCTACCATCTGCAATGAATACTATATTCTCGCCAATACCCATCACGGAGTTCATATCATGCGTGTTGATGATGGTCGTCATATTAAACTCTCGAGTGATACTTGTCAATAGCTCATCAATAACCAACGATGTCTTAGGGTCGAGTCCAGAGTTCGGCTCGTCACAGAAGAGGTATTTCGGGTTCATAACGATGGCTCTTGCTATGGCAACACGCTTCTGCATGCCCCCCGAGATCTCACCCGGATACTTCTGTTCTGCGCCTGATAGATTCACTCTCTCTAGACATTCTAGTGCCCTTTTGTCGCGTTCAGTAGCCGACATATCCGAGAACATATCGAGTGGGAAGCGTACATTCTCTAGCACGGTGAGTGAGTCGAAGAGCGCAGCACCCTGAAATATCATACCCATCTCACGTCTCATGAGAATCTTCTCCTTCTTTGTCATATTCACAAAGTTGCGCCCGTCATATAAGACTTCGCCCTTTGTGGGTTCTATGAGTCCCGTCAGAGAACGCATGAGCACGGTCTTTCCCGCACCACTTTGTCCGATGATGAGATTCGTCTTACCATCTTCAAAGACAGTATTAATGTCCTTCAGCACTTCTTTGTCACCGAATGACTTGAATAGATGTTTAACTTCAATCATAGTAGGGGAGCCTCTCCCAGCCCCTCCGAAAGTAGGGGAGCCCATATACTAAGGGTGGGATGTGGGAGAATTGTTAGTTTTCTTATTCTTAATGATACTATATGAAAAGTTTTCCCTGCCGTTTCTAACTAACTTCCGTTAGGCACTCCCTTCCTTGGAAGGGCTGTGGGAAGTCTTTCTTTAACTCAACATCTGCGTTAGGAACACATCGCTAAAAAGAATCAAAACGCTAGAGCAGACAACAGCATCAGTAGATGCTTTGCCCACTTCGACACTTCCGCCCTTCACGGTGTAGCCCATGTAAGACGATACACTTGAGATGATGAAGGCAAAGAAGAAGCCCTTAATAATACTCATCCACATAAACCACGGATTGAAATCATGCTGCAATCCAGCGGTGAGATCTACTGGTGTGATGATATGTGCGAAGTAGGCTGTGGCGTAAGCTCCGATGATACCTGTCGCAGCAGAGAATATTACGAGGAACGGCATGATGGTCATCAAACCGAGAATCTTTGGTAATATTAGATAGCTGGCGGAGTTGATTCCCATAATCTCAAGGGCATCTATTTGCTGAGTCACACGCATGGTGCCAAGCTCTGAGGCTATGTTTGAGCCCACTTTACCCGATAATATCAAACACATGATACTACTCGAGAACTCCAAGAGCATAATCTCGCGCGTCACATAACCAGATACCCAATGAGGCATCCAAGCACTTTGTACGTTGAGCTTTATCTGAATACAAATCACAGCTCCTATAAAGAAAGAGATGAGCAACACGATTCCGATAGAATCGACACCTAGTTGTGACATCTCTTTAAGATATCTTTTAAAGAACATCCTCATGCGTTCTGGGCGACTTAATGAGCGTCCCATCAGCATAAGATAATTACCGAATGTATTCAGCCACTTAATGATAAGCATGATTCTCTTATTTAGTTTTGTGGCTACAAAAGTAGGCAAATAATCACAGATATAGGCAGGAAAGACATTATTTAATAATCTTTCTTGTGTGGTTCTTGTGAATTATAGTGCATGAATAAAATGTCTGATGAATGGCAAGAGGGGAGGGGTGTGCTGACAATAAATAATCTCTATTCAATGTGTTAATGGCTTCGTATATATATAAGAGCAATATTTATTTCCCTTATTTACTATCAGTTTGGCACTATTTTGTTTGCATATTTCAAATAAAATAACGAATATTGCAAAATGATTGCCACATATTCAAAGTGTCATCTATTTGCTTTCTTTATTTATTTAAATAACTCACTAGCGTTCCTTTTACGCTATATTAAAACAAATGTGTATGATGAAACAATTACTTATTTCAGCTTTATTCTTATGCTGTGTGACAATTTCAAGAGCTCAAACTATTCCTAGTGAGAAGGTAGTAATCAGTGTGAAGGCTAATACCGCCTCGGTTTCGTTTGCAGTGCGTACGCTTGCTAATGCTCCCGTCGTCTGTGATTTTGGATCAGATGAAGGCGTTAAATCTTTTCCTTCAAATACTGATGGAACCTTCACAAAGGTAGAGTACCAATTCGTAACCCCTTCTACTTCCGAGCGTACCTTTACTATTGCTGCCGACAAACTAATGACTTTGCGCATTGTACAGAGGCGTGAAGTAAATGGTGTGGTAGAGGTGAAGTCAAATACTCTTCGTGATTTGAATGTTGATTATGTAGACCTTACTGCGCACGATAAGGTGGATGTATCTTTATGTCCTAACCTTGAAGTATTGACCTTGAGTGCTAGTGGTGTTGGTGAGATAGTACTTCCTAAGAGTGATAACCTTGTGTCGGTGCAGGCATCTCCAACCCTTCTTGGACAAGGATCATTGCGCCAGTTGAATAATCAAGACGCAAAGAATCTAAAGCAGTTAGGTGTTACGGGGGCTTCTATTAGCAAGCTCGATGTAAGCAATAACCTTAACTTAGAGACCTTGGTATTCGCTAATCCTAAGAAAGTTCTTCGTGAGATTAATGGAGCGAAGGCGCTTCGTAAATTGCAAATGCTTGATGTTCGAGGAAATGCACTAGCTTTTGATCAAATCCCCGACCGCTATATTCAGGATTCGCCAATCGAGAACTTCCGATACAGTGGACAGACTTCTTACCTTGTTCCTCAAGATAAAGTAAACGGGTTAACAGTAGACCTTTCTTACCTTCTGTCTGCTCGTGGTATCTCAACAGCTGCCGAACGGACGGAGTTCACATGGATGTATAAACGTAATGAAACGGCTGCTTATGAGCCTGTTCCTACTAACAAGTTGACCAATATACTTGGTGTATTTACTTTTGATAAGTCTTTGTCGGAGGATGATATTGTGCGTGTTTATTGCAAGATGTCGAACCCTGGTTTCCCTGGTATCGGTAAGAAGAGCAGCAATACACTTGGGACTTATATGATAAACTCAAAGCCATCCCTAATGGTATCACTTCTGTTACGGCTTCGGATGCAGCTTTACATGTGATAAAGACCGATGATGGTTGTCGTATAGAGACAGCCACACCACAACAGGTTATGGTTTTTGATGTGAATGGAAAGACTATTTGGACTGGAAGAACACCATCAAATATAGAATTGAAACATGGTGTTTATATTGTTCGTTCAGCGTCTGGTGAGGTTCTGAAACTAGTTAAGTAATACTCAGATGTGACTCTTTGTCTCTTAAAAAACACAAACAACAAGGTGCTATATAGCCTTGTTGTTTGTTGTTTTATTAATATTTTGCTACATTTGCAAACTATAAGGAGAGGCAAGATAACAGCAAACTCGAAAGAAAAGAATAGCTATGTCAGAGACAGATAATATAGTTGTGCGTCCAGAAGAAGAGGGGAGTATCCTGCATACGGACAAGTTGGTGAAGCGGTACGGAAAGCGTACTGTGGCAAACGGTGTGAGTATTAGTGTACGACAAGGAGAGATTGTCGGGTTGCTCGGACCGAATGGTGCAGGAAAAACAACATCTTTCTATATGACAACAGGACTTGTTGTTCCTAACGAAGGTCATGTTTATATTGACGACCAAGAGATTACTAATTATCCTGTTTATAAGCGGGCGCGGGCGGGTATAGGCTATCTTCCACAGGAAGCAAGTGTCTTTCGCAAGATGAGTGTCGAAGACAACATCATGAGTGTTTTAGAGATGACAAAGTTAAATAAGCAGGAACGCATTGATAAAATGGAAAGTCTTATCCGTGAGTTCCGCCTCGAGAAGGTGCGTAAGAACTTGGGTGACCGTCTTTCTGGAGGTGAGCGTCGTCGCTGTGAGATAGCTCGTTGTCTGGCTATTGATCCAAAGTTTATCATGCTGGATGAGCCTTTCGCTGGTGTAGACCCTATCGCTGTTGAGGATATTCAGCACATTGTTTGGCGGTTGAAGTTCCGTAATATCGGTATTCTCATCACCGACCACAATGTGCACGAGACATTGAATATCACCGATCGAGCTTATCTCTTGTTTGAAGGACGCATCCTTTTCAAAGGAACACCAGAAGAGTTAGCCGCCAATAAGATTGTTAAGGAGAAGTATCTGGGTACAGACTTCGTGCTGCAAAAGAAGGACTTCCAGTTGTTAGACCAGCGTAAGCGGGCACAGCAAGAGAGTGCAGAATGATGGTTGTTATAGGTTGAAAACAATGGCAAAGAGCCTATCTTCTCATGGTATTAATTATCAATAACAAAGAAATTCAGCCTTTAATAATTTGTTGTTTACATCATAAATGCTTACTTTTGCACAGCATTTAGCAAGGAAGTATGGCAGAGTGACCGAATGCGCTGGACTCGAAATCCGGTATACGCCCATAGGTGTATCGGGGGTTTGAATCCCTCTACTTCCGCAAAGCTATTCGGTAAAGAGTAACGTAATCATATCTTATGTGTATCGCAGGATATGGTTACGTTTTTTTTATTAAAGCCTTCTTCTCTCCCTTCTTCCAAATGAATAGAGGATAGAATAGTATTAATCAAAAACAAAGGGGACGTTTCTTCGATGTAAGAACATGCTCTCTTCGATATGAAGAAATGCCTTTCTCGAATGGAGAGGGGCATTTCTTTTGAGACTAACTCTAGATTCGTTTCGTTAAGCCGGTGGTAAGACAGAAACCATTGGGTGTATTTACTTATCTCAGTACAAGTCTCTTTGGTCGGTTTGTTATGGTGTTTGCCTTGGTAAGCTATACTTTCGAAGCAGATAATTAGGGGGATTACTCCTATTAAGTTATTGTAGTGACAATGTGTTTCACTCATTGCTTTGAGTAGTTATAATCGCTATAATATAGAAAGCCCACCTATTGCAAACTCTCTTAAGAGTAAGCAATAGGTGAGCAGGATAGGTTTAATAAATGAATAACTTATCGCTTCAAGTTTGGATTTTTCTCAACTTCTGTACCAGGATAAGGCAAGTAGTTCATGTTATCATTCCATGTTCCTGTGACTGGAACACTCTCTGTTGCAACGAACCCAGCGGCTACTGTGAGTGGTGCGTTAGCCTTGCGATACTCGAAGTTATTACGTAGAATGTTCATACGCAACTCATCACTTCGGCGTGTAGCAAGGGCAATCCAGTTACCAGCAACTTCCCATCCATGCTCTTTGAAGGCAGCTTCTGCAAGCTGGTTAGGGGTCATAGCATCAATAGCAACACCATCAACGATTGTTGCCGCAGCCCCATCAACAGCGCGAGTACGCACTTTCTTCAAACATTCCTTAGCCAGTACGAGGTTGCCACCACTGCGTGCTGCACTCTCTGCATACCATAGTAACACCTCTGGATAGCGTATGAGTTGATGGCGAGTGTCGGTACACATACCCTTGTAAGGCTTCTTGGTGTAGTCGTAAGGTGCTTTAATCTCCTTGCCATTATCATCTGCATTGATGGTAAAGATGGAGAACATTGGGTGACGTTCTGCCACAATAGGCTTGCCACTACCATCGAGTGCCCACCAATCAACGAGCGTTCCATCCTTTAAACGTATTTGTGGATCATAGACGGCACGCTTACGTGGACCATCTGGGAAGTCTTTCCAGAACTTAATCTCACCCCATGCATCGCCCCATCCACCGAGACTTTCAAAGAAACAACAGCTTGAGAACTCTGAATCAGTCGACCAGTTCTTTGTTGGGGAGAAGTTGATTCCAAGGATAGTCTCTTTGTTGTAGTTGTTACCATACGAATAGACGTTACGCCAATCAGCATCCATAGTAGCGTTATACTTGCCGCTGTTCACACCATCAATAACCTCCTTTGCCTTTTCTGCAGCCTTCGCATAATATTCCTGACCCTTGTTTAGAGGATAACCAGCCATTGACATGTAGACTGCAGCTAGTGTTGACTTCACCGCCTGTTGCGTTACATAGACGTCAACACCGAAGAGTTGGGCTGGAGCTGATGTGAAATGTGTTGGCAGATTGACAGCATCAACAGCCTCCAGATCCGATACGATGAGGTCATAGACGCCCTGAACATCAGTTAACTTAGTTGTTCCGTTGTCATCTTCATTATGTAGATTGATGGGAAGAGGACCAAACACACGCACAAGATAATAGTATGCGTATGCACGCCAGAAACGTGCTTGAGCGATGGCAAGGTCGATGTTCTCTTTAGCAACAGGCGTCTTCTCTGCATTGTCAATGATGTAGTTAGCTGCCTGAATGAGATTATAATGCAGTCTCCAAGCATCTCTTACACCCTTGTTATTATCGGATACTTGGAACTTATCTATCTCTGCACAAGCCTGCTTATTAGAGCCTGGATTAGCCGTAATATCGTCACCTTGCCATTGAGGATAGCCTGGATTGGTGTAGTTTTGAGTATGATTCACCTGCTCATAGAGGGCATATAGACTTTCATCAAGGTCGTTTTGTGAAGCGAAGAAATTACCAGGGGTATGCTTACCTTTTGGGTCTTCGTCTAGAATATCACTACATGCTTGTAGCGTAAGGGCTGAAGCAAGGAGCATGCAGCCATAGAATATATTTCTTTTCATATCGTTATTTTGTTAGAAGTTAAAGCGAATGTCGAATGTAAAGGTGCGTGGATTAGGATATGTGCCCATATCAATACCATTGTCCATGTCGACGTTGTTGTTAGAAAAAGACATACCTGCAGGATCCGCACCCTTGTAGCTTGTGATTGTAAAGAGGTTTTGTATGCTCAATGCTAAGCGTATATCAGCAAAGTGAGTGTGCTTGCGAGCAATATTGTATGCTATGCTTATGTTCTCACAGCGGAAGTAATCTGCATTCTCAATCCACTTGCTTGAGTTGCCAAGGTTATTGTTCCCTACAGCATTAAGAGCAGGCATTGTCTTACCAATCTCACTGATGTAATCGGCTGCAGTAACAAACTTTGAAGCACCTACCATGGAGTTCATTGCGAAGCGAACAAGGTTCAATCGTTGTGCTCCAAAGGCACTATTGAAGAAAGCATTGAACTCCCAATTCTTATAGGTAATTGAGTTGTTCCAACCCATTGTGAAGTCTGGATTAGCACAACCGAGTATCTGTCGGTCTGCACTTTGGGGACTTGTGGTGATGCTCCCATCGGCTGCATAGTAGCTGTCGAGACCATTTGCGTTTAGACCTGCCCACTTGTAACCATAGAATGTACCAATAGGTTGCCCTTCCTTAATGATAGTTGAAGGTTCAACTGTGCCTGGAGAAGGTGAGCTACCATAGAGAATTGGATCTTGTGATGTCAACTTTACGACTTTATTCTTTAGATAAGAACCATTGATAGTAGATGTCCATGAAAGTTCTGGAGTATCTATGATGCGTGCAGTAAGCGCAATATCAAGACCTTTGTTGGTAATTTCACCAGCATTAACCCAGTATTGTGTACCACCGAGATAATAAGTACGTGACTTCTTTAATAAGGCATCGGTGGTCTTCTTATTGAAGTAGTCAATGCTCAACTCCAGTCTGTTATTGAGGAAGCTAACATCCAATCCAATGTCAAACTGTTTTGACTTCTCCCATGTTAGGTCTGGGGTTGCGATGTTTTTAGCCCAGTAGCCTGTGTAAGTAGTTGATGTTCCGAAATCAAAGTTAGTAGCAGTCATGGTGCCTAAGGTTGCATATACTGGTACTCCTTGGTTACCGATAAGACCATAACTAGCACGGATTTTCATGTTACTAATCCATGTGATTGGTTTCATGAATTTCTCATTACTGATGGTCCAAGCCGCAGCGATAGATGGGAAATAGCCCCACTTCTTCTTTGAGAAACGTGAACTACCATCGGCACGGAACGTTCCTGTTAGCATGTAGCGATTATCGTAATTGTACATTACACGACCTACCCATGAGAGTAGTCCCCACTTGCTGTAATCGTTTGAACCACCTCGGTTAGTTGCATTGTTATAATCCCACCATCCAACGGATTCAGTTTGAAGGTTAGTACCATTAAGCCCCATCATACGAGTGGTACTCTGTGTAGCCTCGAATACACCTGTTGCTGTGAGGTTATGCTTGTCCCATGCGCCTGTATAAGTAAGGTTATTGGTGGTTTGTAAAGTGGCACGTTGATGATCATTGTTGCCCATACTACTCTTAGGAAGTACCCTTGTGGTTGAGAAACTATAGCCTTTGCCATCAAAGTAATCAAATCCGTTGGTGCTGGTAAAGGTAAGTCCTGGAAGAATATGGAACTTTAAGTCTGCATGACCAGTGAGTATATCTGTGCGAAATTGACTAGCATTCGCAGTCAAAATACCATAAGGATTGGCTTGAATTGAGTTATAAGGATCCTTCATAAAATTGCCTTTCTGGTCATACATCTCCATGGTTGGAGAGTAGTTTTCAGCAATCCATAGTGGATTATATTGCGACATATCAAAACCACCTCCTGTACTCTTTCCATGGCTGTAATCTAGGTCTCCTGTGAATTCAAACCATTTATAAAGGCGAGAGTGAATGTTGAGTTTAGCTTGATAACGTTCAAATTGAGTATTCTCAACGATACCTTTGTTCTTTAGGTAGCTGCCACTCATGTAGTATTGGGTGTCGGTATTACCTTTAGAAATTGTAAGTTTATAGTTCTGAATAGTTCCTGTGCGGAGAATCTTATCCATCCAATCAATACCAGGCTTCGTACCATCGAGGTAAGGTTGTAGCTCTGCTTGATTTGTAATCTTACCTCCATCAAGTAAAGCCTGTGCATATTGCTTTGTGTCCATCACTTTAGGCATGTTGTAAGCGTTGGCAATTCCGAGGCTAGCATCAAACATGATACTCTGTTGACCTTGTTTTCCTTGCTTGGTCTGAACGAGTACAACGCCATTTGAGCCACGGCTACCATAGATGGCTGTAGACGATGCATCCTTCAAAACTTGTATGCTTTGGATATCTTCTGTATTGATACCATCGAGTCCATTCTCACGTACGATACCATCAACGACATATAGTGGATCGTTGTTACGATGGATTGAACTCGTACCACGCACACGGATCTTTACGCCACCACCAGGTACGCCACTTTGGACAACATTAACACCTGTTACACGTCCTTGGAAGGCTTCACTAACGTTCTTAATAGGCTGATCTCTGAAGGCTTTGTCGCTCATAACAGCTACAGAACCAGCTAAATCGGCTTTGCGAACACTACCATAACCAATGACAACAACCTGATCCATGGTTTGTGTACTTTCTTTTAAGGTAATGTTAAGTGAGCCTCCTCTCCACATAATTTCGTTCCTTTCATAACCAACATAGCTGACAATAATGATAGTACCAGCCTTTATGTTAGATAGAGAAAACTTACCCTCAAGGTCAGTAATGGTTCCATGTGTAGTCCCTTTTGCCATGATTGTTGCTCCCACGATAGGGTCACCATTAGCATCGACAACCTGTCCAGTGCAAGTGTTATTGTCCTGTTGCATGACAGGCAAACTTGTCATAGGTTGCATAGCAGGCTTTCCTGCATAGGCAAATCCTGTAGAAATGGCAGTTGCAACTGCAAACATTCCCAGCTTCCTAAATTGCTGTTTCATATTAAGTATTGTGTCTTAGATGAATAATATCGACCTGGTAAACTTGATTTAGGTTTCTTGTTCGTTTAGGTCGGTTAGTATTTATGTCTGTTTAGGTTTATTGTATTATTTGTGACAAATGTAATTCTTTTTGTGAAAAGAATCTTATTTTAATACTAAAATTAACATTTAATAAGAAAAAGAGAAGCCTGATTGTTATAAGAACTCTTGCTAATTGGATTCTTAAAGGATCCCTTTTCTGGAGGAAAAGGGTCGGGATTTGAGTTTTGAAGAGTGCTGATAAGTTCGTTTTTAACCATTACTACCTAGGTTAAAAAAACAAATTTCCCTCTATATATGATAAGGTTGTGCGAAAAATTGAGTATCTTTGCACACCAAATACCCTATGAAGTGTAATACTCTTAGCGTGTATGTAAACATTTGATAAATAATAATTAAACATAAATTCAATAATATCAAGATGAAGATTTCATTTGAAAATCCAGACAAAGTAAATGGTTTGATGACCATTACAGTAGAAGAGTCTGACTACAAGAATGAGGTTGAGAAGACCCTCAAGGATTATCGTAAGCGTGCTAATGTACCAGGTTTCCGCCAAGGGGCAAGTACCAATGGGCATGATTAAACGTCAGTATGGTCCACAGGTGAAGATGGATGTTATCAATAAGATCCTAGGCGAGAATCTACAGAAATATATTACTGATAATAAGATTCAGATGTTGGGTCAGCCAATGTCATCAGAGGCTCAAAAGCCTGTAGAGTTGGAGCAACCTGCACCTTATGAGTTTAAGTTTGATATTGCTGTTGCACCAGAGTTTAAGATTGAATTAAATGGTAAGAACAAGATTGACTTCTATGAGATTGAGGTTGATGACAAGTTGATTGATCAGCAAGTTGAGATGTTCCAGAGCCGTGCAGGTCACTATGATAAGGCAGAGACTTTCGATCCAGAACAGCGTGACTTATTGAAGGGTGACCTTCGTGAGTTGGATGAGAATGGTAATACTCTTGAAGGTGGTATTACTATAGAAAGTGCTTCTTTGATGCCACAATACATAAAGGTTGAGGATCAGAAGAAGCTCTTTGACGGTGCAAAGGTTGGTGATATCATCACATTCAATCCTACTGCAGCTTATCCAGATAACGATATTGAGGTATCTTCTCTATTGAAGATCAAGAAGGAAGAAGTTGCTGAACATAAGGGTAACTTCTCGTATCAGATCACTGAAATCTCACGCTTCGTAAAGGCCGAGAATAATGCTGAGTTATGGAAAAGCGTATATGGTGAAGATACCGAGATAAAGGATGAGGCTGCATTCCGTAAGGCTATCGCTGATGGTTTGAGAGAGCAGTTGAAGGGTGATTCTGACTATAAGTTCGTTCAGGATCTTCGTGCTTATTGTGAGAAGAAAGTGGGCGATCTTACTTTCCCAGATGCTCTCTTGAAGCGCATTATGTTGGCTAACAACCAAGATAAGGGCGAGGAGTTTGTAGAGAAGAACTATGAGCAGAGCGTCAAAGAACTCACATGGCACTTAATCAAGGAACAGCTAGCACAAGCTAATGATATTAAGGTCGATGATAATGATGTACGTGAGAGTGCACGCCAGATGGCACGTGCCCAGTTCGCTCAATATGGTATGACCAATGTGCCAGAGGACTACTTGAATGGTTATGCTGATGAGATGTTAAAGAAGCGCGAGAACATCGATTCTTTCGTAGAAGCAGCATTGGATCGTAAGCTCGCTGCCGCTATTAAGAAGGTAGTGAAGCTAAATACTAAGACTGTAACTCTCGATGAGTTCAATAAACTTGTAAGCGAGTAACAATTTAAGAAAAATCTTCTTTTATATATAGAGGTTATCGGTTTTTTTCCTTATCTTTGCTTATAGTAAGCGAGAAGATGCCTGTTTTATGGCATACTCTTTGTGAATATGGCAATAATAAGGGAGGTCGATAACCTCTATTTTTGTCACATTATTATATAAGAAAGGATTACAATGAATGATTTTAGGCGATTTGCCACAGGACACCTAGGGATGAATGGTATGGTGCTAGACGATGTTGTTAAGGCACAAGCACAATACTTAAACCCTTATATACTTGAGGAACGTCAGTTGAATGTCACCCAAATGGATGTTTTCTCACGCTTGATGATGGAGCGTATCATCTTTCTTGGTACACAAGTAGATGATTATACTGCTAATACAATACAAGCTCAACTTCTTTACTTGGACTCTGTTGACCCTGGTAAAGACATCTCTATTTATATCAATTCACCAGGTGGAAGCGTAACAGCAGGCTTGGGTATCTATGATACCATGCAATTTATTTCTAGTGATGTCGCAACCCTCTGTACTGGTATGGCTGCATCTATGGCAGCAGTATTATTGGTTGCAGGAAAAGAAGGGAAGCGATCTGCACTAAAGCATAGTCGTGTTATGATTCATCAACCATTGGGTGGGGTACAAGGTCAGGCATCCGATATTGAGATAGAGGCAAAAGAGATTATGAAGTTCAAGAAAGAGCTTTATACTATCATTAGTGATCATTCCCATCAGAGCTTCGAGAAGGTTTGGAATGATAGTGATCGTAACTATTGGATGAACGCAGAAGAGGCTAAAGCATATGGAATGATAGATGATGTCCTTGTTAAGAAGTCTTCCAATAATGTCCTCAATACGTCTGATGACAATACTGAATCAAATAAGTAAAGGAGTAAATAATGCCCCAGAAGAAATGTAGTTTTTGTGGTCGCAGTGAGAAGGAAGTAAAGCTTCTCATCACAGGGTTGGATGGTTACATCTGTGAAGATTGTGCACAGCAGGCTTACAAGATAGTTACACAGACAGGCGCATTGGCTGATGATGAGAATACTGGTAGTGTTGCTTTTAAGGTAAAGGAGGTTCCTAAGCCCAAAGAAATTAAGCAGTATCTTGACGAATATATCATTGGTCAGGATGAAGCTAAGCGCTATCTTTCAGTTGCTGTGTATAATCATTACAAGCGACTTCAGCAACCGAAGAACGAAGATGGTGTAGAAATAGAGAAGAGCAACATCATTATGGTGGGTTCAACTGGTACTGGTAAGACCTTATTGGCACGTACTATTGCGAAACTTCTCGATGTTCCTTTCACCATTGTAGATGCAACTGTATTCACTGAAGCAGGTTATGTTGGTGAGGATGTGGAGAGTATTCTCTCACGCTTGTTACAGGTAGCTAACTTCGATGTAGCAGCCGCTGAACGTGGTATAGTATTTATCGATGAGATTGATAAAATTGCCCGTAAGAGTGATAATCCAAGTATTACACGTGACGTAAGTGGTGAGGGTGTCCAGCAAGGATTGCTGAAGTTATTGGAAGGAACAATGGTTAACGTCCCACCAAAGGGTGGTCGCAAGCATCCTGATCAGGACTATATCCATGTGGATACTCGCAATATCTTATTTATTTGTGGTGGTGCTTTCGATGGCATTGAACGTAAGATAGCACAGCGACTCAATACACATGTGATTGGTTATAACTCTGTTCAGAATGTTGCAAAGATAGATAAAAAGGACTTAATGAAGTATGTTTTACCACAAGACTTGAAGTCCTTTGGTCTCATACCAGAGATAATTGGTCGTTTGCCAGTGCTTACCTATCTTAGTCCACTCGATCGAGAATCTTTGCGCAACATCCTTATTGAACCAAAGAATTCCATTGTTAAGCAGTATATCAAGCTGTTTGAAATGGACGATATAAAGCTCACTTTCACAGAGGCAGCTCTTGATAGTATTGTAGACAAGGCTGTTGAATATAAGTTAGGGAGCCCGTGGACTACGTTCAATCGTAGAGTCTGTAATGATGGATGCTATGTTTGAAGTCCCTTCAAGAGACGTAAAAGAATTTGAGGTGACGGAACAATATGTTCGTCAACAGCTCGATAAGGCTCATATCCAACAATCGGGTTCAGCCTCATAACATATATGTATAGTCTGCCGATGTAGTGTGTAACGCTGCATCAGCAGACTTTCTTTGTTTCTACCAAAACCATAAACGGATAGGAAATCACCAGCTATTAACATGACAAAAGAGCTCAATCTTACCGAAAAACTTAAACATTACTTTGGCTTTGAGAAGTTCAAAGGTGATCAAGAAGCCATTATACGCAATCTTCTTGCAGGACATGATACCTTCGTGCTAATGCCTACTGGTGGTGGTAAAAGCCTGTGTTATCAACTTCCATCACTGATAATGGAGGGTACAGCTATTGTTGTTTCGCCTCTTATTGCATTAATGAAAAACCAGGTAGATGTCATCAATGGTATCAGTGAAGAGGATGGTGTGGCTCATTACCTTAACTCTTCTTTAAAGAAGGCTGAGATAGATAAGGTGCGTGCCGATATTGTTTCAGGACGTACAAAACTACTTTATGTAGCCCCAGAATCCCTCAATAAAGAGGAGAATATGGCGTTTCTAAAGTCGGTGAAGATAAGTTTTTATGCGATTGATGAGGCTCATTGTATATCTGAATGGGGACACGATTTCCGTCCAGAGTATCGTAAAATACGTTATGCAATAGATACTATTGGGGCTGCACCAGTCATTGCGCTCACTGCAACAGCAACCGATAAGGTGCGGACGGACATCATCCGTAGTCTTGGAATAGAGGATTGTGCCGAGTTTAAAAGCTCTTTTAATCGTCCTAATCTATACTATGAAGTACGTGCAAAGAGGAGTGATGACGATACAAGCAAGCAAATAATTAAGTTTATTAAGCAGCATACTGGTAAAAGCGGAATCATCTATTGTCTATCACGTAAGAAGGTGGAAGAGTTGGCAGCCATCCTTCAAGCTAATGATATAAAGGCTGCACCCTATCATGCAGGGCTCGATTCGGAAACGAGATCGAAGACTCAAGACGACTTCCTGATGGAGGAGTTGGATGTCATCGTGGCTACAATAGCATTCGGAATGGGTATTGATAAGCCTGATGTACGCTTCGTTATCCATTACGATATACCAAAGAGTTTGGAGGGATATTACCAAGAGACAGGACGTGCTGGGCGTGATGGTGAGGAAGGAATCTGCATTGTCTTCTATTCAAAGAACGACTTGAAGAAACTCGAGAAGTTCATGGAAGGAAAGCCCGTAGCCGAACAGGACATTGGTAGACAGCTGTTACAAGAGACCGAGGCTTATGCAGAATCGTCTGTTTGTAGGCGTAAGATGTTGCTTCATTACTTTGGTGAAGAATACCCAAAGGATAATTGCTGCATGTGTGATAACTGTCTGTATCCTAAGAAGAAAATTGAGGCAATGAATCAGCTCTTGATAGTTCTCCAAGCTGTGAAGGCTTTGAAAGAAAACTTCCGACAAGAGTATGTTATTGACTTTGTCAAAGGTAGAGCAACAGATGATCAAAAAGATCATAAGCACAACGAGCTTGATGACTTCGGTGCTGGCGAAGATGAAGACCCGAAGATATGGAACCCTGTGGTCAGACAAGCACTCTTGGCTGGTTATCTGAAGAAGGATGTTGAGAACTATGGCATATTGAAGTTGACCGCAGCAGGCAAACGCTTCATGAAGTCGCCAACTTCGTTTATGATAGTAATGGATGCCGAGTTTAAGGATGAAGAGGACGATGAAACACCAATGGCGGGCACAGCAGTCCTCGATCCAGAACTTTTCTCCATGCTAAAGAACCTTCGTAAGAAGCTAGCACGTAAGTTAGAAATCCCTCCATATGTCATCTTTCAGGATGTATCCTTAGAGCAGATGGCAATGATGTATCCTATTAATGAAGAGGAACTACAGAACATTCAGGGGGTAGGAGCAGGTAAGGCGAAGCGTTATGGGAAAGAGTTTTGTGAATTGATAAGGCAACATTGCGAAGAAAACCACATCGAACGTCCCGAAGAACTACGTGTGCGAACGGTCGCAAAGAAGTCTATGCAGAAGGTAAAAATCATCCAAAGCATTGATAGACAACTCCCACTTGATGACATAGCTTCGGCTGAAGGACTTGATTTTGATGATCTTCTCACTAAGATTGAAGAGATTGTCTATAGTGGAACGAAGCTCAATATCGATTACTTCCTAGAGGATGTTTACGATGATGATACAATCAATGACATCTATGACTACTTCATGGACAGCGAGACAGATAGCCTAGATGTGGCAATGGAAGAGTTTGGTGGTGATTATAGTGAGGATGTTATCCGGTTGGTACGTATAAAGTTTCTGTCAGAGATGGCAAACTAATCGCATATAAAAAATATAATTTTGACTTAAAGGAAGTGCTTTTTTCGATTTGAAGAGAGGCTTCCTTTGTTGTGAAGGGAGGCTTTCTTTGATGTGAAGAAGGCGTCTCTTTTTTTTCAATCTCTTGTCTGTTGCTAACGAGGTCGGTTCTCTTTAGTTGGGAACTACTAGTTAGAAGATGTATGAAATGCACGAATCTTATATCCAGAAGAAGATCAGAACATCCGTTACTATATCTTTTTTCCATGTGATATTACAGATATTCTATTATCGTACTAAGCTGCCGTTAAATAGCTTTAATTCGATTAGAGAAAATGGAGAAAAAGCCTGTCTATTTGATAATTAATTACTAAATTTGCATGCAATAAATTTCCAAATCATTATGTCATCATTTGTTGCAGAAAAGATCAAGATGGACGGATTGACTTACGATGACGTCCTTTTAATCCCAGCTTATTCGGAAGTATTACCCAAAGAGGTACAGTTGAAAACCAAGTTTTCACGCCACATTAATCTCAATGTGCCCTTTGTTACAGCGGCAATGGACACCGTTACGGAGAGCTCAATGGCGATTGCCATCGCTCGAGAAGGTGGTATTGGTGTGATCCACAAGAACATGACTATTGAGGATCAAGCACACCAAGTTGCAATCGTGAAGAGGGCTGAAAACGGTATGATTTATGACCCACTGACTATCTTAAAAGGTAGAACAGTGAAGGATGCACTCGCGATGATGGCCGATTATCACATTGGTGGTATCCCCGTTGTAGATGAGGATAACCACTTAGTAGGCATTGTTACCAATCGAGACTTGCGTTTTGAACGCCATTTGGATAAGTTGATTGATGACGTGATGACCAAGGAGAACCTTGTTACTACACATCAACAAACCGACCTTACTGCCGCTGCGCAGATTCTTCAAGAGAATAAGATTGAGAAGTTACCAGTAGTCGATAAGGACAATCATCTTGTAGGTCTAATCACTTATAAGGACATCACAAAGGCTAAAGATAAGCCTATGGCAAGCAAGGATGAGAAGGGGCGTTTGCGTGTCGCAGCAGGTGTTGGCGTTACAGGTGATACCATGGAGCGTGCCGAAGCATTGGTTGCTGCAGGTGTAGATGCTATCGTCATCGATACTGCTCATGGACATTCTGCAGGTGTTATTGGTAAGTTGCATGATGTAAAGGCAGCCTTCCCTAACCTTGATGTTGTAGTGGGTAATATTGCGACGGCAGAGGCAGCTAAGTTCCTTGTTGATAATGGTGCGGATGCTGTGAAAGTAGGTATTGGTCCTGGATCTATCTGTACAACACGTGTTGTAGCAGGTGTGGGTGTACCACAGTTGAGTGCTATCTATGATGTTTATAAAGCGTTGGAAGGAACGGGAGTGCCATTGATAGCTGATGGAGGATTGCGCTATTCTGGTGATGTCGTGAAGGCTTTGGCAGCTGGAGGAAGCAGTGTGATGATAGGTTCTTTGGTTGCAGGAACAGAGGAATCTCCTGGTGACACGATTATATTCAATGGTCGTAAGTTTAAGAGTTATCGTGGTATGGGCTCTTTGGAGGCTATGGAGCAGAAGAATGGTTCACGTGATCGTTACTTCCAGAATGATATTCACGATGCAAAGAAACTAGTGCCAGAAGGTATTGCAGGACGCGTTCCTTACAAGGGTACAGTTCAAGAAGTTATCTATCAACTTGTTGGTGGTCTTCGCTCTGGAATGGGCTATTGTGGTGCTGCTTCTATCGAAGATTTGCACAATGCGAAGTTTACTCGTATCACCAACGCAGGCGTTATGGAGAGTCATCCACATGATATTACTATTACGAGTGAAGCACCAAACTACTCTCGTCCAGAGTAATTAAATAACTAGGAATCAACCGCCCTCTTCTCTGTAAAAGCAGTGGAGAGGGTATGTGTGTTTTAAATAATAACAATGAAAGTCAAGGCTCTTTTATTATTATCCCTGCTGTCTACCACGATGGTATTTGGGCAGAGTGACCCAACCATAATGACTATCAATGGGCATCCAGTTAGTCGTTCTGAATTTGAGTATTCATATAATAAGAACAATGCTGAAGGAGTCATTGATAAGAAGAGTATAGCCGATTATGTGGATCTGTTCATCAATTATAAGTTGAAGGTGCAAGCGGCTTTGGATGCTCGTTTGGATACATTGTCTTCCTTCAAGCAGGAGTTCCTTACCTATCGAGATCAGCAGATTCGTCCATCGTTCCTAACAGACTCAGATATCGAAAAAGCGGCTCGGGATATTTATCAAGAGACGAAGGAGAGTATTGATGCGAATGGTGGCTTATGGCGTTGTGCACACATTCTTGTAGGAATAAACCAGCGTGCGACAAAAGAAGAAGAATTGAAAGCTAAGGTCTTGGCAGACTCTATCTATAATGCTTTACAGCATGGAGCAAACTTTGGAGAGTTGGCTAGGAAGTATTCTGCTGATCGAGAGTCTGCACAAAACGGAGGCGAGTTGCCTTTACTCCAAAAGGGGCAGACTGTACAGGAGTTCGAGCGTGCTATGTTGGCATTGAAGCCTGGTGAAATTAGTAAACCAACACTTTCTCCTTATGGTTATCACATTATTAAGATGATAGCACATGAGGGATTGGCACCTTATGATTCGTTGCATGCACGGATCTTACAGTTTATTGAGATGCGTGGATTGCGTGATCAGATTGTCGATAAGAAGTTAGATAGCCTTGTTCAGCAGGCGGGTAAGGGTGTAACTCGTGAGCAGTTGCTTGATAAACAACTTGCGAAACTGGAAGAGAAGGATGCTAATTTGAAGAATCTTATCCGTGAGTATTATGATGGCTTATTGATGGTTGAGATGAGTAATCGTATGGTTTGGGATAAGGCATCAGCAGATGTTACGGGCTTAGAAAACTATTTCCACAAACATAGGAAACAATATAAATGGACTGAACCACGCTTTAAAGGCATTGCTTATCATGTAAAGAATCAAGCTGACGTTGAGGCTGTGAAAGATTGTGTGAAGCGACTTCCTTTTGCACAATGGAATGATGCACTGCGTAAGACATTCAATGCTGATAGCACACTCCGCATACGTGTTGAGAAGGGAATCTTCCGTAAGGGTGATAATGATCTTGTCGATAAGCAAGTGTTTGGAATGAGTGCTCCTGTGAAAGAGATGAAGGACTTTCCTATTGGTGCAACCTATGGTAAGAAGTTGAAAGCACCAGAGTCTTTGGATGATGTACGTGATCTTGTGGTTTCTGATTATCAAAAGGAACTTGAGAAGAATTGGGTAGATTCATTGCGAAAGAAATATAAAGTTGTGGTTGATAAGGCTGTGCTTGTTACAGTCAATAAGCATTAAGTGATAATAAAGGAATCAGATGAAGATAAATAAATGTAAGACAGGTGCTTTGCTGATAGGCGTTACGCTTGTGGCAATGGGCTTGCATGCAGGTGCCTTTCGTGCCTCTGCACCGCTAGTTCTAACAGATTCGGTAGATACGAACCAGGTTGATAAAGCCAACAATGTTGTCGATGAGGTGATATGGGTAGTGGGTGATGAACCGATATTAAAGTCCGAAGTCGAGATCATGAAACTACAAGGAGAAGCAGAGGGAATGAAGTGGGATGGAGACCCAGAGTGTGTGCTGCCTGAACAAATAGCAGTGCAGAAACTCTTCCTTCATCAGGCTGCTCTTGATAGCGTAGAGGTGACTGAGTCAGAGATAGCACAGGGAGTTGATCAGCAAATCAACTACTGGATTTCTTTGCCACAAATAGGTTCTAAGGAGAAACTAGAGGAGTTCCAACATAAGAGTATAGCGCAACTTAGACAAGACTTACACGATGATTATAAGAATCGTCAGTTGGTTCAGAAGATGCAAGCAAAGCTCGTTGGTGATGTGAAAGTATCACCATCAGAGGTGCGAGAATACTTTAAGAAGCTACCAGTGGATAGTATTCCTATGATTCCAACTACCGTGGAGGTAGAGATTTTGACACAAACACCAAAGGTGGAGACAGAGGAAGTTAATCGCATTAAAAACCAACTACGTGACTATACGGATCGTGTAACTAAGGGAGAAACATCCTTTGCTACGTTGGCACGTTTGTACTCCGAAGACCCTGGATCATCGCGCCAAGGAGGTGAATTAGGTTATATGGGAAGAGGTATGTTAGACCCTGCTTTCGCAGCAGTAGCATTCAACTTGACTGATCCGAAGAAGGTTTCTAAGATTGTAGAAAGCGAGTTTGGGTATCATATCATTCAGTTGATTGACCGTCGAGGTGATAAGATTAATTGTCGTCATATCCTATTGAAACCTCGTGTATCAATGGCTTCTATTGATGCTGCAAAAGAACGCTTAGACTCTATTGGACGTGATCTTCGCAAAGAGAAATTCACGTTTGAGGATGCCACCGCATACCTTTCTGATGACAAAGATACGAAGAATAACCATGGACTCATGGTCAACTCATCAGGGGACGAACGCACCTCTCGCTTCAAGATGAAGGACTTACCAACGGAAGTAGCACGAGTTGTTGACACCATGAAAGTCGGTGAGATCTCTGCTCCTTTTCAGATGGTTAACAATCGAGGGAAGGTCGTTTGTGCTATTGTGAAGCTAAAGAGTCGTACCGACGAACATAGAGCTACGATAACAGAAGACTTCCAAACTATGCGTGATATAGTTATTGCTCATCGTCGTCAAGAGATAATTCATGACTGGGTAGTAAGCAAGATTAAGAACACTTATGTTCGAATGAATCCTCGCTACAAGGATTGTAAGTTCAAGTATGAAGGTTGGATTAAATGACATTAGAAACACTTATATATATAAGCTTTGCGGGCATAGAATCATGTTAATCACGATTCTATGCCTGTTTGGGTTATGCTATAACTACCCTTCTATGGCTCAGAAAGTGACGGAAAAGAAGGGTAGTAAGTTCTATATAGACCATGCTGATAACCTTAGACACAACCAGATGTTGATGCCAGATGTGCAGATTGCAAAGGGTAATGTTCGGTTGCGTTATAAGGGAATGACGCTTAGTTGTGATAGTGCATACTTCAATGACCAATCGAATTGGTTTAAAGCTTTCGGTAAAGTTCATGTAACTCGACCGGGTGGAGTGACGCTTGATTGTCGTCGTCTTCACTATGATGGCATGTCTCAAATGGTTCATGTTAGAGAAAGATTGTGGTTCGTCAGCCAGGAAAGTCACTACGTTGTGATAGCTTAGACTATAACATGACATCGAAAGTTGCCAATTACTTCGGTGGTCGTGGAACCTTGGTTTACAATGGAAATACCGTTATTGCCGATCAAGGTGATTATAATACAGAGAGCCACGATGCCAACTTCTTCGGTAATGTTGTTATGTTTACTCCTAAGTACAGGATCACAACTCCAGAGGCACATGGTAATACTGAAACAGGCTTGGTACACGTTGTTGGCAAGTCAGTTATTCGAACAGCAAAGGGCGAAGTCGTGCATACTAGCGATGGAACTTATAATAGTCGAACTGACAACATGGAGCTTAATGGTCATTCAACGATTACATCTCCAAAGCAAGATGTAGAGGGGGATAACATCGTTTATAACAGTTCGACGGGTGAAGCCGAGGGGCATGGTAATGTAAAGATAGTCGACAAGGCAAATAACAGAACCATAATAGGTCAAGACGTATTCTATAATGAGAAGACTGGTCATAGCACTGCTCGTGGTAATGTGAAAATCGATGATCGGCGACAAAAGAGAGTGATTACTGGCGATGAAGTAATCTACAATGCCAAGTCTGGATATAGTGAGGGACATGGTAATGTGAAGATTATTGATAAGCTAAACCAGCGCACAATCACTGGTCGCGACCTTACTTATAATAGCAACACTCACGAAGGAACAGGGGAAGGGAACGTCTATTATATAGACGAGAAACAGAAACATGCCTTCAAGGGAGACTATCTTCACTATACTGACTCGGCGGCTATAGCATTTGGCGGAAAGCCTGGTCCGATTGCAAAAGACTTCTCCCAAGGTGACACACTATTCGTTCATGCCGATACAATTAGTATGAAGGGATTCTACATGAACACGCCTAAGATGTATCGTGAAATCTATGGCGTCAACAACGTGAGGGCGTTTCGCACGGATGTACAAGCCGTATGTGGATTCCTTGTTGCTAATACGAAAGACTCCTGTATGACTATGTATGACTACCCGATAGTGTGGAGTGGTAACCGTCAACTAGTTGGTGATTCGATCAAGGCATACATGAATGACTCCACCATTCGACAGGCTTTTGTCTATGGCAATGCGTTCTCTATTGAGACGCTTCCAGATAAGCAACACTATAATCAGATATCGTCACGTGATATGCGTGCAGACTTTGTCAATGGTGCTGTTAGGCGTGTGGACGCATGGGGAAACGTAGAAGCTGTGTTCTATCATACCGATAAAGACAGTACGTTGATAGGGCATAATTACACGGAGACAGATACCCTTCGTATGTTCATAACACCCGAACGTAAGTTGAAAAAAATATGGATGTCTAAGTCAGATGGTGTGATTAGTCCAATGACGCAGATCCCTCCTGATCGCCTGACATTGCCTCACTTTGAGCTTTGATAATGTTCGTCCAAAGGATAAGAATGATATCTTCCGTCGTGCGGCACGTAAGACGGCAGCTACCAAGCGTAATGCTCAAGTCATCTTGCCGCCTCGACAACGTATAGAGTGACCCATAGTCAACCTATTGCCGTAATCATTTACGACAATAGGTAGAATCATTTCCGACAATAGGTCAACTTCTCTTCACATTATTAACATCATTAACTCCTTTGAAATATGTTCTTCTTTCAATCATCAAAGCCCCGTCGTTTTCATCATGAATACATGTATGTTGATGAACGTAAAGAGTTTCTCTCGGATATAGAGAAGCGTGCGAAAAATGAGTTGGAACAGCAAGATGAGCCAAAGGAGGGGTATCGTGAGGAACTTCAAAGGCGTCTTTCTCATAGCTTGCGACCACAAGTTTTGACACACAAATATAATCGTTTCACAGCCATGTGGGTGTCTTTGATACTCTCTGCAGGTGTTATAGCACTGCTTATCTTATTCTTGTTTATTGCTTAAGCATTATTAATCAATGAGTGATATCATACAACTTTTACCCGATAGTGTAGCCAATCAGATTGCTGCGGGAGAGGTGATTCAACGCCCAGCATCCGTTATCAAGGAGCTAGTAGAGAATGCCATTGACGCTGGAGCAACGTCAATTAATGTCTTAGTAGTTGATGCGGGGCGCACATCTATTCAAGTGATTGATAACGGAAAAGGTATGTCTGAGACTGATGCACGCCTCTCTTTTGAGCGACATGCAACTTCTAAGATACGGAAGGCAGATGATCTTTTCTCACTTCATACCATGGGCTTTCGTGGAGAAGCACTTGCGTCGATTGCTGCGGTGGCGCAGATAGAATTGAAGACACGCATGGCGAGTGATGATCTTGGTACTCATCTGTCTATCTCGGGTAGTCGTTTTACGAATCAAGAACCTTGTTCTTGCCCTGTAGGAAGTAATTTCTTGGTTGAGAATCTCTTCTTCAATGTACCTGCACGACGCAAGTTTGAAGTCAAACACCACCGAATTGAATAATATCATCAATGCTTTTGAACGCATAGTATTGGTTTATCCGCATATAGCCTTTACCTTATATAGTAATGGAACAGAGCTTTTTAATCTTCGGTCATGCAACTATAGACAGCGAATTGTTGAGGTGTTTGGGAAGAGACTGAACCAAGATCTCTTGTCAATAGACGTTGACACGAGTCTATGTCATATCCATGGCTTTGTTGGGAAACCAGAGTCTGCACGCAAGAAGACGCCCCAGCAGTACTTCTTCGTTAATGAGCGTTATATGAAACACCCGTATTTTCATAAGGCGGTTATCACTGCGTTCGATCGACTCATCCCTCAGGGCGAGCAGATTCCTTACTTTCTTTATTTTGAAGTACCGCCTACGAACATTGATGTAAACATTCATCCTACAAAGACGGAGATAAAGTTTGAGAATGAGCAAGCCATCTGGCAGATTCTTTTAGCAGCTGTGAAAGAAGCCGTGGGGCGCTTTAATGATATTCCTTCGATTGACTTTGATACCGAGGGGAAGCCTGATATTCCTGTATTCGACCCTCATTCTGGAACTAAAGCACCGAAGGTTGAAATCAACCCATCGTTCAATCCTTTCAAACAAACTGCCCAACCGCAGAAGCCGAGTGTGCCAGAGGGTTGGGAGGAGTTGTACTCTGGTTTGGATGGGAATGCAGAGATACGTCAATCGAAACTCTTTGAACAGGATGAATTAGATGTTAATACGACTCCAACAGACGAGAGTTTGATTATTTCATCAGCCTCTACAACCTCTACAAACGAGTCGATGATAGAGGAAAAGTCACCTTCACACTATCAGTATAAGGGTAGTTATATCATGACAGCAGTGAAGTCTGGCTTGATGATTATCGATCAACACCGTGCCCATATACGCATTTTATTTGAGGAGTACTTGCGTCAGTTGTCATCTCATAAGGCTCATTCGCAAAAGGTTCTATTCCCAGAAGTGGTGCAATTCACCGTATCTGACAAGCTAATCATCGATCGCATCCTCCCTGAAATGGCAGAGATGGGCTTCCAATTGGATAGTCTCGGTGGTGATAGTTATGCTGTGAATGGGGTGCCAGCAGGCATCGAAGGGCTCAATGCTGTTAGTCTTATCCAAGATATGGTGGCGTCGGCTGTGGAGAGTGGGGCAAGTGTGAAGGAAGATATCGATCGTACACTCGCTTTGAGTTTAGCACGTAATGCCGCTATTCCACAGGGTCAGGTGTTGACCAATAGTGAGATGGATAACCTTGTGAATGAGCTTTCACTTGTGAAAATGTCAATTACACGCCATCTGGCGAACCGATTATTGCGGTTATGAAGCAGCATGATATTGAACATTTGTTTGATAGTTAAAGGAGGAGAAGCACCTAACGGAAGGTCGTGTACCTGTATTCCTCTGTCATAGAAATATGTCATTAAGACGACTTGTCATTGTGTCTTTAGGTCTAAAAACACGTCTCCTCTATCTTAGAAATATGTCATTACGACAATCTGTCATTGTTTCATTCTGTCTAAACCATGTCAGTAAAGGGTAGGGGAGAGCCTATTCTCAATCTTGTTTTACCCCTCTGCAGCATGATAAGAAGAGCGAACCAGCGGTCCACTCACCACATGCTTGAATCCTTTCTCTAATGCAATACGCTTGTAATCGGCAAATTGTTCGGGTGTAATATAAGCTGATACGGGGAGATGGTGGGCTGTTGGTTGAAGGTACTGACCCAAGGTTAGACGCTTACAACCCGTTTTGAGAATGTCATCCATCGTCTCTAATATCTCCTCGTGGGTCTCTCCTAAGCCCAACATAAAGCCTGTTTTAGCTGTAATACCGCATTCCGTAATCTCATGCAACACCTCTAAACTTCGGTCATAGCGTGCTACTGAACGCACTGAAGGCGTCAGTCGGCGTACAGTCTCCATGTTATGACCAGCCACATGAGGCTTTGTTGCCATTACCTGATGTATGAGTTCAGCTTTACCCATAAAGTCAGGGATAAGTAGTTCGACCTTTGTTTCGGGGTTCAAACGCTGTATTTCCTTGATTGTCTGTACCCAATGTGCAGCTCCATAGTCGTCTAAATCGTCACGATCCACCGATGTGATTACGGCATAACGCAGTCCTAAAGCCTTGATGGATTCGGCTACTCTTGTTGGTTCGTTGCTATCCAATACTCTTGGTCGCCCACTCAAAGTGTTGCAGAAACGACATTTTCGGGTGCAGATATCGCCCCCAATCATCAGAGTTGCCGTGCGTGCCATCCAACATTCAGCCCTGTTTGGACATAAGCCACTCGTACAGATGGTGTTCATGTGGTGTTTCGACAAGATCCCTGCAGTCTCGCCAGTAGACTTCTTCGATGTTAGATCAATCTTCAACCACTCTGGTTTCATCACGTGTGGTTTGCGTCCAAAGAGCAAGCGGAGCAGTTGTGAGAGTTGAAAGCCACGTATGATAGTCGACAAATCAGTGTTTTCTAAAATATTTTCAACAGCCTCTCTCGTAAACTCCACGCCTTTCAATGGTTTTAGAAGAGCGTTATCAATATCTCCAAGGAGGAAGTAATCGCCCATCAAATTGATGTTTACAATCGTGTTATTCTTTAGTTCTATGTGCGCTTCCAGTGTTCCCACCCCCTCGAAACGATGCTTTTTTACAATAGAATATTTCGGATTTTTACCATAAACAAAGCTGTCGGAGGCTAACTCCTGCTCAATTCTTTCAATTCCTTTCATATCCTCTTCGGTCAATTCTAACACCTCACTATGGCAGAATTGTTGTTGGGCATAGCGCATGAAGTCGGTTATTTCAATGTCAGTATATTGTGATACGTTGGTGACACGTTGCCTAACAGAATCGATTCCTTTGCTCTTGAGCTTCGCAAATGAGGGTGTGAGCGCATTTGAAAGATGCGATAGTTGTGTGTTGAAAAGCAATGAATTATGCAGAACACTGCGATTGTTAAGTTGATAAAAAGCACATCCTGAAACCTTTGTGTCGTTGATGAGGATGTCATTTCGCCCTGATAACTGTGCGTTGATACCAATACTTTGTAGCAAATTAGCCATGCGATTCATGTATTGAACGAAGGCTTCATTCGCATTAGAGAGGCGTGAGATATACGAAAACTGTATGCACCCTTCATCGGCATAGATACATCCTCCACCGCTCTTACGCCTGAATATGTCGATAGAATGTGCCTTGCAATAATCAACGTTCACCTCATTTTCAATCAGCTGATTGCGCCCTAACATTACAGTAGGGGGCACACGCCATGCTAAGAAATAATCATCTTCGGTGTAATGATGGGCTACATATTCTTCGACAGCAAAATAGAAAGGTAGCTGATGGAGCTTATCTTGTTTAGGTAAAAGTATATATTTCATTGTTTGGTATTGATTGATACTGCTTACAAATGTACGAACTTTTAGAAAAAGAGACGAAGTAATATGGGTAAAAAACAAATGATTTTGTTGTAAGTATTACTGTTCAGTGTTGCAGCTAGGTTTCTTCTACTTTTGAGGAGAAGTCTGTTTATCTGAATACAAATGGTTCACAATGTTTGAGGAGAACTCTTCTTGGCAGAGTTTTTAGCTTATTTTTTCTTTGTTATTTGTTTATTTCCTTATTAAAAATAGACTATTTTTTAGATGAAAACGGCTTTAAATCTAACGTAAAATAATCTATTTCCCCCAATGACAAAAGTCTTTCTCTGATAAGGTAGAGCCTCCTTTTGCAAATTAAAGGGAGCTGAAAGAATACTAAAAGAGCTTGTGTAACAAGCCTAACGACCTACTACAAGTACAACACATAACCGAACAGCAAGATATCAAATAGAAATAAAGAAAGATGTAAATAATAGCAACCTACATTAAAATAATTCCTTAATTGTTTGCCAGAAACAAAAAAAACACTTACCTTTGCACCCGCCTTACAGAAAGTGAGGGGCGTTTAGCTCAGTTGGTTTAGAGCATCTGCCTTACAAGCAGAGGGTCGGCGGTTCGAATCCGTCAACGCCCACAAGGGGTGTTTCCCTGTGATTCTTCGGGGTTGCAGGGATTTTAATTTAGGGCGTTTAGCTCAGTTGGTTTAGAGCATCTGCCTTACAAGCAGAGGGTCGGCGGTTCGAATCCGTCAACGCCCACGAATGGTTATCAACAAAAGAGAAGACTTCGTAACACTTGTTACGAAGTTTTCTTTTTATCTGTATAAAAGGCGTCTTCTTTTTTGTTTTATTATTATTTATCCTTGTGAGTTTACCGATTTTATTGCTAAATTTGCACCTATTATTAATCATCCATTGTTATGACTCTCGACACATTAACAGCCGTATCTCCAATTGACGGACGCTACAGAAACAAAACAGAACGTCTAGCTGATTATTTTTCAGAGTATGCTCTTATTCGCTATCGCATACGTGTAGAAATAGAGTACTTCATCACTCTTTGTGAACTACCACTACCTCAGTTGGCAAGTTTCAACCATGATTTATTTGAACAACTACGTGATATTTACCGCAAGTTCGATGAGTCTGGTGCAGCAAGAGTAAAGGAGATTGAGAAGACAACAAACCATGATGTTAAGGCTGTAGAATACTTCATTAAGGAGGAGTTCGATAAGATTGGGGGCTTAGATGAGTATAAGGAATTTATCCATTTCGGCTTAACTTCACAGGATATTAACAATACGAGTGTTCCTCTGTCTATCAAGGAGGCACTTGAGGAGGTGTATTATCCACAGGTGGAAGAGCTTATTCAGCAGCTAAAAGAGTATGCTGAAGAATGGAAAGACGTTCCAATGCTAGCAAAGACACATGGTCAGCCAGCTTCTCCTACTCGATTAGGAAAGGAGATTGAAGTATATGTATATCGTCTTAGTGAGCAACTGGAATCCTTACGCAGTTGTAAGTTTACAGCCAAATTTGGTGGTGCAACAGGTAATTTCAATGCGCATCATGTAGCCTATCCAACGTATGACTGGCGTGCTTTTGGCAATCTGTTTGTCAGCGAGAAACTAGGTTTGGAACGTGAACAATGGACTACACAGATTAGTAATTACGACCACATGGGTAGTATCTTTGACGCTATTCGTCGTATCAACACCATCATTATAGACCTTGATCGTGACTTCTGGATGTATATATCAATGGAGTATTTCAAGCAGAAGATTAAAGCTGGAGAGGTTGGGTCAAGTGCTATGCCACACAAGGTGAACCCTATTGATTATGAGAATAGCGAAGGTAACTTGGGTGTCGCTAATGCTATTTGCAGTTCTTAGCACAGAAATTGCCTGTTAGTAGACTACAACGCGACTTGACAGACTCGACAGTCTTGCGTAATGTCGGTGTACCACTTGGTCACAGCGTTATCGCTATTCAAAGTACGTTGAAAGGTTTACGTAAACTTATTCTCCATGAAGAGAAACTACGTGAAGACCTTGATGATACATGGGCGGTAGTAGCTGAAGCTATTCAAACTATCCTTCGTCGTGAGGCTTATCCACATCCTTATGAGGCATTAAAGGCTCTCACACGTACCAATAACAAGATGACAGAGGAGACAATTCATGAGTTCATACAGACATTAAATGTTAGTGATAGCGTAAAAGCAGAGCTCATGGCAATCACTCCACACAACTATACTGGAATTTAAAATATCCATAAATCATTAAAAGGAAAAATTATTAATAAAACTGAGTAGCTCCTTCTAATAGGAGTTCTAACAAATAATAATTAGAAATAAAAGAATAATAAACTTTATTACTCATTGATCGTGAGGTCAGTAGTTAACATTAAAGCAAACTACAATTATGGCAGAAGAATTCGAGAACAAAGAGGTTCAGTCTGAACAGAATGATAATGGCCGTGAGGGCTATTCTGCAGCTGGACAAGGTGGTTATCAAAGAGAGTACCGTGGCACAGGACGCCCACAACGTCCACGTATTCACACACAGCGTGCTTATAGCAGCGACAAGGCTAATGGTGGAAACGACGAAGGTGGCTTCCGTCCAGAGGGCTTTGGTTCAGGCTTGCAAAGCAGTAGCCGCCCACAACAAGGAGGTTATCGCCCACGTCAAAGCAACTATGGTGGTGGATACAACAATCGTAGTGGCTATCAAAGTCGCCCTCAACAGGGAGGATACCGCCCACGTTACAACAACAACAATGGCGAAGAGGGTGGATATCAATCACGCCAAGGTGGATACCAGAGTCGTGGTGGTTATCAAAGCAGACCACAGCAAGGTGGATATCGTCCACGTTATAACAACGAGGAAGGAGGATACCAGTCACAAGGTTATCGCCCTCGTTATAACAACAATACTAGCGCAGAAGGAGAAGAGAACAACAATGGTTATCAGGTAAACCAGGGTGGCTATCAGCCACGTCAAATGGTTACCAAAACCGTGGTGGATATAATAATCGCGGTGGGTATAATAACCGTGGTGGTTATCAGAACCGCAGTAGTTACAATAATCGTAGCGGTTATCAGAGTCGCGGTGGGTATAACAACCGTGGTGGATATAACCAAGGTGGATATCGTCAGCGTACCGCAGATTATGATCCAAATGCAAAGTATTCATTGAAGAAACGCATTGAATATAAGGAAGAGAATTTCGATCCAAACGAGCCAATTCGTTTGAATAAGTATCTAGCTAATGCTGGTGTTTGTTCACGTCGTGAGGCTGATGAGTTCATCCTATCTGGTGCTGTCACCGTAAATGGTGAGGTTGTTAAAGAACTTGGAAGTAAGGTTCTACGCACTGATGTTGTACTCTTCCAAGATAAGACAGTTTCACTAGAAAAGAAGGTTTATGTCCTATTGAATAAGCCTAAGGATTATGTTACAACAAGTGATGACCCACAACAGCGTAAGACTGTAATGGATCTTGTTAAAGGTGCATGCCCAGAGCGTATCTATCCTGTTGGACGCCTAGATCGTAACACAACAGGTGTATTGCTTCTTTTACAAACGATGGTGACCTCGCTTCTAAACTCACACATCCTAAGTTCTTAAAGAAGAAGGTTTATCACGTATTCCTTGATAAGCCTGTCACAGCAAATGATCTTCAGAAAATCTCTGATGGTATCGAGCTTGAAGACGGAGAGATAAAGGCTGACGCTATTGAATACGCTAGTCCTGACGATTTGGCACAGGTTGGTATTGAGATTCATAGTGGCAAGAATCGTATCGTTCGTCGTATCTTCGAGAGTCTTGGTTATCGTGTTGTTAAGCTCGATCGTGTACAGTTCGCTGGTCTAACGAAGAAGAATGTACGTCGTGGCGATTGGCGTTTCCTCACAGAGAAGGAAGTCGATATGCTGCGCATGGGTGCATTTGAATAAGAAGCCCTCCCCAAGCCCCTCCGAAGGGAGGGGGTGAGAGGATAAATGAGGATAAAGACTTCTACAATAAACTTCTAAGGAAAGAATGTGTAAAGAGATTCCCTCTTTATTCCTTTTCCTTTTCTTTTGAGCTTGTAGAGAAGTCCTAATTACAATACAAAGATGAAAAGAACAAAAGTCGTCGATGCACTTGCTTGCACCGACTTTGGTAAAGATATTAATGTAAAAGGCTGGGTTCGCTCACATAGAAGTAGCAAGGCTGTTGACTTCATCGCACTGAATGATGGTTCTACTATCAAGAACATTCAGGTGGTCGTTGACCCTACTACTATCGACGATGAGAAACTGAAGAGCATTACAACAGGTGCTTGTATCAGCGTTATCGGTACGCTTGTAGAGAGTCAGGGTGCTGGTCAGACGTCGGAGATTCAATGTAAAGAGATTGAAATCTATGGTCTTTGTCCAAGTGACTACCCTATGCAGAAGAAGGGGCAGAGCTTTGAGTATATGCGCAAGTATGGTCACATGCGTCTGCGCACAAATACTTTCGGTGCTGTATTCCGTATTCGCCACAATATGGCAATTGCTATCCACAAGTACTTCCATGACCATGGTTATTATTATTTCCACACTCCATTAATTACTGGTAGTGATGCCGAAGGTGCTGGAAATATGTTCCAAGTAACGACACTCGACCTCGATCGCGTCGCAAAAGGTGGTGAGGTTGATTATAGTGCTGACTTCTTCGGTAAGCGCACGAACCTTACTGTATCTGGTCAGTTGGAGGGTGAGCTGGGTGCTACCGCGCTTGGTGCTATCTATACTTTCGGACCCACTTTCCGTGCAGAGAACTCTAATACGCCTCGTCACTTGGCAGAGTTCTGGATGGTTGAGCCAGAAGTTGCTTTATTGACAAGGATGAACTGATGGATCTTGAGGAAGACTTCATCAAATACTGCGTTCGCTGGGCATTGGAGAACTGCAAGGATGACCTTGAATTCCTTAACAAGATGATTGACAAGGGACTGATTGCTCGCTTAGAGGGTGTACTCAAGGAGGACTTTGTTCGCCTAACTTACACAGAAGGTATAGAGATTCTTCAGAAGGCAGTTGCTGATGGTGTGAAGTTTGAGTTCCCAATCACTGGTTGGGGAATGGATCTCAGCAGTGAGCATGAGCGTTATCTCGTTGAGGAACACTTCAAGCGTCCTGTCATCATGACCGACTATCCAAGCGAAATTAAGTCGTTCTATATGAAGAAGAACCCTGATGGCAAGACAATGCAGGGAACAGACGTCCTTTTCCCACATATCGGTGAAATCATTGGTGGCTCTGTCCGTGAAGAGAATTACGACAAGTTGCTTGCAGAGATTGATAATCGCGGTATGAAACGTGAGGTTTACGACTGGTATCTCGACACTCGTAAATATGGAACCTGTCCACATGGTGGCTTCGGTCTTGGTTTCGAGCGTCTGATCCTCTTCGTTACTGGTATGCAAAACATCCGTGACGTAATCCCATTTGCACGTACTCCAAAGAACGCTGAGTTCTAAAGATAAGATAACAGAAGGCGACTATCTCAACAGATGGTCGCCTTTTTTATTCTCTAGGAATATTCTTCCATATCAGGAGTTAACAGAATAGACTAATAAAGAAAAAACATATAGAACATTTTCAACTCTATTCTTATTCTTTGAAAGTTGTTCGTTAAATCTACATCTACTCAAGAATTCAATTCACTAAGTATTCCTATAAAAGCAAAGTCACATGTAGTAGGGCTTTAAACTTCTCAAACATATTCGCAGCTTGACAAGATATGTGTTGTGGAAGAGGTTTATCGAAAGGCTATATTTTGTAATAAAATACTGCTAATTTGAGGGGGTATTTCTGCGATATTTTCAAAGAGGAGTGTACTTTGACTCAAATACGCAAAATATGAGGCTAATTAGACAATATTTTATAAACTACTGATATTCAAAGTTTTATATACTTTATAGTATCATCTTAACAAAATTAATATTCATTATTACTGAAAAAAATAAGGGAATTTTTTTGTCGAAAAAAACTATATATTTCTCAACAAAAAAACTATATCTTTCTTAGCGAAAAAAACTATATACTTTTTTTAGCAAAAAAACTATATACCTTTTGCACAAAAAAACTATATAGTTTTCGAGAAAGCCCTACTTTTGACTCATTTTTTGACCCTAATAATTGACTATTTTCTCTAGAATGAGAATTTTGAATGTAAAGAACTTTCGGAAACAAATGCTATCATTGTAATACCTAAAGAGAGATTACGAAGTGGGCTATCATTTACACATCTATAAGAATGACGGGAGTGACAGCAAACTAATTTTCAGTAAAATAATTAATTCCTTGTTTTATCTATTACCTTTTACTACCTTTGTCGAAACATATAGATGTTATTAACCAACCGAAAGATTATTACTAATTTAAAAGATACAATTATGACAGTTACAAAAGCAATTTATCAAGGGAAAGGGCGAGTTGAAGCAACACACGTTAGGTCTGCTGTAACCATAAACACTGATGCTGGTAAGGCTGTAGGGGGATTGGGTGAGAATCAAAACCCTGTTGAGTTATTGGGGAATGCACTGGCTGCATGTGCGCTGACGATGATGGGATTGCAAGCAGAACGTGGTGGTGTAGATTTTTCTGGTTGCTATGCTGAGATTGGTCAGATTGAAGAAGATATGAAGACTTTCGCCGTTTCACGTATTCCTATCACCTTCCATCTGAAGGCATCATTCGACGAGAAGCAACGTAAGAAGTTTGAGCATATTGCTCTAAAGACTTGCTTTGTTGGTAATGCGCTAACAGCAAAGAAAGACTTCACATTCGTTTATGAGTAATCTCATGGTATAATTTGACATAAAATACAACAAAAACAAAGAGCATTTGGAGATTGTAACATCACCAAATGCCCTTTAATTTTCTTACGTAGTCTTAGGATTATGTCTTTCTAACGATGACAGAAAAACTTATATCTCCTTAATATATAAAATATAAATACATTACTTATCTGCAGCAGCTTTCTCTGCTTTGATTTGTTTATGCTCTTCCAGCATCTTTGCAGCACGTTCACGAGCGATACGAGCAGGCTCGCTTGTAGCCTCATCTTCAGGGCGGATGCGCATAGTGTGGGCAAGATTGACAAGATCTTTCACAGCTTCTCCACCTGCGATTAGTCCCGCCGCAGCTGGAACCCACGCATTAGAACTAGGGATAGTATGGCGGTCGGTACACTTACGCATATCCTTGTCTGGGCAGATGCAGTGGAAACGACAAGAAATTTCAGGTTGTTCAATACTCTCAAGCGGTTCTTCTGGACTATACACTACCTTTAGATGCTTAATCTTTGTCTTACGAAGTTTCTTGCGAATCACCTTCGCCAATGGATCGTTAATAGTCTTGAAGATGTCAGTCACACGAAACTGCGTGGCATCGAGCTTATAAGCAGCACCCATGCAAGAGAGCAAAGGAATATTCAACTCATGGCAACGATAGATGAGATCGAGCTTAGCTGTTACAGTATCAATGCAATCAACGACATAATCATAATGTGAAAAGTCGAATTGATCGGCATTGTCGGGTAAATAGAAGGTCTGATATTTCCGAACAATACAACGAGGATTAATAGAGTGAATACGCTCTTCTGCTACATCTACTTTATGCTTCCCCACTGTTCGAGTAGTGGCAAGGAGTTGACGATTGACATTTGTCAGACAAACACGATCGTCGTCAATAACATCAATAGCACCCACGCCACTGCGTGCTAATACTTCCACAACATAGCCACCGACGCCTCCAACACCAAAGACGGCGACACGACTACCATTCAAGGTATCGATGGCAGGCTTACCAAGAAGAAGTTGGGTTCTTGAAAATTGATTCTGCATTATATTTTATTATCCTTTATTTGGTCTGCAAAAAAAGCGAGTTAGAAGAATCATTGCTCGCCGACTAAGCGTATAGACAATGGTTCAACAGTGATGAGTCGGCGTTTGTAAAGGTCGCCAATAGCTCGCTTATAAACTTTCTTTGACACTTGGAAACGACGCTTGATATCCTCTGCTTCGCTCTTATCGCCAAGGTCGCAAATGCCATTATGCTCACGGAGATACTGGAGGAGCACCTCAGCAAAGTCTTCTGCATGCTGCTGCCCTGTGGGTTGAAGTGTACAATCAATCTTTCCGTCGGGGCGAATAGTGGATATGTAACCCTTCAATCGGTCGCCAGTATGAACATATTGGAACACCTGATCCTCATAGATAAGTCCAGGATACTGGTTATCAACAATCACCTTAAAGCCAAGATCAGTCTTCTGCCATACGAGAAGATCAACCTCCTGCCCATGCTTATAATCACGTGGTCGACGTTCGTCAAGATAATGTTCCACTTTGGCAGACGCCACAAGGCGATAACTATCCTCGTCCAAATGGATATGCACAATATATGAATTGCCCATTACCATGCGCTTTCTGCTCACGGAACGGACAGAAGAGGTCTTTCATCACACCCCACGAAAGGAATGCACCATACTCATTGACCCACGAACACTCCAAGTAAGCAAAGTCGCCCACCTGTGCCAGGGGGTCTTCGGTCGTAGCAATAGGGCGTTCCTCTTGATCAAGATAGACAAATACTTCTATCTCATCACCTATCTCAGTACCTTCTGGTACATACTTCTGAGGCATGAGAATCTCACCATCTGGTCCTCCATCGAGGAAAAGTCCAAATGGTTCACCATTGCCTTCACGTAAGGCAATCTTTAATACAGTGAGCGTGTTGTATGCTCCAAGCTTTATTTTAGACATAATAACCCTTTATAGTTGAAGACAAGATAATCTCTTATAAGACAGAGTAACATAGGAACAACATGCGCTAAGTAACAGACTTATCATTCTAAGAACCTATTCGTGCTCTATTTCGACAGCAGCACTCCCCTCCTTTCGGAGGGGCTGGGGGGAGGCTTTCTATCATACCATCTTTCAAATGTATCGTTCTATCTGTTATGTGTGCGAGCCCTTCATCGTGTGTAACGATGACGAAGGTCTGACCGAACTTATCGCGGAGATCGAAGAAGAGTTGATGCAACTCTTGTTTGTTCTTTGTGTCCAAACTACCTGAAGGCTCATCGGCAAGGATGACAGCGGGATTGTTTACCAATGCTCGAGCCACTGCCACACGCTGCTTCTCACCACCTGATAGTTCGTTAGGCTTATGACTTGCACGATCACTTAACCCCATAAACGCTAATAACTCCTCTGCACGTTGATGTGCTTCCTTCGTCTTTCTGCCTGCAATATAGGCAGGAATCATGATGTTCTCAAGGGCTGTGAACTCTGGTAAGAGCTGATGAAACTGGAAGACAAAACCGAGATGTTGGTTACGGAAGTCGCTCAACTTTCCTGTCGAAAGACTACCAACATCAATGCCATCGACAATGACAGAACCACTATCAGGTTTATCCAGTGTTCCGATTATCTGCAATAAGGTAGTCTTACCAGCACCTGATGGTCCGACAATGCTCACCACTTCTCCTTTATTAATATGCAAGTCGATACCCTTCAGCACCTGAAGTGAACCGAAACTCTTGGTTATGTTCTTAATATCTATCATATTCTATTCTTTTATTGAGGCTATTGGGCTTATTAGCCATATTAGCCTAATTGGGTTTATTAGCCTAATCCCCTCCTACACCTTATTATGAATCCACTCTCTCACAGCCTCGTAAGCACTGCGTTCCTCCGTGTGTTGTGGTTGAGCGAACGTCATATCATCCATACGATTGCCATATTGATCAGGGAATATTATCATCAGCGTCTTACCCTTGAAGTAGCGATTCACCTCTTCTGGTAATCGTTCCATCGCACTCTTATAAGAAATTGTACCCTTACGAGCTGTGACGATCACAAATAGCTGATCAGCTTTCACACGTGTTGCCAAATCTGGAAGTTCTTTCCAATGATACATCTCTTCGTACTCGGCACGCACACTAGGGAATCTATTACGAATGAACTCCGTTATGAGTTGCAAACTCTCACGGCGACCATGAAACACGATACGGCACTCCAAATTACCCGCCATACGTGCCAATCGCTCTAACCAACGATAGAAACCAGGCTCAAATTCTGCACGAGAAGGCACTGCAACTTGTATTCTTCTTATTGTATTCAGGGGCTGGGTAATACGAGTAACGATAATTTGTCGGCTCAATCCATTATACAAACTACGTGTGAACTCACCCCAGAAGTTCTTATTTATATCCTTATGGAAGTGCAACCCCATAAGTATCTCCGATGCCTGAAACTCTTTAAAAGCATGTTTAATACCATTGGCAATATTCGCCGCTATGCGCACCTGCGTTGTCATTGGTACATCTGAAGAACTAGCTAACTGATGAATCTGTTCCAACAAACGCTGCCCCTCCGCTTGATTATGCCGCATATTAACATCATCATACACTACATTTAGGGCGACAAGTTCCTTCTTTAGTCGTGGGTTGCGCATCATTATAGCCATAGAGACCAAACTCTCTGCGTATTCAGGATACTTCACAGGGATTAGAATCTTCTCGTCGTTAAGCGTCTTCACCATCTCTGGTTCCTCTTTCTCTTGTAAACGAATGCGCTGAGCAGCCCACTCTGTAACCAATGTTGATATGATACAGGTGAAGAGTATCATAATCACAATACCATTCAACACCTCATCTCCAAAGAGGTAAACTCCGGGAGAAATCTCCAAGCGACGCCCCACCATCACCATGGCAATAGCACCTGCGGCGTGCGCACTCGTAAGACCGAACATCATGTGTCCCGACATCTTCGACATCTTAAAGAGTCTTGCTGCAATATATGCCGCCACTGCCTTACCCAATGTTCCAAAGACAACAAGGCAAAAGACCACCCATAAGATGTTGGTGCCAGAGAATAATAAACGAACATTGATCAACATTCCCACACCAATTAGGAAGTAAGGAATGAACAGCGCATTACCCGTAAACTCTATGCGATTCATCAATGGAGAAACCTTCGGAACATATCTATTTAATATCAAACCAGACAAGAATGCACCAAAGATACCCTCTAAGCCAACGGCATCTGATAAAGAAGCCGAAAGGAATACAACTGCTAAGATGAAGATAAACTGCATAACAGCATCAGAATAACGGCGCAAGAACCAACGTGCAAGACGGGGTATAAAGAAGATTAGTCCAGCACAATAAACAACAAACTTCACAATGAAGAACAACCAGAATGCAACGCCCCCACCGCCATGAAAGCTATTGACGATTGATGCCATTACAATCAAAGCAATGAAGAGTGCCATCATGGAAGAACCAACACTCAACGTCGAACTTGTATGCCGTGTCAGTCCATATCTTCCTACGATCGGATAGGCTATCAGCGTATTCGACGCCATAATAGCTGCGAGTAACAATGCGGCTAATGGCGTATAACTCAACAAACTAACGCCCATCAGATAAGTCATAATAAACGGACAAAAGAAGGTTAACAGCCCGAAGATTATCACTCGATTACGATTCTTCTTCAGCCCCTCCATATCCATCTCAAGCCCCGCTAGGAACATGATATAATACAACCCTACACGCCCAAACAACTCGAATGAAGCGTCACGCTCCAAGATATTCAGTCCGTACTTACCAACGATAACTCCTGCTAATACCATACCAATGATATGAGGTATGCGCAATCGTCCCATGATGATAGGTGAAATAAGTATCATCAAAAGCACTACAAAGAATATCAGTGTCGGGTCAGCTATAGGAAAATATTGTGATAAATGCAACATGAATGTCTATTAACTTGTTGCTTGCAAAGTTACTAAAAAAGTTTGGCAACATTCCATCTTAGCATATATTCATAGATTATATAAGCCAAAAATTAAGTCTGTAGGTCGTGTTCAGCAGACTTACATACGCTCTCCACATTCTTTTCATGCACCTCGCACATTATTTATACGCTGAATCTGTATTTGCGGAATACCTATCTTTTCTTATTATCTAAGCGTGATAAAGTATTATCAGACTTAGATAACTAATTATCACGCTTAGATAATTAATTATCACACTTAGATAATACTATTACTTACGCCTCAAAACAATACAGAACACCGAAGAAACAAAAAGAAAAGCAGCGGAAAAGAAATGCTAAACATATACATTTCGATTCTACTGCTTGTGCTTTACAATAGGTAAAGAGTGCTTCCAACTATTAAACAAGTATATTGCTTGAAGAGATGAACCCCATTTTACATCCTTTATATATATGCCAGAGCGTAAATTATCACTACTTATTTTGCCCTTTAAATTGTAAGTAAAACTGCGCTTTCTGTGCTTCTATCTCTGCCTTCAGTTCCTCTTGTGTGGGTAGATAAAGCTTATACTTTGTTGCAAAAAGTTGTTTACTATCGTGGAGTATGGAGTATCGTGCGATGTCTTCATCCGTGTCCGAACATACAAGAATACCTATGGTCGGGTTATCACCATCCGTCCGTTTGAGCTCATCAAACATCCTGACATACATATCCATCTGCCCCACATCCTGGTGCGTAACCTTTGATGTCTTTAGATCCATCAATACGAAGCACTTTAGGAAGTAGTTATAAAAGACCAAATCGATGTAATAATCCTCCTTCTCCGTATGGATATGTTGCTGGCGCCCAACGAATGCGTAGCCCTTTCCTAACTCCATGATGAACTTCTGGAGATTACTGATAATACTGCTCTCTAGGTCTGTTTCCGTAAAAGAAGTATTCGGTGTGAATCCTAAGAACTCTGCAACAATAGGGCTTTTAATGAATTCCAACTTCTCAACAAGTGGACTGCTTTTTTCCAGCATCTCCTCTCTTACCAGCTCCTTATGGTGAGATTGTAATAGGCGATAGTAGTATTGGCTACTCACGTTACGCTGGAGTGTCCTAACGCTCCATCCCTCTGTAACTGCTTCCTGCTCATACCATGCCCTTGCCTCATCGTCTCGAACCTGCAACAATACGCTATAATGCGTCCAAGTGAGACGAATGGAAGATTTTCCAGTCACCGACTGGAGAATGTCATGCCGAGCCGATTTTCCAGTCGACAACTGGAATATGTCTGGGTAAAGTTGATTAAAGAGTATGTAGTTATAAAGGTTACTCTTAGAGAAACCCTTACCATATTTCTGTACAAGCAGACCGCTTAACTCTTGTATAACTCGCTTGCCATAATCAGCACGGGAATACTTTAATAGCTCCTCATTCAGCCTCTTCCCTAACAGCCAATTACGCTTCAGTAAGGCGATATTCACGGCATGAAACGCCTCATGTTGCGCCTCATCGATGATTAAGCAACTCTCTTCAAACAAATGCTCTTTGCTTGGAAGTTCGGGTTCTTGTGTAGTATTATTCATTGTTATAATTGTTTAGATTGTTCAACTCAAGCCTTCTTACTTCTCTTCTTCTTAAGTGTTTTTAGTTATAGATGTACTCTATTAAATCCGAGGTCAAAGTTACAAAAGAAGTTGAATATAGGCAAATATAACCCACCAAAGGCTAAAAAGAAAGACAGATTGTAGCCTATATTGCAATAAAAATAGTACTTTTGCAAGTACAAGTGATTAATTGAAAACAAAAAAGACAAAACATATGAAAGTAGCAATAGTTGGTGCCAGTGGTGCCGTAGGACAAGAACTTCTACGCCTATTAGACGAAAGAAACTTCCCTTTGGACGATCTTGTGTTATTCGGTTCAGTGCGTTCTGCAGGTCGAAAGTACACATTTAAGGGTAAAGAATATGAAGTAAAACAGCTCCAGCATAACGACGATTTCAAGGGTGTTGACATTGCTTTTACTAGTGCGGGAGCAGGAACGTCAGCCGAGTTTGCCGAAACCATCACTCGATATGGTGCTGTGATGATTGATAACTCTAGCCAATTCCGTCAGAATGCAGATGTTCCTTTGGTTGTTCCTGAGATTAACGCAGAGGATGCCCTCGTTCGTCCTCGTGGCATTATAGCCAACCCAAATTGTACAACGATTATGATGGTTGTTGTCTTGAACCCTATCAACAAGCTCAGTCATATCAAGAAGGTGCACGTCAGCAGTTACCAAAGCGCATCGGGTGCAGGTGCTGCAGCCATGCAAGAACTGCAACAACAATATAAGGAACTCGTTGAGACAGGCGAGGTAAAGACGATTAAGAAATTCCCACATCAACTTGCTTATAACGTTATTCCACAGATTGATAAGATGATGGAAAACGATTATACGAAGGAAGAAGTGAAGATGTTTAATGAGACACAGAAGATTATGCACTCCGACATACGTACTTCTGCCACCTGTGTTCGCGTCTCTTCACTCCGTAGCCATTCAGAGGCTGTATGGTTCGAGACCGAACGCCCGCTATCTGTTGAGGAGATTCGTGAGGCATTGAAGACGGCTCCTGGCGTAACACTCGTTGATGATCCGCAGCACTATGTGTACCCAATGCCACTCGAGAGTGCTGGTCACGATGATGTCTATGTGGGGCGTATTCGTAAGGATTTAGCCGATGACAATGGTAATACGTTATGGCTTACAGGTGATCAGATACGCAAGGGTGCGGCATTGAATGCTGTACAGATTGCAGAGTATCTGATTAAAGTGGGCGATGTGAAGTAAGGGTAGAGACTATAAAAAAAGTCTCACCCCCTCTCCATTCGGAGATGGGGTGAGGCTTCTTTAACGCTCAAACTGTTCTATACTCAAGCCTCCATCCGTCAACTTCTCTATCTCTGGAACAATGCGAGTGAAGTGATCTGAATGGGCATGACGAGCTAAACAAAGCTTATTCTCCCATGTTTCACAAAACATGAAGACACCTGGTTGGGTTGTACTCTCAAACAAATCGTAACCCTTGTTGCCCTCATCTTTGCGAGAGAATTCCACTAACTCATCTGCAAGTGCCTTCACTTGAGCTGTTGTAACACCCTCTTTTACCTTGAAAAAAGCGTTTAATCTAATCATAATTTCTACCTATTTTGTCGAGAAACCCTTACTTATTCTTTTTATAATAAGCCACTGCAGCAGCCACATTAGCCTTTATTGCACGTGAAGAGAATGTAGCACCTGTTGCACCATCAACCTGCTCTGCCTTTGCAGCCTTTGCCACTTTCATTCCTTCAAACTTAGGGAGTAGGTTTTCCTTCACCGTGTTGAAGTATCGAGGTGACTCATGATTTGGCAATGGAACGACCTTTACTACCTTGTTATTCTTGATATAAACTTCCACAGGAGTAGCCCCCTTAAATCCTTTCACATTAGGAGTTAGGGTCGTGGTGTTCACTACGTATGTTCCATCTGCTTGTTTATACATCACCTTTCCCTGCTGGACTGCAGCAAAAGCAACGCTACCTGTAATTGCTAAAGCTATGAAGGTAGCTGAAAGAAACTTCTTATTCAACATTATCTTTACCTTTATTTATTGTTATTAGTGTGCTTGCAAATATACGAAAAACTATGTTTCTAACAGACTGTTTACTTTTTTAATTCATTCAACAGATTTATCTATCTTCAAATTAACCACAACTTATAGAACAGAAGGGGGCTAACAATAAGGGAAGAGATGATGCCGTATATAAAAAAATAATCTATTTTTTTTTGCAGAAGGTGCCCTTTTTTATTATATTTGCAGCTGACTTGGAAGAAAGGTCAGGGCTTTATTGAAAGATTGAAGAAGCTCTCCTCCTTTGCAGGCCACCATTGGAAGCAACGTAGCTCAGTCTATTGATAGATTCCAATTGAAGTTGTTTAACCAATAGAGTAACTAGATAAATATAATATTATGTCAATTCAAATCAGATTAGAACAGAGTAAGTTTAAAGATAAAAAGGGTGCTGGGCATTGGTATGCACGAACTGTTAGTGCTGGTGAAGTGTCCACTGAAGAGTTAGCTGATGCTATTCAGGAGAGCACATCTTTTACTCGTGGTGACGTTCGAGGGCTTGTTGTAGCCCTCATAGATGAGATCTCTTATCGTCTTCGTCAGGGTGAGACGGTTGTTCTTGATGGCTTAGGTCGTTTTCATCTCAGCGTAGAGAGTGAACCTGTAGAGAATCGAGAAGACTTCAATCTTAAGCGTAATATCAAGGGTATAAAGTGTAAGTTTGTTCCTTCTGGTGCTCGTGACGGTAGGAAGGGGAAGAAGATTCAAGACATGGCATCGGGTGCTCGTGTTGTTTGGGCTGATGTTGATGATGAGTAATGAGGGCCATTACTAATAGGTCAAACCATGAGGTTTCAATGTTGACATGTATATATAGAATAAAAAAGAGCTAACCATTAATGATGCTTAGCTCTTTTTTGTGCGCCTAACAGGACTCGAACCTGCACAACGTAAGTTACTAGATCCTAAGTCTAGCGCGTCTACCAATTCCGCCACAGGCGCATAACGAGTGCAAAGATACATAATGTTTTGGATATAACCAAATGTTTATGAATTTCTTTTCTAATCGTTTTATAATAAAGAACTAATATGTATCCTTGCTTCATTGTGACTATTGTTTATGTTATATTATAGTTGTTTTGCAACTATAATGTCTGTGTCTGAGAAGGTTATGTAGCTGCGAAGTCAATTCTAAATACGTTTTACTTGGAGATGACGAAGAATGTTTCTTCTGTCATTTCTGTCATTGGTCTCAGAACGAATAAGATGTTGATAACTAGATAATTAATGCAAACATTAAATGTGACAGCAACTAAAATTAAAACTAAAACGAGTGTTTGGTGGTTTTAAGATAGAGGTTATTCTTTTATAAAACCAACCCTTCAAGCTCTCCTTTCGGGAGGTTGAAGGATTGGTTCAATTACTTTGCAATGAGTTTACGAGCAAACTCGATAATCGTATCTTTGCCTTTTATGAGGTCTGATTCTGTGATGTCTACTTTGTAATCAGGATCAATACCGAACTCTGTCATTTGCTTATCTCGATCATACATGGGGCATGCGGAGAAACGAACAGACCATCCATTGGGTAGTTCGGAAGAGAAGGGTAAACCTGCTCCGCCACCTGTTTTATCACCAACGATGTGTACGTTTGGGCAACACTTCATATACTTCACGAACTCGTTGGCAGCAGAGAATACACTACGATTAGTCAATACAACGACTGGTTTCTGCCATCGAATACCCTTTCCGGGAGTGAGGTATTCGGGTTGAAGTGATGAGAAGTCGTTATGATTGGGACCTGTTTTATGCTGTATATAACTACAAGCTCCTCCTTATTCGTGAACCTTGCTGCCAGTTCTTCAGCATTACTTAACTGTCCACCTCCATTGTTCCTTACATCGATAATAAGCCCGTTGCAAGGTTGAAGATGCAGTAGGATGTCATCTAAATTACCAGCCCCAATAGGATTTTGGAAACTCTCACAGCGTATATAACCAATGTTATCATCAAAGACAGTATAGTCTAGTCCACTTGCAATGAGATAATCACTCTTCAGGTATTTACGCTCCAGCGAGTCAGAATAATTCTTTGGATAGTTGTCTCTCCACGTCCAATAACGTCCGATATTAAAAGAGGTATAAAGATTGACATGCCCATCTTTGAGTTCTGAAAGCATATTCGTTAGAACTTCAAACTGCTGTTTCTCATTCATGGATGCGTCGAACTGTTTGGCATAACGTTGATGAACTTCTTGCCAATCTATTCCCTTTTGTGAGAAAAAACAATAATGTTCATCCATGATCTTCCATAATGCTTCAAAGTTTCCACGTGGGTTGTTGGCATACTCTTCATTATCAATACAGCTCGTAACAGAGCACAACAAGAGAATCAGAAGGAGGCTCGTTGTGATATAGCTGATGGTAGATTGGATTCTTCTCATGGCAATATTTTATTGATAGAAAATGTTCTTACTATACCCAATACAAATAGATTGCTCCACGTGTGTTGGCGTAATCCGTTCATCTTAGCCTGTTGGTAATCGCCAAGATAGCCAAGACGAAGGGTGGTGTGATGCAATGTAAAATCAATTGTAACCATCTGTCGGAGTGAAGGAGCATTGATGGGAGTTGTGAAAACGAGGTTATGATCGTAATTACCTTTCGTGAATATCTCATAATAACTTTGCCCATAATTAGGTGAGAAAGCTAATCCAATGAGTGGTATTTGTAATTCATAACGGAGACAGAAAGGCTTGTTCCAAAGGTGAAACCGATAATCAGCTGCAATATTCGGAGCGATGTTTAGTTGCCCATAAGCTTGTGCTGGATTATTGGCATTACTTGTGTTATAAAGAAAACCAAGCCTTGTGTCAATTCCTCCACCAGCTTTCAAGCGTAAGTCTCCATTGCCGATAGTCCATTTATTGATGACATATTGCCAGTTATATTGGAAGTTGTAATAGCCTCCTAATTCGTTATTATTGTCTCGTCGATTGTGTGCATAGAGTAATTGAGCTTGATGTATCAGTTCTCGTGACACCCTGCTACCATTCTCACGCACTGTATGTGAGATGTATCTAAGCTCTGTTCCGTTGTATTTCTCTTGTGATAAGTAAGTGTCGAGGACGTTAGCTGTACCGATACCCAACATTTGTGCATTGCTTATCACCTTATTATTATATAAGGTGTCTTGGGCTTGTAAGGTTGCTGAAGAGAGTAATAGAAACGTTATAAAGAAGTTCGTTTTACGTAAAAAGAGAGTCTTTAGTTTCATAGGCATAAGTTCCGTTAAAGCGAAAATCCCACTTATAGAAACATTCACATCAGGTCTCTATAAGTGGGAATATCATGTTATTCATCTGTAAACAAGTTGAGTTGCCCAGTTATCTCATCAATCACTTGTTGTTGAGATTTACCTGCATCAGGGTCGAGATTCTCCTCCATTGGAGTTGTTGTAGGCTCTTCTTGAGTATCATCTCCATTATCTCCCTCATCGTTATTATCCTTCTTCTCTTCTTCAGGGAAGCGTGTTGGTTCAAGTTCCTCAATCTTATCTACTTTCCAAGTGGTGAGACGTTTACCCTTAGCTTTGAATCCTTTGATACCAACAAACTGCTCAGCATCAAACTCTTCAGTACCTCTTGAAGCATCCACTCCGCCGTATGTCACTTGAATGCGAGGGTAAGCAACGTCCGTCAAGAGTACCATTTGTGAGTTAGGATTATCTCCTATGAAGTTCTGATGACGCTTTGTTGCCTCCATTTGGAAGCGTTTCAGGTAAGGATAGCCTTGATTGTCTGCATCATAGATAACGGCTGTCCATGGTTTATCTGCAATGAATTTCTCTATGCGAAGGATGTTATCTTCGTAGTGATTACTTGCATCGAAGTTCGTAATATAGAACTCCCCATTCTTCAAGACGACGAGTATATTGTCTTGATCAGCAAACTCTCCGAGGAAACGACCATGCTCTTCGTAATTGATACGGTTGATATCTGGATCAAACCAAACCTTTCGTCCGCCCAGTGTTGAGTGTCCGTGACTCTTCAGTGAGATACGATGAACGTTCTTCTTTGTGAGTAGCTTGCCCTTAGCCGTGCGTCCTTTGATAAGCACAGAAGCAAAGTCATACTCAACGAAGATGTTTTGTTTGGGCTTGTTAGGGTTTGGATCAAGGGTAATCTTTATCAGTTCGGCCTCGCCGTTAGGGTTAGCTGTGAAGTAGATGATCCTTGATCCATCTGTACCAGAGGTTAAGTCATACTCTTTGTCACGTGTAATGGAGGTGACATTAAAGCGTTTGATGTAGTAAGGACCAGTCTTTCCATCACGATAAACAACGTTATAGATGGTGCGTTTATCATTCTTCTTGAATACCTGAAGATATATAACTCCTTTACCCACAAACACCTTTTCGGCAATACGAATTACCTTATACTTACCATCGCGATAGAAGATAATGACGTCATCAAGGTCTGAACAGTTTTGAACAAACTCTGCCTTCTTGAGTCCAGTACCAATGAATCCAGCCTTACTATCTATGTATAACTTCTCGTTAGCATCAACTACTTTCGCTGCAACGATGGTATCGAAGCTCTTTATCTCTGTGTGGCGAGGGTGATCCTTACCATATTTCTCCTTCAAATGAGTGAACCATTCGATGGTAACACGCACCATCTCGCTAAGATCCTTATCTATTTCTGCAATCTCAGCCTTTATCTTCTGAATGAGTTCGTCAGCCTTATCTTTATTAAATTTCAGTATTCGCTGCATCTTAATCTCCAGTAAGCGGAGGATGTCCTCACGGGTTACTTCGCGAATAAAGGTCTTCTTATAAGGATCTAATTTAGCATCAACAAAGGCTACAACTTCGTCTAAGTTCTTTGCTGTCTCAAACTTCCTCTCCTTATAAATACGCTCTTCAATGAAGATACGTTCCAATGAATTATAGAAGAGTTGTTCCTCCAGTTCGTGTTTGCGAATCTCTAACTCCATCTTCAACAACGCCTTTGTATGTTCTACGGAATTGCGAAGAACGTCGGAGATAGTCAAGAACTTAGGTTTATTGTCTTCAATGACACAACAATTAGGAGATATGTTTATCTCGCAATCAGTGAAGGCATAAAGGGCATCAATGGTCTTGTCACTGGACGTACCAGGGGTGAGGTGGAGTTGAATCTCAACCTCGGAGGCGGTCATATCCTCCACTTTACGAACCTTAATCTTACCTTTTTCTACTGCTTTGGTGATTGATTCTTGAAGTGAGTTAGCCGTTTTGGTGAAAGGAACCTCACGTATGACGAGGGTCTTGTTATCAAGTTTCTCTATCTTGGCACGTACCTTTAATACACCACCACGCTGTCCATCATTATACTTCGCAGCGTCAATACTTCCGCCAGTAGGGAAGTCTGGATAGAGATGAAAGTCCTCATTCCGTAAGTATTGCACAGCTGCTTCACAGATATCGTTGAGGTTGTGAGGAAGAATCTTTGATGATAAACCAACGGCGATACCCTCCGCTCCTTGTGCAAGAAGTAATGGGAACTTCACAGGAAGTGTGATAGGCTCTTTGTTACGACCATCGTATGAGAGTTGCCATTCGGTTGTCTTAGGATTAAAAACAGTTTCCAAGGCAAACTTGGATAGGCGAGCTTCGATGTAACGAGGCGCAGCTGCACGGTCACCAGTAAGTATATTGCCCCAATTCCCTTGTGTGTCAATGAGCAAGTCCTTCTGTCCTAACTGCACCAAAGCGTCTCCGATGGATGCATCGCCATGTGGATGGAACTGCATGGTATGCCCAACAATGTTCGCAACCTTATTGTATCGTCCATCATCCATACGCTTCATCGAATGGAGAATACGGCGTTGAACAGGCTTCAAACCATCTTCGATATGCGGAACGGCACGTTCAAGGATTACATAACTGGCGTAATCTAAAAACCAATTCTTATACATACCAGAGAGGTGATGCACTGCAGCAGCGTCAAACCTGTCGGCAGGCTTGTAGTTAGAATGAGTTTCTTTTCCTTGCACCTCATCGGCAGGAGTAAGCTCGTCCATGTCTTTTATTTCGTCATCCATATTGTCGTTGTTGTTGTGTAGCTAAGACATCCCTAGCTTCGTGTGACTGCAAATGTACGAAAAAAAAAGATATTAACATCCTATTTAAACGATTTATTCCCGCTTCCGGACATAGTAGCTGCTTTAAAAGACATAGTAACAAAAGAACAAGCTGTGAGTAACATAGTCATGTGTTCTTTTGTTACTATGTCTCCAGAACTTATGTCATTGAAAAATATGTCTCTATGGCATTATGTCTAAAACCATGTTCCTCTGTCTCACACAAAAGCCTCACCCCGTTAGGCGCCCCTCTCTGCAGGAGAGGGGCTGGGGGTGAGGCCGTACCACAGGAGCGAGAGAACCAAATTAATACACTAGTTTTGAAAGACATTAATTTCACAATTAATATAATCGAGTTGTCTTATTACAGAACGATTGATACCCTGAATCAATCTAAAAAATGCTCCCGTGGTATAAAAAGAAAGCCTCCTAAAAGGAAGCCTCCCCAAGCCCCTCCGAAGGAGGGGATGTCCTTATTGCATACAGTTTGAAATAACCAAATATATGTGAGCGGACTTAGGGACATCCCCTCCTTTGGAGGGGCTTGGGGAGGCTTCTTTAGGGGAGGCTTTCTTTCCTAACCTGCTACTGGTCCATTCTCTTCTTTATTCTCCTTTTCTTTCGGCTCGGTGGCAGGGCCTTTTGCCTTCTTCCTCGCAGGATTATCCACATCCACCTGCAATTCCTTTAATGCCTTGCGCACCGGACTCTTCCAGGTCAATGTCAACTTCGGAGCTTTAAGGCTTTTGGCGCATACATCCTTCTCGTTCTCCTCCATCTTTGAGGGCACGTTCACGCGCAAAGAGAAAATATCACCGAGGTCTAAGCCTGTTCCCATACGTGCACATTCGAGGATTAGGTTACGCAATGTGATAATCACGTTCCGTGCATCACCCTCTGTCAATGAGGTCTCACGAACAATGCGTTCCAACACCATTTCGGGTGAGATCTTCTGTTGACCTTTCGGTACGGCAATATACACCGTCTTACCCTTCATTTTTCCCATGGTCGCCTTACGTGGCGCAACTTTAAATTCAATCATTTTGATTTAGTTTTTAATTCAACATTAGATTAATATATCAACATCATTTTGATGCCATTTTTATGTGTTTTTATACCCAGCGGTTGGGTAGCACCGTACCCAACTGCTGGGTAGCATCGTACCCATTCGTTGGGTAGATCCCTACCCATTCGCTGGGTACGATTGTACTTCTTCGCTGGGTGTGATTAGAGTTATTCGCTGGGTATAAAACTTTCTATTTTTAGTTTTACTTCCTTACTCCAGTGTTTAATGTGTCACTTTTCAGAGGGAGACACCTTAAAAAATAATCGCAAAGACTATTCGAACAACGGGTCGACCCTTGATCCCAAGTCGCGTACTTGATCTAATACATGAATTCGATTCTTGCCAAAACTCATTTCATAGGCAATGTTTGTGGTTGGAGGACAACCACTAGAAGTCCAGTATCTGCCACCAGTACCTAACCCAGTAAGAGTACCCATGTTGTCATAATAGCCCAAGGGGGGCAGAAAGAAGTATTTGTCTATATCAGCAGCGGAAACTTCTGAAGGAGAAACAGTATAGTAATCACTTGATTGGACTAATCTCCAGTCACTACCATATGGACTTTTGTTACTATTGAATCCACTTATATATGCTTTCTTTTTAAACAATATCCCACCTTTATATAAATGCCCCATCGTTGTCCATAGTTCGTTTGCTTCCCAATGAGGATCACCCCCTATAACGTACCAGAGCATCTCATTTATGTTGGGAAGAGTAGCACATGAATGAGTAGCATTGATAGGAGACGACCCACCACTCTCATTGTAGAACCGTGAGTCGGTGTTATTTTTAGGAAAGTTTGGATTTGTATGACCATGCAGTACAGGTTGGTCTTTATTTGTCGACCACCATTCATGACCTTTCCAAAATTGATCCTTCGCATCCCACATGTAATAATGATCTCCATCATAATTTTTCACTTGTAGGTTAACCTCCATATTGACATATTCATTCTTTGCAAAGGTGTGGGAAGGAATCTGCTTAGTAATTGTTCCCTCTACGTGTGTTGCAACATCCTCTATCCAGTAACGAATCCTTAAAGTGTGCGTGCCAGGCTTGATAACCATGTAAGCACCATTGGTTGTTAAGCTGGCAGAAGTGTTTGTCAAAGGGAAACCATTTGATATGTACTTCCATAGTTGCCCTTTGTTGTAAGTACTATCTGTTTCCCGTTACCAGTACCTGTCAATGCACCTGTGCCAGTTGCTGCCGTTGGGTCAAGAGTGTAGGTATCTGTAATATCGTTATCTGATGTCACTTCTATCTTCGTGAGATAGCAATACTTTAGTACATCATTGCTTGTATAAGGCTTAAAAACAAGGTAAGCTGCCTTGTGGTCGAGTGCGAACTCAAACTCGTGGCTTGTAGCGTTGCGTGTTGCCTTGGCTATACCGCAATCGCCTGATGTGCCGAAGTGAGCAGTGGTGTTAGGCTCTGTTTGCGTTTGATTCGCAGAGATGGTTACTCGGTCTTGACTACCATTCTTACCTTGGGTAATAAACTTCGTATGAAGATTTGGCTGTGTATTTACTAGGCATTAAGAACTTGAAAGAGGCTGTCTTACTTGCTGGCGAGTTGCTACTTTGCTTCCAATTGCCGCTATCATCCTTTACCCAAATCTTATCGCCTGCTTCCCAATAGAATTTGCCATCTGCCTCCATGGTTGTGCGTGTTGCAGGTTCGCCAGTGCTGAATGCAGTTAAGCCTTTATCGTCAGTGGAGGTTTTGCCGTTCTGTGCTAAATCATCATTCGCACAAGAGGCAAAGCTAATGTTAAGCCACACACGACAGCCAAAGATGCTAGTCGTATGATGAATGAATGTCGTTTCATTGTTTTCTTCATTTTTACTTAGTTCTCTTTGTTAATAACTCTCTGTTAGTCTTCCCAAGTGGAAAAATCCTCTTCGTTCTCATTGTCAGCTCCCTGCCATGCTGGTGCTTGCTTAGCACTGCTGATGGTTCCTCCAGGTGTTGCTGGGTTATGCTGACCATTAAAAGGAGACCCCGCCATTAAATTAGTGGTTTCGTTTACCTGAACTATTACGCAATTAGGTGCAGAATAATTCTTCTTTTGTTTCTTTTTATCCATTGTTTTATTGATTAAAAATAGTTGTTATTTCGTGCTTAATTTCTCTATATTTCGGTTTAGGTACGGACACAAAAAAAGAACAAAGGAAACTCCTAGAAGTCCTTTGTTTACAGGGTTTACGGCACGCTTCGCGCGCGCGTACGCGAGAAGAAAAAATGTGTAATTTACGTCTGCTCTACTAGAGAGAGAGAGAGAGAGAGAGAGAGTATACAAATATTTGGAACTACCAAATTATTTGCTATCTTTTTCTCGATTATTTTTCTCTCCGTATTCAATGATTCAAACGCAGATACACAATAAGCAACACCTTTATTATATAAGGCGTTGTTCGTTGTGGCTTGAATATTTAATGCTTGAATCATCGTTATTTTTTCTGTTCGGCTGCAAAAGTAATAAAAGATATTAAAACAGCAAAGGAAACCAAAGAAAAAAAGACAGATTCGACTTAATTTCTCTAGAAAGAGACAGAGTAAGGCTTTAAAGACAGAGTAACAGATTGGTTTAGTAATAGAGAAATGATTCTAAGACACAATGACAGAAAGACATATTTTTTTAATGACATATCATCCGTCGTTGACGGATTTTGTTTCCCTTCCACATATAATATGTTACTATTAATATGTTACTATCGTCTTATGTTCCCCTGTTTTCTGTCTTAATATGTCATTAAAAGAATATGTCTCTCTGTCATTGTGTCTATAAAACATATTATCGTTTCTTTTGCCTTTAAAAAAATATGTCATTAAAAGAATATGTCTCTTTGTCATTGTGTCTACAAAATATATTATCGTTCCTTTGTCTTTAGATATATGTCTCTTTGTCTGTGCAATGTAATCTGTACTCTTGTCTTGATTTATAAAGTTTCACGCTATTAATGAACTTATTCGACTAAAAAGATGTAACTTTGCGACAAATTTATAAGGAATAAAAAAAGATAATTATGGCACAAGAGGACGTTTTTTAAGAAGATAGTAAGTCACTGTAAAGAGTATGGTTTTGTATTCCTAGTAGTGATATCTATGATGGTTTAGCAGCTGTATATGACTATGGTCAGAATGGTGTTGAGCTTAAGAACAATATAAAAACAATACTGGTGGCAATCAATGGTATTGCTTCACAGCAATATTGTTGGTATTGATGCTTCTATCTTTATGCACCCAACTGTATGGAAAGCAAGTGGTCACGTTGATGCCTTCAACGACCCTTTGATTGATAACCGAGACTCTAAGAAGCGTTATCGTGCAGATAACCTTATTGAGGATCAGATAGCTAAATACGAAGAGAAGATTGATAAGGAAGTAGCAAAGGCAGCGAAGAAGTTCGGTGCAGACTTTGATGAAGTTAAGTTCCGCGAAACCAATCCTCGCGTCTTAGAACATCAAAAGAAACGTGACGAATTGCACGCTCGTTACACCGAAGCAATGCAAGGTCCTGATCTCGAAGCATTGAAGCAAATCATTCTTGATGAGGGTATTGTTGATCCAATCAGTGGTACAAAGAACTGGACAGATGTGCGTCAGTTCAACCTTATGTTCTCAACAGAAATGGGCGCATCAGCCGATGCAACCAATAAAATCTACCTACGTCCAGAGACAGCACAGGGTATCTTTGTAAACTTCCTCAACGTTCAGAAGACGGGTCGTATGAAGCTTCCTTTCGGTATTTGTCAGATAGGTAAGGCCTTTCGTAATGAGATTGTAGCACGTCAATTCGTGTTCCGTATGCGTGAATTTGAGCAGATGGAGATGCAGTTCTTCTGCCAACCTGGAACAGAGATGAAGTGGTTTGAGTATTGGAAGAAGCACCGTTTGGCATGGCATGAGGCTTTAGGTATGGGCGACGATAACTATCGTTTCCATGACCACGAGAAGTTAGCTCACTATGCCAATGCGGCTACTGACATTGAATTCCGTATGCCATTCGGCTTCAAGGAGGTTGAAGGTATCCACTCACGTACCAATTTTGACCTTTCACAACACGAGAAGTTCTCCGGAAGACAGATAAAGTATTTCGATCCAGAGCGCAATGAGAACTATGTTCCTTACGATGTTGAGACATCTATCGGAGTAGATCGTATGTTCTTATCAGTGATGTGTCACAGTTATACAGAGGAACCATTGGAGAACGGATCAAGCCGTATTGTATTGAAACTCCCCGAGCCTTTAGCACCAGTTAAGTGTGCTGTTCTACCATTGGTAAACAAAGATGGACTTCCAGAGAAGGCTCAAGAGATTGTTAACCAACTGAAGTTCCACTTCAATACACACATGGAGGCGAAGGACTCAATAGGTAAGCGTTATCGTCGCCAAGACGCTATTGGTACTCCATTCTGCGTGACTGTCGATGGTGATTCATTAAATGATAACACCGTTACTTTGCGTTATCGCGACTCAATGAAACAGGAACGTGTACCAGTTGAGAAGCTCCGTGAAATAATAGAAGACCGTGTTTCAATCACTTCTCTATTGAAGAAGATTGATATTGATTAATAAGAGATAGGTTAGTAGAACTTACTTGTTTAACATCTTATCAATGGATGTATCAGTAAGTGCTACTAACCTTTTTTGATATAAAAAGGTTATGACTAAAACGATAAAAACATTCTTTCGCCATGTTGTAAGTATGCTTTGCTTAGGCGGATTACTGCTTACTTCAATGAGTATTGTGTCTTGTTCCGAGGATAAAGACGATGTTGATGAGTTTGCCAATTGGAAGACTACGAACGAGAACTATTGGAATAAGCTCTATACAACTACTGAACAGAAGATAAAGGGAGGTGATACTTCTTGGAAGATTATCAAGAATTACACCTTAGCTGGGCAGCATGCTGTTGGTAATGCGCAGCTGAGCTATAAGCCAGAGAATCATATCATTGTACATGTATTAGAATCTGGTTCGGAGACAAAAAGCCCTCTTCTCACCGATTATGCATCGGTTCACTATATGGGACGTTTGATACCATCAACAACCTATACAGCTGGTTTAATCTTCGACAAATCATGGTCGTCTAACACCTTCAATGCGCTTACCTCTCGTCCAACACACTTTGAAGTAAGAGGTGTGGTAGACGGTTTCGCTACAGCCTTACAGCAGATGCATAGAGGCGACCATTGGGTTATTTACATCCCTTATCAGTTGGGGTATGGTGCCGTAAAGGCAGGTGGTGGTACGATTCCAGCCTATTCTACACTTATATTCGATGTGCGATTAGTAGACTTCGCACATGTTGAGAAGAATCTAAAGGATCGTTAGAGTGCTCTTTCTAAAGAATATAGTGAAAGGATGAAGATTGTAAACTTCCAAGGTGGATTAGGCAATCAGATGTTTATCTACGTATTTAGTCAATATCTATCTCGCCTATATCCTCAGTGTGTTTATGGCTCGTATTGGTCACATTCTTTATGCTTTCATTCTGACTTCCAGTTGGATAAGATATTCAATCTTCAGCTCCCTCCTCATACTTTTCTAACTGATACTCTTAGCAAGTTAGCCTACTTGTGTGAGCGTTTCTATATCGTATCAAAAGAGGAAACATCAAAGAGTGTGTTTTATAATGGCTATTGGTTGGATAAAAAGTATTGGCAGGGAGTTGACTTACCAAAGATGTTCAGCTTCGAGATCCCGCCCTTTCCACAGAGTCCAGTGCTATTTTTATCTATGATAGAGAGCAGTAATGCTGTTGCTGTTCACATCCGCCGTGGTGATTATCAGTCGAAAGAACATATTGACAAGTTTGGTATTTTCTGTCCGTTAGACTATTATCGTATAGCACTAGAACGTATATTTAAGAAAGAAGCTAATCCTTGTTTCTTTATCTTTTCAGATGATATTGCATGGGTGAAAGCTAACTTGTGTATCCCTAATGCAGTTTATGTAGATTGTCACCATGGCAATGATAGTTGGAAGGATATGTTCCTTATGTCGAAATGTCGGCATAATATAATAGCAAATAGTACCTTTTCTTTTTGGGCAGCAATGCTAAATACAAATCCTAACAAGGTCGTTGTTTACCCACAACGTTGGTACTACTGGTCTACACCAGATATCTTTCCTGAGACGTGGTTACCAATAACAGAAAAGGAATTAAAGCGGACTTCTGATACAGAATAGCGATTGCTTCTTCGTAGATGGTGCTCTCTCTTATTTGTATAATGCAATAGCAGAAGAGGAAAATAAAGTAGATAGAGACTATTTCCTTACCAATATGCAGTACTCTTAATATATAGGTTCGTTAGTTGTGCGTATCTCCTTTAGTAAAAACATAGCCGATGCCCTCCTTTCAAAGATTCGAGAAGGAGAAGAGATGACGACGAGTGAGAAGTTTAATCTTATCATTCAGTTGAGTATTCCGTCGATTCTTGCACAGATAACAACCGTCTTGATGTTCTATATTGACGCTGGAATGGTTGGCTCATTGGGTGCAGAACCAGCAGCGGCAATCGGTCTTGTAGAACCCGCAACATGGCTTTTCTTTTCTTTAATAGGTGCTGTTACAATGGGATTCTCTGTACAGGCAGCCCACTTCATAGGTGCTAAAGACTTCTCAAAAGCACGCTCTGTAATGCGTCACGGATATGCCTTTGGACTCTGTTTCGCATTATGTTTTCTGCTTGTTACAGTGCTTATTGCACCCTATCTCCCTATATGGTTAAGGGGCGGAAAGGATATTCAGCACGATGCGTCTACTTACTTTCTTATCTTCTCTTTCATCATTCCTTTCCACCTTCTGGAGGTAATGTCAGCCTCGATGCTGAAGGTTTCTGGCGATATGCGACGCCCCAGTTTAATGGCGATACTGATGTGTGTCTTGGATGTAATCTTCAATTACTTCTTCATCTTCCCAACGCATGACATCACCCTACTAGGGCTACAAGTAACAGTGCCAGGATGGGGTGCTGGCGTTGCAGGAGCAGCCTTCGGAAGTCTCTTAGCATTTATTGCTGTTGCATTACCATTGGCTTATTACGCCATATTCCGTAGTCCAATACTAGCGTGGAAGTTGGATGTTGAACGCTTTGTGTGGCGTTGGCAATACATTTGGAATGCGATGAAGATAGGTAGTCCTATGGCTTTGCAATATCTCTTGATGAATGGTGCTCAACTCGTATCAACGATGATTGTCGCTCCATTGGGTAATGTCTCAATAGCTGCCCATTCGTTTGCAATCACAGCCGAAAGTCTTTGTTATATGCCAGGCTATGGTATTAGTGAGGCTGCAACCACTCTCGTTGGACAGAGCGTAGGGGCGGGCAGGCGTGATCTGCATCGTAGTTTCGCATGGATGACCATATTCTTAGGAATGCTAGTGATGGCATTTATGGGTGTAATCATGTATATTTGCTCCCGAAATGATAGGTTTATTATCGCCTGTTGCCGATATACAAGCCCTGGGAACATCTGTTCTTCGGATTGAAGCGTTCGCCGAACCCTTCTTTGCAGCAGCCATCGTCGCCTATAGCGTGTGCGTAGGAGCAGGCGATACATTGAAACCCTCCTTCATAAACTTGGGTTGTATGTGGCTCGTCCGATTGACTCTTGCCTATGCGCTAGCCAGTGAGTACGGATTGAAAGGCGTATGGTTTGCTATGGCTGTTGAGCTTTCTTTCCGTGGAATCCTGTTCTTGCTCTATCTCTTTATGCACCTTCGTGGAAAAGCGAAAGTGGTTAGTACATTAAGGCGTTAGTATGTTATCATGGTTTATCCAATATTCTTCTCAAAACGAAAAGACGCCCTCTTTGAATCAAGGAGACGCCCTCTTTGAATGGAAGAAAGGCTTTCCTTGTATCAAGGAAACGCCCTCTTCAAATGAAGATGATGTTTCGCTATCAGCTTCTCATCGAATGAAAGAGGGGGAAATAGTGTTTTTATCAACTTAAACATGGGGCTAATGGCGCGTAAATTAATCCTCTTATAGTTTCAGACAACCACTAGTTTACATCTAATTTATTTGGCTTTTTAGGCTATTTAGCGTATCTTTGCAACGCTATTCACATTATTATATAATGTTAAACGATAATAGATTCGACCTTTTAAAGACGATACAGTCACCCGCAGACTTACGTAAACTTAGCTTAGAGCAGTTGCCTAAGTTATGTCAACAACTGCGTGAAGACATCATAGAAGAAGTAGCTGTTAACCCTGGACACTTGGCTTCGAGCCTTGGTGCAACAGAGATAACTGTGGCTTGTCACTATGTCTTTAATACTCCAGAAGACCGCATTGTTTGGGACGTTGGGCATCAGGCTTATGGGCATAAGATACTGACTGGCAGGCGTGAAAACTTCTGCAATAATCGTAAATTAGGTGGGTTAATGCCTTTCCCGTCACCTTATGAGAGTGAATATGATACATTCACTTGTGGGCACGCATCCAACTCTATATCTGCAGCTTTGGGTATGGCGGTAGCCTCGAAACTGACTAAGCAGCATCGACATGTTGTAGCCATTATAGGCGACGGAGCGATGAGTGGCGGTCTAGCCTACGAGGGTTTGAATAATGTTTCAAGCCAACCTAATGACCTATTGATTATCCTCAACGATAATGACATGTCGATTGATAGGGCAGTAGGAGGTATGGAGCAATACCTATTAAACCTAGATACCAACGAGACTTATAACCGTCTTCGCTTTAAAGCATCGCAGTGGTTACATGCCAAAGGACTATTGAATGAGGATCGGAGAAAAGGCTTACTTCGATTGAACAATGCCCTTAAATCGGCTCTTGCACATCAACAGAATATATTCGAAGGGATGAATATTCGGTACTTCGGACCATTTGATGGTAATGATGTAGGAGAGCTTGTTCGCATCCTAAGACAACTGAAGGATATGAAGGGATCAAAGCTCCTTCACTTACATACGAAGAAGGGTAAAGGATACGAACCAGCCGAGAAGAGTGCCGTAGTATGGCATGCTCCGGGTAAGTTCGACCCAAAGACTGGCAAGCGAATCATACATGAGTCGCATAACGAACCACCTAAGTTTCAAGACGTATTCGGTAATACTCTCTTAGAGTTAGCACGCAAGAATCCACGCATTGTAGGCGTTACGCCAGCCATGCCAACAGGTTGTTCGATGAACATCATGATGAAGGATATGCCCGAAAGAACATTCGATGTAGGTATTGCCGAGGCGCATGCTGTAACCTTCTCAGCTGGTATGGCGAAGGATGGGTTACAACCTTTTTGCAATATTTATAGTGCTTTCTCTCAACGAGCTTACGATAGTATTATCCACGATATGGCAATTCTCAATCTGCCAGTTGTGCTCTGTTTGGATAGAGCCGGACTAGTGGGTGAGGATGGTGCGACGCATCATGGAGCCTTTGATATGGCTTCTTGCGCCCTATCCCCAACCTAACTATTTCCTCACCAATGGATGAACACGAGTTAAGAAGGCTGATGTACACAGCCCAACTACCAGGTAAAGGCTCTTTTGTGATACGTTATCCACGAGGAAAAGGTGTGCTTACGGATTGGGAATGTCCGTTGACTGAAATAAAAGTAGGTACGGGTAGGCGTCTGCACGATGGTTGGGATGTAGCCGTGTTGAGCATTGGTCCGATTGGAAATGACGTAGAAAAGGCTATAAACATCATCGAGTCAGCCAACTCACCATCGACTCAAGAGCATTGTCCTAGTATTGCCCATTATGATATGAGATTCTTGAAACCATTGGATGAGACCATTCTTCAGGAGGTTGCCGAACGCTTTTCTCGCATTATAACTATCGAAGATGGGGTGCGTGACGGAGGCTTAGGTACAGCTGTAACAGAATGGATGAGCGATCATGGACATACACCTCATATAACCCGAATGGGGATGCCCGACCACTTTGTAGAGCAGGGAACAGTTGAACAGTTGCGTGCTCTCTGCGGTATAGATATTGATGGAATAAAGAAACAACTGACCTCAGTTGAGGCATAGTGAACCCTTATCTGTATAAGAGAAGGTGGTTAAAAGACTTACAAAGACAGACAAGTTAAAGCATAAAACATGAAGATTATCATATCAGGAGCATATACTATTGGCTCTTATCTAGCTAGACTCCTCTCACGTAACAAGCAAGACATTGTGCTCATGGATGAGTGCTCGGAGAACCTAGAGAAGATTAGTAACGAGGCTGATCTACTAACGATGGAAGGCTCAACAACCAGTATCAAAAATCTTAAAGAGGCTGGGGCTGAAGATGCCGACTTGTTTATTGCGGTTACACCAGACGAGTCGAAGAATATTGCGGCATGCGTTCTTGCACACCAATTAGGGACTAAGAAGACCGTTGCTCGTGTAGATAATCCGGAGTATGTAGAGCCTTCTAATCAAGAACTCTTCCATCAGATGGGAGTGAGCAGCATAATTTATCCAGAGCTTCTAGCCGCTAAAGACATCATCAATGGATTGAAGATGTCATGGGTACGTCAGCGTTGGGATGTGCATGATGGAGCGTTGGTCATGTTAGGTATTAAGCTACGGGAGAGTTGTGAAATACTTGATCGTCCATTGAAGGAGATTAGTGGTCCGGATGATCCTTACCATGTAGTTGCTATCAAGCACAACGATGAGACGATTATACCGGTGGTAATGATACCTTACAACTATATGACCTTGCTTACTTCATGACCACTAAGCAATATATACCATACGTGCGCAAGATAGTGGGAAAGGAGCATTATGTTGACGTGCAAAACGTTATCTTCATGGGAGGAGGTAAGACGGCTGCACGTGCAGTGAGGATGTTGCCAGAGTATATGCACGCCAAGATCATAGAGCAAGACCCAATGCGTTGCGAAGAGTTAAACAATATCTTGGATGAAGACACGCTCGTTATCAATGGTGACGGACGTGATATTGGATTGCTGCAAGAGGAGGGTATCCGTAACACACAAGCCTTTTGTTTCATTGACATCGAACGCTGAAACGAATATTCTTGCTTGTCTAACTGCAAAGCGAATGGGCGTTCGCAAGACTGTAGCAGCAGTCGAGAACTTTGATTATGTGGGTACTGCTGAAAGCCCTAGACATTGGTACTATTATTAATAAAAAGGCTGTTGCAGCCAGTCATATATACCAGATGATGTTGGATGCAAACGTTGAGAACATCAAATTCCTTATGTCTGTTAATGCTGATGTGGCTGAGTTTGTCCCCAGCCCAGACGCTAAGATCACACGAAAAGTAGTCCGCGAACTCAACTTACCACGTGGAGTTACCATCGGCGGATTGGTTAGGAATGGAGAAGGAATGCTCGTTTCGGGCTAACACGCAGATTGAGGCTGGTGACTCAGTAGTGGTCTTCTGTTACAATGTAGATATGAAGAAGGTAGAGAAACTATTTATGTGATTATGTTGAATCTGAAACTTATATCCAAGATTCTGGGCCTCTCTTGTGGATAGAGGGAGTGTTGTTGCTGTGTTGCCTCTTTGTTTCTATATGGTATCAGGGCGATGATATACTACCATTTGTGTGGAGTATCTTAATCACAGTAGGCTCTGGGTTCATCTTCCGAATCCTTGGGCGCAATGCAGATAACCTATTAGGACGTCGCGATGCTTACTTTGTTGTGACCATATCATGGATACTTTTCACCCTCTATGGCACGCTTCCTTCCATGATCAGTGGCTATATTCCGAGTTTTACCGACGCTTTCTTTGAGGCTATATCAGGCTTCACAACCACTGGAGCAACTATCCTCGACTTCCCCGAGAAACTACCGAAAGGCTTACTCTTCTGGCGTTCGTTGACACAATGGATAGGTGGTTTAGGTATCGTGTTCTTTACTGTTGCCATCCTTCCTTCTCTAGTGGGTGGGTCGGTAAAGGTGTTTGCTGCAGAGGCAACAGGACCTATTAAGAGTAAGTTACATCCGCGTATCAGCACCAGTGCTAAGTGGATTTGGATGGTCTATTTAGTGTTAACTGTCGCCTGCATCCTTAGTTATAAGGTTTGTGGAATGGGCTGGTTTGATGCCTTCAACTATTCTATGACGAGTACAGCAACAGGTGGTTTCGCTACGGAGAGTGGCTCAATTATGACCTTCCACTCGCCTGCGGAGGAATATGTCAGTGCATTGTTTTGTTTCCTTTCAGGCGTAAACTTCACCTTATTATATGCATCAGTTATAGGGATGGATATTAAGAAACTCTTTAAGAATAGTGAGTTCCGTTTCTATACTATCATGGTTCTTTCCTTTACAATCTTCATCACTTTCGAACTCGTTTGGCGTAATCACTACGAGATAGAACACGCTTTCCGCAGTGCCATCTTCCAAGTTGTTTCGTTCATCACAACGACTGGTCTCTTTAGTGATGACGCTGGTAAGTGGCCTCATGTGACGTGGGTTGTACTCGCAGCGTGTATGTTCTTCGGTGGATGTTCAGGTTCGACGAGTGGCGGACTGAAGAGTATTCGAGGTGTGATGTTGCTTAAAGTAGTTCGAAATGAGTTCCGTCAGATCCTCCATCCGAATGCTGTTCTACCCATGAAGATCGATGGTGTCAATATCTCGCAATCGAAACGTGTAACCTTACTAGGCTTTGTTGGGCTCTATCTCATCCTAACTCTTTTTCTGTGCATTCACGATGATTGCCCTAGGAATTGACAATACTAACGCTATCACCATCACGTTAAGTTGTCTTGGAAATGTCGGTCCGACGCTAGGTATGGAGATTGGTCCTACGATGTCATGGGCGCAACTTCCCGACTTTGCAAAGTGGATTTGTTCGTTCTTAATGCTTGTTGGTCGACTAGAGTTATTCACTGTTCTCGTTCTCTTCACACCTGCTTTTTGGAAGAAGAATTAGTGCTTTTATCCTCCTCTTAGCCTCTTTTAAGAGGAGAACCTCCTAACGGGAACTAATCAGGAAACGCCCTTTTCCATTTCAAGAAGGCGTTTCTTTGATACGAAGAAAGCCTCTCTTTGATAAGAAGAGAGGCTCTCTTTGTTTTCAGAACTTACGTATGTCTATTGCTACTCATGTTTATTTCGTGTATGGTTGAGGCTTTTTGTAGGAAAAGGAAATAATCTTTTGCAGTTAATTTAACAGTATTTTGTGCTGTAATCGATAATGAATGTGTAAATTTGTCAGCGGTATTTTTGATATGAAAAAACTAATTAAAACATAATACAATGAAGAAGAATAAACTATTACAGTTACTATTTGTGCTCCTTACGGCAGTGTCTTTAACATCTTGTCTTGGTGATGGTGAAGATAGTGTGAGACGCCAACTTCCAACACAGGCAGAGATAGATGCTGCCTTTAATGTTATGAAAGGTAACTATCAAGGAAAGCTCATTTGCTATGCTTTTGATGAACAATATGGTGGTTGGAAGAAGGATGATTCAATCGCTTCTAACTGGGAGATAACATCAGATACAACCCTGCTTATAAAGCATTTCCCTACTAAGTTCCTTGCTAAGAGTGTTACGAATGTGAGCTTAAAGCAGGCTATTGAGGCCTTACCTGCACAAGACTTAAACTTTAAGATAAGTATTCGACAAGCACGACCATCAGCTACGGGCTTTTACATTGTACCACTCATTGCTGATTTAGGAAACCTTACTTATGATGGTGCAAGCCATCAGATAGGGGTGAGATTTATATGGGATAAGTCGACAATAGGTATGTTTGATCCTTTGACAAAGCGCATGGGTGTTCGCTTGATAGAGAATGGTATCTATGTTGATAAAGTACTGAAAGATTATGCTTATCGTGCTAGAAACATTTATATCTTACATACAAACTGATATAGAGAAGTATCTTTTAGGTATTAGATAAGTGTAAGGCGGTTGTTTCATTGGTGATACAACCGCCTTATTCGTTGGCTGTTTCTTCTTGTGTTGATTGCTTTTCTAAGAACAATCTAACATCTTCTTGCAGTTTTCTGAAAGGTTCTGCATTTCTGTAACCTACGTTCCTTCTCAACATGGAAACGATTGTTTCAACGCTATGACTGTAACTTGATAACTCGTTCCGACGCTGCGTATCATGCACCGCATTGCGATTTATCTCCTCTTCTCGCTCTCTGATGAGTCGGTCGCAGACACGTTTAAGGATGGGAACAACAACATTGTCGAAGAGATGATGTCCTTGTATATATAAATAGGTGGTAGTAGGTGTAACCCCAAGTGTGCTTAGCTCTCTCTTTAGTTGTAGGTAATCCTCCTTTGCATAAGGGTACTCCTTTTGTAATTGGCGTATCTTCCTTTGTACCTTATAATGCAGTCTTTGCAAGGATTCAGCAGCATTATAGATAGAAAAGTGTCCTATTTCGATAACTCTATTGAAGTCGGTTATAGTGAATTGGCGGTACTTCTGGTGTCTATAAGTCCATATATTCCAAACAAAGAGAGGATAGATTATCTCGCTATATTGGCTTAGGAAGGATTCAAAGTCAAATATGGCGTGGTCGTTAGGGCTACAGCTACGCTCACATCATGCAGACTTTGGGCGTAACACTGTAGGTTTTCAATGGCATAAGCATAGGTATGAAAGACGTAAGGGTTAGTGATGACTTGTGTAGAAGTAGCTGTTTTACCTTGTAAAAGATAGTCATAATCCGCATCAACACAAGCTATCATGTTCTCTCCCATTTGATTTGAAATAAGGTTCATAAGCACCGACTTCTTCCCTTTCGTTAGGTTCAAGCGTGACGGAAGCATAACTTCAAAGAAGCGATCATTGCTTTCGAAGCCACTTAACACCGTCCTCCAAAAGAAGATATCATCGTATGCCTCGACGTATGCAATAATCTTTCTGCGTGCATGCTTACCATTAAGTTGATTGGCAGCATTGATGTATGCCGATGATAGATTGTCGCGGAGTCGTCTGCTCATAGTGCTTCCTTCCCTTGCTATTATTTGTCAGTAATATCCGAAACTTCCGTTACTCGGTCTATCCAACCATTCATTATCACAGCCGGACTATGCGTACTTAGGATGATTTGAACATTGGGATTCAGTTCAAGAATGAGGTCAATTAGTCGTTTCTGCCAGTCTACGTGCAGGCTAACTTCAGGTTCGTCCATAAAGAGAACGTATGGTTTATTATCCTCAACGAGCACTGTCAAGAGGATAACCAATATCTGTTTCTCTCCGCTTGAGAGCTGATAAGGATAGAGCGTTTCGCCTATCTGTGAGAAACGAATCTCATTCTCCGTGCGAATGATAGTCTTTCCTGTTTCGGTGAAGAGGTCGTCTATCATATCTTGGAATCGCTTTTTGGGAAGGGAGATACGCTGTGCCTCTTCCGTAGCATGAGGTTTTCCACTCTGTAGAGTAGCAATGATTCGGTTGCCAATGTTCACTTGGTAATCCAGATACTTGCGTTGCAACTGAAAGAGCTGCCAGTCTAATTCGGTGGAAAGATTGCCATCCATCTTACTAACACTGTCCGAATTTAACAGCGGACGATCGAACGAACGGATAATATCATAGCGTATCCATTTGGCATCGGAAGGGTTTACTTTCAACCGAACACCCTTCAATAGATGACTGGGGAACTCTCCGCCTTGTGAAAAAGAGCGTACCACCTTATTTATAATGGTACTCTTTCCTACGCCATTGATACCACTTAAGATATTAACTTGCCGATCTAATGTCCATCGAATGTGCTTCTTTCCACTCCAAAGGGAGTCGATTTCAATCTCTTCTATATAATTGGCATATTTCTGCATAAGGCTTTCTTGTAGTATTATAACACTATCGCAATATAGTGCTTTTTATCTGTTTGACGATAGAAAAGGCTCTTTTTAACGTAAATACCATAATTGTGGTATGCGAAATAACATAAAGTTAGTATTTTAAAGACCAATGTTTCTCCGTACCTTTGCACCTGTGAAAAAGAAACAAAACACTTAGAACTTGTGGTGATAAGCGTTTTGATTGGTAGATGAAACAAATAATTAAAGGTAACGGATATGACAAAGATTGCAAAGAAACTCACAGAACTGATTGGGAATACACCCTTGTTGGAATTAAATAAGTTCTCTTCTTTGAAAGGACTTGAGCAGCCAATTATAGCAAAGATAGAATCGTTTAACCCTGGTGGAAGCGTCAAAGATCGTGTTGCACTAGCGATGATTGAGGATGCAGAAGATAAAGGACTTCTGAAGCCAGGAGCCACTATCATCGAGCCAACGAGTGGTAACACGGGAGTTGGTTTGGCGTTAGTTGCAGCTGTGAAAGGCTATAAACTCATCCTTACTATGCCAGAAACAATGAGCATAGAACGCCGTAACCTTGTGAAGGCTTATGGTGCTACTGTGAAGTTGACGAGCGGTAAAGAGGGGATGAAAGGGGCTATCAAAGCAGCAGAGGAATTGCGCGATTCGATTCCAGGAAGCATTATTCTTCAGCAGTTCGAGAACCAAGCTAATCCGCAGAAACACTATGCGACAACTGGTAAAGAGATATGGCGTGATACGGAGGGAGCGGTCGATATCTTCGTTGCCGGTGTAGGAACTGGTGGTACAATAAGCGGTGTTGGCAAGTATTTGAAGGAGCAGAATCCGAATGTAAAGGTTGTTGCTGTGGAGCCAACAACGTCTCCCGTGCTAAGCGGCGGACAAAGTGGTCCGCACAAGATACAGGGTATTGGCGCTGGTTTTATACCTTCTACATACAACAGCAAGTACGTTGATGAAATCTTCCAAGTCGATAATGACCAAGCGATACTCACAGGGCGTCAGTTGGCACAAAGCGAAGGCTTACTTGTTGGTATATCATCAGGTGCAGCTGTCTTTGCGGCTATTGAACTTGCAAAACGCCCCGAGAATAAAGGTAAGAGAATCGTTACTTTGCTCCCAGATACGGGTGAGCGTTATCTCTCAACGGTATTATATGCTTTTGAGGAATATCCTTTGTAAGAAAGAGACAGCACTACATAAGAACACTTAGTGAGTAAAATCTTTCTTTAAAAACAAGTCATCATTCAATTCTGATAAAGCTTTATCAAGCAAATAGGGACAGACTCTCTTGTCTGTCCCTATTTTATTTCTACATCTTTATCCTTGCCAAAACAGCTTCTGCTGCGTCACATCTCTTCCAAATATTACCATCTTCATTACTTCCAGTTGGTGGGTAATAGTTGGTTTGGAGATGGTGTGAGAGAGGATACGTGACCACGGGAGCGAGAGAACCAAATTAATACACTAGTTTTGAAAGACATTAATTTCACAATTAATATAATCGATTGTCTTATTACAGAACGATTGATACCCTGAATCAATCTAATAAATGCTCCCGTGGCACGTTTATCTAGAAGCCTCCCCAAGCCCCTCTTTTTCTTTCACTGCAAAGATAAAGAGGGGCTTGGGGAGGCTTTTTGGGGGTGGAGCTTACCCTGCTTGTGGTCCATTCTCTTCTTTATTTTCCTTTTCTTTTGGTTCGGGGTCGGGGCTTTCTTTCTTCTTCTTCGGCGTCTCGTATGAGTTATCGCGCAAGGCAGCTTTCAACTCCACGCCTGGCGTAAATGTTACTCGAGGTTTGATCGTTTCAGTTTTAAAGGCTTTTTCATTCAAAGCACCCTCGCTTGATAAGGTTAAACGCATCGTTCCGAACTCGCCCAACTGCACGCTAAAGCCATCACGCAGATAACTAGGTAATTGATCAATAAAGTTGAAAAGCACGTTCTCAATGTCACCACGTGTCAACGACGAACGCCCAGCAATATCCTTCGCTATATCGTGCATCGTTTTCTTACCAACATTCACTGGATTTGCGTAAAACTTACCGGCATCATCCTTTGCGCCTGGCTTACTTCTTTTTACTAGTTTAATTTTCATGACTTATTTTATTTTTAGTTGTTATTAATGTGCTGCACCTTGCAGCACTTTTGTTTTTCACTGTTTTAAAACCGATGGAAATAAACACTCATCAGCCCGAACTTTCAGCCCAAACTGCCTCCAATTCTGAAGGCATTACGATTGCGTTCTATTTCCATCAGTTTTGCTGTAAATTTCCAACACGTTCCCCATAAATTTCTAACACGTTAGAAATTTTCTTCTAACACGTTCCCCGAGAATCGTAAACACGTTAGAAATTTACGGGGAACAGCATATAAATTTTCTTCCAATATCATACGAGCTTCTTTCTAACTTTTAAGTCAGAACTGTTAACATCAACAAAATGTACTTTCGTGGGGCACGGGTGTTGGACTCGTGCCCCACGAATCTGACACCCGTAGTCTACAAGTCCGACACCCGTGCTTTACGAATTCGATACCATAAATAAGAGGCATAAAAATAGTTCGCAAACAATTTTCTGCGTTTCTTATCAGTCGTTTAAATGCGTCTTAATTCCCCTTTGATTCCTCCGAATCAGATTCCGAAATCAGAAGCAGATTCATCTTCTTCCTCAAAGAAATAATTAGCCTTTGCTTGTCCGCCACCGCCGGGACCAGGAGTAGATCCAATAGGGATGGATAGACAAATAAAGTTCTCAACATTCATTTGCACAGCGGTGCATTGTGGGGCATTATAGGTTTTCTTTTTCATTGTTTGTAACTCCATTTGATTAAATCTTATAAAATTTCTTTCCGTTCACGATGTAAATCTGACCGCTTTCGAGCGTATTATAATCGTTACCCATCAACTTGCCGTCAACAGAATAGAAAGGATATTTTCCGCTCTTGATGTCCTCATTTGTTTTGTTTTCGAGCGATTTAATACCCGTTGTGTTGTTGTCTTCTTCGTCAAGCACCATTAAGAAACTCTTTGCTGGCACGGCACCTGTCGGACTACTGATAAAGCAACGGAAAGGAGCAATATAGTCGTTCGTTACGCCGTTTTGCACTGCCCACCATTTGTTACCGTTCAAGTAATAAGCTTTCTTAGCATACGCCTTGTCGTTCTTTATGCGCAAAGTCGTACCATAGAACTTCCAATCGCTATCGGCACTCGCCATAACGGCTGTGCTCTCAATATCAGGCGTTGCGGGAACCGTCACATTGTGCATTGTTGGCAATGTATGACTCGCACCATCGGTTATCTGCACCAAGTAAGGCTTATAGGCTTCCAATCGCGTGCCGGCTGGAACAGGAGAAAAGCAGAAAGCCTTGTCGCCGTTTTCATCAAATCCTTTTCTTATCAATGTGTAGGCGCGCATGCCATTGGGGAGATCGGTTGGATAAGGTAAGTAAAGGGTGCTGACAGCTTTACCAGCAACGTTATCAAACGTGCGCTTGTAGTCAGCCTTTGTCGCCGTAAAGCTATAGGGTGATTCGAAGTCTTCGCCATCGGCTACAGTCAGCTGATCACAAACGCCACCATGAATCCAGTTATCGTTTTCATTAATGGTTTCGCGGTGATTCACAAAAGAACTTAAAGCTTTAACAGGATTAATTGATGCAGCATTAAGGAAGAACAGCTCATTGTCTGCAGCCTGGTAAAAACCATAACTATCGGCACCTGTTATTGTTGCAGCAGTAAAGTCACAATAGAGAGGAGTTCGATAATCGTACCATTCAGCACCGTAGACATAGGCAAAACGACCGAGACTAGTCATCTGACTTCCTGTTTCTAGTACGATTCTTCGTGGAGTTATATGGTGGAGAGAACCTGTTTCTATAACAGTAGCTGGAATAATAAGTTTCTCTGCGTAAAGAAGAAAACACTCAGACAATTCTGTTACCGTATAAGTATTGGTTCCATCACTGACTGTTGATGGAATGTGAAGAACATCTCCATTATAGTTCTTAGTATAACCACCTACAATCGAAAACATAGGAGAAGCTGCTGCATCAACACCAGAAATGCCTGCTGTAGTTCCAGACAACACATTACATTCCCATACAGTGCCCTCGCTATCAGTATAGGTGAAGGATGACTGTGCAAATAGTTTTCCTGGTAGCAATCCTAAGAGAAGCAATAAAAGCGAATAAATCTTTGTTTTCATTTTGTTTGTTTTGAATTAAACTTGTTATTTTGTTTGTTATTTCTTGAATAATAGTCGTTCTTATTTTGCTCTTTTTCCCTCTCAATGATAGACATGAAAAAATAAACAAAGGAAACTCCTAGAAGTCCTTTGTTTACAGGGTTTGCGGCACGCTTCGCGCGCGCGTACGCGAGAAGAAAAAAATGTGTAATTTACGTCTGCTCTACTAGAGAGAGAGAGAGAGAGAGAGAGAGAGAGAGAGAGAGAGAGAGAGAGTATACAATTATTTGGAACTACCAAATTATTTGCTATCTTTTTCTCATTTTGAGATGTTAAAGAATCCAACGCAACAACACGGCTTACACCTTTATTATATAAGGCGCAAACATTAGCTTGATTGAATTTCGTTGTTTGTAACATCATCATTAATTGGGTTAATTCTCACTCAACGGGCGCAAAGGTAAGAAGAAACTTTGAAATGACGAAAGAATAAGCGAATAAATATTAAAATAAGTGGTTTAGAAGACGGAATCCATATATTATTAAGGTATAAACTCAAGGTCTAAAACTAAAGAGTGCTGGAATTGGTAGAGAATAATCTCAAAAAGTTTCGATATTGAATGATAAATTTAAAAGTAAGAATCTTTGTTAGACGTAATTATATATAATGTGACACAACCTAAAAATGTAATTAACTGCCTATATTTTAGGGAAAAACAATAATTTTTCAGAAAAAGATATGGTCTATTCAAAAAAAGTACTACCTTTGCACCCTAGAATTAAAGGTCGCTAAAAGCAATACATTTTAATATTAAGCATTTTATGAAAAAGTTTTTGATTGCACTTTCAATGCTCGCAATGGGCATTAGTAGTACGCAGGCTCAAGTAGCTTATGAGAAGGCTAAGGCATTTGATAACGTCTATCTCGGTGTTGAGGGCGGTGTAATGGGCCCAATGAGTTTCGAGCACTTTGCTCCTCTTAACGCTGCAGCAGGTTTGAAGTTAGGTAAGCAATTTAGCCCAGTTTATGGTGCTAACCTCGAAGGTCTTGCTTTCTTCGGTGATAATCGTTGGCAGACAGGTTCTTTAGGTTTGCTAATAGCCACACAATCGTTCGTGGTGTGAACCTCGGTTTGAATGGTACTATCAATTTCACAAACTTGTTCTGTGAGTACAATCCAGATCGTCGTTTCGAGGTTGGTGCAGAAGCAGGTGTAGGTTACTGGATTACTTTCGGTGACAAGAAACTTATTGGTGTTGCCAATGGTGGTGATGATACAGAGTTGACAGCAAAGACTGGTCTTACTTTCGCTTACAACCTCGGTGAGAAGAGAGCTTGGCAGCTTTATGTAGAGCCAGCTGTTCTCTGGAACCTTACACATGGTCCTGGTGATGCTATCCAGTTCGGTCGTCAGGCTGCTCAGCTTGGTCTTTTCGTTGGTTTGAACTATAAGTTCAAGACTTCTAATGGTACTCACAACTTCAAGGTTTGGAATGTTGGTGAGTTGAACGATGAGATTAACTCTCTCCGTGACCAGTTGAATGCTAAGCCTAAGGAGGTTATTAAGGAGGTTGTTAAGGAAGTTGTTAAGGAGGTTCCAACTCAGGTAAATCAGACTCTTTGCATTGACAACTTGGTATTTGTAACATTCGCTCAAGGTAAGTACGACCTCACAAATGAGGCTAAGAAGGCACTTGATGCTGTTAAGTCTGGTCGTCACGTACAGATCGTTGGTACAGCTTCTCCAGAGGGTCCAAAGGATCTTAACGATCGTCTCTCTCAGAATCGTGCAAACGTTGTAGCTAAGTATCTCCAGGGTCGTGGCGTTGTTGTTGACGAGGCTAAGGGTCAAGGCGTACAGGGCGTAACATCTAACCGTTTGGCAGTTGTTTACGTAAAGTAATCAAGCTAATAGATTAGCTCTTTTGTAGCTAACGTTAGATAATAATATTAGGTAGGGATAAACCATATAGAGGTTTATCCCTACTTTTTTTCTATTAGTTTCCTTTTAAAAGTCATTTATAAGTTAATTTTTCTTTGTAACTTTGCTGGCAATAGACTAAATAGGGGTATTGCTGGTACTTACTAATTAATTTAAACGGTTGTATAAGATTATAGAATGATATAGGATGAAGTACATTTTTTCTATAATAATACTATTTTTTACATTGCATGTATCGGCTCAGATTCGACCAGAAGGTCAGTTTGAAACGAAATACAATGCCGTTCCTGACGGGTATAACTTTTGGATATATACGCCTGATGAATACAAGGAGAATAAACATCCTTTACCGCTTATCATCTTTCTACATGGGGCTAGTCTTTGTGGGAATGACTTAAATAAGGTAAGACGTTATGGAGTCTTGGATGCTATTGACAAGGGTAAGATTATTCCCATGTTCGTGGTAGCTCCTCAGAATCCAGGTGGTTCATGGAGTCCGAGAAAACTAAATAATATATTGGAGTGGATGATGTCTCACTATTCCATAGATGCAAGTCGTGTGTATGTTCTCGGTATGAGTCTTGGTGGTTATGGCACAATGGATTTCGTCGGAACTTATCCCGATAAGATAGCAGCTGGTATGGCTTTGTGTGGTGGAACGACGTTAAAGAATATGAGTGGGCTTGGTGAAGTGCCTCTTTGGATTATGCATGGAACGGCAGATAGAGCCATCTCTATAAACGAATCAAAGCGTGTGGTCAATTATTTACAAGCTAATCATCTTGACCAGTTATTGCGTTATGATTGGTTACAAGGTGGTAGTCACGGAGTTTTAGCACGTATTTTTTATCTTCAAAAAACCTATGATTGGCTAATAACCCACTCTCTGAATGACAAACCAAAGACTATAGATAAAGATTTCAATATTACCTGGGACGATATAAAAGCAACCTATCAAAATCTAAAGAACTTGCCCCAGATGTATGATAATGATTAATTGATATCGATGATTAAAATCCTAAAATAATATAACGTGAAGCTTCGCAATTACTATCAAACGGTGTTGGCTGTATCCTTACTGGTGACAGCCTTATCTTGTCACGATGCTAAGAAGGTTGAAACTCAAAGTCCACTTACAGATTCCGTTGCTGTTGAATCAAATATAGAAGACCATTATTTGCCCGACACGATGTATGCTTCTGCCAATAAATTGAAGTGCTCTATAGATGCAGAAGGCAATTCGGAGAGTCTGTTGAAAGGAAAGATTTCTGATTACGAAAGCGCAGATATTCTCACATTCCGTAAGAATCCAATACGCAATGCGGACTTCGGAGGAGTAGTGAAGGGCACTCCTGATACCATAGAAGTAGCCTGGAAGTTTGATACCTACTATAACCGAGAACACACACATTTTGGTGTCTGGGGTGGTGGAAGTGGCTGGACAGGACAGCCATTGTATCTTAGTAAGAGTAATGAAATCATCCTATCATCCCTTTGCAGTCGCACTTATTTCATTGACTTTACTACTGGTAAGGCATCAAGACCATCTGTAGATGTACATAACACGATTAAAGGAACATCTTCTATTGACCCTTTTTTCAAGAACTTATACGTAGGTCAGGGCATTCCTAATCATCTACCTATTGGACGATTAGTAATTGATTTGAATAAGACAAGAGTATCGCAATTTATTGATCATGACCCACGTGCTCTACGCCATTGGTATGCATCAGATGCATCACCAGTCGAGGTTGGTGGCTATCTTTTCTGGCCTGGTGAAGATGGTAGTTTATACAAGTATAACCGTAAGCAAGGGCACGTGAAACTTGTTAGTGCATTGCGTTACACCATCAATGGCTCTGCCCCTGGTATTGAAAACAGCCTTTGTGCCTATCGTAATTATGGTTGGTTTGGGGATAATCATGGTAGTATTATCTGCGTAAACCTCAACACCATGAAACCAGTTTGGTATTACGATAACCACGATGACATTGACGGAACAATCGTCTGCGAGGTTGAGAATGGTACACCTTATATATATTGTGGTTGTGAAGTAGACAAACAAGGAAAGAGTGGAACTTGTTACTTTGTTAAGCTTAATGGCTTAACTGGTGAAAAGATATGGGAACAGAAGATTCCTTGTAATCGAATACAAATAGGAGAGAAAGTACTTGATGGTGGAATGTATTGCACCCCTTTGCTTGGTAAAGGAGATGCGAATGGGTTAATATTTGCCAATATCTGCCGTAATGGAGCCGATGGGAAAGGTAAGTCATCAGGTCAGTTAGTAGCCTTTAATACCACCGATGGCAAGATTGCTTATACAACTCGTTTGAATCAATTTGCATGGTCGTCACCTATTGGATATATGAATGAAAAGGGCGAGCAGTTCATTTTTACTGGTGATTCTGGTGGTATAGTTTATCTTATAAGGGCAAAGAATGGCGAACTACTCTATAAGCATCATGTAGCAAGCAACTTTGAGTCTTCACCTATAGCAATAGGCAATACTGCTGTTGTTGGGTCTCGTCAGAATGGAATCTATAAGTTTATTATCAGATAGGATATTCGATTACCCAGAGTAAGGTTATTCTTGTTACTCCCATGTTAATAATTCGTGCCTCAAAGGATATGGTGAGTAACATTTCTATAAAAGTTTTATTAAGATTGTTTGGCTAACTAAAGAGAAAGCCTTACCTTTGCCGCCGTGAAACAATTAGCAATGACATATCAAGTGAACGAAGTACTGCAAAGAATTATCGAATTCTTTGCATCTTTTTGCACTTTATCTTTGGTCAATCCAAATAATTTGCTAACACACACATTCGCACCTAGCGTCTAATAACACATTTTTTCTTCTCGCATACGCGCGCGCGAAGCGTGCCGTAACCCCTGTAAACAAAGGACTTCTAGGAGTTTCCTTTGTTCGCTTTTTTATGCCCTTTTGTGAACTCGATTTTGAGCAAAATAAGAACGAAATAACAACTATTTTAATCAATGAAGTAATGAGAAAAAAGCAAGTAAAGAAGAGTTATTCTACACCAGAGTGTACGATAATTCAAGTCAACGAAGCCACTTATTTGATGGATACGTCTTTCCCCAGCCAACACAGAAAGGCAAACCATGCTACTGGTCCAGCTGCAACTGCCAAATCAGCAGGCTTATGGAATGATGAAGACTTAGAAGATGAGAGCGCATCTTCATGGGAAGACTAATAGAGAGTTATTAACAAAGAGAACAAAGAAAAGATGAAGAAAACAATGAAACGACATTCATTCACATCACAACTAAAGTCCTTGGCTGTTGTATTAGGCATAGCCTTGACTTTCGCATCCTGCGCTAATGAAGATGTAGCACAGAACCCAACGAACCCCAATGAGGATAACGACAAGAATTTCACTACTTTCGTGGCAGGTGACGAGGCTAAGACTCGCACCTCATTGAATTATAACAGCAGCGACTTCTATTGGGAAACAGGCGATTATATCTATGTAAAGGACGATGACGGCACATTACAGAAGAGCAGCAATGCCCCAACCAGCAAGGTAGCTTCTTTTAAGTATAAAGTGCTGGGCAAGTTTACAGGAAATAGCTATAAGGTTTATTACTTGGGCAAGAATAGTAGCGGCAGTCAAGTAACGATCTCTACCACCCAAGCACAAACAAAGCCTGATAATACAGAGCACTTCGGCACAGCAGGCGACTATGGTACTGCAACGGCAACCAAGGTGCCAAACAAGCAACAATTTGCTTTTGAATTAGAGCATCAAGCAGCTTACCTTATCTTCCAACCTTACACAAGTAACACTATTCTGCATGACTGCTACCTAACCAAGGTAGAGGTAACTTCTGACAACGATATAGCTGAGAAATATACCGTCAACCCAACTACGGGTGCTTTAGTTGCTTCAGCAGTTACAGATGGTAAGCAGATTGTTTTAGAAACAAAAGACCCAACATCAAGCAGCACTTACTACAATGGTTTCCCGCTAACCAACAACAGCGCCAGTGTAACCACTAACGGAGCTTACATGGTAATTAAACCAGGTACTCATACTTTAAAAGTTCGTTATTGGGTAAAAGATTTAGTAACACAAGTAGAGGGTACTATTACAAAGACTCTTCCTTCTACTGCTTATGCTTCTAACACTTACTACGACATGACTACTAACCTTAACGTACGTAATTACGACGGCGATAAATATTACATGTGGGATGCACAGGAACAGTACTGGAAGGGGCACGAATGGAATCTTGGTGGCAGCCAGCCAACACTCAGCCAAGGTCTTACAGACGCAACAACCTCAAATGATTACGCTAAGAGCAACACAGACCCTCGTTACTGGAACGAAAGTTACCCAGGTAACGGCATAAGCAACCCCGCTACTCACACACCATGTAAGGATCTTCCAAACGTTAACGAGATGTCTTGGTACTGCATGTACGGCGATCCCCGTTGGGATGCAGACGAACTCTGGACTACCATGGGTCATTTATATAAAGGTGGCATGTGGTTTAAGAAGAAGTCCGTGTTACAGGCAGAGAATCATTACGACACCGAGAAATCCGCCGATGGTACAACTGACTTGCGTACAACAGATAACTACTATAGCAACAGCAACAGTAGTATCAACAATTCCGGTCTCCCATCTGCAGCCGATGCAAACAAATATTTCTACCTGCCCACCTTGGGTTACTACGGCTCTGGTCAGCTGTACAGCGTTGGCGACAACGCCAACTATTGGTCGTCAAGTGCTCACCCATCGGGCAGTGGCAACGCGTACTACCTGTACTTCCGCAGTGGTTACGTCATCGTGAGCTCCGGCGCCCGCTACTACGGGCTCAGGGCAGAGGCGTTTCAGTAGTCCTCGCGATTGACTTTTACAGGTGTCGCCCTCTAAAAGGAGAGGATTAAAGCGAAAAAACAGGACAAAATGGGGGTAAAAATAGACCAATTATAACTAATTGATAATCAATACATTATAAGATAGGGTATCTCGGTATAGGACTAAGGGTACCTCAGTATAGGACCGAGGTACCCTCTGTAACGAACCGAGATAGACTATTACTTGAAAATAATTTACACATCGTTTATTATAAATCTATTTATTAATCTTTAAAAGTTTGAGACTATGGCTTTTTTCAAGAAAGTGAAGAAGAAAATTACAGGTCTGTGGTATCCGCAAGTAGTAGTCGTGGGGAAACCCGTAACAACCGACCAAGTGGCTGACCGATTGGCATTGATTTCAACCGTGAGTCGCGGAGACACGTATGCTGTGTTGAAGAACTTAGGCGAAGTGATGGCGTCCTTTATGGCGGAAGGGCGCACGGTGAAGTTGGAGGGTGTCGGTACGTTTTACTACACGATCAACGCCGATAAGGGAATCGCAAAGCCAGAAGAAGTGATGGCAAAGCAGATAAAGGGCATCCGTGTACGCTTTATTCCCGAGACCTCACGCACACAGAGCAATAAGGTTGCCACTCGCTCGCTGGTGTCTGATTCTATCTACTGGGAAGAGTGGAAAGAAGATAAGGAAAAGAAAAAGGAGGAGAAAGGAAAGACAGAAAAGGAGAATAAAGAAGAGGGAGGACCAGTAGCTGGGTAAAACGGTACGCCCAACAGCCTCACCCCAGCCCCTCTCCTGCAGAGAGGGGGGCGCCTAACGGGAGTTGGTTAGGAAATGTATCATGAGGTTTTCATAAGGATTGATTCAGATTATTAATTGTTTCGTAATACCATCGTTTATATTAATTGTTAAGCCTTAATTACACGACGGTTATAATGAATTAGAAGACTTTACAGTAATAGCGAACCTACGTAATCGCACTGTTAGTGTTAAATTATGATAATTTTAAGATATGACTCTACTTTTATCGAATATAATTTTTAATTTTGATGACCAATTAAAACATATTTGTATGAGAAAGTCTATTGTTACAATTTTGTTCATGTTGTTAGGTATGACAACATCTTTTGCGCAGAAAGTTTCTGTTCCAGAACCAGAGTTTGCAGACCAAACTTTTTTGCTTACTTCTAACACAGAGTATGTGAAGTTGCCACGTGAATCTGGCGTTGTTAAGACCAAAGCGGGTGCTTCGTTGTATCTTGTTGGTATTGGAAAGGTGAAGACACGTATTACTTTGAGTGGTCCTACATCATCTGTAACAGTACCTGCTGGTAAGGATGTTCGCCTTATTATTAAGGCTGCGAATAATTCAACCGACCCAGAGTCTTTTATCAATATCTTCCCATTTGAGGTAAAGGGAAAGGAGCGTAGAGCGCAGTTGGCTGAAGCTGGAACGTTGTCTGCAACTAAAACAAACTCTCTTGGACAAATATCTTTTCAGGCTAAGAAGTACGGACAGAGTTCTTACTATATTGTTATAGAAGGTTTGAAGCCAGGTGAGTATGGTATCTCTTTGGGAGATCCTGATAAGCGTAATGAGAAGAATGATATGAAGATTACGACTTTTAGTGTGAAGTAACGTTATCTCTTATTCTTCCTATCGGTTATTAGATGCTAAGCAGTTTTTGGACAATTATTCTATAGTTCAATTATAATAAGCATAGATGTCTAATTACTAATTTAGGTTTTATCATAGTGAGAGTCTGTGTCAATATCTTTATATTAAAGTATTGGCACAGTTTCTTTTTGTACCTTAAAACTCTGTCTGAAGTCAATTTGACAACTCTTTCTGCCATTCTGTCAGCCTATGTCTGTTGGCACATCATTTGTCTAATTATTGGCGAATGACGCTGTCAGTAGCAGCTGAAGACGATATTAGTCTGATGATACTACGACAGACAAGCGTCAATAACTGAATACGAATAATAATAAAATAAAGATATACAATTATGGGAAAGATTATTGGAATTGACTTAGGAACAACAAACTCTTGTGTTGCTGTATTTGAAGGTAACGAGCCAGTGGTAATCGCTAACAGTGAAGGTAAGCGTACTACACCTTCTATCGTGGGCTTCGTTGAAGGCGGCGAGCGTAAGGTGGGTGACCCTGCTAAGCGTCAGGCTATCACAAACCCAGAGAAGACCGTTTACTCTATTAAGCGTTTCATGGGTGAGACCTACGACCAGTGTAAGAAAGAGGCTGAGCGTGTTCCATTCAAGGTTGTTAATGAGGGTGGTTATCCACGTGTACAGATTGACGACCGCAAATATACTCCACAGGAGATTTCTGCAATGATTCTGCAGAAGATGAAGAAGACCGCTGAGGACTATCTCGGTCAGGAGGTGACAGATGCTGTTATCACCGTACCAGCATACTTCTCTGACTCACAGCGTCAGGCTACTAAGGAGGCTGGTCAGATTGCTGGTCTTAACGTACAGCGTATCGTGAATGAGCCTACTGCTGCAGCGCTTGCTTACGGTGTTGACAAGGCTAATAAGGATATGAAGATTGCTGTATTCGACCTTGGTGGTGGTACATTCGATATCTCTATCCTTGAGTTCGGTGGTGGTGTGTTCGAAGTACTTTCTACGAATGGTGATACTCACCTTGGTGGTGACGACTTCGATCAGGTTATCATCGATTGGCTCGCTGATGGCTTTAAGTCTGAGGAGGGTATCGACTTGAGAAAGGACCCAATGGCAATGCAGCGTTTGAAGGAAGCATCTGAGAAGGCTAAGATTGAGTTATCAAGTTCTTCTTCTACCGAGATTAACTTGCCTTACATCACTGCTGAGGGCGGTGTTCCAAAGCACTTGGTTAAGACCTTGACTCGTTCACAGTTCGAGCAGTTGGCACACAACCTCATTCAGGCTTGTCTCGTTCCATGCCAGAATGCTATCCGCGACGCTAAGTTGCAGACATCAGATATCGATGAGGTTATCCTCGTAGGTGGTTCAAGCCGTATCCCTGCAGTGCAGACATTGGTTAAGAACTACTTCGGCAAGGAGCCTTCAAAGGGTGTTAACCCTGATGAGGTGGTTGCTGTTGGTGCAGCTATCCAGGGTGCTATCCTTAATAAGGAGAGCGGTGTAGGCGACATCGTATTGCTCGACGTAACTCCTCTTACCCTCGGTATTGAGACAATGGGTGGTGTGATGACTAAGCTCATCGATGCTAACTCTACTATCCCTTGCAAGAAGAGCGAGGTGTTCTCTACTGCAGCTGACAACCAGACAGAGGTTACTATCCACGTTCTGCAGGGTGAGCGTCCAATGGCAGCACAGAACAAGTCTATTGGTCAGTTCAACTTGACAGGTATTGCTCCAGCTCGTCGTGGTGTTCCACAGATTGAGGTAACATTCGATATTGACGCTAACGGTATCCTTAACGTATCAGCTAAGGACAAGGCAACAGGTAAGGAGCAGAGCATCCGCATCGAGGCTTCAAGCGGTCTGAGCGAGGAGGAAATCAACCGTATGAAGGCTGAGGCTGAGCAGAACGCTGCAGCCGACAAGGCAGAGCGTGAGAAGATTGACAAGCTGAACCAAGCTGACTCAATGATCTTCACCACCGAAAACTTCTTGAAGGACAACGGTGATAAGATTCCAGCCGACCAGAAGTCAGGTATCGAGTCTGCTCTCCAGCAACTCAAGGATGCTCACAAGTCAGCTGACGTTGCAGCCATCGACACAGCTATCAACAACCTCAACACCGTTATGCAGGCAGCATCACAGCAGATGTATAGCCAAGCAGGTGCACAGGCAGGTCCTCAGCCAGGCGCAGATGCTGGTCAGCAGGAGCAGCCAAAGCAGGATGACACCATCCAAGATGCAGACTTTGAGGAAGTGAAGTAAAATAACATTTAATATAATCGCAGCAATCCGATAGTGGGTTACTGCGATTTTTGTTTTTAGGAATAAAGTAATATGAAAGAACATATCGTTGTCAAATACCGACATACACTACTCTTCTATCTCTTGGCAACCCTTATCCCATGGATATTCTGGTTCGCTGCCAGTTATGTAAGTCATCATGTAGTTTATTCGGAAAGCACATGGGTAGCACCATTGTTGGGATTGGTAGGACTTTTCTTCCCAATGTTTCTGACTATTATTTTGGTTTTTCAGCGTAAGGAACTGCGGAAAGACTTTCTTGGGAGATTCCTAAACTTGTCTTCCGATAAGTGGCAATATTATCTCACAGCCTGTCTACTGATGCCTGCAAGTATCTTGTGTGCTATGGCAATATCTCTGTTGTTCGGTTACAGTCCATCACAATTCGTTATTACAGGTCATTACACCTTTACGTCGGGTGTCTTCCCTGTATGGTTCCTCCTTATTCTTGCACCTATACTTGAGGAGCTTGCGTGGCATGGCTATGGAACAGACTGCCTCCGCTCTCGAATGAATCTTTTCAAGACATCTATGCTGTTTGCTGCTTATTGGGCTATATGGCATTTCCCCTCTTGCAGGTATTAAGGGTTATTATCACGCAAACGTAGTGAGCGAGGGCTGGCTTTATAGTCTGAACTTCATCGTTAGTATCTTCCCTTTTGTCTTTTTGATGAATTGGCTTTATTATAAAACCAACCGAAATATCCTTGTTGCTATTATCTTTCACATTACGGCAGGTTATTTCAATGAAATATTTGCAACTCACCCTGATAGCAAGTGCATACAAACAATATTATTACTTATCGTATCTATCATTGTTGTACTAAAAGACCGCCAACTCTTCTTTAAGCGAACATTGGCATAATATCATTTATCCACAACACCTATCCTATGACCATTGAACAATACAACCAATTACCCTACGACTATGCGCACTGTGCTGACACTCACTGCGAGAAAGCCAGCCAGTGCTTACGCCACACTGCCTACACGATGCTCGAAACGGGTGGACGGGAGCAGTATATGATAGTAAACTCGAAAGTGATTGCGGATAAGAAGCCCTGCCCGTTCTTTGACCTTAACAGCAAGGAACGTTTTGCATGGGGAATATCACGAATATATGACAATGTGCGGGTGGCTGATTTAAGTGATATCCGCCAAAATCTTATCTACACCTTTGGCCGCACAGCCTATTATCGGATTAAACGAAAGGAACGTGTACTGACCGAAAGTGAGCAAAAGGAGATAAGAGATATCTTCACAGACATGGGTTACGACGGCTCTGCAATTGAGTTCGACAGCTATGAAGAACAATACCCTACACTTATGCGTACCTACAAACGTGTATAAAACAAAATATCTTCTCAGTACTAAGCAATAGTTTCAACAGTTTGAAACTTTAATTTCATCAGTATGAAACTCCAGTTTCATCATATTGAAACTCTAGTTTCATTCTTATGAAATAATTTGTTTATAAAGAGCAAAACAAAGCTATAGCTATTAAATATACTCAACAATAGTTCGCACCTTATGTTTCTAACAAAGATTTACTCAAGCTTTGTGAGTATATAGAGTTGTACTCCGCTAAACTTCCTTTATCACACGTTGAACCAATTAATATCAAAGGTTTAGTTGCCTTAGATCTGTTTCATTTTGGTTGGAATATATGGAATCATTTTAGAGTTGGCAAACAAGATGAAATTTCGCAGTTCCTCAAGCAGGTTTTTGCCATCACATTCAAAGAAGTGGAAGTTGGAAGCATAAAAAGCCATCTTCGTGATGATGAAAAGAAAGGTGTTATTCCTATTGTACAAAGCCTTTCAGACCACCAAATAACAGAATAACACACAAACCTATTGTGTTTTTATAGTGTTTTTTCAGTGTCTTAGGACACAGAGGAAACACTTATTTTTGTGCTAAAAGTTCCCTGTGTATATCTACAGACCATCATTATGTTGGATTTAATTCTGATTTGTCAAGTATTCTGTGTAAATAACTTATAAAATGAAGTTGTTCAAGACATTCATTTTTTGTTATTTGACAATTCAATTTGTGTGCATGAGCATTTCTAAAAGCCATTATGGCTCCTGAAAATAACCACATAATACCTTGTTGTATGTCTTTACTTTTGGATATCTTTAAGATAGGCTTATTAGGCGAAAAAACATTTTGCATAAGCGGGGTATTGTCTAATTCATAGCATTGTGATTTCTGTTTTACTCGATTTACCAAACCTATTGTCGCATCTAAAATAGCTTGTCTATAATAGCCATCTATGAATAATTTAGATGAAGTCTTGATAATATCTTCATGCAAAGTTATTAATGATTTGTCTTCTTGAAAGGAATCTGCATTGTCTATATTATCAATAGCGGCATTAATCTTTTTTTTCGCTGTTAAAATACACGGTTTTATTTCGTGTGAGAAATATTCGAAACTATGGGCAATAAACGCTTTGCCATTGATAGAAGCCTTGAATGGTTTTTTAAAAACAATAAATTGTCTTATATCACTGCTGATCGCCATATTCTCCATATTTTCAATTGTACCTCTGTATGGATAGTATTCACGTTTATTAACCTCGCTTAGAGGAATCACACTTCCCTTCGGGTAATATCTAAATTTATCTCCATTCTTATCGTAAAGAATTACAGGAATCTTTCTGTATTCAGGTAGCTCTACATTTGCATCGTATCCATAAAGTTCATTAACGCACAATTGCTTTAGTGCTATGCTCCCTGTTCTTTGAGCAAAATCAATTATTGATGGTAACACATCGGACAGTTTCTTAGAATTAAGCTCTTTAACTATTTGACTTTTAATGCTATTGAAATCTTCCATTTTCATTTTTGGTTATTTATAATAATGTTGTTTTAGCTCTTTTCACATAATGGAAAGAGGATGTCACAAAATTAAGAAAAATAATATTATTATGTACAAATACGTATCAAAAACGAGGATAGTAAATCAATTGATAAACTGGTGACAGATATAAGGTTTGTAGAGTAAAGGTGCAGAAAGAACTTCCAAAACAACAAGAACATTTCTATAGGCATAGCTTTGATATTAAATCCTCGAAGGTCTTTACTTATATGGTTGTGACAACTGCCGTATTGTTTTGTTTCTTTGGTCGGCAATGACTTCTTGTGGCAAAGTAAACAGCAAAACAAAGATGATGCCTTGAAATTTCGTATCATTAGAGTATGGCGAGGTTGTAGCCCTAAGGAAATCCTATGGCTTAACGATGTGTTTGACATTCATCGCAATAAAAAGATTATCAAGCTAATCAAGGAAAAAGCCGATGATTATGACATGGAATTGAAGCAAAAGGCAGATAGTTTGATGCAGAATAACCTGCAAAATAAGAAAAATAAATAGTGTTGAACACATAAACTTTAAAAAGAGGGGAAAAACCACCTCTTATTGAGTATTTTATACAAGAAAATTTACTATATTTGCAAACAATCATATAATATTTATGGAAAGTCCAACTAATAGAATTAAAGAGGTGCTTCGAGAAAGGGATTAAGCAAACATGGCTTGCAGAGAAACTCGGTAAGAGTTTTACTATTGTGAACTCCTACGTTTGCAATCGTCGACAGCCAAGCCTAGAATTGTTATTTCAGATAGCAGAGATCTTGCAGGTTAATCCAAAGGAATTGATTAACACCCCAGATGAATAATTTTTTCATTATGGCAGAATATAAAGTACAACGTAAAAAGTCAATTCGTTTCTTCAACGACCTTGAAGTGAGGGCAGTATGGGACGATGAACAAAACTGTTGGTGGTTCTCGGCTACCGATATCGTACGGGCTATTAATAACGAGCCTGACTACACCAAAGCTGGTAACTATTGGCGTTGGCTAAAACGTAAGTTGAAACAAGAAGGCATTGAACCCGTGAGTACTACTCACAGGTTTAAATTTGAAGCACCAGATGGCAAGATGCGTATTGCAGATGTCCTTGATAGTGAAGGAGTGACCTTATTAGCAAAGCACTATCCTAACAATCGAGCAAATGAGTTCCTTGATTGGTTTACATATAGTGATAATACATTAGATGGTCAAAGTCGAAAGAAAGCATATCAGTTATATGATAGTGGTTTGCAGAAAAGTCTTGAGCCAGGCAGCATACAATGTTTACAACAGATTCATGCTTATCTCTTTGGAGGATTGTATGACTTTGCTGGACAAATCCGCACGAAGAAACACCTTCGAAGAAATAATGGACAAGTATGTCGACATGAACGTAGCCCATCCATTTATGGAAGGTAATGGTCGCAGCACTCGCATTTGGCTCGACCTCATGCTGAAGCGTTCTCTCAAGCGGTGTGTGGATTGGAGTCAGATAGACAAGAACGAATATCTATCGGCAATGCGTGAGAGTGTTTCTGATAGTACACACATCAAGGCTTTGGTAAAGCCTGCACTCATCACCAAGATTGATGACCGAGAAATGTTTATGAAAGGTATTGACTATTCATATTATTATGAGCAGAATGAATAGATACAATATTGAGAAAACTATAACTTATATTTGAATTTTATAAATACTTTTAAAAACATATTATTTAACTATGTATACTATATGCATTCTGCTACAGCGTTACAGTATATAAGCCTACAATTTTAAAACATTTTTGATTATGCATATTTCTTCTTTATCTATTAGAAATTTTAGAAATTTCAGAAGTGCCAAACTGAAATTCACGAAAGGTATAAATACTATCATCGGAGAAAATGGCTCAGGTAAAACAAATTTGTTTTATGCTTTAAGAATTTTACTTGATAATACGCTTCCGCGATATATAAGCTTTTATGAAACAGATTTTAATAGATCTTTAGGAACTTGGAAAGGACATTGGTTAATTATTTCTGTCGTTTTTGAAGAATTGGATGCAAATGAGGAAGCACAAGCGATAGCAATTCAAGCATGTGGCCAAATGGACCAAGAATCGAAAGGAAGTTACTCCGTGTACTTTCGGCCCAAATATGAATTAAGAAGAAAAATTTATGATTATTCATTAAGGGAAGATAAATGTCCCAAAGGCTTAGAAGACATATTGACTCAGATTTCCTTAGCGGATTATGAAACGGTTTATTTATGTCGAGGGAAAGCAGACTTTAGTGATGATGAAAGCTATAGACGATATGTAGGTGATTTTGATAATATAGAATTTCCTAATCCTGATGATAAGGAGGAATTAGCTTTTGGGACACGCCCCCCATCAGAAATAAGTATTCATAATGAGGTTTCATGTACTTTTATTAAAGCATTACGTGATGTAGAAAGTGACTTAAGGTCTTATGCTAACAATCCTTTATTAAATCTTCTGAGAGGGAAGGAAAAAACTGTAAAAATAGCAAAGCAAAACGAAATAATAGAAAGCATTGATGACCTTAATGAACAGATTAGCTCACTGGATGAAGTAAAGGAAATAAGGCGGGGGGTAGATAAGAGCATAAAGGATGCTGTGGGGACTACTTATGCACCTAATATCGATATAAGATCAGAATTACCTAATGAAATGGAGAAGTTATTCCAGTCATTAAAACTATGGGTTGGTGATCCTGATGATTTAGGATATAAAGGGAAGATTTGGGAATTAAGTTTAGGAGGAGCAAATTTGATTTATTTGTCTTTAAAATTACTGGAATATGAGAAGGTAAAGTCTGATAACATTGCTAATTTCCTTTTCATCGAAGAGCCTGAAGCACATATTCACACACATATTCAAAAAACTCTTTTCAATAACTTAAAAGAAAATAAAACACAGGTAATAATATCAACTCACTCTACACATATTTCGTCAGTTAGTAAAATAAGTAGTGTGAATATTCTAGCACGCGAAAGCCAAAGGTCGTTGGTCTTTCATCCTGCACATAACTTAGAGCAAAGTCAGACTATTAGAGTGGAAAGATACTTAGATGCCGTAAGAAGCAACCTTCTGTTCGCAAAAGGAGTTGTTTTAGTTGAGGGTGATGCAGAGCAGATTTTAATTCCAGAAATGTTCAAAAAGGTATTTGGACTTTCACTGGATGAGATAGGAGTTAGCTTAATAAGTGTTGGTAGTACTGGCTTTGAGAATATTGCGCAGATTTTTCACGCTGACAGAATACAAAAGCATTGCGCCATTCTGACTGATTCTGATCAATCAATTGTTTCTCTTCCTGCTGACCCCAATAAAGATAATGATTATCAAAAGCATTGTAGAAAGTCACAAAAAAGCGGACTTGAAAGGAAAAATCGACTTACTGATTTTTGCAAGGGAAACAATTTTTTAAAACTTTGTTTAGCAAATTATACATTTGAAGTGGATCTATTGATAAATAATAATAGTTGGGAATATGTACATTGCCTAGATAAAATTTACGCTCAGCAAGCAGATCTTGATAAATCTAAAAAGAAATTAGAAGATGCATCTGTCGATATTTCTGGGGTTGAAGTTCTAAGGATTGCAGATAAGGTTGGTAAAGGTTGGTTAGCATTATTAGTGGCTGAGGAATTAGTTTATAATACATATATCCCTAATTATATTCTGGATGCAATAGCATTTGCAGCTTACTCTCTTAATGAATCTTCTAAAGTTAAAGCAATTTCATATCGTTTAATGGCATTCAGAGAAAATGATAATGATAACTATCAAGAAAAAGCAAGCAAGTTTCTAATAGAAGGAAAAAGTGAGGAGACTATTATAAACGAATTTTGTGATACTTTCCAAGATGATCAATTAACTAAATTCTTAAGGCTATTATGACATTTAACGAATTAAATGATGAGCAAAAACAAGCTGTTAAACAAGAAGGAAATGTTTTGTTGACGGCTTGTCCAGGAAGTGGCAAAACTCGAGTGATAATTCATAAACTTGCTTATGTCGCTAGTCATTTTGATGAGGGTTGTAAGAAAAAAGTAGCTGCTGTAACTTTTACTGTAAGAGCTGCTGAAGAAATATTTAGACGACTTAATGCTTTAGGTATTAATTGTGATAATGTTTGGTCAGGAACATTACATGCCTTTTGCTTAGAGTGGATATTGAAGCCTTACTCTTGTTATGTGCCTGCACTCAAAAATGGATTTTCAATTGCTGACGAAACTTTCTGTTCTGAATTAGTTAGTAAATTAAAAACTAAGTATAAAATAAAACAGACAGAACCTATAAATTTCCAATTTCAAAGAGAAGGAAGCTATGTTGAGACGAATAGTGTAAAACTTAAACTGTTGGCTGATTATCATACTTTTTTAAAAGAAAAAAAACTTATAGATTTTGAACAAATACTTTGTTATTCTTATAAAATATTAACGGACTATCCTAAGATCTCAAAAGTGCTTTCTAATTTATTCAAATTGGTTTGTGTTGATGAGTATCAAGATACGCAGGATTTGTTATATGCAATAATTTCTACAATCATTAAAGCCGGAAATGGCAATACAGCTCTATTTCTTGTCGGTGACATTGATCAAGCTATTTATGCATCTCTTGGAGGAGTGGCTAAAAGTTTAGATGAAATTCAGACAGAACTTGGAAATCTTCCCGTAACACCATTAACACTTAGTGGTAATTATAGATCGAGTCAAAAGATTATTGATTTTTATAGTAATTTTCAAACACAGCCTATTGAAATTAATGCTGTTGGGTCTAATGCTAAAAAAGATAGTTTAATAACGCTTAATCAGACGGTTGATAAATCTAATATTGTAGATGAAATAGCCAGATTAATTCAAAACAGCTTGGATAAGGGAATTCCAGAGGATGAAATTTGTGTATTAGTCCCACAATGGTGGTTGATAACCTCTGTTTCAAAAAAATTAAGAGTAACGTTACCTGACGTAAATTTTGATGCTTCAGGATTAGCCCCAATGTCAAAAAATAGAGATAATATTTGGTATAAACTGTCACGGCTATTCCTCACAGAACCAAATCCAAAAATATATTCAGCAAGGTATAGATGGGCAACTGAATTAATAGATGGTTTTAGAGATATTACTAATACAGAATTCTTAGAAAGATATTCAAGTGAACGAAATTTGTTGAGACTAATAAATTCAATAGATTCTAATGAGGTAGAGGGCCTTGATTATATAAAAGATTGTTTTATGCAATTTCTTAAGGCTGTAGAAATAGATTATACTAAGCATCCACAGCTGGTAGAATTATGGGATTTGTATTTTACTAGTATTAAGAAGCGTGTAGAAGATCCTAATTTTAAAATTCCTAGTGATATTCAATCGTTTAAAAGTTTTTATAGAGAATGAACAGGAGTCGTCATTAATACTTGTGTTGGTGTAAAGGGAGAAGAATTTGAAACAGTAATCGCATATGGACTTTAAAAGGTTTTATCCCACACTGGAATGACATATTTGCTCAAAAGGGGATTAAAGCTTCAAAGAAATTGCTATACGTCATCTGTTCTAGGGCTAAAACGAACTTGCATCTTATTAGTGAGACGGGAAGACAGACGAAGAAAAGAAAGGCTCTTGAAATGACAGATGAGTTAAAAAATATAAGATTTCAATATGATGTGATATAACCCCAAATTGTCATTAGGGATAATCCTCCTAATGATTGATTTAGGTAAAAACCTAGAAGATTATAAAAATAATAGAAGATATAGATCTGCAAGACAATATCCAAGATGTTTTTCAATCAATACTACTCAAATTGAGGAAACATTTTTGTACCATAAGAATGTAATCATCTGATAATCAGCGTAGGATAAGTTTGAGGAAGTGAAATAAATTTTTAAAACTAAAATAATTGCAGCAGTCCAGTAATGGGTTGCTGCAATTTGTTTTTATATAATACTATGGAATTAAGTGGGTTAAAGTATTGAAGTGTTCCTAAAAAGAAGTATCTTTGTGCAATGATAGAATCACTCAGAGTAGGCTTGTAGAGATTTTTGTTACATATGAACTCAATTTTAGCTATGTTAGTCAACAAGGAAGAAAATATCGTACAATGTGCTGCCACATTAGCTTGTGAGTTACACAAAGGGCAGGTGGACAAAGCTGGGGTTGATTATTTCACTGGCCATCTTACATCTGTAGCCAAAATGGGCAGAACTTGGCAAGAGCAGGTTGTTGGTTATCTACACGATGCAAGTGAAGATACACCCTATTCTGTTGAGGAAGTGCTAAACTTGTTAGATGATAAATTAGGAACTCCCTTATCAGATACTGACAGGCTTGAACTTGCCGATGCTTTACATTTACTCAATCATCATCTTGCACCTAACAGAGAAACATATATTCATCGTATAAAAGAGAATGCCCTTGCAACTGCCGTAAAGATGCACGACCTTACTCACAATATGGACCTTTCTCGAATTCCTAATCCTGCAAAGATGGATTATGAACGTATTGAACGATACAAGAAAGAGTATGATTATCTAAGCAAAGCTTAATAAGATAAACCTTAAACTTTAAGAAAGAATTAAAAGATTATGAACAAGACCCTATGGAACTATTATAAGCAATCAGCCGATGGACAGAAAGCGATAGAAATGTTTGACCCTAATCCCGATGATGTATATAAGAATATAGAAGCTATAGCAACATTTGCAAATGGATTGGATAGTGATCTTAATCCTCAGCAATTTGTGGAGTTAGTGTATATACATGAGATTAATTTCGTTGAACGGAATCTCATAGAGGAAGATACTTTTACTCGTGACAGTTTTGAGCATTTTATTGACTCATACGACCTAATGGACTTTGAAGTTAAAGATGATGAAATCGTATGGTTAGGGAACAAATACATCATATCGGCAAATAAGTTTCGACTAAAAGCAGCAACAGTAGATGCCTTATCTACGTATTTATATTATTATGATTACTACTTTAAGCCTATCCTTCTTTCACATCGATTTGATATTATACAAAAGAGTTGTGATGCGCTTGGCATAGACTTACCACCAATACCTCGTTCTAAAGACTACAAGCAGTACCTTATGTATTACTATGATATATGCGGTATACTTAATGAATTCCAAAAAGACAATGAACTAACAGATGCTGAACTCTGTGCATGCCTATATGATTACGGAGCAAGGGTACTCTTAGATACAGAGGAATTAACAACTGGAAAATTACCACAACCCACAAATGTATGGTTAACAGGAGCATCTGGTAATATTGATTTTAAGTTTCTTGATTCATTAGAAGAGTCGCAGCCGTCTACTACTTCTATTTGGGCTTGTAACGAAAGAACTCGTAGAGGAGATTTAGTTATTGTATATTGCACATCCCCACGAAGTTATATACATTCAATTTGGCGTGCAGATTCGATCGGTATATTCAATCCTTTTGATTATTACCATTGCAGAACTATTGTACGTAATGGTATTAAACTTCCAAAAATTACTTTTTCAGACTTAAAAGAAGATTCTTATTTCTCTCAGTTACCAATTGTACGAAAGAATTTGCAAGGTATAAATGGTATAAGATTTTCTGCAAAAGACTACACAGAATTATTGTGATTAGTAAAGGAAAAAGGAGTAGAGAATACAGATTATCCGCAACTTTATGCAGTGACTTCTATTGACTTTGGAGATATTATACATGAGAAGGACGTAGAAGAAAACATTCTCATCCCTATATTGAAACGAATTGGTTACAATGATTCTGATTGGACGAGACAGCTACAATTAAAGGCTGGAATAAAGGAAAAGGCTATTCCGGACTTTGTATTTTTCCCACGTGGGACTACTCATTTTGAAAGTTCACCCTTAGTAATTGAAGTTAAGTTGGACATGTCTTCAATGATAGAAGAACAAAAAGCCTTCCGCCAAGCCTTGTCGTATGCCCATATGTTACGCTCTAAACTAATGGGGATTTGTGATAAAGAACGACTTATTATATATGCATTAGACAATTCTGGACAATGTAATATAGATAAACCGATCTTCGATAACTATTGGCAGTCAATCTATTCTGATGAACTTATAGGGTCTACATTAAATCAGCTAATTGGGGCGGAAGTTATTAAAGGCTATATTTAAAAGAGTTTACCTTGAGCAATAAACTTGGGATTATAAGGTTAAAAAAGATCATAACACATACTGTATAAGCTCCTAATTTATTTTTTAATTCATTTGCTGTCATATTTAATACTTCATGTAGATAGTTGGATATTAGATGTTAGCAAGTAAAAAGGTCATGATAGGAGTGACTGGAAAGTGAAATGTACTCGTTCAGACTCTGTTATATAGCGAGGGATAAGAGATTGACTTTGAGAAGATAGAACTCTCTTTTGGGAATGTTTAAGGGGTACGACGAACGTGATAAAAGTTGGTGGTGAGATTAGAAAGAGGGGGATTATTAATTTTTAACGAGTAATGAGGGGTAAATTGAAAAAAGTATATTTACTTTTGTTGCTGTTAATATATAATTGTCTTTTAAATGGTTATAATTGTCTTTTGAATGGTTATATTGGTACAGAAAAGCTGGCAATTATGGGATTTGAAAGGGTGAGTTTGTTAGGGAATAAATAATTTTAAATACAAAAGAAATGAGACATTCAAAGTTTTTAGTAGTGAGTTTATTAGCGTTGATGACGTTGAGTTTCACGGCATGCAGTAGTTCTGATGATGATGGAGGAAAGGGTAAGATAGAACGACCGAAGTATTTGTCTGATGCTGCAAGATACAAGATTACAACGCAGGGATCTACTTGGAAGAGTCTTGAACTAACTGAAGATGGACGCTACTTTATCGTGTATGATGGTAGTGTTTCTGGATCTTCTTCACAAGATAATGATGATGTTATCGTCTCTGGAAGTTATGAGAAGAAAGGTAATCGATATGTATTGAATACTGTTGGCGAGCTGACTATCACTGCTAACAACAACTCATACGAATTGCTGTTGACCAATAAAGGGAAGTCTCTCAAGCTCTCTGCCCAGAAGTCTGGAACGTTACCTTCTAATAAAGTCAACGATGAGTTGTGTCGTACATGGGTGTTCTCTAAGTGTTATATCGTTGTGAAGTATGATGGAAAGAAGGTCTATAATGCTTCATCTACCTCTGCCAATGAGCTTTACGATGGATTTAGATCAGCAATAAACACACCTGAGTATAAGGACAAGTTAAAGCTTTCTCAAGACAAGGAGGAGGATATTGATGGCTTAAGGCTATTGAGAACGGTTACGTTTACGCATGCAGGTTCATATTATGTAACCACTACGGACGGTCGTGAAGACCTAATGAATTACTGGAAATGGATTAACACTAACGAGTTGATCATAGGCTTTCAGAAAATGAGGATCTGACCTCTGTACATGATCAAGCTGCTCTCAAGTTTTATAATGGGCAGTTGATCATGGTAGATAGCCAATCTGAAGGTCGTGAAGAAGTTACTATTACAATGGAATTTCAACCTGTTCATACAGATCGTTAACAGATTCCAATTATAAAGAAAAGTCCGAATCCCGTGCAAGGATTCGGACTTTTTCGTATCTGTTAAAGCCATTTTAAAGTGCAACTGATAATTTACAGAATTATTACAAGTGCTTTGGAGAACCATTACAAGTGCTTTGGAGAAGTATTACAGAAGCCTTGGAGAGATGCTGTAAACCTCTTTCTACCTCGTTAAACTTAGTCTTAAACTAACTCCAAAGTCATGAGTTGTGGTCGGATAACTACCCGATGATAACAGAGGAGAGTTTATTTGCATATCGTAATAGATGCTGGCTGTGACAAAGCGACTTAGTGTGTAATCACCAAGGAAGGAGAATTTAAAGGCGGTATTACCACTAGAAGCGGTAGAGGTGAGCGATGCGATGTCACGTGTAAGTGCAGCTTGACGACGATAGCTCATATCTAATCTGAGGTTAAGATCTTGGTTAAATCCGTTGTTCCTGTTCGATGAATTATTATCGTTTGTTGCGTGTTTGCGGTCGATTTCTTCTTCTTCTTTGCCACACGATGTGTTCCATTGCCAAAGAGATTGAAGTCGTTAATGCGATAGCCAATACCAATTACCCAATCTTTCGATGTAGCCTCATTGAGCTGAACACTCGTCATTGAGAGTGCTAACACACGTGTTTGACGATATTCCATGCGTGCAGTTAGATTGTTCTGAAGCGTCACATCCACACCCAGTAAAGGCGAGAATGCCTCGTTGATACTAACTTGTGAGATGTTATACATCGAACTTGGGATAGGGTTTCCAGTGGTTGCATCGGTGATGAAACCTAATCCATTCATGTATTCCTGCCATGTGCTGTAACTCTGATAAGAGCCGATTGCGAAGATACTTCTATATGCGTGATTGATGTTCACACTCTTGAATAGATCTTGGAAGAGTGGCAATCTCGACAATCCACTATACCTAATACTCCAGTTCGGGAGCAGACTTCGTAGGGTAGGGAATAACTTTAAACCATTGCCCCCCCATACTTGTGTAGGCATTGAGGAAGGCTGGGATCATCACATCTGCACTATATTTATTGACCGCTCCGACCGCTGGACTGAAGTGCCCTCCACCCATTGATGCTGGATAAGTAGCCCCATTGTATTGTGCTTCCACACGATTACGATAGCTGTTGAGCGAATTGACAAAGCGATCGAAAGTGGCACTGTGATAACCATTGTTAGCGTTCCCCATGCTCTCAAAAGCAGTGCCCAAAGAGAGCGTAGTCATGGTGAATGAGCCTGTTTGAGTGGTTGGAACGCCAGCATACATATACTGAATACTCCTTGAAGTGGTTGTCATTCTACTAGCCGTGAGATCGATTCTGAAGTCTCTGAAAGGCTCCAGTGTGGCACGTAATTGCACGTCTTCTACCTGGTTTGTTATCGCTGGTGTAGCAATACTATCATTGATGAGTAACCAGTTATTGTCACGTGCTTTACCAATGTAATCATCGTCTATGAGACCAAAAGCAAAGTCCAACCCAGGTGTCAATGCACCGGTACCACGACGTTGTCCAAAGGCATCTCCTATGGTTGGCATGAAGCCTGGTAAGGTCATAGAATACTGGTTTCGATATGATATTCCGACGTTGCGCACCATCATTAAAGCACGTGCAACACATTGTGCAGTCTTATACCATTTCTTGTTATCGAGTGGCTCTTTTGGTGTGATAGTGAGCTTTGCTCGTATAGCAGAGTCCGTCCGATTGAAGATTTTTACTTGGTTATCTCCCACCTTCTTCCACTTCATCTTTAAGGCTTTTCCATGCTCATCTTTAGCCGAGAAGATCAGTCGTTTCGTATTCTTTCCATGCGATACAACGATAGAAGTATCGGCTTTGAGGGTTATTTCTTGCTCAAAACTCTTCTTGTTCTTAGGCAGTGCTTTCTTCTTTTCATCGTCTTTCTCTTTCGCTTTCTGCTCCTTCGCCTTCTTCTTCTGTTCGGCTGTCATTGTCGGACGAGAGGGTTTTCTTGGTTGTGTCCGATTGAACCGCTCATTCGTTTTCTTTAGGAAGGGAACATGGTTGTAAAGGCGTTCCATGTTGAAAGTCCCATTAATGTTTAAGGTCCTGTTACTCGTGATTGTGTTACCGAGCGAAGTACCATTATCAAGGTTAGCACCCCTTACCCATGTGTAAGTTGCATTATAACTAGCATCCGTATTCACCCAATCGAAGACAGGTAAAAGGTTAAGAGGTAACTGATAAGAGAGCGAGAAGTTCTGTTGGTAATCAAGTGGAGTACCAAAATGCTTAATGCTTGTCCACACCGAATCCTTCCATGCTTGATAACGATCCGCATAGAGGTCTTTGTTAATAGGAGTGTATGGTTCTTCTATTTCCGCATGCGTTGCACTTTGGAAGTTCATGTGTAGGTTGCGCGTTAAGTCCCATCTCAATGCAAAGTCTCTGTTCCATAGGAACTGCTCATTAAACGTCAGTGGGAGGCGGTCATGATCTATTGACTCCATGTCACGCTCTTGTAGTTCGTAATAGTTGCGAACCATCTCTGTATTGAAGGTAAGGTTCTGTGGCAACCAATTCAAGCCAAAGCGACGTAGGATCTCAAACCATTTTGAACGACTCTTGATCAGTCGTTTGAATGGCTCCCAAGTCTTGTAAACTGGTGTCCAGTTATAGTTTAATGCCCCACGCCAGTTGTCTTCATTCTCATAGACAGTCGTTTCTCCCGATGTGTGAGAGTGTGAATGGCTATACGAGAAAGAGAAGTTTGCGGGGTCGTATGGCATAGGGTGATTCTTTGTCTGTATGTCAACACGCACATTCGATAGCGATAAGTTTGTTGTCAATCGTTTGGTAATTGCAATCGACTTAATTGAGTCTTTCTCCTGCTTGTTACTAGCTCCTTCGAGTGCATCCCCCAATTCCATGTCGGTGTCGAGTGGGTTATATTTAGGTCTACTTTCGCTCTTTGTGATACTATAATATAATGGTGCAGAGACCTTCGCCTTGTCTGGGAACAGTTTACCTAGTTCCAAACTCGTAGTGACAGACACATCAGTCTTCGTTTCTTGTTGCCGTTCATTTACACCCTGTTCTAAGCCTCCAAAGCCGTCAGTACTATGACTTGCGTTGATATCAACACTACCGAAATCGGACAACTGGACGTTCAACTGTCCTCTTGCAGCCCATCCACCCTCGTTGTTAAACTCCTTTAGACGCAACTCATTGACCCACACTTCACCACTCTTCTGGCTACTGGAAAGGTTGCGCACACCGATAATCATAGTCTTAACCTCACCCAGTGTTGGGTTACCCATGATACTTACTTTGTTGGCAGGGTGGTCAGTGTCATAGACAGAGAAGACGCGGTTGAAACTAGCTCCACCAGTTCCACGTGCCTTGTTACGCTGCTTCTTGACAGAAGTGAGTAGGTGCAAAGGAATATCTAACATGTTCTCTATAGGCCAAACCAGCCGTTGATCCTGTGGGAGATACATGTCGTAATCACTTTTTGGAGCGGTTAGCTTCAATGGAATTTCATATTCGTAATAATTGTTCTTATAGTCTGAACCCAATCGAATAAACACTGCCAACTGATCATCACCGAGGTTGGTTGTGTTCTGTTCGAAGGCATTTGCGTGTACAAACATCTGTAGACGCTTGTATTGGCGCAGGTCAAGTGTTGTATTCTTATACACTGCTTTCGATTCACCCGAGCTTAGATTATTAACGACCAAAGATAGTGCTTGCTCGTTCTCCTCTACTAGTTGAGGCTGACTCGGATCCTGTCCTCGAATGATACCAGGTGGTAAGACATAGTTGACGGGAGTCTTATCTCCATTCTCTTCAAGGCTCACCGTACTCACATTCATCGTACCCGTATTGGGCGCACCAGTGGTTAAGTTCTGCTGATACTGACGCCATTTGCCACTGACAAGGTCGAAAGTGGCAAAGCGGAGAACGATTGGTTTGCTGAAACCAGTGAGGAACATGCGCATGAAGCGGATACTTGTAAAGTCGTTGATACCGCCTACTCGTTTCTGAAACTCCTCTAGTGGAATGCGGAAAAGATACCATGTGACAGGCTCCGAACCACCTTTTCGCAAGGATGCTGATGCCACTCGCTTGTCCACAATGAAGTTTTGTCCGACGTTGAGATCCTGTGGTCGAATGCTAACATGGTATTGGTAATACTTTTCATATTCGTTCAGAGTATAGTCTTGATTGATATCCTCTACATCAGGAGTAGTCTTGTAAGACGTGTCATAACGCTCGTTATTGTTCTCATTGTCTGGTGAGTTACCTTGCGGGTTATTGATTCTTTTATAGCGTTCAAGTATCGATGCACGTTTACGATCCCAATCCGAACCACGGAAATAGTGGTAGTCATCATTGGCAGGGTCAGCCCATATAGAGTCAAACACAGCCTGATTGGTGTTGGCACGGGCTGCAGTAAGGAAGTTCTGATAGGCAGCGAACTGTCTTTCTTCTTCATCCGTTAAGCCATTGTAACCCACATCTTGCTTGGCACGACTGCCTGCTGACGTTGCAAAAGCATACGTGATGGTAGATTGTGTAGGGATTCGTCCCCACTGAGTAGTTGTCCATGAGTTGCTACCATCTACTGGCATACCACTCTCATAGAACTTCTTTCCATCCTTCAATATATCTTCAGACACCTCGCCGAGATCGATATAGAAGTCGCCACCATACTGGTTGGCATTAGCTTGTCGATTGGTATAGATGAACGGATCAAGCATCCAAAACTCCACATACTCGATGTTGGCTGTCTGGAAGTCATTCGTGTCCAACTTACGCATCATACCGCCCCATGTCCTGTTAGGGTTGGTGAGGTGACCATTAATGTCAATATTAGGATTGAAGTTATAAGGTCCTCGTTCTGATGGATAGAAAGCCAGATTCAGTATTTGTAAGGTTGAGATGGAACCGCTATAGTTACGATCCCTGTTAGGGAAGACTTCGGTAATTGGAATCTCACGAACGTAGTGATTCGATAATTGTTCGAGGTCGCTTTTGATGTGACCAGGCGTTAGTGAACTACTACGACGTGTGAAGAGCGGGTCAATATTGTACCAAGCTAAGAGACTTCTGTTGTATCCGCTCCTTAGAGTCGTCTTATCCGTTGACTCGGAGAAGTCGGATGGTACACTTGAAATCACCCATGATGTAGGTTGGCTAACATCGATTGCATTCTTCGTACCTTCAAAGTCATCAAGGTAAGAAGCATGGTCTTGTGTACCCTTACTCTGCCCTGCCAACAACTGTGCGAACTCGGCAGAGAAGGTGATATATGATGGTTGAGTGACATGCAAGAAAGGTATCTTATTGAGCATGTTGGTCAACCACTGGCTCTCTTTCTTCCAGTTTAGATTAAGTCCCCAAATGGTGTTGTTGAGCGGTTCCGAGCCCATATTCACCTTTGTGGTGAGTGGTTGTTCAGATAAGTGCATGAATGTTCCACCTATTTGGAAGTCCTTTGAGAAATCATACTCCCAGTTTACTCCTATCATAGTCTTGCGCTCCTGTTGGTAAGCACTTTGACTTTCGAGGGAGACATTGACAGCAGTTCCTGCATCAATAATACTCTGGTTGAGGATTGTTACCTCTCCTGCACTGTAATCAACGCTGTAATCAGAACCTTCATTAAGCGTTACTCCACCAGCAGTAACCACCACGGAACCTTGCGGAACATTGTAGGCACCAAGCGAAATAACGTTTGCTGCCGTACCACGATATTGTCCCACGAGCATGAATTTATCCTTTTCTGCAATCTGCTTAGCGGTTGTCTTAGTCGAATTATATAGTTCCGAGAAAGTGTACTTATCGGCTACTGCAGCCGTAACACCTTTATCAATAAGTTTCTTACGAAGCCCTGCGCCGAATGGTTCCGCTAGTGGGAAAAAGACGCGCCCATTGCTTATTGTGTATCCTTCTACATAATCGAAATAACCATTCGGATGCGGGTTGTTATTGTTATCTAATCGGTCGGCACCAAGCAACTTGATGATGGGTAAGCTCTTAACTTGTGGTTCGGGTATATAAGAAAGGTACACACCTGTCGTATCACTTTGATATTTAACATCAAGGCGGAACTTATCCTTCTCAATGTTAGTTGACAGGTAATAAACGTTCTTCATCATCAATCCCCAGTTACCTTGACTAGGGCTGTTATTGGTGTTCTTCAGCGACTTTACAAATAGAGCCTCATTGATATCGGTGCGGTCACTGGCAAATTCTCCCACTTGATAGGTCACTCCACCGAATGTATATTCGTATGCAACGGCAAGCACCTGGTCGGTTTGTAGACCACTGCGAAGCGATATGTAACCCAAAGCAGGGTTCACTGTGTATTCCGAACTATTGAGTAGTCGGGCATTAGCAATCTTCTCGTAATCATTACCACCCACAAGTCCTGCGCCATCCAAGATGCCTGTCACTTGATCAATATTGCGTGCGGCAGGGTAGCCTTGAGCGATAGTGTTGTATTCTGTGTTTGCGTTGTTTGTTGGTACTTGACCAATTCCTGTACCCCAAAGATCCGTTCGACTCACTCGTTCATTCTCTCCCAAATCGGTGAGAGCAACGATATTACGAGTGTTACTTGTCGTTCCGCTCTTGTTTGTCACCCACACTTCAACACGGTTGATAGTGATACCTGTCTTCAGATTAGGCAATGATTTCATTGCTTCATCATAGTGATCTCGGAAGTATTGAGATAAGAAGAAGTGACGGTTCTCTTCGTATTCTGCGGCATCAATCTCAAATGGTGTTAACTGCTTTCCACCCCTAGAACTAACGCTCTTATTCGAACTCTTCTTTTGAGATAACACCGTTTGTAACTTCAATTTACCGAATTGCATATCGGTGCGAATGCCGAATAAGGCCGAAGCTCCTTGCACAAGAGAGTTGTTAGAAGGGAATGTTACGTTACCACCCTCAACCAGTTTGATGATCTCATCCTCCTTTCCTTCATACTTCAACTTGAAGTTCTGCGTGTCAAAGTCAAATGTCGCATCAGTGTTGTAATTGAGGTTCATGTTCACTTTATCGCCCACTTTACCATTGACATTGACGTTAATTTTCTCGTCAAAGTTCATCGCTGTGGTCTTACGATTGCGTATTGGCAATGACGGATTATCAATGCTTTTGAGCGTCGCACCGAACTTCAGCTCTGCAGTTCCTTGTGTTTTAATACGTACACCACCTGGTCCAAAGATCTTCTCAGCCGGTCCTAACGAGAAGTGCATATCGGTGAAGTCGAACTTCTCCTTGCCCTTTTCGCGTAGTATCTCTTGGTTCTTTGAGCGATAGTAATCCGTGAAGCTACGTTTCTCAGTCCACTTCCGATACTCTTCAGGTGTCATCATTATTGGTGCCATTACGTATGTATCACCAATCTTGTTACCTATGATATACCGATCGAGCGAGTCGTTATATTCCACCGTTTGTCGCATGTTCTCAGGGCGGATGAGATCGGTAGAGTTCTCCCTTAGATCATCATAAGTAATAGGGGAAGTGCGCTGCACTTTCCACCTTGGATGCAATAGAGAGTCAGGGATCTTCTCCTCATCTATCTCCACCTCAATCGGTTTCTTCTTCTTGATCGTATCGTTTTGTGTTACAGAGAAGAGGCTCTTTATCGGTGCAAAAGATAGAGCCATACGTCCCCAGCTTAGTAGTGTGACACTACCAAGAAGCATGATAATAATGAGGAATATGTAATGTTTTCTTTTCAAGAAGACGAGTGATTGAAAGCCTCCCTAAGCCCTTTTAACAGAAATATGTAAGCTGTAATATGCAGAGAAAAGTATTTGTAAGCGGTAATTACGCCCCTCTCCCTTCGGAGAGGGATGGGGGTGAGGCTTTTTATTTAATCATCTTCAACGCCAACTTAACCACCTGTTCCACAGGAAGGTCAGGTTGTTCGGTAAGGATACTCACGACAACCTTTGCAGAAGGAGCTGGTGAGAAGCCAAGCATAGTGAGTGCGCTAACGGCCTCATCCTTAATCCCTGCATCAACAGCAGGTGTACCAGGAGTGTTGCTAACATGCAACTCGTCAGCAATACCACTTTGCATGATCTTATCCTTGAGATCGACTATAATGCGTTGAGCTGTTCGAAGACCAATACCCTTAACTGTCTTCAACATCTTCTCGTCCCCATTGGCAATTACGTTGCAAAGTTCGGCTGGTGTCAATGAAGAAAGAATCATTCTTGCAGTGTTCGCACCTACTCCGGAGACTGTAATCAACAATCTGTAAAGGGCTCGCTCCTGCTTGTTTGCAAAGCCATATAGCGTGTAGTTGTCATCGCGTCCACCAGTCATAATAGCCTCATGAACATATAGTTTTACAGCTGTTTTGCCCTGTATTGCACTATAAGTATTCAGTGAGATATTCAGTGCGTAACCCACACCATGAGCCTCAACGACAGCCATGGCAGGTGTTAACTCTGCCAGTTCGCCTTTGATATATTCAATCATAATCTAAAATAAATATGCCTTTTTCGGGCATGGAAATTCTGTATATACGTTCTTAATAACGTTTTCTTCCTTTGTTTATTGTTATGAAAGAGTGTAATTAATAACTATAATTTCGTATTGAAAAGGACATCATGTAGGTGCATATTATCTATGAATACGAATAAAGGAAAGGCTCTTCTTCATTTAAAGGAGGCGTTTCTTTGCACTAAAGAGAGCCTTCCTTTGTTATGAAGAGAGGCTCTCTTTGTAGAATGGAGAGAGAACTTAATTAAATTACTAAAACTTGCTTACGCAATAAGTAAGTGTAAGGCAGATAAAAAGAGTGTATTATTAAGAAGATATAGAATAGTGTTAAAAAGGGGTCGAAGACGATACTTATTAGCAAATAAAAAGCTATTTTTGCAGAGAAAAGTAGTTCAATAACATAAAAGGTAAGAAATTATGAAGAAGATTAGAGCAGCTGTGATTGGTTATGGAAACATTGGTCAGTATAGTGTTCAGGCCTTAGAAGCAGCAAAGGATTTCGAGATTGCGGGTGTTGTAAGGCGTCAAGGTGATAAGGACAAACCCCTAGAATTGACTCCATACGAGGTTGTTGACGACATCACAAAACTGAAGGATGTTGATGTTGCCATCCTTGCTACTCCAACAAGAAGTTGTCCAGAGTATGCCGAGAAGATTACGGCTTTGGGCATTAATACCGTCGACTCTTTTGATATTCATGGTTCCATCTTGGACTATCGTACGAAGCAAATGGAGAATAACAAGCGTACTAACACAGTGAGTGTTATCTCTGCTGGATGGGATCCGGGCTCTGACTCTATCGTAAGAGTACTAATGGAGAGCCTCGCACCAGAGGGTCTTTCTTATACAAACTTCGGTCCTGGTCGTTCTATGGGACACTCTGTTGTGGCTCGTAGTAAGCAGGGCGTTAAGGATGCATTGTCGATGACTATACCTTTGGGAGAGGGTATTCACCGCCGCATGGTATATGTTGAACTAGAAGAAGGAGCCAACCTTGAGGATGTAACAAAGGAACTCAAGGCCGACGATTACTTTGCTCATGACGAGTTGCATGTGTTTGCTGTACCTAGTGTTGACGCCTTGAATGATGTTGGTCATGGCGTTCACATGACCCGTAAAGGCGTTAGTGGGAAGACACATAACCAGCATTTCTCATTCGATATGAATATCAATAACCCTGCACTTACAGCTCAGGTGCTTGTCAATGTGGCACGAGCTAGTTTCCGTTTAGCCCCTGGTTGCTATACAATGCCAGAGATTCCGGTCATCGATATGCTACCCGGTAGCCGTGAAGAGATTATTGCGACTTTGGTTTAAGGGTATTAGCTTTATTAGCCTTATTAGCCCAATTAGGCTAATAAGCCCAATCATCTTCCCCCCTAATAATGGCAACCAATGTTGGTTGCCATTATCTTTTTAGGTAATATATTGACGTACAAAGGCTTTTATTTTGTACTTTTGCACTCTGTATGAGAACATTCCAACATAAAGTGACAATAAATGATCTAGGAGCGATACTAGTGTTTGGTCTTGGTGCATTCTTCTGTTTGTGGCATCGAACCAGTAGTGTGATGGTAGTCTTAGGGTTCGTTCTTATCGTGGTAACTCTTCGTGCTGTCGACCGTGCTATACATACCAGTTATGTCCTTACTGACGATGATCAATTACGCATTAAGACGGGACGTATCGGACAAACAAAGTCTATTTCTATCAGTGATATCCGGTCACTTGGGAAGCATCCCTTTGCTTTTCACATTGGACATTATATATTAATTGAATTGGTAAATGGCAATACCATTAGCGTACAACCTGATAATGTCGACTCGTTTCAGGCTGTACTTACCAAACGAATGATAATGAGAAAGGACGAAGAATGAAGTTAAGATATTTATCGGCATTGGTTCTTTGTGTCGTATTGAGCCTACAAGTTCATGCGCAAGTATATCTTGATAGTACAGAGATAGCCAATATCCTGCATCCCAAGGCGGTTGTTGTTCAACCGAAAAGTGATGATGTTGATGAGGAAGAAGACGAAGATACAGATAGCATTATACTGGCTTTCTCCACTGATAGCCACCTCTCTTGGAAGGAGAATATCACGAATCGTTTGGATGGAATCATGCGTAGTCCGCTCCTTGAAACGGTGCAGGCTTCGGTCATGGTATGGGACTTAACTGATGATGTTCCCGTCTATCAGTTCCGTGAGAAACTCCATCTTCGCCCCGCCTCTACGATGAAGTGTGTCACAGCTATTGCTGCTTTGGATAAGTTAGGAGCTGATTATGATTTCAAAACACGCATTTACTATACAGGAACAATCAATGACTCTACGAAGGTTCTACACGGTGATCTCTATTGCTTGGGAGGTATGGATCCGATGTTGTCATCCAGTGATCTGTCGGCGATAGCAGACTCTATTCGACAGTTGGGGATCACTCGCATTGAGGGAAATGTTTATGCTGATCTGTCGTTCAAAGACAAAGATAGACTTGGAGAAGGGTGGTGTTGGGATGATAAGAATCCTGTTCTGACACCCTTATTGGTCAATCGAAAGGATGATTTTATGGACACTCTTCTTCGCAAACTACGCAATGTTGGCATATCAGTCGATGGTTTCACCGATGAACGACAAGTTCCCTCTAATGCGTCATTGATCGTTACCTATACTCATTCTATACGTGAAGTCTTACACAGAATGTTAAAGGTCAGCGATAATCTCTATGCAGAGTCTATGTTCTACCAGTTGGCTGCGAGCGGTGGAGTTCGTTGGTGTTCTGCTAAGCAAGGGAGGAACTATGAGAATGCACTCTTCAGTCGTCTCGGATTGAATCCACGTGATTATAATGTGGCAGATGGCTCTGGTTTGTCTCTTTATAATTATGTAAGTGCAGAGTTAGAGATCCAACTCTTGCGTCATGCTTATCGCAATCAAGAGGTTTATAATGCCTTATTTGAATCCCTGCCAATCGCTGGTGTTGATGGAACACTGCGTAAACGGATGCGGGGAACAAGTGCTCAAAACAACGTGAGAGCCAAGACTGGTACAGTGCGTGGAGTTAGTTCCTTGGCTGGTTATCTCACTGCTTCTAACGGGCATTTGATATGTTTCTCTATTATTAATAATGGTGGAATGACCCATTCGCCAATGCGTCGTTTCCAAAACAAGATATGTGTGGCATTGTGCCAATAACCCTTCATTTAAATGCAAATAACTATGTTGCCGAAACTTCCTCATCACTTATTAAATGACGTACTAGAGCAGATTCGCATCTTTGTAGAGAATGTTATCCTATCGTTGGGAGTGCATGGTCATGCTGTCCCAGTACTGCGTCATATATTGTTAACGGTGGTAGCTCTGTTGCTGGCACTCGTTGCTGAGCTTATTTGTAGGTATGTCTTTGTTCCTTTAATACTGAAGATTGTAAAGCGAACAGAGGCTAAATGGGATGATGTAATATTTGATTATAAGGTCTTGAAAGTGGCCTGTCGCATTGTTCCAGCCCTCGTTATCTGGAAGTTAATGCCGCTTGTTTTCTATCAAATACCCATTGTTCAAGAGGCTTTGGCACGTCTGACAGCGGTCTATCTCACCATTGCTACAACCCAACTCGCTGTTGGTATCATTAATAGATTGCGTTATTTGAATACGAAACCAGGTAATTCTACGAGTCAATACCTCAAGTCTTTCTGTGGAGTATTGAAGATATTGACCATCTTTATAGCTGCTATTGTGGTTGTGGGAATACTCATCAATCGCAGTCCTATGACCCTTCTTGCTGGTTTGGGAGCCACATCTGCTATCTTGATGTTGGTATTTAAGGACACAATTGATGGTCTTGTCGCTGGAGTTAGGCTCACCAGCAACGAGATGATACACATTGGTGACTGGATAACATTGACCGATGGGAGTATAGATGGTACTGTTCAAGACATCACCCTTACCACGGTTAAGGTGAAGCAAGGCGATAACTCTATTGCAACGGTATCTCCGCAGACACTCGTCAACGGCTCTTTCTTAAACTGGAAGGATATGTTAGAGGGTGGAGGACGCCGTGTGAAGAAGGTCGTCTACTTTGATGTTCGCAGTATAAGAATTGCTGATGATAATCTCAAGAAGAACCTTCTTGCAAAGGGATATGTCAAGGAGGAGGATTTGAAGGGAGATGTAATTAACATCGGACTCTTCCGTCATTACATGGAACATTACCTATCCAAACGAGAAGATGTAAACCCTAAGATGACTTTACTCCTGCGTCAATTAGATGCGACACAGGCGGGAGTTCCTATCGAGTTTTACTTCTTCTTATCTAATAAAGATTGGGTTCCTTATGAGCATTCAACGTCAGATATTCTCGAACACGTTTATGCCTATGCGCATGAATTTGGCTTGAAGATCTATCAGCAGAACCCTGTTCAATAATGGAGAAGGCTTCTAGCAGGAAACTTCCGAAAGCCCTTCTAAAGGTGGATATACACCTACTTGAGTTACTGGAGGTATAAGATAAGGAACAGACAAGTGCGTCTGTTCCTATTTTGTTTGTAGTGTTTAATAACTCACCTCTACGGCTGTTGGGAACACACGATAAGGGTCGTAATATTCCACACAACTATTTATCATGTCTTTTAGATTAGCCTTTACAACACCTTGAAAAGCCTTCTTTCCGTTGATGATCACCGTCACCTCTTTGTTTAAGTCAATGAGTTTATCATTGAGATAGATACGTAGTTTCCCTCCTTGAGCCGCCGAGTAAGAACGATTAAACTTCATTTCTATGCCCCATTGTGGCTCTTCTCCGTTGTTGTATAGCGTACATCTTGTATGCTAAGAGTAATCACGTTCCCTTGAATAGACATATCATAATAGGTGCGAAGGGCTGATGGACGCTTCAAAACCTGTAAGTTGTAAAAGCCTGAACGATGCCTACCATCCATCTCAAAGTCCTCCCATAGCACTGTCTTAGGGTATGGATTCCTAACGAATTGGCGCAACCATGGTGTGGTGAGTCTATAGTCTATGTGGTGTTGCATACCGGGTAGGAGCTGTACACGATGGCGGAAGATGGGCTGTTGGTCAGCGGAGAGTGGACGAGAGAGTTGCGCTGAATCGAAGGCAACCTGCGTGTAATGGGTTAAGATGTTACGATAGAATCCAGTGTCATCAGCACCTGTTAAGAATGAAAACCCTATATTGGCACAATTCTCAACTGGCGCATTCTTCAATGGTTCTCCACCAGCCATTGGACCTGCAGCTGCCCAATAGTCGGCATAAAAAGAGGCTAGTCGCTGACTTCCGTAACCGCCTTCTGAGATGCCAAAGACATATAGCCGGTTCGCATCGACAGCCCCTTCAGCAAGCGACTGGCGGATGAGTTTCTCCCAAGCAAACTGCTTGGCAAGTTGCCACCAACGATAGTATTCGCCCTCATTGGGTATCTGTGGGATGAAATAAGACGATGGCGAATCATGGAACGACTTGGCAAGTAAGATACCATTCTGCCATTCCTGCGCCTTCGGTCCAGAGCCATGTAGATAGAGAAAGAGCGGTAGCGGCTTATCACTTGTGCCTTTCGTTCCATAGTAATAAGGCATTTTTGCGTTAGACTCCAAGCCTTGTGGCAAGTCCCATGATGCCTGATTGGCATTTTGTAAAGGCTCTGCAGGAATGAGTTTCTGCTCCTTCAGTGCCCGATTAGCTGCTTGCCAAGCCTTCCAAACCATCTCTTGATAGTGAGGAATATCCTTGTTTTTGATGCTTTGTTGTAGGTGGGTTACACAGGTAGGGGCATTGGTGAAAGCATTTCGATCAGCCACTTCCGTGGTCAGTTGGGTGTTTAATGCTTGCAAGAAATAACTCTCCACGTCCTTTTCCAAGTTCGTTGATTGTGCATGCGCACCGACAGATAAGGTGAGAGCTAAGGTGATTGTGGATGCGAAACGATTGAATGGTATCATAGTTAATAACGTTGTTTGTTCAGATTAATAAGTATTGTTTTGACGGCAACAAATATACACATTAAATCTTATATAGCGTGTTTTATCTTCGTAGTTTTTTTGTTTTGTGCAGTGTAGCGAGGTTGTGCTTCGTTAGCAACGGATAGGAGACAGTAAAGAAGGAGAGGCTTTCTTCAATATGAAGAAGGCGTTTCCTTGATACGAAGGGGGCGTCTCTTTCAATGCAAGAGAGGCTTTCTTTGATTGCTGATATAAGATTTGTCTTATTTAACGGAAGCCTACTTGTAATATAAAAGATTTGTCCTATCTTGCAATCAAGTTATGTGTCTATGCCAATAATAGGTTTATACCTATGGGATAGATATTCGATAAATCCTTAACAAACATCTAATAATCAACCTAAAGTTTATGACTAAGAACCGAGTTCGAAGCTTATTTTTTATGATTTGTGCGCTGTTTATATGCTTATCAGCCCATGCACAGAAGTATCGTTATCAAGTGAATGGATTAGTACAAGACGCTATTACGGGAGAAGGAATGCCTGTGAAGTTATACTTGATGACGGCGGATAGCATTGTGATAGATTCTGTTTCGACCGAAGCAGAGCAAGACCCAGAGAGTGGCAAAGCTATTTATACGGGCGAATATTCCTTTCCTGGTGTTATAGAAAAGGGTCATTACATTGTTCATGCAGTGTCAGAAGGGTATCAAGATGCCTACATGAATTGCGAACTGAAGAGCAAACGCGAGTTCTATATACCTGTGAGAACCATCTATATGTATAAGGTGCACAAGCTAAAAGAGGTCATGGTGAAGGCGACAAAGCTGAAGATGGTTATCAAGAAAGATACTATCGTCTATAATGCCGATGCGTTTAATCTGCCTGAAGGGAGCATGCTGGAGACCTTAGTGGCACGCTTGCCGGGGGCGAAACTGACGAAGGATGGACAGATATATGTCAATGGTAAGTATGTAGAGAGCCTATTGGTCAATGGCAATAACTTCTTCTCTGGTAACCCAATGATGGCTTTGGAGAACCTGCCAGCCTACACGGTAAGTAAGATAAAGGTGTTCAATAAGGCTGGACAGAAGTCGCAGATGATGGGACAAGACATGGGCGACAAGGTATATACGATGGATGTACGACTGAAGAAGGAGTATGCTACGGGCTACATGGGCAACTTTGAGGCTGGAGCAGGTACTCAACATCGTTATAAGACACGTGCTTTTCTCATGAAGTTCTCCGATAAGGAGCGTATCGGGACATACTTTAATATGAACAACCTAAACGATAATCAGCGGGCAAGACTTGATGGGGAATGGTCGCCGCAGGATGTTTCTGACGGACTAACAACGACGAAGACGGCTGGACTCTCTTATATGCGCCCCTTGAGTACGCCCATCTCTTGGTTCCAAAGTGATGTCACTTGGGAGCATACGAACGATAATTTAGTAACGAAGACGAACACACAAACCTTCTTTCCTGATGGTGACTCCTATCGCAAGGCGGTATCGAATATGAGGAATAGTAGTACGTCGTGGCAAACAACCAACCTGTTAATATTGCAGGAAGATGCCTATTATGTGACATCGAATCTGGCTGCGTCTTATAAGAAGAAGACGGGTTGGGGACTGGATAACCAGCGTGACTCGGTACATAATTCATTGTTGAGCCGACTGATGGAAAGCCAGAGTAACGATGTAAAGCACTATGGTTTCACATTCGATAATAGTGTGGGATGGAAGGTGTTAATGAGTGATATGTTCGGAGTAACAGGTCAGGTGTATTACACTCGAGACCTGAGTCGCTCATTATTATCGTCCGACTTGCAATACCCAACGGCTGCCTTACCTGCAGATAAGCGTGTGCGCTATCTCAATACACCGAATCAAAACCTCAAGCTAACGGCTGGCTTGCATTATATATGGAACTATCGTGACCGCAGCGTGATACCTGAATACAAGTACATCTATAACTTTAACAAGACAAATAACCTCCTTTACCGACTCGATCGGATAGGTGCTGGACCTTACTCACTCGATAATCTCCCACCATCAATAGCCTTGATGATAGCGGGTGCATTGGATGGTAACAACACTTATGAGTATCGCGAGCGTCGACATGAGCACCTCTTCAATCTGTCTTATTCGTCATTAAAGAGCCTACTCTTCGGTGCCGAGTTCCGTGTGGGAGTGCCCGTTCGCCTCTTGCATGCCAGTATGAACTATGAACGAATGGGGATGCAACACATCAGTCGACAGCGGACATTCTTCGAACCTATGCTCTCTTTGGAGAAACAAGGTCAATGGTCAGTGCGCATGGGGATGAGTTCGGACTTCCCCGAGATGACGCTTCTTACTACTTACCGAGACGATAGCAATCCGTTATATGTGCGTGAGGGCAATAGTAAGTTGCGTGATATTCATAAGTACTATGTGACGGGTAATGTGACATTCCGTGGTCAGCACCAACAGAGTATCAGCCTAAGTGCGAGTTATAATCAGACGGATAACGCTGTAGCATACGGTCTGCAATATGATAAAACGACCTCCGTTTCGCACATCCTACCCGTTAGTGTGAATGGTAACTGGCATATTAATGGTAGTTTCAACTTCACACGTGCATTGGATAAGAACAATCGGTTGACGATTGATAACAACTTCGCAGCAGAATATAGGCACTCGGTGGATATGGCACAGACGCTGGGTAGCACGGGAAACGAGCGTAGCATAGTGGGGAATGTGATACTCGATAACACATTGAAGTTGAATTATCGAGCTAATGACAATGCAGAGGTTGCCTTGCACGGAGGCGTGAAGTACTATTCAATCACTAGCAAGCGCACAGGCTTCGAGGCAATTCATGCAGGCGACTATAACGTGGGACTGAATACGACCTTGGCACTTCCTTGCCACTTCCAGTTGGTCACTGACATAACAGTCTTTATGCGTCGAGGCTATCAGCAAGCAGAGATGAACACGTCAGATTGGCTCTGGAATGCACAACTCACACGTTCCTTCTTCAACAATCATTTGTTAGCTAAGTTGCAGGCATTCGATATACTCCACCAGTTAAGGAGTACAAGCTATGCCGTTAATGAGCAAGGGCGCGTGGAGACTTGGCACAACAGTATTCCCCGATATGTGATGTTCTCTCTCGCATGGAAGTTCAATGTCAATCCGAAGAAGAAGTGATCATGCACTTGCTTACTATCTAATCACGTGTCCTCTTACCATCTTATCACGTGCTATCCATCATCTAATTGCATGCTATCTACCATCTAACAAAGAAAGGTCAGGCTATGTTTTTAGCCTGACCTTATTGTTTGTTGGAACGTTACAGATGCCTATTCGGGCTGCATGATACCATTCACGCCTATACTTAGAACGCCCTTCACGCCTTTGAAGTAGGCTATGGCTTTGTCAATATCCCATCCTTCGCGCACCTTAATCGCTACCCCGTTAGATTCCTTGTATTTGTAGAGCACCGTACATGCGCTCGTCTTAATTGCCTTCATCAGTGGTTTGCTGCCCTTCTTCTTATCGAAGAAGATAACCAACGTGTAGCTTGCCAGTGCAGGAGTAGATCTTACTTGCGATGTCGAATCAGCCTCTCCCTCACCATTCATAATCCGTTCCTTGATAGGGCATTGCGCCATTGCTGTGGTTGATTGAACCAATAGGAAGCCCATTAATAATAGGCTTGCTTGCATATATCTCTTCATATTCTTTCCTTTTAATTACGTGCTGCAAAGATAGAGATAATTTCGCATATCACCATAAAGACGTATGTTTTATTTCACTCTTGAGGTTGTTATAGACTATTGGTTCTAATAACTTCTTTTGAGGGAAGAGCTGTGAAAGGCGGTTCAAAACAGCTAATGAAGGCAACCTAATAGACAATTTTGTTAGAAGAAAAGCAACTAATCTGTTGTTATGGATTCCTATTAATGAGAGTTCTTATATATGTTTTTCAATGAGGTAGATAATGTTATTCAACTAATTTGACAGCACTATCTAGTTAATTGGACGACTTCATCCAACTAATTGGACGGAGGCATCCAACTAATTGGACGAATGCATCCAACTAATTGGACGAATGCATCCAACTAATTGGACAACATCATCCAACTAATTGGATGATACCATCCAGCTAATTGGATGTAGCTGTTTTATAGTGTAAACCTTAGAATCTCATGGCAGCTTTGGTACCAATAGTCAGTGTGTGAATGTACTCTTTGTTCTTTATGCTGTATGGTGGCTGTATATTGTGATCGGCAAATAAGCCAAAGGCGAAATGCTTTCTTATATGATAGTTAATACCTAAACCTGTTCCAATGCCCCATCCCGTATTTTTCGGAATATTTATATTATTGATTATTGTATTGTAATAATAGGTAAACGTTGCTAGCAGCTTTGTATCAAGCGTCCATCTAAGCGTTAGTGGAAGCGAGAAATAAGGTCCAATGCTGAAGTTATCGAAGTTGAACGTGTTGTCTTGTGTTTCAGTGTCGTTAATGATAAGCTGTATGTTTGAGAAAGTTGAACGCCCACCAATACCTATATACTGATTGAAGAAGTAGGCTCCTTCAACACCAAGGACGGTTCCCACTGATGTTTGAAAGGTTGTGTTATTATTGATATCAAACTTACTTAGAGGGACATTAAAGCCCATATAGAGGTTGAAGAATGAAGGGTTGCTACGTCCTAGTTGTTCCTCCTCTTGTAACTTTTGGAAGTTTAATCCCCTACCTTTCATGAAAGCATCAGTTATCCAATATCCGAACTCTGTTGACAGAATACCAAAGCCAGCTCCAACCATGACATCACTGAGCCAATGCTTGTTATTCGCCATACGCATTAGTCCTGTTGCAGTTGCTATGGTATATGCCCCAACACTCACCCATGGAGAGATGTGCCCATACTCCTTGGATAGCATAGTGGCAGTCATAAAGGCGGTCGCAGTATGTCCTGAGGGAAAGCTCTGTTTATTGCTTCCATCAGGTCGGGTTACATTGGTTGTATATTTGAGTCCTTGTACCACCCCTGTCATCAAAGTAATGGTGATGGCATCGCTCATAATCATCCTTCCCCATGAGGACCTGCTTGGCACTCCTGCTGTCTTCAAGCCGAGCATGACAGCCGCTGGTGCTATCTGTGTGTAATTGTCGAGTTTATAGTCGAACTTAGGCATGAAGTCATTCCTTAGTACTCGGAACTTATCGTCGAAATGTTTTTCGAGTAACCCCATAGCTATCATTGGGACGCCTAGATAGGTAGCTTGAAACCAGCGTCGCTGTCTGAAGTTATCCATCTTTGTCTGAAGCGATGGTTGGATAATTGTATTTTGTTCGGTTTGTAAGCTATCGTTGCTGATAACAGATAGTGTGTCTGCTGTTTCGGAATACCCACACATTGAAACAAAGAAAAGAAGATATAACAGTAGAACTGATTTAACTCTATTTGTTGGGTGTTTGGATAGTTCTTTCATTATCTTGGAGCTTGTTTGCTGGCAATGTTATTATGCTGTTATAGAAATTAATACTTTACGATTCTCATGATAGCAGGATATTGTTCCTCATAATGGTCGAATTCTATGGCATTACCATCGTATCCCATTTCTGTAAATGCTAAACGAATCTCTTGCTGTTCTTCTTCGGATATAGCACGTCGCTGTTGCTTTATCTTATAGTAAACAGAAGCCCCAAAGCACGATATGACATTGAGCTTTACGCCACGAAGGTCGCGCGTCCGCACATTATCATATATGCGAGAGATGCCCCATGCGAAACGCTCTTTGCGGTCAGCTTCATAGATAGGGCAGGGCTGCTTGCCCGTTATCACCTGTGGATTAGCTAGGGTGTAATGCTCATGTGTGTTCGTGTGGAGCATGGTGTAGGCTGTGTGGTGCAGGCAGCTGTTAGCTTTCGGGCAGTTCGTACCAGCGCAGTGCGTGTAATCATCGTTTAATTGATTGTATTCCTCTTGGGTCATAGTGTGTGTTTAGTTATATAATAAAGGTAAGGAGGATGTGTCGAAAATGTAATGACACATCCTCCCGTTAGACCTTTCTTGTGTGTTAATCGTTATGCTTCAGCAGGTTCATCGTCCGTAGCCTTGAAGTTAGCAAGGTCTGCTGGGTCGAATGACTTGATGTAAGAAGCGTGACCAATCACCTCTTCCTCTGCCATGCGAATGAATACATTAGCCGACTTCTTGAATAACTCTGGTGCCTTAGAAGCATCTTCAATCAAGAGTAGCGAACCGATGATATCAGCTGTCATATTGTACAGACGGCGAGCAAGGAAGTCGTGGATGTCTTGGTTATCGTAAGCATTTACCCTCTCGATTGACTCCTCGTAAAGCTCAACGAGACGAGCAACACGATCGCGCAAAGCCTTCATGCAGTCGCAAGCGAGTTCGCCCTCGAGCATCTCCTTCATGATAGAAAGGTAGGTGCCGTTGGTGATGTAACGAATAGCAGCTACTACCTGGAGTTGCGTTGTACCCTCATAGATTGAGAAGATACGCGCATCGCGATACAAGCGCTGGCACTTGTACTCCATGATGAAGCCGGAGCCTCCATGGATAGAGATAGCGTCGTAAGCAGTCTGGTTAGCGTATTCAGAGTTGATACCCTTGGCGAGCGGAGTGAAAGCGTCAGCCAGTCTTGTGTACTTCTTCATCTCTTGACGCTCCTCTGGAGTGAGCTTCTGGTCACGAGCAATATCCTCCAATGCCTTATAGATATCAACGTAACGAGCCGTCTGATACAATAGCGAACGACCTGCGTCGAGCTTAGCCTTCATGCGAGAGAGCATATCGTAAACCGCAGGGAAGGTGATAATCTTCTTGCCGAATTGCGCACGTTCCTTTGCGTATGCCAATCCCTCGTTGTAAGCCTCCTGCTCAAGACCAACCGACTGAGCGGCTATGCCGAGTCGAGCACCATTCATCAATGCCATAACGTATTTGATGAGTCCCATGCGTGTGTTGCCACATAGTTCTGCTTTGCATTCTTGTAAACAAGCTCGCAAGTAGGCGAACCATGTATACCGAGCTTGTTCTCGATGTGACGCACATCAACGCCTCCATTGCGCTTATCGTATATGAACATAGACAAGCCACGTCCGTCTCGTGTGCCCTCTTCCGAACGTGCAAGGACGAGGTGGATGTCGGAATCACCATTGGTAATGAATCGCTTCACACCATTCAGTCGCCAGCAGTTCTCCTTCTCATCGAAGGTAGCCTTGAGCATAACGCGCTGGAGGTCGGAACCAGCATCTGGTTCGGTGAGGTCCATTGACATGGTTTCGCCTGCACAAATGCGTGGGATATAGCGTTGGCGTTGGTCGTCATTACCGAACTCGTAGAGCGTGTCGATACATGACTGCAATGACCAAATGTTTTGGAAGCCAGCATCAGCAGCTGCAATAAGCTCTGATAACATAGAGAATACGACGTTAGGAAGGTTCAAGCCACCATATTGGCGTGGCATTGATACGCCCCATAAACCAGCTTGACGAGTGGCTTGGATGTTCTCAAGCGTCTTGCTTGCATAGTGCATGCGGTTATCAATGAGGGTGTGGACCTTCTTGATCGACAGCTTCAGAGTTGGGTGCGATGATGTTTGCTGTGATGTCTCCCGTAATATCAAGGATACGCTTGTAATTCTCAATAGCGTCCTCGTAGTTTACTGGTGCATCAGCGTGTTTAGCGGCATCAGCGTAGTTACGCTCCTTCAATTCTACAATGCGTTTCATCAATGGATGATTCAAGTGAAACGCTATCTCTGGGTGGTCAGTATAATAATTTGCCATTTTCCTTATTTACTATTCTGCTTATAATACTTTATCAACTTAGGCACCACCTCCTCAACAGTTCCATTGATGACATAGTCGGCAATGGCATTGATGGGGGCGTCTGGGTCGTTGTTAATAGATATGATGATACCACTGTCCTGCATTCCAGCAATGTGTTGAATCTGCCCAGAGATACCACAAGCGATGTACACTTTAGGGTGAACGGTGACACCTGTTTGTCCAATCTGGCGATCGTGGTCTACCCAACCAGCATCAACAGCAGCACGGCTGGCACCAACCTCACCATGAAGTTCCTTTGCGAGCTTGAATAGCAAGTCGAAGCCTTCCTTTGAACCAACACCATATCCACCAGCAACAACGATAGGAGAACCCTTCAGGTTGTTCTGTGCTGGTTCAACATGGCGGTCGATAACCTTCACAACATAGTCTACTTCAGGCACATATTTAGCAACATCTGGATAGACAACCTCATTCTTTGCCTTACCCTCATAGAGTGCTTTCTGCATGACACCAGAACGAACCGTAGCCATCTGTGGACGGTGGTCTGGGTTGACAATCGTCGCTACGATGTTACCACCGAAAGCAGGGCGAATCTGATAAAGCAGATTCTCATAATGCTTGCCAGCCTTCTTGTCATCGTAGTCACCGATCTCTAGTTGTGTACAATCGGCAGTCAGACCACTTGTCAATGATGATGATACACGAGGACCGAGGTCACGACCAATCACCGTTGCACCCATCAAACAAATCTGTGGCTTCTCCTCTTTGAAGAGATTAACAAGGATGTCTGTGTGGGGTGCAGATGTGTAAGGGGAATAGTCCCTCACCATCAAAGACAAAGAGCTTGTCTACTCCGTAAGGCAGAATCTGACCTTCCACCTTCCCCTTAATACCACTACCAGCAACAATGGCATGTAACTCAACACCCAATTCATTAGCGAGCTTACGACCCTTAGTCAATAGCTCCTGCGAAACCTCCTGTACGGTGGTCTCTTCTATTTCGCAATATACAAATACGTTGTTCATAGGTCTTACCCAATTATCTTCTCTCCTAATAGTTCCTTAACAAGTCCTTCAACATCCTCATCAGAGCCTGTTAGCGTCTGACTCTCCTTAGCTTGAAAGACAATGTTCTGCACTGCTTTCACCTTTGTTGGCGAACCGCTAAGACCGCATTGAGCTTCGTCTCCATCAACGTCAGCAACTGACCATTGGTTCAAAGTGAGGTAAGGACGCTCTTCGTAGAGGTTAGCCCAAGGCTCATTACCCTTGCGCTCCATAGGACATGTAGCGTATTTGTACTTCATAACGAGCTTAGCATTACATGGGCGAGCAGGAGCTGCAGAACCATTAACAGTAATCAGCACTGGCAATGGGGCTACGACCGTCTCAACACCACCATCAATATGACGGCGAATAGTTGCCTTTCCGTCTTCAACCTTTAGAATCTCTTCAGCGTAAGTAACCTGATTAAGACCTAACTTCTGTGCAACCTGTGGACCCACCTGTGCCGTATCGCCATCAATGGCTTGACGACCACCAATGATAATGTCTACATCCCCAATCTTCTTTACGGCAGTAGCCAAGGCGTAAGAGGTAGCCAAGGTGTCGGCACCAGCAAACTTGCGATCGGTAAGTAACCAACCGGTATCTGCACCACGATAAAGTCCTTGTCGGATAATTTCTCCTGCACGTGGAGGACCCATAGTCAAAATACCAACAGAGGCATCTGGGTCTTGATCTTTCAGTCGTAAGGCCTGCTCTAAAGCGTTTAGGTCTTCTGGGTTGAAGATAGCTGGCAGTGCTGCACGATTCACCGTGCCCTCAGCTGTCATCGCATCTTTACCCACGTTTCTTGTGTCTGGTACCTGCTTAGCAAGTACAACGATTTTCAAACTCATAGATATAAATGTGTGATTTAGAATTTCTTATTACGTGAGTGGTGGCAAAAGTACGTTTTTTTTAGAATATAAGCAAATTCTATGCATTCAATTCCTATGTCATTGAAAAATATGTTTCTTCTGTTTTCTATATCCTTCTGTCTAAAACTATGTTACTATCCCCCTATGTTCTTCTATTACCATGTCTCCAAAACCTATGTCATTAAATAATATGTCTCTTTGCTTTCTGTCTAAAACCATGTTACCATCCCCCTATGTTCGTATGTTACTATGTCTTTATCCGTGTTCTTCTGTCTTATACAAAAGCCCCACCCTCGTTTTTGGGGGTGAGGCTGTGTACCACAGGAGCGAGAGAACCAAATTAATACACTAGTTTTGAAAGACATTAATTTCACAATTAATATAATCGAGTTGTCTTATTACAGAACGATTGATATCCTGAATAAATCTTTTAAAATGCTCCCGTGGCACATATCCTAACTCACCCCGTTAGGCACTCCTCCCTTTTTGGGGAGTTGGAGGGGACTTCTACCCTGCCTGCGGTCCACTTTCTTCCTCTTTCTTTTTCTTTTCCTCCTTTTTATTATCTGTCTCTTCTTCTTTCTTCCTCAACGATTCGTAGGAATTTGCAGCCAACTCGCGTTTCAATTCCGTGCCAGGAGTGAAGACCACACGCGGCTTAATCGTCTCAGTCTTAAAAGCTTTTTCTGTTTCTGCTCCTTTGCTCGACAGTGTGACACGCATCGAGCCAAACTCGCCCAACTGAATGCTAAAACCATCACGGAGATAATGGGGCAGACAATCAATAAAGTTATACAGCACGTTCGACACATCACCACGTGTCAAGGACGAACGCCCCGCAATGTCACGTGCAATGTCGTCGAGCGACTTATGCCCAAGGTTAACAGGGTTAGCATAAAACTTCACTTCCTCCCGCTTCTGCGGATTTTTCTTTGGTACTAAACGAATTTTCATGATTCTTTCGACTTTAAATTATTAATACTATTGTTGTTTATCATAGCGTAGGGCAGCACGCCTCTGCAGCTTTCTTCGTGCATCTTCATGCTGCCCCATTCTATTTTCTTGGTTTGTTTCCTCCCTTTCATCGTCTCTTCTTCCTCCTTTCAGCACCCTCTTTCCGCTGGATACGTATTCCCTTGCTGCGCAATGCGTATCTACGTGCTGTTAGATACGGTGAGCGCTGCTGCTGAATGCGGTGAGCGCTGCCGTTAGATACGCATCTAACGGCTGCGCAATGCGTATCTACAAGTAGCTAAATACGCATCCGCCAGCACGTAGATACGGTGAGCGCAGCAACGGAATACGCATTCAGCGGACCCCCTGTCCGTTAGGCACTCCCTTCCCCTTCGGGGAGGATCGGGGTGGGGCTTCTTAGAGGGCGACACCTGTAAAAGGGAATCGCGAGGACTACTGAAACGCCTCTGCCCTGAACCCGTAGTCGAGGGGGTATCTCTCCACGTAGACGCCATCAGTGCTGAACTTCAGGTAGTACGCGTTATAACCGCCCCACGAGTCAGCAGTTGACGACCAATACTTGCCGAAGTAGCCAACGCTTTTCAGCACACCAGAGTCGTAGCACGCACCCAAGGCGGGCAGGTAGAAATATTTGTTTGCATCGGCTGCTGATGGAAGACCGGAGTTGTGGATGTCAGTGTTGTAATAGTACTCGTAATTTGTACGTAAGTCAGTTGTATTATTAGCAGATTTCTCTGTGTCGTAATGATGTTCGACTTGAAGCACGGACTTCTTCTTAAACCACATGCCGCCTTTATATAAATGCCCCATCGTTGTCCATAATCCGTCACCGTCCCAACGTGGATCACCGTACATACAGTACCAAGACATCTCGTTGGCGTTAGGAACGTTGTTAAATGATGAGTGGGTTGCTGGATTACTTACGCCCCAACCTGGGTAATGCCTGTTGAACCAACGAGACACATCACTGTTACTCTGAGGGTAATTTGGGGAATTGGTATCGTTTAGTGTTGGCTGACCTGTATAGCCTGGCAAGTGCCTTGTCCATTCGTAACCATACCAATACTGTTTCTCTGCATCCCACATATAGTAATGATCGCCATCGTAATTTAACTTGTAGGTCAGCTTCCATGTTGACATATTCATTCTTTGCAAAGGTATGAGAAGGAATTAACTTAGTAATAGTTCCCTGAATGCCCGTATCCTTATCCCTTACCCAATAACGTATTCTTAAAGTATGTGTGCCAGGCTTAATAACCATGTAAGCACCATTGGTTGTTAGACTAGCAGAAGTGTTTGTCAAAGGGGAAACCATTAGCATAAGCACCACTACCCCTGGTTTCAAGCACAATCTGTTTTCCGTTACCTGTACCTGTCAATGCACCAGTGCCAGTTGCTGCTGTTGGGTCAAGGGTGTAGGTATCTGTAATATCATTGTCAGATGTCACTTCAATCTTCGTAAGATAGCAATACTTTAGTACATCATTGCTTGTATAAGGCTTAAAAACGAGATAAGCAGCCTTGTGGTCAAGTGTGAACTCAAACTCGTGGCTTGTTGCGTTGCGTGTTGCTTTGGCTATACCGCAATCGCCTGACTCGCCGAAGTGAGCAGTGGTGTTAGGTTCTGTTTGTGTTTGATTCGCAGAGATGGTTACTTGGTTTTGATTACCATTCTTGCCAGGGTAATAGACCTCGTATGAAGACTTAGCAGTGTACTTACCAGGCATTAAGAACTTGAAAGAGGCGGTCTTGCCCGCTGGCGAGTTGCTGCTTTGCTTCCAATTGCCGCTATCGTCCTTAACCCAAATCTTATCGCCTGCTTCCCAATAGAATTTGCCATCTGCCTCCATGGTTGTGCGTGTTGCTGGTTCGCCAGTGCTGAATGCGGTTAAGCCTTTATCGTCAGTGGAGGTTTTGCCGTTCTGTGCTAAATCATCATTTGCACAAGAGGCAAAGGCTAATGTTAAACCACACACGACAGCCAAAGACGCTAGTCGTGTGATGAATGAATGTCGTTTCATTGTTTTCTTGATTTTTACTTTGTTCTCTTTGTTAATAACTCACTGTTAGTCTTCCCAGGCGGAAGATTCTCCTTCGTTTTCATCGCCTACTCCCTGCCATGCTGGCGCTTGCTTAGCACTACTAATGGTTCCTCCAGGAGTTGCTGGGTTATGCTGACCACTAAAAGGAGACCCCGCCATTAAATTAGTGGTTTCGTTTACCTGAACTATTACGCAATTAGGTGCAGAATAATTCTTCTTTTGTTTCTTTTTCTCCATTGTTTTATTGATTAAAAATAGTTGTTATTTCGTGCTTAATTTCTCTATATTTCGGTTTAGGTACGGACACAAAAAAAGAACAAAGGAAACTCCTAGAAGTCCTTTGTTTACAGGGTTTGCGGCACGCTTCGCGCGCGCGTACGCGAGAAGAAAAAAATGTGTAATTTACGTCTGCTCTACTAGAGAGAGAGAGAGAGAGAGAGAGTATACAATTATTTGGAACTACCAAATAATTTGCTATCTTTTTCTCGTTTAGAGATGTTAAAGAATCCAACGCAATGGCACGTGCATTTACACCTTTATTATATAAGGCGCAAACGTTAGCTTGATTGAATTTCGTTGTTTGTAACATCATTATTAATAAGTTAATTCTCACTCAACGGGCGCAAAGGTAATAAGATAAAATGGAATGGGCAAGGAAAAGAAGGAAAAAGAGGTGTGATGTAATAAGAATATAGTATCTTTGCCGTTCTAATAGATGATTATAACATAAGGAAACGATAAAGGTAAGACACATGTCCAACGAACTAATGTATCAAATACTTCGCAACTTCCCGTTCGATCCGACCGACGACCAGATGTATGCCCTTGACGTCTTCGAACGCTTCATGACCGATAGCGATGAGCGTTGTGTGATGATACTCCGAGGTAGTGCTGGTACGGGCAAAACCTCCTTAGCAAGTGTTATTGTGCGTACGCTCTTAGCCTTGCAATACAAGATAAGCCTTCTCGCACCTACTGGTCGTGCAGCAAAGTATTCTCTTTAAACTCTGGTCAACCTGCTGCTACCATTCATCGAAGTATCTATCGAGAGCGAACGTTCGCTGGATTGGATGGAAAGTTCAACCTTAATGCGAATCTCTATCGTAATCGTTTGTTCATGATAGACGAAGCCTCGATGATAAGTCTAACCTCCGTGAACTCCACCTTTGGGAGTGGTTGCTTGTTAGACGACCTCATTCAGTTTGTTTATAACGAACGCAACTGCCGAATGTTGCTGATTGGTGATAAGGCGCAGTTGCCCCCTGTGGGTGAAACCGAGAGTCCCGCCTTGCGTACTGACGTGTTAGCAGCTTATGGCTTGAAGGTCTATGAGTGTGATTTGAATGAAGTTCTCCGTCAGAGCCAAGACTCAGGTATCCTTTATAATGCCACCATCATTCGGCAAATGATTACCCACGACCAAGCAACAGCACTGCCCAAGATTCGCTTCAAAGGCTTGCCGACATCTCAATCGTACCTGGCGATGAACTCATAGAGAGCCTTTCAACGAGTTATGCAGAAGTAGGAATAGATGAAACCATGGTTATCACACGGTCGAATAAGCGCGCCAATATCTTCAATCAGGGTATTCGTAATATGGTATTAGGGCGTGAAGAGGAATTGACAACGGGCGATATGTTGATGGTGGTGAAGAATAAGTATAAAGCCCCCCACAATCCCCCCGAAAGGGGGGAAGCCCAAACAGCAGGGGAGGGAATGCAAGGTAAAGCGACCTCCAACAAAGGTCTGACTTCTTTCAGGGGGATTGAAGGGGGCTTCATTGCCAATGGCGACCGTGCTATTGTGCGTAGTGTTCGTAATGTGTGGGAGCTTTATGGGTTCCGTTTTGCCGATGTTACCTTATCATTCCCCGATTACGACAATACCGAAGAGGATATGATTGTTATTCTCGATACGCTCACAACAGAAGCACCAGCACTAACGCACGAACAGAACGAACAACTCTTTCAACAAGTACTGGCAGATTATGCCGACGTACCACTGAAGTCTGATCGTATGAAGAAGATACGTGAGGATGATTATTACAACGCTTTGCAAGTGAAGTTCGGATATGCTATTACCTGTCATAAAGCACAAGGTGGGCAGTGGGCGCACATCTATCTTGACCAGGGCTATATGACTGATGAGATGCTAACTCCCGACTATATCCACTGGCTCTATACAGCATTCACCCGTGCCACGGAGCACCTTTATCTCGTTAATTGGCCGAAGACACAGGTGGAGGAAGCGTAAGAAAAAGGTGGTGGATAGGATTATTTAAGATATCGGTAAGTTGATACTTAGATAGTATTAGTACCTTTGTGTGCACAAGATAACAACCATTTATAAAGCAAATAACATGTACATTGAGAAGATCAAGTCGCCAGCCGACTTAAAACCACTAAGTATCGAAGCATTAAAGATTGTAGCGGATGAAACTCGCCAAGCAGTATTGAATCGTGTTAGTAAGCATGGTGGGCACGTTGGTCCGAACCTCGGTTTCGTAGAGGCAACGGTTGCTTTGCATTATGTATTCGATGCACCGAAGGATAAATTAGTCTTTGATGTAAGCCACCAGAGCTATCCACACAAGGTACTAACGGGTCGTGTGTCTGGTTTCTTAGGTGATTTGGAGGCGATGGATGCCATCAGTGGATACTCATCACCTACTGAATGTCCTGAATATGACAACTTTGAAGTGGGACACACATCTACCTCTGTGAGTCTTGCAACAGGTCTTCAGAAGGCACGTGACCTAAAGGGTACGAACGAGAATATCATTGCTATCATAGGAGATGGCTCCCTTTCAGGTGGTGAAGCATTTGAGGGATTGGATGAAGCATCCGAACTTGGCACAGGAATCATCATCGTTGTCAATGATAATGAGATGTCTATTGCAGAGAATCATGGCGGTATCTACAAGAACTTACGTGCCTTGCGTGAGAGCCACGGAACCTGTGAGCACAACTGGTTCAAGGCGTGGGGATTTGAATATAAGTACCTTGAGGATGGCAATGATGTTGCGAAGTTAATAGAGTTATTCCGCAGTGTGAAGGGCACAGATAAGCCTACTGTCGTTCATATTCACACAGAGAAAGGACATGGTTTCGCACCTGCTGTTGCCAATAAGGAGGCATGGCATTATGGTATGCCTTTCAATATCGAGGATGGCAGTCGACCAGCGTCTCCAGCGTATGAGACCTATGAGCAACTCCTTAGCGATTGGATGTTAGAGGAGATGAAGACGGATAAGACGCTCGTTGCTGTTACCTCTGGCACCCCATCTGTAGCAGGGTTTACACCAGAGAAACGTATGAAAGCAGGCAAGCAACATGTTGATGTAGGTATTGCCGAAGAGCAAGCTGTAGCAATGATATCTGGTATGGCAAAGGGCGGACTACATCCAGTATGGACAGTCTTTAGTACGTTTATCCAGCGCAGCTACGACCAGATTGCACAGGATCTCTGCATTAACTCTAACCCAGCAGTTATCAATGTAGCATGGGGTGGCACGGCATCTATGAATGATATTACGCATATCTGCCTTTTCGATATACCAATGCTTTGTAGCATACCCAACCTTATTTATCTTGCTCCAACTACCTGTGAGGAATATTTCGCAATGCTTCGTTGGGCTATCCAACAGGATAAGAAGCCTATCGCCTTGCGTATTCCGACCAACGGAGTTAACCATACTTCAGAGGCTGTTGATACCATGTATGACTACGAACCAAAATATAAGGTCATGCACAAAGGCTCGAAGGTTGCTATCATTGCAGCAGGTTCTTTCTATCAAAAAGGTGAGAATGTAGCTCGCTTATTGGCTGATAAAGGGATTAATGCAACCCTCATCAATCCTCGTTATCTGAATGCTGTTGATGCGAATACATTGAATGCTTTGAAGGATGACCACGAGTTGGTTGTGACATTGGAGGATGGTTGTAAGGATGGAGGATTCGGTGAGCGCATTGCGTCTTACTATGGTCCTACTGATATGAAGGTACTTGTTGGCGGCGTAAAGAAGGATCTCTACGATCGTTTCGACCTTCAACAGCTATTGTCTGATAACCATTTACAGGATGAGCAGATAGTAGATGACGTGCTAAATATCTTGTTGTAAGTGCGTAGTCAGTATGTTTTTACTCTTCAATCAATAGGTCTCTTTGCCTATTATACATAAGAGAAAGGGAGTTAAAACTAGGTTTCTACTTGTATTGTAAGCGTACTATCATCTTGCTAATAGATATAGCTTGCGTGATTATACACGCCTTGTATAATCCGTTATCACGTAGATGATACTCAATTATACACCGCTGTATAATCCATTATCACGTACGTGACAATCAATTATACACGGCTGTATAATTCGCTGAGGCATATCCCTTCTGATTGACGGGACGCCCTTCTTGATACAAGGAGAGCCTCTCCTTACATCAAAGAGACGCCCTCTTCCATTGGAAGAAGGCGTCTCTTATCTTATTCTTTCTATTCCTTTGTTAGTGAGGTTATGTCTTGTTATATCTGTTACTCACTGTTGTTTGTCACAGAAAAGCCTACTTGTGCAATGCTGCTGGTTAACTTCTCAATCATTATCTTCGCTGCGTTATCAGGCGCAACAGCATCTCCAAGGCGTTCACGAATGATTTGATAATCGGCAAGCATACGCTCACGAGCGGGCTGACCGGGTAAGATTCGATATAACTCATTGGCTATATTGTAAATTGAAAAGCGGTCGGCGAGTAATTCCTGTACGATTTCTTTATCAGCAATGAGGTTGACGAGGGAGATGAAACGCACCTTAATTATATGCTTGAAAGCGAAACGAATGAGCTTCGGAACGGGCGTCTCATAGCAAACCACTTGCGGAACATTGAGTAAAGCGGTCTCAAGTGTTGCGGTTCCACTCGTGACTAACGCCGCTGTGGAGTGGGTGAGTAACTCGTAAGTCTGCAACTCCACCATCTTAGCTTCACTATCTCCGAGATATTTCTTATAGTATGATTTCTCGATAGAAGGGGCTGCCGCAATCACCATTTGATAGTCTTCAAAGTGGCGTGCAGCCTCAAGCATTGAAGGAAGATTATCCTTTATCTCTTGTTTCCTACTGCCTGCAAGAATAGCAATAATCGGTTTCGACGATAAGTTATTACGCTGACAGAACTCATCTTTCGACTCTGTGTAAACATGTTGGAAGTTATCTACTTCCTCCTTAGTTGGGTTGCCAACGTAATGTATTTTGTAGTGATGTTTCTTCTCATAGAAGGGTATCTCAAACGGAAGAATGGAGAACATCTCCTTCACATCACGCTTAATAGCTTTGATTCTCCATTCTTTCCATGCCCATATCTTCGGTGAGATGTAATAGAATACAGGTATGTTTGTATTCTTCTTTACATATTTGGCAATACTAAGATTGAAGCCTGGATAGTCGATGAGGATTACTACGTCGGGTTGCCAATGTACGATGTCTTCCTTGCACATCTTCATGTTCTTGAAGATAGTGGGTAGGTGGAGTAGAACCGGCACAAAGCCCATGTAGGCAAGTTCCCGATAATGTTTAACCCTTGTTCCACCCACTCTCTGCATTAGATCTCCACCTAAGAAGCGGAACTCGCCAGCAGGGTCATATTGCATCAAAGACTGCATCAGTCGTGAAGCATGCAGATCGCCAGAGGCCTCACCAACAATCAAGTAATACTTCATATATCAAGTGTTTAGAGCGTATTCCACGTGTTCATCTTCTCAATCATATCGTAGTCCGTGACGTCAATACGTGTTGGCGTAACCGATACATAGCCGTGTTTTAAAGCCCACTGATCCGTGTCGGTGGCATCGGGTTCATCGTTTCGATAATGCCCAGTTAGCCAATAGTAATCGAAGCCACGAGGGTGTTTGCAACGTTCAACCTCCCGTGTCCAACTACCGAATCCCATACGGCAAACCTTCAAGCCAGCGAACTTCTCCACCTTAGGGAAGTTCACATTCAAGCATACGCCCTTAGGGAGTCCATCGGTAAGAACCTTCTTTACAATCTTTCTTACGTAATCCCTGAGGTAAGAGAGGTCGGCTTCTGTGTTATAGTCACAGCTTGAGAAGGCAATAGAAGGAATATATTTCATACAGCCTTCATAGGCTACTCCCATCGTACCACTGTAGTGATTATTCACAGAAGAGTTGTCGCCATGGTTGATACCACTAAGAATTAAATCTGGTTTACGCTCTTTGAGCAACTGATCTAATGCAAGTTTAACGCAATCGACAGGCGTTCCAGTGCATGACCATACCTCACAATTAGGAATGTTATGACGTTGTTTCAATAACAAATAATCAGTTACCGAGAAGGCACATGAGAATCCAGAACGTCCAGACTCGGGTGCACAAACAACCACATCAGCAAAGTCTGTGAGGAAAGAAACCAACGTGCGAATACCATTCGAGTGGTATCCATCATCGTTAGAGACGAGTATAAGTGGTTTAGTAAAATCCATTGTTTTCGCTTTTGATTGGATGCAAAAGTACGAAAAAGGTTTATAAAGCTCCCTGTCTCACATAATTTATGTATCTTTGTAGCCTAATAAACGTATTTGGAATATATAGAGAAATGGGAAAGATTATCGCTCTCGCCAATCAAAAAGGCGGTGTCGGAAAGACAACAACCACCATCAATTTAGCGGCTTCTCTTGCTACTTTAGAGAAGAGCGTGTTGGTTATCGATGCCGATCCACAGGCTAATGCGTCAAGTGGTTTGGGTGTAGATATAAAGGAAGTGGACTGTTCTCTTTATGAATGTATCATTGACCATGCCGATATAAGAGACGCTATCTACACAACTGATATTGATGGGCTTGATATTGTGCCCAGCCATATTGACCTTGTCGGAGCCGAGATTGAGATGTTGAAACTCAGCGGTCGTGAGAAGGTAATGAGCAATCTGCTTGCTGAGATACGTGATGATTATGATTACATTCTGATAGACTGTAGTCCGTCATTAGGGCTTATTACGGTCAATGCCTTGACAGCAGCTGATTCCGTAATCATACCTGTTCAGTGTGAATACTTTGCTTTGGAAGGTATTAGCAAACTGTTGAATACAATCAAGATCATTAAGAGTAAGCTTAATCCGAAGCTTGAGATAGAAGGCTTCCTATTGACGATGTATGACAGTCGCCTTCGATTAGCTCGACAGATATATGATGAAGTTAAGCGTCATTTCCAGGAACTGGTGTTCCGCTCAGTCATACAACGTAACGTGAAGTTATCCGAGAGTCCGAGTCATGGATTACCTGTTATCCTCTATGATGCAGACTCTACTGGTGCGAAGAATCACCTTAATCTGGCAAAAGAAATCATCGAAAAGAATAAGAAATAAGGAATGGCTGTACATAAGAAATACAATCGAAATGCAAAGACAAATGCGTTGGGTCGTGGGCTTGACGCATTGATTTCTACTGATACTGTTAGTACACAAGGCAGCTCAACAATTAATGAGATAGCCTTAGATCAGATCGAAGCGAATCCTAATCAACCACGTCGTGAGTTTGATCCAGTCGCTTTGGAGGAGTTGGCAAATAGTATTCGTGAGCTTGGATTAGTACAACCAATCACCTTGAGACAGATAGCTGATAACCGCTTCCAGATCATCGCTGGTGAGCGACGTTGGCGTGCAAGCCAGTTAGCTGGATTAACAGCTATACCTGCTTATATTCGAACGATTAAGGACGAAAGTGTGATGGAATTGGCGTTGGTAGAGAATATCCAACGTGAAGACTTGAATGCTATTGAAATCGCACTTGCCTATGAACACTTGTTGGAGAAGAGTGGTATGACACAAGAGAGAGTGGCTGAGCGTGTAGGAAAGAGCCGTGCCGCTATAGCTAACTATCTTCGTCTTTTAAAACTTCCAGCGCAAGTGCAGATGGCATTACAGAAGAAGGAAGTTGACATGGGACATGCTCGTGCATTGTTATCATTAGATAGTCCGGCATTACAACTGAAGCTTTATCGTGAGATTCTAAAGAATGGTTATAGTGTTAGAAAGGTAGAGGAACTATGTCAACAGCTTAATAGTGGGGAAGACATACAGTCTGCCAAGAAGAAAATAGCAGCTCGTAAGCGTCTTCCTGAAGAGTTTAATATCCTCAAGCAACGCCTTTCTTCTTTCTTTAACACAAAGGTTCAGATGAGTTGCAATGCGAGTGGAAAGGGAAAGATAAGTATTCCGTTTGCTTCAGAAGAAGAATTGGAGCATATTATGGAAGTGATGGATAAAATGAAGTAAAGTACTTCTTTACAGGTATTAGTTAATAAAGACGGATAGTGATGATGGTTAAGAATATAATTCGTAGGGGGATATTAGCAGTAGGGATGCTCGTTTGTTCAATGGGTATGCAGGCTCAGAATGTCTCTGATGATACGATAAAGTAATCTATCCTGGCGATTCCTCCGTTGTTAAAGTTCCTAATTCACAGGATAAGTATGTGGAAGAAAGAGCAATATTAACACCAGATGATGAAGGACGTCTTACTTCCGTTATGCGTAAGGATAGCCTTAGTCTTGTGAAGCGACAAGGTCGTGATTGGGCAAAGTGGCGTCCTAATCCTAAGAGAGCACTGTGGTTAGCATTGGTATTACCTGGTGCTGGACAGGTTTATAATCGTAAGTATTGGAAGCTCCCAATATTCTATGGCGGTATTGTTGGGTGTATTTACGCAATGACATGGAATAATCAGATGTATCATGACTATGCGCAGGCATACGTCGATCTTGTTGATAATGACCCTACGACACAGAGCTATAATAGCTTCTTGCATTTGGGTACAACGATTACATCTGCTAATGAAGAACGCTATAAAAACATATTCAAACAACGTAAAGATCGCTATCGTCGTTGGCGCGATTTGAGCATCTTTGCAACCGTGGCAGTCTATGCTTTATCTGTTATTGATGCTTACGTAGATGCCTCTCTTTCAGATTTTAATATTTCAGATGACCTCTCGTTGCACATTGCACCGACGGTTATTCCAGATAAGAGTATCACTACACCGAATCATCCCTTCCGTTCTTCGGCAATAGGACTAGGCTGTAGTTTGACATTCTAAGCAGTGACGCACTGTATTTGCGTTAACTAAATAAGACGTAATGAACCATAAGAGATATTTCGTTGCACTATTAATTACACTGGTGACAACTGCTAGTTTACACGCGCAGAGTCAAACTGTTATAGACAATCAAGGTAAGAGTCTAGATGTTGTAATACCAACTGCTGATGGCTCATTGACTGGTTATGTTGATGTTGACTACTCAGATGATAAGTTCTATGAAAGTGGTAAACTTCAGGGCGTGAATAGTGAGGAAACAACAGAGAAAGGCACTATCGGGGATTTGGAAGAAGGTTTGGAAGGTATTGAACGTAAGATGCGTAGCCTTTCAGAAGTGATGACATTGACTTGTAATGACGAAGTGAAACGATATATTGATAGATACACAAAAGCTGGACGAAAGTCTACGAGTTACTTACTTGGGCGTGCCAGCTATTATAACCCATTCTTTGAAAAGGCTTTGCGAAGCTATGGTCTACCACAAGAACTGAAGTATCTTCCTATTATAGAGTCAGGTCTGAATCCTAATGCAACATCACGAGTTGGAGCCGCAGGACTATGGCAGTTCATGACAACCACTGGTAAACAATATAACCTTCAGATTGATAATTATATTGATGAAAGGCGTGATCCAGAGAAATCCTCTTATGCTGCTGCACGCTTGCTAAGCGATCTTTACAATCGCTTTGGAGATTGGACTCTAGCTTTGGCAGCCTATAATTGTGGTCCAGGACGTGTGAGTAGTGCTATTGCTAAGGCTGGTGGTGGATCCGATTTGGGCAGTTTATCGTTATCTCCCTAAAGAGACAAGAGGTTATGTGCCTGCTTTTATAGCCGTAAACTACGTGATGAATTATTATGGCGATTATAATATAACACCACTTCCAACCAATCTTCCTGCTCAATGTGACACCGTTGTGATAGAGAAAGACGTCACGTTAGCGAAAGTGGCAGACGTTTTGGGGATTGAATTAGATAAGATTAAAACACTTAATCCGCAGTACAAGTTGGGTGTAGTGAAAGCCTTTTCCACTTACGGAATGGCTAATTTAAGATTGCCAGTAGATATGATTGAGAAGTTTAACGATAGTAAAGAACTTATATATCAAGATGAGGCATCATTCGAGAAAACTAACCCTAATGTCGTTGCTACTAACGCGAACCAAACAACCGCACTACATAGACAGGGCGTGATGATGCACTAAACAAGTCTTTCACCTTATTATATATAGGAAAGGATGCACTATGGATAAAGACAAGGAACGAACAGAAGAAAAAGTGATTGATTATGAGAAGATGGTTGATGAAGCCTTTCAACATCTTTTAGATACCTATCTTGCCTCTCGTCATCGTAAGAAGGTTGACATCATAACTAAGGCTTTCAACTTCGCACGACAGGCTCATAAAGGTGTTCGCCGATTGTCAGGTGAACCATATATCTTGCACCCAATCGCTGTTGCTCAGATAGCTTGTGAAGAGATGGGACTTGGTGCAACGAGCATTAGTGCAGCCTTATTACATGATGTTGTAGAGGATACGGACTACACAGTAGAGGATATTGAAAACATCTTCGGATCGAAGATTGCGCAGATAGTTGATGGTCTGACAAAGATCTCTGGAGGCATTTTTGGAGAGCAAGCCTCCGCTCAAGCAGAGAATTTCAAGAAGCTCTTATTGACGATGAGTGACGACATTCGAGTCATACTCATTAAGATTTGTGACCGCTTACACAATATGCGCACCCTTGCTTCACAGCCTGCTAACAAACAATACAAGATTGCTGGTGAAACGCTCTATATCTATGCGCCGCTTGCCAATCGACTAGGTCTTAATAAGATAAAGACCGAATTAGAGGATCTTAGTTTCCGTTATGAGCACCCTGACGCATACGCTTCTATTGAGAAGAAGTTGGCTTCTACGCAAGCACAACGCGACACTCTCTTTGATGAGTTTACTGCTCCTATCCGCAAAGAACTCGATAAGATGGGCTTTGAATATGAGTTGAAAGCACGTGTGAAGAGTCCTTACTCCATTTGGTGTAAGATGCAGAATAAACATGTAACATTCGAAGAGATCTATGATATCCTTGCTGTTCGAATCATCTATAAGCCTAAGTCTAAGGAAGAGGAAATCAATAACTGCTTCCAAATCTACGTCGCCATCAGTCAGATATACAAGAGTCATCCCGATCGACTTCGTGACTGGGTGAACCATCCAAAGGCTAATGGTTACCAGGCATTACACGTCACTTTGATGTCAGCAAAGGGTCGATGGATAGAGGTGCAGATTCGTTCTGAACACATGAACGAGCTTGCTGAACAAGGATTTGCAGCCCACTGGAAGTATAAGGATGGTGGAGAAATAACAGAAGATGAGGGTGAATTGAATGAATGGCTTAGTACAATCAAGGAGATTCTGGATGATCCTCAGCCTGATGCAATGGACTTCTTAGATGCTATTAAGCTCAATCTCTTTGCCTCAGAAATATTTGTCTTTACTCCAAAAGGCGAGATTAAAACAATGCCAGCAGGCTGTACTGCACTCGACTTTGCCTTTCAGATACACACATTCCTTGGTAGTCACTGCATTGGAGCAAAGGTTAATCACAAGCTAGTACCGCTTAGTCATAAGTTACAAAGTGGTGATCAAGTTGAGATACTCACGTCTATGTCACAGCATGTTGACCCCTCTTGGATTAACTTCGTATCAACAGCTAAGGCAAAAGCAAAGATACAAGCAATCCTCCGTAGGGAGAGTCGTGAGGTGCAGAAGAATGGTGAAGAGCGACTGTTGCAATGGTTGAGAGCAAACGACTTAGAGATGACAACGGCTGTATTAGATAGGCTTTGTGAGTTGCACGACCTTAAGAAGCACGATAGTCTCTTCCTATCTATTGGAGATAAAACAGTCATACTTGGAGATACAGATCTTAATGAACTTCGAGGGAAGAATAAGTCTGAGAAGCCTACAGAAGGGCGTGGTTGGCGTCGTTATGTGCCATTCTTGAAGACAAGTGGAAAGAAGGAGATGCAAGCCGTAAACACGGATGACTCGGAGCGTTCTGAAGGTTTGATTGTTGTAACAAAGGACTTAAATAAGAAGAAGCCAATCTTCATCAATGAGGATAATGTCTATCGTTATGTATTCCCACATTGCTGTCATGCCATACCAGGGGATGATATCTTGGGGTATATCGATAATAAGAATCACATTGAGATACACAAACGTTCATGTCCAGTAGCAGCTAAATTGAAAGCCAGTTATGGTACTCGTATATTGGATGCAAAGTGGGATATGCACCGCAGTCTATTCTTTGAAGCAGCTATACAGATACGTGGTATTGACAGAAGTGGTATGTTACACGATATTTCCGATGTGCTTTCTGATCAGCTAGGAATCAATATTCGTAAGATCACAATCACGAGTGATAATGGCATATTTGATGGTACAATAGAGATGCAAGTACATGATCGCAATGATGTAGAAGTGATTGTTGAGAGTATGAAGAATATAAAAGGTGTACAAGAAGTACAATCTGTTTTATAAGTAAGAAAGTTTCTTGAAGTCACCATATAGCTTTCATGTAGGGAAGAACTGACTAATGGATACAAGTAAAGGAGAGGCTTTCTTCGTTTTGAAGAAAGCCTCTCTTCGTTGCAAAGAAACGCCTTCCTTCTATGAAGAAGGGCGTTTCTTTCTTTTCTCCTCATTATCATGTCTCACGTAACTCAATATGTTAGAATACGAAAGACACGAACTTCTCCACCCTAAAATCCTATATCTAACATACCATAAAATGGTGTTTTGTAGTTGAAATAACCATGTTCTTACCCAAAAATAAGTAATATGTAAATCGCTAAAAGTAAGTATTGCAGTAATAAATAAATATCTATACCTTTGCAAACGATTAAGGTGTTGTATAGAATAAAGTACTGAATAGGACTTCATCTACAAACAAACATCTACGAATCTGCGGACCTGTAGGCAATAGCCAATAGATCTCTAAGCTTAATTTATGAACTGAGTAGCATATTAAAAGATACTTATTTCTCCTGCAAAGAGTGGGAGAATTGCATAAACTTAAGTGATAAACTACTCACAATCTGATAATATATGATTAAATTAAAGATGAACTTTGGAAGGCATGTTAGATTATTGTCATCTACAATCCTAATGTCTTCTTTGTTACTTTTCTCGCCTCCACTCTTAGCCTCGATAACGGCGCATGGGAGGGAACATGTTGGTGATGATGATAAGAATGAAGGTTCTTCAATCACCTTTTCCGTAGTTGCTGAACAATCTCAAGAGCCCCTCGTTGGTGCTGTGATACATTGCGAAGGCTTGGCAACTCCTGTTGTCACGGATATTAATGGTCGTTGTGTGGCTAAGTTCAAACATCCTGTAACTCGCATAAAGGTTTCGGTCTCTTATTTAGGTTACAAGAACTTGTCACGCTTGATAGTTGTTCCAGCAGACGGACAAGTGGTCTTGACGATGAAAGACGACTCTAAGCAGTTGGATAATGTGACGATTACAGCCTTGAAAGGACATACCACTGTCTTGCAACAATCGGCATCAATTAGTCAAGAGGCATTAGAGAAAGGCGGTGCAACTTCACTAGCCAAACTACTTGAGACAGTGCCTGGCGTGAGTTCAATTAGCACGGGAAACACGATTGCCAAACCTGTTATTCAAGGTATGCACAGTAGTCGAATCTTATTGATGAACAATGGAGTTCGACTCGAAAGTCAGAGCTGGGGAGCCGATCATGCACCCGAGTTAGACTATACGGGATCGAGTATGGTTGAGGTAGTCAAGGGTGCCGAGTGCATTCGTTATGGCTTTGGTGCGATGGGCGGAGTTGTTCTCTTGAATGATGCTCCACTACCTTATGGAAACAAGAAGACCATGGTGAGCGGTAATGTCAATATGGGATATGACACCAATGCAAGGGGCTTTAGCGGTTCAGGTAGTATAGAAGCTGGACGCAAGAACATCGGTCTGCGCCTACATGGAATGTACACAAAAGGCGGTGATTATCGCACTGCCGACTATGTCTTAAACAATACTGGTTATAACACAATAAGCCTCTCTGCGCTTGCAGGATATCAAGGGAGAAAGGTGACAGCGACGCTCTTCTCGAGTATTTATTACCAACGAAGTGGAATCTATTATGCAAGTAAGATATCCGATCTGAACCAACTCATCAAACGCTTCGAGTATGGTCGTCCAGACCCAGAGACCGTTAAGCCCTTCTCATATAGCATTAAGCCGCCCTTCCAACAGTCGCAACATGTAACGCTGAAAGGCGAATTGAAGTGGGATATTAACGCTTATCACCGTCTCGACTTCACCCTTTCTTTCCAAGAGAACTTGCGTCAGGAGTTTGAAAACAGGAAGAAGGCGCAATGGAGTTGGATACCTGTTCAGGACTTGATATTGAAGACTTATAAGTTTGATGTGCTCTGGCATGCTAAGTGGAAACGATGGAACATGACCACAGATGCAGGCTTATCTAATACCTATCAAACGAACTTCAACTATCCAGGAACTAAACAGCCTGCCTTCGTTCCGAACTTCGCTGCCCTCTCAATGGGTGGTTACTTCTTGCATAAGGCAGAGTTTGGTCGATTGCAATGTGCCTTGGGTATGCGTTATGACTTCCGTGTGATGTCGGTGAATGGATATAGTAGTTTGAGTAATTACACTTACTATGATGACTTCAAGCTGTATAGTAACTTCACCATGAGTCTGGCGTCTCATTACCAGTTGACAGACCTTTGGGACATTCGAGCTAACATTGGTTGGTCATGGAGACCACCTGATATTAATGAGTTATATGCCATTGGCTTGCAGGATGGTTCTTACTGGGTAGTGGGCAATAAGAATCTTGCCAGTGAGCGAGGATACAAACTCGTGGTAGGTACAAGATACCGCAATGCGTGGTTGTCAGTAGAGCCGAGCTTCTTCTTACAGCGCATTAATAGCTACATCTATGACCACATTGGCGAAGGCAAAGACCGCTTCCATAACCATCCGAGTGGTAAGTATCCTAAGTTCATCTACGATCAGGATGATGTGAAACTATATGGTGGTGATATTGAGGCGACGCTTAAACCTTTGCAAGGACTCACCTTTGTGGGTAAAGGCGAATGGATGTTCGCACGCAATCTGACGCATAACGATTGGTTACCTTTTATGCCTTCCGATCGTTACGGACTATCATCTACCTACGAACGAGGACTTACGAAGGATGATAAATATCATGGTTCGTTGTCGTTATCGGGTATTTATGTGACAAGCAAACCCGCTTTGACCCAGATAAGGATTTAGTTCCTGACTCGCCACCTGCCTACTTCCTTTTGAATGGTACAGCCGAGTTGCGTATCAAGCTACAGCGACGAAGAGAATTGAAGTTTATGCTTGTGGGTGAAAACATCCTTAACGCATTATATAAGGAGTACACTGATAGGTTCCGTTACTACGCCCATGAGCGTGGAGCCAACTTCTCCTTACGTACATTGTTTAAGTTCTAATCAATCGAAAAGTATATGAAACGAAATAGAAACATACTCTCGCTACTTGCCATAATGCTAATGGGACTCCTGCTCGGGAGTTGTTCCAACGATCAAGTAGACGACTTCTTCAAGAAGATAGTACAGGCTCCGCCCTCATCAATAGAGCGTGATGTGAAGGGACATGAACAGATTTATGCTGTCCACGCTATCCTTAGAATGGGGTATAAAGGGGGCATGATTGGTGTCGGCCCAGATGGTAATGACTCGCTCACAGCCTATAACACCTATCATGTGGTTAGTCCGGAAACAATGTTACCCATTATGCAGGAGATTGATATCACACGTGATGATGATGGGCAGATGACCATTACTACCGAGCGTAATTGCTTTGATGTGATAGCGTCAGACAATATCTATTACGGTTTAGAACTCAAGTATTATGATCGTAACGGAATGCTTATCAATCATCAATTCTCGGGCTATCCTTTCACGAAAGATAAGGAAGGTTACAACATACCAGACGAGGATAACGCCACCTTACTGGTGCATCAACACTTCTTTGGAGTAGGTAACTCGTCATTGGATCAAGAGGCATCTACGGGTACAGGAAACGCTGAACGCAAGAAAGGAATACAGTTGGCTTATCCACGTTCGTTGGCTGATTCGCCCACGTATTACGACCGATACACCTTTAGGGAGAAAGCTGGTGCAGCGGAGATGGCTAGTAAGTTCTCTACGTCGAACATCTTTGCTCCAGAGAACTTCCAGCTCGGTAAGAATGAAGTGAGCTATCAGCCAGACCTCGCCTGGAAGGCTATTGAACTATCAGGTAAGCCTGATGCCTTGAAGCCTCATACCTTTGATGGGAAGAGTTATAGGCTCTACAAGACAATAGACCAGACCCTCCTTAACAAGATAACACCGGAACTCTTCACCTATGAATACCGTGACACCGACCCTGTGGAGGAGGAGCTTGGCAAGCTATTCACCGAAGTTTATAACGATGACTTCATCGATCCCGATACCGAGTCGCCCCGACAACGCTACGGACACACCGTGGGGCTGTTACGACAGAAGCGCAGTCTGGATGTTGGATCAGACTTAGACAGGCTCGGTTTTAAGGGTGTTATGCAGTTCCATCGGGCTAATGTTGCATTCCAATTACAGGTTCGCATTTGTCATATATTGAATAAGGGACAACAGCACACAGGCGAGTCTGAGAAGCCAGCGAAGTATTGCAACACGAATAATAGTGAGGGTGCTTTCCTTTGGGCTTTCAATGAGATACAGCCAGGATGGGATAGTTTCGATATTGATTATCCCTTGTCAGTGCGCATTATCGCTGATGTGAAGGATGGCGAAGAGAAGTGTTATGAAGACGTGAAGCGTTTCTATTCAGGTGTAGAGAAGGCGCAGCTGTGGCGGATGTTGACCCATCCACAGGATTACTTCACGCAATATAGACAGAACATAGTATTGATGTAAAAGAAGAAAGGACTAATAGTAATGAAAAAGATAATCAAGAGTATTCTCCTGCTCGTTGCTGTTCTAGGCTTGTGTACGTCATGTGACGACTTCGTCTTTGGCAATGTGCATGTTGATTATAATGATAATCCACTAGCGGCGAAAGGCGTTGCGCACAGTGGTGCCGACCGTTATGTTGATAGCTTATCGAAGGTGAAAGTATCGGGCGAAATGGCTAATCCTGATGCAGATGGGGCCTTTAAGGATTGGGCTACATGCCTTGCCATGTTCAAGGAAGGTCACTCGCATGGTGATGGCATGATGCACGGCAACTTTGTTTATCAGAATGCTCCATGGAAGCAAGAGGAGTTTGTGCTCATACATAACAATGCGGGCAAATGGCCAACGGTAGAGGTTCAACGGAAGAGTACGGTGACCTATCTCGAACAGAACGATGGGAAGCAAGGTCCTGACTATATTCGTATCATTGGCGGAAAGCTGAAGCGATGGGGATTGTGCCTCTATTTCTTCAATAAGGAGGGCAAGCTCATGAATGACGAGATACTCAATCACTCGGATGAATATCAGATATTCTTCACCGTGAGTGAGGTGGATGACAAGGGAAACCCGTATGAAGTGATGGATTGCCGAGGTACGTGGAAGCCTAAGAAGGATAAGTTTGGCGACTGGAAGAAGGGCGGAACGATAGATACTACCCCAGTCCCTTCACCGCTCTTTGCCAATACTTCGACATGGAAAGAGCGTGCGGCACTGACGCCAAAGATATTCGAATATACCTATCGTGATACGTGGATTCAAGACGCAATGGCTGATGGTGCACGTGAGTTATTCAATCAGCGACTGCTACCACCACTCACTCGTGAGGATGCCGATTGGGCTGTTGCACCTTATGATCAGGATAGAGTAGGACTCAAGGGGCACTTCAATTTTGATATAGATGCCGATGAGAACGATGCATTACATCAGGAGTGGCCGTTAGAGATAACCCGTAGGCAGGACCCCGCAACAGGTGAGGCTGGGCGATATACTCGTCCGTCTTATCTCCTTCCGAAGTTCTATCTGTCGGTGCGTGTGATGAAATGTCCGAAGGGCAAGAAGGCTCTCATTCCTAAAGAGGAGTATCTCAACCGCCATTCCACCTATGTGTTCCGTAGCCCATTCATCTGTTCGGAGGCTTATAACCCTGATGAACCGAAGGAATACGGGGCTGATTCTGAATGGAAGGAACTATTCCGCTTCAACATACCTATTAAGGTCTTTTGCAGTAGCTTTGATACTGATCCAACGACAATCGACCCTAACGACCCGTTATACTTCTATATGGGGCATGAGATAGGACTCGCCTCGGCGGATGCGATGGAGGCTGCTCAGAATGTGCAAACACATGGTATTGGAGGTGGAGCTGGCTTTGGTAACTGGTTCTTATAATAAGAGGTTGAATCGGAGGAAATGCTATGCGCCAATCGTCCCAGCCTATGAGACTCACAGTTTCAGTACATGAAACGCAGGGTTTCAATATATGGAACGCACCGTTTCAATACATGGAACGCAGGGTTTCAATACATGGAACGCTAAGTACCATTCGCTGGTAATGTTGCAAACAATATATTTAAAGAGTATAAACAGATAAGATAATTGAATGAGATGATACATAAGAAGATAATAACCTACCTGCTGTTGAGCGTGATACTCGTATGTTTCGGTGGCTGTACACGTAATGAGATGCCAGTGAAACAGTCTACTTCTAAGACGAAGTTAGACCATCTGATCATAAAAGAAGTGTTTTACGTTGGGCATTACTGGTATCGTGATGTCAGAGCATGGGGTATGAAGAATCAGAATCAAATGTATAATGATGACCAATACATCGCTATCTTTAATCCGACCAATGAGGTGAAGTATTTGGACGGACTGGCGTTGTGTGTCAATGCCATCGACCCTAGTAGGGCGATTCAGTTTGCTCCGAAAGACGACTTTGTCAATCGTTATTATGGTGCATCGGGCATCTCTTATTTCCCTGGTAAGGGTGCGGATTATCCCGTAAAGCCTGGTCAGACCATCATTGTGGCTAAGTATGCGATTGACCATAAGGCGCAGTTTGAGTCAGAACTGGAAGGCGAGGACTTGAGTATGTATGGTGGGCTGGATGACTTCCTGGACTTGAGTAAAGCCGACTTTGAATGGACAAACATCAACTATGACCCCGGACAGAAGAACAATCCGAACGTACCTGATATGTGTGCTATCCTCACATCTACCGACGCCAGCGGTAATATCGGATCTTCTTATGACTTCTCTCGTGTGTCTGAAAGCAACGGTATAGCCTTGATAAAACTCCCTTGGACACCAGAGGAATTCAAGAAGAACTATGCCGAAACAAAGGATAGCAAAGGTTATCTGCATTATATCACCGTCACCAGTAGTGCTCACGGCGATTTCTATGCCATAGAAGTACCCTTCGAGTGCGTCATCGACTGCATCACCATCTGTCCACGTCGTATGTTCCAAATGCGCCCCAGCAAGCTAGACCGTGGTTATAATGCCGTGACAGATGTGTCTTTCTCAAGTATGAAGAAGGGCGATTACCCCATTTATTCTGGTCTTTCATTGCAAAGGAAGTGGGATGGAAAGAAGTATGTAGACGATAACAATACCACAGCCGACTTTGAAGTGAAGCGTGCCTCATTGTCGAGGAAGAAGTAAGAGGGCATTCACATCGTTGGGTTATAAACGTCATAGGGACAGACGAAATCGTCTGTCCCTATGCTGTATATGAGTATTTCTTTCAGAACGAATAAGGACTGTGCCTTTTAGATATGGCTGACTCTACACCAAGCCATCGAGTTGTTTCTTCAAGTCCTTCAGTTGGTCGCGAACAGAGAAGAGCGTTTCCATAACCTTCTGACTCTTTCAACTCCGTTGCGGTTCTCTTGTAACATCTTGCGGGCAGCTGCAATCTTGAAACCACGCACCTTCACAAGGTTGTAGATAACCTTTATTTGTTCGATATCTTTCTCTGTATATTGGCGCACACGATTGCCTGTTGTCTTAGGACGAAGGTGTGGAAATTCAGTCTCCCAATATCTCAGCAGACTCTCCGAAACGTTTATTTGTTGCGCTACTTCCTTTATTGAATAATACAATTTATGCGGATTCTCTGCCATATCTCGTTGCTTTTAATTCAGTTGTTTATGTGGTTATGCTGATGAAACACCTTTACACTCCCACGATGGTAAATAAGATTTTGTGTATTCAGCAGCTTAATTGCTTGCAAAAATACGCAAAAGTCAGTATCTTTGCAACACTTTTAGGTAGAAAATTGAATTAAATATATAATAAAGATGATGACTGCAAATGAAATCCGCGACTCCTATTTGAAGTTCTTTGAGTCGAAGGGACATGTTATCGTACCGTCTGCCCCAATGGTTATCAAGGACGACCCTACGCTGATGTTTACGAATGCTGGTATGAACCAGTGGAAAGATATTATCCTTGGAACAAAGGAACCAGAACCACGCCGACGTACTGACTCACAGAAGTGTTTGCGTGTTAGTGGTAAGCATAACGACTTGGAAGAAGTGGGGCGTGATGCTGCTCTCAGTCACCATACTATGTTTGAGATGTTGGGTAACTGGAGCTTTGGCGATTACTTCAAGGAAGGTGCTATTGATTACGCTTACGAATATCTTGTAGATGTGTTGCATCTTGACCCTAAAGACCTTTATGTAACGGTTTTTGAAGGTGATAAGGCAGAAGGTATCTCACGTGATGATGAGGCTGCTAGCTACTGGGAGAAGCATTTCCCAAAGAACCATATCGTCAATGGTAATAAGCATGATAACTTCTGGGAAATGGGAGACACGGGACCTTGCGGTCCTTGCTCGGAGATTCATATCGACTTCCGTTCAGAGGAAGAGAAAGCTAAGGTGCCTGGAGAGGAACTTGTTAATAAGGATCACCCACAGGTAATTGAGATATGGAACATCGTCTTCATGCAGTTCAATCGTAAGCTGATGGTAGCCTTGAGCCATTGAAGATGCACGTTATTGATACGGGTATGGGCTTCGAGCGTTTGGTTCGCTTGATGCAAGGTAAGAACTCTAACTATGATACCGATATCTTCACACCAGTAATAGAAGAGATCGAACGCCTCTCTGGTAAGAAGTATAACCACACCTTCCCAGAAGGTCCTAATGGCGAAGGCATCAACGATGAGCAGAAGGTAGACATCGCAATGCGTGTTGTTGCCGATCACTTGCGTGCCGTTGCATTCTCTATTGCTGATGGTCAGTTGCCAAGCAATGCAAAGGCTGGTTATGTTATCCGTCGTATCCTTCGCCGTGCTGTGCGTTATGCTTACACTTTCCTTGATCAGAAGGAGGCTTTCATGTATAAGCTAATCAATGTTTTGGTACATGAGATGGGCGTTGCTTATCCTGAACTTACAGCACAACGTGAACTGATTGGTCGTGTGATGAAGGAAGAGGAAGATTCTTTCTTGCGCACATTGGATAAGGGTATAACATTGCTCAATGGTGCAATGGATGAATTGAAGGCACATGGCAAGACCGAGCTTGATGGTAAGGAGGCCTTCCGCTTGTTTGATACATACGGTTTTCCACTCGACTTGACCGAACTTATCTGCGGTGAGAATGGTTATACCGTTGATGAGAAGCAATTCAATGAAGAGATGGAACAGCAGAAAGCACGTGCTCGCAATGCTGCTGTTGTTGAGAATGGTGACTGGGAGATTGTACGTGAAGGCGAACAGGAATTCGTTGGTTACGATTATACAGAGTACGAATGTCATATTCTCCGTTATCGTAAGGTGACACAGAAGAAGAATAGTTTCTATGAGATTGTACTCGATTATACCCCATTCTATGGTGAGATGGGTGGACAGGTAGGCGATCAAGGTGTGCTTGTCAACGAGGATGAGACGATCAATGTCATTGATACCAAGCGTGAGAACAACCAAAGCATCCATATTGTTAAGGAATTGCCAAAGGATGTTGAGGCAGATTTCATGGCATGTATTGATACAGATAAGCGTGATGCGTCGGCAGCTAATCATACAGCAACCCACTTGCTTGATTATGCTTTGAAGCAAGTTCTTGGTGAACATGCCGAGCAGAAAGGTTCTTACGTAAGTCCTGACACGCTCCGTTTCGATGTTTCTCACTTCCAGAAGATAACCGATGAGGAACTTCGTCAAGTAGAGAAACTTGTCAACGAGATGATTCGTAAGGATTATCCTCTTGATGAGCATCGTGATACACCAATGGAGGAAGCAAAGGAAATGGGTGCAGTAGCTCTCTTCGGTGAGAAATATGGCGACAAGGTTCGTGTTGTACGCTTCGGTCCAAGTTGCGAGTTCTGTGGTGGTATTCATGCTAAGTCTACGGGTCGCATCGGTTTCTTTAAGATTGTAGGCGAAAGTAGCGTTGCTGCAGGCGTTCGTCGTATTGAAGCAATGACTGGCGAAACTTGCGAGAATGCAATCTATGCACTTGAAGATACATTGCACGACTTGAAGGCTATGTTCAACAATGCTAAGGATCTTAAGGCAGTTCTCACCAAGTTTGTTGAAGAGAATGATGCGATGAAGAAGGAGGTTGAGCGTTTCCGTGCGCAAGCAGTTGATCGTGCAGCGAAATCATTGGTAGAACGTGCAGAAACATTGAATGGTGTACATGTTGTTAAGGCAGTGCTCCCAGTAGATCCTGCTTCTGCTAAGGATATCGTTTTCAAGGTTCGTGAAGCATTACCAGAGAATCTCGTTTGCGTATTAGGTTCCGTACATGAGAATCGTCCACAGCTTTCAATCATGCTCAGTGATGATATGGTGAAAGAGCACGATTTAAATGCAGAAAAGTAATTCGTGAAGCAGCCAAACTCATTAAGGGTGGCGGTGGCGGTCAGCCACATTATGCACAAGCAGGTGGTAAAGATGCCAATGGTATCAGTGCTGCTGTTGAAAAGGTAATAGAGTTACTTAGTTTGTAAAACTGGGAGTCTTTTATCCCTAATCAGTCTCATCCCCGCAACAAGAAAAGAGGTGGGGATGAGACTTTTTTCTTCTTTTCCTTGCCCCTTTAATTTATTCTTCTTACCTTTGCCGCCGTGAAAGAATTAGCAATGACATATCCAGTGAACAAAGTACTGCAAAGAATTATCAAGTTCTTTGCATCTTTTTGCACTTTATCTTTGGTCAATCCAAATAATTTGCTAACACACACACACACACACACACACACACACATTCGCACCTAGCGTCTAATAACACATTTTTTCTTCTCGCATACGCGCGCGCGAAGCGTGCCGTAACCCCTGTAAACAAAGGACTTCTAGGAGTTTCCTTTGTTCGCTTTTTTATGCCCTTTTGTGAATTCGATTTTAAGCAAAATAAGAACGAAATAACAGCTATTTTAATCAATAAAGTTATGAGAAAAGAACAAACTAAGAAGGATTATTCTGCACCCAGTTGCATGATAATCCAAGTAAACGAGACCACTAATTTGATGGACACGTCTTTCCCAAGTCAACATAATCCTGCACAGTCAGGTGGAACCTTTGGTGATGCAAAGCAGACACCTAGTTGGATGTCAGAAGACGAGGAAGACGAAACCCCATCATGGGAAGACTAACAGAGAGTTATTAACAAAGAGAACAAAGTAAAAATGAAGAAAACAATGAAAAGACTTTCCTTTAAGTCAGGGCTTCTGTCATTGATAGCATTATGCAGTATGGCTTTGACAATCGGCTCTTGTGCGAATGATGACGTAGCACAGAACCCAACAATACCTAACGACGATAAGAATTTGACGACCTTTTCAGCAGGTAATCCCTCAACCCGTACCTCAATGGAGAGCAACGGCAAGTTCTTTTGGGAAGCAGGCGACAAGATTTATGTAAAGGACGATAACGGTGCCTGGCACGCAAGTAGCAACTCACCAACAGGTAAGACAGCTAACTTTAAGTTCAAAGTGCCTGGCACTTACACAGCCCACACGTCATACGAGGTTTATTATCCTGGTCAAGGCGGTAGCAATGACCAGGCCGTTATCGCTGCTTCTCAAAGTCAAGCAGAGCCAAACACTACATCTCACTTCGGTGCAGCAGGCGATTGCGGAATGGCAACGGCAACTAAAGTACCAGGCAAACAACAGTTTGCTTTCACCTTAGACCATAAGGCTGCATATCTCCTCTTCTTGCCACGCACGAGCAACACTATTTGCATAATTGTTACCTAACCAAAGTAGAGGTAAATTCAGACAATGACATTACCAGTACTTATACTCTTGATCCAACAACAAGCGAACTAACAGGCACAGGTACAGGCAAGCAGATTGTGCTGACAACGACAGGTAGCGGAACTTACTCTAATGGCTTCCCTTTGACTAATAGCACAACAAGTGCAGCCACTAATGGTGCTTATATGGTGATAAAACCAGGAACTCACACCTTAAAAATACGTTATTGGGTAAAGGAGATTGCAACAGGTACAGAAGGAACAATAACCAAGACATTAGCATCAGCAAGCTACGACCAGAACAAGTATTACAACATCACTGCTAACTTTGACGTACGCAACTACGATGGCGACCATTATTACATGTGGGACGCCCAGGAACAATATTGGAAGGGTCACGAATGGAATCACGGCGGTAGTCAGCCAACACTTAGCAGTAATCTCCCAAATGCAACAACATCCAGCGACTACGCCAAGAGCCACACTGACTCACGTTACTACAACACAAGTTACCCAGGTTCGGGCACAAGCAACCCCGCTATCCACTCATGTAAAGACCTTCCCAACGTGAACGAGATGACATGGTACGCAAAGTACGGCGATCCACGTTGGGATGCAGATGAATTATGGACAACTATGGGTCATTTATATAAAGGTGGTATGTGGTTTAAGAAGAAGTCTGTATTACAGGCAGAGGGTCATTACGACACCGAGAAATCTGCCGACGGTACAACCGACTTTCGTACAACACAGGAGGGCTATGGCAACTACAGCAGTAGTATCAACAACTCTGGCCTCCCTTCTGCCGCCGATGCAGGTAATTACTTCTACCTGCCCGCCTTGGGTTGCTACCGCACTGGTCTGCTGAACGAAGTTGGCAGCAACGGCTACTATTGGTCATCAAGTGCTGACCCAAAGGGCACAAGCAGCGCGTACAGCCTGTTTTTCTTCGGTGGCTTCGGTGGCTTCGGTAGCTACGTCAGTGTGTTCAGCAGCGGCTACCGCAACAGCGGGTACAGGGTCGACGGTTTCGAGTAGTCCTCGCGCTTGTTCGTGGTCTGTTTTGTACCCAGCGAATGGGTAGAGTTGTACCCAGCGAAGAAGTACGATCGTACCCAGCGAATGGGTAGGGGGGCTACCCAACGGGCAGGGTACGACGCTACCCAGCAGCTGGGTACAAGACGACCCAACCGCTGGGTATGAAATACATGAAAAAAGACATCAAAAAGATGTTATTATGAATATAATGTTTAATTTAAATTCTGATTCACTATGATTGAATTTAAAGTTGCGCCTCGTAAGGCGACAATGGGAAAAATGAAGGGTAAAACGGTGTATATTGCCGTGCCGAAAGGTCAACAGAAGATCTCACCCGAAATGGTGTTGGAACGTATCGTTCGTGAAACTTCATTGACGGAGGGTGATGCACGAAACGTGATTATTACGCTGCGTAACATTATCTCGGACTGTGCACGCATGGGGACAGGCTTAGATCTCGGCGATATCTTCTCTTTGCGTGTGAATGTACCTTCTAAGATGGAGGAGAACGAAAAAGACGTATGCGCCAAGAGTCTTAAAGCCCCGCGGTTGACATTGACATGGAAGGAATCGGTGCGCAAGGCATTAAAGGAGTTGCAGGTGGATGTAGATAATCCTGCGAGGAAGAAACAAAAAAGCCTCACCCCCGACCCCTCTCCAAAAGGAGAGGGGAGTGAAGACCACACTGGACCACAGGTAGGGTAAGCCCCACCCCCAAAAAGAAGCCTCCCCAATCCCCTCCAAAGGAGGGGATGTCCTTATTGGATATAGTTTGAAACGAATGAAAGCATGTAAGTAGGGTTAGGGACATCCCCTCCGAAGGAGGGGCTTGGGGAGGCTTTTTGAGGGTCGGCTTTCTTTTTTACCACGGGAGCATTTATTAGATTGATTCAGGGTATCAATCGTTCTGTAATAAGACAATCGATTATATTAATTGTGAAATTAATGTCTTTCAAAACTAGTGTATTAATTTGGTTCTCTCGCTCCCGTGGTCACGTATTTTCTTACTTTAATGCCTTTCTTTCATTGTTCTTCTTGCCATAAGTTCCTTTGATTATATGTAGGTGCGAGCAGTGAAAGCAATAAAAACAACCTTATTCTTTGCATTTCGCTTGATTTAGTGTATCTTTGTGGCTATGAATACACAAGAAGCACAGAATATTAAGTGGAGTGAAAACATCATCATTGTTGATGGTGATTATATTGATCATGTGGCTTTTGATATTATTGTAAATTTTGAGCGCATGTTAGATCGTCGTATTCCTGCTGCCGATTTTAGTCAGTGGGCGGTAGATGTTGCGCTTGATGGACGGTTGAAACCAGGTGATCATGAGACACAAGTGATTCTTTTGCATGATAAAAAGAATCAGAAACTAGAGAATTTTGCTCCTTCCGATTATGATAAAGAACTCAACGGTCAGGCTTTTATGGACGAGCATTTCGGTGAGTTTATTATAAATAGTATTGCTTGCGGTGATGAAAATACTGCGAAAGATGCTGTTTTGCTTGATCTTCTCAAGACGTTTTGTATTCATGAAGAGGTAAAACGGATTATGATTGTTCCAAATGCTGAGGAGGAATCGCTGCTCCGCTCTATTAGAAATACATTAAATGATGTGGATGATGAGTTAAAGCATATCACATTATTTGCGATGCAGCCTTTGGAAGGTGGCAATTTCAAGCAAGCGATATTGGGTTATTCAATTCTAAACGCAATGGGAATTTCCTCCCCAGAAATTGAAAGTAAGATAAAATAATAATAAGATAATATGGGAAAAGTTTTAATGATAGGTGCAGGTGGCGTTGCTACTGTAGCTGCTTTTAAGATTGTCCAGAATCAGGACGTGTTTACTGAGTTTATGATTGCTAGCCGTCGCAAGGAAAAATGTGATGAGTTAGTTAAGGCAATTCATGATAAAGGTTATAAAGCTGATATCAAGACAGCACAGGTTGATGCAGATGATGTTGAGCAATTGAAAGCATTGTTTAATGATTTCAAGCCAGAGCTGGTTATTAATTTAGCTTTGCCATATCAAGATTTGACAATCATGGATGCTTGTTTGGCTTGCGGTTGTAATTATTTGGATACAGCTAATTACGAACCAAAGGACGAGGCACACTTCGAATATAGTTGGCAATGGGCTTATAAAGATAAATTCGAGAAGGCTGGACTGACAGCTATTCTTGGTTGTGGTTTCGATCCAGGAGTTTCACAGGCATATACGGCGTATGCTGCTAAACATCATTTTGACGAAATTCATTATCTTGATATCGTTGATTGCAATGCGGGTAATCATCACAAAGCATTTGCAACGAACTTCAATCCAGAAATTAATATCCGTGAGATAACTCAGAAGGGGCTTTATTATGAGAATGGTGAATGGATTGAGACAGAACCATTGGCTGTGCATCAAGATTTGACCTATCCAAATATTGGTCCACGTGATTCTTATCTCATGCACCATGAGGAATTGGAGTCGTTGGTAAAGAACTATCCAACAATTAAGCGTGCTCGTTTCTGGATGACATTCGGTAAGCAATATCTTACTTATTTGGACTGTATTCAGAATCTTGGTATGAGTCGTATCGATGAGATAGAATATGAAGCACCATTAGCTGATGGTTCTGGTAAGACAGCAAAGGTGAAGATTGTTCCTTTGCAGTTCTTGAAAGCGGTTCTGCCTAATCCACAAGATCTAGGAGAGAATTATGATGGTGAGACTTCGATAGGTTGTCGTATCCGTGGAATTAAAGACGGAAAGGAGCAAACCTATTACATTTATAATAATTGTAAGCACCAAGATGCCTATAACGAAACGGGAATGCAAGGTGTCAGCTATACCACGGGTGTACCTGCAATGGCTGGTGCGATGATGTTCTTCAAGGGCTTATGGCGCAAACCAGGTGTATGGAACGTAGAAGACTTTGATCCAGATCCATTCTTAGAGGTACTCAACAAGCAAGGCTTACCTTGGCATGAAGTATTTGGTGGCGATTTAGAATTATAAGAATGTGGCTTGCTCTTTGGACTTTATTGAATTTGTCAGTAGTCAGATAGCTACTGCAGGGACTGTAAGATACAGGAAGATGTTTGGCGAATACATGATTTATGTTGACGAGAAGCCTGTCATCATAGTTTGTGACAATATACCTTATGTTAAAGAACACGAGGCAATTAAGCCAATGATGCTATCTGCCGAACGTGGCTTCCCTTATGAAGGAGCTAAGGAACACTATATTTTAGATGTTTCAAGGTCTGATTTTGCAGTTAAGGTCGTTAAGGTTTTGGCAGAGGTGCTACCTTTTCCAAAGAGCAGAAAGAAGAATAAATAGTATTATATCAATCAGAAAACAAGATAATAGTATATGGCAAAAGAAGATACAGCATTAGCTGCTGAGGGAAAACTAAAGGCATTGCAAGCCGCAATGTCCAAGATAGAGAAAGACTTTGGTAAAGGTTCTATCATGCGAATGGGTGATGAACAGATAGAGAATGTTGATGTTATACCAACAGGAAGTGTGGCTCTTGATACAGCATTGGGCGTTGGTGGCTATCCTCGTGGGCGTATAATCGAGATTTATGGACCAGAGTCTTCTGGTAAAACGACGCTTGCTATCCATGCAATAGCCGAAGCACAGAAGCAAGGGGGCATAGCTGCTTTCATTGATGCAGAGCATGCTTTCGATCGTTTCTATGCTGAGAAGCTCGGTGTGGATGTAGATAATCTTTGGATATCACAGCCTGATAATGGTGAACAAGCATTAGAGATTGCAGATCAGTTGATACGTTCTTCTGCGATAGATATTCTCGTTGTCGACTCTGTTGCAGCCCTTACTCCAAAGAAAGAGATCGAAGGAGATATGGGCGACTCGGCTGTTGGTTTGCAAGCACGATTGATGAGTCAGGCATTGCGTAAGCTCACTTCTACTATCTCAAAGACCAACACCTGCTGTATATTCATCAATCAGTTGCGTGAGAAGATAGGTGTGATGTTTGGTAACCCAGAGACCACTACGGGTGGTAACGCATTGAAGTTCTATAGTTCCGTGCGCCTTGATATCCGCCGTGTTACTAGTATCAAGAATGGTGATCAGGTAATTGGTAACCAGGTTCGTGTTAAGATTGTTAAGAATAAGGTGGCTCCTCCTTTCCGTAAGGCAGAGTTTGAAATCACCTTTGGTGAGGGTATCTCAAAGATCGGTGAGATAGTTGACTTGGGCGTTCAATACAACATTATCCAAAAGAGTGGTAGCTGGTTTAGTTATAACGGAACCAAACTTGCACAAGGACGTGACGCCACTAAGACGATGTTGAAGGATAATCCTGAGCTTGCAGAAGAGATCGAAGGACTAATAAAGCAGGCTATTGTTGACCAGGCACAATAATCTTCTACATATATAAAAGAGGCTTAATCCAAACGGGATTAAGTCTCTTTTTTGTTTTAGAAGTTTCTCCTTTACTTACTTTCTCAGTAAACTTTCAATCGTATTTCGTACCCTCCTTTCGGTTGTCTGCATGATGATGTTCTCATCAACTCCTTTGCTTCCCATGTAGATGGAAGGGTTGGAATAAAGCATATCGCTGCGTTTCTCCTCTCGAGCAGAGAAGTGAAAGGTACGTACCTGTGTCTCTTCTTGAATCTTAAAGATATTCTTTTCCGTTACTCCACATCCTGCCATGATAATGATTCTGTCCTTTGCAAGTGTATTCAAACGTCTTAGTAAAGGAATACCTAACTCTGCCGTGGGCTGCTGACCAGACGTGAGAATACGATGAAAGCCCATTGCAATAATCTCTTCTAAGGCTTTCTCGGGATCTCGACAACAATCGAAAGCACGATGAAAGGTGACATTCATTCCTTTAGCATGCTCCATCAATAATTGGTTGGCATACTTATCAATATCGCCATTAGCCGTCAGGCAACCAAAGACAACGCCATCCACACCGAGTTGCCGACACAAGTCTATATCCAATGCCATGCGTTCCAACTCTGCTTCAGAGTATAGGAAATCACCTCCGCGATTGCGAATTATCACGTGCAAGCGTGTTTCTTTCAATACATCTCGCGCCATTTTTATCTCCCCATAAGAAGGAGTTGTACCACCTTCGGGTATTCCCATGCAGAGTTCCACACGATTGGCACCACCTCGTTGAGCCTCTATACAACTCTCAACACTATTGGCGCAGACTTCAAATTCATAGTTTTCTTTCATCATATTATAGAGGAGTTAAGGGAGTTAAAGGAGTGAAAGGGAGTTAAGACAAATGTTCCGTTAATTGGAATTATTGGACTTTTACATCTCAATACTTACATTCTTCTATCGTCAAACGCCCTTTCCTCAATTCTAAAGTTTATTACTTACCTTCACAATCTGGTCTCCCAACCCGATGGTGTAACCCTGTGATAGGAATACAACTCGGTTGAAGGTATCAGCGATGATGAATACTGGTAGCTGACTCGTATTGTGTAGTTTCATCTCTTTGGCAATCTCCTTGAGAATCTCCCCACTCTTATCTATACCGTAGATCACCTTCTCTGGCAGTTGACCAAACTCACTCTTCTGTGCATCGAACTTCTCTTTTGCTTCCTCACTCGTGAAGAGTAATACCATTGGACGCCCCCATTTATCTAGCTTCTCCTTTACTTTTGCAATGTCATGGAGGGCATGGTTCGTTGGTTCTTGCCCTACACCGAGTATGCCGAGGACGTAATAACCGCGTCCCGTCTGGCTTAGTAAGGACACATTATGCCCCTCCTTCTCAAAGAGATCTTCGCTATTAAAACTGCCAATCACCTTTATTCCCTCCGTTTCCTGGCGCATGATGAGGTTGATTCGAGTTGTTGTTCCTGGCTTGATAGTGAAGAATTGGTTATGAGCCATCACACTTCCGTCTGCCATGCGTTGCCCTGTAACGAGCAAGTAAGTGCCCTCGTCCAGTGTTGCTCCATCCTTGAACGCATTTGCCCAGGTTGCTCCATAGGTCGAACCATCGGCTGACTCATCGAAATTCATTAGTAAGGTCTGCCCATTCACAATCTTACTAATAGTGAAGTGAGTATAATATTTCGGGTCATCCAAGAACTCCGTTGGTTTATAATCAAGCACCAACTTCCCCGTTTTAGCTACTTGTTGTTGCGTCGTTTCAAAGTCAACATCAACCCACTGACCATCTTTCTTGTATTGAACCTTCCCTGTTACGCCATCTTGTTGAGCCTCAATACCAAGGCTTCGAGCCACGTCCACAAAGAAAATATTCCTACTTCTCTCGTCTGCCACACGACTTTCCCACGTACTAATAGGCGTTTGTGGGATTCTCATAGCGTGCTTATCAGGATTCAATTTGATGTTTGCTCTCACCCAATTCACCAATAATGCAGGATTCTCTTTAAACTTCTTAGCATCATTACTAAACGCTTTTTCAAAGAAAACCTTAAATGGTTTGAGAATCATCTCACTCTCTACACGAGGGCATAACTCGTCACTCTTTGCTGCCATCTGGTCTTCCAATATCTCCATTGGCATATCTCGAAGATCCTTATAACTAAGTGATTCCAACAGATCAATAGCCCGTTTCTCATCTGCCGAGTGCTTCTCAACAAATTCTTTGATGGTTCTCCAGTTACCACGTGACCTTATTATATAAGGTATAGCGGCCTTAATCGGATAATCTTTCAAGCTCTCCTCTGATGGGAATGTCGCTATGTAAGCATTGCGTTTAGCATCTTCTTCCGTTAACCTACGCTCGTTCTCCTTGCGTTGTGCATCTGTTACAGGAGGCAGAATAGCTTTCTCTACAGGTGGGATAATATCCATATCCTGCTCTTTCCCCGCCTTTTTATCATCGTAAGAGAGTCTTATAATAACCTTCTTGTCCTTTCCAAACGATACTTTAGCATATCCGTAGTGTCCGTTCTTAGATGCCCATACAAGCATATCACCCCTTCCTGCAGATAGAAACGTTTGTCCTTTCTTATCGGTGTATTTGGTAACTGCAGTGTAATATTCGGCATAGTTGTATATTTTAAAGTCTACTTTCGCATCCTGTACGGGCTTCCCTTTAGCGTCAAGAACGCTGAAATCAATCCTACCAGTGCTCCCGTAGTTATCAATCAGATTGATTTCTGTGAAGTTATTTGTGCGTAGCATAACCTCTTCTGGACCTTCATAATCGCCAAAGGCACGTGTGTGCATGAGCATGGCACGCGATGCTGGTGCATTAAACCATGCCAGATTCAATACAGGTTCAGGCTCACAAGCCCCCAAGAAGTACCACTTTCCATCTGCCCAAGCCTCTACCCACGCATGGTTATCATCGGTATGTGCCCATCGAGGAGTATATACTTGACGAGCCGGAATACCAATGGCTCTCAAGGCACTCACCGTGTAAGTACTCTCTTCCCCACATCGTCCTCGTCCTGTCCGCATTGATTGCAGTGGTGAAGAAGTGCGTGCGTCCGAAGGTTCATAAGTAACATGTTCATGGCACCAGTGGTTCACTTCCAATATTGCCTGTTGCATAGAAAGCCCTTTAACACGCCCTTTCAGTTCTTGAAAGAATATAGCACGAGAGCTGTCAAGAGGCTCATTGTTCACACGCATCGGTAGAACGAAATGCCTAAAGAGAAGCTCTGGCACCTTCTTTCCCCATGCCATCTCTTTTCTCGTTTCGAGGGCAGTTCGCACATTACGTAAGTGGTAAGCTGTGGTGTAATCAGTCGCATCTGCAATCGGCATATAGGCATAAAGAAAGCGCAAGGCTTCCTCTTCCTCCATGGTTGGCGATAGCCCTTTTGTATCATAGAACTTCGATCCAATCAACTTCATTTTGGCGTCGAAAGCATTGTTCACCTTCTGTCTAAATGCTGCATCGGAGATAAAGTGTTGTGCATAGACTGTCATTCCCATGAGGCAGAGACACAAGCTTAGTAGGATTTTCTTCATAGATTTATTCTTTAGTTAATAAGCTGTTGGTAAATTACAGTTGATACTATTTTCGCTTGCAATATTCGTAAAAAAAATCAATATATGCAAGTCTTATCGCATAAAAAATACGAATCCTTTCTATCGTGCGATTGGTTAGGTCTGTACGAGTTCCTTTCTTCTTCTTGTCTCGCTAAGCCTCTCCAAAGGATAGGGGTGCCACCTAAGGGAATGTTACTAATATGTGTTAGTGGATAAAGGGGGCGTTTCTTCGCTATGAAGAGAGCCTCTCTTTGCATGAAAGAAACGCCCTTTTCAAATTGAGAAGAGCCTCTCTTTGTTTTTTATCAATGTGTACTATGTTTTTTGTAAGGGCTTAGAAAGTATTAAGGGAGTAGAAAGAATGAATCCAAGTAAACTTATATCTTATGGCTAAACTACACACTTGTTTTCATTCTTTCGGCTCCCTTAGTGAGTTAAGTTGTTGAAGGGCAGTGTTTAAGACTGCGCCTTCGATTTATATTCCTGCACCACTTCTTCCATTGTGATACCCAAGAGTTGCATCTCACGGAACAATGACGGAAGGGTTTGCTGACAAAAGGTTTTACGTCGTGCAAGCATGATTTGCTCCCTTGCACCAGCCGAAACGAAATAGCCCATACCACGTTTGTTATAGATAATCTGCTCTCTTGCCAATAGTTCGTAAGCCTTAACCGCCGTATTGGTGTTCACTTGCAAGGTGACAGCATACTCCCTTACGGATGGGATTCGGTCGTCGGCTTTATAGGTTTTGGCTATGATTTCATCGCAAAGGCGGTCTGCCATCTGCTCGTATATAGCCTTATTATTTTCGAAAGTCATAATCTTTTATCCTCTCATTAATACTTTGTTATATGTTAATCCACCGATTGTTGATAACCTGCAAGCGTGTGTATAACTTGTAAGCAGCCCAATACATTAATATAGTGAGTGCCAAACAGATGATGTTCCCAGTAATATCTCCGAAGAAGTCATTCGGTATTGAGAGTTGATAGTCGGTGTGAGCAAGTAGCATAAAACCGATACTGCCATTAAACCAGCTACTATCATGAGAATCAAAATGAGGCTTATGATGGTCTTCAACCATGCTGTTTTGCGGAAGAACATACCCCCTAATATGGTGAAAGCATTGGTGAGAAGGATTGCTTCTAACTGTACCCAAAGAGGGGAAAGGGAGCTTGTCGTTTGGAGAGAGTCTATTGCTATTGTAGTCATCGAAGCCCTTGCACCATGATTAACCAGCATGGAAACAATTTGTTGTAACACGTCCGCTGTTAGGAAAGCAGCCACAACTATGAGGGGGAAGACGATGGACACGAGTACTACACGTGCCACGAACTTCTCTACATTGGTAGCTGGTAGCATCATCTCACTTATGCGTGACTGACGCGACTTGAGGTCGTTTATGACAAAGGTACCCATGATAAAGAATGCTGCCGGTAGTATCGTAAGGGCGAAATCAACGCTTCCCATGAGATCTATTTGTATCTGTTCTGTACTGCTTGCCTGCCATGTGAAGATGTTACAAACACGTAAGATCATATAGATGAAGCAGGCAATGAGGAACCCAAGGAATAGGTTAATTATTTTGCGACGGCGCACGAGAACGAGTCGAGCGAGTACTCTTCCGAATCGGTTAATATCGAACTTTTTCATAACTAATAAGTCCTTTCTTTATTTATTTTGTTCTACTTGTATTATCGGTAACAGAGGCATTTCCCGTTACTCGTTGTTGTATGCTTTGACGTGTGTTACCATTGAGTGTGATGCCAGCATTGCCTGATAAAGTGAGTGTCACACTATCGGAATGGTCAAAGTAGGTGTTTACACTGGCGTTACCACTGATGTTGAATTTTGTTGTCTGTGCCGTCAACTTTGCAATGTTAACGTCTGCATTACCAGAGATATCCATGTTCATCTCGCTGACTTTCACTTTGTTGAGTTTGACGCAAGAGTTACCTCTAATGTCAAGTGTCAGTTTGTCTACCTGAAGAGAGTCCTGGAAAGTGAGGGATGTGTTACCTCCTTGATCCACTCTAACGAGTTGTGGGCATGTTACATATACCTTTATTATATCAGCTCCGTCGTTAGAACTATTAAAGAAGATGATCCCTTTTGGTGAAGGGTGATTCCTCTCGTGGATTATGAGGGTATTATTTTTAACCTTGATATCCACATATTCGAGTAGTTTCTCCCTACCTTTTATCTCTACTTGATACTTATTTCCTTGCAAGAAGTATACTTCTGCGTTTCCTCCTAACTCTACATTCTGGAACGCCTCGACGTTCATATCCTTCTTGGTAGGCAGTCCGTAATCGGGTTTCTTTGTGATGCACGAACACAGAGTGATGATTGTTAAAGTCAAGAAAAGGCTGGTTAGGATAGTAGATATCCGTTTGTTGGATTGTTTCTTCATAATGATGTCCTCCTTTATATTTACTTTAGTTTACCTTGAATTGCCGCATTGAATAAGAGTTCTAAGTTGATGTAGGTCTCCTTGTCACCCTCTTTACGCTTACAGATCACGCTGTTTCCTTGTAGAGAAGGTTCAGCATAAAGCACCGAGTTATCCATCTCGCTGGGTTGGAGAACATCGAATCGAACCTTGAAGTAATAGCTTCCGTTGAATCATTAAGGAGCACTTGTGAGTTGTCCAATATTATGATGTAGTCCAGTAGCTGTTCGACATCATGCACCTGATGAGTTGATATTATCAATGACGAATCATCAGCCATATTGCCTGCAACAACCTTTCGGAAGAGTGTTTTGGATGGGATGTCAAGCCCATTGGTAGGCTCATCCATCAATAGAAGTCGGCATCCTGTGGCAAGTGCGAAACTCATATACACCTTCTTTTTCTGCCCCATGGAGAGCTGCTTCATGTCTACATCTGTGGGCATCTCAAAGTCTTGTAAGCACTTTTCTAAGGTCTGTCTGCTGAAGTTCGGATAGAACTTCTCGTGTACAGCTAAGTAATTCTTGAGACTCATGTCAGGCAAGTTATACTCTTCAGGGACGATGTATATTTCTTGTAACATTGCTGGATAACGCCGCGAAGCGGTGTATCCATCAACAATCACTGTGCCCTTTGATGGCTTTAATAAGCCTGCAATGAGGTAGAGTAGGGTACTTTTTCCCATTCCATTCTTACCTAATAAGCCATAAATACGGCTCTCGTTGAGTTCTAAGTTCAGCCCATCAAACACCTTGTGTTTGCTTCTTGGATAGCTGAAAGAGAGGTTGTTAACTTGAATCATAGTTCCTTCTTGTTTTAAGGGGGTTATGTCTTAAATGTCTTTAAACGCTTGTTTTGATCGTATGTAATGGTGTACTACTTTAATAATACACTGCAAATGTAGTTGAAAAAACGCTTCCTTCCAAATGAATTAATATTTTTTTGCAAAAAAAGCAAGGCTTTTTTCCATTTGTTCTTATAGATGGTTTGGGAAATAAGTGCTATCTTTGTGAATTGTAATAACCCTATACCAATACAATAAATAATGATGAAAAGAAACATGTTGATTGCTTGTGGGCTATTGAGCATAGCGTTTTCTCTACAAGCACAAACCAAAGATGGAGGTATTGATAAGCAGATGTTACAGCAGATCCAGAAGTCTGGCTTGACTGCTTCTGACCGTGCTTTATCCAATGCGATAGCCACTAATTCGATTGATGACTTGGCTCGAAACTTTCGCAATGCAGGCCCTATTGATACCTATTTCAGTGTTGAAACGCCTAAACAAAACATTCAGAACCAAAAGAGCTCAGGGCGTTGTTGGCTCTTTACGGGGCTTAATGTCTTGCGTTCTAAGTTCGCTCGTGCTCATAAGGACACGTTACATGTAGAGTATTCACATGTCTATCTCTCCTTTTATGACCAGTTAGAAAAAGCCAACCTAATGCTCCAGGGCGTTATAGATAATGCTGACAAAGCTATTGACGACCCACGTGTTCAGTTCTTTTTTAAGAACCCCATAGGGGACGGAGGGACGTTTTGTGGGGTTGCAGACCTCGTGGAGAAGTATGGCGTAGTACCGATGGAAATAATGCCAGAAACGTACTCGGCAGAGAACACCTCACGTATGTCTCGCATCATAGCTTCTAAGTTACGTGAGTTCGGATTGGAGCTTCGTAAGATGGTAGCAGATAAGAAATCGAAAGCGAGCATCAAGTCTCGTAAGACAGAGATGTTAGGTACTATCTATCACATCTTGACGCTTTCTCTTGGCGAACCAGTTAAGTCTTTTAACTATGCCTACAAGGATAAGAATGGTAAACAAGTGGGCAAGGTGAAGACTTATACACCGCAGGAATTCTATAAAGAGACTGTTGGTGGTCCTCTTAATGGTACGTTTATTATGGTGATGAATGACCCTCGTCGACCTTATTATAAGACTTATGAGATTGATTACGACCGCCATACTTACGATGGACATAACTGGAAGTACGTTAATCTACCTATGGAGGAGATCGATAAAATGGCTATTGCTTCGTTGAAGGATTCGACTAAGATGTACAGTAGTTACGATGTTGGCAAGCAGTTGGATCGCACTCGTGGATACCTCGATACCGATAACTACGATTACGGAACATTGTATGGTACGACCTTCCCAATGGATAAGGCGGATCGCATTGCGACCTTCGATAGCGGTTCAACACATGCCATGACACTTACAGCTGTTGACCTTGACGAGCAGGGACAACCGAAGAAGTGGAAGGTAGAAAACTCCTGGGGAGCTACTTACGGACAGAATGGTTACTTGATAATGACGAATCCTTGGTTCAATGACTATATGTTCCGACTGGTAGTTGATACGAAGTATGTGCCTGCTAATGTACTGAAGGCTGCACAAGAGAAACCTATTATGGTGGTGCCAGAAGACCCATTGTTCCAGGAGGATATGTAGTTTTCTCCACTCTGATAAAGCCTCCCCAAGCCCCCTCCGAAAGGAGGGGATGTCCTTAAAGGAATAAGGAGGAATAGTGCGATAAAGGTGTGTGTAAAGCGTAACGAGGCGCAATCTTGTTAGCAACGGATAATAGTTAATAAAGAAAGAAACGCCCTTCTCCATTGGAGAAGGGCGTTTCTTTGATATGAGGGGAGGCTTTCTTCAAAACAAGGAAAGCCCTCCCTTGTGAGTTTCCATTAGATACTCCTCTTCTTAAGGGAGATTGGGAGGAGTTTCAAAGAGCCTTATTTACATGGTTGAATCCAAAAGTGTATAGCCCTATCTACCGCTGGTAACTGGTATTGTGGTAGTGGTTCTTCACCCCAAGAGTTGATTCCGCCGACTCCCATCATATAACCATCTAAGGTAAGATTAGTGTACTCTGAAGTTGGAACTTGGTAACTATGGCGTTGGTGTTTCTCCTTTCCTTCATCCAAGTCACTTATGTTGTAATGTAGCGCACTGGCGTAGAATGGAGCTTCGTCGAAGTACACTTTGAATCCAAACTTATCGTTATCTGTCTGCTTCCACCATCTTATGTCACTCTTTGTACCCGTCTCTTGAGGGCGAATGTAAGGGAAGAATTGCTGATCAGCAGACTGCTCGTAGAGCCCTATTCGCTGTGAGTATTTACGATCGGAATAGTTCTCGATAGGACCACGACCATAGTAAGTGGACTGATCCATGTCGTAAGGTAATTGCATCAACACACCAAAGCGGGGTAGGATAGGTGCCTTCGAACCATCTTCATTTGCATTTCCATGCTCACATGAAGAGCCCCATCTTGTGCTACATTATATATAAGGTGTAATGTTGCTGCTACATCGGGCATATCATAAACAGCTGTTAGCTGTCTTGTTGCAGGTTCTACAGAAACTTGCTTTAAGTCCATCTTAGGATTGTGCCATACCGCTAGCTTGTTTTGGAAGTTAGCCCCCATATCATTATCTGTAACGGCTCTCCAGAAGTTAGGTTTTAGTGTTCCACCTTCTCCCAAGAGGTTTCTTCCTTCCACTTCATAGCGTGTCAATAGACCCGTCTGACGGCTGAATACAATCTCAAAGTCCTTACTTGTGAAGCTCACCTCACCAGCCTTTACGTTGTCAGAAACCCTAACCTTTGCAGTCGAAACGGGTTCCATCTTGGGCATTGGTTGCCATGGATTCACCTCCATCTGCATACTTGCTACTGTCTGATCAGTCTCCATGAGCGGTTCTGCCGACTTTAGTTTAAAGTCGATATTCAGTAGTCCTTCACCATTAAAGTTCTGTCCGTTGATTGGAAGAGTGTAAGTAGCAGACTGCTGCGGTTCTATGTCCAGCGTTTCAATCGTACCCTGTTTCACAACTTTTCCCTCATCCATCAATGACCATTCCATTCGATAGTTATTGAGGTTACGGAAGAAGTATTCGTTATGAACTTGTATCTTTCCTTGCTTCAAGTCAATCGGTTTTGCCCAAATGTTCTGATACTCGTATGCAAGTTCATAAGCATGTGGGTTGTATTGACGATTAGGTCCGATGATACCATTGCAGTTGAAGTTGTTGTCTGAAGGGTCATGCTTGTTGTAATCGCCACCATAGGTATATTCCGTTTCAACATTCGCTTCTTTAGCTAATTGCTCATAGTCTTTTGTAGTGCGAGATGCGTCGAAATGCGGTGTACGATGTAGACCTTGATCAACGAAGTCCCAGTCAAATCCACCTTGAAACTTAGGATATTTACGAATCAAATCCCAGTATTCTTTGAGGTTACCACCCGAGTTGCCCATAGTGTGGTTATACTCACATTGAATCAGAGGACGTGTATAGTTTGGATCCTTAGAATAGGCTTCGCAGTCCTTTGGAGAATAATACATTGGACAGAAGATGTCTGTTGCGTAGCCCTCTTTCTCCGCCCGTTCATACTGCACAGGACGGCTCTGATCTTGTGATTTTATCCAGTCGTAAGCATCGTCAAAGTTCTTACTATAACACGTCTCATTACCTAAACTCCAAAAGACGATACTAGTGTGGTTGAACTTAGTTCCTACATTGTGTTGATTGCGTTCCATTATCTGTTTCGCAAAGAGAGGAGTACCTGATGGAGCATCTTTAGCGTATCCGAAGCCATGACTCTCTTGGTTAGCTTCAGCTATAACATATAGTCCGTACTCATCACAAAGGTCATACCACAATGGGTCGTCAGGGTAATGACAGGTGCGAACAGCGTTGATGTTAAGACGTTTCATAATCTGGATGTCCTGTATCATACGCTCACGTGTAACGAGATAACCGCCATCTGGATCCATTTCATGTCGGTTGGCACCCTTGAAGAGAATGGGTTGTCCGTTGACAAGAACTTGTGAGTTCTTTATCTCCACCTTACGGAATCCTACCTTGAGGGGTATAGTCTCAATGGCTTTACCAGTCTTGGCATCTTCTACATGAACATAGAGATTATAGAGATAAGGTGTCTCTGCCGTCCACTTCTCTGGGTTTCTTAATTCCATCAAAGCCGTTGCTTGCCCTGCTTATTGGGCGTTACGACCGTCTTATAGACAAGGTTATTATCCGTATCCTCCAATATCAAGAAGGCTTTTGTATTGCCTGTAAGCTGAAGGTTGACGCTGAGTGTACCATCCTTGTAGTCATTTACGAGGTTAGGAGTAATACGGATGTCATCCAAGTGTTGCTTAGCATCACGTGCATAAAGGTAACTTTCACGTGCTACACCGCTAAGTCTCCAGAAGTCCTGATCCTCACAATAACTGCCATCTGACCATCTGAAGACTTGAAAAGCTAGCTGGTTTTTACCCTTCTTTAGGTATTTGGTGATGTCAAACTCTGGTCCGACCTTAGAGTCTTCACTATATCCAACAAACTTACCATTGACCCATAAATAGATACAAGAGGTTACAGAACCAAAGTGAGCAATAACTTGTTTGCCCGTCCAGGTGTCTGGTATTGTTATAGTACGGCGATAAGAGCCGACGTGGTTATCCTGAATCGGAACCTCAGGAGGGTTATTCTTGAAGTTACCACGCCATGCAAAACCCACGTTCACATACACGGGATCACCATAACCATTCATCTCCCAGATACCAGGAACATGTAAGGTCTTCCATTGCGAATCGTCATAATCAGTGCGAAAGAAGTCAGTTGGACGTTGATTAGCATGTTCCACCCAATTAAACTTCCAGTCTCCATCTAATGAGAGATAGTTTGTTGAGAGTTTTCGATCATACTTCTTCAATGCTAATCCTTCGTATGGAGAGAAGGCAAAGAAGTCAGTGTGCGTTGTAAATCGGTTGACGGCATTTGTTTGTAAGTCGTGCCATTCTGTGAAGGTAGGTTCTGTCTGTGGTTGTTGAGCATGTAACCCAGAGGCAGACAAACCTAGCAATAAAGCTGTAAGGATTATCTTTTCCATGTTGGCCAATACTTTAGGTTTCCATTTTATAATTGCTCCTTATATACGTAACACGTATGAGGTAAGCACCAACAAAATTAGCAAAAAATCCTTTAATGAGCGTGTTATCTATCAAAATTTATGTATATTTGCTACACATAACGGCATACATAACATTTATTATCCATAATATGACTAGTCGGTACATCATCGTACGCTCACTTGCTTGTTGCCTTTTGTTGACCCATTCAATAGGGGTAGCACAAGCGCAGAAGAGACATAGAAGCACTCGAAAAGTTCAAACGCAACCTTTATTCCACGTAAATGATACCTTGCCTATCATTGGTTCGATGGCAAAGGTGGGAGCAGAACAAATGAATAAAGGATTGGTAAGTTCGGCACTTGACGCTCTATCAGGTAGGGTTGTGGGTGTTAATATGGTATCTAACGGACAGGACCGAATGGCAATGCTCACAAGTGTGCGTGTCCGTGGTACTACTTCATTAACTGGTGGCAATGACCCACTCGTTATCATTGATGGAGTATCTTCCGACCTAGCCACACTCTCAACTATCTACCCTGCAGATATTGAGAGTTTCACAGTCTTGAAGAATGCTTCAGAAACATCAAAGTATGGTTCTCGTGGTGCTTCCGGTGTCATTGAAGTAAAGACGAAACGCGGTCATGGAGGTAAGTTCCAGATATATTATGATGGAACTATAGGCTTTGAGTCAGTTTATAAACAACTTCGAATGCTGAATGCAACGGAGTATAGAAATGCTGCAAAAGCATTGGGATTGGTTTATAATGATGGCGGCTTTGATACAGACTTCCAAAAGGAGATTACCAGAACGGGCTTCCTAAATACACATCATATAGCCTTTAGCGGTGGTAGTGATAAGTCGAATTATCGTGCGTCATTAGGTTATATGCGTGGAGAAACTGTTATAAAGAATCGAAGCTACAACAACTTCATCGCCAAGTTAGACATCTCTCAACTGGCATTCGACGAGAAGTTGAAGATAGACTTTGGTGTATTCGGCTCGTCTCAACAGGATAATAAGGTTTATGACCTGCACATGCTTGTCTATTCGGCAGCGTCTATGAATCCTACATTAGCCTTTCATAAGGTGGGAGATGGGTGGCAACGCAATAGCAACTCATCGCAGATTGCAGCTCCAGCACCGCTATTGAAGGAGCGTAACGATGAGCGGAATCTAACTTTCAATACCCATTTACAATTACAATATCAGCTGTCACATGACTTGAAGCTATCGGCTTTGGGCTCTTATTCCTATACATCAACTGAGAATGGGAAGTTCGCTCCTACATGGGTATGGGCACAAGGAAGAGCCTATAGAGGAGAGCGTAAGACGGAGGATCTGTTAGGTAATCTCCAACTTGATTGGAAGCATAGTTGGGACAATCAAGCCCTCTCTGCCACCCTTTTGGGTGAATATCAACAGAGCAAGACAAGGGCTTTCTGGACAGAAGTAAAGGGATTGACTAGTAACCTTTTCGGCTATGATAACCTCGGGGCGGGAGCTGTTCGTCTTTATGAGGGAACAGGCAGTAACTATGCTGATCCTAGTTTAGCATCCGTCATGGGAACACTCTCTTACAATCTTTTGGACCGCTACACATTGAATATGTCAATGCGTGCGGATGGCTCATCAATGGTGGGCAAAGACCACACATGGGGCTTCTTTCCTTCTATTTCAGCATCGTGGGATATGAAGAAAGAGGCTTTCCTGCGTAATGTGAGAGCGATTAGTTTGCTCAATCTGAGGGCTGGTTATGGTAAGTCGGGTAACCTTGGAGCTATCAGTTCTTACCTTTCTTTAAAGCAATATATTCCTATTGGGGTGGTATCGTATAATGGAACTCCAACCACAACAATGGGTATCTTGCGTAATAGTAACCCCGATCTAAAGTGGGAGGTACGCAGTACTTTCAACATCGGAACGGATATGGGTTTCTTTAATAATCGTCTTCTCTTGACCGCCGAATACTATTATTCTAAGACAACCGCCATGCTCTATGAGTATGATGTGCCTGTTCCTGACTTTGCTTTTGATAAGTTATTGGCGAACATAGGCTCTATGTCGAATAGTGGATTTGAGCTTGGTGTGGGCATTGTGCCTATTGCTCGAAAGGACATGGAGCTGAACATCAATGTTAACATGGCTTGGCAGAAGAACAAACTATTGTCCTTGAGTGGTAATTATAAGGGTCACGAGATGACAGCATCGAAGATTACTCCTATTGGCGCAATGGATGGTGCGGGCTTTCATGGGGGTAATAACCACATCTTGTATCAGATAGTTGGGCAGCCACTGGGTGTTTTCTATCTTCCTCACTGCAAGGGACTCGTTGATAACGGGCATGGGCACATGAAGTATGACATTGCTGACTTAGATAACAATGGTACAATAGATCTTAGTGACCATGGTGATCGTTATATTGCAGGACAGGCTACTCCAAAGATGACCCTCGGCTCTAATATCAGCTTCAGATATAAGAATATCGATGTAACTTTGCAGATGAACGGAGCCTTCGGGCATAAGATATTCAACGGAACGACGCTCTCATACCTCAATATGTCTAACTTCCCTGATTATAATGTGTTGTCTGCTGCACCAGAGCGGAACATCGTTGACCAGAATGTGAGCGACTATTGGTTGGAGAAGGGAGACTATCTTAACTTCGATTATCTCACCATTGGATGGAATACTCCTATTAAGAACAAGTACATCCAGTCGTTGCGTTTATCATTCAACATCAATAACCTTGCTACCATCACGGGCTACAGTGGATTGACACCAATGATAAATAGTTACGTAGTAGATAACACATTGGGTATTGATGACAAGCGAACTTATCCTCCTTATCGCACCTTCTCGGTGGGACTAAGCGTTAAGTTCTGATGAAAGCTAGTAATATTTTAAACCCTTCACAGCATGAGATATATTCCACGTTTACTACTCTTTGCGGCTATCTTGACATTCTCTAGTTGCTTGAACGAGCACTCTAAAGGGAGTTTGGACGAAGACCAAGTATTCACATCAGCTAAGGATGTGTATGTGAATGCCGTTGCTACATTATATAATTATATTGGTGGTAATGCCGACAGTCAGGGCTTGCAAGGCACTTATAGGGGCGTTTATGATTACAACACCTTGACTTCTGACGAGGCACTCATCCCTGTTAGAGGGGGTGATTGGTACGATGGAGGCTTCTGGGAGAACCTTTATCTGCATCGTTGGACGGCTGATGACCAGTCGCTTTACGACACATGGAAGTATCTTTATAAGGTGGTTGTGTTCTGTAATGACGCTTTGAGAATCATAGATAAGAAGCGAGACTTGCTCACCGAGAGCCAATACACTTCCTATCAGGCAGAGGTGAGAGCCTTGAGAGCATTGTTCTACTTCTATACCATGGATATGTTTGGTAACGTACCTTTAGCTACCAGCACGATTGATAACATGAAGGACAGCAAGCAGAGTAGTCGACCTGAAGTATTCAACTTCATTGTCAAAGAGCTACAAGAGGTCGAACCATTCCTACCGAAGGAACATAGTAACTTGGAAGGAGCCTATTATGGGCGTGTCACACAGCCTGTCGCCGACTTCCTATTGGCTAAGTTAATGCTCAATGCTGAGGTATATACGGATGCTGATTGGACTGACAACCAGCGTCCCAATGGGACTAATATCTTCTTCACCATTGATGGGCAGCAGCTGAATGCGTGGCAGGCTTGCCAGTATTATTGCGATAAGATAACGGCAGACGGCTACACGTTAGCAAGCGATTATAGCAGTAACTTCGCCGTACACAATGAGACATCAGTAGAGAATATATTTGTGATTCCGATGAACAAGATACTCTATAAGAATCAATTTCAGTATCTTTTCCGCTCTCGTCACTATGCGCATGGTGGCGCAGTGGGCACTTCCTCTGAGAATGGTGCCTGTGCAACGCTTACCGCTGTGCGTACTTTCGGTTACGGAACAAGCCAGGTTGACAAGCGATATACAGCTAATTTATATTCTGACACGGTGCGCGTCGATGGGAAGATTGTACGTCTTGAAGATGGCGAACCGCTTGTCTACATGCCATTGGCTGTCGAGGTGAATTTAACGAATAGCCCATTTATCAAGACAGCAGGTGCCCGTATGGCGAAATACGAGGTGGATAGGAACGCATATAACGATGGTAAGAGCCCCGATAACGACATCGTACTCTTTAGATATGCCGATGTGCTTTTGATGAAGGCAGAAGCAAAAGCGCGTAATGGGGAGGTTGCAGATAACGAACTAAATGCTGTTCGCCAACGCAGTGGGATGGGGTATAGGCAAGCTACCCTCGATAACATCCTTGCCGAAAGACTGATGGAACTGATGTGGGAAGGCTGGAGGCGGAACGATCTCATACGCTATGACCTGTTCCATCGGGCGTATGACCAGAAGACAAATAGCACAGGTGAGGCGGATCGGCACACTATTGTGTTCCCTATCCCAACCCGTGTTATGGCATTGAATAAGAGTTTGAAACAGAATAAAGGTTATCGCCAGCCTTTGTCCTAATAGTTTGGTAAGATGGAACCTATCCTATGCGTTCCATCTTACTCCTCATTTCTATATATACTTCCAGTGATACCTTACGACCGCGAAGCGACCGAACGCGAGGCATGTCACGGAAGTATTCGTCGTAAGTGTAATACCAGTTATACTTCTTAATCTCCCTACTTCGACTAATCATATTGGCTACCTTTCTTGCAGCTGACGGCATAACAGAAGAGAGGAAGTACTGCTTGTCAATCGTCTCTAATGCCACCACGAGAAACTTCTTAGGCTTTTGTGCAATGCGAGTAGGAATATCCTTTGTTTGTGTGGCTATGGTAATGTGCCTACCGAAACGCTGATTAATGTCAGCCATCATCTGACGGAAGATAACGCCATGTGCCGAAGTATCCTTCTGCCCCGTGTAAGCTATATAATAATGTATCATCTCATGGATGAGCACATCATCAATCTCCTCCTTGTTTAGCGCATAGTACGTGGAGATGGAAATGGTGTAATCTGAGTAAATGGTACGCCTCCAATGCGTTCGTCGCTTGCATGCCATCTGTCCGAGACGGGTCTTGCCTCTCGACAATTTAAGCGCAGGCAAGGGAAGTTTCCCTTGAAAGATAAGCTGGTTATAGTGCGTGAATGCCTCTTGAAGATAGGCTATTGTGATGTTTTGTTTCATATTGAATGTGTGACAATAGTCATTAGTTAGACGGGTTAAATTCAGTATTATAACGGATTCTACACAGCGGTATAATTGAGTATCATACGCATGATATTCGGGTATCACGCTGATGATATTCGAGTATCACATAGGTGATACTCAATTATACACCAGCTGTATAATCAATTGTCTCCTATTGTTACAATCGATTGTCTTCAGTGTGACAATGGATTGTCTTATGCGTGACAATGAATTGTCTTCAGCGTGACAATGGATTGTACAAGTGTGTACAAAAAGCTAAGTTGTATGTTTCATTGGTTAAAGTGACGTTATATTTCTTGAAAGATGGTATTTACTTCCTCCGTTCATCCTATTTGCTAACGCACGAAGTGAGAGGAGTGAGGACTGGACGAAGTGGGTAAAAAGCAATCAAGTAAGGACTGACAGTTTCGTTTGTCCTTACTTGATTGGTATTTAAACATCTACTTCGGAGATGGTTTTTATCTGTCTTCTTAGCATATAGACAGGGTGTAAAGATAGACCGTTGCAGCGGGTATTGCTAAGAGCGATGAGTCGAATCGGTCGAGTATTCCGCCATGTCCTGGTAGGATATTACCGCTGTCTTTGATGCCGATAGTGCGCTTGAGCAGGCTCTCAACCAGGTCGCCCCATGTGCCAAAGATAACGACAACCAGTCCCAGACCTATCCACTCTGGCATACTGAGGAGGTGAGTGTTATTGCCTGAATTAGCATAATAGCCTATCACACCAGCGATAATCAGTACGAGGATACCCCTCCGATACTTCCTTCCCAGCTCTTCTTCGGACTGATGCGTGGGAAGAGTTTGTGCTGCCAAAGAGTGAGCCACTAAGATAAGCACCCGTGTCATTTGCCCAAAGGAAGATAAATATGCTCAATGGTAGGAGATAATCGAAGGTTGTCATACCATAGCCTTTCTGCTGGAAGGCTAACACGCTCATCATTGAGAAGGGAAGGCAATGTACATCTGACCCTAACATTGTGTAAGCCCAACTATGCATTGGATTCTTATTCTGTAGGTAGAGTTCTGCAACGAAGAGATAGATAAGGGTGAGAACATAGGGTACGAAGACGATAAATCCCCTCACCATATTCACTTGTAGGGCTGTTACTGCGCAGAAGAAGTAGGCTCCTGCTACGGTAGAGATGAATCGATTGACCTTTACACCATCTATTTTATTCACCAATCCCGTGTATTCCCACATGGCTGCTCCCGTTATGATGAGGAAGAGACACGTGAGTCGTAGAGGGTTGATGATGCTCGTCACCATAATAGCAACGAATACGATCCCAGTGAGGGCACGCACGATTAGGTTCTTAAGTTTATCACTCATGGCGTCTTATTTATTCTGCTGTGTTATTTGATTCGGTGTCATCTTCAGCCTTTGTCGCATTGTTGTTGAGTGCTCTCTGCTGTGCCTCGTGCTCTGCTTGAGCTTGCTTTACAGCTTCAGGCATATCCTCCAACTTAGGTTGCGACTTAGCCTCTTGATCTAACAACTCGTCTGTGCGACTCACCCAAGGACGCTTACCGAATATCTCTTCAACGTCTTCCGCCATGATAACCTCACGTTCCATGAGCAGTTGGGCTAGGCGGTTGTGACCTTCCTTGTGCTCGGTGAGGATCTGCTTAGCACGATCGTACTGTCCGTTAATCATCTTCAGCACTTCCTCATCGATCATCTTTGCTGTTGTATCAGAGTATGGCTTCTGGAAGTTGTACTCGTCATTATTATAATAGCAGATGTTAGGCAAGCGGTCGCTCATACCTGCGTAGGCAATCATACCATATGCACTCTTGGTCGCACGCTCTAAGTCGTTCATCGCACCAGTTGATATATGACCTGTGAATAGCTCCTCAGCTGCACGACCACCGAGCAATGAGCACATCTCATCCAACATCTGTTCTTTGGTTGTGATAGGACGCTCTTCTGGCAGATACCATGCTGCACCGAGAGCCTGACCACGTGGTACAATGCTCACCTTCACCAATGGGTTGGCGTGTTCGCAGAACCAACTGATAGTAGCGTGACCAGCTTCATGGAGGGCGATAGTGCGCTTCTCGGCGGTAGTCATTACCTTTGTCTTCTTCTCCAAACCACCAATGATTCTGTCAACAGCATCTAGGAAGTCTTGCTTTGCTACCTCCTTGCTGTCGTGGCGGGCTGCGATAAGGGCTGCCTCATTACATACATTGGCAATGTCGGCACCAGAGAATCCTGGTGTCTGGCGTGCTAAGAGGTCGATATCAAGGTTCTTGTCGAGCTTCAAGTTACGCATGTGAACGAGGAAGATGTCCTTACGCTCTGGTAGATCGGGTAGGTCTACATGAATCTGTCGGTCGAATCGTCCTGCACGGAGTAAAGCCTTATCGAGCATGTCAACGCGGTTGGTGGCTGCAAGAACAATCACACCAGAGTTCGTGCCGAATCCGTCCATCTCTGTGAGAAGGGCGTTAAGTGTGTTCTCACGTTCGTCATTACCGCCCATTGCAGGGTTCTTTGAACGGGCACGACCAACGGCATCAATCTCATCAATGAAGATTATACAAGGTGACTTCTCCTTAGCTTGGCGGAAGACATCACGCACTCGGCTCGCACCAACACCGACGAACATCTCGACGAAGTCGGAACCACTCATAGAGAAGAAAGGTACGCCAGCCTCACCAGCAACAGCCTTTGCTAGCAATGTCTTACCCGTTCCAGGAGGACCAATCAGCAGTGCTCCCTTAGGAATCTTACCACCTAGGTCGGTGTATTTCTTTGGGTTCTTCAAGAACTCAACAATCTCTTGTACCTCTTGCTTAGCGCCAGTCTGACCAGCAACATCCTTAAAGGTAATCCCCATCTCGTTAGCTTTCTCATAGAGCTTAGCCTTTGACTTGCCCACACTGAAGACGCCGCCACCACCGCCAGCACCGCCTCCCATACGGCGAATGAGGAAGTACCATATTCCAAAGAAGAATACCCACGGAGCTATTGAGATGAGAATATCCATAAAGCCATTGCCTGACTTGTTCTCATAGCTATAGCTGGCTATCTTCTTCTGGGCTACAGCTTGATCCAAGAAGGTTTCTACCTTATCTACAGAACCAATCTCAACATTTACGTATGGGGACTTTCCTACCTGTTGTGTACCTTGTTTGAAGATGTCACGGATGTGGTCAGGACTAACATACATACGCAAGGTGTTGTCGCTCTTGTTGATGACTACCTTCGTACCATAGCCTTTGGCAATATATTGCTTGAATGTTGTGTAATCTCTGTCAACGCCTGCGCTGCTTGACAAGAAGCTATTGCCACCGGCAAAGAATACTACTCCGAGGGCAATGAGAACCAATACGTACAGCCAGTTCATATTGAACTTAGGCATCTTTGGCATATTGGGATTGTTGTTGGGGGATGAATTGTCCATTGTTGAAGTTTGATTAATTATGAAATAATAAATGGGTGATTAGATGGCTTTATACCTAGTCTATGTCTGGTAAGTAAGTCAACTTAGCATCCTCCCATAGGTGTTCTATGTCATAGAAAGCACGTGTCTCTGGAAGAAATACATGGACGATTACATCCACATAGTCTATCGCTACCCATTGATCATTACCAAGTCCTGCACAGTTGACAGGCTTCTCACCAATCGTCTCACGCACATAATCGCTTACCGATTCAGCAATGGCTTCAACTTGTTGGGTTGAGTTACCCTGGCAGATGATGAAGTAGTTACAGATGGTACCATCAATCCCTGATAAATCTGCAATTACTATGCCATGTCCCTTCTTATCTTGGATTCCTTTTGTAATAAGCTCTACTAATCTTTTAGTTTCTTTCATTCAGTCTCGTTATATAATATGAGTTGCAAAGTTAACGCAAATGGCATGAAGTGCAAATAAATTTAGTTTTATTTATAATTGGTATATACTGCATTGCTGACTCCTGTTGATAGAATGACTATAAACTATTTCTCACGCATGTCGAAGTCCTACTTTAATATGGAGAGACGCCTTATCACCTTATATATATAATAGTAGGACATAAAAGAAGATGGAATATGCTACTATTGGCATATCCCATCTTTCCTTATTCGTTAGTATTTTCTACTATCTTTGCATACAATAATCAATTACTTATTCTCTGCGTCGATAGCTTTTATCTTCTGCTTTACTTCGTTCATATCATTCTTGAGTTTCTCGATACGGCGGTTCATTTCGTCAATGAGACTATTACCTTTCTTGGAACTGATACTCAAGAAACCGAGGTTGTTCTCATAGGTGTTAATCTCCTGTTTGAGCTGTTCAAAGCGGCGCATCAAACGACCACGCTCACTATCAAGAGCGTCAGTACCTCGGCTAGCCACCTTTTTCAAGTTGTTACGGAAATTATCTACACGCTTGCGAGAAGCCGATATGTGAAGGTCTTTGTACAACTTATCGAGTACCTCATGATACTCCTTATACAACTTATCCTTCTCCTTGTAAGGTACATGTCCCACCTTATTATATTCTTCAGTGAGCTGTTGAACCTTCTCTTGGATGCCTTCTTCGGTCTTATCAAACAATTCCTTTAGTTGAGCAATAATCTCCTTCTTCTTCCCAAGGTTCTCACGTTCCTCGCTATGCGCCCCTGCGTGTACTGCGTTACGTGCCTCGAAGAAGTGGTTGCAAGCTGTTAGGAAGTCGTTCCAAAGCTGATCACCAATTTTCTTAGGTACCATACCAATCGTTTTCCACTCCTTTTGTAATGCGATGAGCTTATCGGAAGTAGCTTTCCAATCGGTAGAATCGGTCAGAGCTTGTGCCTTTTCAACGAGTGCTTTCTTCTTCTCTGCGTTTTCAGCAAATTGTGCTTTCAACTGTTTGAAGAACTCGCCTTTGCGTGTAAAGAAGTCATCACAAGCCGCACGGAAGCGTTCGAAGATCTTTACGTTCATCTTCTGTGGAGCAAAGCCGATAGTCTTCCATTCCTGTTGAAGAGCGATAATCTCCTTTGTATGTTTCTCCCAATCAGATGACGTCTTATTCTCTTGTTTGATGATCTCTTCAATCTTCTCGCATAGAGCAGTCTTCTTTGTAAGGTTCTCTTCTTCGCTATTGCGGATAGCTTCAAAGTGCTGTTGGTGACGCTTGTTGATGACAGTGCTAGCTGCTTAAAGCGTGTCCACACCTGTTCGCGAAGTTCTTTTGCAACAGGTCCTGTCTCGCGATACTCTTGATGAAGTTCTTGTAACTGATGGAAAGCACTGATGACATCCTTCTCTTCTGTCAACTTCTCTGCTGCTTCACACAGCTTCGTCTTCTTCTCAAGATTCTTCTTGAAATCGTATTCACGTGCTTCGCGATTCAGATTCAACAAGTCGTAGAACTGCTCAACATAGAGTTGATAGTTGCGCCATAGCTCGTTTGCCTTCTCAGCAGGAACCATTTTGATCTCTTTCCATTCCTGTTGTAAGGTCTTCAATACAGGGAAGTTTTTGTTTGCCTCATCAGGAGTTGTAACCATCGCTTTGATCTTCTCGATGATAGCCTCCTTCTTCTTGAGGTTCTTCTGTTTCTCTTCTTCGAGTGCAAGGAATGCCTTTTGGCGTTTCTCCTTAATGATGGTCATCTCCGCCTTAAATACCTCTTCATCCTCATCTGGAAGTACTTGGTACTTCTCGGGGTCGCCACCATTCTCTATATAAGCCCTCTGCTGCGCTTCACGTTCAGCGAAGTGTAGCTTATAGAATACAGTTTTCAGATGGTCAACCTCAGCTTTCTCAGGGGTATCGTCACTATCAACAATAGCCTTAAGGCGCTCTATGATTTCTTTCTTTGTGCTATATGTCTTTGCAGAATAGGTTTCTGCTTCGCACTTAGATTGTGTTTCAGTTGACTGATTTAGGCCTTCTGCTGTTGCTTCATTCTGCTCTGTTGGAGCCTTAGCTACAGTTTCTTCAGACAACTTTACTTCTTCTGTACCCTGATTAAGGGCATTCTCTTGAGAGTCCATCATTTCACTTTTTGTTTGTGATTCGGGTTTTCCGCAAATTAGATAACGAATGGCTCAATAAATATTGAGCCTTCGCAACCATATTAAAGTATATCAGTTGCAAACTTAGATAAAATCTCTGAATATACCTAATTTTTATCTTCTTTTTTTGTTTCTAGCCTCTAAAGTAAGCGTTTACGGCGTAAAATCCACCATGAAGCAGCGGAGACTACAACGGATAAGAGCATTGCTATGGGGAAACCCCATGTACTTCTTTCCATACCGTTAATAAGGTTCATACCAAAGAGGGAGGATATTAACGTTGGCAACATCATGACTATTGACACCGAAGTAAGCGTACGCATCACAGTGTTCATGTTGTTGTTAATAATGCTAGAATACGTGTCCATCGTTGATTCCAAGATGTCCGAATAGATACTAGTAGTCTCTCTCGCCTGTGACATCTCGATGTTTACATCCTCGATAAGGTCGGCATCCAGCTCATCAACTTGTAGCTTGAATTTCAGCTTAGCAAGTAGGTTCTCGTTGCCACGAATGGATGTAATGAAATAGGTGAGGGAGTCTTGTAGTCTACTTAAACCTATCAAACTCTCATTATCAACACCCTTATCTAGGTTGCGTTTAGCCTTCTCGATGAGTGTATTAATCTGCTTAAGTCGTTTCAAGTACCATACTGCTGAAGATAGAAAGAGACGGAAGATTAAGTCGACATAGTCGGTGAATCCAGCGTTTCTCTTCTGCTGATAACTAACGAAGTCAAGCATCATGTTCGTCTCGAAGTTACATACAGTGATGGTCACATCTCGTTTATGAATAATACCCAAAGGAACGGTTGTGTATGGTGTTCTTGATCGTATTTCTTTAACGTAGGGGATACGTAAGATGATAAGCATCCAACCATCATCATACTCATAACGGGCACGCTCATCAGTATCGCTGATATCCGATAGGAAGTAATCAGGGATATGATATGTATCTTCTAATTCTTGCTGATCTTGCTCTGTTGGGCAGGTTACTTGAATCCAACAATTAGGTTGCCATTCCTTAATGGGGCTCAAGGTTCTATTGATATTCCAATATGTTTTCATTTGCTAATCTCCATGTTTAATAAGTGTGGGGATTAGCAATCTCGTTGCAATCCTCACGCTTATTGATTGAAAGTTTTCGCGTGATAATCGTCCATTTAATAATTACGTATTGGTTTTGCGACTGCAAATTTAGGAAAATAATGGTTAGAACAAACAAACGAATAAGTTTTTAAGGTTAGTGGAGTGCGGTTGGTGTAAATGAGCAGACGCCTTTCTTACCTCGAAGAGAGGCTTTCCTTTATGCCAAGAGACGCCCTCTTTATATGTAAGAAAGGCTCTCCTTGTTTTCCATCTATCGTAGTCTCTTGTTTTAAGGTCTGTTACCTCTAACAGAATTGATGCTTATGATGTCTCCTTATAGTACTCTTTAAAGAGTTAATTAACGTTAAGTATTTATCTAATTGCTTGCATTCTTACTTTTAATTATATATCTTGCAAGCGGTAATTAATTATGTCTAACAATACTAAAGAAACCTTTTTATTATGAAGAAACAAATTACTTGGATATGTATCCTATTATGTTCTTTATTATTCGTAGCCTGTGAGAAGTCTGTAATTGATAATCCTGATGGGCAAAAGAACACCAATAAATCAAGGCATAGAGTCACTCGTGTTGTAAGGATTCACCCAACAGAACTACGTGTAGAGAGTATGGAAGAACCACTTATTAGTAAGTCTTCAGGTGTGCAATCAAGGGGCGCCAGTGTTCCAGAAGAGGGCAAAGTGAAACTCTATGCAGTGAATGTCTTTGAAAAGAAAGTAGGTTCGGAGTTGTATGAGAAATATGCTTATGGCTTGTTCTCTGACCCGAGTAAGATTGCAATCAGAATGTTTGAAGACAACAGATATAAGATTGAATGCCTCGAAGTAGTGGAAGGTGACGACCATCTCTATAATAAGGAGAAATCCTATCAAGCCCCATTCTTGCATGGAGCGAATCTTCCTACGAAAGTAACCAATCAATTTGTTATGTCGAAAACGGATAATATGAGTAATCTTCAAAAGGGTGAAACGAATATCTCTGAAACGAAGGTTCAGCGTTATCCAAGGATGATTAAGCTATATGGAACGCAGGAAGACATAGATCCCAAAGCTTCCCAAGAACTCACAATAGATATGCGGAAGGCTGTATTTGGACTTCATTTTAAGATTACACCACCAGAGGAAGGAACGCTAGAGATTAATTATCTCGGATGGAAGTTAGCCCAAAAGAGTGGTCAAACAGGCTATGATGGTGGTAGTATTTATGCATTCAGTGAGATTGTAGAAGCCACTAAGGATGGTTATCAGTTGGTAGCTCCTTTAGAGATGAAGTGGACTAAAGCGAACGGAACAGTGGTGCAAGAGCACAAGGATCTGACGTTGAAACGAAATGTGAAAACCAAAGTTGAAATTGTTGTTGAGGGTCCCAAAGCACGTAACATTAGCTTCCGAGAGGAGAATGTTGCCATGACGGAAGAGCAAATAGAATGGCATGTTGTGAAATAGATAGCACGCTTTTTATTGGCAAAGTGTGTCTGCCAAAGCCTTAATCTCTGCACGTGCAGGTTTCCCCGTGGCTGTTTGTGGGATGCTTGTAGTGTGGAGGATGAGGCGTGGTTGCCAATACTTAGGGAGGATACGTTGGCAGATTGTATTGATAGAGTCTGTGTCTTCGGACGTAGTGAGAAGCACTACAAGCTCTCCAAACTTCTTATCTCTTATGCTTGTAATGGCATATTCCTCTGTGAGATGTGCTTTTAAGGCACGTTCAACCTCCTCTATTTGTATCTTTATACCGCCTGAATCAATCACATTATCGCGTCTTCCTAGGATGCGGAAACGTACTTGTTTATGTTTGCCATTCGACAGACTTATGGTTTGAAGTTCAGCTCTGTCGTTAGTTACTAAGGGCTTCGGACATACAGCGGGGGCATTGATGATCAGGCAGCCATCTGCATTTAGGCTCACTTCTACACTATCGAAAGGTTCGTACCAATCGCTTGCAAAATCTCCGTTCAAGCGTCGTAAAGCGATGTGGGAGAGTGTTTCTGTCATTCCGTATGTGCTCCATACAGCATGAGGAAAGTCTTTTAACGCTTCGGAGAGATTGTCATCAATGGCTCCACCACCGATGATTAATTGTTTAATCTTACGTAACCTCTCTCGTTCTTGAGGCACTTGTAGGGAGTTATAAACCTGCAGTGGAACCATGGCTGCAAATATTATCTCCTCATGAAGGGCGTTGGCTTGGTGGAGAGAATCGTCTGAGAGCGGATGACCAGAGGGCTTTACGTTGATTAATCGTAAGTTTCTTTCAATACACCTAACTACTACCATCTTACCCGCAATATAATCCAATGGCATACAAAGGAGTGCAGTGTCACCAGCTTTCAATCGAAGGAAATCACAGGTGATGCGTGCTGAGTTTAACATTCGAGACTTCTCCACCCATAGTGGTTTGGGCTTTCCTGTTGATCCACTGGTATGCACTAACACCCTCGTGTCAGCGTTATTCCATTCTGTAAGAAACTCTTCTATCGTCATTGTTGTTCGTTGATTGATTCCCTAATCGTTATTGTTTCACCCAGAGTTGATCACCTTTGATTGTCAGAGGCATGGGTATATTATCCGAGAATAAAAGTCCTGTTCCAAGTCCCTGGGGCATTGTGATGTGTGGTCCATATAAGTCGGCTGTAAGCTGCGCAATGCTGTTTAACCCCACATTACTTTCTAGTGCGGAGGTGATCCAAGAGCCTATTCCCCGTTGATTAGCCATCTTCACCCATTCTCGCACACCTGTCATTCCCCCATGCAAACTAGGTTTTAGAACTATATATTGCGGTCGGATTGTGTCGAGTAGTTGCTCTTTTTCGTTATAACTATTTACTCCGATGAGTTCTTCATCTAGTGCGATTGGAAGTGGAGAGAGGTCACATAGCTGTGCCATTTGTGCCCATTGATGTTGTCGGATAGGCTGTTCTATAGAGTGGATATCGTATTGTGCCAATGCTTCCAAGCGTTCCATGGCATTTTCAGGAGTGAATGCTCCATTTGCATCAACACGTAGTTCTATTTGAGCACGTGTGAAGGATTGTCGGATGTGACGGATAAGTTCAATCTCTTTAGCGAAGTCTATTGCCCCAATCTTTAGCTTTACACAATGATAGCCTGCCTTTAGTTTCTCTTCTAAACGATGATACATCTCTTCGAAGGAACCCATCCAAACGAGTCCGTTGATGGTGATTCCCTCTTTACCAGCACCAAAGTTCGTGTGGAAGAAGTCAATACTTCCGTTTGCATCAAGTTGTGCCTTTGCTGTTTCCAAGCCAAAGAGCATAGACGGATAAGACCTCATTGCATTCGTGTCAATGCTTCCTGTATGGCAAAAGTCATCACAGAAGATTCGCAACTTACGCTCATATTCATCATCAGGCATGGCATCGCAGGATAAATCGGGGAGTGTGGCACATTCCCCAACGCCTATTACTCCAGGCTTATTCGTGTCTGATAGTTTTATATAAAAGCTCTTCCTCGTTGTGTAAACACCCCTTGAAGTGCCTGCAGGATTGATGAAGTGGAGGGTGTGGGAGGATATTTTTATTTCGTACATAGTAATTCCTCTGTTCTTATGTTACTTTGTCTCTTCCAGTTCCTATTGTCTCTTTAACCTTATGCTACTAAAGTCTCCGTTCTTCTTATACTCTACCATCACCATTCCCCACGGTTCCTCTGTCTTAAGGGAATTGTGGGTACTTATCGAAATCGGGTTTGCGCTTCTCCAAGAAAGCCTTTCCGCCTTCTTGAGCCTCATCTAGTGTGTAATAGAGCATAGTGGCATCTCCTGCCAGTTCTTGTATACCTGCTTGACCGTCCAACTCGGCATTTAGACCTGCTTTTATCATGCGTAAAGCCAACGGGGAACGCTCCATCATGGTGTTAGCCCAGTCTACACACTCGTCTTCTAGCTGTTCGAAGGGTACGACCTTATTGACTAACCCATGCGTTCAGCCTCTATTGCAGAGTATTGACGGCACAAGAACCATATCTCTCTAGCCTTCTTCTGTCCCACAATACGGGCTAGATACGAAGCTCCGAAACCGGCATCGAAGGATCCAACCTTTGGCCCTGTCTGTCCGAAGATGGCGTTATCCGAAGCGATGGAGAGGTCGCATACTACTTGAAGAACATGTCCGCCACCAATGGCATAACCATTTACCATGGCGATAACAGGCTTGGTAAGCGGCGAATCTGCATCTGTAAATCAAGGACATTAAGGCGTGGTACACCATCACCTCCTACATATCCACCTCTTCCTTTAACGTGCATGTCGCCCCCAGAACAGAATGCTTTATCACCCTCACCAGTAAGTATGACCACTCGAATATCAAGTGCTTCGCGACAGTAGTTGAATGCTTGTGACATCTCCCAGACCGTCTTTGGCGTGAAAGCATTGCGATAGCGAGGTCGGTTAATGGTAACTTTTGCGATATGATTAAACTCTTCGAAGCGTATTTCCTCAAACTTGAAGCCCTCGATGGGTTTCCATTCTCTTTTGCTCATAAGGCTTTTCTTTTATTTTGTAGTTTTATTTTTAAATGATAATTAGTTGTTTTCTCTTGACTAGGAAAAGGCTTTGTAATAGTCTTCCATTGCTTGTGCATCCTCTTCGGGGTTAGTGAAAACCTCCAAGAGAACAGGTCCTTCCTCTGCATTGAAGAAGTCCTTGAGGCATTCCGACAACTCTTCTGCATTGCGCGCAGCCATGTATTCGATGTCATGGGCTTGACAGATGGCTTCAGCGGAAGTATTATGATGTGCTGCAATTATATCATCTCGGAATGGAGAAGAGCCTAATCCACGTAATTGATGGAATATTCCTCCACCTCCATTGTTGAGTAGTAAGATCCCAAGATTAGGTGACAAACACTGGTTCCAAAGTGCATTTTGATCGTAAAAGAAGCTCAAGTCACCGATAACACAGTACACATCCTCTTCTTCCTGATGTGCAATAGCATATCCAACAGCCGTTGACAGCGAACCTTCTATGCCATTCACGCCACGATTCACATAGATGTATTGATCAGAGAAGATGTTTCCCAATCGTATAGCAGAGCTATTCCCGTAGAAGAATTCACCATCAATACCTTCTTTTCGGATGGTCTCGTGGAAAGTTTTAACGGCTAGTAATTGTGAAAAACGGGGTTGTATCTTCTTTCGAATGGCGTAGGCTTCATTGAAAACGTTGTTCCATTGCGTCACAAAAGGTTTCTCTCTCATGTCATCCACTTCGTTAGCAAGGATACCAATCATCTCTTCCTGCGAGCATTGAATGATGTCCGTTAGGTGCATGAAGGTATCACAACAAGTCCCACTCTCGTTTACAACGATAGAAACCTGTGGTTGGCACTTTCGTAAAAACTGCTTCAGTCGTTTGCTAACCAGTGTCCCTCCTATATATATAAGGTGGTCGGGACGATAAGACTCATCGTTACCTATTCTTATCAATGCCTCATCAATGGGGAGAGCAGGGCTAATACTATCATCTGCCAACTTCTCTTGAATGACCACAGCAGTGCTTTTCAACACCTCAAGAGCCTCCATTGTCTCTCCGACAACCTCAGGAGTCATCTGTCCAAGAACAATCATTGGACGCTCACTTTGCAGTAGTTCTGCTGCCAGTTCATAGCTAACAGTATTATCAGAAACGGATTCGTGCAAGATGATTTGTCGCTCGTTAGGGAGGTTGGGAACGTCATATTTGAAAAGAGGTTCACTAATAGGAATATTGATGTGTACGGGTCCGAACCCTTGAGATAAGGCTGCATTGAGAGCTCATTGACCAATCTATTGCAATACCAACGTTCCTCTTCGTTGTGTGGTTCAGGTAGTGTCACACTCTTACGAACGTTTGGTTCTAAAGCCCCATGCTGTTGTAATGTTTGACCATCTTGTTGATTGATCCATTGTGCAGGTCTATCTCCAGAGATACTCACCAACGGACGTTTCTGATAAAAGGCTTCTGCCACTGCAGGAGCCACGTTTAATAGTGCCGAGCCAGAGGTTACACACAGTGCAACGGGCTCATTATCAGCTAATGACATACCTAATGCGACGAAGCCAGCCGACCGCTCATCCGTCACAGGAAAACACTCAATATCAGGGCAAGTACATAGGTTATGCACGATAGGAGAGTTACGTGAACCGGGGCAGACAACAGCCTTTGATATTCCAAACTTTACCAGTAAGGCGGTTAATATATTAACGTTCTCCTTGTTACTATACATTTTCAATAAGTTGTATTGAAGGTTAGTTGATTTTCTTTTATTGCTGAATAAGCTGTCGCATTGTGGCGAGCTTTGCTTCAGTCTCTTGCCATTCGTTCTCTTCTATACTCTCTTTTAACAATCCACCACCCGCATACAGCTGACAAGCTGATCGAGTGATGTGCATGCAACGGAGTGTTACATAGAGTTTTGCAAGCCCATTGTCCCCCAGCAGCCCACTGAAGCCACTATAATAAAGGCGGTCTGTATGCTCGTGACGAAGGATGAATTTGTGTGCCTCTTCCTTAGGAATACCACACACAGCAGGCGTTGGGTGAAAGGCAGTTAGGAAACTTCCGAGACGTTGTGTGTCCTTGAGTTGGAAAGAGAAATCGGTTCTTAGATGAGCTAGATGGGCTGCACGAGAAGTGAAAGGTTCGCTTTCCGTGATGTCGCTTGCGAACGGCTGTAAGCAAGTTCGGATGTAATCGGCAACCAGTTGTTGCTCTTCTCGGTTCTTTTCAGACCATTTAATTTCCTCTCCCTCGTATCTCATCGTACCAGCTAAAGCCATTGTTTGGTAGCTTGTAGCGTCTCCACGTAACAGAATCTCAGGACTTGCCACAAGCCACATACCTGTTTGTGCAGTGTAGAAAAGTGCGATATACGACCGTGGATACCATTCGCATGCCTTGAGAAAGATTTCTCTGGGACTCAACAGTTCGTCTTTCTTCTCCACGATGGTGCGTGCCAATACCAGTTTGCGGAATGAGTTGCGATTCAATTCATCGTGGAAACAAGTGAAGTCATTGTGGTATTGAATACGAGGGTCAACTTCCGAGGTCTCCAAATAAGCCTCATCTTGCCCGTTCGGAATGGCTTCAAAGCCCTTACTACCATCTAAGGGCAAGACTGATGATTGTCCGCTTTTGCCATCAAGTAAGTAGATTGGATGAGTCGTATTGCTGGCGAAGGGTGCAATCACAAACCCCTTATGCCCGTCAAGTTCTGTTAGTGAACCAAAGCGAGTGGGTTCCTCTTGTTGAGAATAGCAATGACAGACTTCCTCGAAAGGCTCACGATAGATAAAAAATGCGTCCATTTAATCTTTCTTCGGTGCTATAACGTAGTTGGTAACTTGTACGGTTGAGATGAGCTCACCCTCATCATTCTTGATATCTATGTGCCAAACGTGCAGTGTGTGACCCTTATGAACGAGCTTACCATAGGCAGTTACAGTTCCACCATAGGGCATTGCCTTCACGTGGTTACCGCTTATATTGATTCCCAAAGCCATCTTTCCAGGGCAGAGAGCCATTGAACCGACTCCTGCTAGATTCTCCGCTAGGGCTAACGAGGCTCCTCCTGAAAGAAAACCAAAGGGCTGTTTATTTCGATCATCCACTGCCATGCGAGCCTTTAACGTGTCTTGTTCGGGAGTAGAGATAAACTCCATGCCCAAAGTACGGCTCAATCCGTCAGCATCTTTAATCTTATTCCAAATCTTTTCTACGTTCATGTCGATCTTACTTAATGTATTGCAAAGATACTAAAAACAACTGGAAATCCTTTTCGAAAGGGTTTGTTTTTGTGTGTGAAGGGATGGAGTAGCTCTTTAATACAGCACGATAGTAGGATTAGAAGCCCTAGTTTATTCTGCACGTAACGTGATTTGTAGACGGAAAGGCACAAGGATATATGAACTTAAAGATATATACCTTTTATCCTAATCATTCTATTGTGGGATAGAAAAGGGCGTTTCCTCCATTGAACGAAGGCGTTTCCTTGCATTAAAGAAAGCCTCTCTTCATGTTGAAGGAACGCCCTCTTCAAAGTGAAAGGAGCTTTTCCTAACTGTTTTTCGTTAGGTATTCCTCCCCTTGAAGTAGGCTGGGAGGGGTAGAGTTAACCTCTCTTTCCTATGCAATGCCATTATAAAAAAGGCAAAAAGCACCATTGTTTGCGATTATTTTAGTAAATTTGCACATTATAAGAATATACTCGATTTATTATAAAGATGAACATTTTAGAATTGTCAGAGCAGGAGATTGGACGTCGTCAAAGCCTGCAAGAATTGCGTGAGATGGGCATTAATCCATACCCAGCAGCAGAGTTCCCAACCAACGCTTACTCTACTGATATAAAAGAGCAATTCGATGAGAACGAGCAAAGAGAAGTAACGATTGCAGGACGAATGATGGGTCGTCGCATCATGGGTAAGGCTTCTTTTGCAGAGATTCAGGATAGTAAAGGAAGAATACAAGTATATATTACCCGTGATGATATATGTCCGGGAGAAGATAAAGAGTTGTATAATAAGGTCTTCAAGAAGCTCCTTGACATTGGAGACTTTATCGGTGTTAAGGGCTATGTGTTCAAGACTCAGATGGGAGAGATATCTATTCATGCAAAAGAGATTACTCTTCTTTCAAAAAGCTTGAAGCCACTTCCAATCGTGAAGTATAAAGATGGCGAGGCTTATGATAAGTTCGAAGACCCAGAACAACGCTATCGTCAGCGTTATGTTGACCTTGTTGTCAACGATGGAGTTAAAGATACTTTCTTGAAGCGTGCCACAGTCTTGCGTACAATGCGCCAATTCTTTGATGAGGCGGGGTACACAGAAGTGGAGACGCCAACCCTCCAGAGTATTCCTGGTGGTGCTAGTGCACGCCCATTCATCACCCACTTCAATGCGCTCAACATTGATATGTACATGCGTATCGCTACTGAGCTTTATTTGAAACGACTCATTGTTGGTGGTTTTGAAGGTGTTTACGAGATTGGTAAGAACTTCCGTAATGAGGGTATGGATCGCTTCCATAACCCAGAGTTCACCTGTATGGAGCTTTATGTTCAGTACAAGGACTATAACTGGATGATGTCTTTTACAGAGCAGTTACTCGAGAAGATCTGTGTTGCCGTTAATGGGAAACCAGAGGTGAAGATGGGTGATAAGGTGATAAGCTTTAAGGCTCCGTTCCGCCGTCTACCTATTCTTGAGGCTATAAAGGAGAAGACTGGCTTTGATTTAGAGGGTAAATCAGAGGATGAGATACGTGATATTGCATTGAACAAGTTGAAGATGGAGACCATAGATGAGAGCTTTGGTAAGGGCAAACTCATTGATGAAATCTTTGGAGAGTTCTGTGAGGGAACTTATATTCAGCCTACTTTTATCACCGACTATCCGGTAGAGATGTCTCCACTTACTAAGATGCACCGCTCAAAACCAGGCTTGACAGAACGTTTCGAGTTAATGGTCAATGGTAAAGAGTTGGCTAATGCTTACTCCGAGTTGAACGATCCGATTGATCAAGAGGAGCGTTTCTTGGATCAGATGCACTTGGCTGATAAGGGTGATGATGAGGCTATGATCATTGATCAAGACTTCTTACGTGCATTGCAATATGGTATGCCTCCTACCTCAGGTATTGGTATCGGCATTGACAGACTCGTGATGTTAATGACTGGCAAGGAGTACATTCAGGAGGTAATGTTGTTCCCTCAAATGAAGCCGGAACCAAAGATTCCACAAGACTCAATCAAAGATTGGGCTACTCTTGGTGTATCAGAAGATTGGGTATATGTGCTGCGTAAGGCAGGTTTCAACCTAATTGCTGATATCAAGGGAGAGAAGGCGCAAGGCTTACAACAGAAGTTGGGTGAGATCAATAAGAAGTATAAACTCGGATATGAGAAGCCTTCTGTTGATGAGATCCAGAAGTGGATTGACGAGGCTGGAAAGTAATTGGAAGAAGTGAAGAGTTGCCTCTTCCTCCTTTAACTACCTAAGAAGAATGTTCAACATAGGTAAAATAGCAATCATTGGTAGCGGTAGCTGGGCAACGGCTATCGCTAAGATTGTTGTGGAACATACGCATCATATAGGTTGGTACTTCCGCCGTGATGATAAGATAGAAGAGTTTAAACGGAGAGGACATAACCCTACCTATCTGATGAGTGTCAGGTTCAATATGGATGAGATAAGTTTCTCGTCTGACATTAATAAGATTGTTCAGGAATATGACACATTAGTCTTTGTGACCCCATCTCCTTACTTGAAGGCTTTGTTGAAGAAGCTAAAAGCAAAGCTCAATACGAAACTTATCGTTACAGCTATCAAGGGTATTGTGCCTGATGAGAACCTTGTTTGCTCGGAATATTTCCATGAGGAATACAAAGTTCCTTATAATAATCTGGCAGTGATAGGTGGTCCTTCGCATGCAGAAGAGGTTGCTATGGAACGTCTTACATATCTAACTGTCGGCTGTTCTGACCTTGAGAAGGCTCGAAGCTTTACAGAGGTGTTAGCATCCAATTATGTTAAGACAAAGATATCACCTGATGTTCTCGGTATAGAATACGCCTCTGTCTTGAAGAATGTATATGCCATTTCAGCTGGTATCTGTGCTGGTCTGAAGTATGGCGATAACTTTCAAGCGGTGTTAATGTCGAACGCTATGCAAGAAATGGATCGTTTCTTAAAGACGATCAACCCTATCCAACGATCTATTATAGATAGCGTTTACCTTGGTGATCAGTTGGTAACGGGATATAGTAACTTCTCTCGTAACCACACCTTTGGTGCGATGATTGGTAAGGGATATAGCGTTAAGTCGGCTCAATTAGAGATGGAGATGATAGCCGAAGGATACTTCGGAACGAAGTGCATGAAGGAGATTAACCGCCGTCTACATGTAAATATGCCGATCCTAGATGCCGTGTATAACATCCTTTACGAACGTATAAGTCCACAAGTAGAGATTAAATTATTAACAGATTCATTTAGATAAACACAAATGGAAAGTATTAAGTTAGACATTTCAAAGCAGCTCAGTTTTTGAATTTGGGTGCGGTAGAGGCCTATGCTCCTCACGTAGCTGCTGCCCAAGAAGCATTGGAGAAGAGCACTTGTCCAGGTAACGATTTCCTAGGTTGGTTACACTTGCCATCAAGTATAACTACCGAGTTCCTTGGTCAGATACAAGCGGTTGCCAACACTCTTCGTGAGAAGTGTGAAGTGGTTGTTGTTGCTGGTATCGGTGGTTCTTATTTAGGTGCTCGTGCTGTCATCGAAGCCTTAGGTAATAGTTTTGCTTGGCTTGTGAATGACAAGAAGAACCCTACAATCTTGTTCGCAGGAAACAATATTGGTGAGGATTATCTCGCTGAACTTACCGCCTATTTAAGCGATAAGAAGTTTGGTGTCATTAATATTTCTAAGTCTGGTACTACCACAGAGACCGCTCTTGCATTCCGTCTTTTGAAGAAGCAATGTGAGGAGCAACGTGGTAAGGAGACTGCTAAAGATGTTATTGTAGCTATCACTGATGAGCACAAGGGTGCTGCTCGTGCTGCTGCAACAAAGGAAGGTTACAAGACATTCATCATTCCTGATAATGTTGGTGGACGCTTCTCTGTTCTTACACCAGTTGGTTTGTTGCCTATTGCAGTAGCTGGTTTCGATATTCAGAAACTTGTTGAAGGTGCACAGGTGATGGAGAAGGAGACGGCTAATGACGTTCCTTTTGCTAACAACATCGCAGCTCGTTACGCTGCAGTTCGTCAAGGTCTTTACTCACAGGCAGGCAAGAAGATTGAGATAGTTGCTAACTTCCAACCAAAACTCCATTACTTTGCTGAGTGGTGGAAACAGCTCTATGGTGAGAGTGAAGGTAAGGATCACAAGGGCATTTTCCCTGCAGCTTGCGACTTTACAACCGATCTCCACTCTATGGGACAGTGGATTCAAGAGGGCGAGCGTTCTATCTTTGAGACTGTAATCTCTATCGAACAGCCTAACGCTAAGTTGCTCTTCCCACATGATGATGAGAATCTCGATGGCTTGAACTTCTTAGAGGGTAAGCGTGTTGATGAGGTTAACAAGATGGCAGAACTTGGTACTCGTCTGGCTCACGTAGATGGTGGTGTGCCTAATATTCGTGTGAGTGTACCAGTATTGAACGAGTATTATCTTGGTCAGCTCATCTACTTCTTCGAGAAAGCTTGCGGTATTAGTGGTCTTGTCCAAGAGGTTAATCCATTCAACCAACCAGGTGTTGAGGCTTACAAGAAGAATATGTTTGCTCTTCTCAATAAGCCTGGTTACGAGGCAGAGAGCAAGGCTATTCAAGAAAGATTGACTAAGGAATAATAGCCTCCCCAAGCCCAGGCCTCACCCCCAGCCCCTCTCCCGAGGGAGAGGGTAGCTTTAGGAGGGGATGTCCTAACAAACCTCCACGAATGGGGAAGAGTAGCTAACAGAAGTTAGTTAGTTAGGTGTTTAGAGAGTATTCTTTAATAAGATTCTAATGTATCCTCAAGTCCTGCACTAAGGTGTGGTACTTGAGGATAATAATATATAATAAGGTGAAGAAAACAACTATATCATCCCAATCTCAGCAAGACATCCCCTCCTTTGGAGGGGCTTGGGGAGGCTTCAAAGTCGTCCTCTTCGACATGGATGGGGTGCTTTATGACTCAATGCCGAATCATGGTGTTGCCTGGCAGCGTGCTATGAAGGAGTTTGGAATACACTTCACGCTGGAGGATTCGTATGCAACTGAAGGTGCTAGAGGGGTTGATACCATTCGTAAATATGCTCGTGAACAACTTGGAAAGGAACTGAGTGAGGAAGAGGCGCAACGGATGTATGATGTGAAAGCACACTATTTTCATGAGATGCCAGAAGCCAAAATCTTCGATGGTGTGCTTGATCTCATGCAGAAGATAAAGCGCAGTGGAATGAAGATTGGTATTGTAACAGGCAGTGCACAGCGACCGTTGATAGAGCGTGTGACGCATGATTTTGCCGACTTTATCACTCGGGATCAGGTTACTACAGCCTTTGATGTGAAGCGTGGTAAGCCTAATCCTGATCCTTATCTTATGGGCTTGAAGAAGGCGGGCAACTTTTCTCCATTCGAGGGAATCGTTGTTGAGAATGCCCCTTTGGGCGTTCGTGCTGGTGTAGCAGCTGGTTGTTTCACCGTAGCAATCAATAGTGGACCATTGCCCGATGCAGCGCTTCTTGATGAAGGAGCCAACCTCCTCTTCCCAACTATCCGTGAGTTCGCCGACAAATGGGAACTTCTTTTATCTCATTTCCCCCCATTATTAAGCCTTTACTTCCCTTTATCTCCCTGATTCTTATATCGCTCCAAAGCGTGGAAAACATTAGTTTCTACTCCCCTCTCCATTCGGAGAGGGGTTGGGGGTGAGGCTTTTTTTTCTTCTTTTCCTTGCTCCTTTAATTTATTCTTCTTACCTTTGCCGCCGTGAAACAATTAGCAATGACATATCAAGTGAACGAAGTACTGCAAAGAATTATCGAATTCTTTGCATCTTTTTGCACTTTATCTTTGGTCAATTCAAATAATTTGCTAACACACACACACACACACACACACAATATGCGCACCTAGCGTCTAATAACACATTTTTTCTTCTCGCATACGCGCGCGCGAAGCGTGCCGTAACCCCTGTAAACAAAGGACTTCTAGGAGTTTCCTTTGTTCGCTTTTTTATGCCCTTTTGTGAACTCGATTTTAAGCAAAATAAGAACGAAATAACAACTATTTTAATCAATGAAGTTATGAGCAAAAAGAAAGAAAAGAAAGATTATGAACAGCCCAAATGTACCGTTCACGAAATGGAGACAGAAACATTCATTTGTACATCTGTTTATCCCAATGCACCACAAACCACAGAAGAAGATTGGGAAGACGGAGGAGAAGTTGATGGTGGAACTATTGAGTTCTAAGAGAGTTATAAACATATAGTAAAAACAAACAACGACAATGAAGATTATTAATATTAAAACGGCTTTTTTGTTACCTGTGATATTTGCAGGTCTAACTTTTACAGGGTGCAGCAATGAAGATATAGCGGAAGAGAAAGTTCAAGAAGGAATGGGTGCTGTATCATTCACAATCAGCGAGAAAGATTATGAACCTGCAGAAGAAGTAGCCAGTACACGTGCTGCTGTACAAGCGAAACCAGAAATACAAGACCTTGGTGATGGCTTGCAAGCAGAGGTAAGTCTAGAGCCTGCCACTACACATGTTGTAGAGCCAAAAGCAAAGACACGTGCTATCTACACACCAACTCATTACACTATCCGAAGGCTTACCAAGGCAGCGTAAAGAAAGGTGAACTAAAAGGTACTTTTTAATGGTTCTACATTCACTCCTGATGCTGGACAGAGTAATTCTATTTTTTTCTTCCTCATGGTACTTATGACTTTGTTTGCTTCAATGATAAGGTTTCTGTAAATGGTACACAGTTCACCGTTAACCGCACTGATGCCGCCACAGCTCGCTTTACAATAGAACGCAATGTCGTCATTAATCAAGACCCCAAGCAGTATGTGGCTTTCAAAATGAAGCATGCTGGAGCACAAATTGTCCCTAATATTCAATTTATAAACTGTCCAATAGCAGGTGAGTATACACAGGTGAACAATATGGGATTTGTTAGTTTTGCTTTCTACAAGGCTGTAAATCCAGCTGAACGTTTAAAATACACCGTAGAAACTTCTCCAAACAAGATTCCAGAAAAAGAAGTTTATGATTTTGCAGCAAATGGATATACTTATCCAGTAATGGGACAACTATCAATAGCAAAAACTGTGGAAGGAAGCACATCAGCTCAAGTCTATACTCATGTTGGAGACAAGACCGGAATCTATCAAGACTTTATTACAGATTATTTATTGCCATCTAGTGACTGTGCAAATTTGAAATTTACCTTTACTTTTGGAGAATTGTATGGACGTAGTTTGGTAGGCAAGACAATAACTGTACCTACTCACAAGCTAGTTGAAGCAAATAAGAGCTATCGTGTAGTTGTAAAGCTCATGATGGGCAATATGTATTTGTTTAAAGATGGAACAGTTGGAGAATTAGCCAAGAATCCTACTAAAATTCCGATAGGCGTTGTTATAGAACCTTATCGTCGAATAGCTGTTGCTCTGAATGATGCAGATAATGGAACACCTACTATTTGGTCTTCGCTAATATCTCAGGAAAGTACTCAACCTGCTACAAACTATACAGAGTTGTTTATAGATAGTAGAAATGCTTCTACAATGAACTCCTATAGTATGCCCTCTGGCCCATCTGCTCGAAAACTTGCTTAGACTATTACCAGACTGTGGGATATGGTAATAATTACTTTAGCTTTCCATCTGGCGAAGATTATGCTTTAAATACTTGGTTTGTCCCTACGGTGAGCGATTTCTTGCGTATGGGGGTCAGCTTAGGAAAACTTCCTAACGATACTGGCAATAGAATGCTTGGTTCATCATTGTCCAGTAGTTTTAATTATTTGATACCAAGTAATGCACCAGCAACTGGTTTCATGGGAAATCTTCCAAGTTTTCCTCCAATGGACATGACTCGTTTTAACAAAGCCTTTACGGATGCAGGTGGCACCGCTCCGAGTGGTAATTATTGGGTTGATACAGAGTGTAAAGACGCTTCTTCATATCCACAGGTGCAAATGGGCGTACAAAGTACTGGATATAGTTTAGGAATTAACAGTAAAAGTAGCAACGCTAAGGTTAGACCTTTCATTCGATATTAGAAGAATTTTTCTAAAGATAAAATCGTTAGAAGATAAATAATATTATAACCAACGCTCCGTGGGCTAAAAGGTCTCAAGCCCACGGAGTTATCACAAAGAGAGACCGCCTTAATGATAATATGGCTAACAAACCAATTCAATTTTTCTTGAGAGAGCAGAAGTTAAACATCGGTAAGCAGGCTGGAAAGACTGTCATTGTTGCTCGTCCAACTGGTAGGCACCGTGTAGACTTCCGCAACTTTTGCGAACGTATTGCTAAGTCAACAACCTTTAATGCGCAGGAGGTGGCAGCCGTGCTGAATCTTGCTAGCGAAACCGCCCGTGACATCGTAGCTAATGGTGACATTGTGGAGTTTGGCGATATGGGAACGTTGACACCCTCGTTTAAGAGCAAGGCAGTAGAGACTGTTGAGCAGTTTCGTGCACAGCAGCATATCGAGAAACCTGTTATAAAGTTCCTTGCTTCCGCCAAGTATTTCACACTGAATGATGTTACGTATGAACAAGTAGCACCAAAGGAGAAGAAAGAAAAGAAGGGAAAGAAAGACAAAAAGAAAGCGGAAGGAACCGAGCCTTCAGGTCCTGTAACAGCATGATGATAAAGGAGTTTTGAGATTCTGCTAAAACAACAAAAAAATTGTTCGCGAAGAAATTCGAAATTCTTCGCGAACAATTTTAATTTTCTTCGCGAAGAATCTTTTGCGTTGCTTATACATAAAGGTGCCACGGGAGCATTTAAATAGATTGATTCAGGATATCAATCGTTCTGTAATAAGACAACTCGATTATATTAATTGTGAAATTAATGTCTTTCAAAACTAGTGTATTAATTTGGTTCTCTCGCTTCCTGTGGTACAGCCTCACCTCCAGCCCCTCTCCTACAGAGAGGGGGCGCCTAACGGGGTGAGGCTTTTGTGTGAGACGGAGGAACATGGGTTTTGAAGACAGAGTAACAGAAGAACAAATTGATTTAGTAACAAACAAATGATTCTAAGACACAATGACAGAAAGACATATTTTTTAATGACATATCATCCGTTATTAGAACGCCTCTCTATACTTGTTTTCTTCCTTGTCTTCGAGCATAGAAAGATAGCTGTTGTATCGACTTTCTGATATGTAATGGTCTTCAACAGCCTTGCGAACGGCACAACCAGGCTCATGTGTATGGGTACAATTAGAGAATTTGCAGTGCTCGGAGAACTTAAATATCTCACGGAAGTAGCTTGTCAACTCCTCTCGTTCTATATCAAATGTACCGAAACCCTTTATGCCTCGGGTATCGATGAGATAACCTCCAACGGGCAACTCCAGCATCTCGCTGAATGTTGTTGTGTGCATCCCCGTGTTGTGCGCATCGGATATGTCGGCTGTACGAAGGTTTACGTGGGGTAGGAGAGCGTTGATGATGGTTGATTTTCCAACACCACTGTTCCCACTTAGTAATGTGATTTTATTTGCCAACAAGGGGTTCAGTTTCTCTACACTGAACTCATTGGAAGTATCGTTAGTGGCTTGTACTTCGATACATTCATAGCCTATAGTCTCATAGAGCTTCATCACAGCATGCTGATACCGCAGTTCTTCTTCAGATAGTAAATCGTGCTTGTTGAAGACCAAGGTGACAGGCACTCTGTACGCCTCGGCACCAGCTAGAAAGCGATCAATGAATGTTGTTGAAGTTTCAGGATAATTGATAGTTACCACCAAGAAAGCCTGATCAATATTGGCAGCAATGATGTGGCTCTGTTTAGAAAGATTCGGCGACTTCCTTATAATATAGTTTCTTCTATCCTCAATCTCGGTTATAAATGCCGTACCCTCTTGGTTGGGCGTGATGACAACATGGTCGCCAACAGCCACGGGGTTGGTAGAGCGAATCCCTTTCAATCGGAAGTTACCCTTAATCTTGCAGTCTATGTTCTTTCCATTCTTCGCCTTTACGGTGTACCAACTGCCAGTGTTTTTTATTACTAAGCCACGCATAAATAAATAAAAGCCTCCCCCGAACCCCTCCGAAAGGAGGGGAGTTTCTGATGGAAGCTAGTTAGAATAATAATTTATTGCTTATGAGTTTTAATTATGACTTCTTGTCTCTTCTCGTATGAATGAGATAAGGGTGAGATGTATTTAACCTATAACAACCCCTCCTTTCGGAGGGGCTTGGGGAGGCAATTACACAGTCATAATCTCTTTTTGTTTCTCTGCTAAAAGTTCATCTACCTGTTTGATAAACTTGTCGTGAACCTTCTGCAAGCTGTCTTCAGCATCCTTTTCGTTGTCTTCTGATAGACCATCTTTGATAGCTTTCTTCAGCTTGTCTTTGATATCAGAACGCACATTGCGAATCTCGACCTTTGCTCGTTCACCGATTTTATTGCATTGTTTCACCAAGTCTCTACGACGCTCTTCGGTTGGTTGAGGTAAGTTTAAGCGAATCATCTCACCATTGTTCTCAGGTGTGATACCCACATCAGAATCCATGATAGCCTTCTCGATGTCCTTAATAGCTTTCTTATCCCAAGGCTTAATAGCAATGGTACGTGCATCAGGCACCATGACTGAGGCTACTTGATTCAGTGGAACCTTTGAACCATAAGAGTCAACTCGTACGCCATCAAGTATGGCTACGTTTGCACGACCAGCTCGGATGCGTTGCAATTCATCGCTAAGATACATTGCTGCCATCTCCATTCTTTCGCTGGCATCATTTAATGTCTGCTTTACGTCTAACATATATTTTTAGTATTAAATATTCGATGTTACAAAAATAGGAATTAATTCGGATATGCACAAGAATTTACTTTACTTTTCCTAAAAGAGATCTTCTATTTCCGCCATCAGTAGTTGGATGATATGTTCCAGACCGTCTTTGTCTTCTACACTAAAGTCATCAAATCGAGTGCTATCAATGTCTAACACACCCCTAAAATGGCGTTGAGAATCATACATGGGAACAACGATTTCGCTTCGAGAACGACTGCTGCAAGCAATATGACCAGGGAATGTTTCTACGTTAGGAACGATTAGTGTGCGACCTTCCTCCCATGCTTTGCCACAAACACCCTTACCATAAGGAATCGTGTAACAGGCTACTGACCCCTGAAATGGTCCAAGTCTCAACATATTCCCATTCTCTTGAAGATAAAAGCCCACCCAGAAGAACCGTTCAGGAAACGCTTCATGCAATGCCGCCGAAACATTCGCAAGAATGCCAACCAGGTTCGTTTCATCCTTTATCAAGCCTGCAATCTGCGGAATTAATTGCTCATATTGCTCTTTCCTTGTCATGCGTTCTATCGTTGATAGTTGGCTAATTGCTCTTCAACCATGTTGGTTAGTTTCACAAACTGCGGTATTGATAATTGTTCAGGACGCTTCGTCATGATGTCTTGCTCATAGAACCTATCCGTTGGCTTACCATTATTAAATATCTGGCGAAGGCTTACACGCAACATTTTCCGTCGTTGGTTAAAAACAGTCTTCACCACTCTTTTGAATAATTGTTCATCGCAACCAATGTCGGTTACATCGTTTCTTGTCATGCGAATCACAGCACTCTTCACCTTTGGAGGAGGGTTAAATACATTCTCATCCACCGTGAACAAGTATTCCACATCGTACCATGCTTGAATCAAGACAGACAATATCCCGTAAGCCTTCGAGCCAGGTGCTGCTGCCATGCGGAGCGCAACTTCTCTTTGAATCATCCCCGTACAGCAAGGTATCAAGTCCTTATAATCAAGCATCTTAAAGAATATCTGCGATGAAATGTCATAAGGGTAATTACCTGTCAAGACGAACTGCTTACCATCAAATATCTGTGTCAAGTCCATTGAAGGAAGTCTTCTCCAAGGATATTCTCGTGTAGTTTTGGGAAACGTTCATATAGATACGCAACACTCTCAGCATCAATTTCAACTGCTTTAACCACTCTCGGCTTCTCAACAAGGTACTGCGTGAGCACTCCCATACCTGGTCCTATCTCCAAAACAGGTATCTCTGGGCATGCGTCAACAGTATCTGCAATCCGTTTAGCAATGCTTAAGTCAGTTAGAAAGTGCTGACCTAAATTCTTCTTAGGCTTGACTAATTTCATGATTTTTACGTATTTGCCTACAAAGATAGGCATTTTATTTTGCTTTTAAAAGCATTTTACTTATCTTTGCTCAATATATGAATACAAAGAAACTGTTCAATAATATCATTAAGATAGTACTTCCCCTTTTGCTTGGAAGTGCCATCTTGTATTGGATGTATCGCGGTTTCGACTTCTCCAGCATTAGTCACGTTCTCTTGCACGAGATGAATTGGACGTGGATGATTATCTCTCTTCCCTTTGGTATTCTGGCGCAGGCTTTTCGTGGATGGAGGTGGAAGCAGAGTCTAGAACCTATCGGGGAACATGCCCGTTCATCGGTTTGTGTCAATTCAATCTTCCTTTCTTATGCCGTTAGTTTACTCATTCCTAGAATCGGAGAGTTTGCTCGTTGCGGTGTTCTGAATCGTTATGATAAGGTTGCTTTCCCAAAGGCTATCGGTACAGTAGTGACCGAACGGGCGGTAGATACGCTCATCGTCATTCTTATAACATCTATTGCCTTTGTTATGCAGATTGGTGTTTTCTCAAACTTCTTTTCGCGTACAGGGACTCGAATTGATGATTTCTTAGGAATGTTCTCGGCAACTGGATGGTTTGTAACAGCCATCTGTGGTGTTGCTTCTCTCATCCTTTTCTATTATGTGTTACGCCACCTTTCCATATATAATAAGGTGAAAGAAATGCTAAGTGGCATTTGGCAAGGCATTAGTTCATTAAGGAAGGTGAAGAATATCCCGCTCTTCCTCTTCTATAGTATAGCGATATGGGGCAGTTATTTCTTGCATTATTACCTAACGTTCTATTGCTTTCCTTCAACCGCACATCTCGGTCTCTCCTGTGCTTTAGTGAGCTTTGTTGTGGGTTCGATAGCCGTTATCGTCCCAACACCTAATGGTGCCGGACCTTGGCATTTTGCGGTGAAGACAATGCTAATACTTTATGGTGTTGCTGACAATCAGGCTCTTTATTTCGTATTGATAGTGCATACTATCCAAACACTTTTGGTCATTCTCTTAGGCATTTATGCGTGGGTAGCATTGAACTTTACCAAACCTTATGTTTCATTGGATAGTCCTGCCAAACTCACTCGACCAATAGAAAATGTATAATATAAGCCAAACAACAATTATAGTAATAACCTTTTAATATCAACATTATGAGTGAAATCAGAAATCTTAAACCAGTAGGCTTGTGGAGAAACTTCGATGATTTAACACAGATTCCACGCCCTTCTGGGTACATGGAAAAGGTGCAGAAGTTCTTATTAGACTTTGCTGCAAAGGTGGGAGTAGAGGCATTTGTCGATGCTGGTGGTAATGTGGTAATGCGCAAGGCAGCCACTGCTGGCTATGAAAATCGTAATACAGTTCTACTCCAAGCACACATGGACATGGTTCCACAAAAGGCTCCAGATAGTAATCATAACTTTGAGACTGACCCTATCGTAACCCACATTGAGGAGGGTTGGGTGTATGCAAACAACACGACATTGGGTGCTGATGATGGTATCGGAGTGGCTGCTATCATGGCAATTATGGAGGATAAGGACTTGAAACATGGTCCTGTTGAAGCTATCATTACACGTGATGAAGAGACTGGAATGTTTGGTGCTAACGAGCTTCCAGAGGGTGAGTTGCATGGAGATATCCTCATGAACCTTGATTCAGAGACCTGGGGTAAGTTCGTTATTGGCTCTGCTGGCGGTGTAGACGTTACATCAACACTTGAATATAAAGAGGTTGCGAATGATCAAGAGGCTGCTGTAAAGGTTACTTTAAAGGGACTTCGTGGTGGTCACTCTGGTCTTGAAATCAATGAAGGACGTGCCAATGCTAATAAGGAGATGGTACGTTTTGTTCGCAAAGCAATCACCGAACTCGATGCTCGCCTAGCTGGTTGGCAGGGTGGAAACATGCGTAATGCCATTCCTTTCAAGGCTGAAGTTGTCTTAGCCTTACCACAAGCTAATGTCGTTGCACTCAAGGAACTCGTTGAGAAACAGAAGTCTGCTATCAAGGACGAGTATAAGGGTATAGAGGTTGTTGATAATATAGAATTCTTCGTAGAGGACGTAGAGAAGCCTGCAGCTCTTCTACCGGTTGAGATTCAAGATAACCTCATCGACGCTATTTATGCTTGTCATAATGGTGTCTTGCGTATGATTCCTTCTTATCCAGATGTGGTAGAAACCTCTTCAAACCTCGCTATCATCAATATCGATCCAGCAAAGGCTTCTATTAAGATCCTTGCTCGTTCAAGTCGTGAAGACATGAAGGAGTATATCGCAACACAATTGGAAAGCTGCTTTAATATGGCTGGTATGAAGACAGTCTTTAGTGCCCATTATGGCGGGTGGGACCCAAATCCACAGAGCGAGATCCTTAGCTTGTTGCAAAAAGTATATAAGGAACAAAATGGAGAAGAGGCAATTGTACAGGTAGATCACGCTGGTCTTGAGTGTTCAATCATACTTGGTAAGTATCCAAATATGGATGTTGTCAGTCTTGGACCAACGATTCGTAGTCCTCACACAGCTAAGGAACGCTTTGAAATCGCTACTGCTGAGCCATTCTGGAAGTTGTTAGTTCAGACCTTGGAGGAAATTCCTGCGAAGTAAGATAATGGTCGTTGAGAGCTTCATCCGACCTCACTGAAAGAGGAAAGAAAAGCCTCACCCCCAACCCCTCTCCGAATGGAGAGGGGAGTAGATAGTGCTATTGGTGTGTGGAGGGAAAGGTTTAGTCGGGTGTTGTGAGGCATTGCTTCGTTAGCAGCGGATAAAAAGACGAAAGATAAGAAATGCCTCCTTCGAAAGAAAGGGGGCGTTTCTTCGATATGAGGAGAGCCTCTCCTTAGTAGAAAGAAACGCCCTTCTCCAATGGAGAAAGGCGTTTCTTATTTTCTTACTTATGAGTTTTGAATATTGAATTAAGCAATTCTCCCTTTTATCCTAACCAATTCCCGTTAGGCACATCCCCCTCTTTCGGAGGGGCTTGGGGAGGCTTTTTTTGTATTCTGTGGGGTATTAAAATGCCCAACCAAAGCCGAGATAAGGGTAGAACACAGCCTTTTTAATAGCGTTCTTCTCACCCAATGTGAAGGAAGGATTCACACCCACACGGAAGAGGAAGCCCTTGCTTGATACGTGACGATAGCCAATGTTACCAAAGAAATAGTATCCGAAACGATTGTGACTCGTGTTATAACCGAGGAAAGTTATCGTCTTCCCATTGATAGTTTTTTGTGTTATCAGGTGCGCCTGTTGGTCAGGAGTGAGCGTGACAGGACCTTCAAGGGTTTGAATGTCACGATCGTGAGAGTTGTAAATACCAACGTTAGCACCTGCACCTACCTCTAAGTTGTTCTTTTGAGAGCCTAGAAGATAGTTTACTTCCAGCGGTACTGAGTAATAACGAATACTACCATCGTTACCAAAGAAGTTGGAGTTGCTACCGAAAGCAAAGCTAACACCTGCTCTCCAACCCCATTTAGTATGGTCGTTGAAACGCTGATCATAATTGATACCTACCATGTTTGAGGCTCCTAAAAGCTCCAAGTAGACAGCCTTGTCCTTCTCAAGTCCATCTGAATTAGGCTCTGCAGCCATCATGTTTGTTGCTAAACTTAATACAATCGAAAGTGTAAGTAATTTCTTCATAAGAATCTTCTTTATAGTTATCTTTTAGTTTTCTGGCTGCAAAGATATAATTTTTTTGATATATATATACACTTTCTCGGTTTTTTATTTGTACTTTTGCAATATACTATATACTCGTTTCAATTACTGAAGAAAGGTCTCTTAACGGGTTGAGCGAATAAACATTTAAGGTAGCAGTGGTAGGCATATTCACATCTTTATATAATGGTGTTCTCGTCTTGATAAATACATTCTTTCGCCGAGTGTGGAAGAGTGAGCAGTGTCAACGATGGTTACAACAGAAACACCTAAAGGCTTATCGCTTTGTAATGGGGCAACAGAACCTTCTTTCAACCATACGTCGTGAGGTTGTAAAAGATGGTCGTGAAGTACTTTGGTTTCATGCTGCTTCCTATGGAGAATACAATGTTATCCGCCCTATTATTAAGACATTGAGAAACGAAAAGCGCCGTTGTGTCGTCACGTTCTTTTCATCATCTGGTTATATGGCATTGATGAATGAGAACGAAAAAAGCCATGAGGTTGATAATATCTTTTATCTTCCTTTGGACATGAAAAGCAATGTTAGAGAATTTCTAGATATAGTACAACCTTCGAAGGCGGTCTTTGCTATCTCTGAATATTGGATGAATTACCTGTCAGAATTGCGTTCTCGTGAAATCCCGACCTACCTTGTTTCAATGTTAGTAGCTGATAGCTCCTACCTTCTGAAGTGGTATGGCTTCCCCATCCGAAGGGCTTTTAAGGCCTTTACCAAGTTCATGGTATTGGATGAACGGTCGAAGGAGAATCTTGCAAAGATTGGCTTTAATAATGCGGAAGTGATAGGCGATCCTTTGTTTGATAACGCTATTCGCATAGCCAAAGAGCCTTATCAAAACACAATAATAGAGAAGTTTTGTGCTGGCAATACGCCTGTCTTTGTGGCAGGGAGCGTGAGCGATGCTAACGATTTATCGCTTGTGTCTTCTTTAATAGAGCACGAACAAGGTGTTAAGTTCCTTGTTATTCCACATGAGATAGACGCAGTGACCCTTCGTGAAGTACAAGAAAAAATACCAGCAAAATCGTTGTTATATACGGAATGTACCGCAGATACCGACTTTACCGATGTACAAGTGTTGGTCGTTAATATCCTTGGCTCGCTCTCACGTATCTATCGTTATGGTAATTGGGCATACGTTGGAGGTGGTTTCACAGCCTATCTGCATAGTGTTATCGAACCAGCTGTTTATGGTATACCTGTGGCTTTTGGTCCAAGAATAGAACGTAAGACAACCCCGAAAGAGATGGTTCGTCGAGGTATAGGAGCGATAGTCACAACGCCAGAAGGCTTGTGTTACTGGTTTAATCAGGTGAGAGAAGTAAGGGAACAGGAGGATGTGAAGAGTCGGGCAACGGCTTTCATAGAAGCAAATGCCAACTTCACTCAAAGGTTTGTGCAAACATAGAGCAATGAGAAAAGTACGTTATTATATATTCCTCGGTCTCCTCAAGTGTATAGCCTTGCTGCCCTTCTGGTGCTTGTATCGAATAAGTGATTTCATTTACTTCATCTTGAGTCGTGTTATTCATTATCGGAAACGAGTGATAACAGGTAATATCAGTAGGTCATTCCCAGAGTTAAATCAAAAGGAGGTAGGCGTTATCACCAATAAATTCTATCGTCATCTGGCTGATGTCATAGTAGAGTCTGTGAAACTCCTGCACGTTAGTGATAAAGAGATGAGGCGCCGTATTGAGGTGAAGAATGGTGATGAGGTAGAACGTAAAGCGGCTGATGGTCGTCCTGTAATCCTATTCCTTGGGCACTATGGAAATTGGGAGTGGGCACAGGAAGTATCGTGTTATTATCGTCAACCGGCATTCACTTGTGAGTTATATCGACCTGTAAAAGACAAGGTGATGGACGATTTGATGTTACGCATCCGAAGCCGTTTTAACACCACACTTGTTACACAGCAAGAAGCCATCCGATTCCTTTTAAGGAAGTATCGGAGTAATGAGCAATTCCTCGTGGGGTTCATATCTGACCAGCGTCCGAATAGTCAGAACCTTCATAACTGGACACAGTTTCTGCATCAAGACACCGCTTTCGCTGTGGGAGGAGAAGAGATTGGTAAGCACGTAAATGCCCATTACTTCTTCTTACATGTTGAGAAACCGAGACGTGGTCACTATGTTATGACATTCAAAGAGGTGTGTCCTCAAGATGATAAAACGAAGTTCCCTATACTTTACAATACCTCCGCATGATGGAGGAAAACATCCGTAAGCAACCCGAATTATGGCTTTGGTCGCATAACAGATGGAAGTTTGACAGGGAAGGGAACGCCATTCATTAGAAGTACTAAATAATAGATACAATGAATATCGTATGTGTAATTCCTGCGCGAGCAGAGTCTTCGCGCTTTTTTGAAAAGCCTCTTGCATTGATTTTAGGCAAGCCAATGATACGTTGGGTGTGGGAACATTGCAAGGAAGTAGAGCAGTTCAGTGAAGTGTATGTAGCAACAGATAGCGAGAAAATCAAGGCTCTCGCTGAATCGTTCGGAGCGAAAGTTGTTATGACTGCATCTGATCATGACACTGCAACAGAGCGTCTTTATGAGGTGTCAACAAAGGTTGATGCAGATCTATATGTCATGGTGAATGGTGATGAGCCATTGTTGACTAAGGACTACATCACGCAGTGTATTCCTGCAAGCATAGGTGAGGGAGAGATGTATGTGTCTAACCTTATGACCGATTTCCATAACCCTGTTGAGGTCGTTGATTCAACTAACTTGAAGATAGTAACAGGTCATAACAATCGTTGCTTGTTTATCTCACGCAGTCCAATTCCATATCCAAAGGGCAATATGGATTATGTTTATCATAAGTTCGTGGGCGTAGGTGCTTTCAATCATAAGGCTTTGGAGTTCTATCATACGACCCCTCGTGGACCAATAGAGAAGATAGAAGAGAATGATTCCTTCCGCTTTATAGAGAATAATGTGCCTATTTATTACTACAACTGCCATTGTCGCTCACTCTCAGTAGACAACCACAAAGACATTGCGGGAGTTGAGGCTATTATGAAAGGTGAAATGGAATAAAAAGGAAATCACCTATGGGTAATTCAATAGGTAAGATTTTGGACTATGTATTCGTACCTCGGATATGTTATCGTCCACGTCTCTCTTCCATCATGGCAGGGCTTAGCCATGATGAAAGGGAGATTGTTATGGATCGCGTTGCCTACTATAATAAACTTCAAGAGCATACTCATATAGATGAAGCAACTACTGTTGGGCAATATAAGTTCCCGTTTAAGAAGAAGCAGTTTGGCGATAAGAAGAGTCGTCTTTCTACTTATTTCTTTGACCAGTATAGTGTCTTGAAGTATTTCCCAGCGGCATGTAGATTCAGATATGAGCATGGGGATGTAACCCATGTGCCGTCTCAACCAGCGTTTGTAAAGAGCCGTCCGATAGCAGGAGACAATGTAAATGCGGTCTTGTTGAAGCTCGATCAGCATAGACACTTCCGTTTCATGCATGACGAAAAGGCTTTTGCAGAAAAGAAGAACATGCTTGTCTCAAGGACAACATGGTGTAATGCTCGTCCTCACAGACGTAAGTTTTGCGAGATGTTTTGGGATCATCCCATGTGCAATATAGGTAAGTCTCAAGCCGAGCCAAACGAAGATTTCCCTGAAAGTATCAAAGGATTCCTAAGCATTGAGGAGCAGTTAGATTATAAGTTTGTTGCTTGCATTGAAGGAATGGACGTTGCAACGAACCTCAAGTGGGTGATGTCCTCTAATTCAGTAGCCGTCTCCGCACCAATGGTTTATGAGACTTGGTATATGGAAGGAAGGCTTATTCCAGATTATCATTATATAGAGGTAAAACCTGACTACTCGGACTTGATAGAGAAAATAGAGTACTATATTGCACATCCATCAGAGGCTGAAACCATCATAGAACATGCCCATGAATGGGTGAAGCAGTTCCAAAATCCAAGAATAGAATTGGCTACGCAGCTTGCAGTAGCACAAAAGTACTTTGACTTAACAGACCTATGATGACTAACGATAACCAGCGGCATGGACGGAAAGTGCATATTGCATTCCTTTCAAAAGACTTCCCTTGTGGTGGAGCAGAGCGTGTAACGTGTGATGTGGGCAACTGGTTATGTTCCCACGGATTCGCTGTTACGGTCTTTGTTATGAACCATTTGCAAGAGAACTATCCGAAGGGTTTCCTGCGATTGTTCGATGTGAAACCTCTTCCTAAGGGTAATATCCTATGGTCACCACGTGTTGCCAAGGCTATTCGTGATGCCGTATTAAGGGAGAAGGTGGATATTCTTGTGACTTATCAGAAGCAACGCTATGCAGCTTGGTTGAAGGCAAAGACAGGTGTAAAGATGGTCTTTGTCCTTCACAATCCACCGTTCCATGAACTGTTGGGGCTTACCGTAGCTATTGGTGAAGCACATCCTTTTAAAAGGAGTCTGTTACAGGTATGGAAGAAGGTAATGGATATGGATTATTACAGAAAGTACCAGAAAGTATATCACTGGGCGGATGCTTATGGTGTACTTTGTCAGTCTTTTAAAGATCAATTGACGGAGAACTTGAATCTACCAGCCGATAATAAGGTATGTGTCTTACCCAATTCTGTACCCTTACCAACTGATGTTAACTTGGATAAAGAGAAGATCATCCTTTATTTGGGACGCTTTGCTCATATACAGAAGCGTGTTGATCGCTTGTTACGAATATGGAAGATCGTACAGCCGCAACTACCTGATTGGAAGTTGGAGATTGTTGGCGGAGGTGTAGAAGACGCATCACTAAGGGCAATGGCAACAACGCTTGAACTGAAGAATATAGCTTTCGAAGGACCGACCAATCAGGCAAAGATGTATTATGACAAGGCTTCCATCTTGTGTATGACATCGTCTTATGAAGGTTGGCCATTGGTCTTAGCTGAAGCACAAGCTAATGGCGTTGTCCCTATTCTGTATAATAGTTTCACAGCAGTTACAGCTGTTGTCTCAAGCAAAGAGGAAGGTGTTCTGATAGAGCCATTCGATGAAGAAGCATACGCCAAAGCGTTAGTTGCACTTGCCAAAGACGATGAACGCAGGAAGAGAATGCAGCTACGAGTGATTGAGAAAGCAAAGACATACAGTATTGATAATACAGGGGCTGCATGGCTCCAAATGGTTAGGAGGATACTAAATGAAGATAGGGGTTGATGCAAGGAAGATATTACGTAATGCCACGGGATTAGGTAATTACGGTCGGACATTGGTGTGTAATATGTCAGAGTTGATAGCTGACAACGATCGTCTCTTGCTGTTTCTCCAGATGAGGGGAAGCCTGCTTTGAAAGCTATCTCTATACCTCAAAAAGGTGAGTTGGTGGTTCCTACAAATTCATCCATCCCTTTATATAAAAGGTGGTGGCAGTTGAAAGGAATGGTAAAAGACATTCGTAAGCATGAAGTGAATGTCTTTCATGGACTCAATGCAGAGTTACCAAAGGGTATTAGTAAGGTTGTTCCTGCCATTCTTACAGTTCATGACCTTATCTTTCTGCGCCATCCCGAATGGTACAAATCCATTGATAGATGGCTTTACACCCGTCGTTTCTATAACGCCATCAATGAGGCAACACACATCATAGCCATCTCTGAATGTACAAAACGAGATATTATAGAGTATGGGAAGGTGTCCGAAGAGAAAATATCGGTAATCTATCAGAGTTGTAGTACACGTTTTGCAGCTCCTGTAGATGTGTCTTTAAAGCATAAGGTAAGGGAGAAGTATCACCTTATAAACGACTTTATCCTCTTTGTTGGTACAATAGAAGAGCGCAAAAACGCCCTTGAGATAGTGGAAGCCTTACCTTATTTGGAAGGTGTTGATGCGGTTATCGTGGGTAGAAGAACCCCTTATGCCGATCGAATAGAGGCGAAAACTATGGAACTTGGAGTCGCTGATAGGGTTCATCTCCTGTCCGGTATTGATGATGAAACATTGCATGCTTTATACCATTCGGCAGCTGTCTTTGGTTATCCGAGCCGTTATGAAGGGTTCGGAATACCCATCATTGAGGCAATGGAAGCTGGTCTCCCTGTCGTCGCAGCGACGGGAAGTTGTTTGGAAGAAGCTGGTGGTAAGGGTAGTCTATACGTGAGTCCAGATGATCCGAAGGCGTTTGCTGAGGCTATAAAGCGCATGTTGCCGGGTGGTAACCGGCGTGAGCAGGCTATCTGTGAGGGTTTGGAATACGTCAAGAAGTTCGATGGTAAGAAGGTTGCCCAACAGGTGATTGACATATATAATAGGTATGGCAAATAAAGAAAACAAGCGTATCCTTGTCATAAGACTATCAGCATTGGGGGATGTTGCAATGACTATCCCTGCTATCTATAGTGTGGCTAGAACCTATCCACAACACCGTTTCTATGTGTTGACGATGGCTTTTTGTGCCAAGCTCTTCATCCATGTTCCAGAGAATATAACACTGTGTCCAGTGAAGGACAGAAAGGCTGTCTTAGATCCAATTAAGGGCTTGAAGTTTGACGCTGTAGCCGATTTACACAACGTGATGCGCTCTTGGAAGATTGATTTACGCTATCTTTGCGAGGCGTGCGAGTGGCAATGCTTGACAAGAAACGTAGTGAACGACATGCAATAACACATCAACATAAGTACACGGAGAGTAAGTTTACAGCACGATACTTCGATGTTTTTAGACGATTAGGACTACCTTGTGAACCTCAGTTCGATGGTTTGTTCGATAAGAAACCAATCTTACCTCTACAATTAACAAAGCCGGAGAACGAACATTGGATAGGTATTGCACCTTTTGCAAGATATAAGAATAAGACTTATCCAGCCAGTCAGATGCAAGAAGTTATTGCCTTGTTGAATCAGACGGAGAACGTGAGAGTGTTCTTATTCGGCGGTAGGGGAGAAGAAAAAGCAACTTTAGAGTCATGGACAAAGAGTTGGTTAACGTCAGATGTATCGCTGGTTCATTGCAATTACACGAGGAATTGGCACTGATGGCATGGCTTGATGTGATGGTGTCTATGGACTCTGCCAATATGCACTTAGCCTCTCTTGCAGGCGTGCGTGTCGTGAGTATATGGGGCGGAACAGCTCCCGCTTGTGGCTTCTTAGGCTGGCAGCAGCAAGAAAGTGACGCTTTGTTGACACATTGTGATTGCCAACCTTGTACAATAGCGGGAGCAGATGAGTGTGCAAAAGGTGATTACTATTGCATGACGACATTAACCCCATCGCAAGTTGTAGATAAGTTGATGAATGTGATAAGGACGAACGATAAGAAGTGATATAACGTATAGATAAAGATAAGAACATCTATTAGATAGACTGAAAAAATTGATTATGAAGAAAGATCTTTCAATATTATTGTGGCTGTTTATAGCCTTTACTTTGTTTTTCTTAGGTATTCAGAAGCCGTTATTCCTCATTTATAACCATGGCTTCGGAAAGTTATCTCCATCGTTCCATGACATCTTGGAGATTTATGTACATGGTTTTGCCATTGATATGGCAACGGTGGGTTATATGATGGCAATACCTCTCTTGCTCTTTGGTATCAAATGGGTATGGGAGAAGTTCCCTATTAAGAAGAGTTTAAACATCTATCTCGTCATTATCTCCATATTATTGACATTGGGCGCGTTAGCCGATGCTTCGTTGTATGAGTTTTGGGAGTTTAAGCTCGATCGGATGGCGTTCTTTTATCTTAATGACCCAAAGGATGCTTTTGCGAGTGTGTCAGTAGGATATCTGCTTGTACGTCTGCTCGGTTGGATCGTACTATCTGCTATCTCATACGCCCTACTTGCATGGCCTTTATGGAAAGTACAATTAGGAAAGATAAAGACAAATCCATGGTTGCGTGGTGTCCTCTTTGTTGTGATAGGGGGAGCCTTGTTTGCTATGATTCGTGGTTTAAGAATATGGCCAAATACGCCAGGTCGTGCGTTTTATAGCAATGTCACATTCTATAATCATGCAGCTTTGAATCCAATCTTCAACCTTATGTACAGTCTTCAGAAGGAGGAGGACGACTACAAGGAATTTGATGCTTTCGATGAGAAAACTCGAGCTAAGCTATATGAGGGGCTATTTCCAACAAAGGCCGATAGTACGGAGAAGCTCATCAAAACATCACGTCCTAATGTGTTAGTAGTGGTTCTTGAGGGCTTTGGCTCATGTTTCATCGAAGGCTTAGGAGGTATGAAAGATGTTGGGGTAAACATCAATCGCCTCTTACCAGAGAGTGTTGTCTTCGATAGTTGTTATTGTGGTAGCTTCCGAACAGACCGTGGTATCGTGTGTGCAGTGAGTGGTTATCTGGGGCAACCAACGACAAGTATCATGCGTTTTACACATAAGATCAAGCATTTGCCAGGCTTACCAAAGACCCTGAAGAAATATGGCTATCAGACACAAGCACTCTATGGAGGCGACGTGTCATTCTTTAATATGTCTGAATACTTCCTTGATTCGGGGCATGACAAGTTAGTGACAGAGGATGACTTCCCCGCTTCTGACAGAACAACTAAGTGGGGAGTACCAGACCATGTAACCTTTAACTGGTTGTATAATGATATTGTTCGTCGTGATAAGGAGAAGTCTGGTCCATGGTACACTACCTTCTTAACCATCAGTTCTCACAACCCGTTTGATGTGCCTTATCACCGTTTGAAGGATAAGAAATACAATGCTTTCGCATATACGGATCAGTGCTTTGGAACATTCATAGATAAGTTGAAGAAGACTCCAGCATGGAAGAATCTACTCATCGTAGTGGTTGCTGACCATGGATTTAACTGGCGTGAGATTGCTTCACCGAAGTTCCCTTACATTCCATTCTTGATGATGGGCGGTGCTATTAAGCATCCTCAGCGTATCCATAAACTGATAAGTCAGACCGACCTTCCTGCTACTGTCTTAGGTCAAATGGGTATTCCTCATGAAGACTTCACCTTTAGTCGTGATGTAATGGGTAATACTTATCGTTATCCGTTTGGCTTCAATACCTTTAATAATGGCTTCAATTTCTGTGATTCAACGGGCTGTACTGTCTATGACAACGTAAGTAAACGAGCTATTTATGGGAATGACAAGCGACGCATAAACATAGGTAAAGCCATTTTGCAGACCCTGTATCACGATATGGCAAAGCGTTAATAGCAATACAGAATCATGTTATGAATCTCATACAAAAGATTAGAAATTATATATCTTCATGCCGTTGGGTAGTGCCAATCACTACTCAATGGCCTTTATTTATCAGTTATATCGTATTGATAGGATGGAGTTCTATAACTCAGAATATCTATGCGCGTGCTTTCGTAATCTACTTGCATGCTTATATCGCGACCGTTATCGTCACATGGACTAAACGCTCGTGGGTGAAGGTGCTGATCTATATTGTAGCCTTCATCTTATTCTTTATTAATGCCTCATTGAAGGTAAACTATGACTTAGAAATATCCCCCAGCGTATTGATGCTATTAGCTGAGACGAATGCAGAAGAGAGCTCGGAGTTCTTACATTCATTGCTGCACACGAGTACAGCATGGGTTATTCCGGCATTGACGGTGGTCTTTGTTGTACTTGTTGTAATAGCTGAGAAGAAGAGGACGAAAGGTACATTATATTTAGAAAGGAAACGTCCTTTCCGTATATTGTCAGTATTTTCTGGGCTAATGCTCACGGTTGGTGTGATTGGTTCCTATTGTTATATAGGTCTCTTCCTGTGCAAGAATCCAGATGAAGTCTCTGTTTGGAATCTACACATGAGTTACCCCAGTGATGCGCTGACAAGGGTGGTTGTGGCTCTTTATGATTCACATCTGGCTAAGAAAGAAATGGAAGAAACAGCACTATTAGCGGAGAATGTGAAGTCAACAAAGAGTGATGTTGAAGCAAAGGATTCGTTGAATATCGTCCTTGTGATCGGTGAATCATATATAAAAGATCATGCTTCTGTGTATGGATATGGACTTAATACTACTCCTTTCTTATTGCATGAGAAGAAAGCGGGACGGTTAGTTGCATTCACAAATGCCGTCTCTCCATATAATTTTACAACCAAGGTAATGCGCAATCTGATAAGTACGAATAGTCTTGAAGATGGTGTTCGATGGAGCGAACGCCCACCATTAACAGCCGTATTCAAGCGAGCCGGCTATTTTGTCAGTATGTATGATAATCAAAGAACCTTTGCTTTTGGAGCAACATTCACCTTTGCTTTGAATAGTTATCTTTATGCACCACGTGTCTTGAAAGTATGCTATGATAGGACAAACAATAATTCTTTTGAGTATGATGGACAATTAGTTGATAGATATAAACGTGATTTTCAGGAGCAACATAGCCATGCTCTGACTATCTTCCATCTCATGGGACAGCATATAGAAGCTGTTAAGCGTTATCCTGCTGATAGGCTGTTTAACCATTTCTCTGCTGATAGTATTAAGCGGAAGGAACCATGGATGACAGAGGAGATGAGGAAAAGTATTGCAGAATATGATAATGCCACGTTGTATAACGACTATGTGATGAAGCAGATAATCAGTCAATATGCTCATCGGAATGCAGTGGTTATCTATGTTTCTGACCATGGTGAAGAGGAGTATGACTATCGTCCAAGTGCGGGTAGAAGGGCAGTGATGATTTGAAGAATATGCTTTATTATCAATACAGTGTACCTATGATTGCTTGGTTCTCTGATGTTTTTAAGAAGAAATACCCTAACAAGGTACAGCAAATAAAAGCATCGATTTCTAAACCTTTTATGACCGATGATATCTGTCAAATGCTCTTTGACCTTGGAGGTTTAACCTCTTCTCCATATTATTCTGCTAAGCACGACATCTTGAGTAAGGATTATGTTTGTGGGAAGCGCATAGTCAATGATAAGTATAATTACGATAACATTGTGCGACCGTAATCTTTCATAGGTAAAGGGTACATGGTCTTTAAGAAGAGAGATGGGGCTTCGCACAATATGAGTAAGGTTCCATCTCTTTTTGTTTTCACCTTCCCCCGCGCACCTATAATTATAGGTGGTATGGGCTTGTTATATGACTTGTTAAGCGAATATATGTAAGGTGAAGAGTAGGCAAAAGACTTAATAGGACGAGTACTAATTTGATTTATGCCTCGCATATGTCCTTCCGTCAATTCATATAATGTATTTCTTAAATTGCTTCTTTTCGATAAAAAAGTCTATAGAAGTTTTGTTGTTTAAATAAAAAACACTACCTTTGCAACCGCAATTCAGCAATGAGTTAGCTATTAATGGGATATGGTGTAATGGTAACACTACAGATTCTGGTCCTGTCATTCCTGGTTCGAATCCGGGTATCCCAACGCTTAGAGAGATAGAGTTATCTATCTCTTTTTTGTTTTTGTGTATTTCCTTCTTTCATTATATACGTTAGTTTGCAGTTAGAGATAGACTGTTCCTACTCTTTTATAATCATAGCCTTGGCACGTAAACATAATTGTTTTTTTGTCTAGAAGAATATATTTCTCGATGGAGCTTATAATAGGAAAATCAGCAACTTAGATGTTAGTTCTAAGTTGCTGATTGGTTGTTGTGGACCAGCCTGGGCTTGAACCAGGGACCTCCAGATTATGAGTCTGTTGCTCTAACCAACTGAGCTACAAGTCCGAGATGTGGTTGATACGGGTGCAAAGGTAATGAAATAAATGGAAATAGGAGAATGGAGAAGAAAGAAAATGACAGTTTTAACACATTTTGAGAAGTAGTGAAGTGCGTTTGTGGTGGTTTCTAAGTAACTTTGCAAGGGGCTTCGTTAAGGAGAGTGAGAGGCTTTGCTAAGGAGAGTGAGGAGTGAAAGGAGCGAAAGAGAGGTAAGATAATAGTGCTGTTGAGGAGGATTGTTTGAAGAGATGGAAGAGGGGAGAAGGAGGACAGATAACTGTTGGAAGGATGGTAAATAGTGTATAAGGAAATTGGAAACGATATATATAAAGCAAGGAGAGAAGGTTGAGATAGGAGAGCTGGTAGCTACTATCGGCTTCTTTGATGGTGTGCATCGTGGGCATCAGTATCTGATAAGGAATGTGGTTGATGAGGCGCATCGGGTAGGGATGATGTCGGCTGTGATAACGTTTGATGAGCATCCTCGGCAAGTGTTGAAAGCATCATTGGGGAAGGAAGAGGATGTTAATAGCCGACCAGAATTGCTATCATCGCTTGATGAGAAACTGCTGTTATTATCAAAGACAGGCATTGATAAAGTCATCGTGTTACACTTTGATGTCGCATTGGCAGACTTATCTGCACGCGAGTTTATGGAGGATGTCTTACGCAAGCAACTGAATGTACGGAAGCTGCTCATAGGTTACGACAATCGTTTCGGGCATAATCGTTCGGAGGGATTCGATGATTATAAGCGATACGGCGAGCAGTTAGGAATAGAGGTCATACACAATAATGCCTACCTTCCCGATGGTGAGAAGATTAGTTCGTCACAGATAAGGACGTATATAAAAGAAGGTGATATCGTGCGTGCCAATCACTGTTTAGGTTACGATTACACCATCTCTAGCAAGATTGTGAGCGGCTTTCAGAATGGTCACAAGTTAGGTTTTCCCACTGCCAACCTCGATATCAACGCTTGCCAACAGCTCCTACCTATGCGTGGTGTATATGCTGTCATGGTTCAATTAGACCACTCCCTCGTATGGAAGCGTGGGATGATGAATATCGGTAAACGCCCCACATTCAATGGTACGAAAGAAACTTTAGAAGTAAACATCTTCAATTTCGAGGGCAATCTTTATGGGCAAGATGTCTCTATCCGATTCATCAGTAAGATACGAGATGAGCGTAAGTTCGATTCCCTCGAAGCCTATCCCAACAGCTCGAACAAGACAAACATACCATTAACGCACTCTTCGATAGGCGTCATCCGATGGTTGATAACATAGTAGAACAATAATAAACAAGGAAGAATATGAAGTCAAGAGAATTATGGACAGCCGTTCTTTATACTATATTATTCGTAGCACTCTTCATCGTGTTGCAAGTTATTGCATTAGTAATTACCAATCTTACAGTTTCATTCATTAATGGAACTCCCTTCTTAACCACGATGAATGGTGCCAAAGATGGTACTTCGATAGCTCTCTCATCAGTGATTAGTAGTTTGTTAACCCTCCTCCTGTTCACTCGTACAAAGTGGGCACCAGTATCTAACATCTATCTCAAGTCACGTCCGTGGGGCGTTCTCCTTTGGGCAGCTTTGCTTGCTTTAGGTTCTATCCTCCCGATGGAGTTCATAGCAGAGAAGATTAATCTCACCATGCCCGAACAAACGGAAACAATGTTCCAAAGCATTATGGAGACATCATGGGGATATATCGCCTTAGGTATCATGGCACCATTGGAAGAGGAGGTAGTCTTTCGTGGTGGTGTACTCCGTGTACTTCTGAATGCAACGGGCAGTAAGAGTCACTGGATAGCTATCATCCTCTCGGCTCTCGTCTTTGGTTTCATCCACTTCAACCTGGCGCAGGGAATCCACGCCTTCTTGCTCGGTTTGGTACTAGGATGGATGTATTATCGTACAAAGAGTATTCTGCCAGGGCTTATGTTGCATTGGATGAACAACACAGTAGCCTATGTGATGTTCCATTTAATGCCACAGATGAGCGACGGAAAGCTCATTGACTTCTTCCATGGAAGTGAGCGAATGATGTATGGCGGACTATTTTTTTCGCTTTGCATACTCATCCCGTCCATCTTCCAATTAGCTCTTCGGATGAAGAAAGCATAACAGCGAACCTTCTTATTCAACAATGATAAGGGTGCATCAAATGTCCGTTAGGATTATTGATGCACCCCTTTTTTTAGTCCTATTACCTATGACCACTTTCAGTCTCAGCCCTTGAAACTCATTGTATCATACGTCTGAGACACAGAGTCTCACGCACGTGATACACACAGTTTCACGCCTTTGAGACACAGAGTTTCAGTATATGGAACGCACAGTCTCAGTCTTGGGTAATGCTGCTGAGACTTACATATTGTCACACTCTTCGCCCTCATGTACAGGAATCTTAGCGTCCTTTGTAGTCTTCACAGCCTTATAACCGAACTTCTCGAAAGCCTTTTGCAACTTCGCTTCATCCGTTTTCTTGGCATCATAAGTGATATAAACTTTCTGCTCTTCAGTGCTTGTCTTGATGTCTTTCACACCTTTTTCAAAGCGGAGATTCCCCTTTACTTTGTTCTCGCAGTTGGCGCAGTGCATTTGAGGAGTCGTAGTGAAAATAACGGTCTTGAGCTCTTTTGCTGATGCAATCATGGCTACCATGAGAAGCACCAAAGTGATGATTGACTTTTTCATAATCCTATATTTTATATTTAGTAATTGATATGTTTGACTCTTATTGTAGTCGCTTTCCTAAGTTAAGACGTAAGCCCACGTATGCCATCGCACCTTGGATAGGACCATAGACCATCGTTGGTTCGAAGGTGTTCGACCATGGATTGTCATATCCGATGATAGGGTTCTTCTGCTTGAAGTTGGTTAGATTCTCGCCACCAACATAGACCGAGAAGTGACGGAAGTGGCGTGTTATCTGTGCATTCACTTGCCCGTAAGCCTTGTAGGTGCGCTCCCATGATAGGTTGCCTGTCACTGATGAGGTGTAAGGTTCGGGCATTCGTCCACCTCCATTGAGTGCTAATGTAGCATCGAACTGCCACAAACCTAGCGGTGTCTTATAGCTTGCGGTGAGCAAAGCCTTGTATCTGCTTTGCAGCGGTTTCCACATCAGTCGATTGTTGTAAGTCGCTTTGACGAGGTTATAACGATAAGCGGCTGTGAGGTCGAACCCTTTGAATAACTCATAAGAGGCATCCACCTGGAAGGTGTGTGAGAAACTTTTGCCATTGAGATTGGTGATGTGCAGTTCCTGTGGGTTGGTATCGTAATCAACAAGCGTTTGTGAGATGAAGTGCGTGTAATAATATTCCGTATTCAACTTGAGTAACTTGTTGTTGATAGGGAAGGTGAAGCTTAGGCTTGCCCCATAGTTCCATGCAGCCTCCTGCTTGAGGTTGTCTATGATAAGGCGGCGTCCTGATGCCATGAGGAAATTGTTTTCAGCCAAAGCGTGAGGGCTTCGATAGCCCTTACCAGCCGATAGACGCATTGTAAGGAAGCTCGCTGGAACCCACTTCAGATGGAATCTTGGCGTGAAGAAGGTGCCATATATATTACTATGGTCAATGCGTAAGCCCGCCATAGCGATGAGTTTACCATTCAAGTTATAGGTGTATTGCGCATAAGCCCCAGGTGTTGTCTCACTCTCAATGCCCCTCGTCATAGGATAGAGGTTACCATAGTCAGACGGGTTATAGCCTGTTGGGAGCGTCAGTCGCTGGTGCAGATAGTCGTGATTGAGGCTCAATCCAGCCGATAGATTATGCTCTGGTGTGAAGTTCGTCTCGAATATCAATGAGGCATAAGCATTCTTCTCGTTGACAAAGTATTGCTTAATACCATATTGCGCATCCTGCTTGTGCATGGAAACGTTACCCATTAAGGCGATGTTCGTGCCGTGCTCCGGATTGAGAATAAGAGCGTGCTTCATGTAAGCCTCATAGCGGTCAGTTGCTATGTTGATGCGATAAGGTGTAGTCATAGCTGGCATTAAGGATGCGTGATGACTAACCTGTCCGCTCATTCTGTCCTCTTTTAATAGTGACAAACCAGCGTGGAACATGTAGTTGCCCGTCTTCCAGTACCATCGGTTCTGTAGGTTATATTGTCTCACTTGAGGGTCGTCTTGGAATCCATCCCCATTACCATCATGCCTACTCCAATTATTCTCGAAGTGTGCAAGAAGTTCCGTACTAAGGTTCTTGTTACCACTGATATGAATGTTACCATCCGCATTGGCTTCGAACTTCCCCATAGTACTTCCGTATAGATTAACGCTCATGCCCGTTTCATCCTCAGGTTTGACGTATTCGACGTTAATCTGTCCAGTCATGGCTTCATAGCCGTTCTTCACCGAAGAATTACCCTTGCTCACCTGCATACTCTTCATCCAGTTGCCTGGAACATAGCCCAATCCGTAAGGTAAGGCGGCACCGCGAAAGTTAGGGAGGTTCTCTGTTAGCATTTGAACATAGGTGCCACTCAATCCGAGTAACTTCACTTGTTTTGCTCCAGTAGTGGCATCTGAGTAGTTGACATCTACTGAAGGGTTGTTGACGAAACTCTCCCCAAGGTTGCAGCATGCAGCTTTGAAGAGTTCATCACGTAGAATATCCTTTCCGTTGATAGCGCCCGCCAACGTGCGCACAGTCGCTGCCCTTGCTGTTACCGTCACGTTTGAAAGCGTTTGTTCTTTCAGTGTTGCAGTTGTGTCAATAGGGGTTGTTGTGGTGGAATCAATGGCCGTCTGTTGTGCGAAAGCCGTTGGAGTAAAGAGCAGCGCAAGCCCTGCAAGTTGTATTTTCTTATTCATATAAAGTCTTTAAAATGATAGTTTGAAATGAATCGTATGGCATTCTATGTTGTCTGATGAGCCATACAATAATCCTTCGAGCCAACGAGAGAAACGTAGACGCATGATGGATAAGCCCATCAAGACATCCTCTTGGTGCCTAATAGTGCCTCGTTAAAGCTCTGATACGCCGAGTACGTCCCTTCTTGAAAGGGATTCAGAGAGACTTTATATCAAATAAGAAGTGTGGTAAGAAAGCGTAGATATTGCCTAGTGGACTATGCCAAAGCAATGACAGCACTTTCTCTGGGGCCTTTGTCAATGTGGGCAAAGGCAATAACGAGCAACTTGTAACTAGTTGCGGGAGTAGAGATATTTGGATAGGATACACCTTCTGTATAGAAGATTGTGCAGTATTTGTGGCAGACAAGCTCTTTACTTGCAGTTTCATGCAGTGCTTATTAGCCTCTTTCTTGCAATGTCCATCCCTCATGTTATCGGCTATAGACACATTACCAGTATGCTCACAAACCATTGTCAGCACACCAGAACCAATCCAAACAATCATCAGTGATAGTAGGAGGGAAAGTGTTATATTTACCGATTTTCTCATCTTTTGCGGGGCAAAGTTAGGTATTTATTAGTAACTTTGCAACGTTTTTAAAGGTTATTTAGATGTTTCGTTCGTTCTTTAACAGGCGTTTTTACAAGAGTGCAAGTATTATTCTCGTAGTCTTCTTATTGTCATCTATTTCCGAGCGTAACCTCTCGTTGACAAGAAGACATATACAAAGATGTGCCGTAGATGTTACTGAAAAGTCTTATTATCAGTTGGATGTTGATGGTAAACCAGCAGCTTATTTCTCCAATTATACCGACTCCACCTTTGTAGATGGTAGTCTGCCAAGGTGACTCTATACGCTCACGTATGTCCGTAACAGAGGGCTATTGGGTGAATAAACTCCCCATTTTGCCTTCTAGCTTTGGGCGTATAGCTGTGATAAGGCGTCATTATCCTTCCACAATTATCAATCTGAAGGATCAGAAGTTGCGTCAGGTATTGATGTACGCATTGATGAAGATGGATATTAAGTTAGTTGGTTTGCAGTCCAAACGCAATGAAACTGCCTATTATTTGCGTGTTCATAGTGTGCAAGACTATGGTTATAACAAGATTGCCGATTATCATACAGCGGTGGTTCATCAGATAGATTCATTGCAAAGGATTATACACGTTTTGCAAGATATAAAACCTACTGCACGTCTTCGAATCCGTCAAGTGAATCAATACACAGCACGTGTATGGTATAAGCCAGGCGAGATAATGGTTTGTAATCGCTTGAATGATGAGTCAAACCGATGGGCTCTTTGCTTGCAGACATCCGATTGTATGACTCCTTGGATGATCTCTTCACGCTTCGGCAGAGAGCGAGGAATGCAAGAGAGTTTGCGTAACTTCAAGGCTTATTCGCATCCTGTTCTTGGCTTTCCAGCAGGAGCTTTGATTGATTCTGCAGGTTATTACGTTGGCGAGCAACGAGGAGGAAAGGCTGAGGGGTATGGTCAGTATTATGGTAATGATGGTAGTTTTTATGATGGGCATTGGCAGGATGGCAAGCGAAATGGCTTTGGTATCAATGTTGCGCCACATGACTTTCTGAAGGTAGGGGAGTGGAAGAACAATGTATTTAAGGGCGAGCGTCTCACTTACAACGCTGATCGTATCTATGGTATAGACCTTTCTAAACATCAACATGAGAAGGGGGAGCAGCGTTACAGCATAGCTTGGAGCAAGTTAAGAATCACCCATCTCGGTACATTAAGTAGTAAGAAGGTGGAAGGGATAGTTGACTATCCAGTCTCATTCGCCTATGTTAAGGCTACAGAAGGGCGCACCTTGCTCAACAACTATTATTATTCTGATTACTTGGCAGCCCGTCAGCAGGGGATCAGAGTGGGTTCTTATCACTTCTTCTCAACCTTGTCTTCGGGCTATATGCAGGCTAACTTCTTCTTAAAGAAAGCTCGATTCAAGAAAGGCGACCTACCACCTGTGCTCGACGTAGAGCCTACTGATGCACAAATTCATGCTATGGGAGGTGCTGAAGTACTATTTAAACAAGTGAGGATATGGATGTCTACGGTATTTAAACACACGGGTCATCGCCCTATACTCTATATCAGTCAGTCGTTTGCTAACCATTATATGCCCTTAGCCCCCGACCTTGGTGATAACTATCTCGTGTGGATTGCGCGTTATGGAGAGTATAAACCTAACTTTAAGTTAGCTTACTGGCAGCTTAGTCCTGATGGTAAGGTGCGTGGTATTCATGGTGATGTTGATATCAACGTGTTTAATGGGTATAGCAATCAATACGAAGACTTCTTAAAGAGACATTGCTTTTGAATGTCGCTTTAAGAAGTTATAAATAATTGTGTGATACGATTCAATGCGCCTTAGAGAGTAATCTCTCCAGAGCCAAAGCAGCGGTGGTGCTGCTCATCATATATGACACAGAACTGTCCGGGGGCAACTCCATGAATACTCTCTGTAGAATGGATGAGGCACTTCCCATCGCTTAGTTGCTCCACTGTAGCCGTGTGATACTCTGGTGTATGGCGTATCTTGAAAGTCACCCTAGCGGGTAGTTCTGTGATACCTTCGGTTAGGAAGTGGAAATCATGCAGTGGGAAGTCCTTCTTATAAGCTGTTGCTGGATCATAACCATGGCTTACATAGAGAATATTCTGTGCCACATCCTTCTTAACAACGAACCAAGGACCACCGCCAAGACCCAATCCTTTGCGTTGTCCGATGGTGTGGAACCATAGTCCACGGTGCTCACCAATCTTTTTACCAGTCTCTAATTCGATGATGTCACCCATCTGTTCTCCCAGATAACGACGTACATACTCATTGTAGTCAATGTTACCAAGGAAGCAGATACCCTGTGAGTCCTTCCTACGAGCATTGATTAAGTGCTCCTGTTCGGCAATTTCTCTCACCTCATTCTTCGCATAATGCCCTATAGGAAATATCGCTTTCTTTAGTTGCCAATCGTATATTTGTGCTAAGAAGTCGGTCTGGTCTTTTACAGGGTCAGGACTTGTTGTAAGCCATTTACGCCCATCAATCCATTCAGTCTGCGCATAATGCCCCGTTGCTATTAGGTCATAATCATGCCCCATCTTCGCATCGAAGGCACCAAACTTTATGAGTCTGTTGCACATCACATCAGGGTTTGGAGTGAAACCAGCCTTTACCTTCTCCATAGTATAGCTCGTTACCTGATCCCAATACTCCTTATGACAATCGATGACTTGCAACTTGCAGCCATAACGATGCGCCACGGAAGTAGCCATCTCCAAGTCTTCTTCGGAGTTGCAATCCCATTCCTCCTTCTCTTCTGGTCCTATCTTAATATAGAAACAATCGGGGTGTAAGCCCAGTCGAGCAAACTCATACACGACGACCGAGCTATCTACACCGCCAGAGAGAAGCACTGCGATGCGTTTATCTTTTATCTCCTGAATATCCATTCTATAATCCTTTTCTATCTAAAATACCGTCAGGCTTGTACCTGTTCTTCGGTTATCTTCTTGCGATGCGATACCTTCATACGATCAAAGCCAACGCCATATACACCATTAACAGCTCCTTGCGAAACGAAGGCGTTAGGGTCTATTTCATCAATGAGTTGGTAGATGGCACGTGCTTCCGAACGCCTTGCTATGACAAAGAGCATCTTCAAGTCCTTACCCGTATAGAACCCTTGTGCATTGATGATGGTACATCCGCGTGGCACATCGTTATTGATGGCTGTGCCGATTTCTGCCCAATGCTCCGATATAACAAAGAACTGAACGGAACCTCGCATACCATTAATCAAGTAATCAACAACGTATGTCATGACAAAGAGAACGATGTATCCATAGATTACTTTCTCCCAATTATTCAATACGAGATAACTTGAGCTAATAATGCAAAGGTCGCATGCCAAGATGACACGACCTAGTGAGATGTCACGGTACTTATGTATCATTGCAGCCACAACATCCGATCCACCAGAGCTTGCATTGTACTGTAATGCGATGGCAACACCAGCTCCTAATAGTACACCTCCTACTACACAGGCAAGGAAAGGTTGGTCGGCAAAGAGTGCATGACCTGCGAACACCTGTCTAAAGAACGATGTAAGATGGCAAAGGTGACCACTGCAAAGATAGTTCTAATGCAGAACTTCCATCCAAGAATCCTCAAAGCAATAAAGAGTAAGATACCATTAATTGCCAAGTAGGTATATTGAACGGGAATGTCCAAACCCCATTGGATAACAGAGGCAATACCCGCAATGCCACCAATTGTAATCTTGTGAGGTAAGAGGAAGGCGCACCATCCAAAACTACCAAGCAACATTGCAAAAGCAATCACTAAGAACTCCCATACGTCTCTTAGCTTATTTTTTCTTTTTCTGACCATGTGTTTATCGATAAATAGTATTTTGCAAAGATAGTGAAAATATAATGAAAATCAAGTTGCAGGATGTTTTTTTCATCTCTATGAGATGTTCTTTCTCTTGTAAGAGAGTCTTTTCTCCAATCAAAGAGACGCCCTTTTCACTATTAAGAAAGCCTTTCTTCACAGCAAGAAGAGCCTCTCTTTGCATGAAAGAAAGGCTCTTCTGTTTATTAGTTGGTATTCTCTTTGATTTGTGACTATTACTTGTTTCGTTTGTTGAAGAGGCGGAATAGCTCTCCAATCCATAGGACGACAGAGGTGGAAGTGACGATGATCAACCAATCAGAAAGGCTGAGAGGAGAGACGTTGAACATCCTTCCACCGCACTGCACGATGATAATCTGCCCCACAAATATCAATAAGGCAATAACACCAAAACCCTTACAACCTTTCAAGTAGAAGGCACTGCGTCCTGTTGCAAAGGCTCGCGCATTAAACATGTTCCAGAACTGTATCATCACAAAGAGTGTGAAGAAGATGCTCAACTCATGGTTCGTTAGTTCATGATTTCCCGTATTTTGCCACGTAAGGAAGTCGGTCATTGATTGAATAGGAGCATGTTCCAGCATATAAAGTAACGTGAGTAGGATAACAAAGAATAAACATCCAACACCGAGAATGAGCCTTGTCATTGCTGGATTAATAATGAATGACTTGCGGTTGCGAGGCTTATCATGCATGACAGATTCCGATGGTGGAAGGGATGCGAGAGCCATAGCTGCGAAGGTATCCATAATGAGATTGACCCATAACATTTGAGTTACTGTCAATGGACTCTGCGTTCCCATCAGTGCTCCTGCTAGAACGATAAGGCAGGCAGCAACGTTTACTGTCATCTGAAAAAGGATGAATCTCTGAATGTTCTGATAGAGTGATCGCCCCCACATTACCGCACGACCAATAGAACGGAAGGAGTTATCAATGATGGTGATATCGGATGCTTCTTTCGCAACATTCGTCCCATCGCCCATTGATAAACCCACGTGTGCAGCTTTGAGAGCTGGTGCATCGTTTGTTCCATCGCCCGTAACAGCTACGACTTGATGCTGGGCTTGCAAGGCTTCAACCAATCGCTTCTTATCCATTGGGCGTGCACGGGCTATGATCTTTAGACTGTTTACACGTTTAGAAAGTTCTTCGTCGCTTAGAGCTTCAAACTCCGGACCTGTTATCACACCGTTATCACAATCCTTCTCAGTCCATAGTCCCACCTGTCGACCTATCTCTTTTGCTGTTCCCGGGGTATCGCCTGTGACAATCTTAACATCTATTCCAGCATCAAGACATTCCCGAACAGCAGCCGGAACCTCTTTGCGAACAGGGTCGGATATGGCTACGATACCTTGGAAAGTTAATCCTTTTCCTGTTTGTTTGATGGTGTCGAGGAGGGTTGGAATTACCCCTTCGTGTAAGTTCTCATCGTCGATGAGCATACAGGCGAAGCCCAATGTGCGCATAGCTTGGTTCTGCCAGGTTAACAACTGGTTGCTAATTTCATCCCACGAACGATTCCCCATGATAGAAGAACAATAGTTACGGATGATGTCGGTTGCACCTTTTATATATAAGATGGTCTTCCCTGGAAGTTGAGCTGAGCGCACCAAAGTTCCCATGCACTTGCGTTCTGTTGAGAAAGGAAGTTCGTCTATCACTTCAGCCTCTGTGCGCAACTGACGATAATCATAGCCCTGATCATTTAACCAAAGTAGGAGTGCGCCTTCTGTTGGGTTGCCTAAGGCGGTTGGATGATGATCGTCAGAGAAATCGAGAGACGCTGTTGAGTTCACAGCAATAGCCTCTCTTGCTAACGCCTTGTGCTCTTCAGTCTCTCTGTTAATAGCCATTTCACTCACACGCATTTGATTCTGCGTTAGCGTTCCGGTCTTATCTGTACAAATGACAGTCGTTGCCCCCATAGTTTCGCAAGCGTGCATCTTGCGCACAAGATTATTTGTTTTTAGCATACGACGCATTGAATAAGCCAAAGAAAGCGTTACCGCCATAGGCAATCCTTCGGGAACGGCAACGACGATAAGCGTCACGCAAATCATTATTGAGTCTAGGAGATATTGCAGGAAACGTACCCAATCGAAGGAGAAGTTCGAGAAGAACATGATAATGCGGGCAATGAGAATGAGGGCGGCAATGGTGTAGCTAGCCCAAGTAATAAGTTTGCCCAATCGTTCTAATTGCTCGGTAAGAGGTGTCTTAACGCTGTTATCAATCTGAGAAGCTACGAAAACCTTACCATTTTCGGTGTTATCTCCAATCTTCTCAACGCGGAATAAACCATGACCTTCCATCACCTTCGTTCCACGAAGGACATAGTTTGTTGGGAATGTTGCGTCTTTATCGAAATCAGCTTCATGTGTACTCTTATGGCAGATAGGCTCTCCTGTGAGAGAAGACTCGTCTATGTTGAGAGAGATAGCTTGTAGTAACACTCCATCAGCAGGCACTTCAGAGCCCGTGTTGAGCCTGACCACATCGCCAACCACAACCTCTCGCTTTGTTATTTGGGTGGTGTTGCCATTTCGAATGACCTCCACAGGTTCTTCGTCATTGACTTGGTTGAGAACAGAAAAGGCCTTGTTCGCTTTCTCCTCGAAGAAGAATGCCATGCCAGTAGCCAATAGTATGGCGATAAAAATGCCTACTGGCTCGAAACACCTCTGTTCCTTCATGCAAACCATAGTATTCATAGAAAGAGATAGCGATAGAGAAAATGCCAGCAACAAGTAGGATGATAATTAAAGGATCCTCAAATTTCGTTATAAAACGCTTCCACATAGGCTCTTTCGCAGGTGGTGTGAGGAGGTTCTCACCATACTTCTGCCTACTTGCTAACACATCTTGATCATTAAGCCCGTTAATTATCTTCTTCTCTTCCATAATGTCTTTGTGTATGAGACAACGGCGACAAAAGGGAACATGTTTGCCTTTTAGCTGTTGTACTTGGGCTGCAAAGATACAAAGAAAAAATGATATTCGGCGACAGAAGGGAACATGTTTACTATCAAGTGGAAGTTCCCTTGATTGTAAATAATCAGATAGTAGTATTCTTGTTTATAGTATTTTAGATGTGAGGAATTAGTGGGGGAGGGGCTTGGTATTATCTTTTATGGAGGAATTTGTTCAAAGCCTTTAGTATAAATTATGGTCAAAAAAGAAAGAGAAAGGTTACATATATGGAAACTAATGCTTATCTTTGTAGCAGACAATCAATAACATGGAACGAGAAGCAAGATTTAAGATAGCCTATATGCAGGATGCAATAGACTTCTTAACCCTCTTACCACAGAAAGCAAGGGTCAAAGTGGTATACAATATAGGTAAGAGTATGTTCGTACTCGACAATAGTTTGTTTAAAAAACTGGGTAATACAGATATATGGGAGTTCCGAACTCTATATGATGGGATGGCTTATCGCCTGTTTGCTTTTTGGGATACAGATGCAGAGACATTGGTTGTTGCTACGCATGGCATTACAAAGAAAACGCAAAAGACACCTTTAAAAGAAATAAAGAAGGCTGAGGAAAAGCGAAAAGAATATTTTAATAATAAGCGAAGAAAATAATGGGACAGGAGAAGTTATATACACATGAGGATATGCTTGACACTGTTTTGGGCAAGCAAGGGACTGTTTTGCGTGATGAATATGAGTCTGATATGAACTCGTTCCTTATGGGAGAAGCCATAAAGAAAGCTCGTCAGTCACGGCATTTAACACAAGAGCAGTTAGGAGAACTTATGGGTGTTAAGAAAGCGCAAGTATCACGTATTGAAGGAGGACGTAATCTTACATTCACTACTATCGCTCGTGCCTTTAAAGCAATGGGAATTAGTGCATCCTTTGAAGCACAGGGAATCGGTCGTATAGCATTGTGGTAAAGATGGTATTATACTATTGTTAAAATTGAAGGGATTCATGTTTGCTGTCATTCCTGTCATCTTTTTGTTGTGTATAAGGTATTAGTAACCAATGATATAGTTTGAATGTTAAAACTGACAGCAAATGAATTTAAAACTTAATTAGCGGTTGTATGTACTATAAATGAGCTGGTTTTGTATTACTAAGATGGTTAAGAATACTTTTCATAAGCAGGACTTACGAACATAAGTCTACCCTTCACGGAAAAAGTCGAGTGCTTCCTTAATGTCTTCCTCCGTGATGGTCTGATCGATGCGGATGTCTCCAATACCACCAAGGAGCGTTACATTGATTTCACTACCACGATTCTTTTTATCATGGTGCATGAGTTCTATAAGCTCAGGATAGTCATTGCAGGTGATAGGAAGACTCCCATAATACGCTCGAATGAAGTTTACTGTTTGACGCATACGCTCTGTGGGGAAGTCTGTTTGTGTCGTTGCAAGATACAACTCAGCAATCAGTCCGAATGCGACAGCGTATCCATGCAAGACAGGTTGGCGCTTCATTGCCCATGACTCGAATGCATGTCCAAAGGTGTGACCGAGGTTTAAGGCTTTACGAATACCCTTTTCGTGTGGGTCTTCAGCAACGATACGTTCCTTAATGCGTACACTCTTATCCAGCATAGAGGCTAGTTGACGAAGATCCGGTTGTGCTAGATTGAAGTTGATGAGCTCTGCCCACATCGTATTATCAGCTATCAAACCATGTTTGAGCATCTCAGCATAACCGCTGCGGATATTTGCTTCATCAAGTGTTCGGAGCCAGTTGGTATCAAACAATACAAATTCAGCATCATTAAAGACTCCTATCTCGTTCTTTAACCCACCAAAGTTGATACCCGTTTTACCTCCAACACTTGCATCAACCATGGCAAGTAAGGTTGTTGGAATATTGATGAAGTTAATTCCCCGTTTGTAGGTTGAGGCTGCAAAACCACCTAAGTCGGTCACCATACCACCTCCAAGGTTGATGAGTAGACTATGGCGTGTGGCTTTCCCTTGCTGTAATGATTCCCATACATGGACGAGTGTGTCAAGATTCTTACGTCTGTCAGTTGCACCAATAATAATTGTTTGGGCATCTTTCAGACATAAATAATCCTTGACAAGAGACCAACAGAGTTTGTTAGTAGTCTCGTCTACGAGAACAAAGATTCTATCATGTTCACATTCAGCAATGGCTTTTGCCAATTCTGTCTTGAGATGTCTTGATATGATGACATGCTGTTTCATAAAATATCTCTTTACTTCCAATCCGTATAAAAGTTTGTCCTATCTGTGCAGGTTATTGCATATTGATAGATTGCTTGAAGTCGTTTGTAAGATAATTTGCTATTCGAAAGTAAGGTACGAATACTTCTAATTCATCTCCCTGAGCAGTATATTGTATACATTCTGGGCACATAAAGGTTAGCCCTTTGTCACTTACAATAACATCGTTAGGCATCTTTGTGAGTAGATTGTACTCTTCATGATATGTCGTCATAATCTTTTTTATCTCTTGATTAAGGACTTGTACGAGTTGATAACTATGTGGGTTTTTAAGGATGTCTTTCTTTCGAAGTATCTTTTGTACACGCTTGTCATAGGTGATACCTTTAGTAGAGGTTTCTATAGAAGCACCAGTTCCTCCACCCCAATTAACCATACGTTTCAATATGAATTGGACGAAATTAGGATTATTACTCTTCACTCTTTTTAATGTAATCTCTTCTCCTGGATCGTATGGACCGCACTCATCTATCATTCCCAGATTCCAATACTCTGCCATAGCTGATTGTATATCAGGGCATGATTTACCAAATATGAGAATCATTAGATGGTCTTGTAAGATAGGTAATTGTGTAACTCCATTGAGGTAAACAGGCCATTGCAGGTCAAGACTCTTGTGCCCTACATTATAAGAGGGATCCTCCTGTCCTTCGTCAGTTCCCCATTCTGTATTTAGATGGTAACGTTCCGTCTTCTTGTAAGTAACAAATCGGTCAGGTTGTGCTACCACTTTTTCGGGAGCACTCTTATCAACCAAGACGATAGAAGCTGCACTATCATTTGTAGGGTTGTTATCCACTTTCTTCGTTGTATTATTGCATGAAGATAAGACAAAGGAAATTAATATACCTGTGATGAATACTTTATGTTTCATACTCCTTTATGTTTAGTTGTATCGCATTTAATTGTTATTAGTTAAATTAACTATCAACTGCAATGTTACAAAAAATAATTGTAAACGTCTTATATAAGCTGTTAAAAGTGAAGATTAAAGTTAAACTTCTTATATGTTTAACCATCATATAAACCAGTTAATGAAATAGTTTTATGGTAAAAAGATTATTCTTGTTTGTATTCTTGTTGTTTAGTAGCATCACGTTACTTGCACAGAATAGGACGATAACAGGCTCTCTTTTTGATGGAGAAGTGAAGGAGAAAGTCCCTTTTGCAGTTGTCCAGCTATTGAAGATGGATAGCACCTATGTTGTTGGAGCTACTTCCGATGAAGGTGGTAATTTCAAAGTGACAGCTCCAACGAATGGCAGGTTTATTCTGAAGGCATCCTATGTTGGTTATAAAACGATCTTTCAGAATGTTACGATTGCAAATGATCAAGATGTTGCTATAGGGCAGCTCGATTTTCAAGTGGATACGCACACGTTGAAAGAAGTTAAGGTTGTTGCAAGTGCACCAAAGGTAGTTGTGAAGGCTGATACCTTTCAATACAATGCGTCGGCATTCCGTGTTGCAGAGGGATCGACTATTGAAGCCTTAGTAAAAAAGCTACCAGGAGCCGAGGTGTCGGACGATGGTACGATAAAGATTAATGGTAAAGAGGTCAAGAAAATACTCATTAATGGTAAGGAGTTCATGACTGGTGATACTAAAACAGCACTCAAGAATCTCCCTACCTCTATAATAGATAAGATTAAAGCATACGACCAGAAGAGCGACTTGAGTCGTGTGACTGGGATTGATGATGGTAACGAATCGACCGTACTGGACTTTGGTGTTAAGGCTGGAATGAACAAAGGTTTCTTCTCAAATATTGACCTTGGAATAGGAACCAAGCATCGTTATTCAGAGAAAGCAATGGCAGCTTATTTTAATGATAAGTTCCGAATGATGGGCTTCTTGTCTGCTAATAATGTCAACGATATGGGTTTTGGTGGTGGTCCTCGTGGCGGATGGGGTGGTATACGTCAAGGATTGAATGCTACAAAGATGGTTGGTTTGAATATGAACTATGATAATGGTAAAACCTTACAATGGGATGGTAGTGTTCGTTGGAATCATTCTGATGGTGACTTGAATACCCGTGTAGCAATAGAGAACTTCGTTGCGTCACAAGGTTCATACGCCAATCGTCGCTCGCAGGAATATACTCGTGAGAACTCTTGGGACGGTCGTTTCCGTTTGGAGTGGAAACCTGACTCTATGTGGAATATCATGTTCCGACCTAATATCCGACTATCAAAGAGTGATGGGACAGGTTGTTAGTAAGTCGGCAGCTTACAATACCGACCCATACGAGAGTGTGGATGATCCATTGTCGGCAACAGCTATTGCACAGTTAGAAGCACAAGGTGTAATGGTGAACAATCAGCACAATACAACCATTTCTTATGGTGATAACAATGCTTTGGGAGCTATGCTCCAAGTGAATCGTCGCTTGAGTCAGAACGGACGAAACGTTACCCTGCGTGTGGATGGCGATTATAGTGATGCAGATTCGAAGACTTTCTCTACACAAGACTTACAATACTTTCAGCTGAGAGATGCGTTGGGAAATTATAAAACCTATCGTGCTTATCGTTATAACCTTATGCCAACAAAGAGCTGGGATTACGCTTTGCAGGCTACTTATAGCGAACCACTTGCACGGAAGACATACTTACAATTCAGTTACCAATTCAAATATGGCTTCTCAAAGAGCGATCGTGATACTTATGATTTCTCCTCATTGCCATCTGGAACGTTCGGTAGTTTGAAGCCAGCTTATCGATCATGGGATAATTATTTAGGCTTATTGACGAATCCTTTGGCAGTTATTTAGACTCTAATTTAAGCCGTTATTCAGAGTATCGAACCTATACTCAAGATATGCAAGTGATGTTGCGAATGTTACATACAAAGTGGAAAATGAATGTCGGAATGAAGTTACAACCACAACATTCCACCTATATGCAGGATTATCTTGGTGTGCATGTTGATAATAAACGATCAGTGGTGAACTGGAGTCCAACGTTCGATTTCCGCTATAAATTCAATGAGCAAAGCAACCTGCGTATCAATTATAATGGCACGGTCTCGCAACCATCTATGACGCAGTTACTTGATATTGTCGATAATACCGATCCACAGAATATATCGAAAGGTAACCCTAATTTGAAGCCAGCCTTTACTAATAAGTTCCGCTTGTTCTACAATGCCTTTAGGCAAAAACATGCGCAATCAGTGATGACTTTTGCGGACTTCTCTACTACACGTAACGCCATTGGAAACAGTGTTACGTATGATGGAACGACGGGAGCTCGTACAGTACAACCAGTTAATGTGAATGGTAATTGGGATGCAAATGCAGCTGTGATGTTTAATACAAGTATTGATTCTGCAGGTGTATGGAATGTTAATACGTTCACACACGAGGTAGCTTCAATCGTTACGCTAGTTATTTACAACAGAATGCAACAAGTGCCATTGAGAAGAATATCACTAAGTCTCTGACACTTGGCGAACGCTTATCAGCTAGTTATCGCACTTCTTGGTTAGAACTAGCATTGGATAGTTCGGTTGATTACACACACTCTAAGAATAATCTCCAAAGCCTCAATAACTTGAGTACATGGCAATTCTCTTACGGTGGAAGTCTTATCTTCTCCTTGCCTTGGAACATGAGTTTATCTACTGATTTGCATCAGAATAGCCGTCGAGGATATAATGATGCGGCACTAAATACGAATGAGTTGTTGTGGAATGCACAGCTTTCTCAGAGTTTGTTAGCGGGTAATGCTTTGACATTGAGCTTACAGTTCTATGACATTTTACATCAACAAAGCAATCTCTCGCGCACTATCAATGCTGTAAACAGAACCGACACGGAATATAATAGTATAAATAGTTACATCATGTTCCGTGCTACTTATCGATTGAATCTATTTGGTGGCAAGAATGCTCCAAAGCCTAAGGATCGTGGTTTCGGACGCCCTAATTCAAATATGCCACCACCTCCTCCAGGTGGTGGAGCAATGGGCGGTCCTGGTGGTTTCTAAGTAGATAAAAGGAACAAGACCCCTTTCAACTATATTACTTTGGACAGAATAAGGGGACATATTCTTTAAGACAAAGTAACAAAGGAACATGAAAGAGATAGTAACATATTCTTTAGACAGAATGAGAGAGACATATTCTTTTAATGACATATCCTTTGAACCCACCTTTATTATATCGTAAACACCTGATAAGTACTTTTTCCAATCCCCAATAAATCCTCCCCATAACCCCTTAGCAAACAGTACTATTCACTCCCCTCTCCATTACTTCCCTTCGGTCAGTGACCATTGGTTCGGAGAGGGGTCGGGGGTGAGGCTGGTTGGGTCGAGTGTTGAGGCTTGTTGGGTTGCTTGTTGAGGCTTCTTTTTCCCTATTTTATTTGCCTAGTTAATTAATTCTTCTTACCTTTGCGCCCAGTTAAACGAAGATTAACTTGCAATAACGCATAATGAGAGTAACAAACCAGCTTATTTCAACCACTAATGCTTACGCCTTATATAATAAAGGTGTAAGTCGTGTTGTTGTGCCTGTTACTTGCAATGCGAACAAGGCTATAGAGGTGCTGAAGAAAGAAAATAAAGAAAAGATGTTAAATTATTTGGATATTCCAAATAATTGTGTACTCTCTCTCTCTCTCTCTCTCATAGTACTATAACTCTCTATTTCTTAACGGTTTACGTGCTTACGCAATGCGTGGCACGTTATAGCGTATCGACAAAGGACTTACTGATAGTTCCCTTTGTCGTTTGTTGTCTTTGTCTAATTAATAGTTTTTTCTCATATACTCTGATTGGAACCATGTTGACAAGCATGGGCAAGGTGCTGTTTGCATCCTTGCCCTTGCAAGTCAATGTGGTTTCCTAATTCCCCATTACGTAATTTGAGTGAACTGACATATTTATAAATTAACTAATTATTAAGCTTATGAAAAAAATTAGAAAGACGGTGCGACAACTTTATGTTCGTCCTACAATCGATGTCTTCAGTGTGGCATCCGAGGGTAGCCTCCTTGCCGGTAGTCCTCTCGTTCGTCCTGGTGGCGGTGGTACTCCTCCTGGTGGCATCAAAGTCATTGACCCAACCGAAGAAGATGGTGGCGATGATGATGAGCTAGAGGGTTAACAAGTGAATAAGTGGACGAGTAAACGAGTTTACAAGTAAACAAGTTGCTTGACAAGTAGACATGTAAACGAGTTTACAGGTAAACAAGTTGCTTGTCCAAGAATCCAAACAAACAGTATTAATTCCTCATTCTCCTTAGTATGGTTTTATAACCAGCAACCTTTTAAAGGTTATCACACTATCTACTCCCCTCTCCACTCGGAGAGGGGTTGGGGGTGAGGCCGGTTGGGGGTGAGGCTTTTTTTAAACAATTAATGAACAAACTATTCTTTTACGCCTGCTCGGCACTCTTAGCCAGCGGCGCAGCGTTGACGGCCGTATCTTGTGCCGACGACGATTTGGATAACGGCGGTACGAACGGCAATGGTGCCGTTGTCCGTTTTAGTGTAAACGATGTGCAGGAGGGAGCTATCTCTCGTGGAGTTATGACACGTGGTGCCATCACTCCCGGCTTGGGTAGCAGCGATCTCGCCGGCGGTAAGCTCACAGCCCATAGCAATCGCAACATTGATGTGTGCTTGATAGAAACCACTGTCGAAGGTGTCAATCCCGTTAAGGCAGATGCTCACACACGTGCTAACATCATCAAGACCTCTACCCTTGGCGACTTCTCTGCCTCTGGTATACGTGGTACATCGGCATCAACCATCCTCACAACTCCCGAGTGGTTCCATGCTAAGAAAACCAAGAGCAATGGTGAACTCTATTCACCCATCTATTGGGCCTTCTCACAACCTAGTGCTCGCTTTTTGCCGTCTCCCCTAACGTGGAGAGTTACTCAAAGATGACCATCAACAACACCGATGCCAACGGTAGCCCTAGCGTAGAGTTTGAGGTTGATCCTGATGTAACGAAAGAGGTCGACCTAATGACCGCCTGCTCTGGCGATGTACAGTATGCCACAAAGAACGTGCAACCAGTCACCAGCCTTGACTTCCGTCACGCCCTTACGGGTATTCGCTTTGCCGTTGGTCAAAACCTCTCTTGGAACAAGACTATCAACAAGGTGGAATTGCGAAACGTATTACTCAAGAGCAAGTATGTGCTCTCAAAGCAATTCAATGGCACAGGTGCTGCATGGGATCACACAGGATATAGCATGCGTGGTAACGCAGTCCTTTCTGGTGTCAGCGTTAGCACCAGTGCGAGCCCTAACACTACCATCATGGGTAATGCAGGCGATAACTACACGTTCTATATGATTCCGCAGCAGCTTACAGGTCTTGTCACTGCTTACGTGCATTGCACCGATGGTACCACTATCACCGTTCCATTGAAGGGCGAATGGAAGGCGGGAACAACCCGTACCTACAAGCTAAGCCAGACCAACTCTACTTGGACTTACACCATTGAGGGTACTGATCCTTCACGTGCTGCCAACTATGATGAGACCTCTTCTCAGGCTTACAGCATTAAGAGTTTCCGTGAAGACCCTGTAACACACGTTCAGCAGGCAGTGGCATGGAAAGTCGTTGGTTACGATGCCAATAACGATGGAACTTTCTCTATGGCAGAGAAGCCAGCTTGGCTGACCAGCCTTAGCAAGACCGAGGGCACGGGTGGCACTGCTGCCGACCAAGGTACAGCCACATTGACAAAAGACGTTACCGATTTCCTCGCTAAGCGTAACAAGGAGCTCAGGGAGGCAACAGCCTTAGGTTCTGCAGGTACTCCTTACGACCTTTCTACCAAGGGTGGCTCCGTAGCTCGTAGCACAGCCAACTCTTACGTTATCTCAGCTCCTGGTTATTATCGCATCCCACTTGTTTATGGGAATGCCATTGAGAACGGTAATAATAATCCAAGTTCTTACCAAACCAGCAATACAGGCACCTATATCCTAAGCCACTTCCAAGACCATGCAGGTCACGCCATAGATGACCCTTGGATCGAGAAGACTAACGGCGGTGCTAATAATGGTGTCGATGGTGCAGAAGTAGTTTGGGCAGATGCTGCCAACCTCGTTCATCTCTCTTCTACCCCAATCTCACATGATGCAAGTGGTAATGCCTTCCTCGACTTCGAGGTAACAGCAGCCGACATCCAGAGCGGTAATGCCGTTGTTGCTGTCAAGAAGGGTGGCACCATTGTTTGGTCATGGCATTTGTGGTTTGCTCCTAAGGATGCGCTTGATAAGATTCCTGTTACTAACCATCAAGGTAAGGTCTATAACTTCACCAAGGAAGCTTTGGGTTGGAAGCCGACCCAGTGGAGTGGTTCTACCTACGACAAAGCTCGTACTGTCAAAGTCAAGGTTGTGCAGACCATTAAGAATGGTGGGGTAGCACAAGAGACTGTTATCAATATTACCCAGAATCCTGGTAGCGTAAAGACGGGTGCCACCACCCTTTATCAGTTTGGTCGTAAGGATGCCTTCCCCGGTGTTGAAGCATCTGAGTTAGCTGCAAATAGCCATTTTACGCAGAATGCTGGTGATAACATGACTATTATGAACAATATTCAGAATCCAGATAAGTTCTATATCTACGGTTCATCAGTGTGGACCAACTATGGCTATTACAATCTTTGGTCAGCCGACAACACTGTTACTGGTGGCTATAATGTTGGTAACGACAATCCTGTTGTCAAGACTGTCTACGATCCTTGTCCTGTAGGTTTCAAGATGCCAGCCAACAATGCGTTTACAGGGTTTACCACAACGGGTCAGAATTCAACGTCTCAATCAGAGATGAATGTTGACGGTACAGACGACTGGCAGCAATGGATAAATAATTTTGGTCATAATTTCTGGACCAATAGCAGTAAGACTGCTACTATCAACTTCCCTGCTTCGGGCTTGCGCAACAGCAATGATGGTTCGCTCAGCAGCGTCGGCAACGTCGGTTATTATTGGTCGGCGGTTCCGAACAGCACGAGCAATGGTTGCAGCCTGAGCTTCACCTCGGGCAGCGTGAGCCCGCTGGGCGGCAACTCTCGTACCTATGGGTTGGCGGTTCGGGCTGTCTCAGAATAATTCGATTGATTTGATTCATTTGATTTATTGCCGGCGGGCTCGCCCCGCCCGCCGGCAAAAGAAACCGGCGAAGCCGGTCGATGAAAATTTCTGTTTTTTATCCTTGCCTCCCCTCGGAGGAGGCGAGGATAAACATAAAAATAAAAAGATTTGAAAACAAAAAGATGGCAATGACAATGAGTATAAAGGAGATTGTTGAAGCAGAGAAGCGCAATACGAGCAAGATTTATCTTTATCGTGAGGGTTTGTTTTTTCGTGCTTATGAGGTTTCGGCATTTGCCCTGTGCAGTTTTGTGCATCCTTTTAAGGTTATTAAGCGTCAGCTGAAGGTGCTTAATGGTGATGAGGTAGTCTATGTTGGCTTCCCTGCTTCGTCAGAAGAAAAATATTTGAGTGGTCGGAATATCATAGAGTCGGATGACGCTCACAAAGTGATAGGTTTAGTAGAGCCCATTGATTTGAATGCTTTTGCAGAGTGGAAGCAGGGGGTGGAGCTAAAGGAGTCGGCACCAGCGAGCTGCTCGCTACCTGAAGTTATGGGGCACAGTGAAGGGAATGGTGTTTTGGAGAAGCTGCGAGTGTTTAATCTTGCTAACAGTACGCCTATGCAGTGCATGATGTTTATAGCGCAGCTGCAAGAGATTTTAAAAGGATTGAAGTAAGGACCGATTTTTGAAGAAAAGGAGAAGCCCATGGCACAGTACGATAATTTGCCAGTGTTTAAGGCTATCTATGACTTACTGTTGGAGGTTTATCAGCGTACGCGCAATGTCCCTCGTGATTTGCGTTATACACTGGTTCAGGACTTGAAGAATGAACTTCTGGACTTGATGGTGCTTGTTTATCAAGCGAATAGTCAGCGAGAGAAGGAGCCTCTTTTGCGGAAGAGCCTTGAAGTTTTTGTGCATGCGCGCCTTCGTATTCGCTTGCTGAAAGACATGCATCACTTGAGCATACCGCAGTTTGCACAACTCTGCCTAAAGACGGAGAGCATCTCAAAACAACTGACGGCATGGCATAAGTACAGTCAAAAGGTTGCAAACGAAGAGGGCAAAGACACTGAAACGAAGGTGTGAACAGAGAGGAAGGAGAATGAACTACGAATATCGCTAATTATACGAATAAGCAAGATGAAAGCAATGAAACAAACTATAATCACAACCTACAAAAAGATATACGCAGGGCACACAGACTTGATCATGTGCTTTGTGCTGATAATACTTGTCTTATTCTCGTCTGCTCTCCCTGCTCAGGCTACGCCAGAATGTCAGCGATTACGGTCGCAGGCAGCGTGCATTAGTAAATTCAGTAACCCACCAGTACACGTAAATGGTGCGCAAATGCCCCGTGGCAATGCGTCGTGGCTGGTTATAGTATTCCAATCTGTTGGGTGGTTATCAGTCTTTGCTTCGCATTTCCTTTATGGGCTTGCAAACAGGGGCTGTTCCCATGCTTCATTTAATGAGTGGTTACTACACTTCCCTGCTTCGGGCTTACGCAACAACAATGATGGTTCGCTCAACAACGTCGGCAACAACGGTTATTATTGGTCGGCGGTTCCGAACAACACGAACAATGGTTGCAACCTGAACTTCAACTCGGGCAACGTGAACCCGCTGAACAACAACACTCGTACCTATGGGTTCGCGGTTCGGGCTGTCTCAGAATTTACCGCCTGGCATGTGGACGAGTTGACGAGAAAGTCAGCTATCATCATTTATTATCATCCATTACTCCTCAATCAATGAATCTATTGAACGATATATTTGCAGCCTACTATGATGCTCGGCGGAATAAACGGAACACAGAGAGCCAAATGAAGTTTGAGATGAATCTTGAACATAACTTGATGCAGCTTTACGATGAATTGCGTACTCGAAGTTATCGCCCCTCGCCTTGTATCTGTTTTATTACGTTCGATCCTGTTCAACGTGAGATATTTGCCTCTTCGTTTAAGGATCGTGTGGTGCATCATTTATTGTTCAACTACATTGCACCACTGTTTGAAACAACGTTTATACACGATAGTTACTCGTGCCGTGTGGGGAAAGGGACTTTGATGGGTGTGGAACGGTTTGAACACCACCTGCGTAGCTGCACGCAGAACTATACTCGATCAGCTTACGTGCTGAAACTTGACATACAAGGGTATTTTATGAGTATTCCGAAACGTGAACTGCGGGAGTTGTTGCGCAAAGAGATGGATAAGAAGCCGCAATGGAATAAGATGATTGACCGTGGGCTGGTTGATTTCCTAATTGACTGCATTCTGCTGCGCAACCCTACGAGTGATGTGCGCATTGTTGGGGGCGAGGAGGATTGGGAGGGATTGCCACCCTCAAAGAGTCTCTTCCGTTCGACAAAAGGTACAGGGCTACCCATTGGCGACCTCACGTCACAGCTATTTAGTAACATTTATCTGAATCAGCTTGACCAGTTTGCTAAACGTCAGCTACACTTAAAGCATTATGGACGATATGTTGACGATTTTTATGTTATAGATACTGACCATCGTAAGCTGGCGAGATTGATAGGGCTGTTTCGTGATTATCTGCATGATGAGTTGCACCTTACGTTGCACCCAAAGAAGATTAGCTTGCAACACTGCTCAAAGGGTATGACATTCCTTGGTGCTTACGTTATGCCTTACAGACGTTATCCGCGGTGGCGCACGATACGAAAGTTTCGTTTTCGGATGCACCGGATAGAACAGCTCTGCAGCCGTGAGGAGGCTCTGAATCGGCGGCAGGTGTTGTTCTTACGGAGCGTGATAAACTCTTATTGTGGTTATCTAGGGCACTTTAAATCATTTCTGCTTCGGAAAGTAGCTGTTGACCGCCACGCGTTTATCGGTACTTCTTTTTCTTTGGAGGGTTTTATGTGGCAGGGTTGAAATCTGTAGGAGTTGTAATGGATGAAGTTGTCTCCATTCTTTGAGGTTACTGAGTTTATCCCTATGGAAAGTAATTAAAAGGAGAAAAAATGTAAAGAAAAATCCGCAAGTTGTGCGGAGGTAATAAATCTAATTATTAACAGGCTGCAAGCTGTGAAAATCGGCAGTTTGACGAAAGTACATATTGTGGGGCACAAAAGTACATTTCGTGGGGCACGAAAGTATATATTGTCAGCCACGAAAGTATATGGCGTAAAACACGGGTGTGCGACTCGTTATGAAGACTGATAAAAACAGTGTTGCAGCGTAAAAATCTTTTACCTATGGCATTCTATAAGAAAGCTCAAATGAAGGTGAACGGAAAATGGTATCCTAAGTCCGTTCTAGTAGTAAGTCCGGCAACGACCGAACAAGTAGCAAAACGAATCGCAGCCGAATCGACGGTTAGCCCTGCCGATGTGCAAGCGGTGTTGATTGCCTTGGGTGGCGTGATGGGCGACTTTATGGCACAGGGTCGCTCGGTAAAGCTGGATGGTGTCGGTTCGTTTTATTTCACAGCCGTGACAACGAAAAATGGTGTCGACAAACCTAAAGATGTAAATGCCACGTTGATTCGTGGTGTGCGTGTCCGTTTCTTACCCGAAACCCGTTATCGTGGTGCTGGTAAGGGTCGTGTTTCCACCCGTGGCTTGGCGGATGTTGACATTGAGTGGGAAGAGTGGAAAGGTGAGGATAAAAAAAGCCTCACCCCCGCCCCCGAGCCGAAAGGAGAGGGGAGTGAAGAGAACCCTGGACCACAGGTAGGGTAAAGCCCCACCCAAAAGCCTCCCCAAGCCCCTCCGGAGGAGGGGATGTGCCTACGGGGGCTAGTTATGGAAAAGTAAAGAAAGGCAGGAAAATGGGGACAGACGAGAGCGTCTGTCCCTACTTGGTTAATAAGGTGTAATGGAGAATATGTCATTACGAGATATGTCTATATGGCATTCTGTCTTAAGCCTTATTTGCTTGATTTGAAACGATTTGTTCGATGTCTGCCGTTAGGTACTCTCTATACAGGTTAGAAGGATTAAGGTTCTATTGGTGCTCGTATATATCTCCGTGTTTTGCCTCAATGAAGAGAACATGGAAAATCTTATCTATTTGTAGACCAACAAGTGCTGTGTTGTTTCCATTTGATCGGAATACATGGAGCTCTTCTACGTCTGGTGTTATGAAATTAGGAATTTGAGGTATGATACTTTCTCTCGGTATTTTCTCCATACCAAAGGAATGCCGTGCGGAAGTTCTTATTTGGTCCCATCCTAATTCGGATAGTTTCCTCAATCGTATAAGGAAATCGAAAAAGAACTTATGGTCTTTACAGTCTCTGATGGAATGTTCCTGTAGGTACTTAAAAGAGAATAAGGGGTAATCGATACTCTCGTAGACCCCTATATGTTCCTCTGTGATGTTCTTGTTGGTAGAGATTCCTTTAATAAAGGAGTTCCTTTTTGTGTCTTTCCCTTTCTTAGCTTTTGCCATTATTTCAATCGCTTTTTAAAGAAAGATTGCATAAGTTCTTTGTTGATGATATTGCCTTGTCCCGTTGGTGTTGCTTTCCAAGGAGTTTCGGAATGTGTCATATCCATAAGTCCGATGGCATCATAGGCACCATAAACTCTATAAACTTCAGAGAAAAGAGCTTCTTCTTTTTTATCAAGAGGAAGTTCTTCTTCGGTTTCGGGCATGATTCCTTGTCTACCACAATTCTTATAATGAGAGTACACAGATGGTACAACAGGTCCGTACATCCAAGCCTCGATATCCTCATCAAAGAGAGGTGTGCCGAAATAAGCAAGATGGAAACCTTGTTGATAATAAAGCATCTTTTGTAATTTCATGTTAGACATGAGATCCCCACTTTCATTATTCTTTGCCCGTAGTAATAACTTGTTAGCGATGTCTAATACTTTATAAGCCATGATTATGTAGTTTGTTTTAGACTGCAAAGATAGTTATTCTTTTCTTGAAAACAAAGTAAATACCTGTTGAAGTGTTACTCATCCTCCTCATCGTCATCAAAGCCGAATATTGAAGGATCGATGAAGGCATCTATCTGTCGACGGTCTTTCTTTGTGGGGCGACCAGTGCCTCGTGCTCTGTCAACGAAACCACTGATACGACTCATCTCAAGTAGTTCGTATTGCTTTGCTTCGGTGACATTCTCATATACTTCGGGGATTAGTTTTGCTCCAACTCGCTGTTCGATGGTTTTAAGCACCTTAAACGAATAGGTGATAGGAGGCTTCTTTACGCTTACTACTTCACCCACTTTGATAGTGTGAGAAGGCTTTACGTTTATGCCCTTAATCGTCACACGACCATTCTTACAAGCGTCTGCTGCAATAGAGCGAGTTTTAAAGATACGTGCAGCCCAGAGCCATTTATCTATTCTTGCAACGTCGTTCATGTCTTTTTTTAGTAGTTGTGTTACTTTTTCCCCAGCTTATTAAATTGATTCATGGTGATATCAATACCTGCTAAAACAAAACTCTTGATGATATCTATACCTAAATCAATTGCAGGTTGAAGGACTTTCATATCATCTTCTGAATAATGCCCAAGCACCCAGTCTATTTGACCTCCACGTGGGTAATCGTTGCCAACACCCATGCGTAATCGTGCATAATTTTGTCCGATGAGTTGTTGAATATGACCCAAGCCATTGTGCCCACCATTTGATCCATTCCCTTTTAAGCGAAAAGCACCTAGTGGTAATGCGACATCGTCAGAAATAACGAGTAGTCGATTTTGGTCAATATTCTCCTTATTCAACCAATAACGAACAGCATTCCCTGATAGATTCATGAACGTTGTAGGCTTGAGAAGGATGATTTTCCGCCCTTTAATAGTCGTTTCTGCTATGAAACCATAGCGTTTATCTTCAAAAACAATATTGGACGCTTTAGCGAAAGCGTCCAATACCATAAATCCTGTGTTGTGCCTAGTTCCCTCGTACTCATGACCTGGGTTGCCTAGTCCACAAATTAAATACTTATCCAATTGTCGTAGCTTGTTAAGATTACTCAGCCTCAGCTGCAGCAGCTGCAGCAGCAGCCTGGATAGAGTTACGTGTAGCCTTGATTGAGCAAACTACAACCTCCTTTGGAGTTATTAACTCGAGACCCTCGAAGCTTAATTCACCAACCTTAATACTCTTACCGAGGTTAAGATGAGTAACGTTGATGTCGAGGTGCTCTGGAATCTGCTGATAAGGAGCCTTAACATTGATCTTACGAATAGACATGTTCATACGTCCACCATCACGTACACCCTGTGCTAAACCAACGAGCTTAACTGGTACGCCCATAACGATAGGCTTCTGGTCGTTTACTTCATAGAAGTCTACGTGGAGAAGAGCATCTGTTACTGGATGGAACTGGAGTTCTTTAAGAACAGCTGTGTGTCTCTCGCCGTCAATAACCAACTCTACAACATAGATGTGTGGAGTGTAAACCAACTTGCGGAGTTCTGCCATAGAAGCAGTGAATGACAATGCCAATGGCTTGCCATCTTTCTGTGCCTCACCATAAAGATTACAAGGAACTAAACCTTCCTTACGAAGTTGTTTTGAAGCTTTCTTTCCAAGGTCTGTACGCTTCTGACCTGCTACTTTAATTTCTTTCATAACTTTGTGTTACTCTAAATTAATATGAACGTTAATTCGCCATCACACACTGAGAAATATGGAAACTAAGTCTTTATAGAACTTTTAATATCTCTTTCTCAATTTGCCGAAAGCGGTGCAAAGTTACCTCTTTTCGCTGGACTACACAAGTATTGTCTTAAAAAACATAGAAAAAGAATGTTTTGTTTGCATGTGCAAAGGAATTTTCCTATATTTGCAACGTTAAAGAATTCAATAGAAACACAATCTTTTAGAATAGACAATGATCAATAGGGAATTAATTAGAATTAAGATTGTCCAGTTAACCTATGCATACTATCAGAACGGTAACAGGAATATGGACAATGCAGAGAAAGAATTGCTTTTCAGTTTAGCAAAAGCGTATGATCTCTACAATTACCTCTTGGCTTTAATTGTATCTATCACGCAAGAGGAGCGCCATCGCGTGGAGATAAATGCTAATCGTGCTACACGTGAAGGAACAGAGGCTCCTTCTCAGCGCTTTGCTTATAATAAGTTTGCGGTACAGCTAGAGGAGAATAAGCAACTCAATAGTTTCATGGAAACTCAGAAACATCGTTGGGAGGATGATATGGAGATTGTACGTAAACTTTGTGATCAGATAGAGCAGAGTACAATTTACCAAGAGTATATGGTGAACGAAGAGGATTCGTATGATGTAGATCGTGAAGTTTGGCGTAAAATCTATCGTACTTTGATACAAGAGAATGCAGACTTAGATGCAGTTCTAGAGGAGAAGAGTCTTTATTGGAATGATGATAAAGAGATTGTTGATACCTTTGTTCTTAAAAACGATTAAGCGTTTTTGACCCAGAAAATAAGGCAGATCAAGAACTCTTGAAGGAATATAGAGAAGAGGATGATCGTGAGTTCGCTATTAAGCTATTCCGTTCTACTATTCTTAATGCTGATGAATATCAACGTTATATGAGTGAGTCTAGTCGTAACTGGGACTTCTCTCGTCTGGCTTATATGGATGTTGTTATCATGCAAATAGCTATTGCGGAGATGTTGACATTCCCTAATATTCCAGTGACTGTAACCATCAATGAGTATGTTGACTTAGCTAAGTTGTATAGCACTCCACGAAGTGGCGGATACATTAATGGAATGCTTGATGCTATTGCACGCCATCTTATTCAGACGGGTAAGATGATGAAGGTAATGCCAGACCCACGTCCTCGTCGTGACTATGTAGATAATCAGCGGAACAATGTTCCCCGTCGAGAGGGACGTCGCCCAACGATTGCGCAGACTTCGGCTCAGCGCATTGCTAGTCGCACGCAGCCTGATGCTCCACAAGAGAATATTGAATAATCAATTTGTTTTATGTATGGAGTTCATTTTTGGAAAAGTAGGCTTCATGTAGACAAACATTTTTAAATAGTACAATAAAAGTAATAAATAGATAAAATGAATACAGCTATGTTTTTAGCCGCACAACCTACCCAAGGTGGTGGTGGTTGGCAGATGATAGTTATGATGGTAGTAATCTTTGCCATCATGTGGTTCTTAATGATTCGTCCACAACAGAAGAAACAGAAAGAAATCCGTGCTTTCCAGAATGCATTGAAAGCAGGTGACACTGTTGTTACTGGTGGTGGTATCTACGGTACAGTCAAGAAGATTGATTTGGCAACTAATAAGGTTGACATAGAGATTGCACACAATGTTGTAATCACCGTAGATAAAGGTTACGTCTTTGCTAGCGTACAGGCTTCACAACAGGGGCAGTCAAAGTAAAAACGATCTCATAAAGGAGTAATTTATTTAATGAAGATAGGCAAATCGCTGCATACACTCAATCTCTTCAGAAGCTTCTTGTCGATAATCATCAACAAGGAGTTTCTGATTTTTTTGTTCTTCCTTGTATTAAGTGGTGGATTTTGGCTTATTATGACGCTAAATGAAACCTATGAGCGGGAGTTTAGCATACCACTTCGTATGGCAGACGTCCCTCGTAATGTTGTTATTACCAGTGAGCCAGATTCTGTTGTTCGTTTTACGGTTCGCGATAAAGGCTATATGATAGCTGCTTATGGTGCAGAGGATGCTTTCCGCCCCATTTATGCAGACTATAGACTCTATACTGATGGGCACAGCCGGGGTGATATTTCTGTCGCAGATCTTCAAAAACAAATTTATCTTCAGTTGGCTAAAAGCTCGAAGATAACCTCGGTCAAAGGTGGTAAACTCTCGTTTTTATTCAATTTCGGACAACATAAGAAAGTTCCTGTGCATTTATTAGGAACGGTAGTGCCAAGGTAAGAATTATTATCTAGCACACGTTGACTTTGTTCCCGATAGTGTACAGGTTTATGCCGCTAGGAATGTATTGGATAGTATTCAAACGGTCTATACAAAACGTCAGTATATTACCAATTTCACCGACGTGAAGGAGATGACGATTGATCTTCGGAAGTTCACGAATGCGAAGTGCATACCATCGAAAGTGAAGATGAAACTCTACCCTGATGTCCTTACGGAAGAAAGCGTTGAAGTACCAATAGAGGCTATCAACATGCCAGAAGACAAGGTAATGCGCACGTTCCCAAGTAAGGTAAAGGTTCGCTTTGTCGTTGGTGCTTATCGTATGCGTAGTATGCCGAAGAATGCAGAGACGAAGGAATTACTGCCCGTAGACTTCCGCATTGTCGTTAATTATAAGGATATAGAGTCTACCCATTCGGACAAATGCCGCTTATATATCCTCAATACTCCTAATGGTGTTCGAAATGTTCGTCCGTCAGTCAATACTGTTGATTATTTAATTGAGCAGCGATGATAATTGCAATAACAGGTGGTATTGGTAGTGGTAAGTCCTATGTGTGCCAAATATTAGCTATGCGAGGTATAAAGGTATATGATTGTGATGCCCATGCTAAGCTACTTATGCGCACTTCGATTCAGTTGCAAAGAATCTAAAGCTGTTAGTTGGCGAGCATGTATATAAAGAAGGTGTATTGCAGAAAGCTGTTCTTGCCGATTATCTCCTTCGTGATGATGCCCATGTGCAGGCTGTCAATAACATTATTCATCCTGCCGTTGCACGTGATTTCGAACAATCAGGAATGTCGTGGATAGAGAGTGCCATCCTCTTCGATAGTCGTTTCTACGAACGCACACATATAGATAAGGTGGTATGTGTCACTGCTCCGATAGAAGTGCGCATACAACGTGTTATGCAAAGGGATGCTATCAGTAGAGAGAAAACTCTCGATTGGATAAACCGACAATTACCGCAAGAAGAAGTCTTGAAGCGTAGTGATTATGAAATTATCAATGATGGAATACAATCATTAGACCAGCAGATAGACTCCCTGCTCACACAACTATCTTCTACAGAGAACCGTTCTTAAGAATAAAGAGAGTTATTAATTCAGAATAATTTAACAATAAACAATTTATAAGAAAATGTTACAGACAATTCTTTCAATTGCAGGCAAACCAGGACTCTATAAGTTGGTTAGCCGTGGTAAATCGAATCTTATCGTTGAATCACTCGATGAGACGCACAAGCGTCAACCAGCTTTTGCTACCGACAGAGTAACCAGTCTTGCTGATATTGCAATGTTCACTGATAGCGAGGATGTGCCATTGGGCGAAATATTGATTAAGTTGCGTGATAAAGAGAATGGCAAAGTTGCTTCCCTTAATTGGCGTAAGGCATCTGCAAAGGAGCTACAGGCGTACTTTGGAGAGGTGCTTCCTAACTTCGATCGTGACCGTGTTCACAACAGCGATATCAAGAAACTTCTTCAGTGGTACGAGATCCTTGTAAAGGCAGGAGAAACCAACTTTGAAGAGGATATGAAGCCTACCGAGGGTGATAATATTGATGACAGAAAGTAATTGAAATCATATAAAACGCTTAGAGCAACTAAGTGTTAGAATACGAAAAAAGCCCCGAGTACAAGCGTACTTGGGGCTTTTAACATCACAATTTATTCAATTCAGTATAATCCTTCTTTCATCAATAACTAGACAACTAGACTTTATCCCAAAGTCTCTCAAATCTTTAATCTACAGCAATCTGCCTTGCAACCTTCTGTTCTTGTACCTGAATCTTAGGCAAAACAACCGTCAACACACCATTATTAACACGTGCTGCGATATGCTCCTTTTGTACATCATCAGGCAAAATCAGTGTCTGCTCGTACTTGCTGTAAGCAAACTCACGACGCAAGTAATGACCTTTCTTCTCTTGCTCCTCGGCTTTCTTCTCCATCTTAATGGTTAAGTCACCATCACTATTGATGTTTACATCGAAATCCTCCTTGCTTAGTCCTGGTGCTGCAAGTTCCACTGTATATTCTTTTTCAGACTCCAGTACGTTGATAGCTGGTGCAGTTGCATTTGTCTTAGGCATATTTGCTGTATTCAAAAAGTCATTGAAAACTTCTGGTAACCATGAATTTCTATACATATCTTTTATCTCCTTTACTTTATGTTATTATTATCGTTTTTGTACTGACCATAATGCAAGGAGCATACCAAGGGATTATGTGTGACAAGATGACTGCATATACTGACATTATGGCTTGCAAGTATATATTCTTTTCTATTTTGTAATGTGAATCTCTTTTAATGGAGGTCTTTTAACATTGAGATACAACTAAATATGAGTGAAGCTAATCTATTTTTATAATATATGGGTGTTCTATTCCTATGTGAGAAGGATATTCTCTTTTCTTGCAACTTTTACTTCAGTTTCGTATAAATGTTGGTAAACCAAGTTAGTTTGTAATTTATTCTGTAGGCTTACAAGCTATATTTTTGTAGTAGAGCAAATGCTATCTTCGTAGAAAATCATAATCTTGAAACATAAAGAAAAGAGGGAGCTATGTGCTTTCCTTTAATACGTTAAATGTTAAGATACTGCTTTATTCACTATTAGGATAGTGTATAAAGCAACGCAGGAGCAGACAAATAATATCTGTTCCTGTGTTTATTTATTTCGTTTCGAGTAGTTCTTGCAGGACGACGGCATTGTTATATTGCTCGTCATGTGCTGCATAAAGTAGTGTTGCATTAGGATGTTCTTGGATGGCGTGACGTAACTCCTCCAATGCGCCAGATGCTTGTAACTCTGCTTTGTAACGCTCGGTAAACGTGTTGAAACGCTCTGGGTCATGCCCGAACCATTTGCGTAATTCATTGCTCGGAGCAACCTCTTTCAGCCAAAGGTCAATCTTCGCTTTCTCTTTACTAATGCCTCTTGGCCACAATCGGTCTACGAGTATTCGATAACCATCGGTTTCTTCTGCTGGCAAGTAAACACGTTTTAGTTTCATAATCTAGTTCTCCATTTAAACCTTATTCTATAGCTAATGCTCTCGGGAATATCACTTCGTTTTCCACATAGATATGTTCCAAGAGATAATTGCGGAACTGTTTTAAGTCTGCTAAAGCCTTTACATATTCAGGTTCTGCACCTTCTGGGGCCGTGTAGTTATTAGTCAGTTCTGCAATACGATCGTGTCGTTCAATCTCATCGCTATGGTCAGCCATCATTGCATTGATAGGGAATTGGATGGAACCACAGTGGAATGGAGCGTGCTCCTGACCCAATTCAGTTGCATTGAAAAGCTCTAGGATGAAAGGATAGAGTACGTTCTCTTCTTTCTGGCAATGCAAGTCTAAGTCTGCAATACTATTGCGGAAATGATCTACAACACGATCTAATTCTGGGTGATTAGCTGCTAATTGGTTCAATCTCTCTAATAGTTCATTACCATATTTACGTGTGTTACGATGATGAAACTTCAATACGTAATCAACAAGTAAGTCTAAATCCCATGTCTCGAAAGGGATATTTGTTTTGAATTGTGCCTGTGACATATTTTTAAATTGTTATCTTGTTCTTGTTTGCAAAAGTATTAAAAATAACGGAAGGAAGGGAGTAACAAATGTGACCATATCGGGTTAAAGCACGTTAAAAGTATAGGATTACGAGTATTCTTTGTATCTTTGCAGGCATGGAAAGTAATGTTATGAAAGCCCTTCGTGCCTGTCCGCTCTTTGCAGGGATGAGTGATATTGAGATAGAAATAACGCTGGGGAACGTTCCACATCAGCTGGTTTCTCTACCTCCGCATGATGTTTATGCATTGGCAGGAATGCCTTGTCGATCAGTAGATATTGTTGTGAGTGGTGTGTTGATATGCCGTATGGCAGCCCTGTCGGGTAAGCAAGTAGAGGTGAGCCGACTGCGAAGTGGCAATCTTGTTGCACCTGCTTTCATCTTCTCTAAAGACCGAAGCTTACCCGTTAGTGTCGAGACTGGTGGTCGTGTGGAATTGTTTCGTATGAAGCCTGATAGTCTGAAGTCACTTATTGATAACGATGATGCTATCCGCATGAATTTTATTCGTATCCTTTCTAATATAGATGTTTTCCTTACGCAAAAGATGAAGATTCTTAGTCTATTTACCGTCCGAGAGAAGGTAGCCTACCTACTTTTAGAGCGTGCAGGAGAGCAGGGTAGTAATGAGATACACCTTGAACGCTCACGTCAAGAGATTGCTGATTCATTCGGAATACAGAAGTTCTCTCTTTCTGCGTGTGCTTTCCGATTTAGAAAAAGAGGGTGCTATCGAGATTAAGGGTAAGATTATTAAGATACTTAATCGACGTGGGCTTGCTGGCTAAAGAGCATATATAGAACTTCCTCCAGCTCCTCTCAAGGAGGGGAGTACCTAATGGGAAATATAAGGAGACGCCTTTCTCTAATTGAGAAGGGCGTTCCATTGTTGTAAGGAAAGGCTCTCTTCATGTCAAGAAGAGCGTCTCTTTGAATAGAAGTAAGGTGTGAGGAATTGGTTCTTAGTTGTCTGTTTTATCTCCTTTTAAGCGTTTTATTTCTTTGTCAAAGTCTGATATGTATTCTGCATCTTGCCTTTTTCGGAATATATCATATTCATGTTCAGCCTTTAGTTTAGCCTCTAATACGTTTCTACCTTCCGTTTCCCTTCCATCTGAACTATCCGGATTTTCCGGATAGTTCCCTCTTCTGACATCTCGCCAGAGGTGAAGATATTCTGTAAGTGTTCGTTCACTGTACGCACATCTACGCTAAATAGCTCTGCCATACGCTTCTGTGTTAGCCAAAATGTACCATCTTCATAACGTACTTGCACGCTTACCTCTCCGCTATCACTGCTGTATAATAGTATATTGCTTTCCATCTTCTTAGATGTTATTTATGTTTCCTTTTCTTTATACGGGCGCATATTAATGGGAAGCAAAAGTAATAAAAATATGTCATGTAAGCAAGTAACCCTGTCGTAAATAGCCAATGACTGCATCGTATAGTACAAGTGACTGATGCAGAACTAACATTTTGGCGTATTGCTTTTTATTTGTATCTTTGCCCGCCAAAAGAGTAAGAAGTATATGATACTAAATGTTTTATTTATCCTCGTGGGCATTGTGCTCGTTTTATGGGGAGCCGACCGACTGACTGATGGGGCTGTAGCAATGGCTGAAAAGATGAAGATGCCACAGATTGTAATAGGGTTAACAATAGTGGCGATGGGCACAAGTATGCCTGAATTTTGTGTGAGTCTTGTGTCTGCACTCAAAGGTACTACCGACTTGGCTGTAGGTAACATCGTTGGTTCGAATATCTTTAATACGCTGTTGATAGTAGGTGTCTCTGCGTGGGTAGCACCTATGACTATCTTGAAGTCAACCGTTCGGAAGGATATTCCTTTTGCATTATTTGCCTCAATTATATTATTCATAATGTGTCTTGATGGTAATATTAGTAGGTTGGATGCAGGCATCCTCTTTGTGCTATTCCTTGTCTTTATGTATGTCACCTTGAAGGGTGCTAAGACGAAAGACGATGATGCCACAGCTAAGATAGAGCCCATTGAAGATAAGAAAAAACCTATGGCAGTATGGCTTTCTATCGTATGGATAATTGTTGGATTAGCTTGTCTGATAGGCGGCAGTAACCTTTTTGTGGAAGGCGCAACGAAGGTGGCAGAGCATATCGGTGTGTCGGAAGCAGTCATCGGACTAACCATTGTGGCTGGAGGAACTTCCCTACCAGAGTTAGCAACAAGTGTTGTTTCTGCGCGCAAAGGCAATAGTGGAATTGCTATTGGCAATGTCTTAGGCTCGAATGTGTTTAATATTCTTGCTATCTTGGGCGTTACAGGTGTAATAACCCCTATGCACTTGCAAGGTATAACGATGTTAGACCTCTCAATGATGGTAGTCTCAACGCTGTTAGTATGGCTTTTTTCCTTCACGAAGTATAAGATTGCAAGGTGGGAAGGAATCGTCCTTACAATAGTGTTTATCGGTTATATGGTCGTGTTGTGTTATTAAATAAAGTGTGTCAAATAGCGCAGCTATCTGACACACATTATATATATTACTTCAATAACTTTGCTAATTCTGTCTGCAAAGCTTCACCTCTGAGATCCATTGCAATGATTTTGCCGTCCTTATCGAGGAGTATGTTTGAAGGAATAGAACGAATGCCATAAACCTTACCAGCAGCAGACTGCCAGCCTTTAAGGTCTGACATCTGAGGCCAAGTCATACCGAGCTTCTCAACAGCAGATGACCATTTGAGTTTGTTGTCATCGAAACTAACACCAATAATCTCTAGTCCCTTGTCCTTATATCTCTTATAAGCCTCCACAACGTTAGGCATCTCCTTGCGGCAAGGTGCACACCAGCTAGCCCAGAAGTCGACGAAAACATACTTACCCTTACCTGCCCAATCGCTTAGCTTCATTTGCTTACCATCGAGGTCGGTCATTACCAACTCCTTATACATAGAGCCTGGTTCGCGTAGCTTATACATCTCATATAAATCTTTGGCTTTCTTCATCTCTGGCGCATTGTAATAGCCCGTTGATGGGTCACATAACCTCTTCAAGTCTGCATATTCTAGCCCGTCAGCCACCTCCGCAATATATTTTGCAGGGAAAGTTGTAGTCTTGAACTTATCAGCAATCTCTAGAACAGTAGCCAACTGAACACTATCCAGTGAATCAGCCTTTGCCATGATTTCTCCAATCTTAGCCTTGTCTGCATCAGTAAATGTAGATGGATCTTTCTGTTTGAGGACTTCAAATTCAGCTTTCAACTTATTATATTCAGTCTCAATCTGTGACATCTTACTCTCGTATGGCTTTGTATCTTGTGCACTAGCAGCAAGTGTTGTAGCAGCCAACATGGTCATTAAAATGATTTCTTCATATCTTTCATTTGGTTTATATTATGGTTACAAAAGTAATGAAAATATGATTATCTCCACGTGTATTTAGCTTTTTTTTAGGGCTTATTATGGTAGTTCAGATAAAAAGCGTACCTTTGCAGCCGCTTAATTGAATAGGGGTACTTGCTCAACCCCCTTTAACAAAACAAGACAATGATAAAAAGTAGACAACAAGTGAGTGTGCTGTTTATGCTTTTCAGCATCCTCTTTTGCGTTTGCCTTATTGCGGCAAACACGCTCGAGACAAAGCAAATCTCTGTATTAGGTATCTCATTGACGGGTGGACTCATCGTTTTCCCTATCTCTTACATCATCAACGACTGTGTTTGTGAGGTGTGGGGATTCCAAAAAGCACGTCTGTTGATATGGACGGGCTTTGCAATGAACTTCTTCTTCGTGGCGATGGGAGCATTATGCGATTGGATACCGGGTGCTCCGTATTGGACTAACGAAGCTGGGTTTCATGCTATCTTTGGTCTTGCTCCACGTGTGGCAGCAGCCTCTTTCGTAGCTTTCATCGTAGGGTCATTCGCTAATGCCTACGTGATGAGTAAGATGAAGCTACGTGATGGAGGTCGTCATTTCTCATGGCGTGCCATCTTGAGTACCATTGCAGGTGAGAGCCTTGACTCTCTCATCTTCTTCCCATTGGCGTTGGGTGGTGTCGTTCCAACTCCTGAATTGCCAAAACTAATGCTCTGGCAGGTAGTGTTAAAGACGCTTTACGAGGTGATAGCTTTGCCAATCACTATCCGTGTAGTAAAGAAGTTAAAGCAACATGAAGGGGAAGATGTCTATGACAATGGTGTGAACTATAGCATCTGGAAGATATTTTCTTTGCAGTAGCGCACAGGGGAATAAACAATTAAAAGGGGATGTGCCAATCGGTTGGCACATCCCCTTTCTCGATGTAAGTAAGGCTTGAGTAGTAGTATCTCATGGATGCAAATCTTCTGTAAGTTCTGATAGTGTGCCTAATATTGTCTCAAAGCAAGAATAGTGTTGTGAGGCAAAATAAGAAGACAAACATCGGTAAATATCTAATCTAATGCAGAGCAACTTTATGCGAGTGAGCTTACTATGAGTAAGGTTGCACAACAAACCAGAACCCCACTTGCTATTCGGATTGGTCAATATCGGTTCCTATTAGTTGTGTGTTTGCGCTCCTTGTCTAATACAGTTTCACTCAGTTTCTTCCTTGTATCTTCTTCTTTTCTCATGTGTTTTACGTCTTTATCTTCCGTACCTTTTATTTGTCTCATCACGATGAAACTTGTGTCTCATCATGATGAAACGAGTGTCTCTTCATGATGAAACTTATGTCTCATCACGATGAGACAAACTTTTTATACGTTTGTAAAAGATGCAGAGTACGTGAGAAATGATTCGCTGACGTGGAGTAAATGATAATGGAACAGGTGGGATAGAACCTCGAAGCCTATAAGATGTTGGTTAGAGAGGTAATATATGGGGATGGTGTTTGCAATTTACTAACAATGTATTACCTTTGCAGGTAAAACAATATAAACGATTATGGAAAGAAACGAAGAGGGCTTGCAATCGTTAGGTTCTGCAACCCAATACAGAATGGATTATGCGCCAGAGGTGTTGGAGACGTTTATGAACAAGCATCCAGAGAATGACTATTGGGTGCGTTTCAACTGTCCTGAGTTCACGAGTCTGTGCCCTATTACGGGACAACCCGACTTTGCAGAGATACGTATTTCATACGTCCCTGACGAGCGAATGGTTGAGAGTAAGAGTCTTAAACTCTATCTTTTTAGCTTCCGTAATCATGGTGATTTCCATGAAGATTGTGTGAATATTATTATGAAGGACTCATTAAGCTCATGGATCCTAAGTACATCGAGGTGACAGGCATCTTCACTCCACGTGGGGGAATCAGTATCTATCCATACGCTAATTATGGTCGTAAGGGTACGAAATACGAGCAGTTAGCCGAGCAACGGTTCATCACGCACGAATAAGGGAGCACGTTCCTTATCCATAACAAATACTGATTATTATGACAACTAAGCGGATTGTATATTCCATCTTCTGGGTTCACATCCTACTAAGTTTCTGTTGGTGGGCATTACATATATGTCTACCAGCAGATTTGCGGATGGAACCCTTATTCGATACCTTATTATACTATGGCATGCTTGGCACACTTCCTATATGGTTTTATCCTATAGGGGAAAGTAATCCGAAAGAGCTTTAACTATAATGAGATATTGGGTGTGTTGGTCATCATCCTTATGAGTGTTATCGTTCTCGTCTGTGGTGTTGTTGGTTTGTTTGTGTTCTCTATTGATGGTCCGAAGGCGGTATGGTATAAGGATAAGACTCATATCATTACAGATGGTTATGCGTCACAGGTGTGTTCTTTCTTCGTATGCGATAGGGGAGGAATAGTAAATAAGGTGAGGTATACAGAACTCCTCAGAGAATCACCGATAATCCCTGATTCTGCACAATGGAAGTTCTATGATCAATGGGGAGTACTGATTGCATGGTCGGATAATAAGCTTGATGAAGGTCGAGGTATGAAGGCTTATAGCCTTTTTGTTACTGACTCCTTATTATATAAGCGGCATCAGAAGGAAGTCCTAAACCTGCGTAAGTCGTATCTAATGAAGGAACGAAACTATGTTCTCAATGGTCATTTATCGTGTTATGGAAGGTCTCTTCCAAACTATGAATTCGAATATAACACACGGACACGGATGATGAGTGTAGACGGGGGTGGGTTTGATTCTAAGAATGATGTTAGTTTTAAGTTATCCCAGGAGGCGAATGATAGTATTGTTGCTTTCATTCACCAGCATCCAGAGGCATCTATAAATTATGACGAAGAAGTTGAACATTATGGACAAGGAGATGTATGTGTATGGCTTAATGTAAATAGGCGTACAGTCTTTGACTGTGATAATAGCGACTTTGCACAGATGCCAGCTCCTTTCCAGAATATCATTCGTCTATTTGCAAATAAGCATGTACGGGGTCGTGACCTATTGCAAGTTGTGGATAATATTCATCATTAATCTCCCAACGGCAAGACGCCCTTCTCACATCGAGAAGGGCGTCTTCTCACTTCAATGAAAGGCTCTTCTCACCATCAAGAAACGCCCTCTTTAAATCGAGAAGAGCAGTCATTCACTCAATCCATACGTATTTCAAGCCTTACTATCTGTACTTTTTTGTAACTTTGCAGGCACAACGCACAAGCGATGAAGATACAAGACATACAAAAGATATATGCTACCTTGCCACAGGCGGGAGCGATAATGAAGGTGCAAGAAGACCAACAAGTGAGAGCCATCTTCTTGCAAGGACTAGTGGCATCAGCCGCTCCAATGCTCTTGCAGCTATAGCCGAACGATGGAAGAAAACGGTCGTCATCGTACTTAATGATAGCGAAGAAGCTGGCTATTTCTATAATGATTTGAAGACAATCGTCATGCCTGAAGATAGCAAAGATAGCACGGCTGAAGTGCTCTTCTTCCCCTCGTCCTATCGTCGTGCAGTCAAGTATGGGCAGAGGGATGCGGGGAATGAAATCCTGCGCACGGAGGTACTCACACGCTTATCGGCATTGGCAACAGAGAAAGAGACAACTAACGGGCATCCAATCTACATTGTCACAGATCCTTCTGCACTATCAGAACTGGTTGTATCGAAGCGGCAGTTAGATGAACGACACCTCTCGCTCTCTGTCAATCAGCACATTGATATCGTTGAGGTAGAGAAGACCTTGCGCTCATTTGGGTTCACGGAAACCGATTATGTGTATGAGCCTGGACAATTCGCTGTACGTGGTAGTATCATTGATGTTTATTCCTACTCTGGTGAACTGCCCTATCGTATCGACTTCTTTGGCGATGACATAGAGACGATTCGCACTTTCGAAGTAGAGAGCCAGTTATCAAGTAAGAAGTTAGTACACATAGAGGTTGTACCCGAACTGGCTACTCTGTTAGAAGAGAAAGTGCCGTTCCTTCACTTCTTGCCAGCTGATAGTTTCCTTGCGTTCAAAGACTTCCTTTATGTGCGTGATGCTATCGAAAACATTTATAAAGAGGGCTTCACTGCACAGGCGTTAACGGCACAGAGGGAGGGAAAGACTGAGGTGGAACAGCACGAACTGGAGCAGGTGTTCCGTAAAGAAGGGCAACTCATCACGGCATCGCACTTTATGAATGAGGCTCTAAACTATCGTCGCATAGAGTTCGGTGTGACCCATTCTATCAGTGAGACTGCCAAGAAAGCGGATGGTCAGCACGTAACGATTCAATTCAATACAACCGCTCAACCGCTATTTCATAAGAACTTCGATTTGCTGTCGAAGACGCTCCGTGACTATCTTCTACAGGGTTACAAGCTATACATCTTTGCGGATAGTGAGAAGCAAACAATACGCCTCAAAGATATATTCGAATCATTATCTAACTCGGATATGGCACCCGATTCGGAGAATCTGTCAGTCGTTGAAGCTACTACCAATAGCCAAGGTGAAACCAAAGTTAGGGCTTTGCCATTCACTCCTGTTAACCGAACAATACACGAGGGATTCGTTGATAATACCTTAAAAGTATGTTTCTTCACAGATCATCAGATATTCGATAGATTCCATAAGTACAACCTCAAGTCTGATAAAGCACGTCAGGGCAAGATGGCACTGACGATGAAAGAACTGCAAGAGATGGAACCTGGCGACTTTCTTGTGCATGTTGACTTTGGTATCGGTAAGTTTGCTGGACTCGTCAGAGTGCCTACAGGCGATTCATATCAGGAAGTGATCCGACTCGTTTATCAGCATAATGACATCGTGGATGTGTCCATCCATTCCCTTTATAAGATTAGTAAGTATCGCAGAGGCAATTCTGGTGAACCTCCATTGCTATCTGTCTTAGGCTCTGGAGCATGGGACAGACTGAAAGAGAGAGCGAAGAAACGAATCAAAGATCTTGCCCGTGACCTTATCAAACTATATGCTAAACGCCGCAGAGAAAAGGGCTTTGCTTTCTCGCCCGACTCGTTTATGCAACATGAATTGGAGGCTTCGTTCTTATATGAAGATACGCCCGACCAACTAAAGGCAACGCAGGAACTGAAGCAGGATATGGAGAGTGCACGCCCTATGGATCGACTGGTTTGTGGCGATGTGGGCTTTGGTAAGACCGAAGTCGCTATACGTGCTGCCTTCAAAGCTGCCGTAGATAACAAGCAAGTGGCGGTATTAGTACCTACCACAGTATTGGCATTTCAGCATTATCAAACATTCAAGAAGCGACTGAAGAATATGCCTGTTCGGGTGGATTACCTATCCCGTGCCCGCAGTGCAAAGCAAACGAAGCAGGTGATAGAAGACCTTGCCGAAGGGAAAATAAACATCCTTGTGGGTACGCATAAACTAATTGGTAAGACCGTAAAGTGGCATGACTTAGGATTGCTTATCATTGATGAGGAACAGAAGTTCGGAGTAACTACAAAGGAGAAGTTACGCCAGTTGAAGACGAATGTAGATACACTCACGATGTCGGCAACACCTATTCCACGAACGTTGCAGTTCTCTTTGATGGGCGCACGTGACATGAGTATCATGCGCACACCACCCCCCAATAGATATCCAATTCAGACCGAGATCGCCTCGTTCTCACATGAGGTAATTGCCGATGCGATTAACTTCGAGATGAGTCGCAATGGTCAGGTGTATTTCGTGAATGACCGCGTTGGTAATCTTCCAGAGATAGCCAATCTTATTAAGAAGTATGTCCCTGACTGCCGTGTGGCAATAGGACATGGGCAGATGAAGCCTGAGGAACTCGAAAAAATCATCATGGGATTCATGAATTACGACTATGATGTGTTGCTCTCAACCACTATCGTGGAGAATGGAATCGATATTTCTAACGCAAACACCATAATCATCAATGAAGCTCATCGGTTCGGATTGTCTGACTTGCATCAGATGCGTGGTCGTGTGGGACGCTCTAATAAGAAGGCATTCTGCTATCTTCTTGCTCCACCATTGGCTGCGCTTAACTCTGAGGCACGCCGTCGTTTGGAGGCATTGGAGACTTTCTCCGACTTAGGGAGCGGTTTTAATCTGGCTATGCAGGACCTTGATATTCGTGGTGCGGGTAATCTGCTGGGCTCGGAACAGAGTGGCTTTATGGAGGATTTGGGCTATGAAACCTATCAAAAGATACTTAGTCAGGCTGTCACCGAACTAAAGAATGATGAGTTCCAAGACCTTTATGCGGAGGAAATGAACGAAGGGAAGCAGATAACGGGAGATGACTTTATAGATGATTGTGCCGTTGAGAGCGACTTAGAGATGTACTTCCCCGATAACTATGTGCCCGGTAGTTCGGAGCGAATGTTGCTTTATCGCGAATTAGATAACATTGAGAAAGATGAGGACTTAGAGGCTTATCGCCAACGTCTGATAGACCGCTTCGGTTCTGTTCCACGTCAAGGTGAAGAGTTAATGCAGGTTGTTGCGCTACGACGCATAGGCAAGCGATTGGGTTGCGAGAAGATTATTCTCAAGCAAGAGCGCATGCAGATGCAGTTTGTCTCCAATACCAACAGCATGTACTATCAAAGTACTGCCTTTGGTAAGGTACTTAATTACATCGGTTATCACGCCCGCCAATGTAACTTGAAAGAGAAGAATGGCAAGCGATCTATGGTAGTTAGCGATGTGAAGAGTGTTGAGCAGGCTGTGAAAGTATTAAGAGAAATAGACCAAGAGAATAATGACTTCTCTACCAAACAGAAACACTAAGTTCACTTCGCAGATTCATCCAATGGCGGAAGTCCGACCTCTTTCCGCCATTGGTTGACCATCTTCTCATTAAGTAAAGGACATAGTCCATTGCTATTTCTCTGTGTTCCGTATTTCTGAGGATGCCCTTCTCTTACATCAATCCTATCATGTAGAGCAGCAACTAAAGCAGCTTGAATGTTCCCTTCTGTCGCAGCTCTCTCCAACATAGGTAGATATTCTTTCTGTACATCCAAGGGCGCATGCTGAATGATTATCCATGCTGCCTCACAAGCAGAAGTGCCTACTTCTGTCTTTTTAGGGAAGCCGTGTTCTTTCAATATTTGCCTTATCTCGACTTGGTTGAGAGAGTCAATACTATCAGCACGAAGCCTTAACGCTATATCACGTTGTGTCTCCTCATGGTGCAACTGTCGGCTCAATATCCATTGTGTCCTATAAGCTTGGTCACGTTCAAGCATCTCTTCTAAATGGTTCTTCAGTGATAAATCATAGTTATAGATAACTGCTCGCTTATCAAACTCATCTTCATAAGAAGGCACAGTGGCAGAGTCTGGCATCTGATAGTAATCCTTTTCCATTCTTATACGGTGCTTATCAAACTTATAAGCAGCCTCATCTTTATCAACCATACGTAATTTATAAGCAACACTTGATAACTTGGAAGGAAAGATGTAACGATCATCTGCGAATGCTTCAGTATATACACGGATGGCATCATCATAACGCCCTTGCTCATAAAGAGAGTCGGCATGGAAGATAAGACGCCAATAATCATCCTGTGAGGAAGGTGTCTTGATATCTGAAGACATTAATTTAGGAGTGCTGTTAGAAAGGTTGAATCGTTTTAGAGTTGAGTTCTTCATATCTTCTAAAATAGAGCCAACTAACTCTAAATGTTCCAATCGGGTGACATCCCAATTATAATGTCCACAAGAGGCATAGGACTTATTCCTACTCTGAAGAACATAAATTATACCTTTCGTTTTATCATCTTTCAACACCCTATCTACACATATTATCCGATGTTTCCTCTTTTTTACGAAAAGGTTACGCCATACTATATTGGACTGCTGCGCCTGCTTCGGTTCATCAAAAAATGTATGATAAACCGATAAACTGCCCTCATCCCTTATTTCATAATCAGGCTCAACTGTGATGATCCCATTGCTGGCAAAACTCCAACAATCATTATTGATGGACTTAAGAGAATCTAATTGAAAGGGGGACATCTCGCTTTATTTCATTCTGCATACGTTGCTCTTCTGTAAGTTTAGCAGAGCCACATGCAAATAGTAAAGATGACAGGACGATTGTTAGGATAACTTTGTTCATAAAAGAGTGTATTAGTCTTTGCAAATATATCAATTAATTCTATCTCATGCAAGTAAGCTAGTATAAAATCAAAAGAAAAACTTGCAAAAGTCATAAATCATGCTTAAATTTGCGAACATTAGAAACTCAATAAATAAAGAAATATGATTAAGAAATATGTAGAAGAGAACAAAGACAGAATGCTCGAGGAGTTGTTCAGTCTGATACGCATACCGAGCGTGAGTGCACAAACAGCTCATAAGGAAGACATGGTGCGCTGTGCAGAACGTTGGAAGGAACTTTTGTTACAAGCAGGAGTTGACAAGGCAGAGGTAATGCCATCGAAGGGCAATCCTATGGTATATGCAGAGAGAATGGTTGATCCAAAAGCTAAGACCGTATTAGTTTATGGACATTATGATGTAATGCCTGCCGAACCTTTTGAGCTTTGGAAGACGGAGCCTTTCGAGCCAGTAATCAAAGATGGACACATTTGGGCACGTGGCGCTGATGATGATAAAGGGCAATCGTTCATGCAAGCAAAGGCTTTTGAGTATCTGAACAAGCACGATTTACTGAAGCATAATATGAAGTTTATCTTCGAAGGTGAGGAGGAAATTGGTTCAGGAAGTCTTACTCCTTTCATCGAAGAACATAAGGATTTGCTGGCTTGTGATGTGATTCTTGTTTCTGATACAGGTATTATCAGCCCTGATGTACCATCTATTACCACTGGTTTGCGTGGCTTGTCCTATTGGCAGATAGAGGTTACTGGTCCTGATCACGATTTACATTCTGGTACTTTCGGAGGTGCTGTGGCTAATCCTATCAATGTATTATGTAAGTTGATAGCTGACGTTACCGGTCCTGATGGTAAAATACGTATTCCAGGCTTCTATGACGATGTTGAGGAAGCTTCGGAAGAGGAGCGTAAACTCGTTGCATCCATTCCTTTCAACGAAGAAGAGTATAAGAAATCTATCGGAGTAAAGGCTCTATTCGGTGAAGAAGGATATAGTACGATTGAGCGCACAGGCTATCGTCCATCGTTCGATGTATGTGGAATCTGGGGTGGATATACTGGCGATGGTGCCAAGACGGTTATTCCTTCAAAGGCATACGCAAAGATTTCTTCACGTTTAGTACCTCATCAAGACCATAATAAGATTAGTCAATTAGTGGTAGATTACTTTAATCGCGTTGCTCCTGATACTGTTACGGTGAAGGTTGAGAAGCATCATGGTGGCTATGGGTACGTTTGTCCTATTGATTTCCCAGCTTATAAGGCAGCAGAACGTGGCTTCGAGGCGGTATTCGGAAAGCGTCCTTTGCCTGTTCGTATTGGTGGTTCTATTCCTATTATCTCAACATTCGAGAAGTTACTCGGTGCTAAGAGCGTCCTTATGGGCTTTGGTTTGGAATCAAATGCTATTCACTCTCCAAACGAGAATATGCCTGTCGACCTCTGGTTGAAGGGTATTGAGACCATTATCAACTTCCATCTCGAATACGATAAGGAAGCATAAGTAAGAAACATACAGAATACATCCAAAGAAGGGATATATGGTTCGTACCATTAAAGCGACAGCTATTGCCGACTAACGAATCATATATCCCTACTTGTTAAGCAGTAATGATAAAAGGATAACAAAAAGTTTGGTACTATCATAAACTATCATTACCTTTGCACGACTATCACATGGGCTTGTTTGGATTTGACGGCAAGACGGAATGGTACGTAAGCACGCGGAGCGTCGTTAGTTTGCTCCTTAATATCAGCTATCAAACAATTAATTGGCGAAAACAATTACGCTCTCGCTGCCTAACCGAAGTACAGTAGGTTACTGGCTTTATCCGACTATTAGATAGTTGGACGAGACATCGCTCCGAGGATGTTGTTCCGAATCTAGAGAGTAAGCGATGCAGGTTCAATCGGAAATAGTCAGTGTATGCCTCGATGCACTGATGAAGATTTAGAGGATAAGATGTTGGTTGGTGGTTCAGGTCTTGCCAACATACGAAAATCGAAGGCTGGAATAAACGTGTAGAAAGCGTATGGTTTCCTTGTGCGGACGTGGGTTCGACTCCCACCAGGTCCACATTTTCTTCTCAGAAGAGAAGTTTCTTATAGGAAAGTAATACAGAGTAGGAGATTCATATACAATGAATCCCCTACTTTTTTATTATCCCTTGATAGGTATTCTACAAATATCGTCAATTAGGAAGTGTCCTACCTTCTACGTGTATAGGTTCTCAGAACAAGCCTAAACATATTATTTTGAAGCTTTGGAGAGTCTCACCATGAAGTAAATATACTTACTTATTTCTTAATCGTATCTTGCTTTGCGACCTTCGCTTCAGCCTCTTGTGCCTCTTTGTTAGCCTCTAAAGCACTCTTCTTTCGGTGATATTGCATGACTTTCTTACCAAAGAGAGCAGCCATAGAATCAGCTGATAAATAACGCATAGAGCCAGAATCAAAGCCAACAGAGTCTTGTGGGATTCGATGTCCTTGCTCATCCAATGTATCTTTATAGATATACAGTTTACCATTAAAAATATGCCAACTTGTATAAACCGTTACTTTTGGGTATTCTACAGGACTCTCATCTTCCAAAGAGTTGGACTTCATGATATATCCCACGGGGGAGGCTTGATTATAACTCTTGAGTGTGAATCCATATTCTCGAGGAATGAAGAGTGCTTTCTTCAAAGAATCGCTCATCCCTGCAAGAATTTCGTCTTCTGTCTTTGTCGGATTTGGTTTCAACTTAGGAAGAACCTGAAAAGTCCAAGTTCCCTTCATCTGTTCTAGATCGATAACCATTGCAGCCTCGTATGGATCAATCGGATTAGGAAGAATCGCCAGTTTGTCTCCTATCTGGATATCCCCATATACCATATTATTTCGCTTAGCCGTGACAATATCAAACTTTATAGGGTCTCCACCCTCATCAGGTAGGAATACGATAACAGAATCAGAGCATCCATCACATGCCAATCCATACCGAGTACTATCACCTTTCAGGCTAGTTTCAATGTCTATAGCCCCATGATCACCTGTTGAACTTTGGTTATAACATGCCGTAAGTAGCAACAAAGAAAGGCTTAAAAGAGGGAAAAAGAAATTCTTCATGTACGTTGTTTTTTTATGCTGCAAAAGATAGTCAATTATTGCAAAAAATATTGTCTGTCAGTTGATTTTTGGAATTTTTTATCTAATTTTGCAAGTCGAGATTGCAGATTGCAATCACCTTCATTTAGATAGCAATAAAATAAGATATGGGAAAGAAAATACAGTTCAGTCTCATTTATCGAGACATGTGGCAGAGCTCTGGTAAGTTTCAGCCACGTAAAGATCAGTTAGTGCGCATCGCACCTGTCTTCATTGAGATGGGTTGTTTCGCACGTGTAGAAACCAACGGTGGTGCTTTTGAACAAGTAAATTTACTGGCTGGTGAGAATCCAAACGAGTCGGTACGTGCCTATACGAAGATTCTGCATGAAGCTGGTATCAAGACACACATGCTTGATCGTGGTTTGAATGCTTTACGTATGTATCCTGTTCCTGATGATGTTCGTGCGATGATGTATCGTGTAAAGCATGCTCAGGGTGTAGATATTACTCGTCTTTTCGATGGTTTAAATGATATTCGTAACATTGCTCCAGCATTGAAATGGGCAAAGGAAGCTGGTATGACTCCACAGGGAACACTCTGTATCACCACCTCTCCTGTTCATACTATCGAGTACTACTGCAAATTAGCTGATGAAGAAATTGCAGCTGGTGCAGAGGAACTATGCTTGAAGGATATGGCTGGTATTGGTCAGCCAGCTTTCTTAGGAGAACTTACTCGCCGTATTAAGGAGAAACATCCAGATGTATTACTAGAGTATCATGGTCACTCTGGTCCTGGTCTCTCAATGGCATCTATGTTGGAGGTTGCAAAGAATGGTATTGACATCCTAGATGTTGCTATAGAGCCATTGTCATGGGGTAAAGTTCACCCAGACGTTATCTCTGTACAAAGTATGTTGAAGAATGCAGGCTTTGATGTTCCAGAGATTAATATGGATGCTTATATGAAGGCGCGTGCCATGACTCAGGAGTTTATTGATGAGTGGTTAGGTTACTTCATTAATCCACAGAATAAGATCATGAGTTCATTGCTCCTTAGCTGTGGTTTACCTGGTGGTATGATGGGTTCAATGATGGCAGATCTCGGTGGTATTCGCTCTACCATTAATAACCTCCGTAAGAAGAAGGGCGAGGAAGAACTCTCTGTTGACGACATGCTTATCAAGTTGTTCGATGAGGTTGCTTATGTTTGGCCTCGTGTCGGATATCCTCCATTGGTAACTCCATTCTCACAATATACTAAGAACATCGCATTGATGAACCTCCTCACTCTTGAGCAGGGTAAGGGTCGCTTCGTTATGATGGACGATTCTATGTGGGGTATGATCCTCGGAAAGAGCGGTCGTGTACCAGGTGAGATTTGTCAAGAGTTGAAAGACCTAGCTAAGCAGAAGGGACTTGAGTTCACAGATGCAGACCCACATACATTGTTGAAGAACAATCTTGAGGATTTCCGCAAGGAAATGGACGAGAATGGTTGGGATTATGGTCAGGATGAAGAAGAACTCTTCGAATTGGCTATGCACCCAGAGCAGTATCGCAACTACAAGAGCGGACAGGCTAAGAAGAACTTCTTGGCTGATCTTCAAGCTGCTAAGGATGCTAAGCTCGGTGCAAAGGTTAGCCCAGAAGAGGCTGCAGCCTTTAAGCATGCAAAGGCAGATGCACTTGTTGCTCCTGTCAAAGGTCAGTTGTTCTGGGAGTTCCAGGGCGATGGTGAGGCTGCTCCAGCTGTAGAGCCATTCATTGGCAAGGAGTATAAAGAGGGCGATGCTTTCTGCTATATCCAGGCTCCTTGGGGCGAGTTCGTTACTGTTCCAGCTGCACTCGGTGGTAAGTTGGTTGAGATCAACGCTAAGCAAGGTGCTAAGGTGAACAAGGGCGATGTTATTGCTTACATTGAGCGTGAGCATGCTGAATAAGTAAAACGCATTAAAAAAATATTAAGTCACGGTCTATTACTATTGAGTAAGACCGTGACTTTTTCGTTTATGATTATGGATTATCTTTCAATCATCAATAAGTTTTACCCAACCGACAATGAGCTTCGTCACATCCTCCTAGTTCATAGTCGCAGTGTGGCTGATAAGGCATTAGCAATAGCGGCTCGCCATCCAGAATTAAAGCTTGATTGTGCGTTCTTGGAGGAGGCTGCCATGCTGCATGATATAGGTATTTTCAAGTGCGATGCGGCTGGCATTCAGTGTTTCGGGACCGAACCTTACATCTGTCACGGGCGTATCGGAGCAGAGTTATTAAGGTCAGAAGGCTTCCCACGCCATGCTCGTGTTTGTGAGCGACATACGGGTGCTGGGATTACAAAAGTGCAGATTATAGCGCAAAACCTCCCTCTTCCGCAGCAAGATTTCCTACCCGAAACGATGGAAGAAAAGGTGATTTGTTATGCCGATAAGTTCTTTTCTAAGACGCACCTTGATCGAGAGAAGACGATTGAACAGGCGGAAAAAAGCCTATCGAAGTTCGGTGAAGAGGGTGTTCTCCGCTTCCGTGAGTGGGAAAAGTGCTTCGGTTAGATAGTTTTTTCGGCTGTTTCCTAATCTTTCCTAATATCTTTTTAGATGATTCTCATAGACGAATTAACTAGAAAGATATTTTACATTCTAAATTTCCTAATTAGCTCTTTCTAGAAACGAATATTGGTTTTTGGAGTCACTAAATACCAATAAACTCAAAACGATAGTACCTTTTTATGAAAAAGTACTATCGTTTTTGGTGAAAAGTAGTATCGTTTTTTCTAAAAAGTACTATCGTTTTTTACGGAAATAACCATCGTTTTGAGCTAAAATATGCTCCAATTTCGTTCAAATCTATCTGCTTTCTTCTCATAATAGGATAGCATTATTTGTAACAGCTTGGTTATTAGTTTATTAGAAGAACAAGACTTCTTGCTCTCAAAAATCTAATATTTCGAGCAAAGTAAGTGGGCTTTCCAGAATATCGCTGTAATAACCTATCAAATTAGCAATATTCTTTTACAAAATAAGAGAGTGTCTTCTGCTTCTATTCATTGTATATTCTATGGAAAAACAACTATCGAATTTCAGTGAAATAAGTTATTATTTAGTTTATTCTTATGTGCCTTTATGGAAAATGCTTACCTTTGTATTGCTATTAGAACAAATCAAAACGATATGAAAAAACATCTTTTTTGGCTTTGCGTGCTGGCATTTTCGGCATCTCTACACGTCACAGCACAATCGTTCAGACAGCAGATTAGTGCTCATCCAGAACTTTCTGCCAACAATTACCTAGCTTATCCGACTCCTTCTGGTAAGCTGACACCTGCTCCGTCAGGCTATTTTCCTGTGTATCTCTCGCATTATGGTCGACATGGATCGCGCTATCTCATTCATGCGCAGCAATATCTTCGACCGATTGAAGTGCTTGAGCGGGCTGATTCTGCTGGGGTTTTGACGAATGAGGGGGAAGATGTCTTGAAGAAACTACGCCTCATGTATGCTGAATCCTATAAGCGGTGGGGAGAATTGACACCTCTGGGAGCACAGCAACATCAGCAGATTGCGAGAAGAATGTACGAACGTTTCCCATCTGTTTTCCGTGATTCGGTGTGGGTAGATGCTAAGTCTACGGATGTTATCCGCTGTATTCTGTCCATGGAAAACGAACTGCAAGAGCTGATTCGACATAATCCTCGCTTGCGCATTAGGCATGATGCGAGTGCACATGATATGTATTTTATGAATCAAGCAGACAAAAATTGTCTCACCAAAGGGATAGTAGTGCTGTAAAGAATACGATTGATGAGTGGGGCAAACGCAATATTGACACAAAACCTTTGATGACTCGCCTCTTTAAGGATAAGGAATATGTGGCAAAGAAAGTGGATGCAGGGCAACTCTCATTCGATCTTTTCAGTCTGGCTAGTATTGTTCAGAACTCGGAAATACGCCATTCGCTTTCATTGTACAATCTCTTTACCCCAGAAGAATTATATCGTCTTTGGGAACGTAGTAATGCTTGGTGGTATTTGCGTTATGCTAGTGCGCCACAGAGCGGAGGTAATCAACCTTTTTCACAGCGTAATCTCTTGCGTAAGATTATCACTGATGCCGATTCTTGTTTGGCACTTCCTCATCCCGGTGCGACACTTCGTTTCGGACATGATACGATGGTGATGCCGTTGACCTGTCTGCTTAATCTGAATAATAGTGACATCAGAGTATCGGATATAGATAGTCTTGACCTGAAAGGTTGGAGTTCTACACGCATTGTGCCTATGGCTGCTAACATTCAATTCGTGTTCTATAAAAATCCGAGGAAGCCTAAGGCTGAAACGCTTGTGAAGGTTTATTGAATGAAGAAGAAGCTACACTACCATTGCCGAAGACTTCTGCACCTTATTACTATAAATGGAGCGACTTTAAGAAGTTTTATCTTTCAAAACTAAGTAGCTATCATGAATAAGCGACTATGCCCCTGGTTGTTATCATAGCAATGCTCTCTTCCTTTTAGCAAGACGCCCTTCTCAAATGGAGAAAGGCGTCTTGTTGTTTGTATGCTTTGCTGTCGTTTCAGTGCCAATCAAATGACAAGAAAATTAGCACGTATGGAGCATAAGGCTTGGAGAAGTTTTCAATTCAGCGTGAGAATCTTCGCCAAATTGCTCTCTTCGCCAACAATCCATAGTACATCGTCAGCCTGTAAACAGCGGGAAGGAGTGATGAGAGTTAGGTTATCTTGCCCTTCATCGACGCCTACTACCATGCAGTTATACTTGTCTCGAATGCCACTCTCTTTGAGGGTTTTGCCAATGAAAGGGCTAGATTCGGATAAGGTGACACGGCGAAGCTTCATTTCTCGCTTCTCTATCTCGGTGTCCTCGGGCTGCTGTTCAGACTTGATGGCTCTTGATAGTGCCGTTAACTGTTCATCATTTCCAATGGCTTGAAGCGTGTCGCCAGGGAAGAGGATAGTTTCTCCATTAGGGATGTTGAGGCGTAGCGAGCCACGAAGGATACTACTGATATGCACGCCAAAGCGATTGCGGAGGCGCAAACTTCGTAATGTCTTACCAGCCCATAGCGAGTCTTCTGGTAGGTTGAAGTTACTGATATGAATATCACGATCAATGAGATGGTCGGCAAAGAGCGGCTTCTTCTTACCCTTTACCTGTGCTTCTATGTCCCTACTTCGTAGATTCTGTATGAAGAGACGTTCTAATTTGATACTCCTTTCCTTCAGTCGCCTTGATAGCAACATGAGGATGAGCGCACCGATAGCGATGGCAATAATGAACGCATGCTGGAATCGTGTGAGATAGTTGCAGACGTAGAAGATGAAACTGATAGCAATGACGACACGTGCAAGGATGGTTGCTATGAGTGGCAATCGGTTGATTCGTCTATCCATCCATAGTGTCTTGAAAGCTTCAGAATGGTTTTGCTTCATCACGATGGAACGCAAGAAAGGAGAGATGAAAGCAATGGTTAAGAATCCGCAAACGGTATTACCAGCCCAATGCGTGCCTGTCCATTCAACAGAGAACTTCCTACAGATTGGTAGTGCAAGAGAGAACATAATGGCTATGACGGCAGCCGAGAGAATACCATAGATAACCGTGTTCGTCAGCATCTTCTTAATGAGTTCATGCCATTGATTATGCCCAGTTGTATTCTCATCAGGAGTTTCCGTTTGGATGTGATTGATACGACGCACCCACTTCTTCGGCAGGTGTTTTATGATGAAGTTGTAACTTGGCTCGGCTGCACGTATCATATAAGGTGTGAGGAAGGTGGTAATAACCGATACAGCAACAACTACTGGGTAGAGGTGGTCACTGATAACATGTAGGGATAGTCCTAAGGAGGCAATGATAAAGGCGAACTCGCCAATTTGTGCCATGGAGAAACCGCAACGCATTGCATTCTTCAGCGATTGTCCGCCGAGTAGGAAGCCTATTGTGCCGAAGATGGCTTGCCCCAAGAGGATTGTCAGAACGAGTAAGAGGATGGGGACGGCATAGCTGATGAGGATATGTGGGTCGACCAACATTCCAACCGATACGAAGAAGATAGCACCAAAGAGGTTCTTGACAGGGTCGACGAGTCGAATGATTTTATCTGCTTCGATAGTCTCTGCCAAGATACTTCCCATAACGAATGCACCAAAAGCGGCACTGAATCCAACTTGTGTGGATATAACTGCCATGAGGCAACATAAGCCCAATGATACAACAAGGAGGGTCTCGCTATTAAGGAGTTTGCGTGTGGAACGAAGGAAGAGAGGTATTGCGAAGAGTCCGATAACAAACCATAATACAAGGAAGAATCCTATCTTGGCTATGCTACCGAAGAGTTGCGCACCATTAAGGTTGGTACCACTGGCTATCGTACTAAGCATTACCATCATCACAATGGCAAGGATGTCTTCAAGGATGAGAACACTCATCACAGTGGGTACGAAACCTTGCTGTGTGAGTCCCATATCGTTGAGTGCCTTATATATAATGGTGGTTGAGCTGATAGCAAGCATTCCGCCAAGGAAGATGCAGTCCATCTCTTTCCATCCAAAACTATATCCCACGACGATACCTAAGGTTGTCATACAGAGGATAATGGTACAGGCTGCTATGATGGGGGATGCTCCCATCTTGAGTATCTTCTTTATGGAGAAGTCTAAACCCAATGCAAATAATAGGAAGATAACACCTATGTCTGCCCATGTGTGTATGTTTGCCTTATCGACAACGCTCATCAGATAAGGCATGTGAGGCGATACCAAGAATCCAGCAACAATGTATCCCAGTACTAAGGGTTGCTTTAGTTTCTTGAATAATAGTGTTACAAACCCTGCTACAACAAGTATCAGCGCAAGGTCTTTGACGAGTGATGGTAGTTCTGCCATATATGTTTTACCCACCTCCAGTTCCTCCCCAACGGAGGAAGGCTTGATATGTGGTGTTGATAGTTGTTAATACTTTTACCCACCTCCAGCTCCTCCCCAAGGGAGGAGAGCTTGATATGTGAGGTTGGTTGGTGTTCATACTTATACCCACCTCCGGCTCCTCCCCAAGGGAGGAGAGCTTGATATGTGAGGTTGGTTGGCGTTAATACTTACATTACTATGGTATGGGGGTGCTTGTCTGTGGCTATCCTTCAATCTTCTATCAGTGGAAGGAATGTGAGAAACAGGAGTGTACTTGTTCTCGTTATTGAGCATATTTGCTTTTATCGTTGAGCACATTTGCTTTCTTTATTGAGCATATTTGCTCACATCATAGGGTATATTTGCAGAGTTCCTTTATGCTTTTTTGTTCTCTTCTTTAAGCTTATTTACTATCTCCTTTAAGCTCATTTGCTAGCATTTTCTATCTCTTCTGCAATTTTATCCAGCACCTCATCCAGTCGATTGAATACATCTTCATTAGTGAAGCGGATAACCCGATAACCTTCTTTACTTAGCCATTCCGTGCGTTCCTTATCCATTTGTGGTTGTTCCCCAACCAAGTGGTATCCTCCATCTAACTCTATAATGAGTTTCTGCTTGAGGCATACAAAGTCGGGAATGTAGCCATATATTGGATGTTGTTGTCGGAAGTGAACTCCCATCCTATTACTTGCAAGATACCTCCAAAGAATCTTCTCTGCTTCAGTGGGGTTGTTCCTCATCCTCCTCGCATGCTCAAGTAAAAGATAGTAAGTCGACGCATCCGTTGTTTCGTAGCGATTCATAGAATTTAGAAAGGTCTTTGTTCTAACCTTATCATCATAAGCAAGCTGATGATAGTGGTTTTATCTATTGTAGAAATACGTTCTTATTCTAATTGATATCTTACTCATGTCCCTTAGAACATCTCAATCCCCCCTCCCTTGGGGAGGGGAAGGGGGTTGGTATCTCAATCATTAAACTCCGCAGTTAACCTACAGATATTAATGATAACCTGCATGGCTTTCTCCATAACCTGTACCGATACAAACTCGTAAGGACCATGGAAGTTAACGCCACCTGCGAAGATATTAGGGCAAGGCAAGCCTTTGAAAGAAAGCTGTGCACCATCCGTACCGCCACGAATAGGTTGTACCTTTGGAGCAATGTTAGCCTGTTGCATGGCACGAAGGACTAACTCTATGACGTGCATATTAGGGTCAATCTTCTCCTTCATGTTGTAGTATTGGTCGTTCATCTTTAGTTCGACAGTACCAGTACCATACTTCTCATTCATCTTCTTAACGCAGTTCTCTATGAAACGCTTGCGGTCTTCGAAGTGCTCGCGGTCATGGTCACGGATGATATAGCTTAGCTTTGCCTCTTCACAACGGCTCTCTATGCCAATAAGATGATAGAAGCCTTGATAACCTTCAGTAGCCTCTGGGATTTCATCTGATGGAATCATCGCATTAAACTCACATGCTAGGCGACTTGCATTGACCATCTTTCCCTTGGCATAACCAGTGTGAACACTAACGCCATGAATCAATATCTTCACGCCTGCAGCATTGAAATTCTCATATTCGAGTTCGCCTATGTCACCACCATCAATCGTGTATCCCCATTCACAACCGAACTTCTCTACATCAAAGTGATGGGCACCCTTGCCAATTTCCTCATCTGGATTGAAGCCTATGCGGATGTCTCCATGTTCAATCTCATTATGGTCTCGCAAGAAGCACATTGCCTGTACAATCTCAGCGATACCAGCCTTGTCGTCTGCACCGAGTAGCGTTGTACCATCAGTAACGATAAGGTCTTCGCCCTTGTGTTCTAATAGCTCTGGGAATTGACGTGGCGAACTAACCATGTTGGGGTTGAGTTGTATATCGCCACCATCGTAGTTCTTGATGACACGAGCCTTGATGTTTGCACCGCTAGCATCAAGTGCTGTATCGTAATGAGATATGAATCCAATTGTTGGAACTTTCTTCTTCGTGTTGGAAGGGAGCGTTGCATAGATATACCCCATATCGTCTATTTCAACATCCTTTAGTCCTTCACGTTCAAGCTCATCCTTGAGGTAGTTCGCAAATCAGTTGTTTGGGAGTACTCGGCACGGTCTCGGAATCTTCTGCCGATTGTGTGTCAAACTTCGTGTAGTTGATAAATCGTTCTACTATTTCCATGTTCTTACAGATATTTAATTGTCTTTCTTGCAAAGGTACAACATCTTTTTAAGATAGTCTAATGTGGTAATCTTTGCTATATATTTTTATAGTTTATTCTTTTTAAAGAGTTTATTAATAGCAATGGCAATTGCGCCATCACCCGTTACGTTGCAGGCAGTACCGAAGCTATCCATCGCAATGTAAAGGGCAATCATCAATGCTTGTGCCTCGTCATTAAAGCCTAAGATGCTAGCTAATGGGGCTAATGCTGCCATGATAGCACCGCCTGGTACGCCCGGTGCAGCCACCATGATAATGGATAACATGAGTATGAAGTAAATGAATAAGCCCATACCATGTGGCAAACCTGTCAATAAACAGATGGTGAGCGCACATGCGGTAATCTTCATCGCACTGCCACTGAGGTGGATTGTAGCACAAAGGGGAATGACGAAGCCTGCCACCTCTTTCCTTACACCGGCTTTCTCTGTCTGTGCCAGCGTGACGGGTATCGTTGCTGCTGAAGAGCTTGTTCCCAATGCTGTGAGGTAAGCAGGTAACATGTTCCATAGTAATCGGAACGGGTTCTGCTTAGTAAGGGCTCCAGCAATGCAGAACTCATAAATGAGGATAAGAACATGCAGAACAAGGATGACAATGATAATCTGTGAGAACACTAATAACACCTGTCTTGCCTGTCCGTTATGGGTCATATTGAGGAAAACTCCGAATATATAATAAGGTAGGAGAGGGATAATAGCCTTCTCAATCACCTTTTCTATAATGTGTTTAAACTCATTAAATACATTCTCCAACGTGCGAAGTCCACCATAAGCAATACCTAAACCAACGATGAAAGAGAATACCAACCCACTCATTACATCAACCATTGCTGGGATGGTGATAGTAAAGTAAGGGGCTAACTCTGTCGCCTTATCTATATGGGGCATACTTCCTCCTGTTGAGGCAATCATTGATGGGAATAGCCATGAGCCTGTCCCGTAGGATAAGCTACCAGCGACGACAGTATCAACGTATGCTATCACAACTGTTGCTAATAGCATCTTACCTGCTCCCTTACCAATTCCTGCAATCGCAGGAGTCACGAGCCCGATAATGATCAATGGAATCATGAAGCCAAGGAACTGGCTAAAAATACTGTTAAACGTGAGGAATACTCTTACTGCGGGGGCTGGAAGGAAATAGCCCAAAGCAATACCTAGTAGGATTGCGATAATCACTCTTGGCAAGAGCCCGATTCTTCTTTTCTTCTCCATATCGTACTTGTATGTTAGTAATAGTTTATAATTAAGGAATAAAAGCTAGTTGCAAAGATAGACATTTATATTTTATTTTTCATGTTTCAGTCCCTTATTTTCTTTAGACAAAATGACAGAGAGACATATTCTTTTAATGACATATCCTTTGAGCCATCTTTATTATATTGTAAACACCTGATAGATTCTCTATCCAATCACCAATAAATCACCAATAAATCCTTCCCATAACCCCTTAGCAAACAGTACTATTCACTCCCCTCTCCATTCGGAGAGGGGTTGGGGGTGAGGCTGGTTGGGTCGAGTGTTGAGGCTTTTTTCTTTCTTTTTCCTTGCCCATTCAATTTATTCTTCTTACCTTTGTCGCCGTGAAAGAATTAGCAATGACATATCAAGTGAATGAAGTACTGCAAAGAATTATCGAATTCTTTGCATCTTTTTGCACTTTATCTTTGGTCAATCCAAATAATTTGCTAACACACACACACACACACTATGCGCACCTAGCGTCTAATAACACATTTTTTCTTCTCGCATACGCGCGCGCGAAGCGTGCCGTAACCCTTGTAAACAAAGGACTTCTAGGAGTTTCCTTTGTTCGTTTTTTTATGCCTTTTTTGAAGACCGCTAAAACGCAAAATATAGCAATTTTTTCGAGTATAAAATCAAACTTACCTAGTGCCACAGAGTATCAAGAGGAGGAGATAATTCATTGTTTTAACAACTCTTCTTATGCTTTCGTCTCCCTCTTGAACTCTGTGACACGAAGTAAAGCAAGTGAGAATCATTAATAATAACTATTTTAAAAATCAGGTAAATGGAGAAAACAAATGAAAGAAAAGTCTATTGTGCACCTCAATGCACGTGGCTTGAACTAGCAGAAGACGAATTAATGCGAGGCACATCGTTTGAAAATCCGAGTGGCGGTAGTGGTCACGCTTCAGCAGGTGATAGCGGCGGCTTAAGCGCAAAGTCAAACCCTTTCTTTGAGGAAGAGGATAAGAATGAAGAAATAGGATGGGAATAATAAACAAAGATTCCTTTCCAATTAACAACTAAATTAAAACAGAATGATAATGACTAAGAAAAGTATTTATTTCGGTACACTCTTGTTGACTGCACTTGCCCTCGGCAGTTGCGCCAGCGATGATACAGCCACAGATAAGACAGCAGGTAAGGATACACCTAAGACAGGTACAGTGTTCTCATCAGAGGATGAACCTTCAACTCGTACATCTGCCACTATACAGGCAGCGGACTTGATTTCTATTGGACAGCAAACGATAAGATTTGGGTAAAGGACGACAACAATATTTATCACCAAAGCTCAGAAGATGATATTGCTAATCGAATAGCAGCAGTACCTGGCAGCACAAAAACAGCCAAAGCTAAGTTCTGGGTAAACGGTACTTATACAGGTTCTACACATAAAGTACGCTATACAGGTAAGAACGGAGCAACTGACAAGGTGACCATTAAGGCTTCACAGACACAGAACACTCCAAACGATGCAGCCCACATTGCAGAAGATGGCGATTTCGGTGTAGCTGATGCAACAGGTAGCGGGAAGTACAGTTTCACCTTGAATCATAAGGCAGCGTATGTAACTTTCATGCCATATACAGCACAAGGAGTAATTGCAGGAGCAAAGCTACAAAAGATTCGCATTTATACCAATAATACATCTGATCAACTTGCAGGTACTTTTGACTTAGCTGATAATGGAACGTTAAGCAATGGTACAACTACCTCCAACAGCGTAGAACTGAACGTAAACAACTTCTCAATTCCTAATGTTTCAACCTATGCCACCAATGGTGCTATAATGGTTGTAAAGCCTGGTACTTATAACAATCTGACAATAGAATATACTTTGCATGATGCTGTAACCAACGTAACAGGAGTAATCACCAAAACATATCCATCCGTAACCTTTGATGCAGGTAAAAATACACCAGTAAAAGCTGATTTAAAGGTTAGAATATATCCAGGAAATAACTATTACATGTGGGATGCCCAGCAATATTATTGGGCAGGACATGAGTGGGATTCAGCAGATCCTTGGCAGCCTACAAAGAATAATGATTATAACGCTAACTATCCACAGGCAGGAGATCCACTTAATCGTTATTATAATAATACTCTGTCAGGTTATACAGATCCGTCCGGTGTAGCTCCTGCAGTCGAGCCTACTACAGCCCATTTAAAGATCTTATGAATGCTAATACAGCCCTTTGGTATATTAATCAAGGTGATCCCCATTTAGATAAAAAAACGCTTTGGGCAACTATGGGACATCTATACACTGGCGGTATGTGGTTAAAGAAACTGGAAAAGATAGGTGATGCTCAAACGCCTGCTAAGACGGTAGCAGAATTAAAGGGTACTGCTCCTGATGGAGTTGATTATACGCGTTCTCTGATTTACCCTGCGGGACTCCCTATAGGTAAGAATACAAGTCTTACGGCAGGTATTCCTAGTAACTCATCTGATTATTTTTATCTTCCATTCCTAGGTTGCTATTATGTTGGTCAGCAACAGGGTGTTGGTGTTGCTGGCATATATTGGCAGTCTACTCCTGTAAGTGGGGGGGTCTGCTCTTAGCGCATATATACTTCATGTTAGAAATGACCAAGTATCTTTTAGTCAAGCTTCTAGATATAATGGCTATACAATTTTTAAGACTACCAACGAAGACGAATACCGCCCATTCTAAATTGGATGACATTTGCTTTCGTTATATAAAGACAGCTGTATTCCTTATATCAAGGCAACGGTCTTCATATAAGGAAGAGGAAGATCTTGATATAAGGAATAGAAATGGATTGATTAAATGAAAGTTAGTTGGATGATAAAAGCAAGTAAATCTTATGGTGTTAAGCTATCCCTGCTATGTGGACAGAAGAGGACATCTGTCCTTTCACGAGTGGTAGGCTTGCGGATATACTTATTGATTACTTTTTGTACCCAGCGAACAACTATAATCGTACCCAGCGAAGAAGTCCTATCGTACCCAGCGAATGGGTAGGTGTCTACCCAACGGGCAGGGTACGACGCTACCCAGCAGCTGGGTACAAGACGACCCAACCGCTGGGTATAAAATACATGAAAAAGGACATCAAAATGATGTTATTATGAATATAATGTTTAATTTAAATCTGATTCACAATGATTGTATTTAAAGTTGCGCCTCGTAAGGCTACAATGGGAAATGAAGGGTAAAACGGTGTATATTGCCGTGCCGAAAGGTCAACAGAAGATCTCGCCCGAAATGGTGTTGGAACGCATTGTTCGTGAAACCTCATTGACGGAGGGTGATGCACGGAACGTGATTATCACATTGCGTAACCTAATCCTCGAATGTGCACGTATGGGAACAGGCTTAGACCTCGGCGACATCTTCTCTTTGCGCGTCAACGTGCCTTCGAAGATGGAGGAGAACGAGAAGGACGTGTGTGCTAAGAGCCTCAAAGCTCCGAGGCTAACATTGACTTGGAAGAATCCGGTGCGCAAGGCGTTAAAGGAGTTGCAGGTGGATGTGGATAATCCTGCGCGGAAGAAAGGTAAGAAGCCGGAAAGCCCCGACCCTTCTCCGAATGGAGAGGGGAGTGAAGACCACACAGGACCGCAGGCAGGGTAAAAGCCCCCCAAAAAGCCTCCCCAAGCCCCTCCAAAGGAGGGGATGTCCTTATAGCATACAGTTTGAAACGATGAAAGTATGTAAGTAGGGTTAGGGACATCCCCTCCTTTGAGGGGCTTGGGGAGGCTTTCTTTAGTGTCGGCTTTTACCACGGGAGCATTTTAGATTGATTCAGGGTATCAATCGTTCTGTAATAAGACAATCGATTATATTAATTGTGAAATTAATGTCTTTCAAAAACTAGTGTATTAATTTGGTTCTCTCGCTACTGTGGTACGGCCTCACTCCCAGCCCCTCTCCTACAGAGAGGGGGCGCCTAACGGGGTGGGGCTTTTGTGTGAGACAGAAGAACATGGGATTTAGAGACAAAATGACAGAAGAACATATTATTTAATGACATAGGCTTTGAAGACATAGTAACATACGAACACGAGGATTATAGTAACATAGGGTTTAGATATGACGCCATAGATACATATTTTTTAATGACATATTTTGTTACTACAACAGTTTGGAGTTATGTTACTATGTCTTTAAAATATGTTTGTTGTGTCTTCAAAATATTATCCGGATAGGACGGAATAAGGGAAACATCCCTCTTTGAGAAGGGGCTTCCCTATAGTCCTCTTACAGCATCAGCCAACTGGTTCAACGCTTGACGTAGTATGGAGCGAGGGACCCCGATGTTTAGACGCATGAAACCTTTGCCTCCAGGGCCGAACATCTCACCATCATTCAATGCCAGATGGGCCTTGTCAATGAAGAGGTCGAGGAGTTGCTCATGATTGAGACCTAGTTCGCTGCAGTCTAACCACATCAGAAAACTTGCTTGAGGGCGTAATGGATGTATGCCTCGAATGTACTCTCTGCAATATTCCTCCACGAATTTCACATTCTCTTCCACGTATGCTAACATCTGCTTGCGCCACTCTTCACCCTTACGGAAAGCGGCAATTGTGGCAATAGGTGCAAAAAGCGTAGGTTCGTCAAGTTCGTTTGCTTTTAGCCAACCAAAGAACTTCTCACGTAATTCTGCATTAGGAACAATGGCGTAAGAACTAACGATTCCAGCCATGTTAAATGTCTTGGTTGGTGCGCCGAAAGTAATACTAATGTCTGCAGCATGCTGGGAAACACTAGCGAAGGGGACGTGTTGATTACCGAAAAGTGCCATGTCACTATGTATCTCATCACTGATGACAAGGATGTGATGTTGATAGCAGAAATCAGCCAAACGAATCAACGTTTCCTTCGACCAACATAGTCCCGCTGGGTTATGAGGATTGCATAGGATGAGCACACGACACTTCTCATCACAAACCTGCTCAAGGTTTTCAAAGTCCATATCGTAGTATCCATCTTCACGACGAAGTAGTGGATTAAATACCACCTCCCTATGATTTCCCTCTGGAGTTAGGCGGAAAGGATGATAGACTGGAGGCTGAATAATCACCTTCTCATCAGGCCTTGTGAATACGTTTACGACAAGACCTATCCCCTTAACAATACCAGGAATGAAACTCAACCATTCTGATTTAACTTCCCAATGATGGTGTGTACGAATCCAATCGATGATAGCAGGACGATAATCGGATGGGTCAACAGTATAGCCAAAGATAGGATGATTCAATCGCTCTTTGAGTGCATCTACCACGAAATCGGGCGTGGCGAAATCCATATCAGCCACCCATAAAGGTAAGAGGTCATTACGTCCCCAACGTGGGAGGAGGGCTTCATGCTTTAAATCACCACTCCCCGAACGATCTATCAAAGTATCGAAATCATACGTCTTCATCATACATCCAATGCTTGTTTAATATCATCAAACAGATCATCAACGCTCTCCAATCCAATACTGAGGCGGATTGTCGTATCAAATATGTCCATAGCTGTGCGTTCCTCGGGTGTAAAGACCGAAAATAGTACTTGAAGGGTGTATTGCAAGTGTGCGGTTATCGAAGAGGTTTGTGGCTCTATGAATGAGTTTTAGGTTGTTGAGGAACCTGAAACAAGCCTCTTGATTTTCTAAATCAATGGTTACCATTGCACCAGCAGTCTCTCCATATTGGCGAACAGACAGCTCGTGATAAGGATTATCAGCCAGTCCAACATAATTTACTTTACGAATAGGTGTAAGTGTGCGCAGTCTCTTTGCTAATTCTAAGGCATTACTTGACTGTATGCGGTAACGTGCATCAAGCGTCTCCAAGCCCAATGTCTGCATGTAAGCAACCTGTGGTGTCATGTATGCACCGAGGTTAAATAGCATCTCATTCATCAATCGGTCGGTGATAGCTGGGTATGCTCCATAGTCGATGATAAGTCCGCCCAATGATGTAGCCCCTCCACTGATATACTTCGTACTAGACACCACCTCAATATCAATTCCCAACTCCTTGCCAGAGAACTGAGTGAAAGGAATAATCGTAGTATCGGCAACAACAGGAATACCATGTCTATGTGCTATATCAGCCAAAGCCTTTACGTCGGCTACTTCCAACTGAGGGTTTGTCATAATCTCAAGGAACAAACAGCATGTATTCTCATCTATTTGAGCCTCTACAGATGCAACATCTGTAAGGTCACAAAGCTTTGCCTCTACTCCAAGTCGTTTGAGAGTTGATGTCAAAAGAGAGTAGGAATTGCCAAAGAGATGGCGTGATGTAATTACATTTTTACCTTGTTCAACGATGGCAAACATTGTATTACTGATGGCAGCCATGCCCGAGTTAAGAGCCGTTACACGCTCTGCACCTGTCAAAGCTTTGATTCTCAACTCCAGATTTGTTACTGTTGGGTTCTCAACACGAGAGTAGTCTGGGGCATCAATACGTCCACAGAAAGTATCAGCCATTACTTGGGCATTGTCGAACTCGTAGGCAACTGCATTATATACAGGCATACTTAAAGCATCATAAGCATCCCGACGCTTGTAAGACAGGTGGATAGCCTGTGTTTGTTTCTTCATATTTCTTTATTGTTTGAGTTGTGTATTTGAATAAGAAGGAGCTTGTCTCTTCATTTATTTATATTCTGTGAGAACTTAGTACCATTGTATTGTCCTGGTGATACCACTACGTTTATCATACTTCAAGGCATCCGTTAGTGTTGATGCGTTACAACGGAAAGTAAAGTTGTAAGAGGTGTAAGGTGCCAATACAACTGACGCACTCATATTGAAGCAGTGAAGGTCGCGAGACAGACTAGCTGTCGTCATACTCATGGCGTGATTCTCGAAATCATAGCCACTAGAGAAGTTGATGTTCCATCCGTCACTGATACGAATATTCCCTGATACATTCAATGTCTGTGTGAACTTATAAGGGTAACGCATGGTCTTCGTATTGAACTTTCCACCTGTATTCTCACGCATTGTGATACCATAACCGATGGTTAATGACCATGGCATATTAAATCTCATGTAACCGTTCTCATCTGTTTCTGCGATGTTACCACGCTTCTTCTTGGCTGCATATTTACCTTTTTCGAGGTCGTCATCCATGTTCGATTCGATGTTGGTATCTGGTCCATCGCTTCCTTCTGACACTTTGTTGTCGTCCTTATCATCCTTATGTCCGAACCACTTACGCAACTTCTCTGGGTTAAGAGTGAATGAGAAGTTCTGCGACATACCCTGGAATCGAGGTAAGCGACCATATCCCCATTCTGTGTGGTTACCAACGTATGGTTTGCCACTAGCGTCTAACTCGTATGCATAAGTAGCGAATTGGGCATTCATAGAGAATGTATAATTCTTCCACCACTTTAATCGGAGACGTACACTTAGGTCACTCCAGCGATGGAAATTGGTTGCTGCATTGTAAGACATTGTCGCTCCCAACTCGTCAATGAGACTAATCTTCTTAAATCCAGTAGAGTCCTTGTCACTCTTGATCTTCATCTCCAGATTGTTGCTAACGTCCCATGAAATCATCTCCGTTTTGGTCTTTCCTGGTACGCTATAAAGCTCCTCTTGGTAAGGAGAATACTCAACGAGTTTCACGTTACCGCTCGCGTCTGTGTACTGGTAACTATCGTAGTAACCATAATGACGAGAGCCGAAGTTAGGCGAATAAGAGAATGAGATTTGAGGGGTGATGACGTGTCGGATTGCTTGAATCTTATCGCCAAATAGCTTACGATTAGGCTTCCAGAAACCATATAACTTCGTACTTGCTCCAACGCTCATACTCCAATTATAAATATTGTGGAAACCGTATGTTGTATCCTTCACCTCCGTCTGATGGATTGCATCCCACGAACGATTCACCTTCTTGGAATACATTCGGTCAACGAAATTGAACGATGGCGTGACGTTGATATAATTAAATAAGGTGAAGTTAGCCTGTACTGGAATCGTATGTTGGAAGCCGTTCCGCCAGTCCTTAAAGAGGTTCGAGTGTAATAGTTTATCCTCGTTAGTTGTGATCGAGTTAGATAATTGTCCAGTATAGCTCATAGATACTTTCTCATACCAACGCTCCTTACCCACAGCATGCTTCCGTTTGAATGGATAGAAACGACTTAGACTGATATTTAAGTCAGGGAGGGTCATTTGTATGGTATTATCACGCATGTTCTGCGATAGGTTTGTGGTAGCGCTTAGTGACAAGCCTATGCTTGAGAAATTCGTACTCCAGCTAACAGAAGACGTACGAGTAGACTGTGTTAAGGTCTGTGGGTTGTATAAGCTATTGAGGTTGTTACGCTCATAACTTGACGTAGCAAAGTTTACGCTGGCAGCAAGAGAGCTGTATGGATTCGCTTTCGGATCCTGTCTATGGTTCCATTGAATCTTAAAGCTCTCCTGTTCGGAGTAGTCTGGTAAGCCCTTATCACCCGTCTTTGAGTCTTGATAACTAAACAGGAACGAACCTGAATAACGATAACGTTTGCGGTAGTTGCTGGCTGCTGATAGTCCCCAAGAGCCTTTGGTGTAGATTTCCCCCAATAGTTTTAAGTCCCACTTATCACTTATTGCGAAGTAATAACCACCATCGCGGAGATAGAAACCACGGTTACTTTCATCACCATAATTAGGCATGATGAATCCACTGGAGTATTTCTTTGAGAAGGGGAAGAAGCCATAAGGAATGGCTAAAGGCAATGGAATGTCAGCTACCACTAGGTAAGCTGGACCAAAGACAACATCCTTTCCTGGTCGAACCTTGGCTCTTGAGAGTGCAATATAGAAGTCTGGATGAGGGTCATCACACGTTGTATAGCGTCCATGTTGTAAGTATATGACTCCAGAAGAGTCTCTTTTGCCCACCTCGCCACTAAGGAAACCATCCTGTTGTGCGGTGTAGACACCCTTAATCAAGCCTTTCTTTGATTTGAAGTTGAATGCCATTGTGTCACTCTTGTACTCATCTTTGCCCATAGTAAAGAGTGGCTTCCCTTTGATTCCACCCTCTTCTGTTGAGTCGGGAGTACCCGTTGCACGCACCAAACTGCTGTCGAGGTTCATAAACACCTTATCGCTCGCCAGCTTCATATTCTCATAATCGACCTTAGAACCGCCGTATAAGTAAGCAGTTCCCGTGCTGGCATCATAGACCAAAGAGTCCTGTGCAGAATAAGTAACAGGAGAGTTGATTCCATTTGAGCGTGATTTCATAATGCTATCAGCCCTAATCGAATCATCAATAGCCTTGTTATGGTGATAGATAGCCAACTGAAGAGAGTCCATCTTCGTGGTATCTTGTGCGTTTCCTTCAACCTTTCTCATCGTTCCCAGCGTTGCCTCTTAGCAAGCTGTCCACTGCAATGACATTACCCTTAACCTTCTTTGCTTTTTTAGGTTGTGGTACTGGCATACGAACACTTGCCATCGCACACACGATGACGAACGATAGTAGGAGTATAATGCTCTTATTTCTCATTGCCTAAAACCATGCAAAAGTACAGAAATAATGGTGAATTCAAATATCATTACGCTATTTTAACGTTTCTATTTAGCAGTCTTGTGATATGTTACCCATGCTGACTAATTATGCTACTTTTGTCAGTCTCTAAACCTGTTGATTGTTAGTATGAATTGAAGAAGTACTTTCCTTTATTTAAGGAAGGCGTTTCTTTGCTATGAAGAAAGCCTCTCTTTAATGATAAGAAAGGCTCTTCTTTTTTTCAGTCTTTTATTATCTCTTGCACTAGTAAGAGTGTTGCACTATTGAGCGGAATGTCAACTAAACTATTCTAAGCCAAATCCAGCGATAGAGCCTCAATGAGTCTCAATACGGGTTGATTCTCTTTTTTGAGTTTCTCGAGTTCTTGATGAGGTGTAAGCATTGGCTTTATCTCCTCTTGTTTGGCAAGTCTAATGTCCACTTCAAGCTGTCCGTTATGCAGATACTTAGCCAATGTAGCTCGGATACGAGCCTTGATAGGTAGCAACTCACTGAGTTGGATATTGTTTTCAGCAAGTATCTGAATATTCGGGAAAGCTGTTATTGTAGGGGTGATATTGCCCATGCGCTGTGCAAGGGCTTGCATTCCGTTAGGCATACGTTTACACATTGCACGCCATTGTACGATGAGTTCTTGTTGAGAAAACTCCTCTTTCTCCTCTTTGTTGGTTACTTCTGGTTCGTTGGCATTGGTGTTTTTACGTTCTTCTCCTTTGAGCAATGTGCTGACCGAAAGCCCCATTCCTCCTAAGTTAATCGATGTAGGTAAACCATGGGTGACGACGGCTGCACCACTATGATTGCTTGTTAACGCTTCGGTAGAGCTGTTAGAAGAGGGCGCAATGGTTACAGGTGTCTCGTTGTCAGTTGACTTGTGAGACTCCTCATGATGATGTCTAAGGCTCCCAACCACCTGCTGAGTCGGTTTCTGTTGAGCCTTTACAATAAGATTCTTGAACAGGGATTTTAATCGTTTAGGGCTACGCCCCGAGGCTGGGACATCATCGTCCTTCTGTGTTATTTGTGCTACTTGGATGAGTGTTAGCTCAACGAGTAAACGCTTATTAGAACTTTGTCGATATTCAACATCACATTGGTTCATAATCTTCAATGCGTTATATAGGAAGAGAGTAGGGCACTTCTGCGCCTGCTCTTGGTATCGTTTGCGTTGTTGTTCGCTAACCTCTAATAATGGTAGAGTTTGTACATCTTTTGCCATCAATACATTGCGAACGTGCGAAGCAAGTCCATTGATGAGGTGACCACCATCAAAACCTTTGTTGATAACATTATTCAGAAGAACCATAATGTCGCTTACCTTATTCTCAAGGGCAAGATTGATGATGTTGAAATAATTGTCTTCATCAAGTACATTGAGGTCTTCTATTACCTTTTGGTAGGTGATATTGCCTTGTGAGAAACTTGCTACTTGATCGAAGATAGAGAGTGCATCACGCATACCACCATCTGCTTTCTCTGCGATGATATTGAGAGCTTGCTCATCATATTGTATGTTCTCTTTCTCAGCAACAGCCTTTAAGTGGTTGATGATATTAGGAACTGTCATGCGTTCGAAGTCATATATCTGGCAACGAGACAATATGGTTGGCAGGATTTTATGCTTTTCTGTGGTCGCAAGGATGAATATAACGTGTGCAGGAGGTTCCTCTAATGTCTTGAGAAATGCGTTAAAGGCAGCTGTTGATAACATGTGAACCTCATCGATGATAAACACTTTGTAGCGTCCAACTTGCGGTGGAATACGGGTCTGCTCCATAAGTGTCTTGATGTTCTCAACCGAGTTGTTACTTGCTGCATCAAGCTCAAATATGTTGTAACTGCGCCCTTCTGCAAAGGCTTTACAGCTCTCGCATTCATTGCAAGCCTCACCCTCATTGGTGGGATTCTCGCAGTTGATAGCCTTAGCAAAGATACGTGCACAAGTCGTCTTACCCACTCCTCGAGGTCCACAAAAGAGATAGGCATGAGCCAATTTGCCACTTTTTACGGCATTCTTCAGCGTGGTAGTCAATGCCTGTTGACCAACGACAGAGTCGAAGGACATCGGTCGATACTTACGCGCCGAGACGATATATTCATCCATAAATCATACTTTTCTAATTCGTGATGCAAAGGTAATAAAAGTTGAGAAAAGACGCTCTTAGAGCATAGATATTAAATTGTTAATTTGCTAAAAATCTGTTTGCTACATGCCAACATGTGCAATCTTTTCCTTACTTTTGCACAAAATTGAGTAATAAGTGAGCAAGATTACTGGACATATACTTGGCTTTCTAAGTCGGTTCAAGTTTCATATTGTTATCCTCTTGGGCGTTCTTATTGTAGGAGTCTTGGATGAGAATAGCTTTATGAAGCGTATAGAATATGCCTACCAGATTAAAGACTTGAAGGCAGAAATCCAAAAGTATGATAGGCAATATCATCATGATACCCAACAACTAAAGGACTTAAAGCGTGACCCGAAAGCGATTGCTCGCATTGCAAGGGAGCGTTATTTCATGAAGACTGAAGATGAGGATATCTTCGTTCTAAGCGATGATGAACAGCTAGATAATACCCAAAAGTATGAGACAACTGAGTAAATTTGAATCAATAATCTATCTTCTTGGTGGAATAACGATGGTTGCAGGTGCAGGGCTCTACGCCTTTTTCATTGTTCAACACGTTGCATGTTGGATAATGCTTATCGGTGCTCTTGCTTTCGTCTTAATGCAGTCACGCCAACGATATGATGGTTCTTCTCTGACTATCCGTCGCTTACGTAAGATTATGACTATTGCTGGCTTTGGTTTATCATTGCTGGCTCCTTTATGGTGGAGGACTCTTATATGTTCCTTCGCCCTGTGTTCTCTAATACAGCTGAGGGTTATACCACTTACGTGAACGTCTTTCATCATAATTGGGTGATACTCCTTTTAATCTCAGCAATCCTAGAGATGTACACCTCACATCGCATTAGTTATGAGCTTAAAAAGGAACTCCAATAGGGTTAGTAACTAAAAAAGTCTAAAAGAGGAATAGATAGTTTTAATTTGAATAAAAATGTTTCTTGGCATCAATTATACGTTGTACTTTTGTCAAAACAGAACCAGTTGAATGACCTATGAATAAAGTTCTTTACGCACTTTTAACGCTTATCGCTTGCACTTCTTGTGGAAGTTCTTTCAATATACAAGGCACTTCTAACGTCTCAAGTTTAGATGGTCGGAAGCTCTATCTCAAGGTAGATAAGGCGGACTCATTGGTTAATTTAGATTCATGTGATGTCGTTCATGGACAGTTCTCATTCCATGGTACGATTGATTCTGTTAGGGTGGCGCAAGTCTTTATGGATGATGTTAACCTTCAATTCCCCGTTGTTATTGAAGGTGGAGATATAGTAGTAAAACTGGATAATACCCAACAACGCGTTAGCGGAACACCATTGAATGATAAGTTAAACGACTTCTGGACGAAGTTTACTCAACTACGAAATCAGTATGGAGAGATCGATCATGAGGAGAGTGCCGCAATACTAAATGGACACGATGAGGAGACTATCAATGCCCGACTTATTAAGAAGGCACTAGGCGTGTACGCAAAGAGTGACAAGTTATTCACCAAGTTTGTGACTGAAACTTTGATAACGTGTTAGGTCCGTGGTGCTTTATGACACGTATATCATACGATACTACGCCTGATGCTTACCCTGTTTGGATGAATGATTATATGTATGCTAATGCTGTTAATCAACTACCTTCTTGGGTCGAGTTCATCATGACAAAGGCAACAGATAACTTTAAGAATAACCCCGAGATAAAGACTTTCTACGCTGATTTCTTGCAGGCTCAAAAGGAGATGAATGGTATGGCTGAACCCGCAAATGCACCGATGAACGATGCGCCAGGTACTACGCCAAATGCTTCAACGGCTCCTCCTACACCAGCAGAGATGGCAGGCGACTCTATTCCAAAGTAATTATCACAATAGTTATAACGGCGTATCACAATAGTGATAATCAAGTATCACAATAGTGATACTGATGTATCATACGGGTGATAACGGATTGTTACAAGGGTGATAACGAATGATTGCAGTAGTGGAGAGTGCTTTAAGTATTAGAGATAGATGGTTTGGAAGACTCGATAAAGGCTCACTTTATTCTCAACGAAACCCCTTAAAACATTTATAATTATATGCGGAGACTTATTCAAGGCGGTACTATCGTCAACGAAGGTCGAAGTTTTCTCGGCTCAATAATCATAGAGGATGATTGTATCAAAGATATTATTAAAGGTAATCTAACAGCCCGTGGCACATTTGACGAGGTAGTCGATGCCACGGGATGTTTCGTCTTGCCAGGTGTTATTGACAGTCATGTACACTTCCGTGAACCAGGGCTTACAGAGAAGGCAGACCTTGAGAGCGAGAGTAGGGCGGCTGCTTTCGGTGGTGTGACATCCTATTTTGATATGCCAAATACCAATCCCCAGACCACAACTATAGTGGCTTTGGAAGATAAGTGGGCGCGTGCAGCGAAGTCAAGTCACGTTAACTATAGTTTCTTCTTTGGTGCTACGAATGCGAATAGTAAGTTATTTGAGCAATTAGATGTCCACTCTATTCCAGGAATAAAGCTCTTTATGGGGGCTTCAACGGGGAATATGCTGGTAGACCAACGTGATTCCTTAGAGGCAACCTTTCGTGTTGCAGCCTCTTTGGGGCTTCCTGTTATGACGCATTGTGAGGACTCTGGTATCATAAACCAGAATATGAAGGCAGCTAAAGAACGCTTTGGAGAAGACCCAGACATTACCCATCATTGGGAAATCCGCAGTGAGGAGGCTTGCTGGCAGTCGTCTTCCTTAGCTGTTGAACTTGCTAGGAAATACAAGACACAGCTTCACATTGCACACGTTTCTACGGCTAAAGAGCTTTCATTTGCAGGTCATCCAGAAGATGAGGGGCGCATAACTCTAGAAGCAGTGATAGCCCACATCATCTTCCAACGAAGATTATCTTACGAAAGGCGCACTAATCAAATGCAATCCATCCGTTAAGACCTCTACTGATCGTGCTGCTATTCAACAAGCACTCATGTCTGGTCGTATTACAACGATCGGTACAGACCATGCTCCCCACCTCCTTTCTCAAAAGCAAGGAGGCTGTGCCAAGGCAACTTCGGGTATGCCCATGATTCAGTTCTCACTGGTTTCTATGTTGGAATTGGTGGATGATGGAGTTCTAACCATCGAACGACTGGTTGAGTTAATGGCGCATGCTCCTGCGCAGCTGTTCAAGATAGACAAGCGTGGATATCTACGAGAAGGTTACAAGGCAGATGTTACGATCGTTCAACCACATCAATCATGGACAGTAGACGAAGCGTGCATACAGAGTAAATGTAAGTGGAGCCCGATGATGGGACACACGTTTCAATGGAAGGTAATACACACCTTCTGCAATGGGTACCACCTATTGAATAATGGCGAATTAGACACAACAACGAGAGGGGAGAGGCTCTCTCTTTCCGCAACACAAAATAATTCCGAATATGAAAGAAAGTCCAGCTGATAATAAGAGTAAGATACTCACTTACAACATAAGTGACATTACACCTTATATTAATTGGCCTTACTTCTATTATGCCTGGTCGATGAATGGCAAGGCAAAAGATGCGCAGCAGGAATTGAAGCAAGATGCTGAAGCCATGTTGGCAAGTATGGAAGGGCGATATCACACACGTGCTGTCTTTGCGCTTTGTGAGGCTAATAGCGATGGAGATGACCTCTTTATCAATGGGACTCGCATTCCTATGTTGCGTCAGCAAAGGGTGAAGGAGGGTAAACCCAACCTGTGCCTTGCTGACTTTGTGCGCCCGCTTTCTTCAGGAATAACTGATACTGTTGGGCTCTTTGCTACCTCTGTTGATCAAGCAATAACCACTGATAACGAAGCTGATACTTATCTTCACATGTTGTCTCAAACCCTATCTGATAGATTGGCAGAGGCTACGGCAGAAAGAATGCACGAAGAGGTGAGGCGGAAATATTGGGGGTATGCATCTGATGAGCAGCTTGCGATAGCGGAACTCTATGCCGAGAAGTATCAAGGGATACGCCCAGCAATAGGTTATCCGTCACTTCCTGACACAAGTGTGAACTTCCTTCTTGAACGTAATCTAGATATGAAAGGGATTGGGATAAGGCTTACCGAAACAGGAATGATGATACCCCATGCAAGTGTATCAGGCTTTATGTTCGCTCATCCAAAGGCTTGTTACTTTGATTTAGGTAAGATTGATGAGGAACAACTACAAGACTATGCACATCGGCGAGGGCTCCCCATAGAGAAAGTAAGGACTTTTTAAGTGCCAATCTACTAAAGAGATGATAGCAAGAATTGTGATATACCTCCTCTTAATGATAGTTCTTTCGGATTTGTACATCGATATGCACTATTTCCGAAAGCGTTATCACGTGACTTGGTGGCAGCGTCTTCTATGGTGGATACCCTGCATTGGTATGGTTGTCTACACCTGTTTGTTGGCTTCCATACGCAACTTTGCACCAGTAGACCTCACTTGGTTGAACACTTATCTATTCCTCCTTGGAATGTTCGTAGTGCCCAAGACAGTTTTTGCAATTGCCTCGTTCTTTGGTTGGATAATGCGTAAGTATATCACACACACGCCTCGTAACTGGGGGCATTACATAGGAGTTCTATTGGGCGTAGGTGCTTTTGGTGTGTATGTCTATGGGCTTACAGCTGGTGTATCAGCAATTAAAGTGAACCACATCGACCTATCTTTTAAGAATCTACCTGCCTCCTTCAATGGCTATCGTATAGTACATATATCTGATTTGCATCTCGGAACCTTTGATGGATGGCGTGAGAAGATATTGAAAGCAGAGATGGATAGCATAGAAAAGCAGCACGCTAACCTTATTTGTTTTACTGGTGACATACAGAATATGCGCCCACAAGAGGTGGAGGCAATGCAAGCGGTCATTCGTAAACCGATGTCGCGTACCATCTCTGTGTTGGGTAATCATGACTATACAGAGTATATCGTAGGTAGTAAGAAAGAGAAGATTGCACAAGAGATGAGGCTTGTCAAGGAGGAAGAGAAGGGTTTGGGATGGATACTCTTGCGTAATCAGAATGTGATAATATGCTCACCAAAGGGTGAGGATATATATATCTGTGGTACGGAGAATGATGGGAAACCACCATTCCCGAACTATTCTAATTATAAGAAAGCGACCATGGGGATTCCTAAAGGAGCATTTGTCATTATGTTGCAACACGACCCTTCTGCCTGGAAACGTTCTATCTTGCCTCAAACGACAGCCCAATTAACGCTCTCTGGGCACACTCATGGCGGACAGATGCAGCTCTTTGGATGGCGACCAACAAGCCTCCGACAACATGAAGATCATGGACTCTACGAGCAAAGCGGGCGTTATCTCTATGTCACAGCAGGGCTTGGTGGGCTCGTCCCTTTCCGTCTTAATATGCCAAATGAAGTAACAGTAATAACGTTACATACGAAGTAATAACGAGTAACAAACAATAAAGAAAGCAATAAAGAATTATCTTATGAGCAATTCGACATTACAACGACACACAAAACACACTATTCATCACCCATCCTTCTTTGCGTTGATGGGAACACTTCTGTACGACCTCTATACATTATGTATCGTACTTCCTCTTTTCATACTTGTCTCTATTCTCACAGCCTTGATAACGACGATTGGCTGTCGATTAGGCAATGGGCATTTCTGGGGATACTATCCCGGGAAGTGGTGGTCATGGTTTACTATCCGCTTACTGTTCCTCCCTGTAAAGGTAGAAGGGCGTGAACACTTAGACCCCAAACAGAGTTATGTCTTTGTTAGTAACCATCAAGGAGCATTTGACATCTTCCTTATTTATGGTTTCTTAGGGCGTAACTTCAAGTGGATGATGAAGAAGGCTATCCGCAAGATACCGCTCATTGGACTTGCATGTGAGCAGGCTCACCACATCTTTGTAGATAAGAGTGGGGCGAGCAAGATAAAGAAGACATACGATGAAGCACGTGAGACGCTACGCGAGGGGATGTCAGTAGTGGTGTTTCCAGAGGGTGCGCGCAGCTTTACTGGTCATATGGCTCACTTCCGCCGAGGTGCTTTTATGCTTGCTGATGAGCTGCAATTACCAGTATGCCCAATTACTATTAATGGTTCATTCGACGTTATGCCACGAACAAAAGACTGGAACTTCCCCTGTATGGAATAGACTTCGTTTAACGATTCATGAACCTATTCAGCCTAAGGGAAAGGGTTCGGAGTTTGAGAAGCAAACTATGGTTGAGGCGTATAAAGCAGTCATGTCTGGACTAGAAGAGAAGTACCAAGGATTTATAGATAACCCAGACCAGTAATAACTGCCTACTGGTTTTTATTCGATTATTTGCTTCATTCAGATAAATATACTACTTTTGCACAAAAACAAAACCTATGACAAGCGATAGTATAGTAATCATACCGACCTATAACGAGAAGGAGAATATAGAGAAGATTATCCATGCTGTATTCAATTTGGATAAGTTCTTTCATGTCTTGGTAATTGATGATGGAAGTCCAGATGGCACTGCGCAGATTGTTCATCGATTGATAAACAATGGTTGTTCTGACCGATTGTTTATTATCGAGCGTACTGGTAAGTTAGGACTAGGAACAGCTTATATTACAGGCTTTAAGTGGGCTTTGGAGCATGGTTATGATTATATCTTTGAGATGGATGCCGACTTTAGTCACGATCCAAATGACCTCCCTCGTCTTTATGCTGCGACGCATGATGAAGGCTATGATGTCGCTGTTGGGTCTCGTTATGTTAGTGGGGTGAATGTTGTTAATTGGCCTATTGGGCGCGTGCTGATGAGCTATTTCGCTAGTAAATACGTACAGACTGTGACGGGATTCCATGTTCATGACACCACAGCAGGCTTCGTTTGCTATCGTAGGAAGGTGTTGGAAACTATCCCATTAGATGATATTAGGTTTAAAGGATATGCTTTCCAAATAGAGATGAAGTACACCTCTTACAAGATAGGCTTTAAGATTAAAGAGGTTCCAGTCATCTTTGTTAATCGTCGTGAGGGCGTTAGTAAGATGAGTGGTGGTATATTCTCTGAAGCCTTCTTCGGCGTTATGCGCCTCCGTCTTGACGGCTGGTTTAAGAAGTACCCGAAGGCTTAATAGTAATAAGACAAGCCTCACCTATCCTCCCTGAACGGGTAGGACTCTCTCACAAAATAGATATTTGCAGGAAAGAAAGGGGCAGGTTAATGTGTTGCGAGGTATAGTCTTGTTAGCTACAAAAGCAATACTGCACACAAAGAAACGCTCTTTTGCATGGGAAGAGGGCGTTTTCTTGATATGAGAAGAGCCTCTCCTTAATGCAAGGAGAGGCTCTCTTTGATTCAAGAGGGATCATCTACTTATTCTTACCAACTATTCGTATCAAGCGTTTTACCACTTAATTAATCATCGTATGATAACAGTTATAATCTTTTTGCTCGCTTTTCTTCTCCTTGGTATAGGCTTTCTACTAAGTTATCATAAGGAAGTTACTAATCCGGAAGATGCTTATAGGCGGAATTGGAAAGGCTTCTTCTGGTCATCTCTACGCATGATGTCATTAGCAGTTGTTACGTTGTTTCTGTTCTTCGTCATGCTCTGCTTTGTTGGTGAAGACGACCCTGAGGATAATCTGAGTTGGATAGTTTGGTTTATTGTCGTCACATGGTTTCTGTCGATTCCTGTGTTTGTTATTTATGTCATATCCGCTGTTCAGGTTATTGTTCATCGTGAGTTATATATAAATAAGGTGTTTCTTGGATTACACATCATCAATCTCTTGCAAGTAATATGTGTATTGATTTTGGCTATTCTGCCACAGAAAAGTTGTACACCTGAGGCTATGGAAACTGATTATAAGACGCATCAAACAGAGATAAGACGTTTGATTGCAGTTACAAAAGGTTGGTTGCCGGATAGTACAGGGTTCTCCGTGGAGTATTCGAATAGTGGAGAAATTACGGACTGGGGCGTTAACTCGAAGGTAGATGTAAACTTTGAGCCAGACAACGGGGTCACTGATAACGTAAAGAATCGGGAGTTAAAGAAGATAGGACTTAGTGTTGAGCGCCTAGATTCCATCCGTTTTGCACTGCGGGAGATGGATTATCGAGGTTTAAACATTGGTAATAATAATGGGTATGGGGACTGCACAGAGATAGAATATGGGCGCAAAGGGCAAGATGTCTTTTATTATCAATTATATGACAAGCCCCTCACTGACTCGTTAATCAGCGAACTTAATAATCTACCTAGCTTCGTTGTATTCAATCGACGAGTGGTATTTTACTGTATGGAAAACTCTCTCGATACCCCTCACTTTCCTGGGAAAGAAACCTATCTAGCGCATAGACGTAAGCAGAAATAAGGTCGGTAAGATTTGTAATAGATTCCTTGTCTTTGGGAGATATCAGCTGGTCATCCTGTTGACGCAACGCTTTATTCTATCTGCCGTGAGCGTTGCCGTGAGTTCGCAGGAGAGGGTATGCGTAATGACGATTTGATACGTTGGGCATCATTGGATTAGGTGAAGAACTATCAAATTGAGGGTGTGAACTTCTGAACATATCTATATCAAAGTTCTATGTTTATCGGCATAGACGGGAACAGCCTCATACTTGCTGATGGTAGTGCTAAGGCTAATATCTCAGCGAAGGCACTATCTACTTCGTTCCAGATTCGTCTATGTGATGCTTGAAATGACACATACGTGTCGCTCGACTGACACGTATGTGCTAACCCTTGTAACACATACGTGTTAATGACGTGATACGTATGTGTCATTTCCATCAATCCTATGTGTTACTTTTCGTGACTGATAATAGTCGCCTAAACAACAGAAAGCGGAAGTCCCGATAGGTAAGGGGACTTCCGCTTGATATGTTGTGACTCCGTTGGGATTCAAACCCAAGACCTTCAGAACCGGAATCTGACGCTCTATTCAGCTAAGCTACGGAGCCTAATAGCGCTGCAAAGGTACTGTAAAGTTTGGATAACTCCCAAATGAAGCCGAAACCGACATGGGTGCATTTAGATTTTTTATAGGTTTCTGAAAGGGCTTTCTCCTGTAAATCCTTTCTCCTAAAACTATTCTAAAACGGCTCTTCATCTTATCCTTTAGCAGACACTAATCCTATTAATCGATAAATCGCTTCGTAAGATCTTTGTATTCGTCTATCCTGCGATCGCGCAGGAATGGCCACCAACGACGCACTTGCTCGCTATGGTCTAGGTCGATGTTAAGGATGATACTCTCCTCCTCATTGTCGCTTGCACGATAGAGTAGTTCGCCCTGTGGTCCAGCCACGAAGCTACTTCCCCAGAACTGAATTCCCCCTGTTTGTTCGCTTGGATCGCTCTCATGACCTACACGATTAACGGCGATGACAGGCAATCCGTTAGCCACTGCGTGCCCACGCATTACCGTTGTCCATGCCTCACGCTGGCGTTGTTGCTCTGCTTCTGTGTCACTACTTTCATAGCCGATAGCAGTGGGGTAGATGAGCATTTCTGCGCCTTGTAATGCCATTAAGCGGGCTGCCTCAGGGTACCATTGATCCCAACAAACCAATACTCCCAAGCGTCCCACGCTCGTGTCGATAGGATGGAAACCGATGTCACCTGGTGTGAAATAGAACTTTTCGTAGTAGGCAGGGTCGTCGGGAATGTGCATCTTACGATACTTACCAGCTATTGTTCCGTCTTTCTCTATGACGACAGCCGTGTTGTGATATAAGCCAGCAGCCCGTTTCTCAAAGAGGGAGGTAACAAGCACGATACCTAATTTGCGTGCCAACTCACCATAGAAGTTTGTTGATGGTCCAAGGTATGGGTTCTGCTAAGTCGAAGTTATTTACGTCCTCCGTCTGACAGAAGTATAATGAGTTGTGTAACTCTTGTAATACCACTAGTTCGGCACCCCTTTGTGCGAGGTCAGTGATGTTCTCTGCCAATCTTTCTATATTCTTCTTCGTATCCGCAATGTTATGTTGTTGCAAGATACCAATCTTTAGTTCTCTCATCTATTTAATATGTTTCCAACTTGTCCGAAGCGTGAAATAACTTGCTTCGGAGCGGTTGGGGTTGGTTTTAAACTTACTATTATGCAGTGTGACAAATACTTTCTCCATGTTTTTTCTCTTCTGTTAAAGAGCTGGAGAAAGCGGTAGTTGCATAGTTAAACAATGTATGGAACCATGTTGTCGGATGATAGTTCTACTGTCAATACCTATTATCTCTCTGTCAGGGAACGCTAGTTGAATTTGTTCCATTGCCCTTTTGTCCTTTTCGGGTTGGTTATAAGTAGGAACGAGTACAGCGTCGTTGAGAATAAGGAAGTTGGCGTGTGTCGCTGGCAGCCGCTCGCCATCATCGTAGATAGCATTTGGCATGGGGAGCGGCAGTAGTCGATAAGGTTGCCCCTCAGGGGTTCTTAATCCCTGCAACTGCTCCTCTAAATGCTGGAAGTCATCATAGTGCTCGTCTTGAGGGTCATCACACCTTATATATAATAACGTATCATTAGGCGCAATGCGAACGATAGTATCAATGTGACCATCGGTATCATCGCCAGCTAATTGACCATAGTCTAACCATACAATATGGTTGATGTTTGGGAAGAACGAACGCAACTTCTGGTCAATATCCTCCTTACTCAAAGGTTGGTTGCGATGAGGTGCCATCAGGCAGCCAGTTGTTGTGAAGAGCGTGTGTTTGCCATCACACTCTATCGAACCACCCTCTAGAATGAAGTCCTTATGGCTTACAAGTGCTCCTTCGAAAAGCCCCGCCTTGTAAACCGCTTGGTTAATCTTATTATCCTTGTCAGCGGCAAACTTCTCTCCCCATCCATTGAAACAGAAGTCGAGAAGGACGCTCGCTTGTTGAGTTCCGCTCGCTGTCGTGTCTGGGAGTAGGGTGATGGGTGCAACATCGCGTGCCCATGTATCATTGTTATCGCAGGCAAATATTGTTACCTGTTTCATCTGCCCTTCTGTGAGATGCTTGGTCAATAAGTCCTGCACCCGTTCCGTGTCTCGTGCTGTTATGAGCAATTTCTCGTGTCGAGTGATAGCCTTCGCCATCTGAAGATAAACCTCAGTTATCTCCTCCAAATAGGGACACCAGTCAGTGTCCTCGTGTGGCCATATCAGCATGATAGCCCTTTGCTGTTCCCATTCAGCGGGTAATCTTAAACCTTGAAGTCTGTTAGTATTCATGTTGCAAAGGTAAGAAAAGAAAATGTGATAGGCGTTCTTGCGTTTGTATTTTTTATGGGGTATATATGTCTTGTTCTGTTGGCTATAGGCTATCCGTTTGTTTCATTTATAGTAGCTTGGGCGTTGATATATATCAAGTAAGTGCTTGATGTATGTCAATCAACGACTTGATATACGTCAATTAGGTCGTTTGATATGTATCAAGGAGTTTGATGAAAGTCAAATAAATCCGTTTTTCCATGTTTAAATGCGCTTATTCTTCGTATGAAATAGCAAACAGTACTAACTTTGCAAACGCAAACAAGACATAAGAGATGTCAGTTTAGGGTAGATGATTTACCATTAATAAGGCATCAATCTCATTAGGTAGACACAAGGAAAAAAGATTGTTTAACAGGTAAAAAGAAAGGAACAACGTTATGAAACAAAGAATTAAGAAATCATCCATGGCGCGCAAGTTCTTCCATTACATGATTAATGTTATCAGTGAGTATAACATGGGTAGAGCAACTTGCTTAGCGTAATGCTAGCTCTAATTAAAAAGAGTTTTATAGCTACAAAAGAATTGATAAAATTTGAGAGAGAATAATAGAAGAGTCGAATCATGGTCTGTTAAGGACACTGATTCGACTTTATTGTTATCTTATCATTCCTTTTTACCTTAAATAAAAGTGCCTGCCTTTGTTGATATAGCAGGTTTTTTGTATGACATGTGATTGTAATGCCTGTGAGCATAAGGCGTTGCATAACAGACTAAACAGACTAAAAACAGGGAGGAAATAGTCTAGGACTCATGTAAAAATAACCTATTTCCTCATGAAGGAGAGGCTTAGAAGCATAGAGGATAAGTGTTGGCTCGAGGATAGAGGCGTATTGTTATGAAAAGAGATAAGCGTGTTGTACAGGCGAGATAACTTAAACAGTTTTCCTTTTTATTAGGATTTTTAATATATTGAGCGGTGGTTTCTTGGTATAAAAAAGGTATCTTTGCAGCAAGATTTATTTGCAGAATGAAACGGATTAGAATATCATCTCTGATAGTGTTTGCCGGACTCGTCGCATGTACCTCATGTGAGGATGTGAAGCGTCCTGCACCTAAACGAGAGGCAGTCAATGTCACTCCTCCGTCTAGAGAGAACGAGGCAATAAGTCAGTTGACGGCCTCAATAGAAGAAATATCGGATAATTTGGATCTTATCTCATCGCAAGAGGCAATGCTTTGTAAGACTACTGAGCATGCGAACAAGAAGTCTAAGATTATTCAGCAGATAAAGGGTCTTGGAGCGTTGTTGGCTGAGAAACAAAAGCAAATAGATAAGCTATTAAGTGAGAAGAAAAAGCAGTCAGAGGTGTCATCTGATAAGAGTGCCACAATAGATAAGCTCTATAAGACGATAGCCTTCTTAGCTTCTCAGTTGAGAGAAAAGAGTGATCACATGGCGGAACTAGAGGCTGTTGCTAGTAGGAAAGATGTCAGTGTAGAGCAGTTGAAATACATTGTCTTGAATCAATCTAATAGTGCTGAAGCCCTGCGCTATAAATATGATATGTCTGTATCAGGTAATAATAGCCCTAGAGTAAAGGTGGTGAAGCAAGTGGAACAACCAAAGAGAGTGTTCTATATTATTGCTGATAAACAGACGCTGAAAGATAAGGGACTCTTGAAGACAAGTCTCTTTTCGAAGAAGATAAACAATAATAATATCACAGAAGAGAGCTTTATTAAGGCGAATCAGAAGGACTTAACAACGTTGACGATTAAGTCGACATCTCCCAAGATATTATCTCCTAATCCAGAGTCAAGTTATACCTTGACAACGAATGAAGATGGAACTTCAACGCTCACCATTACAAATTCGGATAAGTTCTGGAACGTGTCTCCTTACTTGATTATACAGGAGTAAGAGGCTTGAAACTACCTGGAGATGGATAGTGAGATACGACAGCTCTAGTATAAAGTCCTAAAATAACGTATGATAAGAGTTGTGAGAATGGAATAAAATTGCTATCTTTGCAGCCTAAAACTTATGCGTAGCGTGAAAATAAAGGAAGTTATTGATGCCCTTGAACGGTTCGCGCCTTTGCCCTTGCAGGAAAGTTATGATAATGCTGGTCTGCAAGTTGGATTGACAGAGGCGGAAGTATCAGGGGCTTTATTGTGCCTTGACGTGACGGAGAAAGTGGTGGAGGAGGCAATGCAACGTGGTTGTAACCTAATTGTTGCACATCACCCACTTATCTTCCGTAAGTTATCACAAGTGTCAGATACCGATTATGTTCAGCGTACGGTTATGAAGGCTATTAAGAACGATATAGCCATCGTTGCCATGCACACGAATCTTGATTCGGCAGAGAATGGCGTGAACTTCAAGATAGCAGAGAAACTAGGATTGAGGAACGCACATTTCTTTGGTCGGAATAAACAAGTGCTTAGTCCACTCACAGGTAATACGATAATTGGTGGTGATGGGGTTATTGGTGAATTTGAAGCACCATTAGCAGCTGATGACTTGATACTTTTACTGAAAGAAGTTTGATGTAGAGTGCGTTCAAGCCAATGAATTACTTCGCAGAGAGATTCGTCATGTTGCAATTTGTGGTGGTTCTGGTTCTTTCTTGTTGCGTGATGCCATTGGTGCTGGTGCCGATGCCTTCATAACGGGAGAGATGGGATACCATGAGTTTTTTGGTCATGAGCAAGAGATACAGATATGTGTTATGGGGCATTACCAGAGCGAGCAATATACAACGGAAGTACTTCGAGATGTGATAGAACGTGATACCCCAGGTGTTAAATGCTGTATATCAGAGATAAATACTAATCCGATTATCTATTTCTAGTAGGTTGAGTAGGTTTATCCAATCAATTAATCAAGCATAGGAATGGGGTTTGATAATGAATATTGAATTATAATTAAGATAAGAACTATGGCAAAGAAAGATCCAAAAGAGTTACCAGTCGAGGAGAAGCTAAAGAACCTTTTCCAGTTACAGACAACACTTTCTGCTATCGATGAGAAGCGTGCATTACGTGGTGAGTTACCACTTGAAGTACGTGACTTAGAGGATGATTTGGAAGGTTTGCACACTCGTATAGAGAAGATAGAGCAGGATATAAAGGATTTCCAGAGTGCTATCACTCAGAAGAAAGGTGATATCATTGAAGCTCAAGCAAGTTTGGAACGATACAACAAACAGTTGGATACTGTTGCAAACAACCGTGAGTATGATACCTTAACAAAGGAGATTGAGTTCCAAACTTTAGAGATTGAGCTTTGTAATAAGAAGATAAAGAAGCTCAGCATAAGGTTGAAGAGAAGCAAAGAGACTTAGAGGAAAATCGTGCGCTACTGGAGGATCGCCAGCATGCACTCGAAGAGAAGCGTAATGAACTGGACGAGATTATGCAGGAGACACGTGAAGAGGAAGGTCTGTTGAAAGAGAAGTCCGCTGAGCTTGAAACAAGAATTGAACCAGGATTGTTACGTAGTTTCAAACGCATTCGTCGTGGAGCTCGTAATGGATTGGGTATTGTTTATGTGCAGCGTGATGCTTGTGGTGGTTGCTTTAACAAGATTCCTCCTCAGCGTCAGTTAGATGTTAAGATGCACAAGAAAATCATTGTCTGTGAATATTGTGGTCGTATCCTTATTGATCCAGAGTTGGCTGGTGTGAAGGTAGAAAAGCCTACAGAAGATAAGCCAAAGAAGCGTAGAACAACCCGTAAGAAGAAGGAAGAAGAGGAAGACTAAATAATGTCTGATGTTGAATTCCTATAAAATGGAATTATAAAATGAAGTCCCTTATCTATGCACAATGATGCTTTAGGTAAGGGATTTTTCAGTTCTCTTGGTTACTTTCTGTGAAATTATTTGTGCCTTTAATAATATTTATTTATCTTTGCCAGTACTAAGATTGATTAGAATAAACATTAAGTTGCATGTCGGATGAGAGTTGCCTTATAGGTTCTCCCCAATCTCAAAACTATGTGTTAAATAGAACTGATTACCAAACTTAGCCATGGGAGACTGGCTCAAAATTTACTATTATGGAAGAATTAAACAATCCAAAGCCAAACAATTATTTGCCTCTCGCAATTTTCACTACTCTTTGTTGCTGTTTACCATTTGGTATCTATGCGATTATTCGTTCTATGAAGGTGAACGATTATTACATGATGAAGCAATATGATGCAGCAGCGGCAGCAGCAGCAGATGCTAAGAAGTGGAGTATTATTGGTATTGTTACGGGCGTAATCTTTCAGATAATCTACTTTGGTTTCTTGGGTGGTATGAGTTATTTAAGCGCATTATCACACTAAAAATTGAAATCTAAGAAGAGATTTATGGGGGCTCTCTTTTTGGGAGCCTCCTTATTAATCATATACTATTTTTATGATCCTGTTACTACTTCTTGGGCTCCAAAATGTCCATTTAAGGTGTTGACAGGACTGCAATGTCCAGGTTGTGGATTGCAGCGGGCATTGCATGCTTTGTTGCAGGGAAGATTCGTAGAGGCAATTCATTATAATTACTTCTTGTTATTTGGTATCCCTTATTTATTTTTATTTGGACTTCGTGCGTTGCTACCTGCTAGCAATTCTAAGCGCAGATTGACTAGAGTAATAGAGGATAGAAGACTTATTTTGACCTATGTTGTCCTCTTCTTTGTATGGCTTGTTGTGAGGAATATTTTGCATATATGATAATTCTTCTGTTATTACCATATGTTACAGACGGATAAAAGGGTTATTTTTACTTTAAAGATAAAGATAATGGAACAAGAGAAAGTTAATCAATTATTAATGATGATGGGTTCGAAGATTCCATCTGAAAGTATACCAATGGTACGTGATAGATTGCTTAAGTCAGATATGAGTGAATCAGATTTTCTCATTCTAGTGAATGGTATGAAAGATCCAACTCTATCTCTTATTTTATCGATACTTGTTGGTGTCCTAGGTGTTGATAGATTTTACATCGGTGATGTTGGACTTGGAATTGGAAAGTTGTTGACCTTTGGTGGATGTTACATTTGGGCTTTGGTTGATATTTTCCTGATAATGGGAGCTACGAAAGAAAAGAACCTAGAACTCCTTTTAACCCATATTCATTAATTTGCAATTTGACGTAATGTTATTACATTCGTATTAGATTGTAAATCTAAGAAAAAGCCCTTATCTACTTGATATAAGAGTCATCAAGTAGGTAAGAGCATTGATTATTTTGTTGTTATAAAACTTCTATTGTTTCAATCCTAACATCTTCTGATGGGCGGTCGTTGCAATCTGTTTGACAATTTTGGATACGTCCAACGATGTCTAATCCTTCTTCAACTTCTCCAAATACTGTGTATTGGTTGTCAAGGAAGGGAGTACCACCTAATGTTGTATAAGCCTCATTTTGTTCTAGAGTGAATGTCGGTTTACCTTGTGACTTACACTTTTCTTTCGTTTCTTCTATCAGTTTGTCTTGTAGAGTCTGTAGTCCTACATGATCGCGATTACGTCTCAGATTCATAATTTCATCATGATGTTGTTTGGCTAATTGATTGAAGACGTCCTGCTCTTGTTGTATTCCCATTTGTCGTTCCAACTGCTTCAGTTCGGTTGATTTATATATTTTTCCCCATACAATATAAAACTGACTACCACTGCTAGCACGCTCAGGGTTTACCTCATCTCCTGTGCGAGCAGCACTTAAAGCACCACGTTTGTGGAAAAGTTGTGGGTATACGAACTCTGCGGGGATAGTATAGTCTGGACCACTAGTTCCAAGAACCTTTCTTTTAGGCGCATTCTTACTATTAGGATCACCACCTTGTATCATGAAATCTTTGATAACACGATGGAAAAGAGTCCCATTGTAATAGCCTTCCTTTGCAAGCTTTAAGAAGTTATCACGATGTTTGGGGGTCTCATCATAAAGGCGAATAATAATGTCGCCCTCACTTGTTTTTATTTTAAGTCTTGTTGCCATAATCCTTTTAAGATATTGTTTATAATTTATAAATCGAAGTTATATGAGTGATTGATGATAATATTTTCAATAAGAAGCAGCTAGGTTAGAAAGAGAATACTTATAATCCTCTGGCTTTAAAGATGCGTTCTTTAGCATCATTAATGTCTTGGAATTTCTTCTCTGCTGCTTTACGAATATCCTCTCCAAGGGTTGCTACTCGGTCTGGATGATGCTTTAAAGCCATCTTTCGATAGGCTACTTTTACTTCGTTGTCAGTAGCAGTAGAAGACAAGCCCAACACTTTGTAAGCGTCTTCTATATTACTATTTGCCCTTGCCCCATTCTCCATGTTAAGCATTGAATCAACGTCCTTTGCTGTTAGTCCTAAGTGGCGTGCAACCTCCTTTAAAGCCTTTATCTCTTCTGGACTTACATATCCATCTACCTTCGCAATGATAACAAGGTAATTGAGTAATTGTAGTCGTTGACTAACGTCCATATTGTGTTTTATCTCTGCACAACTTTGATGGATGGTATTTCGAAACACCTGTATCCCTTGTTTCTTTTGTATTTCAAAGAGCTTTAAGAGTATTTCTTGTCCTTGATTTTCTGCTTGTTCTCCAAAGTTCTGACGTAGGAACTGACGTACAAACTCCATCTCTGAATGCATGATTTTGTTATCTGCTTTGATGATATAAGATGATAAAACAAGCATAGAAAATAGAAAAGAATTGCGCTGTTCTTCATTGGAATGTGCATTAGAAGAACCATTCTGCCCTCCATACTGATATTGTTTATAACCATTACCCTGCGAGTAATAATCTTGGTTATTAGTGTTATAATTATTGGAATCAGCCCTTGAGTCCATCACTTCATCAATGATACTACCAAGACAGAAGCCTGCTAATGTTCCAAGAATGCCACTTCCCAACATTGTTCCTAAGGTTCCGCCAATCCAACAACCAACCCATTTCATATTTCCCATGTTGTTCTATTTTGATATTTTCGGTCTTATTAATATTGTTCCTTATATCTTATATTAGTTCACAAAGATAATGCCAAGTTGGGAGAATCTTGTCTTTTGCCTTTGGGATTGGATGCCAAATATAATGTATATCATTGAATAGAGGCAGAATAATGTAAAGTATTTTGTGTGATAAAAGATACTTTTAAGAGCTATATATGTTAAATATTTTCGTAATTTGGGATAGCTTCTAAGAACTTATATGTTTGCTTCTCGTAATCCATCTTACAGATGTATGTAGTCATACCATTCGATACAATGAGGTAATCTACATGAAGTAGTAAATTGTAGACTGTGATTTGGTCAAACACTTTCTGTGTTAATGTGATATTGGGTGCTTTGTATTCTATGATCATGCGAGGGTGTAGTTGGTTATCATACAACACACTATCCGCCCTCATCCTTTTCTCTCCGATCTGCAAAGAAACCTCATTGGCAAGTAATGAGGATGGGTAATTCTTATGTTCAACGAGATAATGTATGAAGTGTTGGCGCACCCATTCTTCTGGAGTGAGTGCAACATATTTTCTACGTAGGATGTCGAAAATTTGCTTTCGACCATGTGTCTCTTTCACTCTAATTTGATATGGAGGGAGAGTAAGTTGTATCATTTTGGACAATTCCTATATATAATAAGGTGAAAACGATAAGGCGAAAGTCAAATGAAAATTTTGTTTTCTATCTCTTTTCTATTAACTTTGCATGAAAGGATTCAGCCATGGTTATGGTGAAGTTAATTCTTAATTTCTACGGAAATAGGTGACTTCAGACATGGTAACAATCTATTCTAAATGCAAAGTTAATAAAAAAGTAAATGCCAACAAAGCAAGGAGTAACATTTCAGGCTATCATGCAGGATCTTAAAAATAGGAACTTTGCCCCTTTTTATTTATTAATGGGGGAAGAGTCTTATTACATCGATACTATATCTGACTATATTGCTTCGCACGTTCTTTTACCAGAAGAATGTGATTTTTAATCAAACGATTTGTTTTTGGTTCAGATGTGACTGCTGTACAAGTTACGGATATGGCTAAGCGATATCCTATGATGGCCGAATTTCAAGTGATTATAGTAAAAGAGGCGCAAAATATAAGATCTTTAGAGGCTTTAGAGAGATATCTTAAAAAACCTGTAAAATCAACTATTCTTGTCTGGTGTCATAAGAATGGGAAAATAGATACACGTAAGAAAGTTATTGGACTGGCGCAGGCAATGGGATTAGTTTTCGAGAGTAAGAAGTTGAGAGATTACCAATTACCAGAATTCATCCAAAATTATTTGAAGTCAAAGAAGGCTACTATTGACCCTAAGTCATGCCAGATGATAGCCAATCATATTGGTTCTGATCTAAGTCGTATAGTTTCGGAACTTGATAAAATTCTAATTTATCTCCCTAATGATAATCGACGTGTAACGCCAGATATAGTAGAGAAGGAGATAGGGGTAAGTAAAGATTTTAATGCTTTCGAATTGAGGAATGCTATTGTTTCTAAGGATATATTTAAGGCAAATCAGATAATCAAATATTTTGACAATAATCCTAAAAGCCGGCTCTCTTTACTCTTTTTCTTCCTTTACTTTTTCTCGTTCTTTTCAAAAACCTTATGATACTACATTATACTCCAAATAAGAGTTCAGAACAAGACATTGCTAGGGCATTAGATTTGAATTCAACGTGGGGAATAAAAGACTTAATTACAGGTTTGAAAAATTATTCAGCACGCAAAACTATGGATATTATTTCTAAGATTCGTGAAGTTGATGGTAAGAGTAAAGGTTTGGATAATCCTTATACTGGTGCTGGAGAATTGATGAAAGAGCTAATTTTTCTACGTTTTACACTAAAGTAAATGGAGATTTTTGGTAATTTGAAGTCTCAAAAATCTCCATTTCTATGCTAAAATCCTTCTTTTTCGATCTAGAATGAGTACTCTTAAAAGGGTACTTTTTTTGTGTTACTCCCTGAATAATAGGGTAGTTATGGTATTCTTACCTTCTCATTTTTGGGCGTATTTTTCGTTTGCCTTATACTCTGTTTATGAATATTGCAAATACGCTAAAAAAATAGACAGAAATTCAAAAAAATTGCATTTACTATTCACATTTATTATAAGTTAAAAAAGTTAGGATTCTTATTTACAAATACAAACGATTTGCATATTATTTACAAGTATAACAATAATGGTTTGCGTAATAAAATCATACATTAAGATGTAAATACAAGTCTTGAAACTTGTATATCTTGTTTTAAAAATGTATACGAATAAATATACGTCACACCATTATTAAATATAACTACTTGTAAACCAGAATTATATGAATTAATATTCTTGCTATAAAATGAAAAATAGCCTAAATTTATGCCCGAACAAGTGTATAACCCTTTATTTTTATCTTCTTAAATGTATAAATAGGCTTTTTAATAGCCAGTTAATTAAAGATATTGACCAAAGAACAGCTTATATATGATATTCTGTTGTCTATTTTTGATTTGTATATGTATATATGAATTGCACACATTTAGTTGTTTGTTATTTTAAATTGTAAATATCAAAAGTTATATATACAAACTTGTATTATTTGTGTGGAGATTTTTGGTGTTTAATATTATTTGTTTACCTTTTGTAAAAATCAATGGAAGTATGGCTCTAGAGCCTAAAAAAGCCTATTATTTGGTTATGAAAGATAGAATTAGACAACTAATGGAGAGTCAACACATGACTCAACAGACCTTTTCAGATTTTATAGGAATATCGTCTGCATCACTCAGTAGTATCTTTACAGGGAGGACGAAACCTACTCTTAACACGGTTGAGGCTATTCGTAGTAAGTTTACAAAGATCAATCTTGATTGGTTAATGTATGGTCAAGGACCCATGTTTAAGGATCAGGTTACAGCGTCAGGAGTTGATGATGATGAAAATAGTGCGGTCAATGGTACAAGTTCTGAAGGTCATTTGAATTTCTCTTCAAGCCCTGCCCCATCTGTTGAGGGATATGGTCAAGGTTCTTCATCGCACGTTGCTGATACACTTAAAACACCTGCGAGAACTGAAATAAAATATATTGACAAACCACAAAGGCGTATCACTGAGATTCGAATCTTCTTTGATGACCAGACATGGGAGAGTTTTGTTCCAAAAAAGTAAGTAGGTTAATAAAGTTGGAAGTCATCATTTCTTGTAAGGTTGCTCTATGATATTTTGCGCAGAGTATAATCAGCCTTTATATCTCTGGAAGGCTGATTTCTATCTTTGTGTTTTATCCTTTATAATCTTAGATGAGCCCTCCCTTTATGAATGGAATTTGTTTTGCTTTATTTATAGGGGATCATTTTGATAGCTGCTATTGGGTCTTTCTAATTATATAAGGTATAACCTATGATAGAAGTTGCAATGAGATAGCCTATCCGTAATCACCATCCGTACATTCTTTTGAAGATGGACTTTTACCCCGAACTTAGGTCTATGTGATAGTATAAGAATCTCTTTGAAGAAAGCTGTTAGTGGTGTCGTTTTGTCCATTTCTTTGTTTTTTCGTTGATATTTTTTGTGTATCTATCCTTTCAATAGATAATTTGTGTATCTTTGCATAAGCTAAGCTGCACTCGACAAAGCGAATGCGAGTATTCCTTTGTACTCGTTTGCATTATCTTTGCATAAGCTAAGCTGCACTCGACAAAGCGAATGTGAACATTCCTTTGTACTCGTTTGCATTATCTTTGCTAAATACATTCAAAGCATAAAAAGATGAAGAAGTATGTCCTCGACTTGAAGGTCTCTTCTGTGGAGCAGGTCAATGATAAGAATGTTCTCATTCGACTCACTGATGACAAGCCTCTACCTGAGATGCTTCCTGGTCAGTTTGTAGAAGTGAGAGTGGACGGCTCACCTTCTACCTTTCTTCGCCGTCCTATTTCTATTAATTTTATTGATCGCGAACGTAATGAATTATGGTTGTTAGTTGCCACTATAGGCGATGGAACGCGCACGCTTGGGCGTCTGCATATTGGCGATAAACTTAATTGTGTACTCCCATTAGGTAATTCCTTTACTCCTCCTAATCGTCCTGGCGAACGTATCTTGCTTGTTGGCGGTGGTGTTGGAGTTGCTCCTTTGCTTTATTTTGGTAAAACCATAAAGGATGCCGAAGCCTGTCCCGTCTTTCTTTTAGGTGCTCGCACTGCCTCTGACCTTGCAGAACTAGAACTTTTCAAAGCCTATGGAGAGGTGTGCATTACCACTGAAGATGGTTCAGCAGGTGAGAAGGGATTTGTTACGAATCACTCCGTTCTGTCCAAAGAACACTTCGATCGCATCTCAACTTGTGGACCTAAACCTATGATGAAGGCAGTTGCTCTGTATGCTCATAAGGCTTCTATCCCCTGCGAAGCATCATTGGAGAATATGATGGCATGCGGTGTTGGAGCCTGCTTGTGTTGCGTTGAGAAGACCATTGAGGGCAATCTCTGCGTATGTAAGGAGGGTCCTGTCTTTGATACGCAGAAGTTGATGTGGTGAGAAAATAGTGATAACAACACCTGAAAACTTATAAGCCTAAGAATGAGAATAAGCCTAGTAGAAGGTGTGGTTATCTATGAGGAATAAGCTAAATATGTAAAATTAAATGATGAATCTATGGCAGATTTAAATGTAAATATAGGTAACTTACATCTAAAGAACCCTGTAATGACCGCCAGCGGAACATTTGGCTATGGTCTTGAGTTTGCTGATTTCGTCCCATTGGAAGAGCTTGGAGGGATTATCGTAAAGGGTACTACGCTCAAACCACGCGAGGGGAATGACTATCCGCGCATGGTTGAAACACATCAAGGAATGCTTAATTGCGTTGGTCTACAGAATAAAGGAGTGGACTACTTCATCGATCATATCTATCCACAGATACGGGATATTGACACGAATATGATTGTTAATGTGAGTGGAAACTCGCCTGAATCGTATGCTGAGACAGCTGCCAGACTGGATGAATTAGACGCTATTCCTGCAATAGAAGTCAATATTTCCTGTCCCAATGTGAGGGAAGGTGGCATGGCATTCGGCGTTTCTTGCTCTGGTGCAGCCACTGTTGTGAAAGCCGTCCGACAGCATTATCACAAGACAATGATCGTGAAGTTGTCACCTAATGTGACCGATATAGCCAGTATCGCACGTGCTTGTGAGGATGAAGGAGCCGATTCCGTATCGTTGATTAACACCCTTATGGGAATGGCAATAGACATTGAACGCCGTTGTTCTAAGCTGAGTATCCGTACTGGTGGACTAAGTGGTCCTGCCATAAAACCAGTCGCTGTACGTATGGTGAATGATGTTGCAAGAGCCGTAAAGATACCAGTTATTGGACTAGGAGGTATATCAACAGCAGAAGATGCTATCGAGTTTCTTATGGCAGGGGCAACTGCTATTCAAATCGGAACAGCCAACTTCATCGACCCACAAGTGACCATTAAGGTGCGTGACGGAATTAATTCCTGGTTAGATAAACATGGTTGCAAGTCGGTTACAGAGATTATAAATTGCCTTGAATAAAGGGTGAGTTCAATCGCTAAATATAAGATAATATTATGAAGAAAATGCTTTTGATAGTCGATCCACAAGTCGATTTCATCAGTGGATCATTGCCAGTTCCTGGTGCAGAAGTGGCTATGGATGCACTTGCAGAGTATGTTCGTGCGCATGGCGAGGAGTATTCTGTGAAGGTTGTAACCTCAGATTGGCATCCTTATCATCATAATTCTTTTGCTGATGAAGGTGGTCAATGGCCTCGTCATTGCGTCCAACATTCAACTGGCGCAGCCTTATGGGAATCATTGCTAGTTTCTCTTAACGAGAGTACTGATAGTTTTCAAATGCTTTATAAAGGCGATACTATTAATCGAGAGGAATATTCCATTCTGCAGAATAAAAGGTCGGCAAGACTGCTTTTAGAGCTCCTTGTTGATTATCACATCGATCAGATTGATGTCTGCGGACTAGCTGGTGATGTCTGCGTGTTGAATACTTGTAAGGATTTAAAGGCGATGATAGGAGAGAGGCGACTCCACGTTTTGAGAGAGTTGGCTCCTTCTTTAGATGGTGGCAAAGCCTTGAACGAGTTTGTGAAGACCTTGGAAGCGTAAAAGAAATTGGTTGGCAATCAATCAAGAGATTGTTATCTATGTTGGAGAAGAAACTCATGTGAGTTTGAAAAGATACCACTCTGACTGGGAAATAATCTAAAAGTTTCCGCATAATAGGTTATAAGGGAATAAATAATAGTCTATTTTCTCTTTTAACAAAGTCTTTTCTCTTGATGTAAGGGCGAATAGGAGTAAGATAGAGGAGCATTTGTTCGCCTTGAAAGGAGCATAAAAGAAGAGGATACCAACCATCATTTAGAATGGTTATGGCATCCTCTTTTTTGTATTCTTACGTCCACGACGTGTGTAGCTTATATTTGTTTGGCATTGTCAACAAGCAGGGCATCGAGTATTGTCATGGCTGCCATAGCTTCAACAATAGGTACGGCACGTGGCAGAACACATGGATCATGACGCCCATGGACGTCTATCTTCGTTGCTTCTCCCTCTTTATTGACTGTCTCTTGTTCCATCAATAAGGTGGCAACAGGCTTGAAAGCAACACGGAAATAGATGTCTTCTCCATTACTTATACCGCCTTGTATTCCTCCGCTATGATTCGTTTTTGTTTTGATATCATGCGTTTGTTGCTTGTCAGAAGAGGGGGATGAATACATCGTTCTGTTGGCTACCTCGATAAGAGGCACTCGCAAAGCCCTCTCCATACTCGAACCCTTTCGCTGCATTGATACTAAGCATTGCAGCTCCCAGTTGGGCGTGTAGTTTATCGAATTCAGGCTCTCCCAATCCGACAGGGCACCCCTTAATAACACAAGTAATTACGCCTCCAATCGTATCGCCCTCACGCTTCATTTCAGCAATGAGTGCCTCCATCTCCTTCGTTTTCTTTGGTTCTGGACAGCGTACGGGGTTGCTTTCAATGAGCGAGAAATCATATTTTTGATAGTCTTTGTCAAGCGTTATATTACCCACCTGACTAGTGTAAGCCGTTATACTAATACCCTTCTGCTTTAGAACTAACTTTGCCAATGCACCAGCAACAACACGTGAAAGGGTGATGCGAGCCGATGCGCGACCTCCTCCTCGATAGTCTCGAATGCCATACTTATTATAATAGGTGTAATCGGCATGAGAGGGTCTAAAGAGATTGGCGATGCTATCGTAGTCCTTTGACTGCTGATTCCTATTCCTTACGATGAAGCCAATAGGAGTTCCTGTAGACTTTCCTTCGAATACACCACTCAGTAGTTCCACCTGATCCAGTTCCTTCCTGTCAGTCGTAATCCTACTTTGTCCTGGTTTACGTCGAGCTAATTCTCGTTGTATGAAATCGATGTCGATAGGAATACCAGGCGGCATTCCATCCACCACACCACCGACAGCCACACCATGACTCTCGCCGAAGGTAGTTAGTGTAAAGAGCTTACCAAACGTGTTCATAATCAGTTGCCACAGTTGCAGCCATCACCACATCCGCCACCACAGCCACAGCTATCACCATCGCCACAGTTGCTTCCGCAGCCTCCGCCACATCCACAATGATGCTGGTTCATGCGGTCGAAGAAGTCCTTAACTTCAGCCTCGCTTGCCTCGCGATTCTCGATAACCTGTCCGCGAAACATCAAATCCTTACCAGCGAGCGGATGGTTTAGATCAATAGTAACCTTATCCTCTGATACCTCAAGCACCTTACCCAAGAAGCGTTGTCCCTGCTCGTTTTGCAATGGAACAATCGCATCCTTATAGATATTCTTGCGTCGAACTCACTATTCACACTGAAAGTTTCCTTGTCAAGAGCCAACACGCTGTTTGCATCATGCTCCCCATAAGCCTGCTCCTTCGTAAGTGAGAACTCAAAGTTAGCACCTGTTTCGTGCTTTACTATCTCCTCTTCAAAAGCTGGCAAAGCCATGTCGCAACCCGTATAGAACTGCATTGGCTTTTGTTCCTCAGTCTTTTCAATGAAGTGTTCAACTCCATTCTCTACGCTATTTAACTCATAGTTGACTACGATGAGTCGATGTGTATTTTCCTTCATTATCGTTTTTTCTTTATATATAATATGTTGTAAAGGGTATGCAAAGATAGTTATTTAAAACGAGATAGCACCTTCTTAGTTACTGATTTTTCGATTTGCAGTCCTTTAGAATATGGTTTGTAACGGAAAAGATAGTCAAAAGTATGATATTGTTGCTGATATATATCAAACATCTTGATATGTATCAAAAATATAAGATAAAAGCACGAAAATGTGTTGATTAATCATTGTATATGCCAAAAACCTACTAACTTTGCAATCGTAAACAAGATAAAACTACAGATTTAAAGATAACAAGAGGCATCGTAAATGACGCCTTTGACTAAAGAAAGGAAAATGAATATGAAGAAGATTGTATTGACAGTAGTAGCAGTAATGAGTATGACAATGGCTTTTGCAGCAGGTGAGAACGATAACAACACAGCAACAACTAACGCATACAAGTTCAATCTCAGCACATATGCATTGAGCCGTGCTCTTAATCTAAACCAGGATCAGGTAGATGTAGTAGAGGATATTAACCGCACTTTCTCAGCAGAGATGATGAATGCAGCTGTATCTGATAGCTCTGAGCGTGAGGCTAAAGTAAATGCTGCCATCAAGAAGGATCTTTCTTATATGCACTATGTTTTGAACAATAGTCAGTATCGCGAGTATGTAAAGCTCCTCAATGTTACATTGAACAACCGCGGTCTTAACAAGTAAACGATCCTCTTTTCTCTTCCGATAGGAGAGATTCATACAAGATATATTAAAGGCTACGAATCAGGCTTCTGATTCATAGCCTTTTTTATTGCATAGGGCTAATAGCAATTTATTGCAGCCTTTGATATAGAAAAGAGTAGGGGTGGAATCCCTCGTCACCAGTGCTCTTTGCAAGATTAATTATTGCTGTCTATAAGAATTATGGTATTAGGGAAAGGACTTATCAAATGGTGATATTTTGTAATAAAATACTGCTAATTTGAGGGTATGTCTTTGCAATATTTTCGATGAGGAGCGTACTTTGACTCAAATACGCAAATTATGAGACATATAAAGTGGTGCTTTGTAAATCGCTGATAAACACTATGTTATGTGGATTGAGGTGTCATTCTAACGAAAATAGTATTCATTATTCCTGAAAAACAAGGTACTTTTTGCCAAAAATCTATATATTTCTCAGCTAAAACCTATATAGGTTTTGCCCAAAAACTATATATCTTTTTGGAAAAAACTATATACTTTTTGCGCAAAAGGTATATACTTTTCAGGAAAAACCAACTTCTAACTCGATTTTCATCTATAATGTTTCCCTTTTGACTCTAGAATGAGAAATTTAAATGTAAAGTACTTTCAGAAATATAGTAAGCCATTTAAGCTATTTGAAGAAAGGTAATGTTGTCTCAAATATGTACTTTTGCACATTACAATGATATACGAACTTGGGAAGCAGATGAGGGTGTCTGCCTCCTCTTTTGTTGTTGATTAATGATTCTTCTTATAGCTTTGTACAGCCCAACAACCCATGACAAGACCGATGCCAAGGAGTGCGAGAACCTGATGTAAGATACTCTTTAAGTTTCCACCACGAATGAATACAGTACGCATCGCATCTATGAAGTAGCTTACTGGGTTGGCGTATGTAGTGAGATAAGCTGCAGCTGGCATTGACCGAGTAGGAGTAAAGAGCCCAGAGAGCAAGAGGAGTATCACAACAAAGAACCACATGACAAGTATGGCTTGCTGCATTGTATCCGAGTAGTTGGATATTATCAAGCCGAAGGACGAGAAGAAGAGGGCTAACAACATCGCTAAGAGATAGATAAGGGCCACATTACCCACAGGAGTAATGTCGTATAAAGCCCATGACAACAGTAGACAAACAGTGATAACGAAGAAAGCTATCAGCCAATAAGGGATTAACTTTGCAAGTATAAACGTCCATTTATTTACTGGTGTCACATTGATCTGTTCGATTGTACCAGCCTCCTTCTCCCCGACAATATTCAGTGTTGGCAAAAAGCCTGTTATCATCATCATTATTATCGCAAATAGTGCGGGAATCATATAACGCTTATAATTCAGCTGTCTATTAAAGAGATAGAACGTAGAAACGTTCGTTTGCAACGCCTGCAAAGTAGGGACTGCATTGGCCGTCACCATCTGTGAGAGGTAAACAGACCCTATCGATCCCTTTGTTCCATTAACGGCATTGGCAGCAATGAGCACTTGTGGCTTGTTGCCCAAGGTCAGGTCACGACTATAATGTTGGGGTATCACCACAACGATGTCGGCCTCAGAATGTTCGATATCATTGAGTGCCGCAGTATAGGAAGGCTGTTGTCCGTGGAAAGAGAAATAGTTATTGGCTGCAATCTCATGTACCAACTGTTGCGAAAGAGTAGACCTATCATTGTCTACTACATCCACAACAACATTCTTCACCTCCATATTCATGACCCAAGGCATAATACACATAATCATGATGGGGAACATAACAATGAGTCGGGGGAGGAACGGGTTGCGTCGAATCTGTGTAAACTCCTTTCGTAGAAGATATTTCAGTATCATAATGAAGTTACTCTAATCGTTTGTTAAACATGGCGAGTGATAGTCCGAGCAGCCCTATGAGCATACAGATTAAGACTATCATCTCGTGCATCACTTGTCTTACTCCTACCCCCATAATCATTAGTTTGCGCATAGCACTGGTATAGTAACGTGTCGGAATGATAGCCGAAACGTACTGCAACACCTTTGGCATTGACTCAATAGGGAAGAACATACCAGAAAGCATCACGATAGGCATGAGCAGTACCATTGCTGATAACAGCAAAGCAACTAACTGTGTTTTGGCAATGTTAGAGACGAGTAAGCCCAATGAGAGGGCCAAGAGGATGTAGATAGTAGAGATAACGAATATCCAGAACACCGACCCCTGCAAGGGAACACCGAGTAGGCTGTTTGCCATAAGTAGGATGACAATTAGGATGATGAAGGCAAGCACCAAGTAAGGAATGACCTTTGCGATGATGATAAGTATTGGTCGAACGGGCGATACCAGCAGCACCTCCATTGTTCCCCTCTCTTTTTCACGAACAATAGAGATAGAAGTCATCATGGCACACACCAACATCAACAGTGTTCCCATGATAGCAGGAACGAAGTTGTAAGCCGACTTCATTTGCGGGTTATACAGTAGTTTCGTGTTTACTAAGCCGTTATTCGGATTCGTAATGACGGCATTGGCGTATTGAGTCCATTGTTGCGCCATATTCGGGTCGGCACCATCAACAATAAATTGTAGGTCTGAATGTCCGCTGGCATAGTCCTTTCCAAAGACGATAGCCAAGTCGGCCTTTGGTCTCGGATAGCTTGTTCAGCCTCTACGGGAGTAGCAACAACCTGCGTTATCGTGAAATACTCCGATGCAGATAAGCGGTCGACAGCCTGTTGGGTGATGTAATCAGTATTACTCATCACTATCACCGTCCGTACATTCCGCACGTCATTCCTAACGGCATAACCAAAGAGAAGCATCATGATGATAGGCATTCCAAAGAGAATCAGCATTGTTCGTTTGTCTCGAACAATGTGTTTAGCTTCTTTGATAATGAATGATATAAATTGTTTCATTGCTTGTTGGTTTCCTTTTTGCATGTTGTCATGCTCTTCTAAGCGATTTTCTCAAAAGCTCCTAAGCTTTCCACGAAAAGCTCTTAAGCTTTTTCTCAAAAGCTCCTAAGCTTTCTCAAAATTATTCGCGAACTTTTTGTGGATTGTTCGCGAACTTTTCCTAAATTCTTCGCGAGTCTTTTGTAGCATCTTATGTGCCTTAGTCTGAACTCCTCTTCGCCTGTCGAGCTAAGTAAGTAAAGACCTGGTCAATATCGGGTTTATTGAACTTCTGTTTCAGTTCCGTGGGTGTTCCAAAGGGCTTTAATCTTCCCATCAACCATGATGGAGATGCGGTCGCAATATTCAGCTTCGTCCATATAGTGAGTCGTAACAAAGACCGTTATCCCTCTCTGGGCGGCATCGTAGATTAATTCCCAGAATTGTCTTCGTGTAGCAGGGTCAACTCCTCCTGTCGGTTCATCGAGGAAGACAATACCAGGAGAGTGGAAGATACTCACCGAGAAGGCTAACTTCTGTTTCCAACCTAAGGGCAGACTTGACACTAAGGTGTCACGATGTTCTGAGAAATTCAGGCGTTGGAGAAGAGCGTCGGTCTTGTGTTTAATCTCTTTATCGTTCATTCCGTAGATACCTGCAAACAGACTGATATTCTCTGCCACAGTAAGGTCTTCATAGAGAGAGAATTTCTGACTCATATAGCCAATGTGCTTCTTTATCTGCTCATAGTCTGTCCGGATGTCGTATCCCACAACTCTTCCCGTCCCACTTGTGGGCTGGTTGAGTCCTGTGAGCATGTGCATAGCAGTTGTCTTACCTGCTCCGTTGGCTCCAAGAAAACCAAAGATTTCACCCTTTCTCACCGTGAAAGAGATATCGTCAACAGCGTGGAAAGTGCCGAAAGCCTTTACCAGATGTTCCACTTCAATAACGTTTTCTGTTGTGCTTCCCACCTTGTTGTTATTATGCTTTTCATCATGTTCAAGGTTGGGAGGACTAAAGATGTCGCTAAACTCATGGAGTATCTTTTCTGGCGAACCAATACCTCTTATCTTGCCTTCCGATAGGAAAGCCACCCGTTCACAGCGTCTCACCTCATCAAGATAAGGGGTGGAGGCAACGATGGTTATCTCTCGCTTTTTCAGTAGGGAGAGTATGTCCCATAACTCCTTACGGCTAACAGGGTCGACACCTGTTGTCGGCTCGTCCAAGAAGAGAACACTCGGCTTATGAACAAGAGCACAGCAGAGGGCTAACTTTTGCTTCATACCACCCGATAATGCCCCAGCCTTGCGGTCTTTGAAGGGTTCTATCTGCGAATAGATAGCCTTGATAGCATCGTAGTTCTCCTCAACTGTGGTACCAAAGAGCGTCGCAAAGAAATGGAGGTTCTCCTCTACTGTTAAGTCTTGATAGAGTGAGAACTTCCCAGGCATGTATCCAACCCGCTTTCTTACCTCCTTCATTTGTTGTATGACATCGTACCCCTCAACCCTTACGGAGCCTTCGTTAGGAAGGAGCAAAGAACAGAGAATGTGATAGAGTGACGTCTTACCTGCACCATCTGGGCCGATAACACCGAAGAGCTCACCTTTCCTTACTGAAAAGCTGACATCTTGCAATGCTTGTACTTTGCCGTATCGCTTAGCTACTTGGTTTACTTCTATTGCGTTCATCAGCATTGTTAAAATTTCACCTCACCGTACATTCCTATCTTCACATAGCCATCGTTCGTGAATTGTATCTTAATGGCATACACCAAGTCGGCCCTTTCGTCGTCTGTAACAATGGTCTTTGGCGTAAACTCTGAACGGCTTGATATCCAGGTGACCACACCATTATAGGTTTTCTTCTGACCTTTCCCATAGTCGGCCATGACCTTTACCTTCTGCCCTATCTTCACACGTTTCAATTGCTCGGAGGTAACGTATGCACGGAGAAACATCCTCTTGGTGTCGGCAATCTTGAAGAGAGGCTTACCAACAGGGACATACTCTCCAGCCTCAACATACTTCTCCAAGACCGTTCCTGTAATCGGACTCCGTACGAAGGTGTGTGCTATTTGGTCGTCGAGTTGGGCTTGTTGTGTACGTACTCCAGCCTGTTGAGCATTGATACCAGCCTGTTGTGCGTCTATACCCTCCATCTGTGCCGTAATCCCTTTGTTCTGTTCGGCTAAAGAAGTGTTCTGACTGCTTATCTGTTCTTCTGTGGCTGCAAGTTGTTTCAGCAATACCTGTATCTGATAGTCTATGTCATCAACTTGCTTCCGAGCGACGGCTCCGTCCTGTAAAAGCTCTGCAAAGCGTTGACGCTCCCGTTGCTGGTTTGCAATCTGCTGTCGGATAGCTGCCACTGCTTCTTCAAATCGAGTTGTTTGCTGCTCGTTGCCAGCTGATTAGCAGCCAACTGGCGTTTGTTAGCGGCTAATTGTCCGTGCGTGGCAGCGAGCTGTTCGTTGCTACTCGTCAGTTGTTCACGTTTCAAAGTGAGTTGTCGAGCATCAATCTGACCCACTGTCAAACCTCCATTCAACACCTGTCCTTCACTTACATTGAAGTTCTCAAGCTGTCCTGTCGACTCTGCCGACACAGTCACTTCAGTAGCCTCAAATGTCCCAGTAGCGTCATAATCTTTCTTGTCTTTCGCACATGATGCTATCATCAGAGCACCGAGGCTTATTAAAAGAAGCTTTTTCATATCTTTAGTTGTTTTATTCGTTGTTGGTGAACTTTAGGTTATACATCTCTTTGAGCATGTCAATCTCGTGTATAGCTTGCTGTGACTTGGCTGCGTTCTCATTGTTAATCTCTCTCAACAAACTATTTACATCAATAATACCATGAGCCAGTTTCGACTCAGCTGCCTTGCGGATATGGGTGCGCAGGGCGATGATTTCGTCGTCGTTCTGCATCATTTTTTGGTACCTATTGATATTTTCTTTCTGTTGTATCTCGTCTATACTGTTGTTAAACAAGAATACTTCTCGTGCATTCTCTATTTGTTCTCGTTGTAGTCTCAGTCTTGCTTTATCATTCTTATGAGTATAGAGTGCACCGATGTTCCACGATAGTTTTACGCCCACTAAGCCGTTCAGACTCCATTTATGTTGCATCATATCCTCAAACATATTGAGTCCCGGATAACCATAAAAGCCTTGTACAAAGAGTCCTAAGTGTGGCTTTAATCGTGCGTCTAAGGCTTTCTCCTGTGTTTCAGAAAGGCGTAATTAATTTTCAAAGAGCCTCATCTCTGGTCGGGTATTCGTTGATACAACTGCGTCAAGGGCTTGGGGTTTCTGCAGGTGGGTGATTTCAATGCCACAGAAGATGCTTAGCATCCTACTTAACATCTGTTTCTGTGCTTTCAGACTCTCGTTTGCTTGCTCTGCGCCAAGCCGTTCGGCTCGCACATTCTCGTAGTCGCTTGTTGCTGCCGTACCACCTTTCACCATGGCGGAGAGTTTCTGCTCGCTCGATTGTAGCAGTGCTTTGACATCGTCATTGAGTTTGATTTGTTCGTCAAGGAGCAAGATTGAGAAGTATAACTCATTGACCCTTCTTCGCACCTGATATAGATTTACCTCATTCTCAGCCTCCTGTACCTTTCCTTCTTGGCTGGCTATCTTACGCTGACCACTGATAGCACCACCATCATAAATAGGTTGCTGAACATCAATAGACAGTTTATATTGATCTTTCCTTAAGCCTTTCATCTTCAGTCCTACCTGTTGGAACATACTTTGCAGATGGTCAGGCCATTCAGCAACAGCGCTCTGATAAGTAGCTTGGGCAGCTGCAGTCACCTGTGGCAACCACCCTTTCTGAATGTTCTTAACCGTTAAGTCGGTTGTCTTTGCTATCAAGTCATAACGCTTGATAATGGGATAGTGCTTCTCTGCCGCACGCTGACACTCGTCCAAAGTCTGTGCTTGTACAACTGATGCCGAAGCTAATAATGCAAGAATTAATATTTCTTCTTCATGTCCTATTCTATCGTTTCATAACCAATTAACATCTATGATGCTGACAAAGATAGTCTATTTGATGGAGTGGTTGGTTATTAAATACACAGAAAAAATGGTCAGATTGTACGATTTCTGAGCTTTCCTGCCTTTCATTCAGAGGATTAATACTAATTTTGTAATCGAATCATACAATAAGAACATATTATGGGAGAAGTCAAGACCATCAACCCTTTTTCGATGGATAATATCGATATTAACGAACTATCGAAACAACAGGAACGAATCATGATGGCGGATGATGTCGTGATAGCTATCAATGGGCACTTGCAGCATACACGCTTTCTTGAGAAGGAAAAGATCTATCAGATAGTTGAACCACGACTAGTTCTTGGTATGGACGGACAAGCTGATATTTGTTTAAACCTGCAAGACTATCATCTAGAGAAAGGCTGTTTACTACTATTGCCATCTGATACAATCCTTGAAATAAAGAATGTTTCAGATGATGCGCGTGTAGTTGCTCTTGTCTTCCGAGAGGGGGATTAACCTTACAGATGAGATTGTTCTCAATATTCCACCAGCAGAGTTTAGTCGTATTCTACGTATGATTTATCTTACATGGGACTTCCTTCAGCTTAAACCTTATCGGCGAAAAACTATCCAAAACCTACTCCAATCGATTATTTCAGACATTCAATATATAAAGGATATAGCGGATGAAAGTGAAAAGCACGACCAAAGTACTCGTACACAAGATGTCTTTATACAATTCAAACGATTGGTACATAAGTATTGTATCAGCGAACGTTCTATTCCATTCTATGCGTCACAATTACATGTAACTCCGCATCATTTGTCTGCTATTATTCGGAAAGCTAGTGGGCATAGCGTCATGTATTGGATTAATCGTGCTACCATTCAGGAGGCGAAACTACTATTGAAAACAAATGATGCGTTGGGTTATGAGATTGCTGATCAGTTACATTTCCCTAGTGCTTCAGCCTTCTCTAAATTCTTTAAGAGGGAAACAGGCATGACACCAAAGATGTATCAAGAGGACATGAAATAATGAGGGGAAGGGAGAGGGGTTCTTGAGCAATCAAGCACTTTTTTCTTCTTTTCCTTGCTCCTTTAATTTATTCTTCTTACCTTTGCCGCCGTGAAACAATTAGCAATGACATATCAAGTGAACGAAGTACTGCAAAGAATTATCGAATTCTTTGCATCTTTTTGCACTTTATCTTTGGTCAATCCAAATAATTTGCTAACACACACAATATGCGCACCTAGCGTACAATAACACATTTTTTCTTCTCGCATACGCGCGCGCGAAGCGTGCCGTAACCCCTGTAAACAAAGGACTTTCAAGAGTTTCCTTTGTTCGCTTTTTTATGCCCTTTTGTGAACTCGATTTAGAGCAAAATAAGAAAGAAATAACAGCTATTTTAATCAATGAAGTAATGAGAAAAAATCAAGTAAAGAAGAGTTATTCTTCACCAGAGTGTATGATAATTCAAGTCAACGAAGCCACTTATTTGATGGATACGTCTGTCCCCGGTCAGCACAAAAAGGCAAACCATGCTACTGGTCCAGCTGCTGCTAAGGCAAGTCAATGGAATGATGAAGACTTAGAAGATGAAAGCACATCCTCATGGGAAGATTAACAGAGAGTTATTAACTAAAAGAACAAAGTAAAACGAATAAATGATGAAGAAAACAATGAAACAATATTCATTCGCATCACAACTAAAGTCCTTGGCTGTTGTATTTGGTATAGCCTTGGCTTTTGCATCCTGTGCTAACGAGGATGTAGCACAGAACCCGACAAACCCAAATGAGGATAACGATAAGAACCTAACAACTTTCGTAGCAGGCGACGAGGCAAAGACCCGCACCTCACTAGATTACAATAGCAGTGACTTCTCTTGGGAGAAAGACGACTATATCTACGTAAAGGACGATGATGGTGTGTTACGGAAGAGTACGAATGCTCCAACGAGCAAGGTGGCTGCTTTTAAGTATAAAGTTCCAGGCAAGTTTACTGCAAGTAGTAGTTATAAGGTTTATTACTTGGGTAAGAACAGCAGCGGCAGCTCTGTAACTATCTCCACCGCCCAGAGCCAGATAGCTCCAGACAACACCGAGCATTTCGGCACAGCAGGCGACTATGGTACTGCTACCGCTACAAAGGTGACAGGTAAAAATCAGTTTGCATTCGAGTTAGAGCACCAGCCAGCTTACTTAGTTTTCCAGCCTTACATAAGCAACACTGTCCTACATGACTGCTACTTAACAAAGGTGGAGGTAAGCTCCGACAACGATATTGCTGAGACCTACACCGTCAATACAACTACAGGTGCTTTAGATGCTTCAGCAGTTACAGGTGGTGATAAAATTGTCTTAACCACAACTGGCAGCGGCAGCTATAGCAACGGTTTCCCACTGACCAACAACGCAGCCAGCGTAACTACTAACGGTGCTTACATGGTCATCAAGCCAGGAACTCATACCTTAAAGGTACGTTATTGGGTAAAAGACGTAGCAACCAACGTAGAGGGTGCTATCACGAAGACTCTTCCTGCTACTGCATACGCTTCCAACACCTACTACGATATGACTGCTAACCTTAACGTACGTAATTATGACGGCGACCATTATTACATGTGGGATGCACAGGAACAATACTGGAAGGGTTACGAATGGACAAAGCACTTGTCAGGAAACACAGGTCAGCCAACACTAAACGGTAGCAGTTCATCAAATTATGCGCAGAGTAACAGTGATGTGTCTCGTTGGTACCACGAAGGCGGCGGTTCAGGTCGCTTCGACGCTACCCAGAGTTGCGCAGGTCTTCCTAACGTAAATGAAATGACCTGGTACGCTGCCAAGGGCGACCCCCGTTGGGACGCAGACAAACTATGGACAACAATGGGTCATTTATATAAAGGTGGTATGTGGTTTAAGAAGAAAGCAAACATAATCGGATACAACCCAAACACCGCAGTAGACGGAATCGATTGGCGAACAACCAACAAAAATCAAACCTGGTCTGTATCTCAGACTCTCCCTTCCGCAGCCGATGCAGGCAATTACTTCTACCTGCCCGCCTTGGGTTACTACAGCTCTGGTCAGCTGAACTACGTTGGCAGCCGCGGCTACTATTGGTCGTCAAGTACTTACCCATGGTACAGCGACTACGCGTACTTCCTGTACTTCCTCAGTGGTTACGTCATCGTGAACCACAACTTCCGCAGCGACGGGTACAGGGCGGAGGCGCTTCAGTAGTCCTCGCGATTGTTCGTGGTCTGTTTTGTACCCAGCGAATGGGTAGAGTTGTACCCAGCGAAGAAGTACAATCGTACCCAACGAATAGGTAGGGGGCTACCCAACGGGCAGGGTACGATCGTACCCAGCAGCTGGGTACAAGACGACCCAACAGCTGGGTATAAAACACATGAAAAAGGACATCAAAAAGATGTTGATATATTAATCTAATGTTTAATTAAAAACCAGATCAAAATGATTGAATTCAAAGTTGCGCCTCGTAAGGCGACAATGGGAAAAATGAAGGGTAAGACGGTGTATATTGCCGTACCGAAAGGTCAGCAGAAGATCTCACCCGAAATGGTATTGGAACGCATTGTTCGTGAAACTTCGTTGACGGAGGGAGATGCTCGTAATGTGATTATCACATTGCGTAACCTAATCCTCGAATGTGCACGCATGGGAACAGGCTTAGACCTCGGCGATATCTTCTCTTTGCGTGTGAACGTGCCCTCAAAGATGGAGGAGAACGAAAAGGATGTGTGTGCCAAGAGCCTCAAAGCTCCGAAGTTGACATTGACTTGGAAAGAGTCGGTGCGTAAGGCATTGAAGGAGCTGCAGGTGGATGTGGATAATCCTGCGAGGAAGAAAGGAAAGAAGCCGGAAAGCCCCGACCCTTCTCCGAAAGGAGAGGGGAGTGAAGAGCACCCTGGTCCACAGGCAGGGTAATGCCCCACCCCCAAAAGAAGCCTCTCAAGCCCCTCCAAAGGAGGGATGTCCTATTGGATACAGTTTGAAACGAATGAAAGCATCGTAAGTAGGGTTAGGGACATCCCCTCCTTCGGAGGGGCTTGGGGAGGCTTTTCTTTAGGGTCAGCTTCCTATACCACGGGAGCTTTTTAGATTGATTCAGGGTATCAATCGTTCTGTAATAAGACAATCGATTATATTAATTGTGAAATTAATGTCTTTCAAAACTAGTGTATTAATTTGGTTCTCTCGCTCCTGTGGTACGGCCTCCCCCCCAGCCCCTCTCCTACAGAGAGGGGGGCGCCTAACGGGGTGGGGCTTTTGTGTGAGACAGAGGAACATGGGTTTTGAAGACAGAGTAACATAGATTTTAGACGGAATGACAAAAAGACATATTTTTTCAATGACATAAGTTTTGGAGACTGAGTAACAGATGAACACGAGGTTGTAGTAACATATTTTTGGGGATGCTGGATAACATCTTTTGCCTATCTCATTTATTTTTTGTTCCTTTGCAAGGTGAATAATCACGAATAGAGATGGTGATGATATTGCCAGGAATAGATTAACCCGTAAATAAGAAGTAAATGTATAGGATTCTTTTATCCCTCATCTTTTTGTTATCAGTGTGCAAACTCGAAGCACAGCGACCCTCTTTTGATAAGATGTCGCCCTTTGTGCGGGAAGCAATGGTGGATGAATTGACAACAAGACGGCTCACTCGTTCTGTTGGAGATCAGCGTATATTGACAGCATTTGTGCGTATCAATGGAGATGCGGAGAAGGTCTTGCATAGATATGGATGTCGTGAGTTAGCACGTGTCGGGGACATTAGTATAGCTGCTATTCCACTTGATAAACTAGGTGAACTGTCGCTTTGTAAGCAGGTAACTAAGATAGAATCGGGTAAACGGTGTAGTGTTCAGATGGATACAACTGCGGTAGTGATTAATGCTCTGCCAGCTCAACAAGGAGTGGATTTCTCGCAGGCTTATACGGGTAAAGGCGTTGTTGTGGGTATACAAGATATTGGTTTCGATCTGACACATCCTACTTTCTATTCTGCAGATATGAGCAGATATCGCATTAAGGCAATGTGGGATCAGTTGTCAAAGGATAGTGTTGGTACAGGACTTTATGTAGGTCGTGACTATGTGGGAGAGCAGGCTTTATTGCAAGTTGGGCACCCCGTTGATGGCTTGACAGAGACTCATGGAACGCATACAGCAGGTATAGCTGCAGGAAGTGGGGCAGAGGGTAATGGTGTGGTATCGCCTTATCGCGGTATTGCTTACGATGCCGATTTGGTCTTAGTGGATAATGCTGCAGGTGATAATGTTAAGTATATAGATCCAAAGACTATTATAAATTCACCTATGCAACCGATGCTTTGGGTTTTAAATACATCTTCGATTATGCCGACCAACATCATAAGCCATGTGTAATAAACTTCAGTGAAGGGAGTACGCAGGATGTTCATGGTTATGACCAATTATATTATGAATTACTTTCGTCATTGACAGGACCAGGGCATATCATAGTATCTTCAGCGGGAAATAATGGTGCCAAGTGTTCTTATATACATAAGCCAGCTGGGCAGGAGAAGGCGGGAACCTTTCTTGTTGGCGGACCGAATACGGCTTCTGTCACGTGTACATCGGTAAAGCCATTTGTCTTCCGTACTACTATATATAATGTGGCAAATGGTCCGAAAGTATTTGATATTCCTACAACAAAGGTGTGTGCTGCCCGAGACTCATTGTTTACAGACTCTGTTGTTATTGATGGAAAGAAGTATTTGTGGAAGGTTCTTGCCTATCCAAATAGTTATAACCACACAAAGACAGCCTATGACTTTCTCATCAAGTCTGCCACTTTAGGACAGAGTACGAGTGTATCCTTACAATTAGTAGGGAGGGATGCTGACATCGAACTCTATCGTATGTCTGGTGACCTGCAAACCAATTCTTTAGATCCAAGTCTCAATGCTGGTGAATTTACACATAGTATCTTCTCGCCATCAAGTGCACCATGTGTCATATCTGTTGGAGCGACAGGCTATCGCACAAGTTTTATAAACTATTTGGGTGAGAAGAAGGTTTATAATAATGGTGAACATGGTGCTCGTGCACCTTTCAGCCGTTGGTCCGACCTTTGATGGCCGAGTGAAACCAGATGTTATGGCACCTGGACAGAATATAATCTCAGCTTATAGCTCGTTCTATATTAGTGCTCCAACGAGGGAGGATGGCTCTGCTAAGAATGATATTAAGAGTGATGTCCGCCACTTTGAGTATAATGGTCGCACGTATGCATGGAATGCGAATGCGGGTACATCAATGTCTGCTCCAGTTGTTACAGGTGCTATCGCACTATGGTTAGAGGCTAATCCAAAGTTGACACCAGCGGATTGTCTAGACATCTTCAAGCAGACTTGTACGCATTATGATATGTCACTTTCTTATCCTAATAACCTCTATGGATATGGTCAGATAGATGTAACTAAGGGCTTGAAGGAGGTTCTGCGCAAACAAGCATTAGGTATTACGAAGATAGAAAAGGTTGTGACAGATGACCATATATACCTTTTAGATGGACGATGTGTTGGTACTTCGATAGAGAATCTCCCCAAAGGTATATACATAAAGAATGGCAGAAAGCTCGTAAAGTGAAACTTACAGCTCCCTAAAAGTAGGTATTTTGCATAAACCATTACTTTTAGGTATTGCAGATAATAGTTTTTCATCGTATCTTTGCAATCGTAAATAATAAACAAACAAGAAATTAAATCAATAAAAGAAATATGAAGAAGACAGTTGTTGTTTACGGTTCATCAACCGGTACATGTGAAGCTATTGCAAACACAATCGCTGAGAAGTTAGGTGTTGAAGCTATTAACGTATCAGACTTTAATGCTGATGTTGTAGCAGAGAATGATAATCTTATCCTTGGTACTTCAACATGGGGTGCAGGTGAATTACAGGACGATTGGTATGATGGTATCAATGTTTTGAAAGAAGCCGACCTATCTGGTAAGACTGTAGCAATCTTTGGCTGTGGTGATGCTGAAAGCTATTCTGATACTTTCTGCGGTGGTATGAAGGAGATTTATGACGCTGCACAAGGTGCTAACATCCTCCCAGGTGTATCAACAGAGGGTTATACATTCGATGATAGCGAGGCTGTTGTTGATGGTAAGTTTGTTGGTCTTGCATTGGACGATGTTAACGAGGATGACCAAACTGAAGGTCGTATTGATGCATGGTTAGAGGCTATCAAGCCAGCATTGTAATCTAGCAAGAAGATTTATCTTACATTATATAGAAGGGATAACTATGATGACGGATATGATGACAGCCGATATGAAGGTCTTGATGAATCACATCTATGAGTATCAGAAAGGGGTTCGACAGATGGTTCTCTATACTTGTAACAAAAAGTATGAAGCATTCGCAACACTCCGACTTGAGCATCAGAATATCCCTTATATCATTCAACCAGTTGGCAAAGATCGCATGAATCTGTTCTTCGGACGCAAGGAATGCCTTGATGCCATTCGGTTAATGGTAACGAAACCCCTTAACCAACTATCACCTGAAGAAGACTTTATTCTCGGTGCAATGTTGGGTTATGACATACGTGTGCAGTGCGAGCGGTACTGCGAGCGCAAGTGTCGTACTTGCAAATGTGCGACATAAGCCATAATTATTAAGTGATAATCTTGTTCGCGAAATAAATTATTTCATAATGTTTTTGTATTATAAATGGGCTTGTCGTGAGATAAGCCCTTTTAGTATTTAAGGCTTTTATCTTTCCTTTGAAAGATCGAATAAATGAATATCTAAGGCTTGGATACCTTTGAGAATGGTATTTTTCATAAATGAATATCAAGGCTTGATACCTTTGTAGGAATGGTATTTCCCAATCGTATATATAAGAATTTGTGTTTAAATCATTATTCTTTAGGATGAAATTAGACTATTGTGTGTGATAAGCGTGACTGCAAAAATGAAAAAAACACCAAATGATTACTCACTTGGTGCTTACTATTTCGGGGGAGAAAGGAGTATTAATCCCGTCTGAAAGATATCTCTTGTATAGACTTTTTCTTTTACGTCATCCAAGCATTTGTCATATCGATTCGCAATGATCGCATGGCAACGTTGCTTGAAATCATCAAGATTATTGACTACCAAACTACCAAAGAATGTGGCGCCATCTTCTAGTGTTGGCTCATAGATAATGACCTGTGCTCCCTTTGCTTTAATGCGTTTCATGACTCCTTGAATAGAACTTTGGCGGAAGTTATCACTATTCGACTTCATCGTTAGTCGGTATACTCCGATAACACATTCCTTCTCCTCATCGGGGTTATAATCGCCTCGATCATAATAATCATAGTAACCAGCCGTGTGTAATACTTGGTCAGCAATAAAGTCCTTACGTGTGCGATTGCTTTCTACGATTGCCTGGATAAGATTCTCGGGAACATCTGCGTAATTGGCTAGCAACTGCTTCGTATCCTTTGGTAAACAATACCCACCATATCCAAATGATGGATTGTTATAGAAGGAGCCGATGCGCGGATCGAGGCAAACTCCTTGGATAATGTTCGATGTGTTAAGTCCTTTCACTTCTGCATAAGTGTCCAATTCGTTGAAATAACTTACACGTAATGCAAGGTAGGTATTGGCAAATAGCTTTACGGCTTCAGCCTCAGTAAGCCCCATGAAGAGGGTAGGGATATTCTCTTCGATAGCTCCTTCTTGTAATAATTGGGCAAAAAGATGAGCTGCGCAATCGAGTCGCTCGTTACCTTCTGGGCGTCCAACGATGATACGACTAGGATAAAGATTATCATACAGAGCCTTACTCTCACGCAGAAACTCTGGTGCAAAGAGAATATTCTCGCAGTTATATTTCGTTCGAATGTTCTCGGTGTAGCCCACAGGAATGGTAGACTTAATCACCATGATGGCATTAGGATTTACCTTCTTCACCATTTCTATGACTTCTTCCACATGACGTGTATCAAAGTAATTCTTGACAGGATCATAGTTTGTTGGTGTGGCGATGACTACAAAGTCGGCATCTTTATAAGCCGTCTCTGCATCCATCGTAGCTGTAAGATTCAGTTCCTTTTCAGCCAAATACTGCTCAATATAATCATCTTGAATCGGGTGAACGACGATTGTTAATCAGCTCAACCTTCTCCTTTATTACGTCAACAGCCATTACTTGATGGTGCTGGCTCAATAACGTAGCAATGCTGAGACCGACATAACCAGTCCCAGCAACAGCAATCTTTAAGTCTTTTATATCTTTATCCATGTCTATTGTTCAGATTATTTGCAAAGATACTTCTTTTCTCTGGAAAAGCATCAAAAGAAGATGATAAAAACTTATTCTTCCGTTATAGACATGTATCGAATAAATCCTTAAACGTGGTGATATGTTTCTTTGAAAGGACGACGATAACGGGCGCCCCATACGCCATCAGATGCACGGATACCACAGGTAATGACCATACTAACCTCTGCGTTGTAAGGAAGATTTAATGCTTTCTTCACCAAAAGACTATCGAATCCTTCAAGAGGACAGGTGTCATAGCCAGCCTCACTCATAGCTAACATGAAAGTCTGAACAGCCAAGGCACAACTCTTATGTACACTAACTCGCATATCACCTTCGCTTACTTGTCGCATCATAGGGCGGAATAATCCAACACATTGAGCCAATGTCTTGCGGACAAGTCCCCACAATCCGAAGCAACGAGAGTAAAGAAAAGGTATTAATTTAGTGTAAGACATCTCCTGTTTCTTTATGCGATTCTCTTGTTTCTCGGCGGGACTATAACTTTTGATATTGTTTCTTTCAAATGCAAGTGCAGCTTGCGCATGCTCTTTATATTGATCTTGACGAGTGACAAACACAACCATCTGTTGTGCTGAACGTGCTGATAACTGATCCAAACAAGCATGGGATAACTCCTTCAAAACATTCTTATCTGTGACATGATAAGCCTCCCAAAGTTGCATGTTAGAACTTGTTGGAGCCAAGGTTGCCTGTTCTATACAATTTCTTACTACTGCTTTATCAATTGGCTTATCAGCATCATAATGTCTAACAGCCCTTCTGTGATTCAAAATATCCAGTAAACTCATTGTCTTTTAAACTTTGATTTGCATATAGAAAGGCAAAGTATGTGCCAATGTTAAGCATATATTGCAGTCTTATGTCTATGTGTCAAGAGAAGATAAAGGCGTTTAGAATAAAAGAGAATCCCAGGTAACTCATTTGTTATCTGGGACTCGTTCTATAAGGAAAGACCTATTTATGGGTATTATCCGCAGTGGAAGTACTGACGAACAAGCTTTTCCATCATCATTTCTTTACCTTCAATATCCTGGCGCAAAGTGCGATCGTTGAAGGAACGAAGTTGTTTGATGATACCATCAATCATAGCAGGAGAGAATACATCATGCTCTTCATAAACCTTACGTTGACGCTCTAAGCAATCAGCTGACGCCGCACAACTATCAGGTAATTGTGCTAAGGTGGCATAACGCTCGGCATTCTTTGGATCGTGAATATCACCATCTGCGAAGGTCCTTTCGGCTTCTTCTTCTGCATTTGCCATCTCGAAACCATGACGACAAGCAACACAAAGACCTGCCAAGAGCTGATAGATGTCAGCAGAAGCGTCTGGTGAACGCATCTCAACAGTTTGTTTACCAGAGTAATCACGCTTTGTGAGTGGCTCAATCTCATTGGCTTTATGGCACATATCTTCACCTGAAGTCCAACCTAAAGGCACACGAACAAGTACAGAACGATTGCTCATACCCCAGCAAACATTCGTTGGAGCTTCCTGATGTGGCACGAGGCGGAAGTAAGATGTTGGGTTTTTATTGCCGAAAGCAGTGATACTCTCTGCCAGATCCATCATACCAGCAATAGCCTTGCGAGCGTCCAATGACAACTTACCATTGTCTAACATCATGTTCTTTCCATCCTTCATTATGCGCATGTGGATGTGCATTCCTGAGCCAGCCTTACCCACAGTTATCTTCGGAGCAAAGGTTACATCGAGCCCTTCTTCATAGCCAAGACTACGGATAATCCACTTAGCAATGAGCAACTGTTCGGCACATTCATTGGCAGGAACAGGCAAGAACTCTATTTCATTCTGCTCATAACAGCGTCCATTCTCAACGAAGTTGCCCACTTCAGAGTGCCCGTATTTGATCTTACCACCACATTCTGCTATTAACTGCATCGCACGCATACGGAAGTCATTACCCTTAGAGAAGGGTGAACTCTCGTGATATCCATGTTGATCATCAGCCGGGAAGACACCTTCATCATCGCGGATAACATAGTATTCCAACTCTCCCATTGCATGGAACTCCATGCCTGTAACCTTCTTAAAGGCAGCCATTGCCTTGCAAAGAGTGTGCTCGGGTGATGATGCGAGAGGGTTTCCGTCACGATCAAAGAATGAGCAGAGCATACAAAGAGTAGGTATTTCTGAGAACGGATCAATGAATGCCGTTGAGAAACGAGGCATAACATAAAGGTCACTACTAGCCGCAGCTATAAAGCTGAAAAGTGACGATCCGTCCACACGTTCACCACTAGTTAGGATTGTCTCTAAGTACTCTGGTGAGTGAAGCATAAAGTTTAAGGTCTTCAATCGACCATCACCAGCAGGATACATAAAGTTTATCATTCTGATGTTCAAGTCACTTACAACCTGCTTGATGTCATCTTTTGTAAACTCGTGTGCATTCTTTTTAAGGTGCGCCTCCAGCCTATTAGCTGAACGCAAAGTAAGGTTATTCTCCATTGTCTATGCTTGTTAAAGTTAGTATTCGATTCTGTGGACAAAAATACATATTAATTCTCTCATTCGCAATTATCTTTGATGTTTTCTTCATATCTTTGTATTAACGTTTTATAAAAGTGATATAATCGTATGCAGAAAATAGATTTTGAGCACCGTTCTTATAGGCGAACTATTCGCAAAGCAAGCATGGATGACTTACCAATTATTATGGATTTTCTGCGGCAGGGAAGGGAGAAGATGATAGCAGCTGGTAATCTTAATCAGTGGAGAAGGGGCTATCCTGCGCAACAGACAATAGAGCAGGATATACAGCGAAACGGCTCTTTCTTGCTTTGTGAGAATGATATTCCCATTGCAACTTTTGCTTTCTTGCCGGGACCAGAGCCCACCTATTCTTATATAGAAGGTGGTCATTGGTTGGATGATAGTCCGTATTATGTTATCCATCGAGTGGCTTCTATGGATGGAGTTCATGGTATTATGGCGGACATCATCGCCTATTGTTCTTCCGTAGCTCATGCTCTTCGCATAGATACTCATGCTGATAATCGCCCCATGCAAAAGGCTTTGTCTCGGCTAGGTTTTGCTTATTGTGGTGTCATTTACTTACAAAGTGGGGACAGCCGAATGGCATTCCAGAAGATTACAAGTGCTTTGTAATACTTCTCCAAGTGCTTTGTAATGGTATTACAAGCCTCTTGTACAGATTCTGGAGATGGTGGTTTTAGGTTGACAAGTTTACGAGTAGACAAGTAAACGGGTTGTTTGTTCGATTGGAAATGAGGCTATTCACTCCCCTCTTCATTCGGAGAGGGGTGGGGGTGAGGCTTCTTCTCTATTCCATTGTTTCTACCGTCACGTCCTTAAACTCTGCCATAAAGTTGAGCAAATGACTTTGGTAATGGTTTCGCTTCACCTTCATCTCCATCGTAACTAGGTAGTAATGACCCGAAGAAGTGTCTTTGCGATTCATCTCATAAGAGTCTATTATCACCTCTTTCTCACGTAATTGCTGTAGAACAAGCTTATATTCTGTTCTTTCGGAGTGCTGAACGTAACACTAATATTGCGTGTTCCGAAGTGTTGTAAGATGAAATAAAGGGCTTCCAAACATAGGATAACGAGGATAGTTGTTGCGATAGAGAGCACGTACATACCAGCTCCAGCGGTCATACCAATGGCAGATGTCACCCATAATCCAGCCGCTGTGGTGAGTCCTCTCACTACATGTTTCTGAAAGATAATCGTACCTGCGCCAATAAAACCAATTCCTGTGACTACCTGTGACGCAATACGACTGGGGTCGAGTGATACATGCTCGTGCATACTTAGAGCGTCACTGAATCCGAATTGGGATAGAACCATAAACAAACCACTGCCCAACGCCACTAAGAAATGCGTTCGAAAGCCTGCTTCTTTCGCACGATATTCACGTTCCAGTCCGATAGCTCCACCCAACATAGCTGCTATAAACAGCCGTAATATGAACTCAGAAGTTGTTATATTCATGATGTTTATCTTTTAAGTAAATAGGTCTTCGGCACAAAAATACAAAAATAATAATGTAACCTACGCCTTTCTTTGCGAAAAAATACGCCTTTAAGCCTTGTCGGCTTATCCTAGGATTGAAGTGTAAAACGCTTTCCCTCATAAATGAGGATTGTTTATGTTAAGGCTTATCCGTACCTTTGTCGGATAATTTATTTCGACGCATGAAGCAAGAACTAATTGATAAATACAATGTGTCTGTACCTCGTTATACGAGTTATCCACCCGCTAACTTCTTCCGTCCTTTTACAGGAGAAGAGTATCTGAAAGAGGTTGATTATAGCAATGAGGTGCGTGAAAAGAACCTTTCCTTCTATTTCCACATGCCTTTCTGTCGCCGTCTTTGCCATTATTGTGGCTGTAATTCCTATCCAATGGCTAAGGAAGAGCGGGTTGCAGAATATGTGCAAGCGTTGCATAAAGAGATAGATCTCGTGGCAGCCCATTTGGATAAGAGTAGGCGTATATCGCAGATTCATTATGGTGGTGGTAGTCCAACTGCTATGCCAGTGAGTGTTTTGAAGGAACTAAATGAGCATTTACTATCTCTGTTCTCAACGATAGAGCAGCCCGAAATCGCCATAGAATGTCACCCTGGTTATCTAACGTCAAAGGACTGGCAAGGCTTGTTGGATGCACGATTTAATCGTTTTAGTCTGGGTATTCAGGACTTCAATGAGGATGTACTAAGGCTCGTTAATCGCACACCTTCTGAATTACCAACGGAAGAGATAGTGGCTATTCTTCGTAACGCAGGCGTTAGTCTTAACATGGACTTCCTTTTTGGTTTACCGCTTCAGACGTCGGATAGCTTCAAGACTACAATAGAACGTGCAGTAGCAATGCGCCCCGACCGAGTTACAACCTTTAGTTATGGTCACTGCCCATGGATATTTAAGCGCCAGATGATACTTGAGAAGGCTGGTCTCCCTAGTGCGGAAGAGAAGGCATTGATGTTCCAAAAGGCTAAAGAGGTACTGCATGAGGCAGGTTATCTTAGTGTTGGTCTGGATCATTTTGTGCTCCCTAATGATGAACTATCTGAGGCTTTGCGGTCGCATAGATTACATCGTAACTTCCAAGGTTATTGTACTCGTCGCACAACAGGACAAGTGTATGCCTTGGCGTAACAGGTATTAGTCAGTTAGATACAGCCTATGCCCAGAATACAAAGTCTATAGATGAATATATTGCAGAGGTCACAAAGGGCACATTACCTATTCGCAAAGGTTACCAACTAACGCCTAGAGAACGAATTGTACGTGAGGTCATAGAGCGTTTGATGTGTAACTATCATCTTGATTGGACACATCTTGCAGAAGATTTAGCAATATCTGTTGCTGAGGTGAAAAGGGCTATCAATTATGATGTAGAACGCCTGCAAGAGATGGAACGTGATGGTATTCTTCGTTTGACAGAACATACGTTGGAGATGACAGGAGAGGGCAATCCCTTTGTTAGAACAGTGGCTGCAGCACTCGACCCAATGATGATAGACACTGATAAGAAGTTCTCAAAACCGATATAAAAAGCCTTATATCTCACCCTTGCTTTATTGAAAGAAGAGCGGGCGAGAGGCTTCTATATAACATAAATAATATGGAACAACAAAGAAAGATAGTTGTGGTTGGTGCCGGACTTACTGGTCTTACGGTGTGCCGCCCACCTGCGTCATAAAGGTCAGGATGTTGTGGTACTGGAGGCGACTGAGCGTATTGGTGGACTCATGCAGACGGAAGAGATAGACGGCTTCATTATGGAACAAGGACCGAGTACGGGTACTATTAAATATCCAGAGGTGGCTGAACTCTTCGATATGTTAGGCGATGATTGTGTGCTAGAGGTGGCACAGCGTTCTGCTAAGTGCCGTTTGATATGGAAAGATGGGCGCTTTCGTGCATTACCTTCTGGACTTTGGTCAGCTATCACAACCCCGCTCTTCACCTTGAAGGATAAGTTCCGCATCCTTGGTGAACCATGGCGTAAGAAGGGAACAGACCCTAATGAGAGTGTTGGAAGCCTTGCTGAACGACGCTTAGGGCGGTCATTTGTGGACTATGCAGTTGACCCTTTCCTCTCTGGTGTGTATGCTGGCGATCCCTATAAGTTACCCACTCGCCTCGCCTTGCCTAAGCTCTATGCTCTAGAACAGCAGTATGGGAGCTTTATTAAAGGCTCTATAGCACTGGCGAAACAGCCAAAGACAGCCAGAGACAAGCGTGCAACGAAGGATGTTTTCTCAACGTGTGGAGGATTCCGCAACCTAGTTTCTGCGTTAGGGAGAGTCATAGGTGAGGATAGAATCATAACGAGTTGCAAGGAGTTGAGAATAGAGCCGTTAGGAGATAAGTGGAAACTAGTTTGGGGCGAGAATACTATAATAGCTGAGCAAGTCATTACCACTTGTCCAGCCTATGCTTTACCCGAGTTATTGGAGTTTTTACCTAAGGAACAGCTCAACGATTTAAGCAACCTTTATTATGCTCCTGTAATAGAGATTGGAGTGGGAATGAGGCATACGGGGCGTGTACATTGGAATGCTTTTGGTGGTTTGGTACCTTCTAAAGAACGCCATAATGTATTGGGAATCCTCATGCCTTCCGCTTGCTTCGAAGGTCGTTCACCTAAAGAAGGAGCCAATTATGCGTTCTTCATTGGCGGTGCTCGCCATCCAGAATATCTCAATAAGACGGATGAAGAGCTTACGGAATTGGTGAATAAGTCTCTTCATACGATGTTAGGATACCCCGAAGGCACACGTGCAGACGTCATTCGCATTTATCGACATAGCCATGCTATCCCGCAATATATGCCCGAAACGGATGCTAGGCTCCATACCATTGACGTCATAGAACAGGCGCACCCAGGATTGCACATCATAGGTAATCTGAAAGATGGTATCGGGATGGGCGACAGAATTAAGCAAGCTGTGGATATGGCAGATAGGATTAGTTCGATATAAGGAGTTAAAAGGTCTGTTAGACAGCCTTATGGATATACGGGAAGGGCTGAATCACTTATTGTGGTTCAGCCCTTTTGTTATTTCAGAGAATATCAGTCGCCTACTTGTTAGAAGCGATAAGTCACCGTAGCCTTGATGTTTCGTGGTGCTCCAGGGAATGAGCGGAGCTTGTCGTAACCGCCTACCCAGTAGACTTTATTCATCACATTATCAAGATTCAGTTGTACTTGTAGGTTGCGCAGACGATAGTATAAAGCCGCATTCACCAAGCCATATCCAGGATAAACAATCGTATTCTCACGTCGTCCGACCTGTCCATATCGTTTGGTTACAGCATTCAAGCCGAGTCCGAAACCAAAGTTACGTAGCGCACCAGTAGGAACGATATACTTCGACCATATATTGAAGGCATTTCGTGGAGTATTAGGACGTTGCATACCAAAGTCCTTTTCTGAGTCAGTCGCAGTCTTAGTGATTGCTGCATGTGTATAAGCATAGTTAGCAACGATACTCCAGTTTGGTAAGATGAAGCCTGCTATATCCATTTCTATACCCTTTGATGTTTCTTCACCCACCTGTTCCAATCGTTCTGGGTTGGCTGGGTCATTTGCATTATAGAGCGTGTTACGCTTTTGAAGATGGAAGAAGGAGAGCGTCGTACTGAGTCGTTTGTCGAACCATTCTCCCTTGAGTCCTGCCTCAAACAGTTGGCTATATTCTGGGTCGAAAGGTCCACCTGTATTAGGATTCCCCTGTACAGACGCACTCTGTGGCTCAAACCCCTTTACCCAAGTGCCATATACATTTAAGTTCTGATTAATGGCAACGACTGCACCAATACGTGGTATGAAGGCGTGTTGTGTGGTGCGTGTCTCCTTGTTAGTCTTGTAATTCAAGATATCTGTGAAGTATTCCTGGCGGATACCCAAGAGCAGTTTAACGGGTCCTGCCTCAAGTTGTTCCTGCAGGTAGATGCCGTGAGAATATTGCAAATAAGGCGAGAGAGCCGTTGTTACGAAGATGTATTTAGAGTAGTCACGCTCCACGTTGTTATTATTACTTGTCAAGTCATAATAGGGGACGTTGGTCTTTGGATTACCATCCTTGTCTAGTATGTAGCGTGCAATGTTTGCGGGTTTAAAGGCTGTTGTTGTCGTTCCATCCTTGAGTAGGTATCCGCCAGCAGTCATAGCAGATGAGCCTGCCTGCTGTGCCATTTGGAAGTAATCATAGCCCAGCAGGATGCGATGACGCAGTGTACCCGTTGTCACATTATAGTTGAAATAGGTATTAAAACTATTGTTACGGAAGTGGCGCTGACGTATCAGACATTGCATGAGAATACGTGATGGGCTTTGTGAACCATCTGCTAACTTCACGTAAGCGTTAGCTTGGTTGTGCTCACGTAAGTCCTCATCGTAGGATGAATTCAGGTAAGTGGCATTGAGTGAGAGGTTATCTGTGAACTTGTGAGTCACGCCAAGCGTGATGTTTACAAGGTTCTCTTTCAGGTAGTCATTCGTAGCTGATAGCGAACGGCTAATAGGCACTGAACGCAAGTCACCATCACCAAAGATTGGCTGACCACGGTCCACTTTGCCATCTGTACGCTGATATACAACATCGACATTGAAGCGTGTTCTGTGTGTTGGTAGGAATGAGAAAGAAGGTGTGATGATATAATTCGTGTTCTCTTGTAGGTCACGATAGGAGTCGGTATGCTCGTAACCTAGGTTGAGTCGATAGAGCAAGGTATGCTTCTTATCCAGCGGACCTGTGAAGTCGGCATAGGTGTTCAAGGTGTTGAAACTGCCGACAGTTGTCGATACTGTATTGCGGTTATAAGGCAACGGCTTCTTAGTAACACGGTTGATGACACCTCCTGGTGCTGCGTTTCCAAAGAGGGCTGAAGCAGGTCCTTTGATAACTTCTACACGTTCGATGTTAGCCAATGACTGCTGTTTCCAAAGGCTAGTTTGTGCACGCATACCATTGACGAGGTTACCTGAATTTCGGTTACCTGTTGTTCGGAAATCCACGGATAGAGAAGTCGTTATAGAAGGTGTAAGGGCTTACGCCACTGATATTCTTCACTACGTCGTTGACAGTCGTTGCACCTTGGTCGCGCACAAGTTCCTTTGTTACGTAGCCTATGGACTGCGGAATGTCCTTCAGCGGTGTCTCCGTCTTAGTTCCAATGAATGAATTTGTGTTCTTGTATGACCTTTCGTTACGTCCGATAACCTCTACGGTTTGTAATGTCTGGTCATGTAAGAACGGGGTGCTCGATAGCGAGTCTTGCATTAGGCTATCTTTTTGTAGTTCCCCTTGCGAGTGCGCTTGTGCATGAATAGGAAGGGCAGCACTATATAATAAGGTACCCGTCAACAATAAATAAGAATGTAGTCTTGTTAACATGTGATATTTGTTTTAATCCTGAAACGTTATATATTTCGCTGTGCAAAGTATATAAAACAGGTGAATACGGCAATACCTAAGAATAGGTAATATAGTGCGTTTTAGCGACACATACGAGTCAGCTCAGTGACACATATGTGTTACCACCTGTAACACATACGAGTCATTTCATTTACACGTATGTGTCATTTCGGTAACACGTACGTATCATTTTCGGTTACAATTATGAGTTCTTCTCCCGTCTAAAGGCTATAAGTACATAGATGAGGCTAATGATAGCGACCGCAGTTTCGGCTATGTAGAGACCGCGATAAGCGAAGAGGTGTGCCACGGTTCCCGCTAGTACGGCAACGAGCAGCCCGCTTATATGACTGATTACAATCTGTATCGTGAAGTCTGTACCCTCTCTGCCAGGGCGAACGCATCGCATGGCTGAGGTGTAGAGAACCACGGTAGCTAGTCCGTAACAAGCCTGAATGTAAATGATGCCCATGACGAATGCTACCTTATTGAAGTCGGTGAAGGTCATTGCAAGGAAATATACGGGTGCCAGAATGATGAGCCCTGCAATGATGATACGTGCTTTATGTATTCCGATTCGGCGTATGAGTACTCCAGAGAACCATGCCATAATAAAGGAGGCAGTGGTACCAACGATTCCCGTAAGGAAGCCAATCTCCTTCATGTCGTAACCCTTATCAACGAGGTAAGGGCGTAACATGGATAGAATACCTATTATGCCCATGTAATAGAGCATTAGGAATCCTATCTGCGGCCATATTTGCTTACGTGTAAAGAAGCGGAAGATATCCGTCCACTTGGCACGCTCTCGTGGCTTCTCATTCTCTATTCTGATATGAGTATTGAGCAGTAAGGGAATGATCATCATCGTAACAAATAAGGCTAGGCAGGGCACTACGACATTCCAACCATAGCTTTTAAGTAAGATGAGTAATAGTCCTCCACCAATGACAGCGCCTCCGAAAGCTCCCATAGATTGCATACTGTTCAGCATACTATGATCGTGTTTCTTGAAGGCGAGTATGGCAAGCGCATCAGTAGCTATGTCTTGTGTAGCAGAGGCGAGCATGGAGATGCAGGCAAGGATGATGACGAGCGTAATTTCCCGAGTGCACATTGATGAGCCCGGTGGCTAAGAGTGCAACGGCATATATCAGTTCCGTGGTGATAATCGTTCGTTTGTAGTCGCCCACTGTTACGCAATGTCGGTCAATGAAGGGCGACCAGAGGAACTTAATCGTCCATGGTAGTCGGACAAGGTTTAGCAGTCCGATGGTTGCAAGACTATATTGCCCCTCCCTCATGATTACCTGTAAGGCTGTCATGAGAAAGGATGAAGGTACCATCTGTGCGATGTATAGACAGAAGAACGTACCGAGACTTAGTTTCTTTGAAGATATACTATTGAACATATGATTCGTTGGTTTTTCTGCCCTAATTCTAGAATGTCACGCTGACAGAAGTACCGAAGGATAGAGGCTTACCCTTCTGTGCGTAGTTACCCGTTGACATCTTGAAGCCATACGCCATATAGTCAGTTCCCGTTAGATTCTTACCCCATAGATCCCATGTAACTATACCCTTTGTGATACTAACTTTCGCATTGAGCGTTGCATAGAAGTTCTGTCGGACGATGTTATCATCAGCCCAATAGATACGACCGAGACCTGTTAAACCAGCATTAAATACTACCTTATCAAACCATCCAGCCTGCATAATGGTGTAAGTACCATCTAAGGATAGCGTGTGGTTAGGCACCATAGGAAGTCTATTACCAGAGAAGTCCTCGTTAGCACTCTTCTTGTATTCCAAGTAACGAGCATGGGTGTATCCGTAGTTCATTGTGAGCTGTAAACTCTTGATTGGATGATAAGCCATTGAAAGCTCGAAACCCTTGCTATCGGTGTGTCCTGCATTAGCAATCACGTTACCCACACCAGGGACAGTGTAAGTCGTTTGCATGTGTCGCCAGTCAATGTAGAATAAATCAGCCTCGGCTGTCATTCGCCCATTCAAGAACTTCAATCGTGCTCCAACCTCATAGTTCCAGCTGTATTCTGGAGCGTAAGTACGCTCGGCATCAGTCTTGAATATCGTGTTAAATCCGCCCTGGCTTATAAACCCCTAGTGACACTCGCATAGTAGAGGTTATCCTTGTTTGTGAGATATTGAAGCGTGAACTTAGGTGTGAATTGGCGGAAGCTAGCACTACTAATAAAGTCCCTTACATGAGCTGTTGCGCCTGTTGTAAGCGTTACCTTCTCCTGGTTGTAACTCGTCTTTGCGTGCTCGTAATCAAAGCGTAAACCCGCTGTTGCTGATAAGCTCTCCATATATTATATGAGCTTTGATGATAGATTGCATAGCCCGTAGTGGGGTTCTTATAGGTAGTAGGCGTTGAGAAATTCCTCGTGTAATAGCTCGTTTCTGCGAATTGGTTGGAATGTAGCAACATACCAAACACGCCAATAATCCATTGGTAACGCCCCTTGTCATTCGACTTCAAGGTGATGTCCTGTGATAACATATTCTGATGATAGCTATTATCAGTGAAGAATATGTCCTTCGGGGTGAAGTCCTGGTCAAGTCCTTGGTGTGATTTGATGAATTGATAAGATGTCTGACTATTGAAACTAATATGTCCGTTCTCATATCGTACATTGAAACCAGTAGAAGAGATAAGACGTTTATAAGGGCTATTGCGGTTATAACTGATAGGCGACAGCTCATCTTTTACAATGTCATAAGGTGCATAAGGATACCCATTCTGCTTACTAAGTGTGAGCGTACTATTGAGATGGATGAGCCAATTCGTGTTGGGTCTCCAATAGATTCCTATGCGTCCTTCGCCTTCATTCAGCTTGTCAGCCTTCTCATTTAGGAAGTGATTGGTAAACATACCATCGTTGTGATGATAGGAGATAGAGGTAGAGAAACCGAATTGATCACTCACTTTCGAATAGTTAGAAGCCTGTGCAACGAAGTCGTTAAACCTTCCATAACCAACTTTGATGCGTGTCTTTTGATAGTCAAGAGGGTTATGTGTGTAAACATTAATAATGCCTGCAATAGAGTTACGCCCGTATAAAGTGCCTTGTGGACCTCGGAACACATCCACGGCGGCAATATCACTGAGGTCAATGTTGAATGCTGATGACTCAAAGTGGGGCACACCATCAACATAGAAGCCCACCGCTGAGCCCTTACTCTTCGAGCCTATACCACGGATATATACTGGTGTATTAGCATACGAACCATAGTCAGGCATATAGAAGTTAGGCATAACCGCCGTTAACTCCTTTAGATTCACAATCTGCTGGTTCTGTAATTGCTGAGTGCTAATGGTTGATACTGCCGTAGAGGTTAGGTTTCTCTTGTTTTGCTTAAAGTCAGTTACTACGATCTCATCAAGTGATACGTTCTTGTTCGCTGTTGAGTCAGGGTTTATCCCAGCTGCCCCACTGATAGTTAGGGACGCAAATAATAAGGCATTTAACATATAAGATGGCTTAATTTAAATGTTTTTGTGCTGCAAAGGTACGGATGATGACTTATCCTGACAATCCTCATTTATAAGGAAATTAAGTCGTCTAACTCGTGCTAACAAGCAAAGGGAATGAGATTACAGCAGGCTGGCAAACGCTATTTAATATATTTTCTAATATAGGATAAGCCCCTATCTAAAAATACTTTTCTTACCTTTGCAAGGTATATTTAAACGATAGAAACGAAATAAGAAGGATGAAGAAGATATCATTTCTCATAGCGATGTTGGCGGTAATACTCGCTTTTGGTTCATGTAGTAAGAGCGAGACTTATGCCAATCAACTCGATAGAGAGAAGAAAGCGATGAACGACTATATCATCAAGCATAGCATTAATGTCATTACGGAAGAGATGTTTGAGAAACAGGGCTTCACGACTGATGTCACCAAGAACCAGTATGTGCTATTTAAGAACACAGGCGTGTATATGCAGATAGTAGATAAGGGGACAGGTAGGGCTATTCAGCAAGGTGAAACCGCTACAGTGCTTTGTCGCTTCCGTGAAGACAATCTCTTAAAAGACACCTTACAGCTTACGAACAATGTATTATACTTTGGAGGTAAGGTCGATAAGATGTCTGTGACAAACACAAGTGGTACTTATACTGCCTCGTTTGACCCATCTTCTAGTGTGATGTATGATGTTTATAAGACGGCATCTGTACCTGCTGGTTGGCTCGTACCATTACCTTATATTAAGATAGGACGTATCACTTCGGCAACATCAACACTAGCTCATGTGAAGTTAATTGTTCATCACAACAAGGGCAGATAGATGCTTCTAGCAATGTTTATCCATGTTTCTATGATATAACTTATCAGCGCGGTTTCTAACATCCAGCACATTAATATATAATAGAGGGTAGCCAACTGCCCTCATAAAGATATTCAAGCATGACTCTTATAAAATCTATTTCCGGCATCCGTGGTACTATCGGAGGTCGTGCGGGGGATACTTTAAACCCGCTGGATATTGTTAAGTTCACATCAGCTTACGCTACTTTCATTGCTCGTAAGCACCCAGGAAAGAAGCTAAAGATAGTTGTTGGGCGTGATGCTCGTATCTCTGGACCTATGGTTAAGAATGTGGTATGTGGCACATTGATGGGTATTGGGAGCAGATGTAATCAACATTGGGCTTGCTACAACGCCTACCACAGAGCTTGCAGTGCGTATGAGTGGTGCTGATGGAGGTATTATTATCACTGCTTCTCATAACCCTCGTCATTGGAATGCACTGAAACTTCTGAACGAGGAAGGTGAGTTCTTGACTGCTGCTGATGGTGCTGAGGTACTTGATATTGCTGCACGTGAAGACTTCGAATATGCTGATGTAGATGGAGTAGGGAGTTATACGGATGATAACTCATTTGATGAACGTCACATTGATGCGGTTATGAAGCTTGAATTGCTCGACCTTGAGGCTGTCAAGAAGCGTAAGTTCCGTGTGGTTGTAGACTCTATCAATTCTGTTGGTGGCGTTATTCTCCCTAAGTTGCTAGACCGTCTAGGCGTTGAATATAAGTTCCTTAATGGTGAACCAACAGGTGACTTCGCTCATAACCCAGAGCCTATTGAGAAGAACTTGACGGGTATTATGGATGAGGTAGCCAAAGGTGGCTATGATCTTGGTATCGTTGTTGACCCTGATGTGGATCGTTTAGCATTCATCCAAGAGGATGGTAAGATGTATGGAGAGGAATACACGCTCGTCACAGTGGCTGACTATATCCTCGACCATGTGAAGGGTAGTACCGTTAGCAACCTCTCTTCAACGCGTGCTCTACGTGATGTAACCGAGAAGCATGGCTGCAAGTATTATGCATCAGCGGTCGGTGAGGTCAACGTAACCACAAAGATGAAGGAGGTGGGAGCCGTTATCGGTGGTGAAGGTAATGGTGGAGTTATTTACCCAGAGAGCCATTATGGACGTGATGCACTCGTTGGTATAGCTCTATTCCTTAGCTCATTGGCACAAAAGGGAATGAAGGCAAGCGAGTTACGCAAGACTTTCCCAGAGTATTTCATAGCAAAGAATCGTATCGACCTTACGCCAGAGACCGATGTAGATGCAATCCTTGTTCGTGTAAAGGAGTTGTACGGACAAGAGAAAGACGTGCATGTTACGGACATTGATGGCGTGAAGCTCGACTTCCCAGATGCATGGGTTCATCTCCGCAAGTCAAACACTGAGCCTATTATTCGCGTCTACAGCGAGGCTAACACGATGGAGGCTGCAGATGCATTAGGCAAGAAGCTCATGCAAGTAGTTTACGATATGCAGTAGTACTCACCTTATATTATATAAGAGAAAGGATGCTTTAGAACTATTCTAAGGCGTCCTTTCCTTTTTTATAAAAGGCTATCTCCCAACCTCTCTCCATTCCGTGAAGGAAGTAGATAGCGTTGTTTGTATATAAAGGAGATATTCCTTTGAAAGGAAGAGGGCGTTTCTTCGACGGTTAGAAGGCGTTTCCTTATGATGACGAGAGGCTCTCTTGGTCATGAGGAGACGCTCTCTTTCTTTCCATTCATTAGCCCTCTTCATTGAAAAGGATGGTGCTAAGTAGTACAGCCGAAGGCATTTGTCCTACTAATTTTGGATAGTCTCTTGTAGAGATATAGCCCATGACTATTCCTAAAGATAACCATGTCGTATAAAAAAGTTATCAGAAAATGTCTCAATTAGTTGCTTAATATCTAAGAATTACCTATATTTGACGCGTGATACCTACGCGATCCTAAATCATAAAAGCAATATACTAATCTAACAATATGATCTTATGAGAAAAACAAAGGAAGACCTCAAGTCTGCAAGGAAGGGCGAGAGACTATTCATGGCGAGTCTATTTGCTACATCGTGTTGCATGCTCCCAATGATTAGCCTAGCATCTCCAGCGGATAATGCTGTCATGGTTGTGCAGCAGAAGAGCAATGTAATTCATGGTATGGTGATGGACAATAATGGTGATGCCATTATAGGAGCTTACGTCGTGAAGAAGGGCGAACGCAGTGGAGCTGTCACTGATGTGGATGGTAAGTTTACGATAGATGCGACGGACGGAACCGAGTTAGTCGTGAGTTATGTAGGCTTTCAGTCTAAGACCTTCGTAGTGAAAGCGGGCAAAGCAGACTATTCCATCACGCTAGAAGCTGATAATAAAGTGCTAGATGATGTGGTTGTTGTTGGCTATGGAACCCAAAAGAAGGTGAACTTGACGGGCTCTATTGCTACCGTATCAGCCGATAAGTTGGTGAATCGCACGGGTAGTGACGTATCGAACATGTTGACAGGTCTCATGCCTGGTGTTACTATTATTCAGAACTCCAGTATGCCAGGTAACGACCAAGGAATCCTTCGTGTACGTGGATTAGGCACCATGGGCAACTCCAGTGCGATGGTGATAGTCGATGGAGTAGAGTCTAGTTTGAGTGCGGTAAACCCCAACGATATAGAGAATATATCGGTATTGAAAGGATGCTGCAGCCTCTGCCATCTATGGCGTTCGAGCAGCTAATGGCGTAGTCCTCATTACAACGAAACACGGACAGAAGGGGCGTACAACCGTCACTTATGATGGCTATGTTGGTTGGCAACAAGCCACTCGTATGCCTAAATATGTTGGTTCTTATGACTATGCGAAACTGATGAATCTTGCTTATAAGAACGATGGGCAAGCCGCACCTTATAGTGATTCTGACCTACAGAAGTTCAAAGATGGTAGCGACCCCGACCGCTATCCAAACTCTGATTGGTTGGGTGCTTTGCTAAGTGAAAAGGGCTTCTTCCATAACCATCACGTGGGTATAAAGGGCGGAGGTGACCGCGTTGTCTACTCTTTAGCGATGAACTATTTTGATAAGGATGGCTTGATTTATAACACAAACTACAAGAAGTTTAATATCTTAACCAACCTTGATGCACAAATAAATAAGCGTGTTAAGTTGTCAACGAATCTCTCGCTCTATCGTAGTAAGCAAACATCTCCTGCAGAAGGGGTGAGCAACTTGATGCATTATGCCTTTAGAGAGGCGCCTACAACAGCCATCCAATATGCAAATGGGCACTATCCTCTCTTCAAAAATGAGCATAACTCGGTTGCTTCCGCTCGAATGGGTGGAACGAGCACAAACGTTGTGACGAGTGTTCAAGGTAATCTTGGATTGACGGTAGACATAGTTGATGGCTTGAAATTCCGTGGTATTGCGGCTTCTTCATTCAGCCTTTCTGATAATCCTGTACATAGTATGTCAATGCCATTCTATGGTATCAATGCGGGTGGCGAATCGTTGGTAAAAGACCACACAAAGCTATATCTCAGAGTACGATATCAAGTATTTTGAGACGAACCTACAGGCTTATCTCGATTATAACAAGACCTTCGGGAAGCACAGCATTAGTGGTTTACTAGGCTTATCTCAGATCTATCAGCAAACACGTTACCTCTATGCGATGCGCAAGAACTTACCCAATAGCCTCAGCCAGTTGAGTGCTGGTGAAGTAAAAGGGCAGAGTACAGATGGCAATGAGGTAGAGTATGCATTGCGTTCAGCCTTTGGCCGCTTGAATTATGTATATGCTGATAAGTATCTCTTCGAGGCTAACTTGCGTTATGATGGTACTTCACGCTTTCCAAAGAATAAGCGATTCGGTGCATTCCCATCCTTCTCTTTAGGTTGGAGAGTATCTGAAGAAGCTTTCATGCAGTCTACTCACTCGTGGCTTAACAACTTGAAGTTGCGCCTGTCATGGGGATTACTTGGTAATCAAGAGACCGTTAATTCTGATGGTTCCGTCAACTATTATCCTTACCAGAACACTTACAGTTACGGTTACGATTACAGTTACAACGACCAGTTGCAGTCGGGTATCTCCATCTCATCACGTATGGCAAACCCTAATATCACATGGGAGAAGACGGCGCAGTGGAACTTTGGTATTGATGCTACTCTCTTCAGTAACCGCTTGAACTTCACGTTGGATGTGTTCCGTAAGGATACGCGCGATATCCTTTTACAGCTCCCTGTTCCTGGTATCTTGGGTGTTGACCCTCCTATGCAGAATGCTGGTAAGGTGCGTAACACAGGTTTCGAACTTCAAACGAGTTACAACAATCATGTCGGCGACTTCGTCTATTCTATAACAGGAAACTTCAGTTATGTGCATAATAAGATAGTCGACCTTAGTGGAGGCGATGTACCTGGGCAGTCGGTAGGCGACCCACTTTGGGCGTATTATGGCTATGTGTGCGATGGAATATTCCGTTCACAACAGGAGATAACCAATCATGTTAGACAGTCGATGGGCGATCCCTGTACCTGGTGACTTGAAGTATCGTAATCTCAATGATGACGATAAGGTGGACAGCAATGACCGTAAAGATTCTAGGTTCATACTTCCCTAAGATCAACTATGGCATTAATATCAACTTGCAGTATAAGGGCTTCGATCTCAGTGCAGTGCTACAAGGTGCAGCCGACGTGAAAGGCTTACCAGTGCCCGAGATACGCTATGCCTTCTATAATGGTGGTAAGGTGACAGACAAGTACCTCGATAGTTGGACAGAGGATAACCCTAACGCTTCGATGCCACGACTATCTATGACTGACAAGAAGAACAGGGCTCATCTCGAGCTTCTGGGTACAGGATGCTTCTTACTTGAAGATGCGCAATATCCAACTCGGATATACGCTCCCTGCAAAGCTAATGAGCAAGTATGGAGTTAGTAGGATGCGTATTTATGGTAGCATAGATAACCTCTTTACCATCTCTAGCTTCGATAGTGTAGACCCAGAATTAGTTTCTGGTAGCTACTACCCATTGACGCGTAATTATACTATAGGGCTTAACATAACATTCTAAAAGATTATAATCATGAGAACAAAATATAGTATTGCTGCTTGCTTGTTTGCGCTAGCTTTCCTTACTTCTTGTAATGATAGTTTCTTGCAGCGTGACCCTAAAGATAAGTATTCTGACGTATCTTTCTGGAAGACTCCAGCGGAGGCAGAGAAATACGTGACTGGTATAAATCTATATCTGGTAGCCCCCGAGAACCACACCATTATGACGGATTGTTACACTGATAATGCCGTCCCTGTGCACGTGGGAGCAGAGCAAGGATCGCTGTCAGCTGGTACGGCGGTGTCGACGAATAGGCATTTCCAACAGGTTTGGGATGCTGCCTATGAGGGTATCCGACGTTGTCTAGTGTTCTATCAACATATAGATAATGTGCCCATGGCGGCTGCTGATAAGGCAAGACTTACGGGGGAAGTGCAGTTCCTAGAAGCCTTCTTCTATTCAACATTGATGAAGTTTATGGGAGGGGTGCCTATCCTTGATCACCCGCTTGCATTGAGAGAACCAATGCCAGAGCGTGCTACGGAAGAAGCTACTTATAATTACATTGTAAGTCTACTTGACAAGGCTGCACCAGCATTGCCTGATATCCGTCAGAGTAGCGATCACGGCAAACCTAGTGCGGGTGCTTGCTATGCGCTCAAAGCACGATTGGCACTCTATGCCCATAAGTATGACGTGGCTGAGCAAGCCGCTAAAAAGGTGATGGACATGGGAGTATATGGCTTATATAACAATTATGCAAACCTCTTCCAGCCTGTTGCTGAGGACTGTAACGAGATAATATTCGACCGCGAATACCTGTCGAATCCTAAGAACTCCAGCGAGGGAAGCATGATAGGACTATTCTTTGCACCTATTGTAATGGGTGGTTGGGAAGCCTTGTCGCCAACGCAAGACTTAGTGGATGCCTATCCTTGCACTGATGGAAAGTCCATCCAAGATTCGCCACTCTATGACCCTAATCATCCGTTTGAGCATAGAGATCCCCGCTTAGCAGCCTCTATCCTATGGAATGGTTCGATGATTGCTGGACATGAGTACACGACGAATAGTATTGGTGATGGCAACCACACACGCACGGGCTATTGTATGCGTAAATATATGAATCCAGAGAACGATGGTATCAATAATTACGACTGGACAAACTTCATTTATATCCGCTATGCAGAGGTGCTACTCACTTATGCTGAGGCGCGTAACGAGCAGCTTGCCTCACCTGATAACCAGGTCTATGATGCGGTGAATGCTATTCGTCAACGCCCTAGCGTGAATCTCCCAGCATTAGCTTCTGGTATGACAAAGGATGAGATGCGTGCGGCAATTAGGCTTGAGCGTCGCCTAGAGTTTGCCTTTGAAGGCATACACTTGTTCGATACACGTAGCTATAAGACGACAGAGGCTGACGTGAAGAAACCCGTTTATGGTATGCGCCCTGACGGCACGAAGTTCCTTGTAGAACAGCGTAAGTTCAATCCTAATCGCGATTATCTGTGGGCTATCCCATTGACTGAAGTCGATCTTTCAAAGGGAGTTCTAAAGCAGAATCCTAACTGGGATTAAGTCCCCTGATACCTCATAGAGAAAGCCGTGCTACGAGTAATGAATCGTAACACGGCTTTCTCGCATTATAGCTGTTTATGATCTACTAAAATCGATACATACGAGTAAGCGTTCTGACACGTATGTGTTAACGCCACTGACACATACGTGTTATTGCGCTGAATCGTATGTGTCATCACGCTGACACGTATGTATTAAAAAACATGGATCCCATGTGTCTGTATTTGAACTTATTAGTTTCAAGATAATTCTCACTTATTCTCAAGGTGAATCTCGTATTCTCAAGAATATTCCCACTTATTCTCAAGAAGAAATCTCACTTATTCCGTGGAAAGAGGGTAGAGGCTGTTAGCTGATGTTATTGCTAAGAGTAAGTCCTTTTCATGGCTTATATTAGTGCCGTAGATACTATTGTCACATTGCTCTTCACGTCTTATAGAGCTATTCGGATGGGGATTAAGCCTTTATTATAGTCTTATCTGCGCATTATCTGCAACCCCTCATCCATTCTTCCGATGCTCCTTATTAGCCAGCCCTAGCTTCCGTTATCAGTCGTCCTAGTTTCTTCCCATTCGTTTTTTTCTAGGCTTCGTTATCAGTCATCCTAGTTCTTCCTATTCGCTTTTCTAGCTCTCCTTATTCAATAGACTATAACGAAAAACGGAAGACCTTATATAAAGTCTTCCGTTTTTAAGGGTGGAGGGTGGGACTCGAACCCACGACATTCAGAACCACAATCTGACGCTCTAACCAACTGAACTACATCCACCGTGTTGGCTATTTCTCTTTAGCGTGTGCAAAAGTACGGCTTTTATTTGAACTGACCAAATATTTCCCTGTACTTTTTTTAATATAATTCCTTACTTAGCAGGTGAAGCTGGAGCCTGTGGAGCGTTGCCCTGCGCACCTTGTGCTGGGGTAGCTTGCTTTTGCTGACTTGCGCCAAAGTTAGGTAAGTTGTTAGGATTTGTTGCGCTATTGCCCGTTGCAGCCTTCTCTATAACACTCTCATCTGTGTTTGCTGTTGAGCAACATATGCGCTTGCAATACTGATAACGACCATTGCAATTGCCAAACCCCATGTAGCTTTCTCTACGAAGTCAGTAGTCTTACGAACTCCCATGATGGCATTAGATGAAGAGAAGTTAGACGATAGACCACCTCCCTTTGACTCCTGAATCAAGACAACTCCTATCATCAAGAGCGCAGCAATCACAATAAGGATTACGAATAACGTGTACATTTTCTTGTCTTATTTAATATTGTTATTTATTATCAATTTCTCTAAGAAACGTATTTGATCTGCAAAGTAACGATTTTTTTTCGGATATACCAAATTTAATCGCTTAATAATTTCCAGTGCCTTAGAATATCTACCCTGTTTGATGTATATACGTGCCAAAGTCTCGGTGAAGTAACCAGTATCCTCTGTTTCAGCCGCTTCATCATCATTGTTATCCTCGGGTTCGTATTCTGTTTCCTCTTGTAGGGTAATTTTTCCACCCTCGTTATTGATGAAGTCATCAATTAGCTCTTGCCCTTTCAGCTGCGGCGTTCTATCTTGCTTCTGCTCGCTCTCGCTTTCAAGTAGGTAAGCCACGTAATCAACAGTAGCATCAGCGGGTGTCGGTTTCCTATGAGGGGTTGTTGCCTCTTCGCCATTATCTTCTGGGATTTGATCAAGGAAGGAGTCAATGAGCGAGCGAGTACGATCTTCTTCGGCTTGTTGTGTAGGTTGCTTGTCGTCAGTAAATAGCTTTTCTGATTAGTTTCTGCCTGCTTCTCTTGCGTTGCCAGTTGATAGTGGATACCCTCAACAAGGTTAAAGAGTATGCGACAATCAGAGATATAGACAGCTGCCCGCCGCAATTCATCATCAAACGTAGGGTCATGCATTAAGAAGAGATTCTGCAACAGAAGGATGCGTGCTGGCTGATAGTAAGGATATAGCGCAAGCAGACTCCTAAGGTTGTATAGGGTCTCCTTGTTCAGTTTCTCCGGATGTTTAATGAGGTTGGCAATATCCATTGGTTGATGTGTGATAGACGATGATTATTAGTGAATAGCGTTCTTTTCGGATTACCAGTTAGCTACTGTAGCATTGAAGATCTGGTCAGTTAAATCCTTTATCATATCCGTAACCAACTTCTCTTGTACGGAGTTTAGACTTTGCGTAGTAGAGTAACTAGACGTAGCAGTAAACTGGCGTTCGAAATCTTCCTTATGGTTTGTATTATTCGTAAAGCGCACATTCACCGTTATCGAAAGTTCCGTCTGAGCCGAGTAACCCTCGCTAGACACACTCTTATTGCGTTGTTGGTACTGCGTTATCTCGCCTTCTATCTTCATATCACCATTCCGCTTTACTTGTTGCAAACGTGTATGGTTAGCAAAGACATCCTTCAGTTGATTGTTGAACATTGGTCCCATTGGTCCCCATACGTAAGCAGATCTGATAGGGAAGTCAGCTATCTGTATCGTGTGCACTTTGTCATAATTGATACTTGCACCATTAAACTTATAGGAAACACTGCATGCCGCCAATAGAAGTATGCAAATAATAGCAAATCCCCATTTGGCTGGGTGCATTGACTTAAATCTCTTTCTATTATTCATCTTATGTTAGAATCGCTCTGTGAGGTTCTTATTCTATAGAATCTTTATCCAATCCATACTGCTTGATACGGCGATAGAGTGTGCGGTCACTGATACCGAGCTCTTGCGCTGCCTTCTTCCTGTTTCCATGATTGCGCTCTAGTGCTTTCTCCACTAATTGCTTCCCAATATCGTTAAGATTGAGCGTCTCTGGCTCTGAGATTTCCTCTGCTACCGCATCCTCTACTTGTTGTAACGGGGTCTGAATAGGCTGTTTGTCAGGAGCAGTAGGTAGATTAGGTGTTGCTATAGGAGCTGGTTGGAAGCCACTTGCACCATTGAGTTGTCTACCTCTTCTAACTGCTTCCCTAACATTGTTAAGGTCACGACGCAAGTCACCACGTTGCCCCTTAGCTCGTATAGAATCTTATACAATATCTCTCGTTCGCTCTCATAACTCAGCGAGCCGTTGCCGTTTGGAATAGTTGCCAACTGCGTACTATCCTGATCGCGGGGAATGAAGTGGAGTAAGGTCTCTGCGTCAATCTCCCGCTTCTCGCTCAGTACAGACATCTGTTCCGTAATGTTCTTCAACTGTCGAACATTACCCGGCCACTTGTATTGCAGCATTATTTGGCGTGCCTCCTCAGTCAGAGTAATCTTCGGAAGACGATACTTCTCCGCCATTTGCATAGCGAACAGACGGAATAGCAAGATAATATCTTCCCCACGCTCTCTAAGTGGTGGCATCTGAATAGGAATCGTATTTAAGCGGTAAAACAAGTCCTCTCTGAACTTACCTTCGCTGATAGCCTTACGCATGTTGACATTCGTTGCGGCAACAATGCGCACGTCTGTCTTACGAATCTCCTGACCGCCCACACGTATATATTCTCCCGTCTCCAGCACACGCAACAGTCGTGCTTGTGTTGCGATAGGCACTCGCCCACCTCATCGAGGAAGATCGTACCCTTTATTAGCTATACCGAAATATCCCTCGCTCTCACCGATAGCACCCGTAAAAGAGCCTTTCTCGTGACCAAAGAGTTCGCTATCGATAGTTCCTTCAGGGATAGAACCACAGTTAATTGCGAAGTACTTCTCCCTTCTACGTGGTGAGTTATCGTGAATTACGCGTGGGATAATCTCCTTACCGACACCACTCTCACCGATAATTAATACTGACAAATCCGTAGGCGCAACTTGAAGTGCTACGTCTAAGGCATGATTCAGCCCATCGCTGTTACCTACGATGTTATATCTCTGCTTGGTTTGTTGTAATTCTCTTGTATTCATTCGATTGACAAAATTACCTATTTAATTTGAATAAGCTGCAATATTGGCAGACTTTAACAACTCCTTTCAGCTGGCTTTTAAGCTTTACTAACTTGTATGAGGCACTCTATATAAGGATGAACGCCCGATAGATAGTTGCATTACTACGGCATTCTAAGTTAGAGTACTGTCTTATACAAGTTTGTATAATGAATTATACACGTTTGTATAATTGGTTATACACGTTTGTATAATTGATTATACACGCCTGTATAATTGGTTATACACGTCTGTATAATTAGTTATACACGTTTGTATAAAGTCCTAATGCTTATATCATAAGCATCCGACTTATAGAAGCGATTGGCTGTAGTTGTAAGTAGGGATACGTTGTTCAGGAGCTCTGCAGACATGCGCAAAGGCTAATAGATTCTCATAGTAATAGATTAATACCTTGTTTGGGTATTAAGAGTAATGAATCCTATGATATAATAAGGAGAAAGAGTTTGGGAATAAGTTAACGTGAGTTCGACGAACTCACGTTAAATAGCAATCATCATAGTAGGATAGTCCCACCCACCTTGCCGTTAAATAGCAAATAAAAATGGGGCTTATCCGAACTCATGATAACAGCACAACTATATATTGTTGGACTTATTTTCTTTCTTTTTTCTCATTAGTTTGCGTATATACAAACCTACCAAGACTACGAAGGCAATACCACCAATAACACCACCTACAAGCTTTCTTACAAATGGCACGTTATATGACACAGCAACATTCCGTCCGTTGAAATGGTATTTATTGATATCATTCATCAGCTTACGCTGGTTTGCAAGCGGATCGTTCTCCATACGGCATTTGCTGCCGAGTATCATTGTAGGATGAGTAGCAGTATTATATTCGCTCCATGTCAAACCGTTGATACTCGGATTGCCTGTCTTAGCAAAGTTCACCCACATCTGTTGAACCTGCTTAGACAATTCGGGGTTAATGCTATCGCCAATATAAACAGGCTCGTTTAGATTACCAAAGACGTAGGCAAGTTCTACGGTATGGCATGCCCCGTAATGAGGTTTAGATGATGGATACGTCCAATAATAGACAAACGTCTTTCCTCCACTATTGGCATGGTCTTCAGCCATAGCTATCATCGGTATGCGGAACATCGTTTCATTAAGAAATTCAGTATACTTCCAAGTGTCTGCCATGTCGAGACCATCCATGAACGTCTTTACTTTTTCTTTATCCGCATCGCTCAATTTAGCAAAGTAGTTCTCGTAGATTACAGGCATACCTATCTTGTAGGGCAAGAGACCGCCGACCTCACCAATCCAATAACGCGCCTCATCTTTGTTGCTACCCATGAGCATATCAATATCTTTTGCAGCACCGTTGGCATACGCCTCATACAAATTTTTTGGCACGTTGATACCATCGCGCTTAGGAAAATTGTTCCAAGTATTAAGGTCTTTGTTCAGTTCTTTAAGCTTAGCTGGACTTAATGCCAAAAGATCTCTCATGTTTTTGGCTCCACTTTTTTTCATCAGCATCTCAGTAAGATGCTGGCATTCATCCGTACTATAAGTGGACGCAATAGAACCACTTTGAGCTATGACACGCTTGAACAATCCTTTTGCAGCAGGCATTAGAGGGAGCAGTGATACACAACCACCGCCGGCAGATTCACCGAAAATAGTTACATTATTTGGGTCACCACCAAAATTAGAGATATTCTGTCTCACCCATTTCAAAGCGGTTACCTGATCAAGCAAACCAAGATTACCACTCTCACGGTAAGCTTCTCCTCCCTTTACCTTTGAAAAATCTATGAAACCATAAAGCCCAGTACGATAGTTAATGGTGACAAGTACCACATCAGGATGTGCTTTGACAAGGTTATAACCATTGTACAAAGGGTCTACGCTACCTCCCCACCCGTATGACCCACCATGGATGAACACCATAACAGGCTTTTCCTTATCTGTTACTCTGTCACTTGTCCACACATTAAGATAAAGACAATTCTCACTTTGTGGGTAGAAGGAAGAAAGCTCAGAATCTGCTTCAGACTGAACTGAAGACTTCCCGAAATAATATGCCTCATATATTCCACTATCTGCTGGAGCTAATTGTGAAGGCTTCCACCTTCCTAATTTCGATGGCTGAATAGAATATGGTATACCCTTAAATGACTTGATGTCATTACTGTCAAGACCAACAAACGTACCATTTGAACATCTTACTGACGGCTTAGAAGCTGGCAACGAAGTAAGTCTCTTGTTCTCACCATACATTTTCTGCATACGCTCCTTAGCCGCTTCACTATTATCACTTGAACATGATGCAATTAGGACAATTACCGCCAAGAGTAACATGGCGGTCGTAATCATTGATATAATACGATGTAATGTTTTACCCATAACAACTAAATAAAGTTTATCAATAAAATATCTAACTTCTTTCTCACTACCCATTTGTTATTTGGCTTGGCAAAGATAGTGGATTGTTTCCATTCCTGCTATCTTTTTGAGGATAAACTTTCTTCTTCCACACTCTTTTCTGTGTGCCTTGCTCGAAGTGAGCGTTCTGTGGAACCTTGTATCCAATGCTCATGTGCAGTCGGCAATATTTGTGGAAGTGAATGTATCGAATCCTATGATATAATAAAGAGAGAGCTTGGGAATAATTAATGTGTTGATAGCCATGCTCTCGCTTGTTAGCTTGATAGAAGTGGAGACAAGTAATCGCCGTTAGTTAGCCTTTATGGTTATTTCTTGTTTTTACTATATGGGTATATACAACTGGGTATTTGCTACTATCTAATAGATGCGAATCGTAAAATTGTCTCTTATTGTATTTGCTCTTATTAAATGGATTCTTGTAGGAAGATGCAAAGCTTCTATTGAAGAATTAAAATCTTTGTGGATGAATATAATTCCAGTATGAGGATTTGTTCTTATACATACGTCACGAAGGGTTTTAAGATCTGCATGTCCGCTGGTATGAAAACCATCTCTAGTCCCATCATAAATCCTTCCGTTGAAGAGCTCCCGCATTGCAATGATTTGTGGGTTAAGGTGTTCTTCTTGTCCATTATGGTATCCTTGCCACATCGAGTAAATCAGGTAAGGAGGGGCGTCATTGTAAGTATTTATCAGTTTCTTTATACGTTCAATCTGGCTGCTTCTAACAGGTATTAAAAAACCTCTCTTCATTAGAAATTCCCTAACCTTTGGTTCATTATATTGATTTAATAGGAATTTGTTAGAAAAATTAAAGATACTACTCTTCGTGTATTTTGTGAATATATCCAGTATTGATGATAGGAAATGGTCACAACAAAATACTCTGTGTGTTAATTTGCATGCTTCTTTAAAAGAGGCTAATCGTTCTAAGTCCGTAGAAGAACAGAGTGCGAAAACATACTTATGCCGTTTTAGAACTTTTATGGTATTAGACAAGATATCCATTTCATGTAATACTTTCTCTTGCATCCGTCCCAACATAGTTCCTTCGGTTATGAGAAGATCTATTTGCCCGATATAATATTTCAGAATGCGGTCTAACCCTTTTCCTAGATAGCCATGATTTCGAAAGTCACCTGTATGTAATATAACTTTCCCTTCAGATTCAATCTTAAACATATAAGCATCAAAGGCAGAATGACTGCAGAAGTAAGGGGTAATTCGGATATCTTTGATTTGTATAGGTTCATTGGCAAAGTATGTACGCATGTGATTGATAGTATTCTGCTCTTCCTTTGTATCTATATGTTTGGAAAGGGTATCATATTTGCACTTGATAACCTCCAAAGCTCCTTTACCAATGTATTGTGGAATGTCGTTTGGAACAAGATGAAATAGACCTATATGATCTCCATGATAGTGGGTGTAGAATATTGCATCCGCATCCGCTGTAATTTGAGTAACTTGTTCTACTGTTAGTTCCTTTACTTTATTTCCTGGTAGATTACTACCAAGATCTATGATAATTTTGGCTTTTGTAGTTGCAATTTCAGTAATACATCCACCAATTTGATTAGCTCCACGATGTATGGTTATGTTTATCATATTATATATACGCTCTTTGGTGACATTGAAAGGTTGTTATAGGATGAAGATAATTGGGGCTTATCTATCATAAAGCTGATACTCTTCTTTGTTTAGCCATATAACTCTTATCCCTTTAGCTTCTCCTTTCTGTTCCTTTCTGAAAACCTCCTTTTGGGACTCAAAACTAGTTCCATCTTCTTTGAATTGATAACAAAAGATAAATTCAGGTTTGTGACTGCAGTCTATCTTGATATCTTTGGGTAATAACCCCAGTTGTTTCTTCTGCTCTACAACTTCGTTCATTTCCTTAGTAAATGCCTCTTCTGTCTTGGTATTAGCTCCAATAGAGTAAGCATATGAACGGGCATGATCTTGGAGTCCAGATGTGCCTTTAAGAGCCTTGGTCCCCTTCTTTAGTTCTATGATACATAGACAATGATCACTGTTTCTTATGGCTATGATATCAAAGCGTGGTGATGGAATCTTTCCTGCTGGGGTTCTTTTATTCCCGCAATATTTGAATTCAGATCTTTTACTGACCTGATATTCTAAGTCGATAATTGTATAGTCTGATAATTTGTACTGATTACGTAGACACAAAAGATGTTGTGCCTTTTTCTCTTCAACGCCTTTACCATTTAGAATATTCTGCCAATAGTGCTCCATAGCAGCACTAATGTATGCTATATAAGCCTCATATTTCCCCTCTTTGAAAAGCTGTAGACAATGATTTTCCTTTTCTATGATTTCAAGTTGATCTTTTTCTTCTTTTTTAGAATGTTTTCTGAAGTAGTTCCTGTCAATCTCTATTCTCTTATCGGAATAGACCCGTGCTATGTTACCTCCCCAATAATAAATATTAAAGTAGTTGTCTCTAATTTGAAAGGTTAAATCTGGGTTCTTGTTGACACATTCCAAGAATTTGTTTAATGGTCCTTCTAATAGACTCTTTCGGAGAGTTTCGCCTGATTTATCTACATGAAATCCTCTTTTATAATGGTTGCTCATAATACCGAATGATTAAATGTTATGTAATAATGGTTGTGTCTGGTATAATTGGTACTGATCATCTAATACTGCTCCATTAGCATATAAGGTGTCACTTATTAGAATTTTACCTACAGACTCATGAGCATGTCCGAATAGATGGGCATAAGGTTTGGTACTAAATATTCTGTCACGAATAGCCTTATTCCCCCAGTGTCTCCCTGCTGATTCGTCAAGAATCATTAATGGTGGCTCGTGGGTGATGATAACATCCGCCTTAGTTGGGATTTGCTTTTCATTATGATTGTAACCCAATCCAAAGAGTGTAATGCCTTCTAGTGTAATACTCTTATCTTGCAAGAAAAATACGTTATTAGGTAAATCCTCTATATTATCCGCATCCCATAAGCATAGGTCATGGTTTCCTGTTATGAAGATTTTATATCTATAGGGTAGGGTTATGAACCAATTAAGGAAATCTAGAACTTCTTTTTCTGTTCCCATGTCAGTGAAATCTCCGCAGTGAACGATGATGTCAGCCATAGGTAGATTTGTCAATAAATGGTGCCTGTTGTGTGTGTCAGATATATGAAGAATCTTCATTATTGTTTAGATGAATATTTAATAGGATAAGTTAATAGTATTTTGGTTAAGTACTCTTCATAAGACTGCTCTTTTATTCTTTTCGCTTTTCAATCTTGATCAGCAACAAGCCGATAGCAGTCCATATCAACTCTCGGATGCGGACAATCAGTGCGACGAAGATACCCGCACTTGAACTAAGTCCTAAGCCAGTAACTGACATGAGGAATCCGCCTTCGCGTCCGCCCAGTTGCAAAGGTATAAAGAAGAGCATGTTGGCAAATAATGAGGTGAAAGCAAGGATGAGGATGCAATCGAAGTAATTGACGCTTGGCATGAGAACCAATAGAATGAAGAAGATCTCTAAGGCACTACAGATTCTGCAGGACAGCTCCAATAGAACCGCTGTAAAGAACATGCGTGGGTTTTGGTTATGGAGTGATGCAATCTGTCGGTCAATGTTATCGAGTTCTTCTTTATGCTGATGAATGAAAGGCTCAGCCCACTTCTTAATGAACGGGATGTGTCGCACGATACTCATCACACGCACGGCAAGTCCTTTCTTATAGCCTGTCAAGAAGAACCATATAGCTGCTATACAAAAGATTCCAGTAACGCTTAGCATTGCGCCCATCAATAGGTTGATGGGTTGAGTGAACAAGTAAAGGAATATCGATAGGAACCAAAACCAGAAGTGACTGAATATGTGGGTCATAGCATATAGCACAACAGATGATGTGGCACGCTCAACTCCTATCTTCGGTGTTAGTTCCATGATACGATAAGGTTCACCTCCCATCAATCCGCCAGGCGTTGCATAGTTAAGTGCAAAGCCAGATACCGTCACTTTGTAAAGCCAATGAAAGGAAACACGTTGCTGTTCCGTATTTCCTTTCGTTTGGCTTTTTATGATGACATACCATGCCGATGTGTTAAACAGATATAGAACAGCCCATAGTGCAATGACGGCAAAGAACCAGTAACCAGCATGCTGTAGATTACGCCAGACATCAGCAAAGTCGAGTTGAGTAATCATAATGACTAACACGACTAAGCCGAACCCAAAGAATATATTCTGATGCTTTTTACTCATGAGTCTATGGATGGAGTTCTATCTGTTGGATAGATATTATCCTCGCTTCTCTTCGTGTCGCTCGCTATGTGGAGTGCGGTCTTCCCGCTTATGAGGGATAGCGAATCGCACTTTATCACTCTCATCACGCTTCTCCTTATAGAGCTTTGGTAGCGGATGAACTAGAGCCTCGTCATATTCTGCACGATTGCGGAAGATGTCGATAGCAAGGTAGATGGCATGGCGGAAAGCCTGTTCGTTGGCAACGCCTTGCCCTGCAATCGCAAGGCTATTAGGTATCTCTGCGGCTGTACGAACGAGTGACATTCCTGATGTATAGTTGATTCCTTGGAAGTCAGAGAGTGTGCGGAAGGGTGATAAACCTTGTTCGTAATACATCGCCAAAACCCCATCAAACTCTTGATAATCGCCGTTACTGAAGAAGGTGTCTGCAGCATACGGACCGAAGACTTGTATCTCCTTTTCCACGAGTTCGTTGATAGCAGGCATGATAACCTCTTCTTCTTCGGAACCCAATAAGCCATTATCGCCCGCCTTAGGGTTCAATCCTAATATGGCAATGCGTGGACAAGAGATTCGGAAGTCGCGTCGCAAGCTCTGGAAGAGTTCTTTTGTCTTGTTCTCAATACTTTCTTTCGAGATAGAATCAGCCACTTGACGGAGAGGAAGATTACGTGTTGCCAATGCCACACGCAGTCCTTCGTGGATAAAGATAGATAATCCGTTCCCTTCAGTCTCTAAGTGATCTTCAATATAACGGCTTTGCCCACAGAAATGGAACTTGTCATTATTGTCAATAGGAGCAGTCACTAACACGTCGAATAAGCCTTGACGATAATCCTCCAGCGCCTTATCTATCGCCTTCAATCCAGCCTCGCCCGATTCCTCTGAAGCAACACCTAGCTCAACCTTTATCTCTTCGTCAAAGACAGGGAGCAAGTTTAATCGTCCTTCTTTAGCCTCACTTGCATCGTTGATAATCGTGAAGTTTGCCTCCATCTCCAATGCATTACGATGATAGGTGGCTACTTTTGGCGATCCATAGATAATGGGTGTGCATAGCTCAAGCATATCTGGTTCAGAAAAGGTCTTGAATATCAACTCATATCCAACACCATTTGTATCTCCGTGTGTGATAGCTACGCGGACTCTTTTATTCTCGTTCATATATGTATATCTTGTATAGTTTGATACTGTCTTATTCAACTTTATCGTCTCTCTTCAGCAATCTTCTTGGCTGTAGAAAGTAACCCACAGGCGGCAAAGATGTCTTGACCACGACTCGCACGAATAGTCGTAAAGACTCCATGTTGCGTTAGATAGTTCCTGAATTGTTCCATCTTGTGGTCGTCAACTCCATGCAAAGGTATGTTGGGAATAGGGTGGAATCGAATCAGATTTACCCTACATTCTAACCCCCTAACGAGCTTCACAATCTCCTTAGCATGCTCTTCAGAGTCATTGACTCCCTTAAATACTATGTATTCAAAAGATAACCGACGCTGGTGCGAAAAGTCATAGTTACTTAGCAATTCAACGATACTCTCAATCGACATTCCCCGCTCGGCAGGCATCAATTCCGACCGTTGTTCATGCAGAGGAGAGTGCATACTGATTGCCACATGACAATTACTTTCTTCCAAGAATCGCTTTAACTTCCCCCTTTATTCCTACACTACTTACGGTGATTCTCTTAGGCGACCACGCATAACCAAAGTCAGCAGTCAGCACCTCAGTAGTACGTAAAACGTTATCGAGATTGTCCATTGGTTCGCCCTGCCCCATGAACACTATGTTGGTCAGTTTGTCACGTTCTGGGAGGGAATATATTTGGTTTAGGATATCGGTTGCACTCAAATTCCCCTCAAAGCCCTGCTTACCTGTTTGGCAGAAGAGGCAATTCATCTTACAACCAATCTGTGAAGACACACAGAGTGTGGCACGATCTTCTTCTGGGATATATACTGTTTCAACAAATTTCCCACTATCTGTAGGGAATAAGTACTTGATTGTTCCGTCCTTAGAATGTTGAGCATCAATAGGTTCTTTACAGCCTATCTCATATTCAGCAGCTAGTTTCTCGCGGTTTGCCTTAGAGATGTTTGTCATCTCATCAATGCTCTTTACATGTTGTGTATAAAGCCATTTCGCCATCTGACCACCTGTAAATGCAGGCATCCCCAACGACTTCGCAACCTCTTTCAGTTCGCCAAGTGTCATTCCTAACAGATACTTCTTTGCTGTTCCCATCCTTGTTCTCAATGTTTTATTGCCTGCAAAGATAACGAAAAAAAGGCTAAATCCGTGTTCTTTTTGTGCATAAGTTATCTATCTCTCTACAATCTACTTCGATTGAAAATGATGAGATGTAGCACGAAACGGATAATGAAGTCCAGTGCAAGGAGGCTCTGTTCTGTTAGCAAATCAAGGAAGAGTAACGAAAAAAAGCCTATTCTCAAACGAAGAAAGGCATCTACAGGATTTCTCCAAGTGCTTTGTAATACCTCTCCAAGTGCTTTGTAATGGTTCTACAAGCCTTTTGTAATAATCCTGTAAATGCGGAACTGCAAGTAAACGAGTGGAGAAGTTTACGAGTAAACGGCTTAATTTACCAGTCAAATTCTTCCTTATAGCTATCGAAAATGGCTCCATCTTCATAGCCAAAGTCCTTGAACACGTTGTTAATAAACGCTTGTTCGGCAGGAGGAATAGGCTTTTCTCCGTTCCTCCTAAGGTAATAGGAACCATTACCATAGTGCGAAATGAGTTGGCGACGAATACTTGCTACATCTGTGGCAAGCACTTTGTCGAATGTATATCTCATGCCATACGCCATGCGAACGACCTTTTCTGGCTGGTAATAAGTGCAGTTGTCCGTCTTATTTACAGCTGGATTGACACACTTAACGATTTTATCTCTACACAGCTCTGCGCTTGCCACGAGCCGATGTAAGCAGGTTCTGCCCTTCTCACAATGAGTGTTATAACATAAGAGATAATGCTTTGGTACTCCTTGATAATAATTCTTGTTCTTCATTTCATCAGTTGTTTAGGATCAAACTAATTCTTTGTTTGTAGCTTTCTAATCGGTTATTAGATATGCTAAATGCAAAGGTAATAAATTCTATTCAGTATGAACTGCATTCGTAATAATAATTTTCTCAATCGGAATTTGCTTTGTTAAGTCGACTTAAAGAGCCTGTTCTAAGATGGAGAACATGCGAAATTATGTTAAAGATAAAGCCTAATCGTCTACGATATAAACTTTTCTTTTTATCTTTGCAATCACAATGAGAATAAGAAACTCTCATGATACGAATTTTATTTGATGATAAGTGATTACGTTAGACGGAATGGAGCATGACACTGACGATGGTGGGAGCCACAAGAGGTGACATGCTTCTTCTAACGATAAACCAACTTTTTAGAAGAAACAACATTATAAACTATAAAATAGAAAAGTTATGGCAACAGTTTATGACTTCAATTTGAAAGATAAAAAAGGTAATGAGGTGAGCCTCGAAACATATAAGGGTAAGGTTCTTCTTATCGTTAATACTGCTACTGGCTGTGGCTTCACTCCACAATATGAAGACCTAGAAGCTATGTATCGCAGCTTGAAGGATAAGGGTTTGGAAATCCTTGATGTTCCTTGCGATCAGTTTGGTCACCAGGCTCCAGGTACTGATGAAGAGATACATGAGTTCTGTACAGCTAAGTTCGGGACTGACTTTCCTCAGTTCAAGAAGAGTGATGTAAACGGAGCAAACGAACTTCCTCTTTACACATGGTTGAAGAGTCAGAAGGGTTATGATGGTGGTGCTTACGAGGAGAAGTTGGCTGCTATCATGGAAGACTTGTACAACAAGGCTAACTCAGAACCACGTAAACAGAACGATATACAGTGGAACTTCACTAAGTTCTTGGTAAATCGTAACGGCGAGGTTGTTGCTCGTTTCGAACCAACTGTTGATTGCAAGGAGGTTCAAAAAGCTGTTGAAGCAGAACTCTAAACATACTGACACGTAAGTTAATATAGAGAAGGATGATCTGGCGGAGAGGCTCCGTTAGTCATCCTTCTTGTGCTTTATTCTTATTCTCAATAGTTAGGAATGGCAGTAGACATCGCTGATTTTCGCAAAGGAGTATATGGGGTTGTGGCATCAATTCCGTCAGGAAGAGTGTTAAGCTATGGTAAGATTGCATGGCTCTTGGGTTATCCTCATCATGCACGATTGGTGGGAAGGATGCTACATAATACTGGCGAAGCGGAGAAACTACCTTGTCATAGGGTGGTGAATAGTGCTGGGAGGACTGCTCCTGATTGGGCGGAACAACGGCAGTTACTCGAGTCAGAAGGTGTTACCTTTCGGTCGAATGGATGTGTAGATATGAAGAAATGGCAATGGAAACTAGATGAATAGTTCTCATTGCCATTGCTTTTTTTATGGTCGAAAAGTTGATGTTTTAGCAAGTAGGGTGTGCGCTGTCGTAATCCTCTTGATAGTTGTCAGTTTCGATATAAATATAAATCTTATAGTTTGGAAAGGCTGCACGTATGGTGCGCTCAATGTCGTTGACAATCTCAGGCGATTGCGCTTCACACTCGTCTTTGATATCCACCTTTGCCGTCACAAGTATGTCTGTCGGACTGAGATGGATAGTTTTTATATTGATGAGCTTACTGATGTCATTTCTATTAAAAGCCTCATTGATACGAGCAAGATCCTTTTTTGTAACGCTCTCTCCAATCAACAGACTATAAAACTCACGTGCCAATAAGAGTGCTGCAAGGCAGAGTAGCACACCGATAAGCACACCCGAGAGTGCATCATAGAATGGATTGCCTGTGAAATGACTAAGAAGTGTACCCATCAAAGCAATCAACAAGCCCACAACAGCACACGTATCTTCGGCAAAGATGATGAGAATTTCACTATGACGGCTCTCTCTCAAGAAGCGATAAAGGGGCAGATTGTCTTTGTTTAGTTCGTTGATTTCCTTGAAGGCAACGCGCAGGCTGATACTTTCCACTATCAATCCGAAGACGAGAATACCCATGACTAACCATGTGTTCTCCACACTGTGCTCTGGATGAAACAGCTTTTTCCATAGCCTCCATGATACCTAAAGCACCTCCCGCAAAGAACAACATCATCGCAACTACCATGCTATAGAAGTACTTTGCACGTGCTTGTCCAAACGGATGTTGGTCTGTTTGCTCTGCTTCCGCTTGTTTATTCCCTACAAGTAAGAGTATTTCATTACCGCAATCCACGATACTGTGGATCGATTCATTCAGCATTGCGGCCGATCCGGAGACTGCAAAACCAACGAACTTAGATATTGCTACGAGTACATTTGCACCCAAAGCAGCGATAACACTCATCATTCCTCCCTTGTTATTATCCTTTTCCATTATCCTGATTAATTATTTTTTCGCCGCCTTTTGAGCCTCTTTTACCATCTTCAAACGCTCCTCGTAGTAAGGACGCCACTTGTTAATCATAGCCTGAAGATCCTTACTTCGCTGTTCAAGTGTATAGTATTCCTCAGTGTCCGTTAGGTTGAGTTTACTCATTGTTAGCATTTGTTGCAACATAACTTTCTGATGTTCTTCAGCTTGATGCAACTGATTTCCTAACTTCTCAAGTTGCTCCATGAATGCTAATGCACGATCAATATGATTCTCCTTCTCCATTCTTTCTATTATTATATGTCATGTTTAATGGTCGCAAAGTTACGTAAAAAGATGGATAAATATTGCTTTTCAAAGATTGAATATAGGTGTAATAAAGGAATTTGTATTATCTTTGCATACTAGAAAACAATACATTCAGATGGAAAAGAACAAAAAGATAAGTTGCTTCTTAGCCTATAGTTCGAGTGAAACAATGGCTTCATTGATGGCTCAACTGCCTATAGGGAAAGGAGAGATAGTTGATCAAGTGTTTTTCTTATCAGCACAGTCTGTTGCTGTAGAAGGCATACCTGAACATGCAAAAGTATTGCAGGGAACAGGTTTACTGGCATCAGACATGATGCTGTTGATGGCTAAGTCCACAGAAGCAGACTATGTTTTGTTCTATATGAAGTCAAGTCCTTTGACCTTAGGTTACCATGCTTTGGAACGCATGATACAAGTGGCTGAACAGACAGGGGCGGCTATGGTCTATGCAGATCATTACTCCGTTGAGGATGGAAAGACGCAGAAACATCCTGTAATCGACTATCAGTTGGGTAGTATTAGGGATGATTTCGACTTTGGATCAGTAGTTCTTCTAAATGGAAGGATGCTACGGAAATATGCAGAAGAGCGTCAATCAGAACATTATAAATATGCAGGTTGGTATGACCTGCGCCTGTTCTTGAGTCGACAAGGAAGTATTTTCCACCTGAATGAATACCTATACACAGAAGAGGAAGACGATCTTCGTGCGAGTGGAGAGAAGCAGTTTGACTATGTGAACCCACGTAATCGAGAGGTACAAATTGAGATGGAGCAAGCTGCAACACGCCATCTTGCTGCCATCGGAGCCTTGGTTGACACGCAGCGTTATGCTCAACCCGACTTCACGCAAGGTGATTTCCCTGTTGAGGCTTCGGTGATTATCCCTGTTTATAATCGTGAGAAGACAGTGAAAGATGCTGTTGTTTCAGCTCTCTCACAGGTTACTGATTTCCCGTTTAACGTCATTGTGGTGGATAATCATTCAACAGATAAGACTACAGAGATACTTACTTCTTTGGCAACGGATGACCGATTGGTACACCTCATACCCTCACGAACAGACCTCGGGATAGGTGGTTGCTGGAATTATGCTATCAATGACGAACATTGCGGACGCTTTGCAGTACAGCTGGATAGTGATGATCTCTATTCATCAGAACGTACATTGCAAACCATAGTTAACGCCTTTCATGAACAGAAAGCAGCAATGATTGTGGGGGCATATCGTATGTGTGACTTCGATTTAAACACCTTACCTCCGGGCTTGATAAGCCATAGTGAGTGGACAGAAAACAATGGTTGTAACAATGCATTACGTATCAATGGACTGGGAGCTCCGCGTGCTTTCTTTACGCCATTAGCCCGACAAGTGCAGTTCCCAAACACTAGTTATGGTGAAGATTACGCCATGGGATTGGCTTTCAGTCGCTCTTTTCGTATTGGAAGAATATATGATGAACTTTATCTCTGCCGTCGTTGGGGGGGGAATAGTGATGCTGTTCTGAGCTTAGAGAGGCTTAATGCCAACAATACATACAAGGATCAGCTGCGTACAATGGAGTTACTTGCACGCAAACAACAGAACGATAACATAGAGAAAGGGCTTTACGATTTTTTTCATAAACAGCTGAACCAATGGAAAGAAGTACAGACTCGATTTGAGGAGTTGGCTAACGTGCAGACACGTGAGGTGGGTTCAGCCCTCGCGCAATATAATCCTGCACGCATGGTAAGCACTGGGGCGAAGATAGATAAGGCTTCCCTTGCGAAACGTCCTTGTTTCCTTTGTGCCAAGAACCGCCCTCCTGTACAGATAGGATTGCCTTTTCATCATGATTTCGATATCTTAGTCAATCCTTTCCCCATCCTTCCTGTGCACTTCACAATACCTGCTTGCAAGCACCAAGCACAGTCTATAGCCGCAAACTATGGTCAGGTGCATCGCTTGTTGAGCTTATATCCACATCTGATGGTGTTTTATAATGGTCCAAAGTGTGGTGCCAGTGCTCCTGATCATTTGCATTTCCAGGCAGGGACAAGCGGTATCTTACCCATACAAAAGCATTGGAAAGCATTGTGGAATACATCTAAACCATTGTTGACATTGGATAACAACGATGGAATCTATGCGATAGAGGATTATATCTGTCCTGCCCTTGCCATTGTGAGTCATGATGAGGAACATGATACACAGTTGTTCCACACAATCTATAAAGCCCTCCCTCTGAAAGAAAATGAGATAGAACCGATGATGAACATCGTGTCTTGGAGAGATAAGGAACGCTTTATCTCTGTTGTTTTCCCACGCCAGAAGCATCGCCCTGCATGTTATTCTGCAGAGGGAGAAGCCCAATACTTGGTGAGTCCTGGTAGTTTGGATATGGGTGGCTTACTCATTCTTCCACGTCAAACAGACTTTGAAAGAATGACAGCAGAGCGTGCCGAAGCCATCTTGCAAGAGGTTTCTTTATCAAAAGAGGCAATGGATAAGGTTGTTAAGAACATATCATTGGCTAATCAGAAAGCAGAACCAGAAGTTTCTGTAGGCATTGTCAGTGCAGAAAAGATACATTTCCAATTAAATAATGAATATACTCTTGATGGTCAAGAGGTGATAGGTGAACAGCTTGTTGAGTATTCTCAAGGTAAGATAAGATGGAAGGGTGTCTATTACGAAGAACTCCTTTTCACTCCAAAGAGTGCGGAGTCATCCTTTACATTGGCAGATGTTACCATTGGAGTAAACTTCCATTGGGAACGAAAAAGAGCCCAGACATTCCTCGGGCAGCTGCATCTTATCATTGATGAAGGTAAGATTGTGGCAATAAACAAGCTCCCCGTTGAGCGTTACTTAGCCAGTGTTATATCCAGTGAGATGAGTGCTACCTCCTCATTAGAGCTTTTGAAGGCGCATGCAGTTATCTCTCGCAGTTGGTTGTTGGCGCAGATAGAGAAACGAAAAGATGTTGCTAACACTCGAAAGAGTGCCACATCGTCTATGAGTGAAACAGCAGAAGAGCTGGTAAGATGGTTTGATAGAGAAGACCATAAGCTCTTTGATGTTTGTGCCGATGACCATTGTCAACGTTACCAAGGTATCACGAAAGCTACAAGTCCACATGTGGAGGAAGCTATCAAGGCAACTCGTGGACAAGTATTGATGGCTGGTAACGAGATATGTGATGCCCGTTTCAGCAAATGTTGTGGTGGAGTAACGGAGGAGTATCAGTATTGTTGGGAGAATATAAGTAAGTCTTATCTGCTTTCCGTTAGTGACAAAGCACCTTTAGGTGCTACTCCAAGTACAGACTTAACCAATGAAACCCATGCACGGGAGTGGATACTATCCTCACCAGAGGCATTCTGTAATACGAATGATACGGCTGTCTTGAGTCAAGTTCTAAACATCTATGACCAAGAGACACACGACTTTTATCGTTGGAAGGTGAACTTCTGTCAGACAGAGCTTGCTGAGTTAATACGCAGAAAGACGGGTATTGACTTTGGAAAGATCGTTGATTTGCAACCATTAGAGCGTGGAAAGAGTGGGAGAATCTGTCGTTTAAAGATAGTTGGAACTAAGTATAGTCGTATTATTGGTAAAGAGTTAGAGATAAGACGCTCGTTGAGTGAAACTCATTTGTATAGTTCTGCCTTCGTTGTAAAGCGTAGTGACATAGAGAACGGAGTGCCACAACACTTCCAACTCATTGGTGCGGGCTGGGGGCATGGTGTCGGATTGTGCCAGATAGGGGCTGCTGTAATGGGGGAGAAGGGCTATAAGTATGATGAGATTCTTCACCATTATTACCAGCAAGCAATAATAGACACCTTATATATATAAGGCGTAAAGAGTAAGAGATGAACGACGGACAACAAATACGAAAGAGGGTTCCTATAACAAGCCAATGGTCTAGTCATTGGTTATGGATACCTACGCTCTATCTTACACGTGGTTTACCTTATGTTATCTTATTGATGACTTCGTTGGTTTATTATAATCGGATGGGGTTGTCGAATGGTGCTATTACTCTTACAACATCATGGTTCTTTCTTCCCTTTATCCTACGTCCTCTACTGGGACGAATCGTTGTTGGTTATGAAAGTAAGCGTTTTTGGATAGTCCTTACAGAGTGTGTTATGGCGTTAAGTCTTGTTGCTTCTGCCCTTTCTGTGCGCCTTGATAATTGGTTTTCATACTCTGTTGCAGCCTTTATGGTCATTGCGATAGCTGCAGCTTGCATGATGTAGCTATTGAAAGACTCTATAATCGCGAGGCATTATTGCTGAAACGACCTGCATTCTTTGGTCTTCGAGCTGTCTCTTATCTGCTTTCTATCATCGTAGGGATGGCTATTCCCATCACATTAGCAGGTAACTTGGAGGTGATTAATAGAACTGTTCGTCCAGCCTGGGCTACTCTTTTCTGGGCTTTAGCCGTTTTGATGATTGCACTGACTTTATTGCATGCCCTTATCCTGCCAAAGGCTGTTATTCGCGCAAAGCTCCCTATATGGAGTGGTGTTACTCGCCAATGGTGGCATGATGTGACAGCTGCCTTCATAAGAAGACCCCATTACGTTGCAAACCTTGTTTTTCTCTTTTGCTTTTTGATACCAGAAGGAATGTTTATAAGGGTTGCTCCGCTCTTTCTCATTGACCCCGGAAGCAATGGAGGATTAGCTCTATCGCCTCAAGAATTAGGTTGGGTGCAAGGCACAGTGGGAACTTTTGCCTTTATAGCAGGATGTGGCTTAGGTATAAGTCTTGTCCGTCGGGATGGTTTACAACGCTGGTTATGGCCTTTTGTCATGGCTCTCACCTTACCAAAGTTCCTCTTTGTCTACCTAAGTTATTATTTTGTTTCCACCTTATCCATCATTAATATTTGTATTATTATTGATTACTTTGGGAGCGGGCTTGGGCTAACAACTTACATAGTATGGCTAGGCTTTTGTACAAAAGGTAAGCATTCCACCTTCACTTATTCATTAGGAACAGCAATAACAGCCTTTTCTATGGTGATGTCTGGATGGTTTACAGGCTTCTTACAAGAGTATGTAGGTTATCGAAAGTTCTTTCTTATGGTTGCAATATCAGGTATTATCAGTTTCATTGTGGCTTATTTTATACCGATAACGAAGAACATTGGTAAGCGTGAAAGGCTTATTTAATCCTGTAGGAACTACTTCTTTCAAAATGATTTGTTACTTGTTAACCTTTTTAAAAAAGGTATTTAAATCGTTTGATAGTAATGGAAAAAGTAGTACTTTCGTGCTCGGAAAGTTATAAAAGGTAATTAGAAAGATATGAAAATCAAGTATTTTTTAATGGTAGCTGTCGTTGCTTTGATGACAGCATGTGGTACTGCTTCTAAGGTACCATTGACTGGGCGCACCCATAGACTTAGTGTTTCGGATGCTCAACTACTAAGTCTTAGTAATCAAGAGTACACAAAGTTCATGGCATCTGCAAAGCGTTCAACGGATGCAAAGAACACTGCTATGGTTCAACGAGTTGGTCGTAACCTTGCAAATGCAGTAGAGACTTACTTGCGAAATAATGGTTATGCCAATGAAGTAAAGAACTTCCAATGGGAGTTCAACCTTGTTCAAGACAAGCAAGCAAATGCTTTCTGTATGCCTGGAGGTAAGATTGTTGTTTATGAGGGATTACTTCCTTATACTCAAAATGAGGCAAGTTTAGCTATCGTTTTAGGGCATGAGATTGCGCACGCAGTGGCTAAACACAGTGCAGAACAGCTTACTAAACAGATGAATCAGCAGATGGGAACAAACATCCTAGGTACTGTCTTGAATTCTGCTGTGGGTAGTGGTGTTGGTGATATAGCTGCTCAAGTAGCTGGAGGATACTTCTCCTTCCGTAATCTAAAGTACAGTCGTGACAATGAAAGTGAGGCCGATTACATGGGATTGATATTTGCTGCGATGGCAGGATACGACCCCGCGAATGCTGTAACATTCTGGAAACGTATGGCAGCAGGTACTAATAGCAATACATCTGAGATTCTTAGTGATCACCCATCAGATGCTCGTCGTATTCAAAACATTGAGAAGTGGCTACCAGAAGCAGAGAAGTACTATCGTCAGAGAGACTCTTCTAATGTTCGCACAAGCACAAGTTCGACAGCAGGAACATTATATATTGGTTCGTCAAAGAAGACTTCAAAGAAGCGCCGTTAAGCCTAGTTGTAATAGAAACAACATGCTGTTCATATTCAAGAGACGCCTCTTTTATATTAAGGAGACGCCCTCTTTGATGCAAAGAGACGCCTTTCTCAATACGAGAAGAGCGTCTCTTCGTATTTAAATAGGCACATATTTTTATGTAAACATTTGATAGATTCATTTTTTATCACTATCTTTACAAACGAAATCAAACCTTTACTGCTATGATAGATAGTATAATACAGAACCTTTGGTTGGTATGGTTGCTAGCTGGGATAGTATGTCTAATCCTTGAGATGATGAGTAATGACTTCTTCATCATGTGCTTTGCCATTGGTAGCTTGTGTGCTTCATTAATCTCATTGGGGATAGATAGTATTGTTGTACAGGTCATTGTGTTTGTTATCTTCACCTTATTAAGCATTTCTATGTGCGCCCTATTGCCTTGAAATACTTTCATAAAGGCGAGAATCAGCGGTTGAGTAATACCGATGCTCTGATTGGTCGTGAAGGAAAAGTAACCGACAAAATAGAATCGGGAGGCTATGGACGAGTGAAGATAGATGGTGACTCGTGGAAAGCAAAGTCAGTAGATGGACAAGAGATAGGCGTTGGAGATGATGTTCGAATACTTCGTCTCGACTCTATCATCGCAACTGTTGAGAAATGTTGAAATATGTGTGACAACTAGAAGAAACGATATTAAATAACCCTTCTCTTGCCTTTTTAGAGTAGTTCTCATTATGAAACAGTGGGTGAGAGAACCTAAAACTTATGCTTATGAATATTATTGCTTGTGTGTTTGTTGCGGCTATTATCTTGGTAATTATCTTTGCCAAGATGTCAATAGTCATCATATCTCAGAGTGAAACTAAGATTATTGAACGATTGGGAAAGTACCATGCTACACTCCGACCGGGCATTAACATCATCATACCTTTCATCGATCATGCTAAGGATATAGTAGTGATGAGAGCTGGCCGATACGCTTATACCAGTTCAATTGACCTACGCGAGCAGGTGTATGACTTTGATCGTCAGAACGTGATAACCAAAGATAACATCCAAATGCAGATTAATGCGCTGCTCTACTTTCAGATTGTTGATCCGTTTAAAGCGGTTTATGAAATCAATAACTTACCTAACGCCATTGAGAAACTGACGCAGACAACACTCCGAAACATCATTGGTGAGATGGAACTTGACCAAACGCTTACCTCTCGAGATACGATAAATACGAAGCTAAGATCGGTTCTTGATGATGCAACAAACAAGTGGGGAATCAAGGTGAACCGTGTAGAACTACAAGATATAACGCCTCCTGCAAGTGTTTCTCAGGCTATGGAGAAGCAGATGCAGGCTGAACGTAACAAGCGTGCAACCATCCTTACGAGTGAAGGACAGAAGCAGTCGGCTATTCTTCAGTCGGAGGGTGAGAAGCAAGCTGCCATCAATCGTGCTGAAGCTGACAAACAACAGCAAATCTTAATAGCTGAAGGTCAAGCACAAGCACGCATTCGCAAGGCAGAAGCAGAGGCGATAGCTATTCAGAAGATAACTGATGCTGTGGGGCAAAGTACTAACCCTGCCAACTATCTCATTGCACAGAAATACATCCAAATGCTTACCGATCTCGCTCATAATAACAACCAAAAGACTGTTTACTTACCATTCGAGGCATCAAATCTAATGGGTTCTATCGGTGGTATTAAGGATATGTTTAAGGGATAATAGATAATGACAACACAGGACATAAATCTTTGTATTTTTTGTGGTGCACGTCCTAACTTTATAAAGGTGGCACCTATTATTAGAGTAATAAATAAGTTATCAGAAAGTGATAATGCTCATAAGGTGGGCTATTCACTTGTATATGCTGGTAGCGAGGATGACCCGACGTTAGAAGATAAGCTCTTTGAGGAGTTGTCAATCCATCGTCCAGATGCTTACCTCGGTGTTGAGTGTGAGAATCTTAACGAACTCACGGGGCAGGTAATGTCGAAGTTTGAACAGTATCTACAGGCTAATAGCAGTGATGTAGTTATCGTTGTTGATGACTTGGCATCGACAATGGCAGCCGCAATAGTCACTAAGAAGCAGGCAATCACACTTGCGCATATTGCCGCGGGGACGCGTTCTTTTGACATAACAATGCCTAAGGAGATCAATAGATTGGTCATTGATGGACTATCAGACATCCTCTTTACGGCTGGATTCAGCAATAATAGTATTGCAAACAAGGAAGGGGCCGAACTCTCAAAGGTATATATGGTGGGCAACATCCTTATTGACAATATCCGTTATAATCGTGAGCGCATTGAGGGGATGAGCCTCTCTGATATTGATGCGTTGGCAGGTTTACCTATAAAAGGAGGTAATTATCTTGTCTTCACACTGAATCGTAAGGCTTTACTTGCTGATCAGGACAATCTGGAGAAGATGCTCCGTGTCTTGAGCGAGACTGCTGGCGATTTACCAATCATTGCTCCTTTGCGTGACTCTGCAGTACAGGTTATCATGTCTCTAAGCCTAAAGAAGAATATAAACTTGCATAATCTGCATATCGTTAAACCGCTTGGTTACTTAGAGTTTGCCTATCTCACTGCTCATGCACTGGGTATCGTGACCGACTCGGGGAACGTTGCAGAGGAGGCAACATTCAATAGTATTCCTTGTATAACACTCAACAGTTACACCGAACACATAGAGACTGTGAAGGTCGGAAGTAATGTTCTTGTTGGAGAAGACGCTGAGTTGCTTCGTTCGGCACTATCGGATATGGTCGCAGGAACGTGGAAGAAGAGTGGAATACCTGATAGATGGGATGGTAGATCGGCTGAACGTATCTTACAGATATTGCTTGAGCACCATTAAAGGTACGTTCTTTTAGAATCCTCGAAGAACTTATATAGAAGGATAAACACCCTCTTCTAGCAATCTATTCAGTTGGCTTGATAAGGCAGAAGAGGCTGTTTTTCCTTCTTCTTTATCTATTATTACCATTTATAAATGGTGTAGATAAGAACTTAGTTTTCATTAATTTCGTACCTTTGCATTGATATTTAACAGGTGATAAGATTATGCACGGACATACAGATAACTACACTTTCTTGACACAAGGACCAATACATCGTGTCATACTAACAATGGCTGTACCCACAATTATATCTATGCTTGTGACCGGACTGTACAACATTGCAGACACATTCTTCGTTGGCAAGATCGATACACAAGCCACTGCAGCTGTCGGGGTGTCGTTTTCTATGATGTTCTTTGTCCAGGCAATGGGGTTCTTCTTTGGGCATGGTTCAGGTAATTACATATCTCGTGAGCTGGGAGCAAAGCGTCATGGCAATGCTATAAAGATGGCATCAACGGGCTTCTTTAGCTCTTTCTTCTTTGGACTAGTTATCCTTGTTCTGGGTGAGATATTCCTTACTCCACTCTCATTAATGCTGGGTAGTACGCCAACTATCCTCCCTTATACAGAGGAGTACATGCGGATAATCCTCTTGGGAGCACCTTTCTTGACCTCATCTCTTACGCTGAACAATCAGATGCGATTGCAAGGTAATGCGAACTTCGCTATGTATGGCATTGTAACAGGTGCTATCTTGAATGTTGCCTTAGACCCTTTATTGATCTTTACATGCGGTATGGGAGTTAGTGGAGCAGCCCTTGCGACCGTGATAGGACAGTTCGTTTCGTTCGTTATCTTATTCTTTATGACTCGAAGAGGGGGAGAATATTGCCATTCACTTTCGGCACTTTTCACCCTCATGGGCGGCTTATAAAGAGATATTCTATGGTGGTAGTCCATCATTAATGCGTCAAGGTCTGGCGTGCATAGCCACTATGTCCCTCAATCTTGCAGCTGGTGTTTATGGCGACTCGGCTATTGCTGCGATGAGTATTGTCGGTAGAATTGCTATGTTGTCATTTGCTGTTGTGATTGGATTAGGGCAAGGCTTCCAGCCAGTTTGTGGCTTTTGCTATGGGGCGGGACTCTATACCCGATTGAAGAAAGCCTATAACTTCACCGTAGCCCTTGGTACAGGCTTCCTCATTCTACTTGCTATTGGAGGCTGGATAGTGAGTGATTCCCTTATAGGAGTGTTCCGTGACGATCCGAAAGTAATTGAGATAGGAGTAGTTGCATTGCGTTGGCAGCTCTGTACCTTCCCTCTCAATGCCTTTATCTTAGCAAGTAATATGATGGCACAAACCTGCCGTAAGCCTTTACGAGCTAATATTCTTGCTGCTGCAAGACAAGGCTTATTCTTCATCCCACTCATCTTTATCCTTCCAGCTCACCTTGGTTTGCTCGGCGTTGAGATGTGTCAAGCGGTCAGCGATGTATTCTCTTTCACATTATCAGTGCCTATTGTTGTTTATACCTTCAAAGAGTTTAATAAGGAAGCTGCGGCTAGGAGGGTTACAGAATGAGTAAGATTTATATAAAGAACATGGTTTGTGATCGTTGTAAGATGGCTGTAGAGCAGACCTTACAACGTCAGAATCTACATTCAATAAAGGTTGATTTGGGCGAAGCTATCGTCGAGGAAGAATTGACGGAAACACAACTCTTAGCACTTCGAACGGCTAAAAGAATTAGGTTTTGAACTTCTCGGAGATAGAAGACAGCAGACAATAGACCTCATAAAGTCCTCTTTGATAAAACTGGTACATTATCAAGATAACCAGTCAGCAACAACTCTGAGTGATTATCTCGTCTCTCAACTCCATCAAGATTATAGTTCGCTTTCCAAACTCTTCTCGGAAGTAGAAGGAAAGACCATCGAACGCTATTATATAGAGCTTCGTATCGAGCGTGTGAAAGAGCTAATTCGTTATGACGAACTTACTCTTACACAGATAGCGCAGCGTATGAATTATTCTTCGGTAGCCTATCTCTCCAGTCAGTTTAAGGCAGTTACGGGAATGACTCCATCTCAATTCCGAGGGATGAAGACGAATACTCGTATGCCTTTAGACCAACTTTAATATCTTATTCTGGCTTCTGGTAAGCATCCTTATCATACATATCTATCAATAAGCTAATACCTGCTTGCGTCTTAAAAATATTCTTGCAGGTAGCATTAATGGCGTGTTGAGAGCAATTATCCTCATACAAGTTAACAAGGAAGTCCGCCTCTACAAGAATCTGATAATCTAATCCATCGATGTGGTTATAAGTATGATGATGCCCAATAAGGAAGCATATCCTATCCATCTCATGATCAGTGAATCCACCCAAACGCACCATTAGATTACGAGCCTCTTGAGGTCCTTCAATCTCTTGATACTTACCATTGCTAGAACCATACTTGCGTTCGCTGACATGAATCCCAATGTCATGAAGAATAGCAGCAGACTCTAGTATGTCTTGTGTCTCAGCCTCCAATCCTTCTAGCGTACCAATGGTAGCAGCTAAGTTATGTACCTTTAAGAAATGATGGATACGTCTTGCATCCCCTTTATCATATTCCGTCATTGCAGCAATGAGCTTTGCGTGTTTTCTATTCATCATCTAATACCTTTATAATAACGTATTGCAAAAGTAAGTCATTGCATTTAGAAAGAAGTATGATAAGCGTGAAATAATATGAAAGGAAGCATTTTGTAGGAATGTTATAACCTTTATCCATAATTCTGTAACACGCTTTCCTCAATATAAGTGTACCTTTGCAAGCGACAAGGAGAAAGTCTTCTTGCAAACAACTAATATAATAAAATGAAGTTATGAAGAGTGATATTTTTGCAGTAAGCGGTATGAAGTGTGTACATTGTAAGGCTAACGTTGAGAATGCGCTAAAGTCCTTAAATGGTGTAAAGAGTGCAGAAGCTAATCTAGAGAAAGCCAATGTAAATGTTGAATATGATGAGTCTGTTGTTACTCCAGCACAACTCAAGGAGGCAGTAGACAATAGTGGGCGCTATGAGTTGAGCCTATAAGGAGATAAGTATGAAGCAAACAATTCCTGTTATCGGCATGGCATGTTCTGCATGTTCTGCCAATGTAGAGAAGAAACTGAACGAGCTTAAAGGCATTAATACCGCATCGGTATCATTGCCTGGTCGTTCCGCTTTGGTCGATTATGACCCCGAAACCATCTCACTGGAGCAGATGAAAGCTGCAATCAATGGGATTGGTTATGACTTAGTCATTGATAAAGAGACTTCAGTTGAGGAGATTGAGAAGCGCGAATACACGTTATTACGTCGGAAAACCATCCTTTCTTGGATATTCTCCATTGCCGTAATGAGCGTTTCGATGGGATGGATTGACCTCCATTCACGCACCATTGCTAATCAAGTTTCTCTATTGATTGCCTTAGCAAACATTGTTTATTGTGGTCGACAGTTCTATGTTTCAGCATGGAAACAACTCCTTCATGGCACTGCAAACATGGATACGCTCGTAACCTTATCCACGGCAATATCATTCCTATTCAGTGCTTTCAACACCTTCTGGGGGGATGCTGTATGGGCGAGCCGAGGTATCGTTTGGCATACATACTATGATGCGGCGGTAATGATTATTACCTTTGTCTTGACAGGACGAATGTTAGAAGAAAAGGCAAAGGACGGCACTGCCTCCTCTATTAGACACATGATGGGTATGGCTCCAAAGACGGCACATATCGTTGATGGAGATCGAATAGAAGAAGTGCCAATATCGACTATTGAAGTAGGAGATATTCTGGAGGTTCACCCTGGCGAGAAGGTTCCTGTCGATGGAGAAGTTATCTCTGCCGAGAGCTTTATGACCCCCAATGCCGCCTATGTTGATGAGAGTATGATCACAGGTGAGCCTACCCCTGCCGAGAAAGAAGGGTTCAAAGGTGTTAGCAGGCACTATTCCTAGTCAAGGAGTATTCCGCATGAAGGCAAATGAGATAGGTGAGAACACGGCATTAGCGCATATTATTCGGATGGTGCAAGAGGCGCAAGGCTCTAAAGCACCTGTGCAACGCATTATCGATAAGGCTGCTTTAGTGTTTGTTCCAGTCGTTACGCTCATTGCCTTGCTAACCTTTCTTCTATGGTGGCTGATAGGTGGCGAGGCTTACTTACCACAAGCGATTATCTCTGCCGTAGCCGTTTTGGTCATCGCTTGCCCATGTGCCATGGGATTGGCGACACCGACTGCCTTGATGGTAGGAATTGGTAAGGCAGCACAAAAGCAGATACTCATCAAGGATGCAGCAGCATTGGAGAGCTTACGTAAGGTGGATGCACTTGTAACCGATAAGACGGGAACGTTGACGATACCTAATAAGGAGGTAGACTTCACCAAGGCTGACAATCTTCCTTTCGAGAAACGGGAACAACTGAAGCCTAATGCTCGTGAGGCGATGGAAGAATTGCAGAAGAGTGGGATAGAGGTCTATATGATGAGTGGTGACAAGGATGAGGCTGCACACTATTGGGCTGATAAAGTGGGTATAAAGCACTACTTTAGTAAGGCTTTACCGCAGGACAAAGAGAACCTTGTTAAGCGTTTGCAGTCTGAAGGAAAGCGTGTTGCGATGGTAGGAGATGGCATTAATGATACCCAAGCGTTGGCGTTGGCAGATGTCAGTATAGCGATTGCTAAGGGTACTGATGTTGCAATGGATGTAGCACAAGTGACGCTCATGGGCGATGATTTAGCTACCCTTCCAGAGGCAATCCGACTCAGTAAGAACACCGTTAGAATGATATGGGAGAACCTTTTCTGGGCGTTCATCTATAACCTTGTTTGTATTCCTTTGGCGGCTGGACTATTATATGTCTTCGGCATTAACTGGCAGATTACACCTTCTTGGGCAAGTGCCCTAATGGCATTCTCAAGCGTTAGTGTCGTTTTGAATAGCCTTCGCCTGCGTTGGATGAAATAGGTGAGTAAGAATAGAAAGAAGGGCATAATACTTTTGTAATAGATTATTGCTAATTTGGATACTCCTAATTGCGTTATTTCCATTAAGACCTAACGTTGTATCCAAATACGCGATTTATAGCAAAGGTATTGTGCCTTTCTTTAATTTATTGATAACCAGTTTGTTACGAAAAACATACCTATCAATCTCTTTAAATATTCTAGTTTTTCCACTGAAAAGTACTAGCTTTTGGGTAAAAAAGTACTATCGTTTCACCAAAAACGCACCTCCATTTCACCAAAAACGTACCTCCATTTCATCAAAAACATACCTCCGTTTTACTAAAAACGTACCTCCGTTTTATGAAAAAGCAATATACGAACTTGTTTAAAGGTATATTTCTTCTTTTTTAAAAGCTATTTCGATAATTCTGTTTGTAAAGTATCTTCTAATGAAAAAGAGTGTTGCGTAACATAGAAATAGGACTTATCATAGCTTTAAGATAGCTGATGATAAGTCCTATTGATGCTTATTTGCGTGGGTAAAACGTACCTCGATGATAGGAGAAAAGCCCTATCTCACAGGGTAATCGAATCTGTTTGTGTTGTAGAAGTTCGTCTGTTGTGATGGAACATGATCGAATTCTACGTTGATAGAGATAATGTTTTGATTGTGAGAACCCCATTGATAGCTTACGCCACCACCAATTCTATCCATGAATCGACTAGCCATTGCGCCATAACCGAAGCCCATTGCACCATAACCGTAACCAAAGGGACTATAGCCCAACATGCCATATCCGCCCAAAGCAGGGTATCCATAACCTGCGTAACCGAAAGCATTTCCGACGTTATTAGAGGTGAATGCCTTCTGAACAAAGGCGTAAGCACTCCAATGCTCATCGAATTGATAGCCGAGAACAGCATTGACTCCGCCAACGAAGTAGTTGTTTCCTTGATAAGTCAGATGGTTTACATAGCCACCAACAGCTAGGGTCGCCTTCTTTGAAAGGTTGGTTACATACATCAATGACACATCTTGCGAGAATCCTGCGCCATGGTTATATCCATGTCCAAGGTTGGCAAATGCCGATGCACTAAGGTTTATGTTCAATCCTTTATGCAGTCTCCATAGACCTAATCCATAGCCCCACTCGGGGTAATAGAAACTATTGGGAGTAACAGTCTGACCGCTTTCTGTTATGACAGGGAGGTTATTGTCTATTTGAGATTGCTGTTCACGATCCTCTGCCATACGCTAGCATATTCCTTCTCAGCCTCAGTTGCTTCCCTTGGTCCTTTCAGGCGCGATGACTCAATAGGCTTCACAACCGATGTATCAACGTTGTGCTGCCCCGCTATTGTTTGCGCTTGCAATGGCAGGCACAAGATAGCTGTTATTATGAAAGCATATTTCTTCATTTGCTTGCAAATATAAATAATCGTCTATCAACAGCCAAGTATTTTAAAAGTTATTAGTGTTTTTTCAAGTTGTTGGTACTACTTAGTTTTCATGATGAGCGGTGGATCTGTTGTAAAGAGAAATACGGTTGCACCATGGAAAACCTGTCCTGGCTGTAAGCTATTGTCTACTTTCTCCATACCACTATTGTATCCAGCATGCAAGGGTTGTAGTGTTATGCCGCTACTTTGTGCCCCATGCGTATTGATGAGTAGGGTAGGTTCACTGGAGTAGATGGTCATTGCGCGCCCACTTTGTGCATCGAAAAGGATAGCGGCAGGCTTTTGCATATTGTCAGGATGGCGCAGTTGGAAAGCATGAAAATAGCCATTGACAGTTGCTTTTATTCGTTCTCCAATCTCTCTTGGTTGGGTAAAGTCGAATGGGGTAAGGCGTGTTTTCTGTAGTTCATTAGTGGGGAATTGCTCCTTATCCAACTTATTTGTATAGTGCGTATCTAGCCACAGATGTTGTTTAAGGATAGATCGGTGCATGTCACCAGATAGATTGAAACAAATTCCATTGGTTACTTGCAATGTTGTTGGAGCAGTCGTCGTGATACGATAATCAATGTCGAGTGCATTCTGATCGGATAGCGTATAGGTAACAGTTGCATTCAGTTTACCATTGAGATTGTTCTCTCCCTCAGTCGTAATATAGCGTAGGGAGACCGATTGGTTATCAGAGCTAACAACCTCCCAAACCTTTGATGAGAGCGTTTCTGTATGCTCCTTACCGATGTAGATAAGCGTTGCTCCTAATGTAGAGTCTTGCTTGTAGTCTTCCAGCTGATTGTACCCTTTGACCACAGGTTCCAATCGTCCGTTCCAGTTATGGGCTGTCAACGAAACAAGCCGCGCTCCGTAATTACTCACAATAGCCTCCATACCATTGCTGTTAGTGAGCTTGACAAGTCTTGCTTCCTGTGCATTTATGTTCATAACAAGGCTCAATAAAACCATTGTTATTAGTGCATGTACCTGCTTCATAATCTATCCTTTCTGTATATTGCAAAGTTAGTAAAAAACTTTAGAAATGCTTGTGTGGTAGAAATAAATGTTATACTTTCGTATCCAAATACAACTATTTTAGAATTAAAGAAGAAGTCTTCTGTTCCTTTCCGTTGCTTTTATCTTCTACAGCCTATGCGAGTTTATAAGATAAAAGAATGTAAGGAAAGAATAAAGAGATAGCAAAAGATACAGGATTATGGAGTTAGAATTAGAACCCTTATGCCTTCCATGTGATAAGAAACGCCCTATCGTCATAGCAGGACCCTGCTCCGCCGAAACCGAAGAGCAGGTCATGAGTACGGCACGTATGCTGGCAGATAAAGGATGTCACATCTTTCGTGCAGGCGTATGGAAGCCACGTACCAAGCCAGGAGGATTTGAAGGAAATGGAGAGAAAGCCTTACCATGGTTGAAAGAAGTCAAGGAAGAGACTGGGATGATGATATCTACAGAGGTGGCGACCCCCGATCATGTCGAGTTAGCAATGCGGTATGATATGGACGTACTATGGGTTGGCGCACGTACATCGGCTAATCCTTTTGCAATGCAGGCATTGGCAGATTCGATGCAAGGACTTCAAATACCAGTATTAGTGAAGAACCCTGTCAATCCTGATTTAGAACTATGGATTGGTGGCTTACAACGGTTGAATCAAGCAGGGATAAAGCGTCTGGGTGTAATCCATAGAGGCTTCTCTAGCTATGACAAGAAGATATATCGCAACCTACCGATGTGGCAAATCCCTATTGAATTGCGCCGTCGTATTCCTGGATTACCCATTATTTGTGACCCTAGTCATATTGGTGGACGCCGTGACTTGATTGCTCCTCTCTGTCAGCAAGCAATGGATTTAGGCTTTGATGGACTCATCGTAGAGAGCCATTGCAACCCGAAAGAGGCATGGAGTGACGCTAAACAGCAGGTAACTCCTGATATTCTGGATTATATTCTGTCGTTACTTGTGATACGTGATGACACCTTCACAACTGAAGATATCCGTTCGTTACGTGCGCAGATAGATGAGTTAGACAACTCATTGATGGAACTCCTTGCGAAGCGTTTCCGCTTATGTAGGGAGATCGGAACCTTTAAGAAGGAACATAACATGACTATCTTACAGACGAGGAGATATAATGAGATACTCGAGAAACGCGGTACACAAGCAGGATTATGTGGTATGAATCCAAAGTTTGCAGCACATATCTTCGAGCTTATCCATGAGGAGAGTGTACGACAGCAGTTGGCTATTGTGACGCAATCTTAAGCCTCTCTCTCTTCCTAAAAATATCATCTATGACACGCTTATTGTTAACCTTTCTTCTGAGTCTTATGTCCCTATACTCAATCGCACAAAACCGATTGACTATTGTGGAGCTAAATGCTGAGAATCTCTTTGATGCACGGCATGATACGTTGAAGAATGATTATGAGTTCTTACCCACTTCACCACGTCATTGGACTCGAACAAAGTATTGGGAGAAGTTGAATAGGACGGGGCAGACCATCATTTCCTGCGGTGAAGATAGCAGGGGATGGCAATTACCTGACCTTGTGGGATTATGTGAAGTGGAGAATGACAGCGTGCTTTTTGATCTTACGAAACGCTCTTTATTGCGCAATGCACGCTATGAATACGTTATGACATCATCGCTTGATACGCGTGGTATAGATGTGGCTTTGCTTTATTCTCCCTTCTCTTTCCGCTTGTTGAAAGCCGATACTATCAGGGTTAGCTTGATAGCAGATATGCGCCCAACACGTGACATACTCCATGTGGAAGGAGCTATTGCTAATGGTGATACCTTACATGTTCTATTGCTTCATGCACCGAGTAGAACAGGTGGAGAGATATACTCAAGACCTTTCCGAAAACACGTGATGATGCAAGTGAGTAACGTGGTTGACTCTATTCAGAGACGCCACTCTGATGCGAAGGTAATCGTGATGGGCGACTTCAATGACTATGCTGATAGTCCTTCATTAAAGCCTCTGTACGAATGCGGTTTGTTGAATGTCTCGGCACAAGCAAAGGGTAAGAATGGTGCAGAAGGCACGTATCGCTATCATGGTGAGTGGGGTAGTTTGGATCAGATTCTCATCAGTGATAACCTACGTCCTTATGTGCTTTCATGCTATGTCAATGATGCTCCTTTCCTTCTGGAAGAAGATATGAAGTACGGCGGAGTAAAGCCTCGCCGCCATTATAATGGGATGCGTTATAACAACGGCTTCAGCGATCATCTGCCCTTAGTCTTACGGCTATCTATTCCCTAAGAAAAGGGCGTGAAAGGGAAGAACTGCCGTTAGAAGTTAATTGCAAGTCCTGCTTCAACAGATGTATATGACTTCCTTATAGGTACAATAGGAGCCGTGTCATAGATGAGGCGATAAGCACCATTAATACCAATGGCTGGTGTTATCTTATATAGAAGATCTACGGCACCACCGAATCTAGCTTTCTTAAAGTAGCTATCAGGTTTTCCTTGATGGATGGCAGTAGCTGTCAATGACCAATGGTCACTGATGTGATGCTGGAAACTCAAGGCTAGATGCGTCTTAATGCTACGGCTACAAGCGTAGAGCGTGGGTGCAGATGCGGTTGGATCTTTCCACTTCTCGAACTCATAGAACACACCTGCAGCAGCAAACATAAGGAATCTCTCCTTATTCACGAGTCGATAACGTGATTGCAAACCCGTAGATACCTTAAACTCTAAGCCTCTACTCCCTGCCCATTGCGATTCGGCATAAGGATAGACTTCAAAGGCATGGCTCAATAAATAGCGATATTCCATGTGTACGTGTCCGCCGCTTACCGTCACCTGTTTACCATAGGTTGAGAACTCTAGTTTATTGATTAAGTTGATAACACGCTTGTGCTTGATTAATAGATTGAGATTGGCAGTATTCTTAACAGTGAGTATATTCTGTTGTTCGGTCTTGAAGTCTACTACTGGTAAGAGAGATCCTTGTATAGTCTTCGTACTATCAATGCTTAGGGTGAGATTCTCTGTGAATAACATCTGAGCATACGATGGGATAGAGAGTAACAAAGCCAATAGAACTAGTGTAAGAGTTTCTTCATGCGCGTTGATGAGTTCCTAATGATGATATGTAAGATAAAAAATAAGGGACGTACAAATGTTAGTGTGCGTCCCTGTTTATTAGTTGCTATTACTTATCAGAAATCTTAAGTGTCTTATTCAACTTGTCAATTTTGGACTGAAGTTTAGCTATCTTCTTACCCATCTTATCCAATTTTTTCTTACTCTTAGCCAACTTCTTATTTGTGGCTTTTGCCTCTTTCAATTTCTTGATAGTGTCCTTTGCATCCTTTACTGTGCTAGAAGGACTTGTTGCAGTGAAGTCGGTTGTTGCTATGTTAGCGTCAGCGTTAGCATTAGCCGCCTTCTCCGTTAACTCATTATAGTCGGCTTTCTCTTTCTCGTAATCAAGCTGCGCCTTATTTAACTTAGTGGTCAGTTCGAGTAGCTTCTGCTGTTCTTTTAGGTTCTTTACTACTGTTGCATCTTGTGCGAAAGCGAATGTGGTCATAAGTGCCATAGCACCCATTAATAATAATTTTCTCATACTTCTTTCTTATAAATTAGTCTTACAATAAATAAATACTATCCTTTTCTATATTCGTCTTAGCCTTTGCTTTTAGGCTCGTCTTTCTATGTCCTGTTATAGAATTGAGTCTGTCGACTGTTGTATTTGCCTTTTAATATCAGCCTTGCTATTGCCTAAGCCAATATTATCTAATAACCCGTTCAATGCCCCATCAACCATATCTTCAATCGTAGATGTGGCAGGCTCTACAATATTATCTTGTATCATCTTCTGCACCTTTTGCCTTATTTGCTCTTTGAGGTTCACTTCCGAATTCTTATAATATTGTCTTGCTGCTTCCTGCAAGTCATCTTCGTCAATCGTAAAGATATGCCCTAAGAGCCCTACTGATACGGTGTGATTTTGTCCTGCATAATGCACCTTGCCTGTAGAGTATATAATGTGATTATCCACGGTAACGAGGTCGTCTACAGCAGATCTTATCACTTTCCCAGCAAAGGCATTGCTGATAGAACGGAAAGCGTTATCGACGAGTTCATTGCCCGTTGTGTTGGTCGTATCATTTACAGCGTCGTTCACCGTATTGGTAATGACGTCAGACAATACATCCTTGTGCTGTTCAGGCTTGGGGCATGTGAGAATCAGCACGATGATGAAAGCCACCAAGACTATCAATGTGCCTAACAAACATCCCGTATGGCTCTTCTTTTGAATAACTACCGTCTGTGGGGCTGCTGCCTGTTGAGTTGCAGGTTCAACGGGCGTAGCTTCAACGTAAGGTAAATCTTGCGCCGTTGTCTCGTCGTCAATAGGATCTTTCCCTTCCAAAATTGGGCGTAACTCCTCAATTTGCCATGCTGGAATCCATTGCTGCGTATCGGTAGGCATGACGAGAGTGGTTGCTATAATCTTCCGCTGACTTAACTCTTTGAGGCTGTAAGGCACTGCTTTTTCGTTATCAATTTCTATGTAATATTCCATTTGTTTACCTTTATTATATAGTTGAGATATGTGGCGTATAAAAAAATTATATGTTATCGTTTACGCCTTATTCTCATAATTGTGTGCGAAATTAGACATAAATTCTGATATGACAAAAGAAACATCATCTATTTTTACTTATCACTTACCTGTTTTTTTCGATTTAAGGCTCATTTATACTTGAGTAGTCATGGAAAAGATGTATATTTGCACCATCAAACTAAAGAAGATAACCCTATAATTCATAATAAGAAATGATGGAATTAATCCAGCCCTATGTGGGCATTGCGGTAAAGCTAATCGTTGGTATGATTGGCATTCTAACCTTTTTGCGCATTACGGGTAAGGCGCAAATGGGTCAGTTGACTCCCCTTGATACGGTAAGTGCATTCGTTATTGGTGCGTTAGTCGGTGGTGTATTGTACAATCCAGATATGACCATCTGGCATCTCGTCTTCGCCCTAGCCGTATGGACAGGCTTTAATATGCTTGTTCGTTTCGCCATGCACTCTGCCTATTTGCGCCATCTTATCAAAGGCGAGAGCGTCTTCTTGGTGAAAGACGGCGTTATCAAATTTAAGAACTTCAAGCGTAATAGTCTTGAGATGGAGCAGTTCCGCCTCATGCTAAGGCAGAAAGGTATCTTCTCCATGTTCGATGTAGAGGATGTACTGTTTGAAGCTAACGGCTCAGTGACGGTTCTCTCACCTGGTCAGACGGCCTATTCCGTATTGTTAGTGAATAATGGAGAGATTGTGGAAAGCAGCCTAGCACAGTTTAACCACACACAGGAATGGGTGATGAAAGCTATCAAACGCAATGGATTCCGTGGACCTTCTGAGCTGTTCTGTATGGAGTGGACACCTCGAAGAGGGTTCTATTTCGTAACCTTCAACGGGGATGTGAAGCGTGGTAAAGCGGAGTTCGACTCTGAAAGCATAGACCCTGATAACGCACAGGTGTAAGTCCAATCAAGTGCCTCCAAGCCTTCTAAAAAGGGTAGGAGAGTTGACAAAGACTAGTTAGAATATAATAGTACAATTCAATAGTGGCGTTTCCTTGTATGAACGAGAGGCTCTTCTCGCAACGAGGAAACGCCCCTTTCGTATATAGAAGAGCGTTCGTTCCTATTATTTGCTGTTATTCCTTGCATTTATGAGCGGGTTTTAGTCTCTGATATGTAGCGATAAATTGACACATACGAGTCAGCGCAATGACACGTATGTGTTATGCCACTTTGACACATACGTGTTATTTCGTTCACACATACGTGTCAATTTCGTCCATGATATAAGGCGATGAAATGGGATCTATTTCATCACCTTTTTTATATATATTACGCCCTGAAAGTATTACATACCCCTAACGTTGTATTTAGCCTAAGTAACCTTACAGCTGTCAAACATATTCCAGCTCGATTGCAGATATATTTCTGCACAAAGCCTATTTATGTGCGCATGAAAGTGTAACAAGTGTTTTAAAATATTTTAAAATACTACTCACTGGCTTGCTGTTTTATGTCTCTTTTTGCTATCTTTGTATGATAGAAATAGAATAATAAGTACACTTTAAAGCAATGTTTGAGAATTTAAGTGATCGTCTAGAACGCTCCTTTAAGATCCTTAAAGGCGAGGGAAAGATAACTGAGATCAATGTAGCAGAGACCCTAAAGGATGTTCGTAGAGCATTACTCGACGCCGATGTCAACTATAAGGTAGCTAAGTCATTTACCGATACAGTAAAGCAAAAGGCGCTTGGTATGAACGTGCTTACAGCCGTTAAACCAGGTCAGTTGATGGTGAAGATAGTGCATGATGAGTTAGCAGAACTCATGGGTGGCGAGTCAGTAGGGCTAAATCTTACAAGCCGTCCAGCCATTATCTTAATGAGTGGTTTGCAGGGTTCTGGTAAGACCACATTCTCTGGTAAGTTAGCAAACATGCTGAAGACAAAGGAACATAAGAACCCTTTGTTGGTTGCTTGTGACGTATATCGCCCTGCAGCTATCGACCAATTAAAGGTTGTTGGCGAACAGGTGGGCGTTCCAGTATATTCAGAGCCAGAGAGCAAGAACGTTAATGAGATAGCTGATCACGCCCTCGCAGAAGCAAAGGCAAAAGGCTATGATGTGGTAATCATCGATACCGCAGGTCGACTGGCAGTCGATGAGGAGATGATGAATGAGATTGAGAGTCTCAAGAATCATGTAAACCCTGATGAAACGCTGTTCGTTGTAGACTCCATGACAGGTCAGGACGCTGTAAACACCGCAAAGGAGTTCAATGATAGATTGGATTTCAACGGCGTTGTCCTAACGAAACTCGATGGTGATACGCGTGGTGGTGCAGCCTTGTCAATTCGCACAGTCGTAACCAAGCCTATCAAGTTCATCGGTACTGGCGAGAAGATGGAAGCTATTGATGTGTTCCATCCAGGACGTATGGCAGATCGTATCTTAGGTATGGGTGACGTAGTCTCTTTGGTGGAACGAGCACAAGAGCAGTTCGATGAGGAAGAGGCGAAACGCTTGCAGAAGAAGATACAGAAGAACCAATTCGACTTCAATGACTTCTACAACCAGATACAACAAATAAAGAAGATGGGTAATCTGAAAGACCTCGCATCAATGATTCCTGGTGTGGGTAAAGCTATCCGCGATGTAGATATAGACGATAATGCCTTCAAGGGTATTGAGGCTATCATACAGAGTATGACACCAAAGGAACGCACGAATCCAGAGGTATTGAATAACTCACGTCGCCAGAGAATAGCGAAGGGTTCAGGTACTAGCTTGCAGGAAGTAAACCGACTCATTAAGCAGTTTGATCAAACGCGTAAGATGATGAAGATGGTTACAGGTTCTAAGATGGCTGGTATGATGAGCAAGATGAAAGGTATGCCTGGTATGCCCTCTATGCCGAAGGCTTGTAAGATGAATCATCAACAAACAATAATAATATAAGCTATGGAATATCAGTTAATCGATGGTAAGGCAACCGCAACAGCTATCAAACAGCAGATTGCGGAAGAGGTAAAAGCCATTACAAAGGCAGGTGGAAAACAACCTCATTTGGTCGCTATATTAGTAGGACACGATGGGGGAAGTGAGACTTACGTAAAGAACAAGGTTATTGCTTGTGAGCAGTGTGGCTTTAAGTCTACGCTTATCCGTTACGAAGCTGATGTTACCGAGGATGAGTTGTTGGCTTGTGTGGACAAGTTAAATAAGGATGATGACGTTGATGGGTTCATTGTGCAACTCCCTTTACCAAAGCATATTGATGAGCAGAAGATCATCATGGCTATTGATTATCGCAAAGATGTGGATGGCTTCCATCCAGTTAATGTGGGGCGAATGGCGATCGGTTTACCATGCTTTATATCGGCAACACCATTAGGAATTCTAACACTGTTGCAGCATTACCATATTCCAACTTCTGGTAAGAAGTGCGTTATCTTAGGTAGAAGTAACATTGTTGGTAAGCCTATGGCACAGCTCATGATGCAGAAGCAATATGGAGATGCAACCGTAACAGTTTGCCACTCGCATTCAGCGACATTGAAGAAAGAATGTCAGGAAGCTGATATTATAATTGCAGCTATTGGGCGCCCCGATTTCTTAACAGCCGATATGGTTAAACCAGGTGCTGTAGTTATCGATGTTGGTACGACGCGTGTACCCGATGCAACACGTAAGAGTGGCTATCGCTTGAATGGTGACGTGAAGTTTGATGAGGTAGCTCCGTTATGCTCATTCATCACACCAGTACCAGGAGGCGTTGGTCCGATGACGATTTGTTCTTTGATGAAGAATACACTTGCAGCAGGCAAGAAAGAATATTATAAATGATGACAGCAGAAGAATATCTACAGCTCGGCAATGAGTGTCGGCAACGAGGAGACTGGCAGAATGCCTTAGCCAATTATATGGAGGCTATCGAACTGGACCCTAACTCGCCGGCAGTAGTTGCAAAAGAGATGCTAGAGAATATTCTAAACTTCTATAACAAGGATGCGTATAATCCTTAAAATACAAAAACTATGAGCAAGATGAAAGGTGCCATCGTAGTGAACACTGATCGCTGCAAAGGATGCCAGTTGTGTATCGTTGCATGCCCGAAGGATGTGATTGCCTTGGCTCAGAAACAAGTAAATGTCCACGGATATCCGTTTGTTGAGTCTGCTAAACCAGATGATTGTATCGGTTGTGCAGCTTGTGCAACAGTGTGTCCTGATGGCTGTATTACAGTCTATCGTAAAAAAGTGGAGGGGTAATTTATGGCAGAACAAGAAGTAAAATTGATGAAAGGTAACGAGGCAATCGCCCATGCTGCAATTCGTTGTGGTGCGGACGGATACTTCGGTTATCCTATCACTCCACAGAGTGAAATTATAGAAACCCTAGCTGCTTTGAAGCCTTGGGAGACCACGGGAATGGTTGTCCTACAGGCTGAAAGTGAAGTGGCATCCATCAATATGATTTATGGTGGTGCTGGTGCTGGTAAAGCGTGTATTGACAAGTTCTTCTTCACCAGGCGTCGCCTTAATGCAAGAGGGTATCAGTTATATGGCAGGTGCAGAGCTCCCTGGTGTATTTGTAAATGTACAACGTGGTGGTCCTGGACTTGGAACGATACAGCCAAGTCAGAGTGATTACTTCCAGGCGACACGTGGTGGCGGTAATGGCGATTATAACGTTATAGTATTAGCACCTAACTCTGTTCAGGAGATGGCGGACTTTGTAGACCTTGCTTTTGAATTGGCATTTAAGTATCGCAACCCTGCAATGATTCTATCTGATGGTGTGATTGGGCAGATGATGGAGAAGGTTATTCTCCCACCAATGAAACCTCGTCGTACAGAAGAGCAGATTCGTAAAGAGTGCCCATGGGCATCTATGGGGCGCACAGCAGGTCGTAAGCCTAATATCATCACCTCTTTGGAGTTAATGCCAGAGGTAATGGAACAAAGAAACTTACATTTGCAGGAGAAGTATCGTCAGATACGTGAGAATGAAGTGCGCTTCGATACACAGCAATGTGAGGATGCAGATTATGTAATCGTAAGTTTTGGTAGTGCTGCACGTATCGGTGAGAAGGCTGTCGAGCTAGCTCGTGAACAAGGCTTGAAAGTTGGACTATTCCGTCCTATCACACTCTGGCCTTTCCCAAGTAAGCAGCTTGCAGATCTTTGCAAAGGCAAGAAAGGAATCTTGGTCAGTGAGATTAACGCTGGGCAGATGGTACAGGATGTTCGTCTTGCGATTGATGGTGCTTTACCAGTAGAACATTTTGGACGTTTGGGTGGTATCGTTCCTGATCCAGAAGAGATTGTGAATGCACTCAAAGAAAAGTTAGTAAAGTAAGAGAGGAGGGCGTATATATTATGGCAAATGATATAATTTCACCTGAGAATTTGGTGTATAAGAAGCCGACCTTGATGAATGATACGACAATGCATTATTGTCCTGGATGTTCACATGGTGTGGTTCATAAATTAGTTGCAGAGGTAATCGAAGAGATGGGGATGACCGATAAGGCTATTGGTGTATGTCCTGTTGGTTGCGCTGTATTTGCTTATCGCTATCTTGATATTGATTGGCAGGAAGCGCCTCATGGTCGTGCTCCAGCTGTAGCAACTGGTATCAAGCGTGTATGGCCTGATCGTCTAGTGTTCACTTATCAGGGTGATGGTGACTTGGCATGTATCGGTACTGCTGAGACAATTCATGCCTTGAATCGTGGTGAGAATATTCCAATCATCTTCATCAATAATGCTATTTATGGTATGACTGGTGGTCAGATGGCACCAACAACATTGATGGGGCAGAAAACAGCAACTTGTCCTTATGGTCGTGAACCAGAACTACATGGTTACAACTTAAATATCACCGAACTTGCTAGTCATTTGAAGGGAACTTGCTATGTAACGCGTCAGAGTGTAGATACTGTTGCCTCTATTAATAAGGCAAAGCGTGCTATTCGCAAAGCTTTCGAGGCAAGTATGCAAGGGAAGGGTAGTTCCTTGATAGAGATTGTTGCAACATGTAATAGTGGTTGGAAACTCTCTCCAGTAAAGGCGAATGAGTGGATGCGTGAGAATATGTTCCCTGAATATGAGAAGGGCGATCTAAAAGATACAACCAATCTTTAGTCTTTCTCTATATATAATAAAGGTGTAATATGAAAAAAGAGATAATTATTAGTGGCTTTGGTGGACAGGGTGTACTCTCTATGGGTAAGATTCTTGCTTACTCAGGACTAATGGAAGATAAAGAGATAACATGGATGCCTGCTTATGGTCCAGAGCAGCGTGGTGGTACGGCTAATGTGACTGTTATCATCAGTGATGAGCGCATATCTTCGCCTATCTTAAGTAAGTACGATGTTGCTATTGTACTAAATCAGCCTTCGTTAGATAAGTTCGAACCAAAGGTAAAGCCGGGTGGTATCCTTATATATGATGGTTATGGTGTCATGAATCCACCAGCTCGTAAGGATATCATAGTTTATCGAATCAATGCGATGGACAAGGCTGCTGAGATGAAGAATGCCAAAGTCTTCAACATGATTGTCTTAGGTGGATTACTTAAGGTTTGTCCTGTTGTAAGTACTGACGGCTTGAAGAAGCACTCTATAAGAGTCTGCCAGAACGTCATCATAACTTAATTCCATTGAATATGCAAGCAGTGGAAGAAGGAATGAAGATAATCGTTCAGCTGTAAAATGATATACAAAGCAACCTGATTTTTTATAACTCTCTAATTTGTTTAAGGGGCTCCAGCAGTGATGCTATGGGCTCCTTATTCTATTTATAAAAGATTGTGTCCATTTAAGCACACCTTATTAAGTTTTTCGTATATTAGATTGTTCTATTATTCCACTAATATAGTTTAATTTGTTCACTATACCCCTATTATGGTAAACTTTTTATGGAAAAGATTTGGCTGTTTCATTATTTTTTTATTACTTTGCAGCCAATTAAAGTGTTGATACTATATAATTTATAAATATTAATTAATTCAGAGAGACAATGAAAAAGTTAGTTTTGATGTTAGCTGCTGCTTCTATGGCAGCTTCAGTTTCTGCTCAGACTGTAGCAGAGAGCAAGGCTTTTGACAACGTTTACGTTGGTATTAATGGTGGTGTTGCTACTAAGACTACTGGTCACAAGTGGTTGAGCGACCTCGATCCAAATGCTGGTCTTCGTATTGGTCGTTACTTCACTCCAGTCTTTGGTTTGGCAGTTGAAGGTAATGCTTACTTCTCAAACAAGCCTTGGCACTCAACAGGTACAGCAGTTCGCGCTACAAACGTTAGTTTGCTCGGTACTGTAAACTTGAGCAACCTCTTCGGTGGTTACAAGGGTGAGCCTCGTGCATTTGAGGTTAGCGCACTCTATGGTCTTGGTTGGATGCACGTATTTACAAACGACAAGGCTGTTAAGGCTGCTACTGAGAATCAGCGTAATCGTATGACTTCTAAGGCTGCTCTTGACTTCGCTTTCAACTTCGGTTCAGCAAAGCAGTTCCAGTTCTATGTAGAGCCTTCTATCAACTTCGCATTCTTGGGTCAGTCAAAGAACAAGGAAGTGGTTGCAACTGGTAATGCTTTGAATCCAGTAGTTTTAGCTGATCATCAGGAGTATGGTTACAAGGCAGCTTCACAGGCAGGTCAGCCAGCTTACAACATCAACAACTCATTCGTTCAGTTGAATGCTGGTCTTGTTTACAAGTTCAAGAACTCTAACGGTACACACAACTTCACAATCGTTACTCCACGTGACCAGGCTGAGATCGATGCTTTGAACGCTCAGATCAACGAGCTCCGCAACCGTAAGCCAGAGGTTATCACTAAGGAGGTTGTTAAGGAAGTTCCTTCTGTTAAGGTTAAGGAGTTCACTGTATCTGACCTCGTATTCGTAACATTCGCTCAGGGTAAGTCTGCTCTTACAAACGACGCTAAGGCTGCTCTTAACAACGTTAAGGAGGGTGTTCACGTTCAGGTTGTTGGTACAGCTTCTCCAGAGGGTTCTAAGGAACTTAACGATCGTCTCTCACAGGCTCGTGCTGACGTAGTTGCTAACTACCTCAAGGGTCGTGGCGTTATCGTTGACGAGGCAACTGGTAAGGGTGTACAGGGTGTAACTTCTAACCGTTTGGCTGTTGTTTACGTAAAGTAATCAGTCATACAAATTAAGAAGTTAAACCTTCTATAAAGTAATATGGGATGTACCTCAAGGGGTGCATCCCTTTTTCTTATTCTAGATGAATGGGTTTAAGTTCTGTTGAGTGATTTAGTTGTAGAATGATTGTCCAGTAGTTGGGATTGATTCGTATTGCTACATTGTTTATTAAATATGGGAGAGATGGAAAAGTTATCAAAGATAGGGAGATATGAGTTTATGACAGAACCTTTTCATTGCGATTTCTCTAATCATCTATTCATGGGACATTTAGGTAATCACATGCTTAATGCAGCTGATTTTCATAGCAATGAGCGATGTTATGGCATGAATTATCTTAATACTATCAACAAAACATGGGTGTTGAGTCGTCTCGCTATTGAAATGGAGGATATGCCTAAAGCATACGACAAGTTTTATGTTGAGACATGGGTTGATGATGCTATGAAGTATTTTACAAGTCGCAACTTTAAGGTCGTTAGTGAGTCGGGACACATTTATGGATATGGTAAGAGCGTTTGGGCACTCATTGACACGGGTACTCGTGAGCCTTCAGATATCTTTGCTATCCGTGAAGGTCTTATTAATGAATACATAGAGAAAGACTATATTTGTCCGATTGGTAAGTCTTCACGTGTGAAGATAACAGATAAGGCATCACTTATCCGTTCTATTGATACCTATTATAGTGATGTGGATGTGAATGGGCACATCAACTCTGTTAAGTATATTGAACATATATTTGACTTGTGGGATTTAGATTGGTATCTTCAGCATACAATTAAGCGTCTTGAGATTGCATACGTAGCAGAGTCTCATCAAGGTGATTGCTTACATTTCTATCGTGAGCAGCGTGATTCAGACTTAGACTTTAATGTGAGAATAACAAAGAGCAATGAACTTTGTGAAGAAACAGAGACTTGTAGGTGCAGGGTGTTATTTGTCTGATAGAATGAGGTAACTCCCATCCATTAATAATTGTTCCTCGTCCATAAGTTCCTTCATAACCTTGGTGACCATATCCCAATCCTCATCAAGCTGTCTAACCTCTGTCACATGATGTCTCTCACCATCAGCTACCATTGCGAGGAGCTTTTCTTTTATCTCCTCTTGTTGGTTGTGATCATCGTGATGGGTATGAGAGAGACATACATCACACTGTTCACAATCTACAGATTTCTTCTCTCCGAAATAATAGAGCAGCTGTCTACTCCTACAAACCCTATCGTTCTGTGCATAATTAATAACAGAATTAATGCTCTTCTGGAATTGTTCCTTCCGCTCTTCGTAAACGCTTTTATCCAGTATGACATCGCTACCATCAACACGATCTCTCTTATAACTAATGAGCGGAATACTCTTGCGAGGAATGAAATCTATGATGCGTTTCTTGCTTAGATTTACAAGCACCAGGTAAGTTTGATTGCGGTCAAGACCAGCCTCTTGCGCTATATAACTCTCATCGACATAACCATAGTCAGTGAACAATCCACCATAGTTCCTAAGTAGAGATATGACGACATCATTCTCTTTCTCGCTTAATGAATCAAGTCGATAAAGGTCATCCCGTCTTAACAAGAACCGCACACGTGCATTATTATCTGGGTTTGGCTCGTAGTCAATATAACCAGCTCGTTGTAATAGAATCAACGCAGCATTGGCTCGGATAGGGAAGTGTTTAAATGTTGCACAGAACTTATCAATAGGGAACTCAAACGTACAGCCTTCACCGCTATTCACGCCTATTTGATAGAAATAAGCTAAGTGCTCGTAGACCTGTTGTACATATTCTTTCGGTGGGAACGTGTCCTCGATTCTCTTTTGTAGCGTTCGGTTGTCATGCCCATTATAGAGAAGAACCGCATAAGCCTTCTGCCCATCACGCCCTGCGCGCCCTGCTTCTTGGAAATAAGCCTCGAGCGAACTAGGGCAATCCATGTGTACCACCACACGCACGTCGGCTTTGTCAATTCCCATACCAAAGGCATTTGTTGCAACTATAACACGCACCTTGTCATGTTGCCATTCACTTTGACGTTGATCCTTCACGGCTGGCTCCAATCCTGCATGATACCATGTTGCAGATATACCATACTGCATAAGCAGTTGCGCAACCTCTTTCGTTCGCTTCCTACTACGGCAGTAAACAATAGCCGTCTTTGGTATTGATTGAAGGATATGAACCATCTCCGCCTCTTTATCTTCCGCCTGTCTGACAACATACACAAGATTCTTTCGCTCGAAGCTCATACGGAAGACATTCTTCTCTGTGAAACCGAGTCGTTCCTGTATATCGTCAATGACGTCAGGTGTGGCAGTGGCGGTTAACGCAAGGATAGGAACGTTGGGTACGAGTTTTCGTATTACTGCTATTTGCAAATAGGAAGGGCGGAAGTCGTAACCCCATTGACTAATGCAATGAGCTCATCTACCGTGATGAAACTCACTTTCATGTGTTTTAGTTTGATTTGGAAGAGATCGGAACTAATGCGCTCGGGTGAGATGTACAATAACTTAACGCCACCAAAGATACAATTCTCCAATGTTGTTACAATCGCATCTCTACTCATCCCAGAGTAGATAGCTGCTGCGGTTATTCCTTTGTGTCGAAGGTGCTCCACTTGGTCTTTCATCAATGCGATAAGCGGAGTAATAACAATGCACACGCCCTCTTGGGCTAATGCTGGTACTTGGAAGGTTAGTGATTTACCTCCTCCTGTTGGCATTAGTCCTAAGGTATCCTTCCCTGCACCGATACTTTCGATAATTTCTCTTTGAATACCACGAAAGTCGGGATACCCCCAATATTTATGAAGAATGTCAAGATAGGACATTGGACTTGCTACTTTGAGCTTTGATGTTTGACCTTCTACATAGGAACTAGTAACTTTGAACTTGGGGTTCGCTCTTGACCACCCTGTATTCGTTAACGATTATCACTCCTCTGTAGGTCTTATATCCTCAATCTGCAGCTGTACAGCTCCACGTTTGAAGACATTGTCCTCGATGGTATAAGCAATATCAAACGAACGCTTGGATTTGATGTATCGTGCCGACGCACTCTGTCCGAAAGCAATACCATTCATAACATTGTTTGATTTCGAATCAACGAGTTCCAGCTTGATATGCTCTTGCTCACGTCCAACGACTTTACTTGTTCCGAAATCGTACACATCCAACGTACAGAAGATAGGTTTAGGATTTGCAGGTCCAAAAGGTGCGAATCGCTTCAAGTCACTATGTAGCTTCTTCGTAATATCTTTGAAGTCTATGACGGCATCAATGTCTAGTATGGCTTCCCGCTGTTCAGGTTCAATATGCTCCTCTACGTATGCTTGGAACCGCTTACGGAACTCCTTAACATCCGACCACTTCATCGTTAGGCCAGCCGCATAAGTATGTCCACCGAAGTTTAGAAGTAAATCACGGCAACTCTTGATAGCCGCATAGACATCAAAACCAGCTACGCTACGTGCAGAACCAGTAGCAAGATTCTCGTCACGGGTCAGTACAACTGTCGGACGGAAATATATCTCAGTGAGGCGAGAGGCAACGATACCGATGACGCCTTTCTTCCAGTGTTCGTCATATAGTACGATACTGGATTGGTGCTTCTGACTCTCTAGGCGTGCCACAATCTGGTTCGCCTCTTCCGTCATCTGCCTATCGACGTCCTTGCGTTGTTCGTTATATTCATCGATATGTTTTGCCTGATTGAGCGCTAGGCTATATTCGCGTTCAACTAATAGATCCACACTTTTCTTACCATTCTCCATTCTTCCGCTGGCGTTAATGCGCGGTCCTATCTTGAAGATAATATCACTCATGGATAGTTCTCGCCCATTCAGCCCACAGATGTCAATAATCGCTTTAAGTCCTAAGCTGGGATTCTGGTTGAGCTGTTTCAATCCGTGGAAGGCAAGAATACGATTCTCGTCAATCACTGGCACAAGGTCGGCGGCTATACTAACGGCACAGAAGTCGAGTAGGGGAACGAGACGTGAGAACGGAATATTATTATTCTTAGCAAAGGCTTGCATGAACTTGAAGCCCACACCACAGCCGCATAGGCTCTTAAACGGATAAGAGTCATCTGGTCTTTTGGGGTTCAATATCGCCACTGCGGGTGGCATAGTCTCGTCAGGCACATGATGATCACAGATGATGAAATCAATTCCTCGCTGCTTAGCATAGGTAATCTCTTCTATGGCTTAATACCGCAATCGAGGATGATAATAAGTTTCACACCCGTTTCTGCGGCATAATCAATTCCCTTCTTACTCACCCCATATCCCTCATCATATCGGTCGGGGATATAGTAATCAATGTTAGAATAAAACTGTCGTAAGAATTTATAGACCAGCGCAACAGCCGTGCACCCATCTACGTCGTAATCTCCGTAAACAAGGATACGCTCCTTATGCCCCATTGCGTCGTTCAACCTGTCAACGGCGGCATCCATATCTTTCATTAAGAAGGGGTTGATGAGGTCGGCCAGCTGTGGTCGGAAGAATCTCTTCGCAGCACTCTCCGTCGTTATCCCGCGACGTATAAGCAGAGATGCAAGTGTAGGGCTCATGCCTAATTTATCACCTAATTCCTTAGCAGCATTACTCTGTTCGGTTGTCGGTGGCGTATAGTTCCATTTAAAATGCATCTTAATTTATTTTTATTTCTGCCCGTAAAGGTACAAAAAAAAAGCCAACTGCCGTGATGGCTAAGATGAATATTTGTTTTAGATAGGTATAGCAAGTCCCACTTTCACAGGCGTGGAACGGCTGGTGCATATCGCCTTTGCGACTCATGAAGTATATGTTTCCGATTCGTTTCTATTGCTATTTGTATGATTTTATGATAGGTATTTGCAGGTGGAAGGGTAGGGGAATGGCATATTCAGGAACGGCTAAGAATCTTTTTAGTAGCCTTATAAGCTACGCTCACTTGCGGTTTTCGTGTTTGTTTTATACGCATCTTGTATTATTTCCGTGCTTATTCTGTATTTGCGGAATGCGTATGTTTTTATATTATCTAAGTCTGATAATACTTTATCACGTTTAGATAATATGATTATATACGTATCAAAACAATGCAGAACGCTTGAGAAAAGAAAGCGAATACGGGGACAATGAAATGCAATACCGTATGTTTTTCTTCTTCTTTGCCTATGTTTTACGGGCGGTTATGGGTGGTTATACTATTGTATAGGGTGTTTTGCACGATGTGTTGTTGATGTGTGAAAGTGGGGAAGATTGGTTTGTTTAGAGGCTTAGGACATAAAAATCCCGCTCCATAGCTATGGAACGGGAAGAGTTATTTGTGATTGGAATCTAAGTAATTAGAGTCCCATCTTCTTGCGAATATCCTTAGGAATTGCATTCTTGTTAATCATGTAGTCCATGGTGTTAGCTGCAATGAAGTCCTTTGTCATGTACCAGATACCCTTGTAGTCACCAGTCTCACCCCAAGAGTTCTTTACCATGTAGTACTCCTTACCATTCTGATCCTTTGCAATACCAAATATGAGCATACCATGGTCATCGGTTAGCTCCCAGTTGTCGAAACGCTCTTGACGCTGCTTCTGTGTAGGGGTAATCTCTGGCACGTTTACGCCGAGAGAGTCGATCAAGTCCTTCTTCTTCGCAGTAGATAGACCTAGCCAGTGAGCCATGTCACTGCCCTTCATGCTCTCAACTTTCTTGCCATCAACCATGTAAGCGAGTCCCTTGCGTGAGAAACCAGGCTCACTAACATCGCCACCCCAAGCAACGGTGTAACCATTCATTACGGCATTGTCGATGACGCGCATCATCTCATCCATCGGAAGGTTGTAAGATTGTGGGTAACGCCAGTTGTCCTGTACTTCTACAGCGAATGTGGTGTAGAATGGATGGTGTGTGTGTAAGAGGTAATGGTTACGTAATCATCCCAATTCACACCGAGGCTTGCAGCGAAAGTCTCTGGAGTGTATTGCTTGCCTTCGTATGTGAACTTATCTGGGCACTTGCCGAGGTAAGCGTCGAGAATGCCTTGCAATCCAACCTTCCATTGACCTGATATCTTGTTAGCCTTGTTGCGTGCAACTGCGTTTACGTATGGTTCCATCAATGAGAAGAACTCGTTGAAGTTATTCAAGGAGTCGCCATAGAGTGAACCTGGGAAAGGCATTGCGCTCTCTGGTACGATACCATGGTGCTGAATGGTGTAAAGTACATCGTATGCTGAACCGCCTTGTGCAAACTGGCAATCGCCATGCAGACGAACAACTTGAATGGCACGATCCATGTAAGTCTTGTTTGCTACGAAGCTCTCGCAGAGGTCGTAAGTCTTGCCTGTCTTCTTGAGAATCTCCGCCTCGAAGTAGCTAAGTGTGGAGTAATCCCAGCACGTACCTGAGCGGTTCTGGTCTTTAATACTTGTAATTGGATTCTGCTTTACTACCGTAAAGACAGGCTTGTTAGAAGCGGGTGCTTCTTTCTTGTCTGCAGCGTTAGCGCCTATCGCTACCAAAGCGAGCAGTGCTACTACTAATGTTTCTTCATAAAGTTGTAAATAAAAGTAGGCTGCCATTGTTAGCTTTTGCATTAAGTGGCAGCCTTGGATGAAATTATTAATTATATGTTATCAATTACTTTCTGTTGGCTGCGATAAACTCTTCAACATCCTTTGGATGGTAAGGGATGAGGTCTTTACCAATAAAGCGACATCCCTCCTTGGTGATGAGGATATCGTCCTCAAGACGTATTCCACCGAAGTCTTTATACTCATCGAGCTTATCGAAGTTCAAGAAGTCAGCGCAGTGTTTCTTTGCTCTCCATTCGTCAATGAGAGCAGGGATGAAGTAGATTCCAGGCTCATCAGTTACCACGAATCCTTCCTCTAGGCGGCGACCCATACGCAAGCAGTTCGTTCCAAATTGCTCTAAGTTAGGGCGTGTCTCCTCATCGAATCCTACGTTAATCTGGTCGAATGATTCCATATCATGAACGTCCATACCCATCATGTGACCTAATCCGTGAGGCAGGAACATTGCGTGTGCGCCAGCAGCAACAGCAGCATCTGTATCGCCCTTTGCTAAGCCTAATTCTTTCATGCGATCGAAGAGAATACGGCAAATAGCAAAGTGAACATCGGCATACTTGACTCCTGGTTCCGCATACTTCAAAGCAGCGTCATGACATTCCTCAACAACCTTGTATATCTCTAATTGTCTCTGCGTAAACTTGCCATTTACAGGGAAAGTACGTGTGTTATCCGAGCAATAGTGGTTGATGGTCTCGGCACCAGCATCACATAATGCAAGTCGACCTGATTCCAATACTGCCATTGATGGGATACCATGCATAATCTCACCATGCTGTGAGAAGATGGTTGGGAAAGAAACCATTGCACCATATGAACTGGCGATACCGCTAACCTGTCCACCAACGTACTTCTCCGTTACTCCTGGTTTAGCAATGATCATCGCTGTTGTGTGCATCTTATAACCAATAACGGCAGCACGCTCCAATTCTTCAATTTCCTCTTGCGTCTTCACAGAACGCATCTTTACGACGGCACGGATGAGATCCATGCTTGCTGATTCTTTCTGCTGGTTAGGATGAATACCGAAGAGGTCAAAGATCTGAATCTTTATATCGGCACGATAAGGGGGAAGGAAATGGACTTTACGATGCTCACGCAATGCGTTGTTGCAAATCGTCTTGAGTCCCTTCATGTCTACTGTGTTAGCCACGCCAACGGCATTGGCCATGTCTCTAACAGAATCAACACTTCCATACCAAACGATGTCATCAATGTCGATGTCGTCACCAACGAGTGTCTCGGTGTCGTTATCAACATCAATCACACCAACGAGCCCATCACGCTTCATACCGAAGTAATAGAGGAAAGACGAGTCTTGGCGGAACGGATAATAACCATTTGCAGGGAAGTTTGCAGGTGATTCGTTATTGCCAAAGAGAATGATGATACCACTCTTTACGAGCTTCTTTAGCTCTGCTCGGCGGTTTACATAAGTTTCTTTGCTAAACATATTTCAATAAATTAGATGGTTTGATTGCAAAGATAGTTATTTTTGGTTGAAAGTTATTAACTTTGCAGTTGTTTTTTAACGAGTTTTTATGCAAGTTGATAGGAATACGGGCTTAGTATTAGAAGGAGGTGGCATGCGCGGAGTATTTACCTCGGGCGTATTGGATGCTTTTATGAAGTATAATCTTCGTTTTAAGTATGTCGTAGCTGTATCGGCTGGTGCCTGTAACGGCTTGTCATATATGAGCAGACAGCCCCGCCGTGCACGTATTTCTAACATTGATATGCTTGCCAAGTATGATTATATAGGCTTACGCCATTTGGTAACACAGGGCTGCATTTTTAATCCTGAGTTGTTGTATAAGCAGTTTCCATTTGAGCTTGTTCCCTTCGATTATGATGAGTACTTCCGTCAAAGTAAGTTAGGCGAAGTCTATGAGATGGTTGTAACGAATTGTGAGACTGGGTTAGCTGAATATCTTACCGAAACTGAAGGCAATGCGAAGAGATTAAATGAGTTAGCACGGGCATCCTCCAGTTTGCCTTATGTAAGTAAGATTGTCACCATAGATGACAAACCTTTGTTGGATGGTGGTATTGTTGATTCCATTCCCGTTCAACACGCTATTGAGACTGGGCACGAAACCAACGTAGTGATTTGCACACGTAATAAAGGATGGCGGGATAAGGGTAAAGACTATAAGCAACCTAAGTTTATCTATCGTAATTACCCCCGCCTACGCGTTGCATTAAGTCATCGTATAGAGGTGTATAATCGTCAGTTAGATTTGATTGACGAGTTAGAAGAACAAGGAAAGATACTCGTCATTCGTCCAGAGAAGCCCGTTGTTGTTGGAAGAATGGAGAAGGATGTCAACAAGCTCGAAGCTCTTTATGAAGAAGGATTCCGCTTAGGCGAAGACTTTATCAATGAACATGTCGAGTAATGGGATAAATATAATCGAATAACTATGGGAAGCGCTTCACATCACATTATCAGTCCGAGTTATTTGCCATTATGTAAGAAATTATCATTACCTTTGTATCTGTTAATAACTAACCATTACATTTTGAAATAATAATATTATGACACAAGAGGAATATAACCTTTTAGACATTGATTTTGCTCATTGCCCTGGCTCTCATTGTGGAAAAGCAAATGAATGCTTCCGCCACGTAGCCTATCAGATGCTTGCAAATTGCACACGAGATCGTTATATGGTAACCAATCCGAACGTGATAACGGGCAAGCCTAATTGTCCGCTCTTTATATCTAACCGCAAGGAACGCTATGCTTGGGGAATCTCACACATCTATGACAACGTGCGTGCCTCCGATTTGCGTGGCGTCCGACTGAGCGTTATGCAATGTTTTGGCTCAGCTACCTATTATCATGTTAAGGAACAGCTCCGTGCCATCACCGAAGAAGAACAACAAGACGTCCGTGATGCCTTTACCGAGAATGGTTATGATGGGCAGAGCATTGAGTTCGATCGCTATGAAGAGCATTATCCCGTGCTTATGCGCATGAAACGTTATAAGTAAGCACAGTCTTCGCCTTTTAATTATAAATTCTTTTCTGCTTATATAAGTAATACGATGATACTTATATAAGCAGTACAATCGTATTCCTATAAGACCTATCGAGTTCTACACGTTTGTATAGCGAATTATACAGGCGTGTATAACTAATTATACAAACGTGTATAACTAATTATACAAACGTGTATAACTGATTATACAGGCGTGTATAACTGATTATACAAACGTGTATAATTGATTATACAGACGTGTATAACTCGTTATACAAACTTGTATAATGCGGTTGATAAAGGCTAAGGAGGATGCGATGTCAAGTATAAGTGCAATCGTACATTAACTTATAGGTGCATTACATGGGTGTTAGGAGTAAGATTGTCGTCTAATTGGATGGCGGAAGATAAGGCTATCTTCTCTGTCTATATGGGTAAAAATAAAGGATTCCTCACTGGTATATTGCTGTGAGGAACCCTTATAACTGGATTGAGTATATAATTCAAAGAGAAAGCTTTTTCTATTGTGGGTTAGACCAATATCGTTCGCTTAGTCTTTGTCGTCTTTTAGTAAATCAGGACGTAACCGCTTTGTGCGCTCCATTGCTTGATCAAATTCCCATTGCTTGATCTTAGCTTCATTACCGCTTAACAATATCTCTGGTACATCCCATCCTTTATAACTGCGTGGGCGTGTATAGATTGGAGCGGAAAGCATATCGTCCATAAAACAATCAGAGAGCGCACTTTGGTCGTCACTGATAACGCCTGGAACGAGTCGAACCACAGCGTCGGCAATGATCGCAGCAGGTAGTTCGCCACCCGTAAGCACGAAGTCGCCAATAGATATTTCACGTGTAATGAGATGGTCACGTACTCGCTGATCAATCCCCTTATAGTGACCTGCAAGAATGATGATATTACCCCCCATTGATAAGTCATTGGCTATCTTCTGATTGAATTGTTCGCCATCGGGAGAGGTGAAGATAACGTCGTCATAATCTCTCTCTTCCTTTAAAGCACTAATACAATTATCAATAGGTTCAATCTGCATAACCATTCCAGCCTGTCCACCGAATGGGTAATCGTCCACTCTGCGCCACTTATCCTTTGTATAATCACGAAGGTTATGAAGCCTAATCTCTGCAAGTCCTTTCTTTTCGGCTCTGGCAAGGATGCTCTCATGCACGAATCCTTCCAGCATTTCTGGTAAAACGGTGATAATATCTATTCTCATAAGTGTTACAAAGTTAAGTATTATTTTATTATTGCGTTGAGACTTTAAGTTTTTTTTGTAACTTTGCAGCAGTTTTCTAATAATAAACTAAAAACGAAATGAAAAGATTCTTTTCCCTCGCTATCCTTTTGATGGCAGCTTTTGGCAGTGCTATGGCACAGGATGTTCAAGTTCATTACGACTTAGGACACAGTCTTTACAAAGATCTCTCATCACGCATGTCGGTAACGACTACTGTTGAGATGTTTAAACCTGATACCTGGGGTTCTACTTTCATGTTCACCGATATCGACTATAAACGTGATGGTGCTATCGGTGCTTATTGGGAGATTTCTCGTGAGTTTAATCTCTCAAAAAACAAGCAGTGGGCAGCCCATGTAGAGTATAATGGTGGTGCTGGAACTAACTTGAAAGATGGTGCTTATGTAGGTAACCGTTATCAGCATGCAGTTCTCCTAGGTGGTGCTTGGAACTGGGCTTCAAAGGATTTCTCTAAGACCTTCAGCGTTCAGTTAATGTATAAGTATTATTTCAAGAACGCTAATAAAGGCTGGCATCCATTTAGTGGTTTTCAGTTGACAGAAGTATGGAGTACCACCTTTGCAAAGGGGCTTTGCACATTTGATGGTTTCTGTGATGTATGGTATAATCCGAATGTAAAGGGCAAGTTAATCATGATTTCAGAGCCACAGTTCTGGTTTAACCTTAACACACTAAAGGGAATGAAGAATGTGAATCTGTCCTTAGGTTCTGAGGTTGAGCTTAGCAACAACTTCGTTTATAACGATGAGGGTAAGAATAACCGCTTCTATGCTATCCCAACCATTGCTGCTAAATGGACGTTCTAGGGGAAATCGGAAAGGAGTTGACGAAATAAACGAGGTCGTTGAATAGTTAACTTAAAAAGGCTCACAATAATTGTTGTGAGCCTTTTTTATTATCCTTTTAATAATCAACCTTACAAAGTTGCTATCTTGTAATTGACGAAAGTACATTTCGTGGGGCACGGAAGTATAAGTTGTGGGGTACGAAAGTACATTTCGTCAATCTCTCTATTTCTTATAGCCTAGAGCCTCTAACCACGCTTTAACCTTACTCATGTCTGTACGAACCTCATGACCATAAAAGGCTTCGGGACTAAGGATATTGGCATTAGGATAAATCTCTTTGATGTCTCGAACAGCATAACCTAGTCCACTTCCTTCGTGCGTGAGGAAAGGAATGAGAGTCTTATTACTCAAGTCATACTGTTTCATAAAGGTGAACATAACCTGCGGATAGCTATGAATCCAGACTGGACCACCAAGGAATACAACATCATAGTCGTCAATGTTGTTGACCTTTCCTTTGAACGGAGGATATTCTTTGCCGTATCTCTCCTTCTTTGCAACCTCAACTACTTCCTTGTAAGTCTTAGGATAAGGAGTTTCTCTTACCACTTCAAACTCATCACCACCGGTCACATCTCGAATGTAGTCAGCCACCATCTTTGTGTTGCCCACTTCGATATTCCCCACAGCGTAGTTCTCTCCTGTGTGAGAGAAGAAAACAATAAGAATCTTACCTTTCTTTTTCTCAGCATCTTTCTTCTCATTGTTACTCGTCTTACAACTTTGCGCTCTACTTGTCTTTGGTAGCATGACAAGACATAATACAGCCACGATAATGGCAAATATTCCTGTTAACTGTTTCATAATTTATTGTTTTTAGTTAGTTGTTCTTTCTGCGTAATCTTATTCGGCGTTCCCACAGAGCCGTTCCCAATTTGATAGTGCTAGTTATATTGTATTCAGCCACAAACCCATCAGGGGTGATATGTATCTTTATCTTATTATAGAGCGGATGAAAATCTTCGGTTAGCGAATCACAATCATTGTCAATTTCGGTCGTGTCTATGACAACAGAGTCTGTGTCATCATCCACTACTTCTGCTATGGCCGTATCACAAACCGCTTCATAGTCAATACTATCATCTGATATAGAGTCTACTTCTACGGAATCTATCTCTCCTTCAGAATTTCCATTGACATAATTAAACATATAATCGCTGACATATTCTTCACTCTTTATGTCCCTGTAGAAATTCTCATCTGAAACCTTATCAGTTGTGTTGCAGTAGCTCATTGTCCGACTACTCCCGTCTAATGGTTTCCCGGTGATGGTTACCTTGTCTTGCCAAGGAATACTTTGTGCCATAATAGCAAGACTTAGTCCTGGGCAAAAAGCATTGATTGCATATTTTAAAACATTGAGAGAAACCATATTGAGAGAAGGTTGACTTAACTTATAATCATCTGTTTGTAATAAGAACTCGTTAGGAATCCCATGCTGAAGAATCTTGTCTAATGAAGGATAGAAGTCATGCATGTTACAAATGATGTATTGGTCTAATAAGGAAGAATAGGCTAGGATAACATCATGTTCCATTATGATTTGTAAGATAGAATCGAGAGGTATTCCATATCTGTTAAGGGTACAACAGGGTTGATTGATATGCAAACGGAATACCCTTCCATAGGTAGAAGAGTTAAGTGCTGTAAGGGTGAAGCTAGAGTAAACGCTGTCTGGAGTTGATTTATACAATGGAGCGTAAGGATAGAGAAGCTGTTGTTGTTTTGTGGGCTGGAATATTCTAACCTCATTGTCAGTAGAATCTCCTTTGGCTGAATAGGACCACGAGTTGGAGAACTCATAAGTAATTTCATCACCTATCTCTATTGCATTCTGAGCAGAAGTAGGTAAAGAAATAAGCAAGAGACATAATCCAAGCCAGATACTTATGTATGATTTGTGTCCTGCGTTGGATAAATTATTATGAAGAATGGATTGTGATGTGCGCATACTTTATCTTGTTAATGGTTGATGAAAATGGTGCCGATTCACTTTATTGTTTAACCTGCCTAATAATCGATTCATGTGAAACAATAAGTGACCTTGGCTGTTTAAAGGTAACAGTTCTATTGTATTCATTTAGCCAGCCATCCGAGTTGAAAGAAGTTGTTTCTTCTATCTTGAGAGGATGAGAGCCTTTCTTATCTGATGGTATATCTTTATAATGTACCACTTCTGGTGTGTACTTACGTCTATAAATCTCAGGTAGCATACCAAGCCCTGGAGCCGAGAGGTTTATAATTAATGATATAAAAGAAGTGACATCTTCAGATTGGGTGAATTCTTGCTTAAAATCCTCCTTTGGAACTACACCAGTAAATTTTTTAATAAGTTCGTTTTCTTCTCTGTGTGCGTAGAGGTAGTCTACAAGATCATTTATTGTTTCATTCGAATTGGTGGGCATATAATCACTCATATTTTCGTTAAAGGTGATTAAGATACCTTTTTCTTTTAGTAATCCAGTAGTGAACTTAGGAGTAATTAAATCTGGGTTACCATTGATATTATCCCCATAAGGGCTCTGTTGAACCTGTAACCGCATGGTATAAGTATAAGGTGTCACTTCCCGTACAGTTAATGTAAATGTTGATTCGTAGGATTTTCTATTTTCATAGAGTAGGTAGTAAGACGATGCTGGACAGAAAGATAAATTCTCATAGATATCATAAGGAATCTCTATGGGCTTTCTTGTAGTTGGATCCTCTGCTTTTATCGATAGCTTATAGGTGTATTGGAGAGTATCTCCCTTTTTGAAATGTGTAGAGATATACTCTCCTTTGGTTTGTGCAGAGAGTATTGTACAAATGAGCGAAGCCATCAATAAGACTATTTTCCGTCGATTAATCTTCATGTTGGTAAGGTTGTAAGAAGTTATTAAATTGTTATGTAATAGAGATCATATCAAAAAGAAGATGTTTTAGAATAGTGATCCTTCGGTGATTGGAGAGGATTCTAAGGCGAGTTTATTCTCGTCTGTCTGCACAAATCGAGCAATGAAATCTTCCTCAGAGATAATTGGAATAGAGAGTTCCTTTGCCTTTTTATTTTTGCCAGAAGAACTTTCTACATCGTTGTTAATAAGGAAACTGGTTGATTTAGAGACAGAGCCTGTTACTTTGCCCCCTTGACTCTCAATGTAAGTCTTCAGTTCATTACGATTCTTATAATGATGTACATCGCCAGTGATAACAAACGTTAGTCCTTCGCAACTATTACCAGTTGGCGCAGATGAAGACTGACTAATATTGAGTTCTACTAATAGCTGTTGCAGCATTGAATAGTTATCTTTATCCTTCATCCATCTAACAAAGCTGGCACTCTTTTCTGGACCAATGCCTGCAATAGTAGCAAAGACATCTTCGGTAGTAGCTTCAGTAGCTGTATGGAATAGGTCTGCGATTTGATAAGCTGATAACAAACGATTGCAAACATCACGCCCGATAAGTGGTATATTTAATGCAAAGAGTAAGCGATGCGCTTCTACGTTGCGAGCTTTCTCAATGGCTATAAGTAACTTGCTAACGCTCTTGTCTCCAAATCCCTCCATTGTTCGTAGTTCTGAAGCATGGTTGTTGAGATGGAATAAGTCTGCATATTCACGTACCCAACCAAGATTGATAAACTTCTGTATTGTCTGTTCGGATAGTCCATCAATATTGATTCCTTCCTTTGAAACAAAGCGTCCGAACTTCTTGAGTTGCTTTGCAGGACAATGCGTGTTGGTGCAATGCAACGTCTTTGTTCCACTACTCTCACTCTCAGTTACCTCTGTTGCTGATTGGCATACAGGGCAAACTTCAGGTATATGGAATACGCCCAGTCGCTCAACAACATTGATTACCTTTGGGATAATCTTATTTGCTTTGATAACAGCTATCTTTGTTCCCTTATCGCCAATCCCCAGTCGTTCACATTCGGAGATATTGCAGAGTGAGGCACGCTTAATGGTTGTTCCTTCTAGTTCAACGGGCTTGAATACGGCAACGGGAGATATGGTTGAGGCAGCACAAGACCATTCTATATATTCTAATTCTGTTTCCGCACTCTCATCCTGCCATTTGAAAGCATAACCAGCACGTGTCGCATGATGACCTGTTACCGAGCCTGTTGTAGCGTAGTCTGTATCGTCGTATGTGATGACCAGTCCATCAACAGGATAGGGGAAAGGTGATGAGCTTTTGCCTGTTACCCGTTCTGTCCAACGATCGATGACAGCTTGGATATTTGCTTCTGTGGGCTGCTCAATGAGTTCTCTGTCTACTGGCTTAAAGCCTTGTTGTTCTAGCCATGCCATACGATTGCCCCATGAGATAATCTCTTCTTCTTCATAGACAAGGGTAAACGGAATCCAACGGATATGGCGTTCTTTCACTTCATTGATGTTCTTCAACGTCAATGAACCTGATGCAAGGTTACGAGGATTAGCATATTCCTCTTCTGATTCCATATTGAATTGCTCGAAGTCAGGATAACTGATAACTGCCTCACCACGAATCACAAGATGTCCTTTATAGGGTATTGCCTGTAGGATTCCGTCAATAGCTTTAGATAGATGGGTAATATTTGTCCCAATGTGACCATTACCACGTGTGACAACCTTTGTCAGTTTCCCATTATCGTATGTAACAACAAGTGTCAAACCATCTAACTTCCATGAGAGCCAAATAGGTTTATTCTCTGCCCATTTTGCAAGTTCTGCCACCTTCTTTGTCTTTGCGAGGGAGAGAGCAGGGGAACTCATGTTCCTCTTTCTGACCAGTAAGATTATCAGCAGATACATTTTGTGTAGGAGAATCAGGTAAGATAATTCCCGTTTCCTCTTCTAACTTCTTTAATCGGTCAAAGGCTGCATCCCACTCATAGTTGGTCATGATTTCTTCTCGACCATTATAATAAGCATCAGATGCAGCGTTGAGTTGTTCAACAAGGGATTGTATTTCGTCGTTCATTCGTGTTGAGTGTTTGAATATTGGCAAAGATACTACAATTTGATGAATCTGACATTCATTCGCTGAATTAATTTGAATAGTTTATGTTGCCAACTCACTTCTTTTGCTTACCTTTGCGCCAAAGAATAATCGAATCAATTTTATTTATGTCTACACTAACGATTTCTATTATCGTCGCCTTCGTCTTGGGGTATGCGCTCATAGCAATGGAGAGTTTGACGAAAATCAACAAAGCTGCAATTGCTCTGTTGATGTTTGTAGTATGTTGGGTTCTTTACATGGTCGACCCTTCACCTTTTGTGCAACTGATGCACCCAGAGTTTAAGGGTATGGGTGATCAGTTAGTTACATTTGCCAACAAGTTGATAACTGAGCATCTTGGAGACACAGCAACCACGCTTTTCTTCCTCATGGGAGCGATGACAATCGTTGAGATTGTTGATCAGAATGGTGGTTTCAACTGGGTAAAGAATGTGATGCGTTCTAAGTCAAAGCGTAGTTTATTATGGAAGATAGCCTTCATGACTTTCTTCCTTTCAGCTATCTTGGACAACTTGACGACAAGTATTGTGATGATTATGATTCTCCGCAAGCTCGTTCAAGACCATAAGGATCGTATGATTTATGCGTCATTGGTTATCATTGCCGCCAACTCTGGTGGTGCTTTCTCACCAATCGGTGATGTAACAACTATCATGTTGTGGAATGCAGGAATGATAACAGCTGGTGGCGTGATAAGCGAGATTTTCATACCATCTCTTATATCAATGATTATCCCAGCCTTTGTTCTTCAGTTCTTATTAAAGGGCAAGTTAGGTGGTGATATGTTAGAGACCGACCACTCTGGTGATACTGAACTATTAGAGTTCAATGGCTCACAACGTAAGATAATCTTTGCTATTGGTGTGGGTGGTCTCTGCTTCGTACCAGTATTCCATTACTTCACAGACCTTCCTCCATTCGTTGGAATCCTCCTTGTATTAGGTATTCTTTGGACGATTACAGAGATATTCTATCGCAATCTACATCGTGCTAAGGGCGATAGCGAAGACTTCTCTAAGCGTGTCACCAATCTGTTGAGCCGTATTGATATGTCAACAATCCTCTTCTTCCTTGGTATTTTGATGGCTGTTGCCTGTCTTGAAGAAGTGGGTATATTACACGAACTCGGTGGAGGATTAAACAGTTTCTTCCAAGGTAATCATTATGCAGTGACGGGTATCATAGGAGTATTATCGTCTATTGTTGACAACGTCCCACTTGTTGCAGGTAGTATGGGTATGTATCCTGTTCAGGCAGCAGGCGACATGGCCGTTGATGGCATCTTCTGGCAGCTCTTGGCTTATTGTGCTGGAGTAGGTGGTTCTATCCTTATCATTGGTTCTGCAGCAGGTGTTGTCGTAATGGGATTGGAGAAGATAACCTTCGGTTGGTACATGAAGAAGATTTCGTGGATAGCTTTCTTAGGTTATCTCTGTGGTATTCTCTCTTATTGGGTTATCCGTACATTTATCTTCACAACTCCGTTGTAATAGTTGTAAATTAGGAATAGGGGAAAGACAGCTCTCGCCTAACTCCTTTTTATCAAATAAGAATTGGAGGATGTGTTCAGCCTTAATTGAACACATCCTCCAATTTTATATACCATTCACTCGTTTCAAAGTAAGTAAATCAGTTCCTATAATCTTTTGTATTCCGTTCCTCTACTCTGTCTTCAAAACTTATGTCATTAAATAACATGTTCTTCTGTCATCATGTCTAAACCCTATGTTACTATCCCCCTATGTTCGTATGTTACTTTGTCTTCAAAGCCCATGTTCTTCTGTCTCACACAAAAGCCTCACCCCGTTAGGCGCCCCCCTCTCTGTAGGAGAGGGGCTGGGGGTGAGGCTATGCCACGGAAGCGAGAGAACCAAATTAATACACTAGTTTTGAAAGACATTAATTTCACAATTAATATAATCGATTGTCTTATTACAGAACGATTGAGACCCTGAATCAATCGTTTAAAATGCTCCCGTGGTATAAAAAGAAAGCTGACCCTCAAAAAGCCTCCCCAAGCCCCTCCAAAGGAGGGGATGTCCCTAACCCTACTTACATGCTTTCATCGTTTCAAACTATATCCAATAAGGACATCCCCTCCTTTGGAGGGGCTTGGGGAGGCTTTTACCCTGCCACTGGTCCATTCTCTTCTTTATTCTCCTTTTCTTTCGGCTCGGTGGCAGGGCCTTTTGCCTTCTTCCTCGCAGGATTATCCACATCCACCTGCAACTCCTTTAATGCCTTGCGCACCGACTCTTTCCAAGTCAATGTTAGCTTCGGAGCTTTAAGACTCTTGGCACATACGTCCTTCTCATTCTCCTCCATCTTCGAGGGCACATTGACACGCAAAGAGAAGATGTCGCCGAGGTCTAAGCCTGTTCCCATACGTGCACATTCGAGGATTAGGTTACGCAATGTGATAATCACGTTCCGTGCATCGCCTTCCGTCAATGAGGTTTCACGAACAATACGTTCTAACACCATTTCGGGCGAGATCTTCTGTTGACCTTTCGGTACGGCGATATACACCGTCTTACCCTTCATTTTTCCCATTGTCGCCTTACGAGGCGCAACTTTGAATTCAATCATTTTGATTTAGTTTTTAATTAAACATTAGATTAATATATCAACATCATTTTGATGTCTTTTTCGTATGTTTTATACCCAGCGGTTGGGTCGTCTTGTACCCAGCTGCTGGGTAGCGTCGTACCCATTCGTTGGGTAAACTCATACCCATTCGCTGGGTACGATCGTACTTCTTCGTTGGGTACGATTGGAGTTATTCGCTGGGTATAAAACATTCTATTTAGAGCTTTACCACCTTTCGGTAATCTTTAAGGTGTTGCTTTTTAGAGGGCGACACCTTAAATGGGCAATCGCAAGGACTACTGCAATACTCCAAGTCTGAAACCGTAGTAACGATAGTAGGTGTACATGAGGACGCTAGTATGATCGAAGTACAGGGCACATGCGGCGTCACTATCCCCCGGGTGAGCACTAGAAGACCAATAGTAGCCATTGCTAGCAACGCCATACAGCTTACCATAGAGGTACCAACCCAAGACGGGCAGGTAGAAATAATTACCTGCATCGGCTGCAGAAGGGACACCAGAATGGAGACTACCACCACTGTTGTTGTAAGGCTTCCATGTTGTACGTAAGTCAGTTGAACCGTCAGCGGATTTCTCAGTGTTGTAATGACCCTCTGCCTGTAATACGGACTTCTTCTTAAACCACATGCCACCTTTATATAAATGACCCATAGTTGTCCATAACTCGTCTGCGTCCCAACGTGGGTCGCCGTACATGCAATACCAAGACATCTCGTTGGCGTTGGGAAGAGTAGCACATGAATGGGTGGCTTGGAATGCACCGTTGCCCTCGTGATACCAACGATGATTAGTATCGCTACTGCTCTGGGCGTAATCATTAGAAGATGTTGTGCCTGTTAAACCTTGATTAATTGTCGGCTGACTGCCACCAAGATTCCATTCGTGACCTTTCCAATATTGCTCCTGTGCATCCCACATATAGTAATGGGTATCGTTGTAATCATGTGGATTAAGATTTGCAGTTATATCCTGAATTGAACCAGCCGTACAGTTTAGCGTAATGATCTTTGAAACTGTTCCCTCTATCGGTCCAGCTGGGTTATCTGTTGTATTGCGAAGCCAATAACGAATGCGGAATTTATGTGTGCCAGGAGCTACGACTGCGTAGGTTGCATTCTTGCTCATATCATCAGCAGAATTATCGACTGCAAAGCCTGAACCAGTTGTTACTGTAATTGTCTTTGAACCGCCCGAAGCGAGGGTAAGAGCTCCATTGGCAGCAATATTGTAAGTTCCCGCAATTTCGTCATCGCTTATAATCTCAACCTTAATTAACTTACTGCGATTTACGTATGGGTTGCTTGAGCGAGGAATAAAACAGAGATAAGCAGCCTTGTGATTAAGGGTGAATTTGTAATTACTACCCGCTTTGTTACCTGTTGCAATTCCAAAATCGCCCGATTCGCCTGCATGGTCGAAGTTGTTTGGTGCAGACTGTGTTTGTTCTTTCTTAATCTCTACTTGTGGTTGCGTTCCCGAAATAGTCTTGTTTGTGTAAAGAATATCGTGTGTGTAGCACCAGTATAAGTTCCAGAAAGGGTAAACATTCCTTGTGCCTTATTAGTAGCAAAGGGGAATGTTACAGCTCCACTCTGCTGCCAGTGTCCTCCATCGTCCTTTACCCATATCTTGTCTGTGCTACTCCAATTCACAGAAGCATCCGAACCCTTTGTATGATTAAGAATGGCTGTACGTGTTGTGACTTCCGTTTGAGAAGTACCTGTAAAGACGGTTGTACCAGCTGGGATATTATCTTTCTTCTGCTTTTCGTTCTGTGCAACGTCGTCATTCGCACAGCTAGCAGCAAACAATAAAGCTGCGAAACCATAACACATACTTCGCATTACTGAACCGATAGTTGTTCTTTTCATAAACTTATTCATTTTCGTTTTCCTTTCTTATAATCTTTAGTCCTTTTCTGTATTGTCCCAAGAAAATCCTTCCTGGTCTTCGTCTTCTTCTTCGTTAAAGAAGTTACGCTTTGCATCGCCCGTTACCGTTCCAGACTGAATTTTTCCGGCATTACCACTGGCATTGCCTAACAGGGCTTCTGCCTCCGTGCAAATAATGTTGCATTGAGGCTTTTGATAAATCTTTCTTTCAGTTGCTATCATTTTGTTTTAAAGTTAAAGGATACAGAGTTAATGTATCCATTGTTTATTGATTAAAAATAGTTGTTATTTCGTGCTTAATTTCTCTATATTTCGGTTTAGGTACGGACACAAAAAAAGAACAAAGGAAACTCCTAGAAGTCCTTTGTTTACAGGGTTTGCGGCACGCTTCGCGCGCGCGTATGCGAGAAGAAAAAATGTGTTATTTACGTCTGCTCTACTAGAGAGAGAGAGAGTATACAAATATTTGGAACTACCAAATTATTTGCTGTCTTTTTCTCGTTTTTAGATGTTAAAGAATCCAATGCAACAACACGGCTTACACCTTTATTATATAAGGCGCAAACGTTAGCTTGATTGAAATTCGTTGTTTGTAACATCATTATTAATTGGGTTAATTCTCACTCAACGGGCGCAAAGGTAAGAAGAATTAATTAACTAGCCAAATAAAAACAAAAGAAAAAGCCTCACCCCCGCCCCCTCTCCGAATGGAGAGGGGAGTAAATAGTACTGTTTGCAGGGGATGAGAAAAGGATTTGCTAAGAAAATGTAGGGTTGTTTAATTAGCAAATTTAAGCTTGTGTGCGTCATATCCCACAAGGATAGGACCTTGAATCAGCTTACCTTCAGGGCTATAATAGAACACTCTGCTGGGTTCTGAATACTTAGGAGTGTCAATAACGTAGATGTAACCTTTACTGTCTACACTAACCTGTGATGGGGAAATAAGACCTTCTAGGTTTAATTCTTTCTGCTCTTTTGTGGCTATGTCATAAGTAAAAGCTTTGTTTACCACAAAACGTTTAAGTGTGTAGTCGTATTGGGTAGAGAAGCAGATCAATCTGTTCTTTGTCTTATCATAACCAAAGATGTTGGCTTTGCATAGCGTTGTGACTTGGTCGGTCTTGGCATCAATGACTTGCACAGCAGCATCCTCCCCATGGAATGAAGAGGCAAAGTAAACCTTATCACCGACAGAATAGCTTTGATCGTAAGGATTCAAAGCAACTTGGAGTTCCTTTATCTTCTTAAAGGTATTGAGGTCCACTACTGATACTGACTTTCCTGTTCCATCATAGTTATAGTCACTCATATTGACATAAAGCTTGCCATTAGCCACAGAGAGAGCCTCTGGATGTGAGCCAACGATAACTGAATCGATAATGGTTTTCTTATAGTCATTGGGATTTACTTTATATACTTTACCCGTATAAGCAGAGAAATAGACGTACTTACCATCTGTAGCCAAGAATCTTGGTTGTGTGTTATGGAGTTTTACTCTATGCTCTAATTTCCCTAAGCGGTTAAGAATTTCAAGCTTTGACGAACTAGTACTTGTAACGATAATTTTGTTACCAACGATGATAAGGTCTTGTGCATCGCCAATCCCCGTACCATTCTGTGCCTGATATGCGTCATAATAAAGGAATGGTGCATTAGGACGATTCCCCGTATTATAGTCAAGCAGACCTACGGTGCCGTCATTCTTCATGTAATTACCAGCACAAGGAATGTAGGTGTTAGTACTTGACAGGCTTGGCTGGACACCATCATCATTGCCATTGTCATCACTACAAGCAGTGAATGTGAGCGCAGACATGAGGATAATGCCTAACGCAAGTAGATTCTTTTTCATTGTCTTCATTGTTTTGTTTATAATTGGTTTTACTTAATCGTTCGTTACTTAAAGTTCCCAGCTTACAGACAGTCGCCAGTTGGTGCCTGGCATTGGATAGAAGCGAACAACCTCATAATTCTTGTTGCCAAGATTGCGGACATCAAACTGTATTCGTAATTGCTGCTTATTGATGTTGAACTCCCGAGAGAGTGTTATGCTATGGTCGGTAAAGGCTGACATACGGTTATGTGGAATGTTATATCCTAAGGTATATCGTTCTCCCATAAGGAGGACATTGTATCCGAAGTCTAGCCAGGGGGAGTGTATCAATATGTTTGCAGAGCCTGAATGGTGAGGTGTATAAGCTATTTGGTCTCCATAGGACAGCTCCGAAGGATCAGTCCTATCGGTTGCACTTAGGTAGCTATAGCTGCCTGTCGCACTCACGGACCAATCATTACCCCATCTCTTCTCAATGTTTGCTGATACGTCAAGCCCTAATTGGCGCACCTTCCCAGCGTTCATCATCTGCCAGTAGAACATCTTTGGCACCGCAATAATCTTATCAGTGACGTTGCCGAAATACCCATCAGCGGTCAAGGAAAGCTGGAGTGTACGATTAAAGGTGTGCGAGTAAGTGGCACCAAGGTTCCACATGCGTGACTTCTCAGGGTTCAGATGGCGGTTGCCAATACCTGTATAATAAAGTTCATTCAGTGTTGGAGTACGGAAGATGTCCTTATATCCAAAGCGGAGGCGGAAGTCTTGTAGACAACGCCACTGCATACTAAAGCAGGCGATAGTCTGTGAAATCCGTTTGAAGCGTTCCCTTGCTTTACACGTTCGTAGATATTCGTTGAGAGAAAGAGAAGCATTGATACTGAATGCTCCTATCTGATAGTTAGCTGCTAAGGCTGTCCACAGCGAGTTGCGGGTTGGGTTGGCAGCTTTCGGCAGCGTCATGGATAGATGGTTATGCGCATAATCCTGTGCAAAAGAAAGGTTTAATCCCTGCAACGGATTTGTCCACAGCGTCGCTGTAAGGTAAGTCTCATTCTGTCGGTAGGTGTCTTCTTTGTATCCACTGGCAGGTATATCCGAATAGCGCGACCAAGCGTAATTCCATTTAGCAGCCGCTTTCATCTTGATGCGATTGCTAAATCGGTTCTCATAGAGTATTTGTGTAAAGACATTCTTATCTTTCAGCCGTTCTGCCGAATACGTGTTGTCATAGATGACAGCTCCTGGCAATCCTCTATTTGACGTGAATCCGTAAGCCTTCCACTGTAATGTTTGCTTATTCGTGAGCTGATAGTTCATATTCAGTTCGCCTCGCCACGTCTTTATGTCACTATTGTTTCTACGCTCATGGATGGTTTTGATACCATTCTTTAGCGTGAACCAATAAACTCCGTCAGCCCTTTCGTAGCTTGTGTATGCGCCAATCCCCAAACGTGAGAACTGCTGATGATAGAGTAGGGAGGGTGCAAAGAGACCATAGCTACCCGTGCGCAGTGTTGTTGTGAGGTGTGGTTTGCGGTCGGATACGCCTTGTAACGTACTGATATTGATGAGTCCTGCCGAGGTATAAGCCTTTGCACTCTGATAGATATTGTCCTCTTGTCCAATCTGCAAACTAACGAGTGAGACGTTATCTAGTGTGAAGCGGGAGAGGTCTACCTGTCCACTTTGGCAGTCACCTACCTGCACTCCGTCATACGTAACGCCTGTGTGTCCAGCCCCTAAGCCTCGAATATTGACAGTCTTCATACCGCCTACACCGCCATAGTCCTTCACCTGTACACCCGCAAATCGTTTCAGCGCATCGCCCATGTCATGTATGCCGAGACGCTCCATATCCGAGTGTGACAGAGTCTGTATCGGTGTACTTGCCAATACATTCCCAGGAATACGGAAGCCTTTGACCACCACCTCCTCTATCGTCTGTGTGGAATCATTGGTTACGATTTGTGCTGTCATACTCAAAGGGCATAACAACAGAAAGAAGCCAGCCAGTTGCCTCATCTTCTTATAATGTATCATAATGGTTCTATGCAGTGCCCTTCCTCGAGAGATGCAATGACTTGCAATGGCAGGTATTCTGACTTGTTATCCAAAGAAGGTAAACGCCTTCCCAATCATTCGTTATCAGTGGCTTATGTTTACCTGTGACAGACAACTTACAGCTGCGGGACAGTAGCGGAATCTCACCGCTTTCCCTTTTTAATCATGTAATGTTAATGAACCTATTGCGCGTGCAAAGATACTATAAAGGGGAGAGATAGGCAAATAAATAAGGTGATTTCATGGTTATAGTCTTTCTTCTTCTTCTTTGATAAGTCGTTCTATTTCCGGCTTTAGAGTAGGAATGTCAGTTTCTATCGTGTCCCATACCTGTTGTGGTTTTATGGTGTAATAACCATGTACAAGGACATGACGCATATTCTCAATAACATCCCATTCTATCTCTGGATGTTGTGCTCTAAACTCTTTTGTAAGCATATACACAGCTTCCCCAATGATTTCAACATGCTTAACGAAACCAAAGAATACGATGGGGTCATCCTTAATATCTTCGAAGTGATATCTATCTTTATAGGTTAGAAGCGTGTTGATAGCATTTAAGATATGCTCAAGTCGTCCCTTATCTTTTATCTTTTCTCTCATAAATAAGAATCTTATCTTGATTAGCCGATTTGCTGGCAAAAGGTTGTAGACATCCTTCTTCCACTAAATCTATATCCTTTCCCGTCAGTTCTTTTAGTTGGAGCATGATTCGTGAGATAGTGAATAGTGTGATACGAGCGTGCTGATCGTATCTAACCATCAAATCTATGTCGCTTTGTGCATGTTCTTCTCCACGCGAAGATGAGCCGAATAACCATGCACGCTCTATGGGCTGACTGGTTAGAAAGCCTTGTATCTTATGGATAAGCGGTTGTATATTGGAGCTAATCATCATCTTCTTATATTATAGTATCTATATTCCTTCTGCTGCAAAGATAGTCTTATTCCTTTAAAATAACAAGCCTTTACGCTGTTTTTAACGTGCCTTGATAGATTAGATAGCCCTTATAATCTGAGTCAATGATAGTTGTTCTGATCTTTATGTATGGGTGGTTAGAATGAGAGCAAACGGGTTCTCCTAGTTTTTCTCACCTGTTTGCGAATCGTGTTTCCCCCGTTCCAGCATTCTTTCTCACCCGTTTCCCATTCCTTTCTCACGTGTTGCGCATCCTTTATACACGCATATAAAGTTAGTCTCATCATGATGAGACACAAGTTTTATCATGAAGAGACACTGGTTTCATCACGATGAGACACTAATTCATCATGATGAGACTAAGAAAAGATACGGAACTCAAAGATGCAAGACGCATGAGAAAGGAATGGGGAACGGGTGAGAAAGAATTCGGAAACCTATTAGAAAAAGAGCGCAAATAGGGTTCTGAACACATCGTTTCAAGGTTTGAAACAAAAGGAACGCTTATGAGTTATGTTTCTGTAGATGTCGCATTGGGTGTCCGCCCCATGCGTTCTCACCTACAAACGTGAAGCCCATGCGCTTGTAGAGGCGCTCGGCTTGTGGGTTGCCAGTGTCTACTAATAGTCCTGTCGGTAGGTTCATGTGTTCGCCCTTCTCGATAGTTGCACGGAGAAGTTTTGTGGCAATGCCTCGACCTCTATGGCTGTTGCTGACGCAGAGAGAATCGATATAAAGTTCACCAGCGGTCGTCTCGTCTTCCATGTTAGAATAGTCTCTACCGAAAGTCTGCTTTGCCCCATCTATAAATGCTTGGCGTAATTCGTGGAGCTTCGCCCCGTCATAGCTTACGCATACGCCCGCTATTTCGTTGTTCTCCGTCATAGCAACCAGTGTGTTACGATAGGAATATTGCGAATCCTCTCGTTCAACTAATAGAGTCATCAACTGATGGAACTCATCTAACGTATGTTCTGGTCCTGCAAACCACTGGCAGCACTCGTGGTTCATAGCCTCCATAATCATTCGTGCTATCACTGCCGCCTGTTCTTTTCGTGCTTCTGTAATTTTAATCATGGTGCAAAGGTACGGAGAGAATATGGTATTTCATGGTTCTACTTGTATTATTCTTTGGCTTTTATCATCGTTTCTCATAGTCATTCCTAACGTGTATAAACGCAATTACCCTCTCCAGTCATGTGATTGGAGAGGGTAATATGTTTAGCTTTTACCTTGTTTTATAGTGCTGTGAATGCTGCTACGAAACCAAAGATAATACCAGGTGTGTTGGCAATAGCCAATGGCCAGTCGCGTTTCTCCTTGAATAGTCCGTATGCAACCCACAAGGTGCAGTTGATACCTGCCATAAATGGCTGAATGAAGGTTCCCTTGTGTCCTGCGAGGTTATTCTGTATTTGTGGGAAATAGAAGATATACATTAATACTGATGTTATCATACCAACCCATCCCATTGAGGTGAAGAACTTTTCTTTTGTCATAATCGTAAGTCTATAAATGTAATATACCTATTGTTTGTTATCTCTGTGCGTTATTAATTGTTATATCTGTCGTAAGCGGATTCGTCTTTACCAATGCAGAGGAGGATTAGCATCATCAACAATGGTGTACCTAGTATGCTGAAGAAAATCCATAGTGCTACGCTTCTGTTTCTCTTGCGTGCCATGATTGCAACGAAGAAGTACCAGATAAAATAAAGTACTGCAAATATGATGAACGTAATGAGGGAGATAGTTCCTCCTAAAAGGCTTGATACTGCGTCTTGTGCGCCTGCGTTGTTAGTAGCAAAGACTGACATTACCGTTAGCATTGCCAAGCCCGTTGTGATTAATCTCTTGACATCATTATCCTAATAATATAATTGTTATTGGCGGCAAAGGTAATGCTTTTTAATTAAAACATATCTAAAGGCGCGATAGAAAAGACATTTTTTAATAGTGATAGATAGTACAATAACTTATTATAAGGTTGCAAGTTTACAATGATTTTAGTATGTTTGCAACCGATAATGTACTTTGCTTATGCGTACCATCTTTTATATACATAACATCAGGAAACTTATAGCGATCCTCGCTGTGACGATGATCATTCATATAGTGTTGCTGTTCTTGCGAGCCTGTAACGAAGGAAGTAACTTTCATTTGGATGTTGATAAGCAAGCTTTCATAGTAGATAATGGTGGTGTATGTGGGTTAGGGCTGTATGTAGAAGGTGATAGCGTAGAGGATAATTTCATTGTTATTGATAAACAATCTTATGTGGGCTGGGCTCGTGGTGAAGCTTCTATACTTTATATAAACCATCTTCCATCTAGTTGTAGGATAGTCCGAGATGATGATACTCTCAGAATGCAACGGCTTCCTTTGCGCCCCAATACTACTTATTATATCAGCCGTAGTGGTGGCTGTCAGCGATTATGCCCAATATGTATAAGGGTTGATAAGAATGGAAAAGTGTATGAGTCTGCGGTTTCAGCCTTTCAATAGCGAGAAGTTATGCGCCTACATAATCCATTTCATTACGCTTAATAATGAGAGGATAGCGTTCTGGGTGCTTTAAGCTATCTATCTCAAGATCTACGTTCAAGTCCGGCCACTCAATCGCATTTCGACCAGACATCTTTACATTTAATACGTTATTGATACTGGCATCACGCATCCATGGGATACGATTATAAGATAAGAAATAATCGTTGCCACAAACAGACAGCATAATACCTTGTGCGTTAATCATTAATACGCTTACCGATGTGTCGACGGAATGATTCCTTGAAGTCGTCTCCATATTGCTCAACTATTTTTCGTATATTATTCAGTTCATGTTGCGAAAAGCCATAATTGTTGGCTAATTCAATCTTGGGTTCAAGCCAATACTTTGCTTCATTGTCTCCATTAATAACGTGTATGTGCATTCGTTCTTCTTCATTGGAGAAGATTTTAAATGTGTATCCTTTCTCACGTTTAAATACTGGACTCATAACGCAAACTTTATTATTCTGCGCCAAAGATAGTGAAAAATCCTCGTATCGCCAAATCACGTATATTAATTAAACCTCTTCTGTATTGCATCCATGAATGGTGTCAATTCTCGGTTATGCACACGACCATAGCGGTCAATCATTTGTAGAGAATAGGCAATGTAGAGACGACGCTTGGCACGCGACATAGCTACATAGAACTTGCGAGCATCTTCTTCGTCTTGCTTTTTATTCTTGTTGAAGGCGTTGGGATAACGTCCGTCGGCAGCATCAAATATAATAACATTGTCAAACTCCAGTCCTTTTGCCTTATGCACTGTCGTAACATAAACGCGCTCACGGATACTCTTACTATTGCAGAAGTCGGCTTCTTTCAGTGTGTTGATATCCATAATATATTGGGAGAGTTGCTGAACAAGTGCATTTTCTATTGCATTGTCCGTCAGCATATCTATGCGTAGATAACGCAAAACGTAATCTAACCGAGGAATCTCATTGATTAATCCATCTGCATACAAGGCGTTGTAAGCAGACGATAGTTCCTGAACGAGGGCAGGTTCTTCGTTCGTAGCTAATACATAAAGATGTTGAACACCATTCAAATAAAGTTCTCCATAGTTGTTACGAAGGGCATTTATGAATGGTTTTACCTTTGGATGTTGGAGGAAAGACTGTTGCTGTGGTTGCTTCTCACGTGCCTTTTCGGCACAAAGACGGACGAGGCTCACCGTTGCTCCTACATCATCAATAGCCTGATGACTATTCTTTCCTGTCAGTTGGAAAGTCTCTAAGAGCGATTCTAACTTATAGGAATGAAGGCTCGGAGAGAGAAGTCGTATCAGTTTTAGCGAGTCGAAGCATGGGTTCTTATGGGCTTTCAGTGTGTCGTTGCAATATCTTTGCAGACAATTGTCAATGATATTGTAATCGTAACTGGCGTTATGCCCGAGGATAGGACGTGTTCCAATGTAGGCAAGAAAGCGTTGCAAAGCTTCTTGAAGAGTGATTAGTTCCTCTGCAGCGAGCTTCTCATGATAGATAGCATACATAGGATTATCTTTGTCGCCAAGCTTTGGTAAGATAGGCTTGTCAGTCTTTATATAAAGGTCGAGCGGCTCTCCAACTATTTCCCCACCTTTAATCTCCATGGCTGCAATCTCTATAATGTCATCAGCAAATACGTCTAAGCCCGTTGTTTCAGTATCGAATACAACCATTTCTTCTTCATCGTAGGCTTTAAGAAACTCTGCTGTGTAGCAAGTGTCAGGATAAAGAAGGAAGTCGGAAGGCGAAAGTGCGAGTTGCTTCAGTTTCCAATTGAAGCGTCGTGCCAAAGCATGTGAAGGAAAAGCACGCACACCTTTCATTATACGTGTCCATGCAATAGAGTTATGTTCGTTGGCAAGAACACTGAGATGAGACAGTAAGAGCTTAACATCGGGCGTATCAAAGAGGTCGCGCCCAGAAACCTTGAAGTGTGTCAGTCCTACTTTGTCCATTGTCTCGCTAATATGATCTGCATCTGAATTAGAACTGACTATCACTGCCGTTCGTTCTTCTTTGTTTTGGTCATAAAGGTTACGAGCTACATCTGTAACCTCTTGTCGTTCCGAATCAATCGTACTACTATGGATAATTCGTAAATCTTCGGGTTTAGCTTTCACATCATTGTCAGAGGCAGGAAGCAACTCACGATCTATCTTCAGTTGTTTTTCTGCGTAATCGTTAAAGACATCAAGCAGGTACTTTGGTGAACGATGGTTTCGTTGCAGATGATGAATATTACCCTTACACCGCATCTTGAGCAGTGTGAGGGTCTCCACTTTGGCACCCATAAAAGAGAATATTGCTTGTTGTTCGTCTCCCAGATACATCACCATAGGATTATCTTTGACAGTGAGCAGGTCAATAATTGCGAGCTGCATACCATTGAGGTCTTGCACTTCATCTACCTGAATCCACTTATAACGCTTACATGTATCATCGGTACTGTAGATGTCATAAGTCTTTAGTAACAAGTCTTCGAAGTCGAGCAGATGGTTCTCTTCTTTGTATTGAGCATAACAAGCAGCATAATACATCTTCCAAAGCAACACACGAATCCTATCGGCAGTCTTTGCATCAAGTCCTAGCACATTGGCTTCGTCCATGTATTGCTGTGCATGATGATAGATGTCAATCACAGCTTGTTCGTTATATTCTCTCTTCTGCGACTTGCATATCTGTTTGATAGCTTCTCGGTCATCGTCCGTGAAACTCTCTGGGTGGAGGTAATACTTCCACGGATGCTGGTGTTCCATCTGATAGATGAAGTGCTGGAAGAAGATAATCGTCTGATAACCCTTATATCTATTGAAGTCTCTTGTTACTCCTTCCTCATCTTCGTTACGATAGTCAGCAATGATACTCACGGCCTCCTCATCGTCAATAATAGCGGAATCTGCAGGAATCTTATCTTGCTCGAAAAGGAACTTAGAGCAGAACCGATGTACATTACCCACCATCAGCTCAGTGCTATCGCCCCCAACAACCTTCTGAATACGATTCGTCATCTCTCTTGCAGCACGATTTGTGAACGTAAGACAGAGCATATCCTCATATCTCACACCCTTTTCTCTGCATATCTTATCCTCTCTGCCAGTATATGTGTCTTACCACATCCTGGTGAAGCTAGTACAAGATGGTATCCATGACTTGCCTCTACTACGGGTATTTGATACTTATCTAATAACGTAAACGAATTGTTGGGTTCCATAGGTTCTTATCTTTATGGGCGTTAGAAGTCTTTGCAAAAGTAAGAAAAAGATCGGAAATAACTTACGATCAGCTTAAGGAATAAAAGTAAAGTGGTATCTTTGCAAGCAGATTTAAGGATTAAACTATGCAGGACTTTGCAGCAATTGATTTCGAGACAGCTAACTTTGAACGGTGTAGTGTATGCTCGGTGGGCGTGGTGATTGTTAGAGGAGGTGAGATTGTTGATAGTTTCTATTCTCTCATACAGCCCGAACCGAATTATTATCACTGGCGATGTACGCAGGTCCATGGTCTTACGCGTGAAGATACGGATAAAGCACCAGTGTTTAGTGAGGTATGGAAGCAGATAGAGCCATTGATTGAAGGCTTGCCATTGGTGGCACATAACGCCCCATTCGACAAAGGATGCCTGCGAGCATGCCTTATGACTTATCAAATGGATTATCTTGACTATGAGTTCTTCGATACGTTGAAAGCGGCACGACGTATTCTTCCTCATCTCCCTAATCACCAACTACAGACTGTTGCAGCCGCATGTGGTTACGATTTAACCAATCATCATCACGCCCTCGCTGATGCGGAGGCATGCGCTTGGATAGCCAAGGAAATATTGTAAGGTACTGACCGTCGCTCGTTGAAACTTATACCTTATAAAAACGACACACACACATAGCCCATCTTAGAATATAGACAGGGAAAACGAAATGTATATGTGTTGCATTTCATTTTCCCTGCTTTTCTTTTGCTTTTATACGGACTTTGTATTATCTTTGTGCGTATCTAATTGTATTATCTAAGTGTGATAATACTTTATCACGCTTAGATAATATGAAAAGATACGTGTTCCGTGAATACGAAATACGCAGGGAAATATAACAAGAACCGCATAAACTTAAAACGGAAACCATATATGAGTGTAAAGTACAAGCTATTAAAGTATCATGGGCACTTCTCTACTCATTCAGAATATAGGGCAGTTACCATTGAGAATCAAGTTGTAGGAATTGACCGCATAGGTCGGAGTATTCAAGGGGCAACGTCACTTACGCATGCCGATGTCATTGCCGCAATTGCTGCATTGAGGGATGAAATTTCCTCTCAACTGATGTCGGGGAATGTCGTTCATTTGCCGGGATTAGGTTACTTCAGTCTTGCTGTGAAGGGGGGGAGCTGCATCAAGATCCGCGTTCTGGACATTTCCGTTTGCGGAAGCCAGAGGTTCGGACTGTTAAGTTTCGCCCTGATACAGAAATGATGGAGACGTTTCTTCATGCCGAATTTGAGAATGTTACTTATCGGGATGGCGTTTCCTTCATCCCAACCTATAAGGAGATTGATAAAGCTATCGCAAGGTTGGGAACTGACAAACCTTTCTTCTCTGTCGACGATTTGCGTCTTAGCCTTAATCTTTCGCAGGCAAATGCTTATCGTATTGCGGCACGATTGGAGGAAGAGGGAAAGATTAAGAACATCGGGAAAGGGAGAAATAAGCTATATGTCTTAGGAGAACATGATGCCAAATAGGCTGAAATAAAAAAGAGGATGTGCTGACACATCCTCTTATATCCGTTTTACCGTATTCTAATAGGTTGCAGCTTATGCACCTTCGAACTCTCTCAAGAAGCGGGTATCGTTCTCAGAGAAGAGGCGGAGATCGCTGACACGATATTTCAAGTTGGCTATACGCTCAACGCCCATACCGAAGGCATAACCTGTATATACACTTGAATCAATACCGCAAGCCTCAAGGTCGTGTGGGTCAACCATACCGCAACCGAGGATTTCAACCCATCCTGTGTGCTTGCAGAAACCACAACCTTCACCGCCACAGATGTTACAGCTGATATCCATCTCTGCACTTGGCTCAGTGAATGGGAAGTAGCTTGGGCGAAGACGAATCTTCGTATCTGCACCAAACATCTCACGTGCAAAGGTAAGAAGAACCTGCTTTAGGTCGGTGAAGCTGACATTCTTATCAACATATAAGCCCTCTACCTGATGGAAGAAACAGTGTGCACGGGCTGATATGGCTTCATTACGATAGACACGACCTGGGCAAAGCACACGAATTGGAGGCTCATGAGTAGACATGTAATGTGCCTCGTCATTGGATGTATGGCTACGGAGAAGAACGTTCTTCGTAACGTCCATCGTACTGCTACGCTCAATGAAGAAGGTATCTTGCATATCACGTGCAGGATGATCAGCAGCAAAGTTCAACATTGTAAACACGTGCTGATCGTCATCTATCTCTGGTCCTTGATAGAGTGTGAAGCCCATTCGAGCAAAGATGTCAATGATTTCATTCTTTACCAGCGTCAGTGGATGACGTGTACCAAGGCTAATAGGGTAGGCGGTACGTGTCAAATCAATATCGTCACTCTGTGCCTCACTTGTCTCAAGTTGCTCTTTGAGATCATTAATCTTGTTCTGTGTGAGTTGCTTGAGTTCGTTGATTTTCATGCCAACTGCCTTCTTCTGGTCAGCTGCTACATTGCGAAACTCGCCCATCAACGCATTGATTTCACCTTTCTTACTTAGATATTTCAAGCGTAGTTGCTCTACATCATCTGCGCTTTTGGCCGTGAGTGTGCTCACTTCATTAAGAAGTTCTTGTATCTTGTCTAATAACATACTGCTTGATTATTTTCCTGCAAAGGTACGATTTATAATCGGAACGGAGAAATTACCATAATATAATTTTATACTTTTACTACCTTATTAGAAATAAATATCGTACTTTTGCAAGAAATTTGAGACGAATAAAGAGAATATGAGAAAGGTATTTTTACTTGCTGTAGTTGTCTGCGTGGCAATGCTTACTGTAGGCACAGGTTGTTCTAACAAAAAGGTAGAATCGGCTGATAGTACAAACACAGAATCTACGGAGGTAGATAGTGACACGGTCGACGATGTTGATTCTGCGACAGAGGTGATAGCTTCAACGCCAATGCCTAAAGCGGCTGACCAACTATTTGATGATTTCTTCTTCAACTTCATTGCAAATAAGAAGTTGCAACGTAGTCGTATTAATTTCCCATTGCCAGTTCTAACTGGAAATAAGAAGGTTGAATTGCAGAAAGGTCAATGGAAGACAGATCACTTCTTCCGTCCTCAGGGTTATTATACATTGGTATTTGATAACGAAGAGCAGATGAAGTATCCTAAGTCAACTGATTTGGATAGTGTTATCGTTGAGAAGATTCACCTGAAGAAGGGTACTATCGAGCAATATTGGTTTGACCATCAAGAAGGTAAATGGAGATTGAATGAGATTCGTAATATATCGTTCAAGGATAGCTATAATGCCTCTTTCTTTAAGTTCCTGTCTAACTTCTTTGCTACACGAGGCGCAGGTGCTATAAAGAATCCATTAGCTTATTCTGGTCCAGACCCTGATGGTGAAGAGACTACAACGGTAAATCGTACGATACCAGCAGAGGAGTGGTCTACCTTCTTACCAGAGGTTCCTGGAGGAATGATATATAATATCCTTTACGGGCAGAAGTACTCCGAGACTAATCGTAAGATATTAACTTTCCGTGGTCTCTCTAATGGAGTAGAAACACAGCTCATCTTCAAACTTCATGGTCAGAAGTGGCGTTTAGAGAAGATAAATGCTTATTAATAGTAATAGAATCTATTGTTTGGGTGATGATGGTGTGCGGAAGGCTAATCCTCATCACCCAATATTTATAAATATCCGAGGGAACCATCATTTTTATCCCTTTCACTCATAAAGTGTCATCTGATATGAAAGATTTGAAATCGTATAGTTTACTTCCACATAATACGTTTGGTATTGATGCTAAATGTCGACGCTTCGTAGAATATAACTCTGTAGAGGAGGCACAAGATGTTGTGCGCTCCTTGAAAGATGATGATGAACCTCTATTAATACTTGGTGGTGGTAGTAATCTTCTTTTAACGGGCGATTATGCAGGAACAGTACTTCATTCAGGTATCTCATTTATAGAAGAATTGGGGGATGGACGTGTGCGTTGTGGCTCTGGATATGTATGGGATGACTTTGTCGACTATTGTGTTCGTCATAATCTTTATGGTGCAGAGAATCTTTCTATTATTCCAGGAGAATGCGGTGCAAGTGCTGTTCAGAATATTGGAGCGTATGGCGCAGAAGCAAAAGATTTGATAGAAGAAGTCGAGGCTGTAGAGATTGCGACGGGAAAGGTGTGTCATTTCGCTAATGCTGATTGCGAATATAGCTATCGCCAGAGTAAGTTTAAGCATGAATGGCGTGATAAGTTCCTGATTACATCAGTTACTTATAAACTATCTAAGACTTATGAGCCAAGACTTGATTATGGCAATATCCGAGCTGCATTAGCTGAGCGTGGAATAGATAACTCAACAGCTACAGAACTCAGACAAGTAATTACTGATATTCGTAATGCAAAGCTCCCTGATCCTAAGCGAATAGGTAATGCTGGTAGTTTCTTTATGAACCCGATTGTCTCAAAGGATAAGTATTTAGAATTGGCTGCACAATATGAGGGAATGCCACATTATACGATCGATGATGACCATGAGAAGATTCCTGCAGGATGGATGATTGATCAATGTGGTTGGAGAGGGAAAGCTCTAGGCAATGCTGGCGTTTATGAAAAGCAAGCTTTAGTATTGGTAAATCTTGGTGGTGCTACTGGCTCTGATGTTGTACGCCTTTGTGAGACTATCCAGCATGATGTGAGAGAGAAGTTTGGTATTGAGATTCATCCCGAAGTAAATGTGAGATGAAGATGTCAGAACCTATAAGATATTTAACATTCTTAGGTACAGGTACTTCAAATGGAGTACCTGTTCTTGGTTGTAATTGTGAGGTTTGTAGAAGTACTGATCCACGAGATAAACGCTTACGTACTTCTGCTTTGTTAGAGACTGAGAATACTCGCATTATCATTGATAGTGGACCTGATTTCCGTCAACAAATGCTACCACAACCTTTCCGTAAGATAGATGGCTTACTAATAACGCATATTCATTATGACCATGTCGGTGGTATTGATGATGTCCGCCCTTATTGCCAGTTAGGAGATATTGATGTTTATGCCAATGAGGACACGTGTGCTGGTCTACGGCATAATTTCCCTTATTGCTTTACGGAACATCTCTATCCAGGTGTGCCAAAGTTGGAACTTCATGCTATACAGCCTCATTCTCATTTTCGGATAGGTGACTTTGATGTAGTACCAATTAATGTTATGCATGGAAAACTACCTATCTTTGCCTATCGAATAGGTAAGTTGGCATATATCACTGATATGAAAACAATAGAAGAGTCAGAACTTTCCTATTTAGAAGGTGTTGAAACCTTAGTTGTCAATGGTTTACGCTGGGAACGTGAACATCATTCTCATCAATTAATATCAGAAGCCATTGAATTTAGTAAGAAGATTGGAGCTAAGAAAACTTATCTAACTCACTTGACTCACCAAATAGGTTTATATACTAAGGCACAACAGCGTCTTCCTGATGGCTTCTTCTTTGCCTATGATGGATTAGTTATTACTTTCTAGTAGAATTTTAATAACCTATAAATCCTTGCGGAATAGCCTTTATATAGGTGGTTTCGCATTATTTTTGAGAAGGGAACTTGTCTAATGCTTTGTAATAAAATACTACCTAATTCTGGACTTATAATTGCGTTATTTTCGACGAAGCGTGTACTTTGATTCAAATATGTGAGTTATGAGCTGTGTTAGATAATATTCTGTAATTTATTGATATACATGATGTTACATAAATCTATGCCTTTTACGATGGAAGAAATATTCGCTATTACTGAAAAAAATATAGTACTTTTTGACTGAAAAAAATCATGTATTTTTTTCATCGAAAAAAACTATATATCTTTTATGTAAAAACATATATAAGTTTTGCGCAGAACATATATATGTTTCTTGAAAAAAACCTATTTTTTTACTCATTTTTCGTCCATAATACTTGGCTTCTCACGCTAGAATGAATCTTTTTGAAGACAAAGATTTGTCAAGAAATATAGTGTAAGTTTTAGTAGATTTGATATGAAGAATCTGCTATCTAAGTTGTATCTGACAGCAATAGTTTTATTTCATTTGTTGCCATGATGAATATTTAAGGCAATGCAATTGGTAGGCAGTAGATTGTAAGTAGAGAAAGTATGATGGGCTATGAAAAGAGATTTCATTCAAGTACAGCTAATTTCGGTAGTCTGCTTTTCAAGATGGGCACAAAAAAACCGCAGAGCTAAGCTCTACGGTCAATTTCTCTCTTTTTCAGTTCGCTTTCTGATTACTTCTTAACAGTAGAATCAGCCTTTGCAGAATCAGCCTTTGCAGAATCAGAATGTGCGCTATCTTGTTGCATTGAATCAACAGCTGAATCTTGAGACGTTGTATCAACGTTAGCTGCTGGCTTAGAGTTACCATTACAAGATGCGAAAGAGATAGCTGCAATAGCTACGAACATTAAAACTAATTTCTTCATTTTCTTTGCTTTTTAAATCTGTAAAACAATCATTTGTTTGTTAAAACGATGCAAAGGTAAGTATTTTTTTGATATGGCAATAATTTTTTTAAAGACTTTTTTTGTTCCTATTTGTAACTATTTTTGTAATCTATTGAAAATCAGTTATATATAAACGTTAAATAAATGTTAATGATTTTTAATGTGTACCTGCACAATGTAAATTTAGGGCTTCTTAGGACTTGTTTTAATAGTTAGTTATGAGGTTAAACTTATTCTTAATAGGAACAAAGCAGGGTAACCTTTGGTTTTATGTGTGATTTAGTGTAACTTTGCAAGCTATATGATAGATACAGCAGCATTCCAAGGCAAGACCGCCAAATTCTATACGTTGGGTTGTAAACTCAACTTTTCTGAGACGAGTACCTTCGCGCGTACCTTATATAATATGGGTGTAAGAGAAGCGAAGAAAAGCGAGTCTGCAGATATCTGTTTGATTAATACATGCTCGGTAACAGAAGTTGCCGACCACAAATGTCGTCAGATTATCCATCGAATGGTACGCCAGAATCCTGGAGCCTTTGTTATTGTTACAGGTTGCTATGCTCAGTTAGAGAGCGCAACGATAGCTAAAATAGAAGGTGTCGACTTAGTTTTAGGTAGTAACGAAAAAGCAGATTTGATACAATATCTTAGTGATGCATGGAATAAAACAGATATTGAATCTTCAGCAGATAAATCTTCTGAAGAAGGTAAGGGAAAGTATCATTCGGTTAAGACAAAGGATATAAAGAGTTTCCAAGCAAGCTGTTCACGTGGAAATAGAACTCGTTATTTCTTGAAGGTACAGGATGGTTGTAACTACTTCTGTACTTATTGTACGATTCCTTATGCACGTGGATTCTCTCGTAACCCTTCTATAGAATCACTTGTTCAGCAAGCTGAGGAAGCTGCAAAGGAGGGTGGAAAAGAAATAGTTCTGACAGGTGTTAATATTGGTGATTTTGGTGAAACAACTGGAGAAAGATTCTTAGATCTCGTGAAGGCTCTTGATAAGGTAGAAGGTATAGAACGCTTCCGTATTAGTTCGTTAGAGCCCGACTTGATTGATGATGACCTCATTGAATATTGTGCACAATCACGTGCCTTTATGCCACACTTCCATATCCCACTCCAAAGTGGATCAGATGAAGTATTAAAGTTAATGCACCGTCGTTATGATACGAAGCTGTTTGCTCACAAGATAAAGCTTATTAAAGAGAAGATGCCAGATGCCTTTATAGGAGTTGACGTAATGGTTGGGTCACGTGGAGAACGACCAGAATATTTCGAAGATTGTTATAATTTCTTAGCATCTCTTCCTGTAACACAACTACATGTATTCCCTTATTCTGAGCGTCCTGGAACATCTGCTCTTTCTATCCCCTATGTGGTAGATGCTCGTGAAAGAAGCATCGTGCACATAAGTTATTGAAGTTATCAGATGAGAAGACGCGTGCTTTCTATGCTGCACATATTGGTCAAGAAGCAGATGTTCTCTTTGAGAAAGCAGCTAGAGGAAAGGCAATGCATGGCTTTACTGATAATTACATTCGTGTGGAACTATCCCCTAATCAGGCGAAAGAAGAATATGATAATCAAATTATCCGTGTGCGCTTAGGGGGCTTTAATTTCGATCAAAGTTCTTTAAAAGCAGAACTTCTATGAAAGTAGCAATTGTCATTTTGAATTGGAATGGGCGGAAGATGATGGAGCAATATCTCCCTTCCGTGGTAGAGTATTCATGTGGAGAAGCGGAAGTAATAGTAGCCGATAATGCTTCTACGGATGATTCTGTAGTATGGTTATCTGAGCATTATCCACATCTTCGAGTTATTCCGTTGGATCAAAACTATGGTTTTGCCGAAGGCTACAATCAAGCACTAAGACAAGTGGATAGCGAGTATTATGTACTACTAAATAGTGATGTTGAAGTGACGCATCATTGGTTGACACCCTTGATAGAGGAGATGGATGCCCATGAAGAAATAGCTGCTTGTCAACCGAAGCTTCTCTCCATGACAAATCGTGATGCTTTTGAGTATGCGGGAGCATCGGGTGGGTTTATTGATCGCTATGGTTATCCCTTCTGCCGTGGACGTGTTTTTGATGTTGTGGAAGATGATAATGGTCAATATGATGATGCTAAAGAAGTCCTTTGGGCAACAGGTGCTTGCATGATGATACGTGCTAAAGACTATTGGAATGCAGGTGGTTTAGATGGTAGGTTCTTTGCTCATAACGAAGAAATCGACCTTTGCTGGCGTCTACATCGTATGGGTAAACATATCTTCTGTTTCCCAGAAAGCATGGTTTATCACGTTGGGGGGAGGGACATTACCGAAGTCGAATCCTCGTAAGACATTCCTTAACTTCCGTAATAACTTAACCATGTTGTGGAAGAATCTACCTGATGATGAGTTACAGCATGTAATGCGGATGCGATGCTTCTTAGATTATCTTGCAGCTTTTCAAACGCTCCTTTTTAATCGTAATTGGGGAGATTTTAAAGCTATCATTTCTGCACGAAGAGCTTTCAAAAGGTGGCGTAATGAGTTTAAACGTCCTGATAATAAGTCTAATATGGCTGAGAACTCGTCAGATATGTTATCTAATTGTGCTCCTGATGGGCGTAGGATGTACTCTATTTTATGGCAGTATTATGTGCATGGTAATAAACATTTTGATAGGCTATCTGGCGAATAGAAGCTATAAAAAGAGCTGTATTTTACACTTTTTTAGTAGAACGCTTGCATAAAAAAATACTTTTTAGTAAATTTGCAAAGGCACCTATAATTATTGTAAAAAAGCTTGTGAAGCAACTATACTACATATTATTTCTGGTTCTGGTAACCTGTGTTGGTTGCCAGTTTAAGCTTTCTTCTGATGACGAGAACGATAAGTCTCAGTTATTAGAGTTGGATCGCTATGACCGGTTAGAGTATCGTTACCTCACAACGGGCGACTTCTCTGCGCTCCAGCAGATGAATACAGAATATCCAATTGAGACCCGTACGCTGATAGAGGATGTAGTTAAAATAGGGGAGACAACTGACCCTGACATCAATAGTAAGTTCTTGAAGTTCTACCAAGACACAACTCTTCAAACGTTGATAGCGGCAGTTGAATCTGAATACGCTAATACGGATGACATTGATAAACAGCTTAGCACCTCTTTTAGTAGGCTGAAGCAAGTTCTCCCAGACATAGAGATTCCAAAGGTATATGCGCAGATCTCCGCTTTAGATCAGAGTATTGTTGTTGGTAACGGGACGATTGGTGTCTCTTTAGATAAGTATCTTGGTGCTAATTATCCATTGTATGCAAGGTTTTATTCACCTGCTCAACGCAAGCAAATGTCACGTGAATACATCCTTCCGGATTGCTTAACTTTCTATTTGATGAGTATCTATCCACTAGAGAACTTTGAGTCACGTCCACAGATAGAACGCGACTTACAGATAGGAAAGATTCAATGGATTGTGAATCAAATTATGACGAAACGCATCTATCATAGTCGGTATGAAGATGCGGTGGAAGTCTATATGAAGAAGCATCCCAAGCTCTCTTACGAAGACTTGTTGCGTAAGACTGACTTCTCAGAGTTTAAAGTTATCGAGCGATAAAAGCGGATGGATGATAAGTCCTTCCGCTTTTATCTATTTGAAAAGGGCGTTTCCTTGATGTGAGAAGAGGCTTTCTTCGTGACAAGGAAGGCGTCTCTTTGAGCGCAAGAGGGCGTCTCTTGCTTTCTTACTTATTATATCTTATCAAATGTTATGATACTTAATTCGTATCAATAATAGTGTTTGCTATTCTATTATTTTTTGTATATTTGCATATTGGATAGTAATATTTCGACACTTAAAGACCATCATTATGCAAAAGGGAAAGGATATTTGTAAGGCATTGAAAGAGGTTCGTCAGCAGATAGCAGATGCGAATAACATTCGTTATCAACCCTGTGAATGTCACCACAAAGGCGATTGCTCTGGCACTTGTCCTGCTTGTGAACAAGAGATTAGATATATTGAAAACCAACTAAAAGAGCGTAGTCATAAAGGTATAAACACGAAGGTTATTGGTATTGCTGCAAGTATTTGTGCCACAATGATGCCTTTGACAGTCTCTGCACAAGACTCTAAGTGTAATACAACTCCTGCTAGCGTTGTACACAAGGTAAGTCAAGGTAACCTGCAAGTAATCGATTGGTCACAAGGTAGACGTGATGCTGTTGTTATTAAAATACAGATTATTGCGTCTGATAATAAGCGACCTGTGACCTCTGTAGACGTACGATTGCTTGGAACAGATAAGCATACTTCTACAGATCTAGACGGCTATTTTGCTGTGAAAGTACCGATAAATGGAACCTTGAGAGTCTCTCGTTTTGGAGTAGAAACTAAGGTTTTAAAGGTGAGATCTTTGTTAAAACTAAAGAAGAAGATTATCGAATTAGAAATGGATCGTTATATAGTTGGTGAAATTGCAGCCCCTAGTAGTGAACGAATAAGTGATTCTGATAGTCCTACGTCACATGTAGAAAAGAATAAATAATTGTTGTTCTATCAAAAAGGAGGTAATGGTATGACAAGAGGAAAGGATATTTGCAAAACATTGAAAGGTATTCGTCAGCAGATAGCAGATGCGAATAACATTCATTATCAACCCTGTGAATGTCACCACGAAGGCGATTGCTCTGGTACTTGTCCTGCTTGTGAACAAGAAATCAGATATATTGAATGCCAACTAAAAGAGCGTAGTCATAAAGGTATAAACACGAAGGTTATTGGTATTGCTGCAAGTATTTGTGCCACAATGATGCCCTTGGCAGTCTCTGCACAAGACTCTAAGTGTAATACAACTCCTGCTAGCGTTATACACGAGGTAAGTCAAGATGACCTGCAAGTAGTCGACTGGTCACAAGGTAGATGTGATGCTGTTGTTATTAAAATACAGCTTATTGCGTCTGATGCAAAAGACCCTTTGATCGCTGCTGACGTGCAATTGCTGGGAACAGATAAGCATGTCTTTGCAAATGAAGATGGCTATTTTGCAGTGAAAGTACCGATAGATGCAACCTTGAGAATCTCTCGTTTGGGGTTTGTTACTAAGGATTTTAAAGTGAGGTCTTTGTTAAAACGAAAGCGCAGGAGGGTAGTTATACAAAGTGATGGCAATTTTTTGGGTAAAATTGCGGCCTCAAGTTGTGAGCGAATAAGTGATTCTGATAGTCCTATGTCACATATAGAAAAGAATAAATAATAGTTGTTCTATCAAAAAGGAGGTAATGGTATGATAAGGGGAAAGAATATTTGCAAAACATTAAAAGGTATTCGTCAGCAGATAGCTGATGCGAATAACATTCGTTATCAACCTTGTGAATGTCATCACGAGGGCGATTGCTCTGGCACTTGTCCTGCTTGTGAACAAGAGATCAGATACTTGGAAGAGCAGTTGATAATACGTAAACGAAGGGGTTGGAGCATGAAAGTTGCAGGATTAGCAGCGGGCTTCTGTGTTGCAACCATCCCTCTTGTCTCTTGTAACAATACGCCCAAGAGTACTTTTGCAAAGGCTATTGAAAGTCCGCAGACGGGAGAGGTTTTACAAAAAGTAGAGAATTTCTCTACTGATAAAGAACATTCTGTTGTTATTAGTGGACTGGTTGTTGATGGCGAAAGTAATAAGCCAATTTCGTCAATAGAGGTGTTTACAAGATCTGGCAAGAAGTCTTTTACATTCACTGATGGGAGTTTCTCGGTGCGTGTGAATCCTACGGATACACTCCTGATAACAGATACTTCTGATAGTTATGTAGGCTTTGATCTATTGGTCAAAGAGGTTAAGAGTCCTAATAAAGAATTGCTTATTCGATTAAGAAGGACTAATCTTGAAATGGGGAAGATTAAGATTGATGATAATGTTAAGCAGAGTGTTGAATATAATAGACCGCAATCACACAAAGAGAAATGCAATCAGAAGTAACCGCCCCACTAATAGCTATCAATCGGCATAGGCTGACAACAGATGGAGAAGGTGTAACAACACTGGTTGCTTTCCATGGTTGTTCGTTGCGATGTAAGTATTGTTTGAATCCTCAATGCTTACAATCTGATGGTGTGTGGCAGGTGTTGACGCCTGGAGAGTTATATGCAGAAGTAGAAATAGACGACCTTTATTTCATGGCAACAGGAGGTGGCATCTGCTTTGGCGGAGGCGAACCTCTCTTACAATCAAGTTTTATCAAGGCTTTTGCGGATATTATGAATCCAGCTTGGAAACTAACGATTGAGACGGCTCTTAATGTTCCTCTGAAAGATGTTGAGCGTGTTGCTCCTTTGATCCATACGTGGTATGTTGATGTCAAAGACTTAAATTCTGATATTTATAAGGCTTATACGGGGAAAGAAAATGCGTCTGTTATTCGCAACCTAACGTGGTTAGCAGAGAATGGATATGCTGATAAAGTCATTATTCGGCTTCCTTTAATACCTGAGTATAATACTGATTCACATCGACAGGTTAGTGAGCAAACACTAAAGAATATGGGGTTTCATCACTTTGACCACTTTACTTACACCTTGGCACACCTCACTTCTGATATTAAACAATTATAATATATTAAGGTGGATAGGGCGTTTCTCTATCTGAAAATCATTATCTTTGCAATCACTAAAGAGTTATAATTATGAAGAAGTTACTTGTTTTTATTCCACTTATACTTCTGTTATTCCCAATGAAAATAGCCGCACAAAGCTATGATGAATTGTGGAAGCAGGTGGAAGCAGCAGGTCGGAAAGACTTGCCAAAGACTGCAATTGTATCTTTACGAAAGATAGAGAAGAAGGCTCAACGTGAGAAGGCTTATGGGCAACTATTGGCTGCTAACTTCTTAGCCTCAAGTATTCAGACACAGATCTCGCCTGACTCTATGGATGTCGAACTCAATAAGTTGAAGGCTAAAGCTCAGCAGGCTGAACGCAAAGATGAGGTTTTGTCTGCAATATATAACTGTGTCTTAGGATGGATAGAACAGGGTAAATCTGATGGTAACAGTGCCGAATACTTTAAGAAGGCGTTGTCTAATCCGTCGTTACTTGCACGTCAGAAAGCTGCTAATTATACTCCTTAGTGAAGATAGGCAAGGATGATCATATCTTTGGAGGCGACTTGCTCCATGTCATTGGTATGCAGGCAAGGGACTTTGACAAGCTGAATCGTTACTATGTAGAGCATGGCAATCGTGAGGCGGCATGCTATACAGCTTTGCTTGCAGTTGATGAGAAGGATAATAAAAGCGAATTGCTCGACTCTTTGATGCGTGTTTATGGCGATTTACCAATATGTGGTGAGGTGGCAATAAGCAAGTATAATTGTATGAGTGAAGATGAAGAACCAGCAGAAAAACTTGTTGCTTTTATTGATAATGCACTCTCTCGTTGGCCTACATGGGCACCTATTGAACAGCTTCGTAACGAACGTAAGGAATTGACGGCACCCATGTCTACGGCTGAAATAGAGCGAAATCGGGTAACAAGTAAGGATAAGGATAATACGGTGCAAATGGAAGTTCGTAATGTGCCAAGCCTTACGATAAACATTACTCGTACATCTTTAAAAGGTAATGCTCAATATGATGTAGAAGACAAGAACGATCTGAAAGCTATCAAAGCATCATTGATACCATCCTCTAAGCAGGTTATTCAGCGTACATATAAGGATTATAAGGACTATGAAATACTGAAAGATTCCTTTAATCTACCCGCCCTTCCAGTGGGTGTTTACTTATTAGAATATGTTCCTTCAGATAGTCGTTTAGCAAGAGACTACTCTCTTTATTATGTCAGCGACCTATTTGTTATGACGGAGGAACAGCCTGATAAGCGCAATCGTTATGTTGTGGTTGATGCTAATGAGGGGCAACCTGTGCCTGGTGCAACCATCCGCATAGAGTACAGAAAGGATAATTGGAGTAGTAAACCATTGACAAAGATACTCACAACGGATAGTAAAGGAGAGGCGTTTATAACCGATCCTGATTATAGTTCAGATGTCTATGTCTACACAAGCAAAGACCAGGCTTTCCCTGCAATGGACCTTAAAAGTAATTATGACTACTATAAAGCTAATAAGAATGGTGAGGTAGCAAACCTTTATACTGACCGTTCTCTTTATCGTCCCGGACAGACTGTTCATGCCTCTGCTATTGTATATCTAATGACGCAAAAAGGCTTTAAGATGAAGGCAGAAGCTGGTGTTTCATTTGATATGATACTACGTGATACGAATGGAAAAGAGGTGAGTCGTAAGGCTGTAACTACTGATCGCTTTGGTACAGCAGCAGTCGATTTCGAGTTACCAAGTAGTGGACTTACTGGTGATTTTACGATTATCACAAATAGTAAAGGAGGTGGACAAGTTCGTTTCAAAGTAGAGGAATACAAGCGTCCGACCTTTGAAGTAAGTTTTGATGACTGCAAGGAGAAGTACACAATAGGTGATACTATCCAACTGAAAGGACATGCCAAGAGTTTTGCAGGTGTTCCTGTACAGAATGCGAAAGTAACTTATTGGGTTAAGCGACGCCCCATGCGCTGGTGGTGGGACAGCTATGAGAGTGACGAGGAGGTGAAGATTGGTCATGTGGTAACAGATGAGAAGGGTGATTTCATAGTCTCTGTACCTTTCATTCTATCGAAAGAAGTAGAGAAAGAAATGGTTTCTAATCGTTCTTTCCGCCCTCGTTTCTATCACTTTGAGGTTGAGGCTAAAGTGACAGATGTTGGTGGTGAGAGCCGAAAGGCTCTGTCTCGCTTCCTCTTGGTACTAATCCGACCACGTTGGCATGTGATATTCCTGATAAGAACTTGCGTGATAGCTTGAAAACAATCAAGTTCGATTACCTCAATATGGCTGGTCAACCCATTGACGGGACGGTGAAGTATGTGATAGTTCCACAACAGAAGGATGAGAAACTATATGTTTATAACAATTATGCAACGGCTAAAGCCAATGAGGATGTTGCTTTGAAGCCAATGTCTTCAGGTGCTTATCGCTTGCATGCAATCTGTGGAACTGATACTGTTAATACAGACTTTGTTCTCTTCTCAATGGATGATAAGCAACCAGTAATTACTACACATGATTGGTTCTACTTGAGTGATAACTTCTTCCCACGTGATGGTTCGCCTGTCTATCTACAGGTTGGATCGAGTGATAAAAACCAACATGTAGTTTATTCTATCTATGCTGGTAATAAAGTTATAGAAATAGGTTCATTTGATCAAAGTAATAGTATTAATACAAGAAAGCTCTTCTATAAAGAAGAATATGGTGATGGCATTACTTTGAATTATGCGTGGGTGAAGGATGGCGTATTATATTCTCACATGCAGAGTATCGCTCGCCCATTGCCTGATAAACGATTAATTACGAAGTGGTCTACCTTCCGTGACAAGCTAACACCAGGTCAGAAAGAAGAATGGATAGTAAGTATTAAACGTCCAGATGGTAAGGCGGCAGATGCTCAACTGATGGCTACTCTCTATGACAAGAGCCTCGATGCAATCATTGCACATTCTTGGATGTTGAGTCCTTACTTCTCTCTTAGTCAGTCAAGTGTGCTTTGGGAAGGTGCTGAAGTTAATCCTTTGACTTTGTCTGCCTATGCTGATATCGATAAGAGAGAGGTGCCTGAGCTATCCTTATCAGAGTTTGATAATCGCTACTTAGGCTCTTGGGACTTTGCTTTTAGCTTCCGTTATGGAAAGATGAAATCACGTAATTATACTCTAATGTCACGTGCGGTAGAGTTGAAGGCAATGCCTATGTCTGATTCAGCAGAGAATCGTGTGTTTAGTGTGGCAGAGCAGATGCCATCGATGAGAACCGATAGGGCTACAGTGAAATACACTGCCCCTGTCATTAAGAAAGATGAAGAGATAAAGACAGACGAGGAGAAGGAAGACAAGAAGGTGATACCTTCTATGCGTGAGAATCTTAATGAAACGGCTTTCTTCTATCCACAGTTACAGACGGATGGAAAGGGTAATGTAAGTATTAAGTTCACACTTCCAGAAGGTTTGACAACGTGGCGTTTTATTGGTATCTCGCATGATGAAGATATGAATCATGGCTATTTGACAGATGAAGTAGTAGCTAAGAAGAGTTTAATGATTCAACCGAATATGCCTCGTTTTGTGCGTATCGGTGATGAAGCAATGGTTTCTGCACGATTATTTAATCAGTCGGATAAGGAGGTGAATACCAATGCAAAGATTGAAATCATTGATCCTGCAACTGAAAGGTATTGTTTACAGATTGTAAAGAGGTCGTTTTGAAGGCGCAAAGTAATGGTTTAGCAACTTATAACTTATCTTCTTTATTATCAGAGAAAGCTAATCAGTTATCGGCTGATCAGTCTTTGTTGATTGCTCGCTTCTCGGTAGAGGGCGATGGATTCTCTGATGGTGAGCAACATTATCTACCTGTTCTTCAAAACAAGGAGTATGTTACCAACACCTTACCATTCACTCAGAATGGGGCAGGGGAGAAGGTCGTTGATGTTAATAAGCTATTCCCAAAGAATAGTACAGCACAACGATTGACCATTGAATATACGAATAATCCAAATTGGTTGATGGTTCAGGCACTGCCTTATGTGGCAGAGGCAAACGAAAAGAACGCTATTAGTCTTGTTTCAGCTTACTATGCTAATCGTCTGGCAAAGAAGATTATCTCTACTTCACCAAAGATAGAACAGACGATTAACCAGTGGCGTTTAGAAACAGGAAAAGAAACCTCTATGATGTCAGCATTAGAGAAGAACCAAGACTTGAAGACGTTGGCATTGGAAGAAACTCCATGGTTGAGAGATGCTAATAACGAACGTGAGCAGAAGCAAATGTTAGTTCGTCTCTTTGATGGAAACCAATTGCAAAATCGTTTGTCAACGACATTAACCAGTCTGAAGAAGCTACAGAATCCTGATGGATCATTCTCTTGGTATCCAGGAATGAAGGGTAGTTTGTATATGACAGTATCGGTTGTTAAGAGTCTTGTTCGCTTACAAACACTGACCGATAAGGTGGAGACTTCAACAATCGTTGATGCTGCTTTCCGTTATTTGGATAAGCGAGTCGGAGAGGAAGTCGCCAATATGAAGAAGACAGAAAAGAAGTATAAGACGTTGCTCTTCCCTATGGATGAGCTCTGTGATTATTTATATTCAAATGCTTTGGCAGGGCGTAAGACAACGCCAGATATTAACTATCTCTTGGATAGACTATCTAAGAAACCTACCGACTTAACTATCTATGGTAAGGCTCGCACGGCTGTTATCCTCCAACAATATAATAAGGTGGAGAAAGCAAAAGAGTATTTGCAGAGTATTAAGGAGTATATGGTTTGTACAGAAGAGAAGGGTTGTTACTTCGATACGAAACGTGCGCAATATAGTTGGTTCGACTATAAGATATCAACAGAAGTAGCAGCGATTGAAGCTGTGAAACGCATTACGCCAAATGACGAACAGACGTTAATGAATATGCAACGCTGGCTCTTACAAGAGAAGAGAACGCAGAGTTGGGATACTCCTTTGAATGCTGTAGATGCGATATGGGCGTTTATGAATGATGGTAAATGGGTGATGGAGAATGGTGAGAATGCTAAACTTACGTTGAATGATCACCCTCTGAACACATTACAGCCTACAGCTGGAATTGGATATATTAAGGCGACAGAGCCGATGGGAACGCAGTCTGCTTTTGACAAACAGGAATTGAAGATTCAAAAGACAAGTACGGGTATTAGTTGGGGAGCTGTTTATGCACAATTCTTCCAGCCAGCTACTGAGATTACTGATGCTACATCTGGTTTGAAAATCAAACGAGAAGTATTGGTTGATAGCACTCTGACAAAGAATCTCAATAATCTGAAAGTGGGTGACAAGGTTCGTATTCGTTTGACTATTATTGCTGATCGTGATTATGATTTTGTGCAGGTTGTTGACAAGCGTGCAGCTTGTTTTGAGCCAGTTAATCAGTTGAGTGGATATCACTGGGGCTATTACATTGCACCAAAAGACTACACAACTTCCTATTACTTCGACATGATGGCAAAGGGTAAACACGTGATAGAAACTGAATATTACATTGATCGTGCTGGTGTATATCGCACAGGAACCTGTACTGCTCAATGTGCTTATGCACCAGAATATAGCGGTCGTACAGGGGCAATAATTATGAAAGTGGACGAGTAGATAAGTTGGAAAACTCCTTAGAAAGATGCTTCAGATAGAAATAGATAACGGCAGTGGGTTTTGCTTCGGTGTGACCACTGCAATTAAGAAAGCCGAAGAAGAATTGGCAAAGGGCACAAAGCTCTATTGCTTAGGTGATATTGTACATAACAGTATGGAGGTGGAACGCCTTACAAAGAAGGGACTGATTACCATTAATCATGAGCAGATGCGTGACCTACATAATGTGAAGGTCTTACTTCGAGCACATGGAGAACCACCAGAGACATACGAGCTTGCTAAGCGTAATAGCATAGAGATTATTGATGCGACATGCCCTGTTGTACTTGCGCTTCAACGCCGTATAAAATCGCAATATGAGAAAGGTCAATATCCAGCAGAAATCTCTTTGGAAAATAAAGGAGAACGAGTTGTTACGCTTTCTACAAGTAGGAGAAGTGATACTGAGCATGACGAAGCTTATCATTCATCTTCTATATCAGCTTCTCTCTCCACTCAGAGAGAGGTGGGGAGTGATGCTTCCATCGTTATCTTTGGTAAGAACGGGCATGCCGAAGTACTTGGTCTGGTAGGGCAAACACATAGTCACGCTATTGTAATTGAAAAGTTTGAGGATGTGAAAAGCTTAGATTTTAATCATGACATCTATCTTTATTCGCAAACAACAAAGAGTTTGGACGAGTTTCATAAGATAATTGATTATATACAGAGTCATATCTCACCAACAGCAAAGTTCCAGAGCTTTGATACTATTTGCCGACAAGTGGCTAACCGCATGCCAAATATATCGTCATTTGCAGCTCGCCACGATTTGATTCTCTTTGTTGCAGGTCGTAAGAGTTCAAATGGTAAGGTTCTCTTCCACGAGTGCTTAAGTGTGAATCCAAATTCCCATCAGGTGGAGAGTGCTGACGAAATAGATATGAAGTGGTTTGAAGGTGTACAAACTGTAGGTATTTGTGGAGCGACCAGTACACCGAAAGTGGTTGATGGAAGAGTGCCGTGATGAGATTCTTCGGCATACTTGATGATCTTATTTAAGATGGTCGTTGAATATTTTTAGAGTTAAGAAGAATATTAAATAACAATTTTATAAATAGAATTATGAAAGAACAAAAGAACTTCTTTGTAGCCATGTCATTCTTAGGCTTAATGTTTTTCACATGTGGCTTCGCACTAGGAATCAATTCTTTGTTGGTTCCAGTATTGAAAGTCTCACTGAGTGTATCCTCTATGGAGGCATATATGCTTATTGGTGCAACCTTCCTACCTTTCCTTATCTTTGGTTATCCTGCAGGAATATTGATTAGTAAGATTGGATATAAGCGTACTATGGCAACAGCCTTTGGAATGTTTGCAGTTGCTTTTTGTGTATTTGTCTTGTCGGTGGATGTGAAGAACTTCCTCTTATTTCTTGCGGCTTCTTTTTTCTGTGGAACGGCAAATACATTCTTACAAGCAGCCATTAATCCTTATGTTACAATCTTAGGACCTACTGAGAGTGCAGCAAAGCGTATTTCGATCACGGGAATGATTAATAAGTTGGCATGGCCTGTTTCCCCTTTATTTATATCTTTCTTTGTAGGAGATGCTGGTCATATTGGGATTGAAGAGTTGCAGAAACCATTTCTTATGATTATCTGTATCTTCGTTGTCCTGGCTGTTGTTGCCCTTTTGTCTCCTTTACCTGAAGTGAAAGCAGCAGGTGAGGAGTGTGAAGATGATAATGAAATAGACCAGGAAGTTTCAGCTTATGCGAACAGTAAACACTCCATATTCCAATTCCCACATCTTGTATTAGGAGCCATTGCAATATTTTTTTATGTAGGTGTTGAGACAATCGTTTTAGGTACGCTTATAGACTATGCAGCAGAATTAGGTCTTTCACATCCTGAAAATTATTCGTGGATAAGTCCTATCTGTATTAGTGTTGGATACATAGCTGGTATTATACTAATTCCGAAGTTTCTTTCTCAAACACGTGCTCTACAGATATTCTCCTTTATTGCATTGCTAGGAACTTTCCTTGTTGTGATTTTACCAGGTGTATATAGTATATATTCTATTGGTATTGTGGCTTTAGGTTGTTCATTGATGTGGCCTGCTTTTTGGCCTTTAGCATTGATGGATTTAGGTAAGTTTACTAAGGAAGGTTCATCTCTCTTAACGATGGGGCTTATCGGAGGAGCTGTCATAACAGTATTGTTTGGGCTACTAAAAGATGTCTCAGATGTTCGTTACGCTTACGGACTATGTTTTATCTGTTTCGGCTATATTTTGTTTTATGCCTTTAAAGGCTATAAATTGCGCTAACATGTCTTTTAAAGTTCAAGTAATAAAAGTGATTTGATTTCCTCTAAATATACCCCTCTTGAGCTAGTGATTCTTACTTAACGTGAGTCCAACGAACTCTGAACAATACAAGCTGTGTGTCAATGGTCCTTTGTACATTGATGCACAGCTTCTTTGGAAACAGGCAATAGGCAGCAAATTGCCTCTAATAAGTTGACAATGAAATTGTCAAAGCGTCTATGTTTGGAGTGCTCTACTTGCGCAATGTTTTTAAGTTCATCATTCACCGTCTCTATAATGACTCTTTTTCTGAGTAAAAGCCTGTCAGAAACACTCATTAAAGCTCCTTCTATGTTACTTTTCGACTTAGTAATAAACTGTATTTCGTCAACGAAATGCCTTTGAAAGAGGCTCTTTTCGATGTAGCCTTTAAATCCAAGTTAGATAAATCAAGCCCCTTTGTCGTGTGTTTACTTTCGCTATTATGACTCTGTGTAAACCCTTGAATGTATGAAATCAGTTTTTAATATCTGTATAAACCTAGACATAGGTTTCTTGCATTGGTCTTTGAATTTCATTATTTTACCTATTGTTCATTAATACTAACCTTTAAGCCTGTTAACACTAACCTCTGAGCCTATTAATGCTAACCTTTTTGAACTTTAATCATTAACATTTGAACTTACGACTTTCTTCCATTGTAGCTGTTTCATGCATTAGGTAGAGGCTAAGAGTCAGCGGTTGGAGGTAGAGGATGGTGCTTCTTTTTCTTTTCTGTGCTGCAAAGGTAAGTAGAATTTTTAAGAAAACATTAGTTTTTCGAGGTACTGGGATAACAAGTATTGCAAATGGCTCTGTAATAACTTGTGTTACAGAGAGATAAACAAATGAAGAATGAGGAACGATAAGACAGAATGATTTGTTTTTTTGACCTTTGCCTAATGGGATAAAGTTCAATTAATCACATCAATCATAAAATCACAATCACAAAATCACAAAAAGGATTTTCAATGTGTAAAAGGGATTCCTAATATAATATAATACCTTATTAATAAATAATAATATATAATGATATATTATCTACAATAAAGAAAAAGCATGATACTACCATAATTGATTTTGTGATTTTGTGATTGTGATTTCCCTATTGAATATGAAATAAGGTGTATCAATATTGCTATTTGCTTTTTGATACACCTTATTTCTTTGTTTGCTAAAGTCAGTCTTGAAAAACTGCTATTACTTTTTTCTTTTGTGGAATAAGCCAAATTTCTTTTTATCAGAGGAGCGGGAAGTCTTCATACCACCAAACTTCCGATAGAGCTTCCAGCCCAAGATAAGTCCATCTAATACGCCGGCTCCAGTATTGATAAGCCCAGAGAAGCGTTGTGTTGGTGTATTATTATTCTTGGGTTTGTGCATGAGCTGATTCCATAAGTCAGCTATTTTGTTGCTGTCTTTGGTTAAGTCGGTAAGCAACTGAGCTTTCCGAAGTCGAATGTCATTCAACGACTTATATTCAGAATCAGTGATAGTTTTCTGGTCAGTCATAAGCTTATTTTGACATTAAAAGGCTTCCTAGGAATCTTACTAATGGTCGTTCGATTAAACGATGACGTAATAAGATAAAGAAAATGAGTAGTACTAAATAGAAAGCACCAACGACTAGGAAAGCCAGGATAAGCGAACCCATCAATGTTTGCAACACATAAGCTGCTGCAAAAGAAAAATAAACCAATGAGATGAGAAGAGTTACGCTAAAAACTGTAAATACAGTAATTACAGTCAATAACCGCACAATCTTCTCAATCACATCGAGCTTCAGATATTCTGATTGAAGCCCGATGTAATGCTTTAACGCCTCAACGAGTTGCGCTATTGTTTCAATGTTGTTATCGTTAGAAAACATTTCAACAAATTAGATAGTCTCTGCTGCTGCGTCCTTGATGTCCTCTACAAATTCATCAGCCTCTTTACGGCTAAGTTTAAGATCGTGCTTCTTGCAGAAGTCGTCAACAGCATCAGCAATCTTTGTTCGTGTGTCTGTTCCCTTTTCTGGAGCCAACAAAAGTCCAAGTGCTGCACCTGTAATACTACCGCAGAGGAATGCTCCAATGTAACCTAATGTCTTCATAATCTCTTACTTTAAAATGTTAGTTAAACATAATTTATTCATTGGCAAATATAGTCAAAGTTTCGCGTACTGACAATATAATGGCTTGTATTTTGTGTTAAAAATATTGCAAATACCTTATTTAACAAACTTTAGTTACGTTATTTTTTAACTTCTGCAGCTTATTTCGTAACTTCGCACGATAAAAGAATAAAAAGTATAACCAATAAATAACTAACGGATTATGAAAAAAATGATGGTTTTGGGTGCTGCAATGTGTGTGGCATTGTCATTCACTGGTTGTAAGTCTAGTGAGAGTGCATACAAGAAGGCTTATGAAAAGGCAAAAGCCCAAGAGCAGACATCTACAGATAATGATGATAGCAATAAGCAGGAAGCTCCTGTTGTTGCTCCTGTTGAGACAGTGCAGCAGCCTGTAAATCAAGCTCCAGTTGTCGACAACTATGACAATGAGCCTGTTCGTCGTGAGAATGTTTCAGTTGTGAATGGTGCTGGCTTGAAGGCTTATAGCGTTGTTGTTGGTTCTTTCGGTGTAAAGGCTAATGCAGAAGGTTTGCAGCAACGTTTGCAGAATGCAGGTTACTCAGCACAGGTAGCTTTCAATTCTGGTAATAATATGTATCGTGTTGTCGCTGCTACATTTGACAGTAAAGCTGCTGCAGTACAAAGCCGTAATCAGCTTCGTGCAACTTATGCTGATGCTTGGTTGCTCGCAAGTAAATGGGTAGGATTCTAGCAATAGACTACGGAAAGAAACGTACAGGATTGGCAGTCACTGACCCATTGCGTATTATTGCAAATGGGTTAGCGACTATCCCCACATCCGATATTTTTGATTACTTGACACAATATGTTGCCAAGGAATCAGTAGATCAATTGGTAATAGGTAAGCCTATTCAGCCGAATGGTCAACCTAGTGAGAATCTAGCTCGTGTAGAAAACTTCGTTAATCGTTGGCGTAAACTACATCCAGAGATGCCTATCGATTATTATGATGAGCGATTTACCTCTGTGATAGCGCATCAAGCGATGATTGCTGGTGGTGTGAAGAAAGACACGTCGTGAGGACAAAGGGCTTGTTGACGAGATTTCTGCAACAATTATTCTTCAGGATTACATGAGGTCTAAAGGGCTTTAGTCGATGAGTGTGCTTTGTTTAATCGACTCGATTAATGCAATAAGACCTAAAACCCAATAATTAATTAAAGAAGTAATATGGTATTACCTGTTTACACATATGGTCAGCCTGTGTTGCGCAAAGTAGCAGAGGATATTCCTCTTGACTATCCTGATCTGCAGCAGCTGATACAAAATATGTTTGAGACCAATACTGCCAGTGATGGTGTAGGGTTGGCTGCTCCACAGATAGGAAAGTCTATTCGTGTGGTAGTTATTGATTTGGATGTTCTTTCAGATACATTCCCTGAGTATAAAGGCTTTCGTCATGCTTTCATCAACGGACATATCTTAGAGTTCGATGATTCAGAGACTGAAACTTTAGAAGAAGGATGTTTATCATTGCCAGGTATTCATGAGTCTGTGACACGTGCCAAGCGCATCTATGTGAAGTATGTTGATGAGAACCTTGTTGAACATGAAGAATGGATTGAGGGCTACCTTGCCCGTGTTATTCAGCATGAGTTCGATCATCTTGATGGCAAAGTCTTTACTGATCATCTCTCACCATTCCGCAAGCAGATGATAAATAGTAAGTTGAAAGCCCTTTTGCAAGGAAAGGTGCGTTGTAACTATCGTGTGAAGCCTCCACGTAAGTAGAGTGATATGTTGCGTGGTATCGTAGTATCCTTGCTCTGTCTCTTGACATTGCCAGCAGCAGCCCAGTATAACATCAATAAGATGATGGAAGAGGGAAGGCGAACGCTAGATCAAGGATATTACGTTACTTCCATGCAAATATTCTCTCGTATTGTTGGTTTAAAGCCAAACCTTTATGAAGCATGGTACCTTATGGCTTTATCCAAGTATCATTTAGAAGATTATAAAGGAGCTGATAGCGATTGTCGGCGTGCCTTAGAGCTACAACCTTATATAGCTGATATCTATGAACTTTATGGAATGACTAATATTCGTGAAGAACGTTACGATAGTGCTATTGTTGCTTATACCCATGCGATAGATATTTCGCCTGACAATCGTGATTATTGGTTTAATCGAGCTTATTGTTTGTATAGGGTAGGAGACAAGCAAACAGCGCTTACCCAATTAGATTATATGCTAAAGCGGTGGAAAGACTTTAGTGCAGCTCAACAACTCCGAGCTGATATCAAAGCAGGACGACAGCCAAAGCAACGCCCTTCTAAGCCGATTCAGTTCGATATCAATCATCTTCGACCATTAAATAAGAGTCCTTGGCTAATGAAGCAAGTAACAGAAGGTGAGAATAAGCAAAGCAAACTCCCATAACCATTCCTCGTCTGATTGATTATACACCTAATCTTTAAGTCAGCATAGACTATTAAGTACGAATTGATAGCACTTGGCGAATCTCTATTACCAATTGATTTGTTGAAAATCACATTTATATTCCTCATTCTCATAATAAAGTGTTACCTTTGCCACAACTTTGATTTATAAAACTAATTTGTAGTATGGTTAAATCACTTTCCCAGATGGTTCCGTTCGTGAGTACGAACAGGGCGTAACTGGTTATCAAATCGCCGAGAGCATTTCGCCGGCTCTCGCCCGTGACGTTGTATCTTGCGGTGTAAATGGCGAAACAGTAGAGCTCAATCGTCCTATCAATGAGGATGCAACGATTGCTCTTTATAAGTTTGATGATGAGGAAGGTAAGCACACCTTCTGGCACACTTCTGCCCACCTTCTTGCAGAAGCATTACAGGAACTTTATCCAGGTATACAGTTTGGTTTCGGTCCTGCTGTTGAAAATGGCTTCTTCTATGACGTAATGCCACCAAAGGGTCAGGCTATCTCTGAGAACGATTTCCCAAAGATTGAAGAGAAAATGCGTGAACTTGCTAAGAAGAACGAGCAAGTTGTGCGTCATGATATATCTAAAGTAGATGCCGTTAAGGAGTTTACTGCTGATGGACAAGAGTATAAGGTAGAACACATTGAGCAAGATCTCGAGGATGGAACCATATCAACATATACACAAGGTAGTTTCACCGACCTTTGTCGTGGTCCGCACCTTGTATCAACGGGTGCTATCAAGGCTATCAAATTACCAGCGTTGCCGGTGCTTTCTGGCGTGGCGATGCGAAGCGTGAGCAGATGACACGTATCTATGGTATCTCTTTCCCAAAGAAAAAGATGCTTGATGAATATCTCGTTATGCTCGAAGAGGCTAAGAAACGTGACCACCGCAAGATTGGAAAAGAGATGGAACTCTTCATGTTCTCTGATCGTGTAGGTAAGGGTTTACCTATTTGGTTACCAAAGGGTACGCAACTTCGTCTACGTTTGCAAGAGTTATTGCGCCGTCTTCTCCGTCCTTACAACTATCAGGAGGTTATCACTCCAGGTATCGGTGGTAAGAACCTTTATGTAACTTCTGGTCACTATGCCCACTATGGCAAGGATGCTTTCCAGCCAATTCATACACCAGAGGAGGATGAAGAGTACATGCTTAAGCCAATGAACTGCCCTCACCACTGTGAGGTTTATGCTTATAAGCCACGTTCTTATAAAGATCTTCCATTGCGTATTGCAGAGTTCGGTACAGTATTCCGCTATGAAAAGAGTGGTGAGTTGCATGGATTGACCCGTGTTCGCACATTTACGCAGGATGATGCGCACATCTTTGTTCGCCCAGATCAGGTAAAAGCAGAGTTCGAAACCAATATCGATATTATCCTAAAGGTATTCGCAACCTTTGGATTCGACAATTACGAGGCACAGATTTCACTCCGCGACCCTAACGATAAAGAGAAATACATCGGTTCTGATGAGGTATGGGAAGAGAGCGAAGCCGCTATTAAGGCAGCTTGCGAAGAGAAAGGTCTCAAGGCGCGTGTAGAACTTGGAGAGGCGGCTTTCTATGGTCCTAAGCTCGATTTTATGGTAAAGGATGCCATCGGTCGTCGTTGGCAGTTGGGAACTATCCAAGTAGACTATAATCTTCCTAACCGTTTCAAACTCGAATATACAGCAGAAGATAATACGAAGAAGACTCCTGTGATGATTCATCGTGCACCATTTGGCTCGCTCGAACGCTTCACAGCTGTGCTCATTGAGCACACAGCAGGGCACTTCCCACTTTGGTTGACACCTGATCAGGTGGCAATTCTTCCAATCTCTGAGAAGTATAATGACTACGCTCGCAAGGTAAAGGCCTACTTTGATGCTCATGATGTCCGTTCAATCATGGACGATCGCAATGAGAAGATTGGTCGCAAGATTCGTGATAACGAGCTAAAGCGTGTGCCTTACATGGTCATTGTTGGTGAGAAAGAGGCAGCCGAAGGCTTAGTTTCTATGCGTCAGCAAGGTGGTGGCGAGCAAGCTACCATGACAATGGAAGAGTTTGCTAAGCGCATTAACGATGAAGTTGCGGAACAGCTGAAGACATTGGATTAATCAAAAGCAATGATTCAAACCCATTATCAACCGATAATGAGGGGATAAATAGGTAAGGAGGATATATCATTTGAGGTATATCCTCCTTTTTTGTTTAGGTAATAGAAGCAAAGTGTTGTTCGGAAAACTATTTACAAAACATTATCTGAATATCGGTTCATTCTAGAAATCATACTACTTATTTAAGCACGAAATATCGATCTTTTATAAAACGTACCTCCGTTTTTGGTAAAACGTACCTACGTTTTTGATGAAAAGTACTATCGTTTTTAGTAAAATGTAGCTTCGTTTTTTTAGTAAAAAGTACTATGATTTTGGGTAAAATCAGCCTACTTTTTTTACATATTTTTGCTATATCATTTCACTTAAAACGATTGGATGTTTTTATAAATATCTAATAATCAGATAATTATAAATGTATTACGATTTTACTCTCTAATTCCTGTATTTATGACCAAAGTCCAATGCGCTTCAGAAAAACGCAATTATAAATCCTAAATTTAGCAGTATTTTATTACAAAAAAAGGATATGCCTTTCTTGTGACATATCCTTTTATCTTAGAAGTTTATGAGTGTTGTTTTTGCTAAATTCTAATAGCGAATAAGTTTAAATCTCCTTCTTTTTCGTGTAATGCTCCTTCATGTAATTGTTGAGACGATGAGTAAATTCGTAATTTTTTAGTCCCCATTTTGGTGCGATGAGTAGTTCTGGCGGGCTCTGACTAACGAATCGTTCGAGGATAAGGTCGGCTCTTAATCGACTAATGTATTCGGCTATCAGATGAATATATTCGTCCACGCTGTAAAGATGGAACGGATGTTCCTCATACATTTTAGCTAACTTCGTGCCACGAATAATCTGCATTTGATGGATTTTCAAGGTTGTGAGAGGGAGAGAAGATATGATGGGCGCCTGTCGGAGACTCTCGTTTTCATCCTCACTAGGTAATCCGAGTATGATATGTGCACCTACACGAATACCACGACTGGCGGTGCGTTCGATTGCTTGCTTAGCACAATCGAAGTCATGCCCACGATTGATGAGGCGTAAGGTAGCATCGTTACAGGTCTCAACACCATATTCGACGATGAGAAAGGTGCGCTGATTCAATTCTTCAAAGTAATCGAGCAGGTCGTCATTAATACAATCCGGACGCGTTCCGATAACTAATCCGACAACATCCTCCACTGCTAATGCCTCCTCATAGAGAGCCTTCAAATGCGAATTGGTGCCATAAGTATTCGTGTAAGCCTGAAAGTATGCGAGATATTTCATATCAGGATACTTGCGAGCGAAGAATCTTTTGCCATCTTCCAACTGTTCGGTTACGCTCTTTTGCTTATCGCAATACGTAGGATTGAACGTCTGATTATTGCAATAGATACAGCCACCTCGCCCTACACGTCCGTCTCGATTAGGACATGTGAAGCCAGCGTTGATAGAAATCTTCTGAACCTTAAAAGGGAATTGTTCGCGAAGCCAGTTCCCAAAGTCACGATAATATTGTTCCATTCTTGTTGCAAATGTACAGAATATTTTATACTTTTGCGATGTTTAAACTTGATTTTATGAAAAGAATAATCCTTATGTGTGCTACTATCTTGACTGCACTCCAATTGATGGCTGGTGAACCTATATCTATCCGTGATATCACAGCTGGTGTTTTTGCTGCAAAGCGTATATCAGGTGTTAACTCTTTAAAGGGAACATCGGAGTATGCTCGCATCTCGGAGGATGGTCGACAGGTTGTGAAATACTCCTTTGTGACGGGAAAGCCGACGGGAGTTATCTTTGATTTGGCTAATGCCCAGGGGGAGAATCTCAAATCGTTTGATGATTATCAGGTATCGGCAGATGGAAATAGATTGTTATTGCAAACCAATACACATCGTATTTATCGTCGTTCGTTCACGGCTGATTTCTATCTTTATGACGTGAGAACAAAGCAGTTGAAGCGTCTGTCAAAGGAAGGTGCCGAGCAGATTCCAACCTTTTCTCCTGATGGAACAAAGATCGCCTTTGTTCATAAGAACAATATCTATATTACGGATGGCGATAAAGAGACGCAGGTAACAACCGATGGCGAGTTTAATAAAGTCATTAATGGTTTGCCAGATTGGGTAAACGAAGAGGAATTTGGATTTAATAATGCGTTGGCGTGGGGTGCTGATAGTAAGACTTTGAGTTGGATTCGATATGATGAAAGCAAGGTAAAGACTTATTCGTTGCAGCTATTCCGTGGCTCTCATCCTCAACTTGATGCTTATAGTGTTTATCCTGGAGAATACAGTTATAAATATCCGAAGGCAGGCGAAGACAATTCAAAAGTGTCAGTTTGGTCATATTCTTTGGAGGGTGCATCTGTACGTCAAATCAATTTACCTTTAGCGGCTGATGGATATATTCCACGCATAAAGACAACAACCGATCCTAATCGTGTAGTTATCTATACGATGAATCGTCATCAAGATGAATTGAATCTCTATGCGGCGAATCCGCATACGGGACTTTGCTCATTACTGATAAAGGAACATATCTCAAAGTATGTTCAAGAGGCAGCGATGGAAGGTATCTCTATCATGAAAGATTACATCCTTTTCCCTTCTGATCGTGATGGTTTTATGCACTTATACCTTTATAATAAGGACGGAAAACTCTTGCGTCAGATTGATAAGGGCAATTATGATGTGACTGCAATCTATGGTTATGATGAGAAAACAGGCAATACTTATTTCCAAGCAGCGGCTCGGAAACCCATGCAACGTGAGGTGTATGTTGTAAATAAGAGTGGAAAGATGACCTGTTTGTCGGCTCATGAAGGCTGGAATGCAGCTTCATTCTCTGGCGATTATAAATACTTCTTGAATACATGGAGCGATAGTAATCATCCATTTGTTTATACCATTTATGATAATCGAGGGAAAGAAGTGCGTGAGGTGCTTAATAATAAGGAGTTAGAAGAGAAACTGCAGAAGTATAATAATGCGGGCGTTGAGTTCTTTTCGTTTACTACATCTGAGGGAGTCAAGCTCAATGGATGGATGATTAAGCCGTCTGATTTCGATGCAAATAAGAAGTATCCTGTTATCATGCACCAATATAGCGGGCCAGGAAGTCAGCAGGTTGTAGATAATTGGAATGTTGGTTCTATGGGAAACGGTGGTATGTTCGATTACTATTTAGCCCAGAAAGGATATATCGTTGTTACAGTAGATGGTAGAGGAACAGGTGCTCGCGGTGCTGATTTCGAGAAGAGTATTTATATGCGCTTAGGCGATTTAGAGTCAAAAGATCAGGTAGAAACAGCGTTATGGTTAGGTAAGCAAAGTTACGTGGATGCCTCTCGAATTGGAATTTGGGGTTGGAGCTTTGGAGGCTTTAACACCTTAATGAGCATGAGTGAGGGTAGAGGTGTCTTTAAAGCAGGTGTGGCGATAGCTCCTCCAACGGACTGGCGTTTCTATGATACTATTTACACGGAGCGTTATATGCGTACACCACAAGAGAATGCAGCGGGCTACGCTATTAATCCCATCAATCGTGTAAATCAGATGCAAGGTAAGTTACTTATCTGTCATGGTATGGCTGACGATAATGTTCATCCACAAAACACCTTTGAGTATTCTGAAGCTCTCGTGCAGGCTGATAAGGATTTCCGTGAGCTCTTCTATACGAATCGCAACCATTCTATATATGGTGGCAATACCCGCAACCATCTCTTGCGCCAAGTTGCCGATTGGTTTATTGAGAATCTTTAAATAAGTGAGTCAATAGGGGTAGATGTTAACATCTATCCCTACTTCTTTATTCTGTATTTCCACCCTTTATTCTTTCCTACTTCCTGTCTCTTTTTAAAGATTTTAGCCTTCTCCTGTCTTTTTTCTTTTAATTCCTTTGTTGTTTTAATATCTTTTATTACTTTTGCAGCCGAAAGAAATAAACCCAATAATGATTCAAGCATTAAATATTCAAGCCACAACGAACAACGCCTTATATAATAAAGGTGTTGCTTATTGTGTATCTGCGTTTGAATCATTGAATACGGAGAGAAAAATAATCGAGAAAAAGATAGCAAATAATTTGGTAGTTCCAAATATTTGTATACTCTCTCTCTCTCTCTCTCTCTCTCTCTCTCTCTCTCTAGTAGAGCAGACGTAAATTACACATTTTTTTCTTCTCGCGTACGCGCGCGCGAAGCGTGCCGCAAACCCTGTAAACAAAGGACTTCTAGGAGTTTCCTTTGTTCTTTTTTTGTGTCCGTACCTAAACCGAAATATAGAGAAATTAAGCACGAAATAACAACTATTTTTAATCAATAAAACAATGGAGAAAAAGAAAGAAAAGAAGAACTATTCTGCACCTAATTGCGTAATAGTTCAGGTAAACGAAACCACTAATTTAATGGCGGGGTCTCCTTTTAATGGTCAGCATAACCCAGCAACACCTGGAGGAACCATCAGCAGTGCTAAGCAAGCACCAGCATGGCAGGGAGCTGACAATGAGAACGAAGACGATTTTTCCGCTTGGGAAGACTAACAGAGAGTTATTAACAAAGAGAACTAAGTAAAAATGAAGAAAACAATGAAACGACATTCATTCATCACACGACTAGCGTCTTTGGCTGTCGTGTGTGGTTTAACATTAACCTTTGCCTCTTGTGCGAACGATGATTTAGCACAGAACGGCAAGACCTCCACTGACGATAAAGGCTTAACAGCATTCAGCACTGGCGAACCTGCAACACGCACAACCATGGAGGCAGATGGCAAATTCTATTGGGAAGCAGGCGATAAGATTTGGGTTAAGGACGATAGCGGCAATTGGAAGCAAAGTAGCAACTCGCCAACAGGCAAGACAGCCTCTTTTAAGTTTAATGCCTGGTAAATACACTGCCAAATCTTCATACGAGGTCTATTATCCTGGCAAGAATGGTAACAAGGATAAGGTAACCATCTCTGCGAATCAAACGCAAACAGAGCCTAACACTACAGCTCACTTTGGTGCATCAGGCGATTGTGGTATAGCCAAGGCAACACGTAACGCTACAAGCCACGAGTTTGAGTTCGCACTCGACCACAAGGCTGCATACCTCGTTTTTAAGCCTTATACAAGCAATGATGTACTAAAGTATTGCTATCTCACGAAGATAGAAGTAACATCAGATGACGATATTACAGATACCTATACACTTGACCCAACTGCAGCAACTGGTACAGGCGCATTGACTGGTACGGGTAACGGAAAGCAGATTGTGCTTACAACAAAAGGCGACTATGGTAGTACATACCAAAATGGTTTTCCCTTGACAAACACTTCTGCTAACTTAGCAACCAATGGTGCTTATATGGTTATCAAGCCCGGCACACACACATTAAGAATCCGTTACTGGGTAAAAGACGTTGCAACTAATGTAGAGGGGACTGTCACCAAGTTAATCCCTTCTCATACCTTTGCCAAGAATGAATATGTCAACATGGAAGCGGATTTGCAAATAAAGAATTACGATGGCGACCATTATTACATGTGGGATGCACAGAAACAGTATTGGGAAGGTTACGAATGGACAAAGCACTTATCAGGAAACACAGGTCAGCCAACAAAAAATCCTAGTACGAGTTCCTCAAATTACGCCAAGAGCAACACTGACCCTCGTTACTACAACGAATCATTTACTTACGGTGCAGATAATAAAGCTACCCATTCATGCGCAACTCTCCCCAACGCTAACGAGATGTCTTGGTATTGCATGTACGGCGATCCACGTTGGGACGGTGACGAACTCTGGACTACTATGGGTCATTTATATAAAGGTGGCATGTGGTTTAAGAAGAAGTCAGTCTTGCAGGCAGAGAATCATTATAACACTGAGAAATCTGCTGATAATACAACCGACATACGTACAACATTCAATGCGGGAGGATATGAGAACACCAATAGGAGTATCAATTCTGGCGTTCCTTCTGTAGCCGATGCAAACAAATATTTCTACCTGCCCGCCTTAGGTTACTACAACGCTGGTCAGCTGTTCAGCGTTGGCGACGTCGGCTTCTATTGGTCGTCAAGTGCTTCCCCACGGGACTATTACAAAGCATACCGCCTGTACTTTGAAAGTGCCCGCATCAGCATGTTCGTCGACAATCGCTACTACGGGCCCAGGGCGGAGGCGTTTCAGTAGTCCTAGAAGCCTCATCCTAGCCCTCTCCTGCAGAGAGGGAGCACCTAACGAGTAGGACTTCTGATGAATACGTATTCCGTTGCTGCGCTCACCGTATCTAGGTGCTGGCGAATGCGTATCTACGAACTGCTAGATACGCATTGCGCAGTTGCTAGATACGTATCTAACAGCAACGCTCACCGCATCTATCAGAACGTAGATACGTATTCAGCAGCAAGGTAATACGCATCTGGCAGGAGGAGGATGCTAGAAGGGTGAGAAGATGATGCGGTGTAAGGAGGAAAATAAATTAAGAAAATAGAATGGGGCAGCATGAAGATGCAAGTAGAAAGCTGCGGAAGCGTGCTGTCCTACGCTATGATAAACAATAGTCATTTAATAATTTAAAAACCTAAGAATCATGAGATTTAAATTAGTTCAAAAGAAGAATCCGCAGAAGCGGGAGGAAGTGAAGTTTTATGCCAATCCAGTAAACGTTGGGCATAAGTCGCTGGATGACATTGCACGTGACATTGCGGGTCGTTCGTCCTTGACACGTGGCGATGTATCGAACGTGTTGTATAACTTCATTGATTGTCTGCCACATTACCTCCGTGATGGTTTCAGTATTCAGCTGGGTAATTTCGGTTCGATGCGTGTCACGTTGTCGAGCAAAGGAGCAGAAACTGAAAAAGCTTTTAAGACTGAGACTATAAAGCCTCGTGTGGTCTTCACACCGGGAACGGAATTGAAGCGAGAGTTGGCTGCAAATTCCTACGAATCGTTGAGGAAGAAAGATGAAGAGACAGATAATAAAAAGGAGGAAAAGAAAAAGAAAGAGGAAGAAAGTGGACCACAGGCAGGGTAGGTGAGGCTTCCTATACCACGGGAGCATTTAAGGTTGATTCAGGGTATCAATCGTTCTGTAATAAGACAACTCGATTATATTAATTGTGAAATTAATGTCTTTCAAAACTAGTGTATTAATTTGGTTCTCTCGCTCTCGTGGCATAGCCTCACCCCCAGCCCCTCTCCTACAGAGAGGGGGGCGCCTAACGGGGTGAGGCTTTTGTTTTAGACAGAGGAACACAATTCTATGTTCAAAACAATTTATCTTGATTAAAACGTCTAGTTTATAACCCTTCTTTAAAAATGTTTGTGTAATTTGGATAATTTGTGTATATTTGCAGTGCGAGAACTCGCCAAGCCTCTCAACGATGCTCAAATGTGCGGGTCGTTTTTTTATATACCTAAGCAAATAGTGGTGATATAAAAAAGACTATAACGACTCATTTACTTTCGAAAGGGAATGTAAATGAGTCGTTATTATATATAAGCTAGTCTTAGTCTGGCTTGAGTAGATCCTTATCTATCCAAAGATACGCTTAAAGAAACCTTTCTTCTTTCCTTCTTCGTTGGTCTCTTGCTCCTTCTTTGGTTCAATATCTTTCTTGTCTTGTGTCATCTCTACTTTTACTTTAGGCATATCCTCGCCCTCAATGATTCCAGCTGCAGCCCATTGTGTAGCAAGTGTTGTTACATCTTTTTTAGCTGTTTCTTCATCAATCTCATATTGTTCACAAAGGAGTTGGGTGAGAGTATCAATGGTGAAGTTATCTAGTTTCTGCACTTCTTGCCATAAGTAAGCCGAACTCTCGTTCATAGAGATGATATTGCTGAAGTCGATATTCTCATCTCCTTCTGCAACTATGATATTTTCTCCGCATACTTCACGGAGGTTAAAGCCATTCTTTACTTTCATTATTGTTGATTACTTATTATGAGTTAATGTCTTAGCCTTATTTGTTTGATTGGATAGAGAGAAAGGAACTTTCTCATTTGCTTAGATTGGTCCGAACAGTGGAATCCACAATCGCCTATAGGCGGCAAGGAGATAACGACGAAAGGGAAGTAGACCTACCCATAGTTTGCTATATAACTTCCATTTCCACCCGTCAGTACGATCCATGGTCTTATGTCCTTTTCTATAAAAACCAATGACTGCACCAACAATGTTCTCTCGCTTACAATGTTCAACACCGAGATTTCCATCACCACGAAGCGTTATATTATCTCCGTCTATTTGGTCAATGCGATGCAGAACAAAATGTTTTGGACTTATCTCGGCAAGGACTGGATCGCCAACCTTTATACTTGAAGGTTTTACCAGTAATGCCTTGTCTCTGTTATTCTCAAGAAATGGACGCATGGAGAATCCCCGAAGACGCAAAGTTACATTATGTCCTTCGTTTAAGATCTTAACGACTTCTGGGATTAAATCGGCATTTGCAAATTGAATCTCAGTCGTTGTGAGGATTGGCTTTTTAGTCGACATTCCTTATTTAATTGCTATTGCGCGTTGACAAACTTCCGCAGCCTCTTTGTTTGGCAAACAATGGAGTGTATATATACGACCAGTCTCAACTATTTTAGTGATAGTATCACAAACAGCATTGTAGATGGAAGAATCCCATTTCATACTAGAGCATGAAGGGAGAAGAGATGCGAATGCCTCAATAGGAGAGGGCTTGTCGACAGAGTTCTCTTTAGCTCTGTCGATACGTGTGATTGCACCTAAGCGAGCTTTAATGTTACGATAGCAAGGAGTTTTTCCACTCCAAGGACTTCCATAGATCCATGCTTCTCCATCAATAAGTCTCACAATGGGATTATCATCATTCATGAGGTCACTACCTGGAATATGACGTAACCACATGCTGACTTGTGTTGATTTTCCCGTTCCACTCTTTGCGATAAAAGCATATCCATAACCATTATTGCGTACTAAGGAGGCGTGGATAAGCAAGACTTTTCGTTGAGCACCCGCAAATGCGAAGATGAGCATCAGCGCATTATTAAGACCAAATGTACGCATATTGGTGTTGCCATTCAAGGCGCAATAACATTCGCTGAAATCCTTATTACATTTAAGTAAGCAACAATCAGCACCACTAATATCTTTGATGATGTACTGATAACTTCCGTCTTCAACACGATCAACAATGGTGTCTCCATTACCTGTGTCAAAGGCACGAATACGTTTGCGTTGCTCTTTGGGTACAGGTCTTATTGAATCATCAACAATAAGACGAAAGAAAGGTTTGTCTGATTCTTCCTTGACTCTAAAAGGTTCAAACGAGCGTAACAAGTGCATTCCGTTGATACTTGTATCACGGAATGTAATCTGCACGTCAAGGTCAGCTACTCTAAAGTTGTTTACGTCCATTTTATGATTGTTGGTCGGGTTCAACAGGCGTGTACTTAAACTGACTATCTTTTAAACTCTTGATAGAGTATTTCTTTTTCGATTTCTCGTAATGTTCTTTTAGTTTAAGATACTTCTTTGTAGCATCTTTCTCGTTCTCTGCAAACATTGTTATACAAGTAGGATAAGCCTCCAAACCATTACTTTGTAGATAGTTGCGTAATTGATAAGAATAGTCTTCACGATTAGCCAAGAACTTTGTTCTGTTGTTTACCAAGTATGCATTTACTGTTTGAATATCCGTTAGATAGACAGTTGAATCGTTAAAAGAAGCAGCAAACCCAAACATATAAATCTTTGCTGGTCTATATCCTTTTGCATTACCGTTAATTACACATCCCACAAGAAGAGCTGTGACGATTAATAGTTGGCGAAGTCTCATTTTCTTATTTCTATATTAATATTATTGCCCAAGATAAGCCTTGAGTATTTTACTATTTGTCTGTTGACGTAGTCGTCTTATCGCTTTCTCTTTTATTTGTCTTACGCGTTCACGTGTCAGTCCATATTTACTTCCAATCTCTTCCAAGGTCATCTCCCGTTGGTTGATACCGAAGTAAGCCTCAATGACTTTCTTTTCTCTATCTTCGAGGATATCCAACACTCTACCAATCTCTGCTCGTAAGCTTTCTTCCACTAAAGATTTGTCAGTAGATGGAATTGCATCATTCGGGATAACATCCAATAAACTACTTTCATCGTCATCATGAAAAGGAGCATCAACAGAGATATGATGCGTGTTTACTTTAAAAGCCTCAATTATCTTTTCTTCAGGAATATCTGTATCCTGTGCTATCTCATCTATGCTTGGTCTTCGTTCGTTTTCTTGCTCAAACTTATTTAGCACTTTGTTTATCTTGTTGACCGAGCTAACTTGATTGAGGGGTAATCGAATGATTCTACTTTGTTCTGCAATAGCTTGCAAGATACTCTGTCGAATCCACCACACTGCATAAGAGATAAACTTAAAACCGCGTGTCTCATCAAATTTCTCAGCAGCCTTTATCAAACCGAAGTTACCTTCATTGATAAGGTCGGCGAGCGATAATCCTTGATTTTGATATTGCTTTGCCACAGAGACAACGAAGCGTAGGTTGGCTTTAGTTAGCCGCTCAAGAGCCTTACGGTCACCTTTTCGTATTCGCTGAGCAAGTTCAACTTCCTCCTCAATACTAATCATTTCTTCATGACCGATTTCTTGAAGATACTTATCAAGAGAAGCACTCTCTCGATTCGTAATCGATTTTGTGATTTTCAATTGTCTCATGTTGTTTGGCATTAACTAAAGTGATGGCAAATTTACGTAAATTCAATGAGCTGAACAAATAAAACATAGAAAATATTACCTTATTATAGATAGAAATCCTCCTTTCTCATGGTTATTTTCAGGAGAAAGGAGGATTATCTTTTATTGTCTCAAAAGACTATAGCTAAAAGCTTAGTCACCCAATGGTACTGCGAAGTATGCTTTCTTGCCAGTTGGATAAATACCCTGTATGTAGAGTACTGGATCTTTGCTGGTTGAAGCCTTCTTTACGAGACCTTGTAAGTCGTCAATGCTCTTAACCATATTATCATTGACATTCTGGATGATGAAGCCACGATTGATACCAGCAGACTTCAACGCACCGTTATTAACCTTCATTACTTCAAGTCCATAGTTGATGTTCAATTGCTTCTTCATTGCCTCTGTTACTGGGCGGAACTGACCACCAAGAACATCTATATCAGCTTGCTCGATAATCTTTGTAGTACCCTGCGCATTCTTCAATGTAATTGTCTTTGTAATTTCTTTCTTATTACGTAGATAGGTTATTGTAACCTTATCACCAGGACGTTTACCATTGAGTGCCTGTTGAAGTTCAGACATACGAGTTATCTTTTGGTTATCAAACTTTGTGATAACATCACCCTTCATCAAGCCTAGAGCTGCACCATTACCATCTTCTGATACTACTTCGGCAACATATACACCTTCATTCGTTCCAAGATCTACATTCTTACCATCTTCCTTCTGTGCGTTGATATAGTTGAGAACGTCACCACCTTGAATTCCTAAGGTTACACGCTGAACGCTACCATACTTCTTAATATCATCAACCACCTTATTCATTATAGTTGTTGGGATGGCGAAACCATAACCACTATAAGAACCAGTCTGTGAGTAAAGCATTGCGTTGATTCCAACCAGTTCGCCTTGTGTATTTACCAGCGCACCACCAGAGTTACCTGGGTTGATAGCAGCATCAGTTTGAATGAAGCTCTCGATGCCATTTTGAGAAGCTCCTAAGCCACGAGATTTTGCACTAACGATACCAGCTGTAACAGTAGAACTTAAGTTATAAGGGTTACCAACAGCGATTACCCATTCTCCAACTTTTAGTTTATCTGAGTCACCAATCGGTAGAGTAGGGAGATTCTTTGCATTTACCTTTAATAAGGCAAGGTCTGTCTGTTTGTCAGTACCAACGATGCGTGCAGAGAACTCTCTATTGTCATTTAAGGTAACTGTCAATTCGTCAGCACCTTCAACCACGTGGTTGTTCGTTACGATATATCCATCTGATGAAATAATAACACCGCTACCAGTTGCCTCTTTCTTTGGTGTTTGGATCTTCTGTTTGCGTGATCCTCCGTTACCTTGATTAGGGTTGCCGAAGAAACCGAATGGATCGAAGAAGTCTCCAAATGGGTCATCTTGAACGTCTACTGTCTGTGTCTTAGAGTTTTGTACATACTTGATATGCACTACAGCAGGCAGTGCTTTCTCTGCTGCATAAGTGAGGTCTACTGGCTGACCTGGAGCTACAACCGGTGCTTCAGCTGCATATACTTTGATGAAAGCACCAGTGGAAAAGGCAAGAGCAGTAACACATGCTGCACCAACCAAATACTTTGATAAATTCTTCATATACTTATTCTTTTATTTATTAGTAACTTTGTTATCTGTCAAATTGGCATTGTATGGAATGTCTATCAGACTTCTTTTTGTGGGTGCAAATATAGGTGCAAAATGTGTAAATCGGTTATTTTGTCAGTTATCTTTATCCGATTTTAACACTTTTAATTTCGCTACTTAACGGCTCTTAATTAGAAGAATTGATAAATTTACATTCGTTCAGTTTCAATGCTTTTTTTCTGTTATCTCTTCTTTCAATTCGTTATTAATTCTTTCAAATTAGTTAATAATAACTATAGGTAATAACTCTTTGTAAGTATCATCAAAGGGATTGCTTCTTTTCTTCTATATGATTTTCTAAGGAGAAAAAGGAGGGATAATTTACATTAAGGTTATAACATTCTGATAATCAACAGGCAATCTGATGTATATTACAAGATGCTTTGTAAGGTTATAAAAGGTGCTTTCTTTCATAAGAAAAGAGTACCTTTAAAGATAAAGAATATGCTCTTTTCTTATGCTATTGAATAGTGATATGCAATGTAGTTATAGTTTGTGAGCCCTTCTACTTATATGAAAAAAATCAAAATATTTTTGCCCTGTTCCATGTTTTTAATAGTATCTTTGTAACCCTGATAAGGCAGTGTTCCGGCTCTGTCGCTGGTATCCTTTAAAGGTACGAGAGGAAAGTCCGGGCAGCATAGGGCATCCTGCTTCCGAAAGTAGAAGCTATTGGTGACAGTAGATGAAGGTAGAAGAGAATGACCGCCACTTCTAATAGTGGTAAGGGTGAGAAGGTAGTGTAAGAGACTACCAGCAGGCGGGTGATCGTCTGGCTGTACCGTTCAGGAGCTGCAAGTTCATGTAAACCGTTGTTTGAGGGCTGCCCGCCCAAGCGTTAGCACAACGGAGGGTAGAATGCTTGAGTTACAAGGTGACTTGTAAACTAGATAAATGACAGGCATCTTCCTATTTATCGAAAGATGAGGAAGAGACGGAACCCGGCTTATAGGAACACTGCTTTATCTTTTTTATCAAATTATGCTCCTTTAATCTTCCTTTATAGAAGATTAGCGTGGGTGAGAGTGTGACATTAGCTAAAAAACAAGTTTAATCATGAAAGATTTAGAAGAACAATATGTAACTGTAGTGGATGACTTCCAGCACGTTGTAGAGAATAAGATAAGAAATCATAAGGATGAAGCAGGTTTCCCTCAACGTCCAGTAGAGGTTAGCGAAGAGGTTCTTTCAGATTATTTGTTTGATTATCAAGCAGCTTTAGATAGCGAGGGAACCGAACGTTCACGTTATACTGTAGCTGGCATCTTATTATGTTTGCCAATCCTCGTAATGTCTGGTTTCCCTGACGACTCACTACCTTTCAAAGGCGTGTGGAATGTTTTGGCGGCAATAGCTGTCGGTTTGGTGCTCTTCTTAATCTATAGAGTAATCATGAAGGCAGTTGTTCGTAGTCGTGTTCGTCGTGCTAATCAAGATTATCCAGAAGCTAAAGCATACGTTGACAAAGTGATAGCCTTTAAGTAATAATTTTAATGTAATTGTAATATGGAAATACCTGATTTACAGAAATACAAGGACAAGTTCTCACAGCAGAACTTCATTGAGAAGATACAACGCATAGCCAAGCGAGCAGGAGCTAAGTTGGTTTATATAGCTTTGATTCTTTATTATCTCATGCAGAGTGACAAGGTCTCATTAAAAGACAAAGCCATCATCATTGGGGACTTTGGGTTATCTGATCTCTCCTATAGATGTTGTTCCCGATGCAATACCAATAGCTGGTTTGGCTGACGACCTCGCCGTTCTTCTCTATGCTTTAGGGAAGGTTTGGAGTCAAGTTGATGATAACTTAAAGGATAAAGCAAAGGAGAAACTCTCTAAATGGTTTGATGAGGATGAGCTAAACTTCTCTGAAGATCCATTTGCTGAGGATGATACGAACGTTCCTGTTTAAGAGATAGAAGGAGGAGGATATGTGGCAATATATTGTTTTAGCAATAGTCCTTCTTGCGGCTCTAGCCTATGTGGGTTATAGAGTTTGGCAAACATTTCAAACTGCCAAAGACCCTTGTCATGGTTGCGCTGGATGTGCTATCCACGACCAACTCAAAGCTAAGCGGAAGTTGAAAGGGCGCAAGAAACCTGTATGCTTTAAGTAATTAGAAACGGAGGACTTCGCAAGTTAACCATTAACTGAAGTCCTCTTTTTAATACCCTTTAAGTAGTATTGAGCAATGCAACGTAAGGATGATTTTCTTATAAGGCATTGAAAAAAATCTTGAAAAGTTTGGTTAAACCGAATAAAGTACTTATCTTTGCACACGCAAAGCAAGATACTCCTTTGCTAACAACAATGGTGCTTGGGCCGGGAGGTTAGGCAATGGTCTGCAAAACCATGTAGAGCGGTTCGATTCCGCTAGGCACCTCAAGAAAGACTCTCAATGATGAGAGTCTTTTTTTTGTGCTGATTGATGATAAGGTGCAGTGCATATCCGAATGTGAATTAATCATTCTTCTTCGTCTCAAGACAAGATGACTTCTTCGTTAAGTGCAACTTCTTAACGAGTATTATATTCTTTACTTGCACTTTGTTTCTTCTTATGACGGGCACAGTCCAAGTTCCACGAAAAGTCTCTCCGCCTGCTAGTGCCTCGTAAATGCTATAAGGTGGATTGTCAAACATTAAGGTTATTGTGTCTTTCTTTAGTTCCCACACTCCCTTACCACTTGAATACATGAGGTCGAAATGTTCTGAGTAACTGAAACTGCTATCCTTACGTAGTGTCAGACGGCAACTCCCACTCATCCCTTTCCCCACCTTATATATATAGTGGTATTCTCCTACCATGTTCCCGACAGTCAACTTTGAATTGCAAGAACAGAAGGATATTAACGCAATGCAAGAACCAATGAAAGTTTTAATCAGCATAGGCATTGTATTTTAAAAAGCTAATTGAAGATTACTTTCCGCTCTACGTTCTTAACCTATCCCAATGAGTTCAATCTCAAAGATTAGTGTAGAGAAGGCAGGTATATCCCCGTCTCTTTTCGTACCATATCCGTCTTGATAAGGGATATAAACACGCCAATGATCCCCCTTGTGCATGGCGCATAGAACGATTTGAAAGCCTGTAATCAATTCGTTAACACGGATGCCTCTGGCACTCCCCTTTGCCAACTATCATCGAAAACCTTACCAGAGATGAGGCTCCCACGATAATTACAAGTCACGATAGAACGTGACTGCACCTTTCCTTCGCCCGTCCCTTCTTTTATTATCTCGTAAAGAATACCATGAGGAAGAACCTTTATTCCTTCCCGCTGACTAACTTCTTTCAGGTATTCCTCATTCTTTTGCTTGTATTCCTGTTTCTTTCCCATGATGGTTTAATAATACATTAATGTACGCAAAATTACCTAATATCTTTTGAATTCACAATTAATTCAATTACTTTTGTCGACTCATTCTGCGTGTATATAGCAATGTAAGTTAGTATGTCATGTTGTCCCTTCTAGTAGGAAAATCAACGATATAATATAGAAAAGAAATCTTATGAACTTTGATAGAGTAGAGAATGAAACTCGTCGGATGGAGCTTATCCGCGTGTTAGAACATTCCATAGAACAGTTATCCTTGGCTGAGTTGGAAGCTTTATATTACGACCTTGTAGCGAAAGACTATATTCGTGAGTGAAACAATGATGCGATTGGACGATAAGAATAAGGAGATACTCCGCTTAGCCTTACCTTCCATTGTGAGTAATATCACAGTGCCACTGTTAGGATTAGTTGACCTTATGGTGGTGGGGCATATTGGCAATGAAGCCTATATCAGTGCGATTGCCGTTGGAACAATGATTTTCAATGTGATGTACTGGTTACTTGGATTCCTAAGAATGGGAACCAGTGGGATGACTTCTCAAGCCTTTGGACGTGCGGACGATGCGGAATGTATTGGCATATTGGTGCGTAGCTTAACCATTGGACTTGCTTTCGGTTTATCGTTCATCCTTGCTCAAAGAGGATTGGAATGGAGCTTATTACGTCTGATGAATACGCCTGAAGCCTCGTGGGATTATGTCGCAACTTACTTCCGCATTGTTATCTGGGGCGCACCAGCAATGTTGGGCTTATACGGGTTGACAGGTTGGTTCATTGGGATGCAGGACACACGTACACCTATGGTCGTAGCCATCTTACAGAATATAGTGAATATTCTTACTTCTTTATCCTTAGTGTTTGCCTTGGGCTGGGGGATAACGGGTGTCGCTACAGGAACGTTGCTCGCTCAATGGATTGGTTTTCTGGTGGCATTATTAAGTGCATGGAAGCGTGTAAGTAAGATTAATAAGGCGAGAAAAGTAACGAGCTTAGGGCAATCTACTTGGGCTAGCTTGACTCACATTCTTTCCGTGAAAAGGAGCGTGGATTGACTTCTTTCTTGTCAATAAAGATATCTTTCTTCGCACCTTATGTTTGATAGCCGTTAACTTCTATTTTTACTTCGGCGGGAGGAAAAACAAGGTACAATGCTGTTGGCTGTAAACACGCTGTTGATGACCTTGTTCACTATCTTTTCTTACGTCATGGATGGTTTTGCTTATGCAGGGGAAGCCTTGAGTGGCAAGTATTATGGTGCTGGAGATAAGCAAGGATTGCGAATTACGATACGACGCTTGTTTGCGTTTGGCGGCTTGATGACCCTAATGTTCACGGGGTTATATGTGATAGGTGGAACAGGATTCTTACATCTTCTTACGGATGATGCCGCTGTCGTTGAGGCGGCACGACCTTACTTGCCTTGGGCTTGCTTGATACCAGTTGTAGGTGTGACGGCTTTTATCCTTGATGGAGTATTCATCGGACTTACTGACACGAAGGGTATGCTCTTTTCAACGGTCATTGCCATGCTATCGTTCTTCGCTGTTTACTTAGGGTTTAGGGGGAATCTTGCGAATGAGGCATTGTGGCTTGCCTTCCTTACTTTCCTACTGATGAGAGGATTAGCCTCGATGGTTTGGATGCGTTTTTTCACCAGGATTGATGTCTAAGGATAAGTGAGAGAGAGGGTTAAGTTAGGTGTCAACCATACTTTAAGTTAGTGTTCAATCGTACTTCAATAAGACTTACCTAGTTCTACACGTTTGTATAACGAATTATACAAACGTGTAGAATCAATTATACAGACGTGTATAATTCGTTATACAAACGTGTAGAATATCGGACTTTAACTTAAAGTAGGATTGCAGTCTAAGTATAAGTATGATGGACGATTAAGTATAAGTACGATTGCAGTTTAAGTATAAGTTCATTTGACGATTAAAGTAGGATATAAATAACGACTAAGTTATAATATAAATAATGGTAAAAGTAAAGTACAAAGGTAGAAGTATGAATGTAACGATGATAGTTGTTTTTGCCCTCATTCTCTTGACAGGTTGTGGGTATGTTGGTTGGCACGTTTGGCAATTATTGCCCTTGAGTAATGTTGGTAAATGGATGATAACAGGAGCGTTGTTCCTCTGTTTCCTTAGTCTTTTTGCTCACTTCTTTATAGATCGGTTGCCGATGTCAGTTGCAACAATACTTTACGAAGTGGGCAACTCATCCCTCTTCATTGGTTTGTATCTGATGATGTTGTTCCTCATCCTCGATTTAGGAAAAGTTGCACATCTAGTTCCGCCCACCTTTCTGCGCAATAGTTGGATAGGGACGACTTCGGTGCTTGTTATCATTGTGGGGCTGTTCGTTTATGGTTATCTGAATTACTTACATAAAGAGCGTGTGCCATTGACTTTAAATTCAGCGAAGATAATGCACAAACAACATCGAATAGTCATGCTTACAGACTTGCACTTAGGTTATCACAATCGTGTGAAGGAGTTCCGTAAATGGATTGACAAAGTGAATGCTGAGCATGCGGAGGCGATACTTATAGCTGGAGATATTATTGATGGAAGTATTCGTGCATTACTTGAGCAGAATATGGCTGCGGAGTTTAAGAAACTTAATGCACCCGTCTATGCCTGCCTTGGTAACCACGAATATTATAGTGGAGAGCCTCGTGCAAAGCAATTTTATAAGGATGCGGGGATTCATTTGCTGATAGATGATCATGCGCTTGTCCCTCTGACTGATGGTGATACTTTGCTTGTTGTGGGGCGTGACGATAGAACAAATAGGCGTCGTGCTAGTCTATCGACGTTGTTGCAAAAAGCACCAAAGGGCTACTATACCATTCTGATGGATCATCAGCCTTATCATTTGGAGGAGGCAGAGCAAGCAGGAGTTGACTTTCAGTTATCAGGGCACACACATTATGGTCAAGTTTGGCCTGTCAGTTGGATAGAGGATAGGATCTATGAAGATGCTTTTGGTCCTTTACAAAAGGGTAATACACAGTATTATGTTTCTTCAGGTATCGGTATTTGGGGCGGTAAGTTCCGCATTGGTACACGTTCTGAATATGTGGTGGCCGAGATTAAGTAGAAATGATTAGCTTGAGAACGTTCATCGATTTTGCTGTTATAACTATCCTTCCTCTTGTACTCGTAATTATTTGCTTATGCGAGTGCTTCTATAAGAGATAGTTATAACAGCAAATAAAGTGAAATTTATAGTTGGGCTACGATAGGAATCTATCAAACTTGAATAAGATAATAGACGCAATAAGAAATCAATCCTCTTCTAAGAATCTCGTGTTTCCTTCAAGTATTTTGTAAATCTTTAATGTACTCTTTTATGGTGAGGATCGTAAAACGAAAAGAGCGGCCTCTTACGAGAACCGCCCTGATGAAAGGAGGAGTGGTACCACCAGGAATCGAACCGGGGACACAAGGATTTTCAGTCCTTTGCTCTACCAACTGAGCTATGGCACCATCATGTCTTTACTACTCATACTTTAGCTATCATTGTTGCTATTTCTGAATTGCGATGCAAAGGTAGTGCTTTTATTTGAGACCTCCAAACCTTTCTAAGGATTTTCCTTACAATTTTAATCCTTTAACAGATAACTTAATTTTCCTTTACTGCCCATCCTTGCGCTTGCAATTCGAACTCATTACCATCACGTGTGATGATATAGTTACCTAGACTTTCCTTTGTAATATAACCTATCTGCTTGATATTCTCTAACTTATCAATCTTCTCATGGTCACCGATTGGGACAGTGAAAAGTAGTTCGTAATCCTCTCCTCCATTTAAAGCCGCAGTTGTGAGATTCATATTGAACTCTTCACAGGTTACTGCTGTTTGATAGTCAATAGGAATATTCTTTTCATAGACCCTACACCCACAGTGACTTTGTTGACAAATATGCTTAAGTTCGCTAGCTAAACCATCAGAAACATCAATCATTGAAGTGGGGTGGATTCCTGCTTGACGTAGTTGTTGCAAGACATCCCCACGTGCTTCTGGTTTCAACTGTCGGTCAATGAGGTATTCTTTTCCAGCAAAATCGGGTTGGAAATCATCAATAGCAGCACGTTCTTTCTGTAAGGCTTTCAATCGAGCCTGGTCATTGTTCCGTTGTGCCTCCCTTACCTTATTATTATATTCCTCAACTTGTTGATAGTAGACAGACTTTTCCCTTTCAAGGATTTGTAAGCCCATATAGGCAGAACCCAGATCGCCTGTTACACAAATAAGATCCGTCTCATTGGCACCAGAACGATAGATAATATCTTCTTTGGAGGCTTCTCCAATGCAGGTGAGATTGATGGCAAAACCAGTATAAGATGATTTGGTATCCCCACCAACAATATCGACGTTCCATTTAGCACATGCCTTATTTAAACCAGCATAGAACAATTCGATATCCTCAACCTTGAATCGTTTTCCCAAGCCTAATGAAACAATAAGTTGACGTGGCTGACCATTCATTGCAAATATATTGCTCATTGTTGCCATAGCTACCTTTGTAAGCCAAATGCTCCATATCGATATATGTGAGGTCGAACTGAACCCCCTCCATAAACATCTTTGATGTTACAAGAACCTCCTTATTGGAGTAATTCAGTACGGCAGCATCATCTCCTATGCCCTGTTGGGTGGAGGCGTTTTGGGGGACAATGTTCTTTGTCAGTCTTTCTATAAGACCGAACTTACCGAGATCTTTAATTTCCATTTATTATCAAAAAACTTAGTGATAAATGTTGGACGTTCTTTATCTACACCTTATTATATATATGATAAAGAACGTCCAGGTAAATTTCATGTATCTATTATTATGAACGCTTAATCATCTCGCGCATAATCTCTGTCATGTGTGGTTGTGCCATGTTAGCTGCTTCTTGTACTTCCTCATGACTAACTTCAACAGGAACATCAAAGCCACCTAAGTCTGTAATTACACTAATACCAAAGACCTTAATACCGCTGTGACGTGCAACAATAACCTCTGGCACGGTACTCATACCAACAGCATCAGCTCCCATCTTATGATACATGCGATACTCTGCAGGTGTTTCGAAGGTAGGACCTTGTACACCCATATAAACACCATGTACTATACGGATGTTCTTCTCTTTTGCTATCTCGTCAGCCATTTTTATGAGCTTGTGATCATATGCCTCATGCATATCAAGGAAACGAGGTCCAGTTGGGAAGTTCTTGCCATGTAAAGGATGTTCTGGGAAGAAGTTAATATGATCAGTGATAATCATTAAGTCACCAATCTTAAACTCTGGATTCATACCGCCAGAAGCATTAGATACAAATAAGTTCTCGATTCCTAACTCATGCATAACACGTATAGGGAAAGTTACTTGTTTCATATCGTATCCCTCATAGAAATGGAAACGTCCTTCCATAGCCATGATGTCCTTGTCACCAAGCTTACCAAAAATCAGTTTACCAGCATGCCCTTCTACTGTAGATACAGGGAAGTTGGGGATCTCTTTGTAAGAGAATTCATAGCTATCAGTTACCTCTGAAGCTAATTGTCCTAGGCCGGTGCCCAGAATGATGGCTGTTTTTGGACTTGTTGTCATCCTCTCTCTTAGCCAGGATGCTGTTTCTTGAATTTTTTCGTACATAAGAAATTATTTTTTCATTAAATGTCTCTTCTTTATCAAGCATGAATCTAACCTTGATAGGGAGTGTATATATATTGTCTTTTACTTCCTCGGATAACCCCTCTATATCAATAAGTCTTGCTTTATCTTTCTCTGTTGTTATTATTAATTTGGGTTCTTCCATTTGTGCAAAGGTCTCATTAATTTTATTGATGTCCTTCGTTGTGAAAGAATGATGGTCAGGATAAGATAAGATTGTTAGAGCATTATTTCCTGTATATGTATTTAAATCTAATTCCAAATGCTTAGGAGTCGCAATACCTGCGAGCAATAGAATGTTCTTACCTCTGATCTCTGTTAAAGGTATATTTTCTCCTTCCTTAAATATAGGCTCTAAATCACAATAATCAAGAGTTGTGAAGTAGAGTTGCTGGAAAGGGTAGAGTTCCATAGCCTTACTGAGCACTCGATAGTCTATTGGATTAAGACTCTTGGGGCATTTTGTAATGATAACGATGTCTGCCCGATGTTTCCCAGATAATGGCTCACGAAGTCTACCTGCTGGTAGTAATTTGTCATAGATAATGAGACGATGATAATCCACTAGAAGAATGTTGATTCCAGGTTTTACATATCGGTGTTGGAAAGCATCATCCAGTAGAATAACATCCGTATCATTGGTTTCAGGGTCAGAAGTTATGTTATCAATACCTTCACATCTTTTTTTATCTACAGCTACATGGATATGAGGGAACTTTGTTTTCATTTGATAGGGTTCATCCCCAATCTCTCTCATTGGTGTATCAGCATTGGCTAACACGTATCCGTGACTCTTACGTTTATATCCACGTGAGAGAACAGCTACTTTTACTTTATCTTGAAGGAGTCGGATAAGATACTCGACATGAGGTGTCTTACCAGATCCTCCAACTGTAATATTACCAACAGATATAACTGGTATATCGAAGCTCCTTGTCTTGAGTATATTTAAATCAAATAATTCGTTACGTATGCCCACAATAAGCCCATACAGCCAACTGAAAGGCAATAGCCATTTGTTTATTTTAATGTGGTCACCTTCCATAGACTATTAGTGGATGTTAGGATAATAAGGTAAACGAGCTTGAATAGCACTCTGGTGATTGAGCGTCTTCAATAGTGTGAATGGCTCATAAAGATCTCCTAAGTTTGCACGTAATTGTTCATCAAGATAATTGTTAGGTGTTGATTCCTGTATTATCTGTTCAAACATACTCTTTTGTGCAGGATAAGAGGCTATGCTATGGTTCGATAACTTAGCTAATTGAGCCGCCTTCGTAATGGCTACATCTAATCCTCCTAGTTGGTCAACAAGACCAATCTTCATTGCATCTTGCCCTGAATAAACATGACCTTGCGCAATCTTTTTCAATTTGATTATCAGTCTTCTTACGACCTTCTGCTACACGATGGCGGAAGAGCTTATAACCACGGTTGATATACTGGTTTAAGTATGCCATTTCTTCTTCAGAGAAAGGACGAGACTGAGTGCCGAAGCCTGAGAACTTATTGGTTTTTACTTCGTCAAACTTAATTCCAAGTTTCTCTGTTAATAAGCCACTAAAGTCGGGGAACATTCCGAAGATTCCTATAGAACCTGTAAGTGTTGTTGGTTCTGCCACAATCCAATTGGATGGAGCTGAGATATAGTATGCACCTGATGCCGCCATTCCTCCCATACTTACAACGACAGGCTTTTGTTTTTTTAATTCCATTATCTGATGCCAAATCTGTTCTGATGCATAAGCTGACCCACCACCAGAGTTGATACGAAGGACTACTGCCTTTACGTCTTTATCGTTAGCAAGTTTTTCTAAATCCTTACATACAACTTGTGCATCAATCGTATGACCTTGCGCAAATAGACCTCCTGCAGCACCATCAACAATGTCTCCGTATGCATAATAAACGGCTATTTGATTATCACTATTATCATTCTCCTCATCCTCTACACCTTGCATATCGTCAATTGAGACTTGGTTAATGTCATCGTCCTTATTAAGACCTAGCTGTTTCTTTACAACAGCCTTTACTTGGTCAGTATAAAGCAAACCATCAACAAGTTTATATTTGAGATAATCTGTAGGTGCCGCAAATGTAATCATACTATCTGCATAAGCATTAAGAGAAGATACGGATATATTACGAGTAGCACTCACATCCTTTGTTATAGTTCCCCATATACTATTCAAGTAAGCAGAAGTTTGCTCACGATTGGCATCACTCATCTTATCGCCCGTAAACATTTCAGTCGCACTCTTATAAGTTCCGACCTTCATCACTTGCATCTTTACTCCGAATTTCTTTAATAAATCCTTTACGAAGACAGGCTGAGACGATAAACCATGCCAATCAATCTGACCTTGTGGATTCAAATATACTTTGTTAGCAGAAGAAGAAAGGTAATATGTTCCTTGTGTGTAGATATCAGCATAAGTGATAATCCATTTGCCAGACTTTTTGAAGTCTACCAATGCATTACGTACAGCTTGTAAAGAAGCATAGGAATCTGCAGTGAAAGCGCCAGCCTCTATGTAAATTCCCTTAATGTTCTTATTATTCTTTGCCTTATCAATCGCTGATAGGAGGTTGTCTAATCCAATAGTTCCTATCTTTCCTTGCAACTGACTGATTATGTTATTATCTTCACTTCTCTCAGTGAGTTGACCTGACAGATTTAAAACAAGGACAGAGTTATCTTTTATTTCGTTTGTCGTTTGCGTTGAGGCTATCATACCAATAATTGTGATAAAAGCAAAACACCCCATAATAATACTGAAAAGGAGTGTTCCTACAAACGAAGCAAATACATACTTGAAAAACTGTTTCATAAAGGTATCTAATTGTGGTTTACCATTTGCAAAGATATATATAATAGATGTAACAGCCAAATAATTCAAGATTTCTTAATAACATTGTAGTCAAGAAGAAACGTGTTATTTTCTTAATTTAAGTTCTTTCATAGTCCTAACCCTTTACCTTCTTTCTGAAAAGGGTTAACCTTTCTGTCGAAAAGGGTTGACCTTTTTGGTGGAAAAGGTTAACCTTTTTGGCAGAAAACGTCAACCTTTTTGGGAAAAAAGGTCAACCTTTTGAGAGAAGAGCCTTATCGTACAATAAAACGAGGGATAAGAAAAGTTAGGTTGATGTCCGATTTATAGCATGGTAATTTCCCTATATGGATTATAAATCGTAACTTTGTAGCCGTTTTTTAAAAGCTAAAAGATTGTTTTTTATGGACGAAAATCAGATGGTATCTTCCAAAACGATCCTTCGTAGAAAGTTGGATCTACTCCTAAGGACAGGACAAATATTAATGGAGAGTTCTGCAGATACAAGTCGTGTAAAGCGTAATATGGAGCGTACGGCGGCTTATTTGGGGCTTCCCAAGGAGAATCTACACATGGAGATCGGCTATTACATTCTTCAAGTGAATGTAAGTGACGAAACTCATAGTTTCTCAAAGATGCAACGTTGTGACAAACACGTCATTAATATGCTTGCCATTCAGGAAGTTTCAAAACTCTCATGGCGAGCTATCCAGGAGGATTACACGCTTGATAAATATGAGGAGGAATTAGACAAGATAGCCAATGGTAGACATTATTATACTGATTGGATGATTGCTATCGGAGCAGGTTTTGCTTGTGGTGGGTTTCTGTATTCAGTTTGGTTGTGATTGGACGGCATTCTTCTATGCCTCTATTGCTGCTATATTGGGTAATAGATTACGAATGTTTCCTCAATCATTCGGGTTCTAACCTTTATGCGAACTTTGCTTTAGCTGCTTTTGTTAGTACACTTATCGCTTGGCTATCATCTTATTTGTCTACTCCTGGTGTACAATCTGTTTTACCAGAATTTCTCCGTCCAATACTCTATACGTCCACTCCTTGGCATCCGCTCTTGGCTTGTGCATTGTATATCGTACCAGGAGTACCGCTGATTAATGCTGTGAATGATTTATTAGATAATCATATCAACACAGGTTTGGTGCGAGCAATGAATACACTTCTCATAGTAGTTGCTATGGCGTTTGGTATTGCAATGGCAATCAAATGTGGAAGTATAGACAACTTTGTGAAAGACTTATCTATGACTCCACATCATAGTTTCGTAGAGTATGCTATAGCTGCGGCTATTTCTGCTATGGGGTTTGCCACTATCTACAATATTCCTTATCGCTTAATGCCTTGGATTGCTATTGGCGGTATTATTTGTGTATGCTCTCGTAACTTTATCAATCTTGGCCCTGCAACGGGTAATATAGGATTAGGTATGGGTTTAATCGTTGGTTCGCTTTGTGGTTCTGCGCTTATTTCTATTATCAATATAAAGGCTGTACACATATTGCATACACCGCATCAATGTATTACAATTCCAGCAGTAATCCCAATCGTACCAGGTGTATTGATGTATCGTGCCCTTTATGGTTTCTTGGAGATGCAAGGCGTAGTAGGTGAAGTAACCTTTGCAGTGTTTAATGCAATCAATGGTTCGTTAGTTCTATTCTGTATTGCTTTAGGTGTTGCTATTCCAAATATCTTTGCACGTAAATGGATAACCCCACATCGCAAAGCTAAGTTAGCTCGTATGATAGAAGAACGCCGCCAGCGTGGTAAGTTTCGTAGATTTGCATAACTTTGTGGTGGAATAAAGTCCTAACCAGTATATAACAAATTTGTATAAGGTTTGCTTCAGGAAGAAGTAAACCTTATTTCTTATAGAGGATTCAGAAAAGTTTTTTGAAACATTTCCCGTCTATGGGAACTTACATTCGCTTCATAAGTATAGCATGTTCTTTCGAACTAAATTTCTCGATGGCATAACGTAACATGGTGCGTGGCATATCCGCGCGACGTTCCATGACATACGCATAGAGTCGCTCGGGATTCCGTTTGCCAGCTTCACGAAGCATCCAGCCAATCGCCTTGTGCATGAGGTCGTGTGGATGGTGCATCATTAGGTCGCTTAGTGCGTATGTGTCCTCCAGTTGCCCCTTGCGGATAAAGGCATAGGTGGAAACGATGGCAATTCGGTTGTCCCATAGGAGTTGGCTTTGTGCTAATTGGTAGAGGCGTTCGTGCGATTTGTCAAGTAGGTATTCTCCAACGATAAAACGGCAGGAGAGGTCGACTAAGTCCCAATTATTAATTCTTTCGGTCATGGCGAGGTAGAGGTCAAAGAGCTGTTTGCGAAGTGTTTCGTCCTTTTTCTTGCTTTTCTCTACCATGACTAGCAGTGCGCAGAGTCTTACCTCGTGCCATTTTGACAGCATTAGTTCTCGTATTACATCCAAGGATATATCTTTATGTTGTTTGGCTATAGTGCGGGTGTTGGGAACTGTGACACCTAAAAAGAGATCGCCCTCGCCGTATTCCCCTTTCCCTGCTTTGAAGAAGTGTGGGAATACTTCTCTCTTTTCAGCATTTGATAACGCTTGGAGTTCGTCAATAATCATTTTTACTATTGGGCTTATGCTTTCTTTCATACTTGTATAAATTTGTTTTTGTTGCAAAGATACTACATTTATGTTAAGGCTCAATAGAAAATCAATGAGGGTTCTTTTATAAATTCTTAATGTCGTATATGTATGCTGACAGGATGTCAGATATTGTTTTGGATGTTTATACGTATGTTTCTTTGGCATGGTTTTCGTATAAAGCAAAGCGGAACTACTCGTTTAGTAGATAAACAAAAGATTAAAATCTAAAAATATAAAGAGATTATGACAATTAAACCTTTATCAGACAGAGTATTGATTCTTCCTGCACAAGCAGAGGAGAAAGTTGGTGGTATTATTATCCCTGATACAGCTAAAGAGAAACCACAGCGTGGTAAGGTTGTAGCAGTTGGTAATGGTACAAAGGATGAGGAGATGATTCTCAAAGTTGGTGATGAGGTTCTCTATGGAAAGTACGCTGGTACGGAATTAGAGAATGAAGGTGAGAAGTATCTTATGATGCGTCAGAGCGATGTTCTCGCTGTTGTAGAATAAAAAAACCTCTTCCAATCCCAACGAAGGGAGGGAAGCCTCCCCCTAACCCCTCCGAAAGGAGGGGAGAGCAGGAATGGAAAGATAGCTTTGAATATCTAATCTAAAGTTCAAAAATCAAACATTAAAGTTCAAAGTTTAGATATCAAAGCTCAATATTAAAGTTCAAAATTCAAAGTAAAAGTAAAATGGCAAAAGAGATAAAATTCAATACAGATGCACGTGAGCTCTTGAAGAGTGGTGTTGATCAGTTAGCAAATGCAGTAAAGGTAACGCTAGGTCCTAAAGGTCGTAATGTTGTTATCGGTAAGAAGTTCGGTGCTCCACAGATAACAAAGGATGGTGTAACCGTTGCTAAGGAGGTGGAACTTGAAGACAACTTCGAGAATGCTGGTGCACAATTAGTAAAGAGTGTAGCTAGTAAGACTGGTGATGATGCTGGTGATGGTACCACAACTGCCACAATCCTAACACAAGCTATCGTAACAGAAGGCTTGAAGAATGTTGCAGCTGGCGCTAATCCTATGGATCTCAAGCGTGGTATTGATAAGGCTGTAGCAAAGGTTGTTGAGCATATCAAGGAATCAGCTGAGGTTGTTGGCGATAACTATGACAAGATTGAGCAGGTTGCAACCGTTAGTGCTAATAATGATCCTGAGATTGGTAAGCTGTTGGCTGATGCAATGCGTAAGGTATCTAAGGATGGAGTTATCACGATTGAGGAGAGCAAGACCCGTGAGACAAGCATTGGCGTAGTAGAGGGTATGCAATTCGATCGCGGTTATTTATCAGGTTACTTCGTTACCGACACTGATAAGATGGAGTGTGTTATGGAGAATCCATACATCCTTCTCTATGACAAGAAGATTTCAAATGTGAAGGATTTCTTGCCAATTCTCCAGCCAGCTGCTGAGAGTGGTCGTCCATTGTTGGTTATTGCAGAGGATGTTGATTCTGAAGCATTGACAACATTGGTTGTAAACCGCCTACGTGCAGGCTTGAAGATTTGTGCAGTGAAGGCTCCTGGCTTCGGTGATCGTCGTAAGGCAATGCTAGAAGATATAGCTACATTGACTGGTGGCGTTGTTATTAGCGAGGAGAAGGGTCTATCATTGGATAAGGCTACACTCGAGATGTTGGGTACAGCTAAGAAGGTTAATGTATCAAAGGACAATACAACCATCGTTGATGGTGCTGGCGATAAGGATGCAATCAAGGAGCGTGTGGCACAAATCAAGAATGAGATTGCTGCTTCAACAAGCTCTTATGACAAGGAGAAGTTGCAGGAACGTCTGGCAAAGATGGCTGGTGGCGTAGCCGTTCTCTATGTCGGTGCTAACTCTGAGGTAGAGATGAAGGAGAAGAAGGATCGTGTTGACGATGCTCTTTGTGCTACTCGTGCCGCAATGGAAGAGGGCGTTGTTGTTGGTGGTGGTACCACTTACATCCGAGCTCAAGAGGCATTGAAGGATCTCAAGGGCGATAATCAGGACGAGCAGACTGGTATTAACATTGTTTGCCGTGCTATTGAGGAGCCTTTACGTCAGATCATTGCGAATGCAGGTGGCGAAGGTGCCGTTGTAGTTGACAATGTTCGTCAGGGCAAGGGTGACTATGGTTACAATGCTCGCAAGGATGTTTACGAGGATTTACGTGCTGCAGGTGTTATTGATCCTGCTAAGGTTTCTCGTGTAGCATTGGAGAATGCAGCTTCAATCGCAGGAATGTTCTTGACAACCGAATGCCTCATTGTTGACAAGGCGGAGGAAACTCCTGCAATGCCAGCAGCTCCGGGCATGGGTGGAATGATGTAATTTCAGATTAAATCATACAATCAAAAAAGGGAAGATGCTCTGAGAGTATCTTCCTTTTTTTATTTGTTTCTATTTGAAAATAGCTGACTTTTGCGCTCTCCTTATAGTATAAAAAAGCCTTTACCATTCTTCATTTTGAATTTATCAATAGGATTTATTTTGTAATAAAATATAGCAAATTTGATGGTTTGTATTTGCGTTTTTCTGAAAAGCATTGGTGTTTGCTCGGAAATACGAGAAATAGAGAGAAGGAAATGGCTAGACTTGTAATAGGCTGATTACTAGTAGGTTGTAAGGAATAAAGCGTTTTGTTGACTGAAATGGAATAGTCGAAAATATAGGGAAATGGGCTAGTTTTTACCTAAAATGATAGTACTTTTTGCCCAAAACGATAGTACTTTTTACTCAAAACGGAGGTACGATTCAGTCAAAACGGAGGTCGGTTTTGCTAAAAACGGAGGTTGGTTTTACTAAAAACCTATATATGTTTCTAGAAAAAGCTCATTTCGTTTCCTTTTAAAGCTCTGTTTCGTTCTAGAAAAGGATAGATAGAAAAAATTAAATGTAAAGTTTTTTATATGGAAAGTTCTATCTTTCTGCTATGTGAGAGAGCTGTTTCAGTTTTATTTCTTAGTTCTAATAAGATGTAGGAATGGATTGATTTGATTTAAAACAAGTATTCGTATTGGTATTAACATATTAGGAATGGATTTGAAAAAGACTAAAAACTTCCTACTTTCACGCCCTATATCTAATCTTTTGCTTAACTTTGTGGCATGAAAAGATTAGTCAACTGGAAAGAATTTATAGTGCTCTTCATCGTTATTGGATGCTTATATTATATAACGAGGTCGTTGTGGATTACAAGCGGCATCCTTGTTCTTCTTTTGCTCATAGATGGTCTTTTGCGTCAATATGATAATAAAAAGAAGGGCGAGAGGCAGGCAGAAGAGATAAAAAAAGAAGCTAGAAGATTAGTTTTAGCTGATGAGATATGAGTCGTTGCCGTAACTTTATAGGATGATCGGATAAGCAATCAAATAAGAAGCATGAAGGAATTATTGGAATTGTATAGGACGTGGAAGGGTGCAGAAGCAGTCAATGTGGAGAAACTTGCTGGTGCTGGTAGTAATCGCGAGTATTATCGATTGACGGATGATGCTGGCTCGGCAGTGATAGGTGTTATTGGTACGAGTCGTGATGAGAATCATGCTTTTGTTTATCTGGCGAAACATTTTGAGAAACGTCAGTTGCCTGTGCCTCATGTGTTGGCAGTTACGGCTGACGAAACCTGTTATTTACAGTCGGATTTAGGCTCTGTTTCTCTTTTCGATGCTATACGAGGTGGGCGTGAAGCTGGTGGGCGATACAATCTTGCAGAACAGGAATTGCTTAGAAGGACTATCCGTGAGTTGCCTAATATACAACTTCGTGGTGCGCGCGGACTAGATTTTAGTCAGTGTTATCCTCAGCCGGAGTTCGATCAAGAGAGCGTTCTTTTCGATTTGAACTACTTTAAATACTGCTTTCTCAAAGCGACAGAGCTTGATTTCCATGAGTTGAAACTTGAGGCGAACTTCCGAATGTTTGCCAAAGACCTAACGTCCGAAAAGATGGATTCGTTCCTTTATCGTGACTTTCAGGCTCGGAATGTTATGTTAGATACTGCTGGTAATCCTTATTTTATCGACTTCCAAGGAGGGCGTAAAGGACCATTTTATTACGATTTAGCATCTTTCTTGTGGCAAGCAAGTGCGAAGTATTCCTTCAAGTTGCGTCGTGAACTTGTGTTTGAATACTATCAAAGTTTGAAGAATTATACCGAAGTACCCTCAAAACGTCACTTTGTCAATCGCCTTTCTCTCTTCGTTTTGTTCCGAACGTTGCAAGTGCTTGGAGCTTATGGATTCCGTGGTTACTTTGAACGTAAGAAGCATTTTATTGATTCTATTCCTCCAGCAATACAGAATCTGCGTGACATATTGGCATTAGGCGAAGAGGTTTTCCCTTATCCTTATATGCTTGATATGCTGAAACGACTTACACAATTACCACAATTTGCGCACATTGAGAAGTCGGCGGCTAATAGAACCGATGGATTTAAAACGGCAGAGAAGGATGTCTATCAGGCGAATCCGTTGGATGGTCCTGCTACATTCTCTAAATATGATGGGAAAGGACCATTGGTAGTTCGCGTGTTTAGTTTCTCGTTTAAGAAGGGTATTCCCGAGGATACTACTGGTAATGGGGGCGGTTATGTATTCGATTGTCGGAGCACGCATAATCCGGGTCGGTATGAACCCTATAAGAAGATCACTGGTTTGGATGAACCTGTTATTCGTTTCTTAGAGGATGATGGTGAGATACTTGAGTTCTTGAAACCCGTTTATCAGTTGGCTGATCATCATGTAGAACGTTATATGCAACGTGGTTTTACGGATCTAATGTTCAGTTTTGGCTGTACAGGTGGGCAGCATCGTTCCGTCTATAGTGCGCAACATCTTGCCGAACATCTCAATAAGAAATATGGAATTGAGGTGCGGATAACGCATAGAGAACAAGGTATTGAGCAAGTATTGTCGGCAAAGTAAGAAGGCTTCAGCCTAACTCCTCCCACCTTTATTATTATAGAATAGACAAGACTCAATAAGAGCAACGGGAGAAGATTAGGCTTGTGATTCCTTTGTCAACTGAAATAAAAGCCGTAATTTTGCAGATATAAAAGAAAAGCTAATGCAATCAATGATTTTTGCAGCCGGTCTCGGCACTCGTTTAAAACCACTTACTGACACAATGCCAAAGGCGTTAGTAAGGGTAGGGGGTGCGCCGCTGCTTGAACATGTAATAAATAGATTGATAGACGCAGGATGCAAGCGTATGGTTGTTAATGTCCATCACTTCGCTAATCAGATTATTGACTATCTGAATATGCACGATTATGGGGTGGATATTCTTGTGTCTGACGAAACAAAGCAGCTCCTTGATACCGGTGGTGGTATCAAGCGAGCTGCTTCGCTTTTTGATGATAGCTTGCCTGTCCTCATTCATAATGTAGACATTCTTAGTAATGTTGATTTGAAGGCTTTCTATCAGCATGCCGTAGATAGTAAAACGGATGCTCTTCTGTTGGTAAGCCGTCGTATCACGCAGCGTTATCTTGTCTTTAATTCAGATATGCGCCTTGTTGGTTGGACGAATGTTGCTACAGGAGAAGTGAAATCGCCGTATGAGGATGTGCGACAATTACATTTTGTGCAACCAACCGATGATACTACTTCTTTTCATCAGAAGGGTCATTATCTCTATGCTTTCTCGGGTATTCATGTCTTAGCTCCTACTGCTATACAGGCGGTTGAGGCTGTTGATGAGGATAAGTTCCCCATAATGGACGTCTATCTTCGTAATTGTGACAAGTTGAATATCTATGGAGAATTGAAGAGCGACCTGCAACTTCTTGATGTAGGTAAGCTCGATACACTGCAAGCAGCAGAAGACTTTATTGTAAATTTAGGTTATCAAAGCCCCAAAGCGGAGCAATGATACTTTTTAAAACATATCATCACTAATATGCAACAGAAGATAATCATTTTGGATTTCGGTTCGCAGACAACACAGTTGATAGGTCGACGTGTACGCGAGTTGGATACCTTCTGCGAAATCCTACCTTACAACAAGTTCCCAAAAGATGATCCGTCCGTGATAGGTGTAATCCTTTCTGGTTCGCCTTATTCGGTACATGATACAGAAGCCTTTAAGGTTGATCTTAGCCAATTCATTGGAAAGGTGCCTGTATTGGGTATCTGCTATGGTGCACAATTCATCTCTTATTCTAATGGAGGTAAGGTGGAACAGACAGGTACACGTGAGTATGGTCGTGCGAATCTAGAGACAATCAATCTTGATAACCGCCTCTTCGCAGATTTTGAAAAGGGCTCTCAAGTATGGATGAGCCATGGTGACACCATTACGGCTATTCCTTCAGATTATGAGATCATCGCTTCTACAGGTGATGTTAAGTATGCAGCCTTTGCCTCAAAGACTCAACCTGTATGGGCTGTTCAGTTCCATCCTGAAGTTTATCACTCATTACAAGGAAAGCAGCTCCTGAAGAATTTTGTTGTAGATATCTGCGGTAGTAAACAGGAGTGGAGTGCAGCCTCATTCGTAGAGAGTGCAGTGCAAGAGATTCGAGAGCAAGTTGGTAATGATCGTGTTATTCTTGGACTTTCTGGTGGTGTAGATTCTTCCGTTTGTGCTACCTTATTGAATAAAGCTATTGGCAAGAATCTTACTTGTATCTTCGTTGATCATGGTATGTTGCGTAAGAATGAGTTCCAAAAGGTGATGGATGCTTATAAGGGACTTGGATTGAATGTTATTGGTGTTGATGCTTCAGAAAAGTTCTTTAAAGATCTTGAGGGAGTAAGTGACCCAGAGGAGAAACGCAAGATAATAGGTCGTGACTTTGTTGAGGTATTCAATGCAGAGGCAAAGAAGATTACTGATGCTAAATGGCTCGCACAAGGAACAATCTATCCTGATCGCATTGAGAGCTTGAGCATAACGGGTATGGTTATTAAGAGCCACCATAATGTTGGCGGATTGCCAAAGGAGATGCACTTGCAGCTCTGTGAACCACTTCGTTGGTTGTTTAAAGATGAAGTGCGTCGTGTAGGTCATGAGATGGGAATGCCAGAACGTCTCATTAAGCGTCATCCGTTCCCTGGTCCTGGACTAGCTGTTCGTATTTTAGGTGATATTACTCGTGAGAAAGTCCGTATTCTTCAAGATGCGGATGATATCTATATTGAGAAGATGCACGATTATACATTGCCAGATGGTTCGAGTCTTTATGATCATGTTTGGCAGGCTGGAACTGTATTGCTTTCTACTATTCGTTCGGTAGGAGTGATGGGCGATGAGCGCACCTATGAGCATCCAGTTGCTTTGCGTGCTGTTACCTCTATGGATGCAATGACAGCTGACTGGGCACACCTTCCATACGACTTTATGGCAGATGTCTCTAATGAGATTATTCGCAAGGTGAAGGGAGTTAATCGTGTATGTTACGATATCTCCTCAAAACCACCTTCGACCATTGAATGGGAATAAATAGACAAGATAGAAAAGGTAGGGATGCACTCGTGTCCCTATTTTTTTCTTTCTTTTCCTTGCTCCTTTAATTTATTCTTCTTACCTTTGCCGCCGTGAAAGAATTAGCAATGACATATCAAGTGAATGAAGTACTGCAAAGAATTATCGAATTCTTTGCATCTTCTTGCACTTTATCTTTGGTCAATCCAAATAATTTGCTAAACACACACAATGCGTACCTAGCGTCTAATAACACATTTTTTCTTCTCGCATACGCGCGCGCGAAGCGTGCCGTAACCCCTGTAAACAAAGGACTTCTAGGAGTTTCCTTTGTTCGCTTTTTTATGCCCTTTTTGAAGACCGCTAAAACGCAAAATATAGCAATTTTTTCGAGTATAAAATCAAACTTACATAGTGCCACAGAGCATCAAGAGGAGGAGATAATTCATTGTTTTAACAACTCTTCTTATGCTTTCGTCTCCCTCTTGAACTCTGTGACATGAAGTAAAGCAAGTGAGAATCATTAATAATAACTATTTTTTAATCAATAAAAGCAATGAGCAAAAAGAAAGAAAAGAAAGATTACGAACGACCCGAGTGTATCGTTCATGAAATGGAGACAGAAACATTTATCTGTACATCGGTCACTCCCAACGCGCCACAAACTACGGAGGAAGAGTGGGAAGACGGAGGCGTAGTTGACGGAGGTTCAACAGACTTCTAAGCCACAGAGGTAAACAAAACAAAAGAAACAATTAAAACGACAACAATGAAAATCAAAAGAATTAATACAGCATTTCTGTTGTTAGCCCTTGCAGGTATGGCACTGACAGGATGCAGCAATGAGGATCTTGCCAATGTTACTCCACAAGAGGAGGGTACAGGCAACGTGTCATTCTCTATCGTTGAAAAGGATTACGAGCCAGCAGACGATACACCCAAATCACGTGCAGCAATAGAGGAAACAAAGCCAGAGATACAGGATTTAGGCGACGGCTTAATGGCAGAGGTTAGCCTTGTGCCTGACACTACGCACAGAGTAGAAAATCCTAAGACACGTGCGATTAATACCCCAACCCATTACACCATACAGGCTTATCAAGGCGGCGTAAAGAAAGGCGAGTTAAAAGGTACATTCAATGGTTCTACCTTTACTCCTGATGCCAGCCAGCCGAAGTCAATAAATCTCCCTCACGGCACTTACGACTTTGTATGCTTCAATGACAAGGTGTCTGCTAGTGGTACACAGTTCACGGTTAATCGCTCTGATGCCGCCACTGCTCGCTTCACTGTACAACGAGGAGTTGTCATTAATCCCGTTTCTAAGCAACAGGTCACCTTTACAATGAAGCATGCAGGAGCACAGGTAAATGTCGTCGCTTGGTATGTAAACTTCGCCATTGCTTGTAAGACAACAAGCACACAGGTCACGAATGAAGATCCTTTTAATCGTAATGCACAATTAGGCGAAACTATGCTAAAGGGCGAGTTCGTTAATCCTAGTGAAAAATATCAAGGCACGTTGGAGACCCCAGCGAATACAGTTCCAGAGAAAGTGATCTATGATTTTGCTACAGATACCTACTCCTATCCTACAAATGGACAGATTTCTAAATCTTGTGAACCAAGTCCTGGTGGACAGAAATATTATTCATGGTCTACACCAGGAGAAGAATATGGTGTTGATCGTAGTAATTTATTGACGGATTACTGGCTCCCTACGACGGATTGTTCAAAACTAAAGTTGAGCCTTTCTTCTGGAGAGTTTTATGGGCGTAGTTTGGTTGGTAAGACCATCACTGTGCCTGAGACAAAGCAGGTGGAGGCGAACAAACAATATCTTATTTTGATACGCCTTTACATTAATGACCAGTATCTTTACAGTGATGGAACGGCAGGACCGCTCGAGAAGAATCATGGCAAACCGGTTGTCGGTGTGATTTTTAATCCATATGAATATTTCGCAATTGCATTACATGATGTTAACGAGGGTGGTGCAGATCAAGTTCAATGGTCTAACGCTACAACTACTCAAGAATCAGGTCATCTTATGAGTAATTATTCACAAGTCGTAAGCTCTTATAGTTCGGGCTTCTATTCAGGAGCAGCTGTTCTAGCTGCACGCGGCTATGGTTCCCCAATGTCGGGAGTTTACTGGAATATCCCATCTTTTTGGCATTATCTTCGTCTAGAGAGTTCTCAAGGAAGAATGTTTGAAAGTGGGAATGCTTACAAGCAAGCTTTTAGGTGGAGTTATGATTTTGTACTTCCTGATAGAGGAACTTATACGCCAGGCTTCCCGTATGCTGCTTCTACCATAAATTTCCCTGATATTGATATTACACGTTTCAATCAAGCATTTACGAAGGTTGGTGGTACTCCTCCTTCTGGTACTTATTGGACAAACAGTGAGATTAAAGAAGGAACAGAATATAAAATGGCAACAATAACTTTTTCAGGTAATAAGATTCATCTTGATTTCAAGTCTAAGACTGAAACTGCGAAAGTGAGACCATTTATGCAGTATTAAAAAGATGTATCCTCCTATTTCCTAAATAAATGTGTATTTGAAAGGATGTTTGTTCTGTTAGATGCGTATTCCGTTGCTGCGCTCACCGTATCTACGCGCTGGTGGATGCGTATCTACGAACTGATAGATACGCATTGCGCAGCCGTTAGATACGTATCTGGCAGCAACGCTCACCGCATTTAGCAGCGAAGATCACCGTATCTGTTAGCACGTAGATACGGTGAACACAGCAACGGAATACATATTCGGCAGGAGAAAGATGAGAGAAAGGAGGAAATTTAAGTGATGGAAGGCGGGAAAATAAGCAAAGAAAATAGAATAGGGCGGCATGAAGATGCAGCGAACGGAAGCAGAAGTGTGCTGCCCTACGCTATGATAAACAACATTTATTTAATAATTTAAAAACCAAAGAATCATGAGATTTAAATTAGTTCAAAAGAAGAATCCGCAGAAGCGGGAGGAAGTGAAGTTTTATGCTAATGCGGTAAACGTTGGGCATAAGTCGCTGGACGACATTGCGCGTGATATTGCGGGGCGTTCGTCCTTGACGCGTGGCGATGTTTCAAACGTATTGTATAACTTCATTGATTGTTTGCCACATTATCTCCGTGATGGTTTCAGTATTCAGTTAGGTAATTTTGGTTCGATGCGTGTCACGTTGTCGAGCAAAGGGGCAGAAACAGAAAAAGCCTTTAAGACTGAGACGATTAAGCCTCGTGTAGTCTTCACGCCTGGAACGGAATTGAAGCACGAGTTGGGCACGAATTCTTACGAGTCGGTGAAGAAGAAAGAAAGCCTCACCCCCGCCCCCTCTCCGAATGGAGAGGGGAGTGAAAAGCACTCTGGACCGCAGGTAGGGTAAAGCCTCCCCAAGCCCCTCCAAGGGAGGGGATGTGCCTAACGGAAGCCAGTTAGGATAAGCGTTTTTATCTCCACAAAGTAGGGACAGACGCCCTCGTCTGTCCGCATAAGAGGACGAATTTCACTAAGAAGTAGGGATGTTCGGGCGGACAGACGAGGGCGTCTATATTGATAAGGGAATGATGAATATGTGCCTATAGGCATTATGTATCTTATATAAAAGGTATAAGTTTGTTATTGCTTGCTCTTCAGTAGATCTCGAATTTCAGCAAGGAGTTTTTCTTCAGCTGTTGGCTCTGGAGCAGGAGCTGGCGCAGCTGGTTCTTCTGCCTTCTTCTTTGAAAGTTTGTTGATACCCTTTACTAAAAGGAAGACACAGAAAGCAATGATGATGAAATCTAATGTTGTCTGTAAGAAGTTACCATAGTTAATGGTAGCAGCTTCCATCTTCTCTATTCCTGGAATTTGAACAGCTGGGAGTGTGTACTTAAGATCTGTGAACTTTACACCACCAATCAACCAGCCAATAGGAGGCATGATGATGTCATCAACGATAGACGAAACAATCTTGCCGAATGCGCCACCAATGATTACACCGACAGCCATATCAACTGCGTTACCCTTAACTGCAAAATCTTTAAACTCTTGAATGAATTTACCCATGATTCTAAATGTTATTAATTTGTTCTTTCATTGATTATATATTCTTTCTATGCGCTTTGCTACATAGATATTACAAACACGGATTCTAGTGTTATCGTTGATTCTCTTGTGCAATTGAAACGAGCCATTTTTTATAATATTTAAACGCAAAGCGACTGCAAAAATAAAAAAAATATTGTATCTTTGCAATCGTAACATAGAATAATGTTCATTAGGAGGTAAAAAGACAACTAGTTTTTATAAACTTTTATAAATTAAATTAAAGTAAAAAAATGGTAAATGTAGCTATTAACGGCTTTGGCCGTATTGGTCGTCTCGCATTCCGTCAGATGTTTGAGGCTGAAGGTTATGAGGTTGTTGCAATCAACGACTTGACAAGTCCTAAGATGCTTGCTCATCTGTTGAAGTATGATACTGCTCAGGGTGGTTTCGCTGGTAAGTTCGGCGAGGATAAGCACACTGTAGAGGCTACTGAGGACTCAATTATCGTTGACGGTAAGGAGATTAAGATTTCTGCTGAGAAGGACGCTGCAAACTGCCCATGGGCTGCTAATAAGGTAGACGTTGTACTCGAGTGTACAGGTTTCTATACATCAAAGGAGAAGGCTTCTGCTCACTTGAAGGCTGGTGCTAAGAAGGTAGTTATCTCTGCTCCTGCAGGTAACGATCTTCCTACAATCGTTTCAATACAAACCACAAGACTTTGACTGCAGCTGATACAGTTATTTCTGCAGCTTCTTGTACAACAAACTGCTTGGCTCCAATGGCAGCTGCTTTGAATGCATACGCTCCAATCCAGTCAGGTATCATGTCAACAATTCACGCTTACACTGGTGATCAGATGATTCTTGATGGTCCACAGCGTAAGGGCGACCTCCGTCGTTCACGTGCTGGTGCTTGCAACATCGTTCCTAACTCAACTGGTGCAGCTAAGGCTATCGGTCTTGTTATTCCAGAGTTGAACGGTAAGTTGATTGGTTCTGCACAGCGTGTTCCAACTCCAACAGGTTCAACAACTATCCTTGTTGCTGTTGTTAAGGGTAAGGACGTGACTGTTGAGGGTATCAACGCTGCAATGAAGGCTGCTGCAACAAGAGAGCTTCGGTTACAATGAGGATCAGATCGTATCTTCTGATATCATCGGTATGCGTTTCGGTTCTTTGTTCGATGCAACTCAGACTATGGTAAGCAAGATTGACGATGATACTTATCAGGTACAGGTTGTTTCTTGGTACGACAATGAGAACTCTTACACTTCTCAGATGGTTCGTACAATCAAGTACTTCGCAGAGTTGAAGTAATACCAACCGAAAGGTCATCTGCAATTCTCTCTTGCGTAGAGAGTTATTGACGGATAAAATATTAGTCCCTGTCAGCTTGCTGGCAGGGATTTTTTTGTTATCTTTGTGACATGAATCATGAACAAGCAAGTGAATTAATGGTTTCGAAAGATAGTCCGACAAGGCGTATGATAACAATATTAGGTCCTACGGCTTCGGGCAAGACTGATCTTGCAACGCATTTAGCAGCTCGCCTCAACGCTGAGATTATCAGTGCTGATAGTCGCCAGGTGTATCGTGGCATGGATATTGGTACGGGTAAGGATTTGGCTGATTACGTGGTTAATGGTCATGTCATACCTTATCATTTGATAGATATTTGTGAGCCTGGTACGAAGTATAATCTCTTCCGCTATCAACAAGATTTCCTTGATTGTTATGAGGATATACGAAGTAGAGGAGCATTGCCTCTCCTCTGTGGTGGTACGGGTCTCTATATAGAGGCTGTGTTAAAAGGTTATAGCCTCTCGCCCGTACCTCAGAATCCAGCCTTACGTACTGAATTAGAGGGTAAGAATCTCGAAGAACTTACAAACATATTGGTAGATTTGAAGAGAAGGAATCATTCTGTTATGCACAATAAGACGGATGTTGATTCATGCCAGCGTGCTATTCGTGCGATAGAGATAGAAACCTATAACCTCACAAAGCCGACAGAAGAACGCCAGTGTCCGCCGATTGATTCATTAATAATAGGAGTGGATATTGAACGAGAAGCACGAAGAGAAAAGATTACTCATCGTCTGAAAACACGCCTTGAAGGGGGTATGGTTGACGAGATAGATGGATTATTGAAGCGTGGCATTCCAGCAGAAGATCTTATCTATTATGGCTTGGAATATAAATTTGTGACGGAATATCTTATAGGAAAATTGTCTTATGATGAAATGTTCCAACAGTTAGAGATTGCTATTCATCAGTTTGCTAAGCGGCAGATGACGTGGTTTCGTGGTATGGAGCGTCGTGGCTTTACGATTCATTGGGTAAATGCTGCGCGGAAGATGGAAGATAAAGTAGAAGAAATATTGAAATTATGGTAGAGGAAGGAAGATGGGGCATTATTTATTGTCCAAAAGGTCGATTGTTTACTAATCCTGTAAAGCGTTGGGAGCAGGCTGAACGTTGTCTGCTAGAACATGGTATACAATATGATATGGTACAGAGCGAGAATCCTCGAGGTGTGGATCGTTTGGTTCGCATGCTGATTAGTAATGGTTACAAGACCATTATCATCTATGGCGGTGACTCTGCATTGAAATGACGCAGTCAACTATCTCATGCTCTTAGAAGCCTGAAGAGCGTAATTGTATAACGTTGGGAGTTATTCCAAATGGTGTACTGAATGATTTTGCACATTTTTGGGGATTTGATGAGTCACACTTGGAACAGACGATTGCTTGGCTCAAGCAGAAGCGTGTAAGACGAGTAGATATTGGATGCATTCACTATGAAAACAAAAAGAAAGAACGTTGTCGTAGATATTTCCTTAATTGTGTGAACATAGGTATGGTAGCAAATATCATGAGTATGCGTCGTCGTATGCGTCACCTCTTTATTTCTCGCACAATCTCGTTTATCCTCTCATTCTTCCTACTTTTGTTTCAGCGTATGGATTATTTGATGTCATTGAAAATTAATACAGATACTATCAAACAGCGTCTGATGACTGTTTGTGTTGGTAATGCTCAAGGTTATGGACAGACGCCAAATGCTGTTCCTTATAATGGTTTGCTAGATGTTTCAATCGTTTCTCAGCCAAAGATGTTACAAGCAATGGAGGGTATGTATCTTTTATTACGGGACAAGATATTGAATCATCGTAGTGTATTACCTTATAGAACACAGGAATTGAGCGCACAGATAGCTCCGCATACACCAGTCAGTGTTGATGGAAGACTCTTGAATGGTACGCCTGTTGGTACATTTAGAATTAGTGTGGAGAAGGAAGTTATTAACTTTATCATACCGAGTTAATACACCTTATATATTATATAGGTTCTATCTATTTTCTTGCTTTTTATAGAAGGAAATCCTTTTTCCTTTTATGCAAATTATAGGTAGATCCTAATTACTTCCCCAAAAACTCCTAAGCTTTCTCCAAAAAGCTCTTAAGCTTTCTTTAAAAAGCTCTTAAGCTTTCTCCAAAAAGCTCTTAAGCTTTTTCCTAAAAAGCTCCTAAGTTTTTCCTATTGTTTATAAGAGCTTTTAAGGCAAAGGAATTTAAAACTTTTTCGTACAACAAGTCATAAGATAAATCTGACCTTGAAAATAATATCTTACTTTTAATGCTGTTATGAAAAATATTTGTATCTTTGGAGTGCCAAATGGTAAAATCAGTAAAAGGATTCTACCCGAATGATATAAAAACCAAATAGTAAACCTTAACAGACATGAGCTACTTAAAATTTGAAAAAGCCCTCATGGCAAATCTTCAGGACTCGCTTCCTAGAGAGTTATTACGAACCAATCGCTCTGGTGCCTATTCTTGTTCCACAATCGTTGATTGTAACACGCGCAAGTACCATGGATTACTTGTTGTCCCTGTCCCTGAACTGGATGATGAGAATCATGTACTGCTGAGTTCGCTTGATCCAACGGTTATTCAGCATGGTGCTGCTTTCAATTTAGGATTGCATAAGTACCAAGGAGGGAATTTTAGTCCGCAAGGACACAAGTATATTCGAGAGTTTGATTGTGATATTGTTCCGACCACGATTTATCGTGTTGGCGGTGTATTGTTAAAGAAAGAAGTAGTTTTCCAACACTATGAGGATCGCATCTTAATTCGTTATACATTATTAGAAGCTCATTCTCAAACTACTTTACAATTCCGCCCATTTCTAGCTTTTCGTAGTGTTCGACAGTTTACTCACGAGAATTCAGCTGTAAATCGCTCTTATGAACAAGTAGATAATGGTATTAGCACTTGTATGTATGCTGGTTACCCCTTGCTATTTATGCAATTTTCAAAGAGTAATGAGTTTCATTTTGAACCTTATTGGTATCGTGGCTTAGAATACCCAAAAGAGCAGGAACGAGGCTATGATTCTAATGAAGATTTATATGTTCCAGGCTACTTTGAGATGAATATTAGTAAAGGGGAAAGTATCGTTTTTGCGGCGTCAACGGCAGAGTGTGACACGTCAACTTTACAAGATTTATTTGATAAAGAAGTTGAGACAAGAAGTCCGAGAGACAATTTCTTCCATTGTCTTGTTAATGCAGCTCATCAATTTCATAATCGTACAAAGAATGATGAACGCTATATTCTTGCTGGTTATCCATGGTTTAAATGCCGTGCTCGTGATCAATTTATCTCATTGCCAGGATTAACATTGAGCATAGAAGAACAGGACTACTTTGAACTTGTTATGCAGACTGCAGAGAAAGGTTTACGCGAGTTTATGAATGACAAACCTGTTAGTGTAGACATCTATGAGATGGATAAACCGGATGTCCCTCTTTGGTGTGTTTGGGCAATACAACAATATGCAAAGAAGGCTGGTAAAGTCCGTTGTAAAGAACTTTATGGAACTTTCTTGCATGACATTATAGACTATCTTGCCACAGACAAACATCCGAATCTTGTTCTTGATGAGAACGGCTTACTCTATGCAGACGCTAAGGGAGAGGCTATTACATGGATGAACTCTATGAATAATGGTCAGCCTGTTGTTCCTCGTTCTGGATATATTGTTGAGTTCAATGCCCTTTGGTATAATGCGTTACGCTTTGTAGCAACAATAGAACGGGAATCAGGTAATGAAGAATATGCGGAGAAACTGGACACATTAGCAGATAAGTGTAAAGCCTCCTTCATTGATACCTTCTTAAATGAGTATGGTTATCTTTACGATTTTGTAGATGGTAAGATGATTGATTGGAGCGTTCGACCCTAATATGGTTTTTCGCCGTAGCTCTTGATTATTCTCCACTTGATCAGAAACAAAAAGCGAGGTGTATTAGATATTTGTACACGTGAATTGTTAACTCCAAAGGGGCTTCGTTCGCTTTCCCCAAAGAGTGGTGGTTATAATCCAATGTATACTGGACCACAAGCGCAACGTGATCAGGCATATCATCAGGGAACAGCTTGGCCATGGCTAGAAGGTTTCTATCTTGAGGCTTGTTTAAAGCTCTATAAGCAAACCCGATTAAGTTTTGTGGAACGCCAGTTGGTTGGTTATGAAGATGAAATGTTCTATCATTGTCTAAGTACATTACCAGAACTATTCGATGGCAATCCTCCATTCAGTGGTCGTGGTGCAATCTCTTTTGCTATGAATGTAGCCGAAGTTCTGCGTACGTTAGAGTTGCTAGAGAAGTATAAATATTAAAAGGCAGAACAAGTATGAAAGTTTTAATGTTTGGATGGGAGTATCCTCCTCATGTATATGGTGGTCTTGCAACTGCTAATTTTGGTATTTCTGAGGGACTCCACGCGCAAGGTGATATTGAGACAATTCTTTGTTTGCCTCATCCTTTCGGTGATGAAGACCATAACTATGCTGAAATTGTAGCAATGAATCGTGTTCCTATTGCTTATCGTGAGCTCAGTTATGATTATGTGAAGAATAGATTAGGCAATGTCATGACTCCAGAACTTTATTTTCAAGTTACGTGAGCATATCTATGCCGACTTCAATTATATGCATGTTAACGAGCTTGGTGCAATGGACTTTGCTGGTGGTTATCCTTCAAATTTGCATGAGGAGATTAATAATTATTCGATTATAGCAGGTGTTGTTGCACGTACATACGATTTCGATATTATTCATGCACATGATTGGCTGACTTATCCTGCTGGTATACATGCGAAACGTGTTAGTGGTAAGCCCTTGTGTATTCATGTACATGCAACTGATTTCGACCGTTCGCGTGGTAAAGTAAATCCTATCGTGTATGGTATAGAGAAAGATGGTATGGATAATGCGGATTGTATCATGTGTGTATCAGAATTGACACGCCAGACAGTTATACATCAGTATCATCAAGATCCCCAGAAAGGTATTCACGGTACACAATGCTGTTTATCCATTAGATAAAGAGATTGCTGATATACCACGCCCAGACCATAAAGGTAAGGAGAAGGTTGTTACTTTCCTCGGTCGAATAACGATGCAGAAAGGACCAGAATACTTTGTTGAGGCTGCTAATATGGTTCTCCATCGTACGCGCAATGTCCGTTTTCTGTATGGCAGGCTCGGGGGATATGATGGAGCAAATGATAACTTTAGTGGCAGAACGTGGGATTGCTGATAGATTCCATTTCCCTGGTTTTATGCGTGGCTAAACAAGTCTATGAGTGCTTAAAAGCCTCAGATGTTTATGTTATGCCATCAGTCAGCGAACCTTTCGGAATTTCTCCTTTAGAGGCTATGCAGTGCGGAACACCAACGATTATATCAAAACAAAGTGGATGTGCTGAGATTCTCGATAATTGTATAAAGGTTGATTATTGGGATATTAATGCAATGGCTGATGCCATCTATTCTATTTGTCATAATGAGAGTCTCTTTGATTACTTATCTGTAGAAGGGAAGAAAGAAGTCGATCAGATTACGTGGGAGAAAGTTGGTGCATGGATTCGTGAACTCTATCTCCGCACATTAGGTTGGCAATAAAAGCAAAATAAAAAACCATAATCTTTAAAAACCAAAATAATTAGCAATGAAGACAATTTGTTTATATTTCGAGATACATCAGGTCATTCACTTAAAGCGTTATCGTTTTTTTGATATTGGGACTGACCATTATTATTATGATAGCTTTGAGAATGAACGTTCGATAACAGATATAGCTGAGAAGAGTTATATGCCAGCATTGGAGGCTATGTTACAAATGGTTCATGAACATGGAAAAGCTTTCAAGGTGGCTTTCTCATTATCAGGAGTAGGAATAGAGGAACTTGAAATGCACGCCCCACAAGTTCTTGAGAAATTGCAAGAATTAAATAATACTGGTTGTGTAGAGTTCTTGGCAGAACCTTATTCGCATGGTCTTGCCTCATTGGCTAATGAGGAAAGTTTTAAGTCTGAAGTAAAGCGTCAAGCACATAAGATAAAGGAATACTTTGGTCAAACACCAAAGGTTCTTCGTAACTCTTCGCTTATCTATAGTGACGAAATTGGTTTACTTGCTTCGCAAATGGGTTTTAAGGCGATGTTGACTGAAGGAGCAAAACATGTTTTAGGCTGGAAGAGTCCACATTATGTATATAATTGTGCATTAGATCCTAATCTAAAACTACTATTGCGTGATGTCAAATTGAGTGATGATATCTCTCTTCGCTTTAATAATTCTGACTGGGAAGGCTATCCTTTGTTTGCTGATACTTATATGGATGAGATCGCGGCGCTACCCAACGAAGAACAGGTAATAGGTATCTTTATGAATCTCTCGGCTTTGGGTATAGAACAGCCATTATCAAGTAATATCTTAGAATTCCTCAAGGCATTGCCTGCGTGTGCTAAACAGCGTAGCATAACATTCTCAACTCCAACGGAGATTTGTATGAAGTTGAAGAGTGTTGATAGTCTCTCTGTACCAGATACGTTAAGTTGGATGGATGAAGAACGTGATGTTAGTACATGGTTAGGAAACGCAATGCAACGTGAAGCCTTTCAATAAACTTTATGGTATTGCTGATCGTGTCCGTATTGCCAATGACCCTAAGATAAATCAAGATTGGGATTATTTGCAAGCTAGTGATAACTTCCGATTCATGTCAACCAAGCCTTCACGTGTTGGAATGGATCGAGGGATATATGCGAGTCCTTTTGATGCCTTTACCAATTATATGAACATTCTTGGTGATTTCATTAGTCGTGTCAATAGCCTCTATCCTGCAGAAATTGATAATGAAGAGTTGAATGGCTTACTTACAACTATCCGTAATCAAGGTGAAGAGATTGATATTAAAACAAAGGAGATCTCTCATCTTCAGGCTAAGGTTCAAAAGTTAGAGATACAGGAAGAAGAGTTGAGAGCAGAGCTTACTAAGAAGACTTCTACCAAAAAGACATCGACAAAGAAGGCTACTTCAAAGAAAGCAAAAACTGCAATTAAAGTAAGTAAAATATTACTTATCCGTTATAAGTTATAATGGTTTACTAAAATAAATGATAGGTACGGAAAGATTCATCTGTACCTATCATTTTTTACATTAATACCTATTAATTTCGATTAAGCTGTTTATTAAATATTGAAAGAAGGCTCTCTTTGATGTGACATAGTACCTTTCTTTACATGAGAAGAGCCTTTTCTTTGTTGGAGAAAAGGCTCTTCTGAAATTTAATTTGTTAGAACTTTATGTATAGACAGTCTTATTTGTTGATAAATTTTTTACCATTCTGAATAACAACTCCTTTGTAGTTTTTGTCTACACGCTGCCCTGAAAGGTTATACATTGGTTGTGCGTTATTATTAGACTCTACATTTATTCCTGTGATATCATTAGGTGTATCCTTTAAAGTTATGGTGAACTTTTTAATGCGTACTTGTTTCTTTGCTGCAGTGAAAGAAGTTGTTTTTGCATCACCAGTCCATGTAACGGTAACTTTATCACTAGAAACAGTGACTCCTTCCATATTATCAGCAAACCCATCGGCAAGATATCTCTTTCCCCCACTTTCGTGTGTATCACATTCGATGATGATATTTGTCATATTATAATTGGCAGATGTGATAGTCATTGTAGCTTTCTGATAGAGGCGGTATGAAAACTTGTTATTCATTGCTCCGTATGATATCGTTATAGTTATTCCATCTTTATTAATACTGATGTCTTTGCCAGCTGTCGGACCTTGTAGTTCCTCAGGACTGATAACTACTTGCTTCTGTGCAAATGAAAAAGAACTGATTGCCGTGAAAGCAATAGTGAGAATTAAGCGTAAAGTTTTGTTCATAATAAAATTGTTTAATGATTAAAAAGAATAAATAACAATGCAAATTTTAGGTATTTGATATGATATTTGCAATTAAGTTTCTTATTATAATTTGAACTTGAATTGATAAATAACGATATTTCTTTCCTCGTTTTCTTCATGTGTGCGCTTTTAATGTTAAATTCTCCTTTTTATATCAATAAAATTTGTTTTATTCCTTTATATACGCTATATTTGTAGCGTGTTTTTCACAGATTTAGATGTTTTGCTAAATCTAGTTCGAGGTTGGTAGCTTCCTGCACCAACCTCTTTTTTATTGATTCCCTTGACATTATCTGAATCTTTTCATATCTTTGTGGAGTTAATATAAACTTGATTCTATGAAAATGAATAGATTGATAATACTATTTTTAGTTTGTGTTATTTGCTTTGGATGTCAGAAAACAAGTCCTGCAGATAATAGCGAGACTTTACCTAGATATGAAGAGGAGGATGACGATCCTTCTTCAGAACAGAAAGTTTATAGCGTCGAAGAATTTCGAAATACAGAATTAGGCGATAGATATGTTTGGGTGAAGGGAATTATTGTAGGAGCTTGTAGTAAGAGTATTAAATATGCAGAATGGATGGATCCATTCACCTATGATAATGCAATTTTATTAGCAGATAGTTTAGGAGATTGTACTCCAGAGAAGGTTATTGCTATTCAGTTAAGGACAAAAGCAATGAAGGCAGAGTTTGGTTTAGCTACAACGCCTGATAATTATGGGCGTACTGTTGCGTTCTATGGTACAAAGCAAAAGTATCTTGGTGTACTAGGAATGAAGAAGAATGTTGTGGGCGGACAATGGCTAGATGAATGATTTTTGTATGAAAAGTTTGCTGCAAAGGATAAAAGTTGCTATATTTGCAAAACTTTAACTGCAATGGGTAAGATGAAAGAGAATGATTTTACCTTTATCTGCCTAAGTTTTTTCAGTGAGTACAGAATGGTTATTTTTAAATTAAGATAAAGCAATAAAAGCCTATCGGAACAATTATACTTCATAAAACAATAACAATATAAATGAAGAATCTAAGTGATATGACCGACGAGCAGTTGGCATTGTCATATATTAATGGAAGTAACGAGGCTTTTGATTTATTGCTTTTACGTAATCAATCAAAACTATTCTCATATATTCTTTTTGTAGTGCATGACCAAGATGCTGCTAATGATTTATTTCAGGAAACATTTGTGAAGGTTATAACTAGACTACAACAAGGTAAGTACTCTCCAACGGGAAAGTTCTATGCTTGGATTATGCGTATTGCTCACAATGTGATAATGGATTGGTATCGTGCTCAGCGTGCAGACAAGATTGTTGATGCGCCAAAAGAAAATAATCTTTCTAACATAGCTGGCAGTGAAACTACCATAGGGGATATTGAATGTCAGTTTATTAATACCCAAACTCTTTCAGAAGTTAAGCGTTTGATGAACTTATTGCCTGCACCACAACGAGAAGTTGTATACATGCGTTTTTATCAGGAGATGTCATTTAAGGAGATTGCCGAGACAACTGGTGTGAGCATTAATACAAGTCTTGGACGTATGCGTTATGCAATCCTTAATCTGAGAAGGATGGTGCGTGAATATAATCTAAATTTACAGTTTGCTTAATATAAGAAGGTGTTGAATATTAGACGTTATGTAACCATAACCTTTATATACTTCTAATATTCAACACCTTTTCATTTTATCGTTTCAAAGTCTTCAACGAATGGATTGTGGCTTTCGGATCAGCCGCTTTGAAGACATAACTACCGCTAACGAGGATATCAACTCCAGCTTTTACAAGGCGTGGTGCTGTTTCTTGTTGTACACCGCCATCAACTTCAATGAGAACTTTGCTATTTTCGTTATCAATCATTTGGCGAAGTCGTTGAACCTTTTTAATCGTATGTTCTATAAACTTCTGACCACCGAAGCCAGGATTAACGCTCATGAGTTGTACAATATCCACATCGCAAATAATATCTTCAAGAACATTCACAGGAGTAGATGGGTTAAGTGTTACTCCCGCTTTCATTCCTGCACTATGAATTGCTTGTATTGTTCGGTGAAGGTGCACACAAGCCTCATATTGTACGTTCATAATTGCAGCTCCTGTCGCTGCAGTTTGCTGGATGTAATTCTCTGGATGAACTATCATAAAGTGTACATCCATAGGTTTCTTACAAGCCTTACCCACTGCTTCCAAGATGGGAAATCCAAAGGAAATGTTAGGAACGAATACACCATCCATAATATCCATGTGAAGCCAATCGGCATCGCTCTCATTAATCATTTCAATCTCTTTGTCTAAATGCAAAAAATCAGCAGAGAGAAGGGAAGGAGATACTATTGTTTCCATACTTTTTTATTCTTAATTCAAGCAATAAGACTGTATTTTCCCATTCATTTTAAATGTACGATAGGTGTAAGCTATCTGTCGGATAAGAGCTAAAGTCTTCTCAGAAGGCTTTAATTCCTCTGGAGTAAAAATATTCACCATAGGCTTAAATTATGCTATTAATTAGAGAGTTCTTTGTTTTTTAAACGTGCTTGTCTAAAGATTATTATATCTGATAGAAACATTATTTCCTTTTATCTTCCACATTCGCAATGTTTTTATAGCGATACTACGGGTACAATCTTTTTTTTGATTATCTTTGTAGCACAAAAAATATAACTATGATAGTAAAGATATGTGGCATGCGTGATGCCGTGAATATACATGATGTATCGCAATTAGGTATTGAGTGGTTAGGATTAAACTTCTGCCCATCAGATAAACGTTATGTCAGTCAAATCTCCTCGCGCTGGTATTATCCCAGATTATGGTTCGTTAAAAGGTGGATACATCTGAAAGTAATCGCCCGAAGTTATGTGGTATTTTTTAAAGATGATATGCCACAGAACATAGTTACGTGTGTCTATAATTTTAATCTTGATATCGTTCAGCTTGATGGCGAGGAAAGTCCTGTCATGTTAGATAATCTTCGTCGCACGATTGATCCCGACATTCATGCTGGAATAAAGATAATGAAGACTATTTCGGTTAGGACTCGTGAGGATATAAACCAGTATAAGCAGTATGTAAATAGTGCTGATTATTTCCTATTTGATATGCAAACTTCGGAAGATTGTGCTAAGGATTGGACAATTTAAATGAATACGATAGGAATATTCCTTTTCTGTTGTCAGGAAATATTGGCATAGAGGACCTATCAAGCATTAACGATTTTTCTCATCCTCAGTTCTATGGCATTAACATTGATCAGAAGTTTGAGAAAGAACCAGCCATGAAAGATATTACTCTGCTTAAGACTTTCTTAGAAGGCGTGCGAAGATAAACGGGGACGCATAAATGAAACTTATGAAAATGAAGTGTGTTATCATTGATAACTATGATTCATTCACCTATAATCTAGCGCATCTTATCAAAGAAGTTGGGGGAGAAGTAACCATTTTTCATAATGATGACTTTCAACTTAATGAGTTAGAATGTTTCGACAAGATAATACTTAGTCCTGGACCAGGGATACCTTCTCAAGCGGGTCAATTAATGAATGTCATTCGTCATTATGCAGGTCACAAACCAATCTTAGGTGTTTGTTTGGGACATCAAGCTATTGCGGAGAGCTTCGGGGCTAAGCTGGAGAACCTTTCAGACGTATTTCACGGAGTTTCCGCAGAGATAATTCAGCCCATCAACTCCCCTTTATTTGCAGGATTAAAGCGTCCAATCATCGTAGGGCGTTATCACAGTTGGGCGGTTTCAAAGGATGATTTTCCCGATTGTTTAGAGATAATAGCTGAAACGTCTGATGGGATTATCATGGCATTGAGGCATCGTGACTATAATTTATATGGCATTCAATTCCATCCTGAAAGTGTTTTAACGCCACAAGGCAATAGGATTCTTCACAACTGGTTAGTGCTTTGAACAATATTTATTACATCTATAATCATCGATGGTAGAGACAACTAAATATATAGATACAATTATTGACGACGGATTATCATGGTATGCAGTAAAACTCTTTACCATTCGTCAACAAGAAGTAAGAACCTATTTTGAGGAAAAAGGCTTAGAATGTTTCATTCCCGAGCAATATATTACGATAGAAGGACGTGATGGCAAGCCACGTAAAGTATTACGTCCTGTCGTTCGTAATCTTGTTTTTTTGTGAAACAGTCCATTGACGAAAAGCAGTTTCGCCATATTGTTAGCGAGATGAACTATAAGATAAGTGTTCTGCGCAAATCAATCAGTTCTCAGGAATATTGCCTTATTCCGCACGACCAGATGTATGAATTTCGTCTTATGTGTAATCCTGAAATGACAATGCGAAAGTTCGTTTCTTCCGACGAGGCACATCTAAAAGCTGGTGACGAAGTATTGGTCAAGTTCGGACCCATGAAAGGAATGACTGGGCGATTGGTTCGTTCTAACAAAAAGTATTATTTATTAAAGGAGATTCCTGGTATCGGTGTAATGCTAAAGATTTCCAGATGGTGTTGTGTTCCTATGGAGAAATAAATGTAAAGTAATATTGTTATTTTTGATACCTATAATTTCGTTATTCGAAAGCAACTTATATTTCCATCTGAAATATACGATTTTTTTGAGATAATTCTTCCTACTTTTTGTAATAATCTGATAGTCATAGAGTTACAAATAGTTCGATTGTTTTTGAGAAGAAAATCCTATCTATTTTACTGAAATGTGCTATCGTTTTTGATTAAAAAGTACTATCGTTTCCATCAAAAAGTACTATCGTTTTTCATCAAAAAGATAGTATCGTTTTTTTATGAAAAAGTCCTTATTTTTTTCGGGTGAAAAGTACTGGGAAAATCTCTTAAAATGTAATTACTTTTTTATTTTTTTAAGTCCTATTTTTACGTGTTTGATAGATAAATTGTTTTCTAGAATACGCTAGAATAATAAAAATTAAATGTAATATTTTTTTGTAATGAAGATAGAGTTTTTTTCTAAGTTATTCCTCCGAATTAAGTGGGACGATTTCTGTTACCATTCACGGTACACCTATTAGCATGAAAAAAATGAACCTAGCGATGTGGCGCATATTCGCTAATCTGTAATAGGAAATTCAATTATTAGAAGGATGATAATAGAGCTATGAAATACAGAGAATTGTTTACGAACAATATGAAAAAAAGTCCGCAAACAATTTCGATTTTTGTTTGCGAACTTTTTCCTTGTTTATCTTATGGAATCGTCTCAGAACTTACTCACTGAAAGTCTGTAGCTAGGACGAAAGCACTTGATGCTACTATGCTTTTTCTAAGCGTAAGAGTGCATACCACCAAGAATGTAATTGACACCGAAGTAAGTCATTAGGATACTTAAGAATGCAATAAACATAAAGATGTGATATTTCTTCTCACTTCTTAATGATTGTAAACTTGCTTTTATGCAATGGAATAGCATAAATCATGAATGTTATGAGTGCCCATGTCTCTTTCGGGTCCCATCCCCAATAAGTACCCCAACTGATATTTGCCCAAATTGCTCCTATGAATATTCCTAATCCGAGGGTGGTTATAGCAGGATAGAGGAATATTTGTGAGAGCGTTGTCAGTTGCTTATTAATCTGAATGATACTTGCTTTTTTACTTCTATTTGTAAAGAAATAGGCAATAGCACTGATGAATGTCAAAGAAAATAGGGCATAAGATATCATGATAATACTGACATGTATGCTCAGCAACGGACTATTTAGTACGGGCATACGTGGCGTGATACTCGGATCCATCTCACCAAGATGACTTACGAGTAGCATGAATCCACTCATGAGTAGTCCGAAAGTGGTCATTAGTTGCATCTTATGGGTTGTTAGGATTGATACAATCATAATGAGCCATGAGAGTAAAAGCATTGTTTCATAGCCATTTGCAATAGGAATCGTCCCGTTGATAATCCATCTTAAAGCTAATGTAAATGTGAGGATAAGCCATGATAAGCCCATGAGACAGGTGAAAATTCTGTATCTCTTCTTTTTGTTTAAGAATAAGATGGATAAAGTCCTAACGTCAGATTGGCGATGAATAGAATCGTTGCGAACGAGCAAGAATTATAGATATTCTCTGCTTTTATTTCCGTTGGTGTAGGGATCGTATTACCACCATAAACTTGTTGATATTTCTGCAACTTTAGAGCAAGTTCGTTCAGCATTCCAGTGTTTCCTTGGTTGGCTAATTGTCTTGCTAAGGAGAGAATCGTGTGAATGTATTGCTGTTGTGCCTTGGGCATAGCTTTGGGCATACGATCGGTAGGTGCAAACCAGTCAATGTTTCCTTTGTTTGATGTATAAGGGAATATCTTGAGCGTTTTGCCTTCCATAAGATCCATTAATAACATCATCTTGTCGTCAGTGTCAAGAATCTGTTTAGCGACAGCATCGTTAGGTTGACTCTGTGCATCTTCAAGATATGGACCGAGGATATATCCTTGTTGTCCGAAAAGACTCATAGGGGATATATATTCGCTGATCCCTAATTTATCACGTAGCTCACTTCCTTTTATCTTAAAGATAGGTTCTTTCATCCATTCCTTCCCCCAGAACATGAAACCTGTTAGTACTTGGCAGGGAGTGAAGTCCTTGTAATTCTTTTTACCATATAGTTTCTTTGTGAAGTCAATGGCGTAGGTTTGCATAGGACAGATACGCCCATTATAAACAATAAGAACCTTTCCGAACTCATCTGCAGTCTCACGTGTTAATGATGGTTGTGCACTGATAGGTGATGTTCCAGCTAGAAGTAGTAAGAGTAACGCAATGGCTTTACCACTATTACTACGAAGTAATCGACGGAAGTTCCCTTTAGGTTCGATGAGCATGGCAATGAGTCCAAGGAAGAGTAGGGCATAACCTATATATGTTACGGGGATTCCGTATGGATCAGAATTGACGGATAAGTATGAGCCTTTCATATCTTCATCGAAACTACTTTGATAAAGACGTGTGCCATAGCCTGAATATATCTTGTTCATAGATACTTGAAACTCCTCTTTCCTTTCACCTTCTATTATAGTAATCACAGAAGCATAATCCATTGCAGCCATATTGCCTGCGTGATATGTAATATTGAATCTATTTAGAACAACCGAGAATGGTAATTGTGCCTTATTACCATCTTTTGTTATATATGTACTTACGGGCTTCCCTTGTCTTAGATGTATCATTCCTTTGTGTGCTGTTAGATGAGTGAGTAAAGCACCAAGGAGAATGATGACGAATGACAAATGTAATAAGACGATGATAGGGCGGCGTACTTTCCGCTTAATAAAATAAATGATTCCTGTAGCTGTACCTATTGCCCATAATAGGATGAACCACCAAGAACCGAAGATATTATCTGAAACATAATCAAGACTTGTGTATTCCCTATAACTGTTCCTATCGCCATTATGGCAACAATGAGAATATACACAATCTCAAGTAATCTTTTTGTTCGCATTATTGTAAGATAAAAGAAGACGGAATTCTTTTGCGAATCCCATCTTCTTCTTATTAATGTTTGGTTAATTGCTATTCATTAGATAGAGCGGATGAACTTAACAACAGCATCTCTATCCTTCTTTGGCAAGTTATAGAATTGAACAGCTGCCTTATAAGCCTGACTATTCTTGCTATAAGCGTGCCACATGATCGCCTCAATCTCATTGCGAGCACGAGCATCGTGTAGACGATCTTCTGCACCAGAGTTAATCAATGAAAGACCTCTGCCCAAAGCGGAGTGGTGCGGCACCAAGATCCGTGGATATCGTTCTTCATGTCGAGCTTATGCTGGATGAAGTCAGAGTATGGATAGATCTTCTGATTAGCATACTTAGGCAACTGCTTATTACCAAGGATTACAGAAGAACCATGGTTATCAGCACCTGTTGTCCAAGATGCCTTGTGACAATGTGCACATCCTAACTCTCCTGTGAAGAGTTCCTTACCACGCTGTACGTCCTTGTCATTTAAGTTTCTTGCACGTGGAACAGCAATACCTCTGTGCCAAACCATGAATGCGTGATAAGCTTCATCGCTCACCTCTGGTTTGAAGTTATAGTAAGGATTGTTGTAAAGGTTTACGTTGTCGCTTGGTGAAAGCAAGTAACGAACAGCCTTCTTGATACCTTCACGTGTTCCATCATTGTAGTATGGATGTACGTAAGAGTTTGGATCACTACCATGCTGTTGGATGTAACTAATTACGTTCTCGTTCTCTGACATTGCCTTTGCCCATGGTTCTGTAGAACAGATGTGCTTGATATCTGAACGAAGAACATTCAACTCGTCCCAAAGAGCAACGTCGTTCTCAAGACAACCATCGAGTAAGTCGTAGTTGAAACGCTTTACGAACTTATTACCAAAAGCATCTTCTGCCCATGCCTCAGGCTTCAACTGCTTTGTTGTGTTATCGAAGAACTCTGGGTTCAACTCTACGTACTGTCCTTCTGCCTTGTATTGTTTCTCCAGGTCTTCATTAGAGATAGCATCAATCAAACCAAGTCCTTGGAAGTTACAAGATGCTATCAAGCGTACCTCATAGTTGCTTGGTACTGGGTCTGTGTTGAATGCTGACTGTGGAATAGATACTGATGGATAACGAAGATTATACTTCTCACCATCAGGGAACTGCATTGGCAAACCACTTGGCATAGATGTTACGTCATGCCATGTGATGTGTATTTGCTTCGGATCAACAGGAGGCAAGAATGGCTCAACGGCTTGCAACATTGTGAATGTTGTGAGCTGATTGATAGGAGTACCATTGTTGCTGCCTGGAGCATCAGGTGTATAAACAGAAACAATGTAACCGTTGCCCTTTACTGGCTCCATGTCATTGCGGCTATGACCGTGAGCATAACCTCCAGAATGGCAATACTCGCATGAACGACGGGATGCAACAGGGCCCCAACCTTTGTATGGCTCGGTGCTGAGGGTGTACTTAGCACTTGCCATCATATCTCCTTGGTTGAAGAGATCTGTTAGCCCTTGTTCGTCGATAGCTGGTGTGTTGTCCTCATAACCACCTGCTGCGGTGTTCTCAGTTGTACCAAGTTTGCCACCTGGGTACCATTCGTCTGCAGAGAAATTACCTACTGCCTGACCAATGTACTTTGTCTCAGGTTCTGATGGTTGCTGTGGCTTTTCTGGCGAAACATTGTCGTCAGAACAAGCAGCAAATGCACATAATAGCGCTCCAGCAAGTAAGAATTTGCTATAGCTGTTGTGTCTCATAATGTTTTATAGTTAAATTTACGTTTGAAACGTAGCCTTGCCTAAAGAGGACAAAGCTACGTTTTTAATTATCTTTGATTTTCAGATATACAAGTACTGATTTACTTGTCAGTCTGCTGATTAATCCATGTACCAGCTGCATTAAGTGCTTCGTTCAAGGCATCAACCTTATCAATGCAAGTCTTAACCTGTGGATTACCTGGTTGATCAATGAAGGCAATACCGCTCTTCTTAGCTGTCTCCAAAGGCATGCGATTGCCTCGTTAAGAGCAGTGTTCAATTCATTATAATTAGGATAGTTGTTATTCTTCAAGAAGTTCATGATAGAGTACTTGGCTGGGGTAGAGATTGTCTCTGTACCACGTACGCCATAGAGTGAATTCTTGATAGAATAGATGTTATCTTGGTAGTCTTGGAATGAACGCTTACTGTATGGTGACTCGATGTAGTTAGCTGCATCGTCTGCCGTACCAGTACCTGTAGCCTTACGATAAGCCTGACCAAGTTTTTGTGAAGCAACTTCTTCGCAGATGCCAGAGCATCCGCCAATGAATATATTGTTCAATGTCTCATGCCATGAAGCAAACATACCATTCTCCTTTGTGGCGAACTGTGAGTAATCACGGTATGGAATAAACTTTGGAGAAAGTCCTTTGTGACGTGTTCCATTAACTACCCACATTGCATTTGCAAGCTGATTCAAGTGTGATGTTGGGATACTTGTACCTAACCAACCATATTCCAAAAGGTAAGTCATGTTACGGAGGTCACCTGCAACAGCTGCTGCAAAGGCTGCTTCGTTTACAGTACTTACACTTGTAAGACCTTGTTCTGTCTCTTTCTCAGCATTGAAGTCTGCTACTGTACGATTCTTACCATTACGGAAGAGAACGAACTCCAATCCGTGGAAACCTAACACAGAGTCAAAGTTACCATTGTTGTCATAAACATACTTGGTTGGGTTCTCACCATTGATACCAGCAATAACAGAAGCATCATTCAATGCTCTTGTCAACTGATCATGGTCGAGTGGCCATGAGTCGATATGTGGGTCGATCTCATTATCAGAAGCTGCGCCATAAAGGAATGACTCACTCTGCTCCCAATCTCTACGTGCTCCTTTGAAAGCCTCACAAGCTGCATCAATATCACTCTGAGTCAAAGTACCAGCTTTACGCTTCTGATAAAGATTCTGGCAAGCTTTATAAAGAATATCAGACTTCTCTGCCAAATCTAAATATGTAGGTTTAACAACTTCATTAATGTAGTTGGCAACAACCTTACCCATCTCTGTTTTATTAGCGTTTGCTCTACTTTCGCTTTCAGCCTGGCTTAAAGCAGATTGCTGTTCTGGTGTGAGAATTGTTGTGTTAATAGGTTCTTCATCATCACTACTACATGATACGAAGCCTGTTGCTAATGTTCCTGCAAGAAGGAACATTGCGAGTTTTGTTACTTTTTTCATTACAATCTTTATTTAATGATAATTTATAATAGTGTTTTCTCTTATAGGAAGAAGCCCTCGTATGCAATACCTATATTTATAGAAGGTTCATCGTTGTATCCTTTCTTAAGATTACGATAGTTGTACTCCGCCTTGATAGCTATCTGTGGGATAGGATAGTAGTTGATACCTGTTGCAAGGATAGTTCTGTTAGTCCACTGCTTTGTTGTAGCGTGAATATAAGAATCATAATGTTCAATGTGACCGAAGACATAAAGCTTCTGATTGTCGGCACGCATCTTGTGAATCTGAGAGAAGATATCATAACCTACCTCAAACATCATTGCCATTGCATGACTTCCGAAGTTTTTACCATTACCTGACTCATAAGGCTTAACATATTGTACATTAGGGTATGAAAGCTGTGTAATCTCTTTTGCATTGCTAACGTAACCATAATCGATGTTACCTCTTGCAATCCAGTTGTATTTATTATAGGTGAAGTCTAAGCTACCAAGATAGACGTTACCCTTAATCTTCTTCTTTGCACCCTTCTCGCTATCGTGTGGTACGTTGTTGTGCATTGCCTGTCCAGCGTATGCGCTGACACCAATACGAAGACCAGGGATAGTATAATTGTCTACACGAGCCAGGAAGCCATACTTGTTAGCAACCTCGAACTCAAAAGGACTTGATGTACCTTTCTGTATCCAGTTGGCACGACTAAAGTGATAAGCATCCAATCCTGCAATTATTTGTGCTACATAGCTAAAATCACCCTTACGTCCCCAGAAAGAGACACCAGTTTGATGCCATGTGCTTGGAAGAATTGTGTTTTCTCCCTCTGGACGATATACTGTGAAGAAGTTTAATGGCTCATGATGAGCATTCACTAAGCCGAATGGTACAACGATATGACCAGCACGGATATTGAAAGCTTTTCCGAATGATTTTTGTAACCAGAACTGTTCCAGCTCTACTTCTCCACCTTTCTCTGTCTCGTGCTCAAACTCAATAGCTTCATCTGCTTCATATTCAATAGCAGAACCAGAACCACCATGTTCAAACTCTATTTCACTACCCATTGACCAACCTTTACCGAAGTCGTAACCAAGGTAGATAACTGCATGAGGAATATCAAATCGACCATGACTTGGGTCTTTCTTATAGAGACTAGGTGTTGTATAACGATTACCGTTATCGCTATAGAAATTGCGTGAGTAAGCAGCCTCACCATAACCACCAAGACTTAATTTGTTTCCTTTGACATGATTCATTACAGAGTCAGCAGCGTTTACTTGTGCTTGTGCAGTAGTCGTTCCTGCTAGGAGTGCTCCAAAGATAATCCCGAATGTAAAATTATTCATAGAGTTCTTGTCTATTATTTATTATTTATTTCGTTTGCAAAGTTACTTTCTTTTATTGAATAAGGCAATACCTATATCTATTGAATTTTTATCTATTTTAATATCATTTTAGCTCGAAAAACTCTTTTGTCGAGTCATAATTAATAGGTATTATTGTATTTGTTTCCATTTTATAATTTGGGATTGATAATATCGTTGTTCTTTCGTATATATGCTCTTTTTTGAGGCAAAGAGATGCTCTTTTTGCTCTTAGAAGGTACTCTTTTGCAACGTAAAAAGAGTATCTTTAATATTTCATGATTTTGTTGTATTTGTTTGTTATAAGACTTTTTCTTCATAAGACTCAACGTATTATGTTGTAATTTAACTAGATATAGTTTTACATTACTTTGATAAATATTTGTACTTTGTTGTACGTTTTGAAGCAATACAATTCATGTGTTAGGGAAGGTTGTTTCTGCTTTTAATACTAATAAATTAGGATATTAGGTTAAATACTTGATGATTCCTATTGTGTTATTGAACTTTTTTTTGTTATTTTTGCATACGATATCATTACGGAAAGACAAGATGAAGAATCAAAAGATGTATGAGCCTGATGATAAGATGATAAACCTTATCAAAGACAACTATAGTCTATTACAGAGTTTAGGTTGTTTTGGCATTAGCTTAGGCTTTGGAGATAAAACGGTGAGAGAAGTTTGTAATGACCAGAATGTTGACACATATACGTTCTTGTCAGTTGTGAATTATACTATTAATGGTTATAAAGGGTTTGATGATCTTGATAGGTTATCAATACCCACTCTTATGCAGTATCTTAGAGCGAGTCACACTTATTATCTTGATTACGAGTTGCCTTTCATTCGAAGAGAATTGACGGGTGCTTTGGATGAGAATGATAACCTTGCTCGACTCATACTTCGCCTTTATGATGAGTATGCTCACTCTATTCGTAATCATATGCAATATGAGGAAAAAGAATGTGTTCCCTTATGTTGACTCTTTATTAAAAGGTGAGGCTAATGATACTTATGATGTAGAAACCTACTCTAAACATCATAGCCAAACAGATGATAAGTTGCGTGAGTTAAAGAGCATTATCATAAAGTATCTTCCTTCTGACTCCCATCATAATAATCGTCTCACTGCCACATTATATGATATATATAATTGTGAGGAATGGCTCGACCAGCATGCTTTAGTTGAGGATGATATCTTTATTCCTGTTATTAGGCGATTAGAACAGAAGAGTAAGCAAAATGATGTTAGTGTAAAGATCTCTAACATGATAACACAGAGTCCAGAATCGAATGAAGTTCTTAGCGATCGTGAGAAAGATGTTATCGTTTCTGTTGCTCAAGGAATGACTAATAAAGAGATAGCCAACCATCTCTGTATATCAACGAATACTGTCATTACGCATCGTCGGAATATAGCAAGGAAATTACAGATACATTCTCCTGCGGGTTTGACTATCTATGCTATTGTCAACAATTTGGTGGATATAAGTAGTGTGAAATTATAATTATCTATAGATAGGGTATATGATGTTTCTTCTTACTATCCTTTTCTAAAATTAATTTATATCTTGGTCAGTGTGTATGGAGAATGTAGAAGCGAAGAAAATGGGTCGCCCAAAGATGGCTATCGTAGACCCTAATACACTTGCAGTCTTAGGCTTAAAACAGATATTGCAGAATGTGATACCAATCATGTCTGTGGAAACCTTTTCTTCATTCCAAGAGTTTGAAGAGGCTCAACCAGATTCATTTTATCACTATTTTGTAGCACAAGTAATAGTCTTAGAAAATAGGCAGTTCTTTTCTCAACGCATACATAAGACTATTGTACTAACAATTACCAAGAACCCTAATTCTCAATTATCAGGCTTTCATAGTTTCTGTATTAATGTGCCTGAGGAGGAACTTGTTAAAGCAATTTTGAAGATAGAACAGTATGGACATTCGGGTGGAAAGAACTTACCTGAACTTCCACAAGTGTTGAAGAATAAGATATTGAGCAATCGTGAGATAGAAGTCTTATCTTTGATAGTTCAAGGAATGATTAATAAAGAGATTGCCGAGAAACTTAACATAAGCTTGACAACGGTCATTTCACATCGAAAGAATATTATGGATAAGTTAGGTATGAAAAGCGTATCTGCATTGACTATCTATGCTGTTATGCATGGTTACATTGACATTAATAAGATATAGAATGATAAATTCTTATCGTTTATGGACAAGACTTTTCCTTTAAGTCTTGTCTTTTTTTGTACCTTATTAATACTAATCAGCTTTCCTCTCCCTTTTATAAGAAAGGTGACAGAAGATGTGCAAACCATCCTCTAAAGCGTTGCCATGGAGTTCGCCATTGTTTCCATAGCTTCTCTGTTAGCTTGAAACTATCTTTCTTTTGATTCTCAAAGAGAGTATCCAATTCATGGGTTGTACATTTATCAACGATAACTGCATTCTCCTCTCTGTCCCACCTAAGACTCCGTGAGTTGAGGTTTGCAGACCCAACAGTACATAATTGTCCATCTACTGTGATAATCTTTGTATGATGAAAACCTGCCTTGTATAACCATATCGTACATCCGTCTTTCATCAGCTGATGAGCATTATAAAATCCACAATCTGGCGTTAAGGGTATATCGCTCCTTACACTCAACAATATCTCAACCTTTACACCCCTCTTTACAGCCTTACGCAAAGCCTTCTTTAGAGTAGGACTTAATGTGAAGTAAGGATTGATGATCTTTATACTATCTTTTGCGTCATTGATAGCGTTAACATAGAAGTAACGGATAATATCTTTGCTGACTTGTGGCTCTCGATTGATGATACCAACCATCTTTTTACCAGCACTTTTACAAGTATCTGGTTTTAATCCTTTGATATAGTCAGCGTTCGATATACCGCGATAATATTTTGCGCCATGTACCTGTTTCGTAGAAACAAGATACCACATTCTTAGAAAGATGTTCTGTAAAGTGTTTACCTCATCGCCTTCTATTCTACAGTGCATATCGTGCCATGAGCCAACGACTTTCGTACCTTTTATATAATAGTCAGCCACGTTCATCCCACCTGTATAGGCTATCTTACCATCAATGATAACAATCTTTCGGTGGTCTCGATTGAAGATATCATGTATCCAAGGGAACTCTATAGGCTTAAACTCATATATCTCTATCCCTTTCTTGCGAATCGCCCTCAAAGTACTCTTCTTCATGGGTTGGTTATTACTGGCATTCCCAAATCCATCAAATATAGCCCTTACTTCAACACCTTGTCTCACCTTCTTCTCTAAATGGCGTATGAGTTCATCGTTGATTGAATCGTTGCGAAAATTGAAGTATTCTAAGTGAATGCTCGAACGTGCTTGGTCTATTGCTTTGAACAAGTCGTCGAACTTCTCCTGACCAGTACAAAGAAGAGTAACCGAGTTATTATGTGAAAAGCTTATTCCTTTGTGACGTAATTGGCATACAAGCATTGAGTCTGCTCTCCCATCCTTATTTGCTAATTCCTTACCATTACCCTTATACTCAAAGGTCTTAGCCGTTAGATGATAAGGGAAGAGTAGGGCTATGAATGTACAAATGCAAGTAATGATAAGTTTTCTATAACTTTCTTGTTTCCTTTTTGTCATTTTCTTGTAGGAATACTCCTTTCTTGGTATTAACTCAATGAGAATATAAGGTGTTAAATCATACAACTATAATGATCGACAACTCCCAGAAGATTCTTTTCTTCATCACATACTAAGACTGTATGTACTTTATGTCTATGCATAATCTGCTGTATTTCTGTAATTTTAATGTTGGGAAGAACCATCTTAGGCTCTGTTGTCATAATATCTTTGACTGTATGGTTAAAGAACTCTGCTTGCCATCTTTCCATAGCCCGTCGGATATCACCATCTGTAATCAGACCTACAATCTTCTTTCCAGATAAAGCTATACCCAAGCCCAGTTTCCCCTTGCTAACATGGATAATTGCTTCGCCTAAGTGCATCTCCTTAGGGATAACAGGTAAGTTCTCTGATATCATGACATCTTGTGCAGTTGTCAATAAGCGCTTACCTAACTCTCCTCCTGGATGGAACTGAGCAAAATCCTGCGGTCTAAAGTCTCTTACACGCATCAAAGCCACTGCAAGTGCATCGCCCATAACCAAAGCAGCTGTTGTTGAACTTGTTGGTGCTAGGTTTAGCGGGCACGCTTCTTTCTCAACCCAAACCTTGAGATGGGCTGTGGAATATTTAGCTAGAAGTGAATGGGGATTCGCACTCATTCCTATGATTGGAATATTCATGTGAAGCACCATCGGTATAAATCGAAGTAACTCATCAGTCTGACCAGAGTTTGACAACGCCAGTACGACATCCTCTTCTTTCATTACACCTAAGTCACCATGATATACATCCAATGGGTTAACGAAGAAAGCAGGTGTACCTGTAGAAGAAAGTGTTGCAGCTATCTTCGCTCCAATATTTCCACTTTTACCAACTCCTGTCACAATGACTTTCCCTGTACAATGATACATCAAGTCGACAGCTTTCTCAAAGTTATCATCAAGTTGATTGATAAGATTGATTGTCGCATCAGCTTCTTCTTTGATACATTGTATAGCGTAGTCTCTTACATGTGTTAATCTTTCCTCTGCTCCAATCATATTAACTTGCTAATTAATTCGTCCAACTTATTTAACTCTAGCATGTTGGCTGCATCAGACAAGCCTTGGTCTGGTGTTGGATGTACTTCAAAGAAATAACCTGTAGCACCAAAAGCCTTAGCTGCTAATGCCATAGAAGGAACAAACTTTCGATCGCCGATTGTCTTACCATCTCCTGCGCTAGGACGTTGTACACTATGCGTGCAATCCATGATAACATTCGGAACAATCTCCTTCATATCTGCAATGTTACGGAAGTCTACAACTAGATTGTTGTAACCAAAGCAGTTACCTCTTTCAGTAAGCCATATCTCTTTTGCACCACTTTCTAAGCATTTCTGCACGGGATATTTCATGTCTCGTCCACTTAAGAATTGTGCCTTCTTGATATTCACAATTTTGCCCGTCTTTGCCGCAGCTACTAACAAATCTGTTTGTCTACAAAGGAAGGCAGGAATCTGAATAACATCAACCACTTCGCCTACAGGTTCTGCTTGATTAGCTCTCATGAATATCAGTAAGTAGTTTTAAACCATACTTCTGCTTAATATCATAAAGCATACTCAATCCCTTCTCCAATCCTGGACCACGGAAAGAGTTTATACTTGTGCGGTTAGCTTTATCAAAGCTAGCCTTAAAAATGATATTAATATTGTATTTCTCGTTAAGCCTAACCAACTCTTCTGCAACAGAACAGAGGAGCTCTGAGCTCTCAATTACGCAGGGACCTGCAATGAAAGTGGGTTTATTGTTCATAATTCAGTAGGACTACTCCTGTTTCATAACTTAATTGAACTTCTCCTTGTAAGTGTTTGTGCAAAGTTATATATAATAAGGTTACCGCACAAGGTTTAACCTTTGTTTACGTAAATGTACCAAATCTTATTGATAAAATTTGGATTTTCCGATTAAAACACTTTACCTTTGCAGCGGATTTAAGTTATTATGTACCCCGTATGTGGGTTATAATTATAGGTAGAAAGATTTTATATTTAGTATTAACAATTAAAGCTTTTAAGATGAAAAAGATTTTGATGTCACTTGCTGTAGCCTTTGTTGCTATAGCTGCTAACGCTCAGGTTTATGTTGGTGGTGGTGTAGGTATTGGTTCTTCAAAGGAAGGTTCTCATGATGCAGTAACTACTTACAAGGTATTGCCTGAAATCGGTTACAATGTTAACAAAGATGTTGCTATCGGTACTGTAATTGGTTGGGGTAAGGGTGCTCCTACAGAGATTGAGCAGGATAACCTACGTAACTATATCACCGTACAGCCTTACGTTCGTTACACATTTGCACACACTAAGTACGTTAACGCTTTCGTTGATGGTAGTTTGGGCTATACACACTATCATGGCAAGACTAACGCATGGTCAGCAGGTTTGAAGCCAGGTATCGCTGTAAACCTCAACAAGAAGGTTAGCTTCGTAGCTCACGTAGGTTTCGCTGGTTGGCAGTCAGTTAAGGTAAAGGGCTTACCTAAGGACAGCCACGCATGGGGTGCAAACCTTGATGGTAATAATATTACTTTCGGTGCTTATTACAACTTCTAAGGAATCGTCCTTAGATAGAAGATAAAGAGAGGGATATATCATTTAAAGTGATATATCCCTCTTCTTTTTGGCGTTCATTCTGTGTTTTAAAAGACATAAAGAACAGTAACATTTTTCAATGTTCAAAGGTCGAAACTCAAGGCTCAAAGGTCAATGCTGGAATTATATACGGTTAGCCGAAAATTTTTATTTGATATAAATTTATTTCTAATCGCTTCCCCGTAAATTTCTATACGGTTAGAAATTTACGGGGAAGCGTATAGAATTTCTCGGCAAAGCGTTTAGAATTTTAGGGTAAACCAAATAGTTTTTTTTCGAACCATATAGCGCCTTTCCACCATCCACAATGAAGAGATAGACAAAAAGATTATAACAAATATGCGGGAATTACACAGAAGACTTAAAGTTGTCAAAGCATAATACTTTTGTCTTACACAAAAGCCCCACCCCGTTAGGTTGGGGTGAGGGCTAGTACCACGGGAGCGAGAGAACCAAATTAATACACTAGTTTTGAAAGACATTAATTTCACAATTAATATAATCGAGTTGTCTTATTACAGAACGATTGATACCCTGAATCAATCTAAAAATGCTCCCGTGGTATAAAAGCCCTAAAAGAAAAGCCTCCCCAAGCCCCTCAAGGGAGGGATGTCCTTAATGCATCACAGTTCTGAAATAACCAAATCTATATGAGCGGACTTAGGGACATCCCCTCCTTTCGAGGGGCTTGGGGAGGCTTCTTTAGGGGAGGCTTTCTTTCCTAACCTGCTACTGGTCCATTCTCTTCTTTATTCTCCTTTTTTTTCGGGTCGGGGTCGGGGCTTTCTTTCTTCTTCTTCACTGTCTCGTAAGAGTTGTCACGCAATCCTGCTTTCAGTTCTACACTGGGCGTAAATGTTACTCGAGGTTTGATTGTTTCGGTCTTAAAAGATTTCTCGTCCGCTGCACCCTCGCTAGATAACGTCAGACGCACCGTACCGAACTCGCCCAACTGTACGCTAAAGCCATCACGGAGATAAGAAGGCAAACACTCCATAAAGTTTGTAAGCACATTCTCGATGTCACCGCGTGTCAACGACGAACGACCAGCAATGTCCTTCGCAATGTCACGTAACGTCTTCTTACCAGCGTTGACAGGACTTGCATAATACTTCACTTCCGATTTCTTTTGCGGATTCTTCCGCTGAACCATTTTGATTTTCATTTGATTATAAGATTTAAATTATTAATTATTACCGTACTGCACTTTGCAGTACTTCTTCGTTTTTTTCTAAAGTAAATAGAGGCGGCGTCCGTTCTCCTATCTCGCAATCAAGGATGGAGGAAAAACACCGCCTCCAGTAAAGTTAAAGAATTAGTATCCTCGTTTATTGGGTAATTGCCACGTGAATGGATTGTTCTTTTCCCAAATCCTTTATTTCAAATCAGACTGGTCGTTACTTTTTTTGAGGTATAGTAAATAAAAAAATTGCACTTTACTCAAATTTTCGTGCGACACAGGCACCAGAACTACGCCCCCTGAACTACCAATGAGTGTCGAATTGCTGCTAAAGGCGAAGAAGTAACAGTGAACATTATCCCCGCTATTAATTTCTCCAACGGCACTAGAAGACCAATATGACGTACCAGCCAATACAAGCTTTCCATTATCAGTTGCATCATAACTACCAAAAGCTGGCAGAAAGAAATAATCTCCAACTTCACTAGCCGAGAGAGGGCTAGAGGTCACATTCGAATTAAGCAAAGATTGCTGCTTCCTAATACGAAAATCGGTTCCATCTGGAGCAAAAATTTTTCAATATCCGTGATGCTCTTTCCATGATCACTTGCCATTGTAGCTTTTTTCTTAAACCACATTCCTCCCTTATGAAGATGTCCTAGTGCAGGCCATGCTTCATCAGCATCCCAATGAGGAGCACCCTCTTGAGCATACCATACTAACTCGTTTGCATTGGGGCAATCTTTGCAAGTATTTACAGCATCATAACGTGCGTTTTCCGCAACTACCGTTTTATTTTCTTGAATTTGTGGATCGGTCATAGAACTAAAATTTGTTGAAGGGGTACCATCTATTGTAGATTGCCAGCGATCAGCAGGATTAGAAGCATTCCATCCATGTTGATACCAAAAAGGGTTTTTGAGCATCCCATTTAGCATAAACAGGCTCTGAGCCAAATAGATTGGCTGTTATGTCATAGTACTTATTCTGATCAAAAGTCTTTGAAATAAGAACCTTTGTAAATTTCCCTTCAACGTTGGTTACGACATCCTTTACCCAATAACGAATTCTTAGAGTGTGCGTACCAGGTTTGATAACCATATAAGCCCCATTAGTGGCTGCGCTGGTCGCATTATTTGTCAATGGGAAACCCATTAGCATAAGAACCACTACCCTGTGTTTTAAGAATAATCTCTTTACCAGTACCTGTTCCTATCAACTTACCCGTGGTCTTATCAAGCGTATATGTTGCCGCGATGTCATCATCTGATGTAACTTCTACTTTTGTTAAATAGCAATCTTGCAGTACAGTGTTACTTGTGCGGGGTAAGAAGCGGAGGTAAGCAACTTTATGGTCAAGTGCGAAACTAAACTGTTGGTTAGTTCCTACACGTGACGCTTCTGCCATACCACAATCGCCTGATACACCAAAATGAGTAGTAGTGTTTGGGGTTGTTTGTGTTTGTGTTGCAGAAATTGCTACTTGGTCATTCGAACCATTCTTGCCAGGATAATAAACATCATAAGAATTATGGTCGGTGTATTTACCTGGCACCTTAAACTTAAAAGAAGCCGTTTTGCCTGTTGGAGCATTACTACTTGCGTGCCAATCACCATTATCATCCTTTACATAAATCTTATCACCAGCTTCCCAATAGAAAGTGCCAGTCTCGCTCATAGATGTGCGCGTTGCAGGATCACCTGTAGAGAATGTGGTTAATTCTTTGTCATCATTTGGGGTTGTACCTTTTTGTGCCAAGTCATCATTTGCACAAGAAGCAAAAGCCATCGCTATGCCGAACACAAAAGCCAAAGACTTTAATCGTTTCATGAATGAATGTCGTTTCATTGTTTTCATCATTGTTACTTTGTTCATTTTGTTAATAACTCTCTGTTAATCTTCCCATGATGGATTCTCTTCATCGCCTTCTTCTTCAGACAACCAGCTTGGTGCTTGCTTTGCTTCACCCATGCTTCCACCTGGTTGAGCAGGGTTATGCTGACTTGGGAAAGATGTATCCATCAAATAAGTGGTTTCGTTTACCTGAACTATTACGCAATTAGGTGCAGAATAGTTCTTCTTTTGTTTCTTTTTATCCATTGTTTTTATTGATTAAAAAAATAGTTGTTATTTCGTGCTTAATTTTTTTCTATATTTCGGTTTAGGTACGGACACAAAAAAAGAACAAAGGAAACTTCTAGAAGTCCTTTGTTTACAGGGTTTGCGGCACGCTTCGCGCGCGCGTACGCGAGAAGAAAAAAATGTGTAATTTACGCCTGCTCTACTAGAGAGAGAGAGAGAGAGAGAGAGAGAGAGAGAGAGAGTATACAATTATTTGGAACTACCAAATAATTTGCCATCTTTTTTCTCGATTATTTTTTTCTCTCCGTATCCAATGATTCAAATAGAAGCACAACAAACAACACCTTTATTATATAAGGCGTTGTTCGTTGTGGCTTGAATATTTAATGCTTGAATCATTATCGTTTTTTTGTTACGGCTGCAAAAAGTAATAAAAAGATATTAAAACAGCCAAGGGATTTAAAGAAAAAAACTTAGAATGAAGTAGAAAAGGTGAGAGTTCTAGGTTGT